>Ga0209430_1000007_pt1 | contig 418395 bp, 390 predicted proteins | sample BarGraIncub1133A_FD_184504 | JGI IMG/M metagenome (GOLD analysis project Ga0209430, IMG submission 184504) | Arctic peat soil microbial communities from Barrow, Alaska - Barrow Graham LP Incubations 11-33A (SPAdes) (version 2) | ecosystem: Environmental > Terrestrial > Soil > Wetlands > Peat...
AAAAATCGTTGCGGTATGAATTCTACAATCTGACTGAAAATATACTTGCCTTGGTTCATGTCTGCCTGACTTTATGGTTTCAAACAAATATAACCATTTCAAAAGGCCGACAAGGTTATTGGTGATATTGTTATTGATTATAAGTATTTTACAGAAGTATTTAACTATTTTTAAGAGACACTAGTGTTATTTGTTAAAAGAATGATAAAAAAATGCATTACGAATGAAGATTCTATGGATTAAAAAAAGATTACGAAAACAATTAGTTTTTATTCTGAGGACCAAAAGATAATTACCAGGATATTTTGTCGGATTATCTTTCTTTAGAATATCATCTTTGTATGACTTTATAGAAATGTTCTCTTCAGGTTCCTTCGGTTTTATAACCGAACATCAAAACTGCTAACTTTATAGAAAACAAACTTTATTTTACAAAGGCCGGTTCACGTACTTGAAAAAATATACCATCGCTGAGTTTTATTTTGGCTGCTTTTTGAAACACCCTAAAACAGATTAAATTTTCATTTTTGCATCTGTTATAGATTATCATCTTTAAATTCAACATCCAAATAATTGGAATTCATACTTTAAAACCTAATTTTGACAATCAAACAATCAAACTTCGATATAATGCAAAAATTAGTGACTCTTTTGTTTTTCCTTTTGTTTCCATGGATTTCCAATGCCCAGCAGTTTGTTGCAAATTACGATGAGGCAAAAGTTCCGGTGTTTACGTTGCCCGATGTGCTTGTTTTTAACAATGGCACCCCGGTTAAAACTAAAAAGGATTGGGACAAGCGGAGAAGCGAGATCTTCTCGATTTTTGAAAAAGATGTTTTTGGGGTTGTTCCTGAATGGAAAGGAAATGTAAAATCGACCATCGTTTCGCATAAGGCAGATGCGCTTGGCGGAATTGCAAAAAGGAAAGAGGTCAGGCTTGATTTTATGAACGGCAACCGAAAGGTATCGGTGATGGTACTAATCTATTTGCCGCAGAATTCAAAAAACGCACCTGTTTTCCTGTCTTATAATTTTGACGGAAATCATACCACCACGCTGGAACCGGATGTTTTATTGCCGGATTCGTGGGTGGCCAACAATAAAGAACTTGGAATTACGGATAACCGGGCCAATGAAAAGGGAAGGGGAGCGGCTGTTTCAAGATGGCCCATCAAAGAAATTGTATCGCACGGTTTTGGCGTGGCAACTGTTTATTACGGAGATGTTGATCCCGATTTTGATGATGGATTTAAGAACGGAATCCAGCAGCTTTTCGATTCGAAAAGAGATAGTACATCGTGGGGGTCGATTGCCGCATGGTCGTGGGGATTGTCGCGCGTAATGGATTATATTGAAACAGATAAGGATATAAATGCCAAAAGGGTGATCATGATGGGTCATTCACGACTCGGCAAGACCTCGCTTTGGGCAGGAGCTTCTGATGAACGTTTTGCGATTGTGATTTCCAATAACTCGGGATGTGGAGGAGCTGCCCTGTCGAGACGGAAATTTGGTGAAACGGTTGGCAGGATCAATACCGCTTTTCCGCATTGGTTTTGTGATAATTATAAAAAGTACAATCAGAAGGAGGAGTTGATGCCTGTCGATCAGCACGAGTTGCTTGCATTGATAGCACCCCGGCCGGTTTATGTGGCAAGTGCGGCCGAAGATTTATGGGCAGATCCGAAAGGTGAGTTTTTATCGTGTGTATTTGCATCCCCCGTTTATGAGCTTTTAGGAATGAAAGGTCTTCCTTCGAACGTGATGCCGGCATTAAGCAGCCCACTGGCGGGTACAATTGCCTATCATATACGTCCGGGCAAACATGATGTCACACTGTATGACTGGCAGTGTTATATGGATTTTGCAGCAGATTACTTTAAATTGAATAAGTAAATGTTCTGCGTATAATTATCATAAACTGATTTTAAAGTGATGCCCAGATGCGTGCAAGTGAAAAGCCCGGCGCATTAATATTCAGATCGAGGAAATAGCCAAATGGCGTTTGTTCTGTCGTATAATTTCCGTTCTGCAGGCGTTTCTGTGCGAGGTCAAAAAGTTCCCTTGTATATTCTACGGAAGCCTTTGAATCAGCCAGATGTGCGAATGAGTGTAAAACGATTGTATTCGTATTGTTTTTGCGTGCCGTCCACTTCAGGTGATTGACCAGCTTCTTTTCCCTACCGGCAACATCTTTCTCCTCGTCTTCCTCTTCAACCTGGATAAATGCAACAATGCAGTCGTTATAAGTTTTACCTTGGTTAATCTCTTCAACTTCTTCGAGTGTTTTTGTAGTTGGCAGATAGGAGAACGCTGTACAATAAATTACAAGTACCTTCATTTGAAATCTTTTAATTTTAATTGCAAAGTAGTCAAATTACTGAAATATTGTCAGGTAAAGTAAATATTTGAAGGGGATCGACTATATTTGTGCGAAATTTGAAAAATCAATGATTTTACGATACTTCTCGATTTTAGTGCTATTATCAGGATTGGCATTAAACAGTTCCGGTCAATTGTCATTTGGCGGAATTCCTGCATCCTTTAGCCAATTAAAAAAGGCCGTTTATACAATTCCGGTCATCGATATGGATCCGGTTGATAATGATCTATTGTTGATAGCTGAAAAGGCGGATCTGAAAAATCTGAAAGCATTCGTTTTTGCAAAAAGTTTTAAGGTGGATATCTCCCCGGCATCATCAGGAAGATGGGAAGTGAATGGAGATATGAAGATCTGGCGGGTAGGAATACGTTCGAAAGGTGCGTGGTCCCTCAACCTGATTTTCGATAAGATGATTATTCCGCAGGATGCCTCTTTATTTATTTATTCGAAAGATCAGAAAAAGGTTTTAGGAGCTTTTACTTCCGCTAACGAACAATCATCCGGTTATTTTTCAACCTATCCGGTTTCGGGTGATGAAATTGTGGTGGAATACAACGAACCTGTTAAATCCATTTATACCGGTGAGTTGCATATTTCATCAGTAAATCATGATTATAAGAATGCTTTTGGAACGCGGCCTTTGGGCGAAGCCGGACTTTGCAATATGGATGTTTATTGTCCTGATGCAGTTCAATATGCTACAGAAAAGCAGGCAGTCGTGAGTTTAATTGTTGCCGGACGAGAACTTTGTACGGGGACATTGGTGAACAATACCAGTCAGAACAAAACACCATATCTTCTTACTGCAGGACACTGCATTGCAAATGCAACAGATGCCCAGCAAACAGTATTTTGTTTTAATTACGAAAGTCCTTCATGCGGTAATGGCGGGAGTAGTGTGAACGGATATGCCGATCAGACCCTTTCAGGTTCCATTTTAAAATCCCGGTCTGATTCACTCGACTTTGCACTTGTTCAACTCGAAACAATTCCTCCTGCAGAATACCGTCCTTATTATGCAGGATGGAACAGAGTGGTAGTTACGCCTACTTCAACTTTTGCAATACATCATCCAAAAGGCGATGTGAAAAAAGTGTGCAAGGATAACAATCCGCCTACAATTGGCAGCTACAATGCTGATTTCACTCCCAATAGTTTTTGGGTGATAGGGAAATGGGAAGTTGGAACAACAGAAACAGGTTCTTCGGGATGCGGGTTATTTAATCAGAATAAATTAATTGTCGGATCATTAACAGGAGGTACAGCTACATGTGATACCCCCACCAATGATTTGTTTGCAATGTTTAATAAACAATGGGATTTTTATAAAACAAGTGACAGACAGTTAAAGATCTGGCTTGACCCTACAGGCACAGGTGCTACGGAGGTTGCCGGGCTAAATCCTTTCGATATCAGCAATTCATGCGCTCAGTTTACAAATGGCGTAGTCGGCGAGACTTATACGGTTCAAAATGTATCAAATTCTTCAGGCGGATATAAATCTGGTCATAATATATTGAAAATAAGCAGTTATGCAGAGCGTTTCAACCAGACTGAAAAGACACTGCTCTCTTCAGTTTCGATTGGCGTTGCAAAACTTTCTTCAGTTCTGTTCAATGCGAAAAGTAAAATCACGCTAAAGGTTTACCAGGAAGATGCGGCCAGCGGACTTCCCGGAAGCGAACTGATAACGATGGATTTGCCATTTACTTTATTGAGTGAGAATAAGATGAATTACATCGCACTCGGAAGTCCGATTGTGATTAATAAAAATTTCTTTGTTGGCTTCAATATTGACTATTCTAACCTTACAGATACTTTTGCCGTTTATCACACATCCGACAGACTGGCATTTGATAAAAATGATGCTTTTGCCAAATATAATGGAAGCTGGAAACCATTTTATTGGATACCGGAACTTGGAATTTCAACTTCGCTCCTGATCAATGCCAATGGTTGTCAGAATACTTTATCGACCGATGGCAACCCTGGGGGTGGAGAAGGACAGAAATTTGAGGTTTTATATCCGCAAACGGCCATCACAAACTATATTTTGCTTCATAATAAGGGTACTGAAGAGTATGGTGTAATCAGCTTGTATGACATTCTTGGTCGTAAGTTTTACTCAGAAGAAGCGATGCTTACGTCCACCCCCAAAATGATTGCGGTGGGACAATACCAATCCGGCGTTTACTTTCTTTCTGTTGAGACCATAAATGCCCGGCAAGTGATCAAAATCAAGGTAAGTAATACCAAATAATTGATCTTGTTAAACTAACTTTGGACAAATTTTTAGGATGTCCAGAATTACCTTCTTTTTTATTGCTTTTTTGTTTTGGGGAGTGGTATGTTGTGCTCCAGGCAAGAAGAAACCAACTGATCATTCAAATGCCGATCGTTATTTGCCGGTGAGTTATGCCAAAGGCTTTACGATCAGCGACCATGGAAATTACCGAAAAATAACTGTTTTAGATCCGTGGCAGCAATCATCCGGGATTAGTTTCGAGTATTTTCTTGTTGACCGTGATAAGGATATCCCTGCAGAACTTGCCGGAAAGGAAGTGATCAGAACTCCGGTCAGGCGTGTGATCTGTCTTTCAACTTCACACATCGGTTTTTTGAGTGCCCTCAATGAAATTCCTTCACTGAAAGCCCTTTCGGGTGCCGGATTTGTATCAGACCCGGAAGTACAAAAGGCAGTCGCTTCGAAAACTGTTTTTGATGTTGGTTATGATCAGGGTATCAATTATGAATTGATTCTTAGTCTTAAACCTGATCTCATAATAGCTTATGGAGTAGGAGGCGAGGTGACAGGATTTATTAATAAGCTCCGCGACCTGGGACTGAACGTGATTCTAAACGGAGAGTACCTTGAAGAAAATTCGCTGGCCAAAGCTGAATGGATAAAATTTGTTGGTGCATTTTACAACAAGGATCAGGAAGCAGCTGACTATTTTTCCAGGATCGAAAAAAACTACAACGACATTAAACAAAAGGTAGCCCTGGTTCAAAATCATCCTGTTGTTTTGACGGGTTTACCTTATAAAGATGCATGGTGGATGGCTGGCGGTCATTCAAACCTGGCTTCATTGATCAGTGATGCAGGGGGAGAGTTCCTTTGGCATGAAAACACTTCGCGTGAGGCTTTTGTCGTATCGCTCGAAGAAGTTGTCATACGGTCCGCAAAAGCCGATTTCTGGATTAATTGCGGTACGGTAAATACACTTAGTGAACTTCTTTCAACTGACAGCCGATTTACTGTCTTTCCGCAGGTTCGAAAAAAAGCTATATTTAACAACAATTTGCAGGTTGGTCCGGGTGGCGGAAACGATTACTGGGAACGTGGCGTGGTGAGACCTGATTTGATTTTGTCAGATTTGGTGAAAATCTTTCATCCGGAGTGTGATAGTAGCAAAATTTTTAATTTCTATAAAAAAATAGAATAGTAGTGGCAGAAGCAGTTATAAATAAGAATAGTAATAACCGGGCCTTTCGGATACTGTTGCTATTGTCACTTCTTGTTCCACTGTTTTTTCTTACCGATCTGTTGGTAGGCTCGTATTATATTTCGATCCCCGAAATTCTGAAGGCAATCTTTCGTTCCGAAAATGCAGATGCACAAATTGTGGTGATCATTAACCAGTTTCGTATTCCCAAAGCGTTTACTGCTATTTTGGCTGGTGCTGCATTGTCAGTAGCCGGATTGCAAATGCAAACGGTCTTCCGGAATCCTTTGGCAGGACCTTACATTTTAGGGGTCAGTTCCGGAGCAAGCCTGGGTGTTGCCTTACTTGTTCTTGGCACGGGTGGATTGCTGAGTGGTGGTATCATTTCTGCCGTAAGTTCATGGGGAATTGTCGCTGCAGCATGGATTGGATCAGGATTGGTTCTGCTCGTGATTGTAATGATCTCTGCCCGCATTAAAGACATCATGACCATCCTGATTCTTGGAATATTGATTTCGAGTGCCATATCTTCAGTTGTAAATATCCTTCAGTATTTCAGCAACGAATCTACGTTGAAGTCATTTGTTGTCTGGACGATGGGAAGCCTTGGAAGTGTAACCAATGTCCAGTTATCGGTTTTATTTCCATCTGTTCTGATTGGAATATTGATCGCTTTTTTCTCCTCGAAATTTCTAGATGCCTTTTTATTGGGCGAAAACTATGCGCGAAGTATGGGGATGAACGTTCGGTTTGCACGTTTGATGGTCTTCCTTTCAACATGTATTCTGGCGGGTAGTATCACCGCTTTTTGCGGGCCCATCGGGTTTATTGGGATCGCAGTTCCCCACATTGCAAGGATGCTTTTGCAAACGGCAAAACATAGTCTGCTTGTTCCTGGTTCCATTTTAATCGGAGCATTGATGATGCTTGTGAGTGATGTTATCTCTCAGCTTCCGGGTTCCGAAAGTACAATACCAGTCAATTCTGTGACTGCTCTGCTTGGAATTCCGATTGTGATCTGGATCATTATTCGTAACAAAAACAGCGGAATGATATGATTCAGGAAGAGAAAATAATCGAATTAAACAGCGCCACAATTGGTTACAAAGCAAGAGCTCATTCTGTGAATGTGGTGAAAGCGGGTGTTTCGGTTTATGCGCTTAAGGGTGAACTTATCGCACTGATAGGTGGAAATGGAGTTGGCAAAAGTACACTTTTAAGAACAATTGCCGGATTCCAGCCTTCGATGGGAGGTGATGTATTGATAAGGGGAAAACAGGTGAATACTTACCGCGAAAAGGAGCTTGCATTGATTATGAGTTTTGTCTCGACAGAGATTATCCGGGTTCCGAATCTCTCTGTATTCGATCTCGTTTCATTGGGTCGATATCCGCACACCAACTGGTTCGGAAAATTGCTTGACGAAGATCGGTATATTGTGGAAGAGGCTATCAAATCTGTCGGATTGAAAGGATATGAAAACCGCATGGTGAATTATATTTCGGATGGCGAGCGACAAAAAGCGATGATCGCCAGAACATTGGCTCAGAATACCGATGTGATTGTATTGGACGAACCTACGGCATTTCTCGATCTTTCTAATAAATATGAGATTGTACATATTTTGCACGAATTGGCAAGCGAAAAAGGGAAGACGATTTTATTCTCAACGCACGATCTTACGACTGCCATTGCAGAGTCTGACCGTATGTGGTTAATGCTGAATGATTCTGTTGAGCAGGGTTCACCCGAAGATTTAATTCTGAATGGTAATTTTGCTTCGTTGTTTCACAGTGAGCATCTTTTTTTCGACCAGGAAAAGGGTGATTTCCGGATCAGAAAGTTAACCAGGCGAAAAGCAATTGTTAACGGGAAAGGTATTACTGTAGACTGGACGGTAAAGGCTCTTGAAAGAAACGGGTTTGAAGTTGTTGATTTCGAAAGTGCAGGAGAGGTATTTGTAATAATTGATGTTACGTATCCTGAATGGACTGTTATGCACCAGGCACAAACTGCTAAATTTGATTCTCTTCTTTCGGTTTGCAGGTATTTGAATGGAGTGTAGCGATTTATGGCAAATCTTTCAGAAGGAAAATGGGAGAAATTGAAAATTTGTTTCCTTCCATTATTCCATATTGGAATTTTCGTATATTCACAAAAAAATTGACTGTGACGAAATGCCAACAGTTTTACGAATCGGGCCTTATCGGTTTCATTTTTACTCGGACGAGTATAATGAACCACCTCATATTCATGTTGAAACAGCCGATGGTGAATGCAAATTCTGGCTTAATCCGGTTCAATTAGCAGGGAATAAAAATTTATCTCCCAAGGTTGTCAGAAATATTGAAAAGTTAGTTTTTGAGAATATTGTTTTTTTATACGCAAAATATCATGAATACCATGTACGTTGAAAATATACAAATAGCAGAACCCCTTGCAATGAATGCCTGGAGTATCGGGAGAACCATCTTCATAGAACTTACCGACGGAAGAAACATCAGTTTTCCTGCTGACCGGTTTGAAATTCTGGCTAAGGCAAATGATGAACAATTGAAAGAGGTTACAGTTCGTTTAAATGGATATGCACTTCGTTGGGAAAATCTCGATGAAGATATCACGGTTAAAGGGATTATTGCGGGTAGTTTTCAGTTGCCACTGCCGGAATGATTTATTCTTAAAGGCTCTGTTCTAATTTTTTGAACCGGCAAATCCGCACCTTATATTCAGTTCAATACCGCTTCGACGGTTTGCAACCACTTTAAGGGTTATTCATAAAAAACGGAGCAATATCACCTTCCTGACAATGCTCCGCTGATCAAATATATCGGATACTTCCGTTATTCAAACATATCTTTTACCTTATCGAAAAAACCTTTGTCCTGATTTCCTTCCGGGGAAATAAAATTAGGTGAAACCTGCAGTTTTTCAAGTGTTTTGCGTTCTTCGGACGTTAATTTTTGAGGAACCCAGGCATGGATTTTCACCAATAAATCGCCTTTTCCATAACCATTTACGTCGGGCAAACCTTTTCCGCGAAGGCGGAGAATCTTTTCGGGTTGTGTTCCGGATTCAATTTTCACCTTCACTTTTCCGTCGATCGTGGGGATCTCTGTTGTGACACCCAATGAAATATCTGGGAATGAAAGGTATAGGTTATAGATCAGATCGTTTTCATCGCGTGTAAGTTCAGGATGTTCTTCTTCCGAAATAAGGATCAACAGATCGCCCGGCATTCCTCCACGTCGTGCTCCGTTACCTTTACCTTCAAGCGAAAGCTGCATTCCTTCGGCAACGCCGGCAGGAATTTTTACCGTTATTACCTCTTCACCCTGAATAATTCCTTCACCATAACAGGTATCGCATTTGTGGGAAATGATTTTACCATCACCACCACACGTTGGGCAAGTCGATGTGGTTTGCATCTGGCCGAGAAAAGTATTACTTAAACGGGTTACTTGTCCTGATCCGCGGCAGGTTGAACAGGTCGTAAAACCACTGCTCCCTTTGGCACCACTTCCATGACAGGTTGTACAGGTGATATATTTCTTTACCTTGAGTTTTTTCTCCGCGCCATGAGCAATTTCGCTAAGATCGAGGCTCACTTTAACACGTAAGTTTGAACCGCGATTGACACGTTGACTTCTTCCTCCGGAGCTAAATCCTCCGAATCCACCAAATCCGCCACCTCCAAAGATATCGCCGAACATTGAGAAAATATCGTCCATCGATCGACCACCGCCGCTAAAACCACCCTGATTTCCTAATCCTGCGTGGCCAAACTGGTCATAACGCTGTTTTTTTTCGGCACTGCTCAATACTTCGTAAGCTTCTGCGGCCTCCTTGAAATTTTCTTCCGATTGCTTATCTCCCGGATTCTTATCAGGATGGTACTGCATGGCTTTTTTCCGGTAAGCCTTTTTTATTTCGTCAGCACTTGCACTTTTGCTTACACCTAAAACTTCGTAGTAATCTCTTTTAGCCATTTTCAGTTTATTGTGAGGTTTTAACCTGTTTTTAATTATTCGCCCACCACAACTTTGGCAAACCTTATAACCTTATCATTCAGATAATATCCTTTTTGAATCACATCAATTATCTTGCCTTTCAATTCTTCCGAAGGAGCAGGTATTTTTGTCAGTGCTTCATGCAAATCAGTATCAAAGGATTTTCCTACCGCTTCAATTTCGGTGATTCCGTTTTGCTTGTTGAATTCTTTGAATTTATTATATATCAATAATATACCTTCCTTCGTGGCTTCAAAATCCATTCCCTGATCAATTGAGTGCATTGCTCTTTCGAAATCATCGGTTACCGGCAAAATACTCAACATAACCGATTCGGCTGCCGTTTTTGTCAGTTCCATCCGTTCTCTTAATGTCCGCTTACGGTAGTTATCAAATTCAGCTGATAAGCGAAGGTATTTGTCATTCATTTCCTTGTTGGCACTTTCCAATTCAGCTATTTTAGCTTCCAATAGTTGTTTTTCATCAAGTACAGGTAACTCTTCAATTGGCAGTTCCAGTACTTCTTCGTCGGATGTAATTGCTCCATCTGCTGTAGTAGTTTTTTGATTATCAGTATTTAAATCAACAACCTTGTTTTTTTCAACTTTTGTGGTTTCTTTATGATCCTTCTTCTTCATCTGCGAATTCTTATCTTTAAAAAAATTGAATTTCATTTTTGTATAAAGGTTCCCGACTGCGAATTCCGGGGACGTTTTACCTTTATTACGTCCTTGTTAAATTATTTACAAAATCTCTTTGATGAGTGTTCAAAAATTTTGCCAATTGTCAATTCATAGACAAAATGGCACAATGTAGGGTGTGTAGCTGTCAATAGGTGCCAGATCAATTGATAATCCATCAATTAATCCGGAGAATAATATCTATTTTTTTAATGATTGCAGCTTTTCATCAAGCGCTGTACCCCTGAGGTTTGTAGCCAGGATTATTCCTTTTCCATCAATCAGGAAGCTGGAAGGTATGGATCTTATCTGGTACTGGTTGATATAATCTGCGGTACTACCAGGTTTGCAAACATGGTTCTCCCAGGTCAAATGATCGGCTTGAATTGCTTTTTTCCATGCATCAACATCTTTATCAAAGGAAATACTAAAAACAGTAAATCCCTTTCCACCAACAAATGAGGCATCTTTAAATTTTGAATAAGCTGCCACGACAGATGGATTCTCATTTCTGCAGGGACGACACCATGAAGCCCAGAAATCGATCAGCACAACTTTACCAGCAAGTGATGATAATTTCATTTGCTGACCAGTAACCGAGTTTTCGATAATTTCAGGTGCTTTGTCACCAACCTGAATACCTGTCCTTATAAGTGATTGACCATTGGCCAGAATTGCTGATAACACAAAAGTTACTACGACGATTGAAGTTCTTATATATCTCATAATTTATAATTTGCGAAATTTATTCACGGTTGATTTTAGCTCCGATCGCATTCAGCCGGAGGTCTATATTTTCGTATCCACGATCAATTTGTTCGATGTGGTCGATTGTTGATTTTCCAGTAGCAGAAAGTGCAGCAATTAATAACGCTACTCCGGCTCTGATATCAGGGGAACTCATTCTCATTCCTCTAAGATTGTGTGATTTATCAAGACCAATCACAGTTGCACGGTGCGGGTCGCAAAGGATGATTTTTGCACCCATCTCGATGAGACGATCAACAAAAAACAAACGGCTTTCGAACATCTTCTGGTGAATTAACACACTTCCACGGGCTTGTGTTGCGATAACAAGGAAAATACTTAATAAATCGGGTGTTAATCCGGGCCAGGGTGCATCGGCAACCGTAAGAATCGAACCATCAATGAACGATTCAATTTCATAATGCTCCTGTATTGGAATATGCAGGTCGTCTCCCTTACGGATCATATTAATGCCAAATCGTCGGAAAGATTCGGGGATGATTCCCAACTGATCGTATCCTACATTTTTAATTGTAATATCTGAAGCCGTCATTGCGGCAAGTCCGATAAAACTTCCAACTTCAATCATATCGGGTAACAAGACATGAGCACAACCTGTTAATGAAGTTGCCCCTTTGATTGTTAAAAGATTGGATCCTACTCCCTGGATGTTGGCACCCATACTGATCAGCATCTTACACAACTGTTGAAGATAAGGTTCGCAGGCGGCGTTATAGATGGTGGTCGTACCGACTGCAAGTGTTGCAGCCATTACAAGATTGGCAGTTCCGGTTACCGAGGCTTCGTCGAGCAGCATATAACAACCTGTCAATTGTTTTGCTTCAACACGATAAGAAGATTCTGTATTGTCGTAAGTAAATCTGGCTCCAAGTGCTTCGAAACCACGAAAATGGGTATCAAGTCTTCTTCTGCCGATTTTATCACCTCCAGGTTGGGGAATGATGCAGACGCCATACCGGCTAAGCAACGGGCCGATGATCATCAACGAGCCGCGCAGGCTCCCTGCCTGCGAAAAGAACAGCGGAGATTTAAGCTGGTCGATGTCGATTTCATCGGCCTGAAATGAGAAGGTTCCTTTGGATATCCGCTCAATTTTTGATCCCAGATTAATGAGGATTTCGATGAGTTTCAACACATCACTTATCTCGGGAATATTTGAGATTGTGATTTTATGCGAAGTGAGCAATGTGGCACAAATCACCTGCAATGCCTCATTTTTAGCGCCTTGCGGTGATAATTCTCCATGGAGGCGGCTACCACCTTCAATAATAAACCTTGCCATTTCTACTTCTTATATGCCTATTTACGTTTACGCGACTGATTCGACATGTTCGATTGATTCGATGACATGTTTGTGATTTTGCCTTTTTTGGGTTGAGGTTTAAAAATATCGTTGACTTCCTGAAGGTGCATATCCGGCCTTGGAATAAGCTTACCGTGTGAAAGATCAGCCATATCCTTTAATATTTTTGAATCCTCTACCGCATCCTTGTTCCAAACCAGGTATGATTTTTTCATTTGGTTGGCAAGCATCTCTGTATTTACTGCTTTGGCCGGATTGTCATCTTCAAGTCGGGCTGTGGCAGCAATATAGGTTTCCATGATCTTTCCGTAATGACGGTATTTTATATCGCTCTGACCATAAGGTATCAACCTTGGCTTCTCAATAAATGTTTCAGGTTTTGGCGGATCGTAAGGGTAATCGATATCCAACTTGAAATCGGACATAATAGCAATATGATCCCAAAGTTTGTGTTTGAATTCGTTGATATCGCGAAGGTAAGGATACATCATGCCCATAACGTCAATTACTGCCTTAACAGCAAGTATCCGCTCTTCACGGTTCTCGATCTGCATGATATGATCAACCATTTTATGAATACTTCTTCCATATTCGGGAAGTTTCATTTTCTTGCGCTGGGTATTATAATCGCGTTCTATCATTGTGTTTTAATTAATTATCGTGTGGGACCGGCATTGCAGATCAATGTATTTTTCAATCTGCAAAGCTAATCGTTTTTAATTGTTATTTCAAATCTGCAGTAACATTACTCTGTTTGATCGGAGATTTTCAGTTTTGCAAATTTGAGAAGCAGGTTCTTTTCTCCGGCGTTGGGAAAAAATACCTTTGCTTTCATATCTGGCATTTTACCTTCAATATTCAACACTTTTCCGCGTCCAAACCGTTCGTGTTCTACAAACATCCCAAGCTTAATTTTATCGGGGCTGTCGCTTATAAAAGGTTCAGAACCTGAAGGAAGTACGCTTTTGGCGATTTGCATTCGTTGTCCGTAAATTTCTGGTTTTCTGGGTAGTGTGTACTTGGTTTCCTCTCTTTGGAGATGCCTGTTACTGTTGTCATCTCTAAGCTCCTGGTTCCGGAATTGCGGAATCGAACGGCTGTTTTGAACATCGAGGAACTGATGATCTATTTCGCCAATGAAACGGCTTGGATTGCAGAATTCGGGTTTTCCCCAGCGAAACCGTTGCTGCGCGAACGAAAGCCATGCCTGGTTTTCGGAACGGGTGAGCGCCACATAAAAAAGCCGGCGTTCCTCTTCCAATTCCGATAGAGTCAGTGTTCCGGAGAATCCTGACGGGAAAAGATTCTCCTCCAACCCAACGATAAATACATTCTTAAACTCAAGGCCTTTTGAAGAATGAACCGTCATAAGTGTTACCTTATCTGTATCGCCTTCCTTGTCGTTATCCTGATCCGTAAGGAGCGCGACATCTTCCATAAATATCTGTAAACCATCGGGTCGCCCTTCTTCTTTGGCTGCAATTGAAAAGTCCTGGATGGCATTCAGTAACTCCTGTGTGTTTTCGTACCGGCTAAGATTTTCGGGTGATTTATCCTGGTACAATTCCGAAAGAATTCCCGACTCGGAGGCTATTTTATTGGCCATTTCGTAAGCCTCAGTGGTGGCAAACTGATTCGAGAATTTGCTGATCAGTTGGGTGAACACACTGATCTTCTTTATCACACCGGCATTTAATCCGGCCAGCAACATCTTTTCGGGATAGGTTGCAACTTCCCATATACTACAACCGGAAGTGCCTGCTGCATCTTCCAGCTTGTTAAGGGTCGTTGCTCCGATTCCTCTTGCCGGATAATTGATGATCCGTTTAAAAGATTCATCATCTTTCGAATTGATAATCAACCTGAAATAGGAGAGGATATCTTTTATCTCTTTACGCTGGTAAAACGATAATCCGCCATAGATTTTATAAGGGATGTTACGCTTTCGCAGAATCTCTTCAAATACACGCGATTGCGCATTGGTCCGGTAAAGAATTGCAAAATCGGAGAAGTTGTCGTGATCCTGCATCCGGTGGTCGAAAATCTCGTTGGCGACAAGGTATCCCTCGTCGTGTTCGTTTGTTGCTGTAAGTACTTTTATCCGTTCGCCTTTGGCATTTTCGCTAAAGACTGTTTTTTGCAACTGGTGCTTATTTTTTGCAATCAGACTATTGGCCGCATCAACAATCACCTGGGTTGAACGGTAATTTTGCTCAAGTTTGTAAGTGGCAAATCCGGGATAATCGTTTTTGAAGTTGAGGATATTCTCGATTCTGGCTCCCCTAAAAGAATAAATGCTTTGTGCATCGTCGCCGACAACACAAATATTCTGATGTGTTTCAGCAAGTCTTTTGACGATCAGGTATTGCGAAAAATTGGTGTCCTGGTACTCATCCACAAGTATATAACGGAATATCTTTTGATATTTGGCAAGAATTTCGGGATGATTTTTGAATAAAATATTTGTAATCAACAGGAGATCATCAAAATCCATTGCTCCCGCGTTTTTACATCTTTTTGTATATTCAAGGTAGATTTCACTCGTTCGCGGAATCCGTGCTGCCTGATCGGCCTCACGCTGCTGGGCATTTTGATGATAAGCGACCGGAGTCATCAAATTATTTTTTGCGGTCGAAATGCGGCTAAGAATGATCCCCGGTTTGTAAGTGGCATCTTCGAGATTAAGACTTTTGATGACTGATTTTATCAGGCTCTTTGAATCCTGGGTATCGTAAATAGTAAAAGTCGTTGGATAACCGATGATTGCAGCTTCGGCCCGTAAAATTCTGGAGAAAATAGCATGAAATGTTCCCATCCAAAGGTGCCTCGAAACGTTATTCCCAACTTCAGTTGCAATCCGCTCTTTCATTTCGCGGGCTGCCTTGTTTGTAAAGGTGAGGGCAAGGATGGACGATGGTTCTATTCCCTTCTTTAACAGATGTGCAATGCGATAGGTAAGTACACGCGTTTTTCCGGAACCTGCCCCTGCAATTACAAGTGAAGCTCCTTCTGTATTGATCACAGCATCGCGTTGCGCGCTGTTCAGACTTTCAAGATAATTTGACAAATCGTTGTAATTTAAGTACTTCGTATTTATATCCTGGTTTTAACCGCGAATGGCGCAAAGATATACCGACCTGACTGAATATTGGCTATCCGGAACAAATATTCTGTTACTTCGATAATGATTAATTTTGTAATATTGTACACCAATAACTGAAAGTCGCTTTAAATGGAACATATCCGAATTGTCAGGTCAGGAATTATTTTGTTATTCGTTCTTTTGTTTTCTGCGAAATTCGTTGACGGTCAATCGTTATCGTCACCTTTGGCTTCTTTTGCCGAACAAACTTCCTATCCTGTTTTCGCCAGTAAGGATTTTATCTATTATTTCTGCGGCACTAACGGACAAAAAAGTGGTTCACTGAAGGCAATCTCTTCAGGTATGCTTGTCACTTTTGCCTGGGAAAAATACAATCCGGTTTCCGGGACTTTTAGCTTTTTTACGAATGAGACAGGAACATCGTCCACCTTGTCAGCTCTTGATAATGGGTGTTACCGGGTTGGTTTCAGAGATAATGGCGTTGATTATCTTTTTCGCGCCTGGATCATGAATGGCTGGATTGAGGTGACTGCCGGGATTTCCGAATCTAATTGTCAGTTTCTTAAATTACAAGGTGGTGCCACCGGTTCAAGTTATGCGTATTATGATTTGGCATCAAATCAGCCAATTACGGTTAATCCGGATTACAAATATATCTGGTATAGCGATAATGTTTCGGCAGCAACAGTTCAGAATCCAATAATCTACAATCCTCCGACTAAAAATAGTGTTTACCGTCTTGAAGTGACCGATCATGCCGGATGCATGCAAAGTAGTCAGGTTACCTATGAATCAATTGTTACCAGGGCAAAGTTTTCATGGAAAGCCAACCAGGAATTAAGTCCTCAGTTTACAATCCCTGAAGCGCCTTTGGAAGTGAAATTTACCAACGAGTCGGAGAATGGCGACCCGGATAAGTTTGAGTGGTTTTTTTACAAGGAAAAATCTGTCATCGAAGCTGAAGGATCGGTTGGAGGAAAGGTTGATTCCATATTGACAAAAATTTACGACGTTAGTCCTTCTTATATTTACGAAAACTCGGGTAAATACAAGGTGAAACTTGTTTCGGCCAAACAAAGTGTTGGTTTCACGTGCCGCGACACCATGTATCTTAAAGATTACATTGTAATTGATACTTCGCTTGTTCAGGTTGCTCCGGCATTTACTCCCAATGGAGACGGTGTAAACGATATTTTGGTTATTAGAACCAGGTCGCTTCAATCGCTTGATTTTCAAGTATTCAATCGTTGGGGTCGCATTGTTCATAAATTCAGCAAATCGGGCTATGTTCCTGCCGATTCTGAACTTGCGGCATGGGATGGCAAAGTCAATGGTAAACTTGCTACACCAGGTGTTTATTTTTATGTGGTTGATGCCATAGGACGTGACGGCGAACGACGACGAAAGAAGGGATTTGTTCAGTTGATCTGGTAGAAACGCAATGTTTGTACTTGTTTCCAACGCCAATTGCCGGAAGCAAATTCTTTCCAAATAAAATTTTGTAGAATATTTAATTGATTGATAGAATGAGTGATAATATTGAAAAATTTCGGGAATTGCTTTCAAAAAATACGGTGTGGCCAATGGTCTATTATTTTAAGTTTATCATCCACAATAGTCAGGAAAAACTTGATCATGTAAAGAGCTTGTTTGACGATCCTTCCACAATCACCTATAATACTTCAAGGGATATCAAATTTATCAGTATTTCGTGCAAACAACTGATGCCCGATGCAGAGTCAATCATTGCCATTTACGAAAAAGCAAATCTCGTTGACGGATTGATTGCCCTATAGAATTCCGTTGTTTAATGACTTACAAAAACACCTTATAACCATTCGTTTCATCATGATCAGATTTTTAAGAATTTCCCTGCCGGTTATTTTGTTGGTCGCAGCCTGGCAGATTGGTTTTTCACAGAACCTTGAAACCCGTATAAAAAGTTTGCCCGGAATTATCTCTGTCGAAAAGATGGAGAACAATCCGTTTTTCACAGAGGCGATGATCATCATGGTAAAACAGCCACTCGATCATATTCATCCTGAACTTGGTTCTTTTCCGCAACGGGTTGTACTTTCAAATTTGGGGCTTGATCAACCTGTCGTTTTTATAACTGAAGGTTATGGTGGTGCATATGGTGCCACCCCGAAATACCTGAACGAACTTTGTCCTTTACTCAATGCCAACCAGTTATTTGTTGAACACCGGTTTTTTGGTAAATCGGTCCCCGATTCAATCGATTGGAAGTATCTGACTGTAGAGAATGCAGCTGCTGATCATCACCATATTGTTGAGTTATTCAAGCCGATTTATAACAGGAAATGGATCAGCACCGGCATCAGCAAAGGGGGCGAAACGGCTCTTTATCACCGGGCGCTCTATCCCAAAGATGTCGATATATCAGTGCCATATGTTGCGCCAGTCAACTTCTCTGTGGAAGAGAAACGCCATGATCGTTTTATCCGGCATAAAACGGGAACAGCATCGGAACGGAAAGAAGTTGCCAATTGCCAAAAGGAATTTCTGAAAAGAAAACAGCAATTGATGCCGCTTTTTGAACAGTTCTGTAAGGACAAAAACTTTAAATTCAGGACCAGCACGAGCGAAATATTCGACTATTGTGTGCTCGAATTTGCATTTTCTTTTTGGCAATGGGGCCGGCCGGTAAATGAGATTCCCCAACCTACCGCTTCATTACCAATGGTCATTGATGAAGTTGCATCAGCAAATTATCCGGCAATATTGATCCCTGCATCCAGTGAAACGGATAAGGAGTTTTTTAATTACCTGATTAAAATCTGCTCTCCCGACTATTTTGATGAAGAAACCGGAAAATCAACCTTCCCCTTTTTCGTGCAGGCGCTGAAACAGCTCGGTTATTACGGGTATAATACAAAACCGTTTAAAGATCTGATGAAACTAACAGACACAAAGGGTTATATCGAAAAATTATTTATGCCGTCATCTGCACACTTTGTATATGATCCTTCCATGAGCTTACTCGTGAAACAATATTTAAAAAAAGATGCAGATAAGGTGTTACTGATTTATGGTGGCAATGATCCATGGACTGCTTCAGCTGCTTCAACGCGTGGCAATAAAAAGATACTCAAAATTGTTCAGCCTGAAGGAAGCCATCGAACACGAATAGGAACATTGCCGGAATATCAACGGATACTCGTTATGGAAACTTTGGAGAAATGGATGAAGTAGTGTAATTTTCAGGTAGGACCATGGACTAACAGAAAGTTGGGATAATCAGGTTTTCACAAAGCCTGACACTGTCTGAATGCCTAAAGTCTTTATTTTCCTATATCAACAACCTGATTGCTATGGAGAAAACATTCAAATTACTGTTCAAAAATTATTGGATGCTGTTTTTACTCGTCGGGGTGAAAATGGTATTGCAAATGTTGGTGGTTAATCCGGTTTATGAATTGCACCGTGACGAATTCCTTCACCTTGATCAGGCAAACCACCTGGCTGCCGGTTTCATATCTGTTCCACCTTTGATGTCATGGGTTTCCTTCCTGATTAAAATATTGGGCGGTGATGTTTTCTGGGTGCGGTTTTTCCCCGCTTTATTCGGTGCATTGACGCTTGTTATCATCTGGTTGCTGGTGGAGCAGCTAAAAGGTGGAATTCTTTCCAAAATTCTCGTGAGCACCATTTTTATCTTTTCCGTGTTTGCAAGGATTAACATTCTGTATCAACCCAATTCATTCGATATACTTGCCTGGACCTGTGTTTTCTACTTTCTGATCAGGTTTGCCAATGAAGATCGTCCTGTCTGGCTATTTCTGATGATGATTTCATTTGTGCTGGGATTCTACAACAAATACAATATTGTCTTTCTTTTAGCTGCTTTATTCATTGCCTTATTGGCAACTGACTTGCGCAAAGTATTAATTAACAGGTATTTTTATTTATCACTCGCTGTTGGAATTATCCTTTTATTACCAAATATCCTTTGGCAATACAATCATCATTTCCCGGTTATTCTTCATATGAAGGTTCTTAAAGCGACACAGCTGAACAATATTGACAGAATTGATTTTCTTATAGGCCAATTGAAGGTAATGCTCTTTTCGCTTCCATTAATTGTTGCTGCATTTATCGCTTTTTTCAAATATCCACCTTTTAGAAAATACCAGGTAATCGGTTATACTTTCCTTTTTACAATGGCGATTTTCACCTTTTTAAGAGCCAAGGATTATTACGCATTAGGTCTTTATCCCGTATTGTTTGCGTTTGGAACTGTTTTTCTGGAAAAGTATCTGTCCCCAAAATTTAAAGTTATTGCCCCTGTTTACATCGTGCTAAATCTCCTGTTTTTTATTGGAGTAGCAAAGTTCATTTTTCCGTTGCTTAGTCCGGCCGAAATCGCCCAAAAGAAACAACAGTTTGAGGAAATGGGACTATTGCGATGGGAGGATGGAAAGAATCACGATCTGCCGCAGGATTTTGCTGATATGCTTGGCTGGAAAGAGATGGCGTCAAAGGCACTGATGGTTTATAATACCTTGCCTGACAGTGTTAAGGCCGAAACATTGGTGTTCTGCGATAATTACGGACAAACCGGAGCTTTGAATTTCTACAACAGGGGAAAAATGCCTGAGGCTTATTCCGTCAGCACCGATTATCTTTTTTGGATACCTCATGATTTGAAAATCAAAAATGTATTACTTGTGGGTAAGGCATCGGACGAAAAAACGCAAAAATTATTCGAACATTTCACAAAAGTCGCAGAGGTTGAAAACCCGGATGCCCGTGAACGTGGAACTTCAATTTTTTTGCTCATGGGTGCGAAGAATGAATTCTCTGCGATTTTCAACGCTGAATTGAATCGCCGGAAAAGAGAAATGGATTGTTTTTAATAGATGCAATAGCTAAGAATACTTTTAAAATTTAAATATATGAATGTCAGGTTTTACATTGGAATAATTGTTTTAATGACCTGTGTTTCTTACTGCAAGTTGCCGGCAGGTCCTGCTTCACCCGAAAAATTAAAGTCAGAACTGTATGCAGTTGAAAAGGAGTTTTGTACGATGGCGCAGACCGAAGGCGTTCAGAAGGCATTTGTTCATTTTGCGGCCGATTCAGCCGTCGTATTACGTCGGAGCCAATTGATTAAAGGAAAAGAGGCGATCCGCCTTCAGTACGAATCCTTTCCGCGAAAAGGTTCCAAACTGGAATGGGCACCCGACTTTGCGGACGTTTCAACATCGGGTGATTTGGGCTATACCTATGGAAAATACACCTTAACTTCAACTGACACTGTCGGTCATGAAACCAAAAATGAAGGTGTTTTCCATACGGTTTGGAAACGTCAGTCCGACGGACATTGGCGATTCGTCTGGGATTAAGCTGTTTATAAGTTGTGTTTGTAACCTTAACGTTATTTAACTGGTCGATTGGAAGGAAAGATGCGTTTATATGAATAAAGATGACCCCTTTGAACTATTTTTGCGCAACTTTTAAAGTGAGATTTCTCGTACGTAATGAAATTAGATTCAAACAAGGGCGCACTTCGCAATTGGTTAAAGTATTTTAGTGTTGGATTTATCGTCGTTTTTGCCCTGATCGGCCTTTTTCTGACCACCGCTTTTTTCGCTGTCAAATTGCATGTTACCGATGATCCGGGTGCCGTAGATTATAACGATCGGTATTTCCAGGAACTCAAAGATAAATACGGACAATCCAAAACAAATGATAGCACTACTGTAAATAACAGGGAAGCTACGTTTTTTCACAATGTCCTTGTTCTAAATAAATACTATCCCGATAATTCCCTTTATATTTTAAATGCTTATCTCAAAAGCCATAACCTGGGTGAGGCAGAGCGCATGGTAGGCGCTGTCAATTTGTATATGCAGGATAATAAGGGTTATAAAACTGAAATAAACGAATTTGAAATTTCGAAATCAAAAGATAGCACCAAAAGAAACAGTGGAAGCGTTTTCGAATGGATGAATATTTCCGAGTGGGGGGATTTTAAACTGGCTGTTGCAAAAGATAAGCCGTTGATTGATTCTGTAGCTAACCTGACAGATGTTGAACCACGTCTGATTGTCGCAGTACTTGTTGGTGAACAGATCAGGCTCTTTAATTCTGAACGTGAAGCCTATAAAAAATGGATTGGTCCGTTGAAGATTTTATCTGTTGAGTCGACTTTTTCGCTGGGTGTAACCGGAATAAAAGTACCCACTGCCCAAACGATTGAACGAAATCTCAAAGACAAGCAATCAGTGTTCTACCTTGGCGAAAAATATGAACATCTGCTCGATTTCCAGACGAATAACCTCGAAGATGAACGTTTCAAAAGACTTACTTCCTACAAGAACCATTTTTATTCCTATCTGTATGCTGCCTTGAACATCAAACAGATGAAGATGCAGTGGGAACGTGCTGGTTTCCCGATTGGAGATCGCCCCGAAATCCTGGCAACTCTGTACAATATTGGATTTGAAGTTTCAATTCCCAAAGAGAACCCGGTTGTGGGTGGTTCAACTGTAATGATTCATCGCAAACCATACTCTTTTGGCGCCATTGCCTATGAATATTATTATTCGGGCGAACTATTCGACCTGTTCCCGTTTAAAGCAACGAAATTCGACTGGGTACATGTATAAGAGTTTTAAATGTAATAGTTTAAGAATTCTACTGCCATTCTTCTTTTGTGTTTTGATGGTTTCTTCCTTAAGGTTGAATGCACAAATCAGGCTTGATTCAGTCACTGAATGGCATGAATTACAGCCAGGTCTGTACTTCAGCGAGCCGGAAGCCCCGGAGAAATCAATACTGAACGATTCTAAGATTTTCATTTTAAAAGCGGATCCCCGGCTTTGTAATTTCAGGATGCTAAGTTCATCAGAACATGGAAAACAAAACCGGACAGCTAATAGCTGGGCCAAAGAATTTGGTGTGAATGTGGTGGTGAATGCCGGAATGTTCAGCCTGCACAACAGCCGAACAAATAAAGGTTATCTGAAAAACTATTCCCATCTTAATAATTCGAAGATGAATGGTTATTACAATGTGATGATGGCCATGAATCCCAAACAAAAGTCCGATCCGGAAATCATGATGTACGATCTTACCTGTACTGACTGGGCATCGATCCGTACAAAATATAACACCTTTTGCCAGGGAATGCGAATGATCGATTGCAATGGTAATAAAATGGCCTGGGACAAACGTCCGGGACAAGCCTGCAGCATGGTGATCAGTGCCACTGATATCACCGGCAATATTTACTTTATCTTTACGCGTTCTCCCTATACGCATCAGAAAATGATTGATTTTGTAATCGGTTTAATCCCCGATATCCGCACAACCGTGTATCTCGAAGGCGGACCCGAAGCCAGCCTTTATATTCAAACCAAAGATACTACCATCTCAAAGATTGGAAGTTACGTTTCGACGACCTACGAAAACGATAACAACGATCATTTCTGGAAAATCCCCAACGTGATTGGTATTCAATCGGGAAAAGTAACCAGATAAGCAGCCACCATCGACTCTCTTTGGGAGGGTCAAAGGCATGCCTTGCCTCAGCTTGTCCCGCATCTGCAAAATCGTTTCCGTCTTCCGCAGAAAGGCTTCCCGCATCTGCAAAGTCATTTCCGCCTACCGCAAAATGGCTTCCCGCATCTGCAAAATCGTTTCCGCATACCGCAAAATAGTTTCCCGCATCTGCAAAGTCGTTTCCGCCTACTGCAAAATGGCTTCCCGCATCCGGAAAATCGTTTCCGCATACCGGAGAATGGATTCCCGCATCCGGAAAATCGTTTCCGCCTGCCGCAAAATGGCTTCCCGCATCTGCAAAATCGTTTCCGCTTACCGCAGAATGGCTTCCCGCATCTGCAAAATCGTTTCCGCTTACCAGAGTAGCGTTTCCCGCATTGACAAAATGGCTTAGCGGAAATGGTTTCCGCTTTAGCGGGAATGAATCTGGTTGGGCGGAAGTTTCTTTCTGACACTTTAAAAATGAAGTTAATTATCCCTTAAAAGCTGAAACATTTAAGTACTTCCCGTGTTTAAAGAATTATTTAAATTTCACGGGATATGAAATGACCCCGATTTATCGGGACGAATTCCATCTGGCCTTTGAAAACAAATTATTAACAGATGAAATAGCCATGAGAGTAAACTTCTCGCAAACCAAAATGATTATATGGCTATTCCATGCGACCATTAAAAAACAAATTATAAACGCATGAAAAAGAAAATAGGAATAATTGGCTCAGGAACAGTGGGACAAACACTGGGGACAGGTTTTTTAAAATATGGTTACGAGGTGAAGATCGGAAGTCGTGATCTGACGAAACTGGCTGAATGGAGATCAACTGCAGGTGAGGGCGGATCAATCGGATCGTTTGCCGAAGCTGCGCAATTCGGCGATATCCTTGTGCTGGCAACAAAAGGATCAGCTGCCTTAAATGCCTTGCAACTGGCAGGAAAGGCAAATCTTTCAGATAAAACATTAATTGATACAACAAACCCCATTGCTGATACTCCACCCGAAAACGGTGTGCTTAATTTCTTTACCGAATTGAATGATTCACTGATGGAACGTTTGCAACATTCATTTCCGGAGGCACATTTTGTCAAAGCATTTAACAGCATTGGAGGCAGTCTGATGATCAATCCTGATTTTGGTACCGAAAAACCCACGATGTTTATTTGTGGAAACGACCCAAATGCCAAATCTGAAGTCGCCGAAATTTGCGCATTATTTGGATTTGAAACGGAAGACATGGGAGCTGTTGAAGCGGCCCGCGCAATCGAGCCGTTATGTATGCTCTGGTGCATTCCAGGCTTCCGCGAAAACAAATGGAGTCACGCATTCAGGCTGCTGAAGCGGTAAGATCGGCAACTGGCCGTCGGCAGCTTGCAACTGGCTTCCTTGCTATAAGTTGCAAGCAGAAAGATGCCAGTCGCTTTTACATTAAATTTCTGCAATAGTCACATTAACGAATCACTTCTTTTCCCAAACCGTCACTTCGATGTTGTTGTAAGAGAATTTCCTTTTATTGACTCTCCGGACTAAAGGCACAATGATCGGACCATCAATAAATGTAAATGTTTCGCTAAGAAGTGAAGCAAGGTCATCTTCGCCCCAAATCTGTTCACCCGAATCGCGGTGCCCACCAATCCAGTTTTCACGTTTTGTACACTCCTCACTCCAGTCGAATCCTGTGGCAATTATAAGTCTTCCGCCTTTATTGATACGTTTATGAACGCTGGTCAGGAAATGTCGCGGATTGTACATCTGATCAAGAATATCATTGATTAAAACGAGGTCATATCCCACGAATATCGATTTCATATTGGAGGCATCCGACTGCATAAATATGACTTTATTCACCAATTTGTCGAATCCTAAATTATTCATATTCAATTGATGGTAGGAGAGGAGTTCACCTTCTTCGGGGAAGACATAGTTAAAGCTTCCGCTTTCCTGCAATTGAACCGCTACCCTGATTGTACGCGCCGTGAAATCAAGTCCTGTGACACTATCAAATCCTTTGGCAAGTTCCCATGTTGTGCGCCCTGTGCGGCAACCAAGATCGAGTACACTCTTTTTTGAAGCACCTGAATACTGTATCGCTATTTCTGCAATTTGCTGAAAGTAATTTTTAACTCCGAGGAAATCGGGGCCATACTGAGCCTCACAAGTACGGATCACTTCAGGATCTGTTTCATAAACATCCTTTGGAATCACCACCTCATTGGCCGATTCCACATACCGGAAACCGGCGTGCTGGTAAAAATGACGCCGGAATGCATAACGTGCATTTCCGGTTGCTTCATTACCGGTTGATATCCATGAACCACCCTTAATCAGGTTATGCTTTGTGTCAAAAGTTGGCGTTGAAAAATCATCGTAAATCGGATGAATCTTAAATCCTTCAAAACCATTGATAGGCGTTTCGGTCCATTGCCATACATTGCCGATCAGATCAAAAAAGTCACCAAATCCAAATTTGTCAACTGGGCAAGGGCTTTGAAAGTGTTCCATATTAATATTTCCGGGAGCATCCTTCCAATAGGGCTGATCTGGAATATTGGCATTTTTGTACAATACATACCATTCATCTTCCGATGGCAGACGAATTGGCAATCCCGTTACCGATGACTTCCAGTTACAGAAAGCTTTTGCTTCTAGGTAATTGATTTCAACAGGCAAGTTCCATGGCATTTGTATCTCATTGAAAACAAGACGTAAATGCCAGTAATTTCCTTCCTTTCTCCAAAAAAGAGGATGCACCGCAGCTTTGTACAATTTCCATTTCCAGCCTTCTTCTGTCCAGAAATTCTGAGTTTCATAACCTCCGGCTTCAACAAACTGTAAAAATTCACCGTTGGAGCAAAGGTATTTCGAAGCTTTAAAGGATGGCACGTCTGCCTCGTGCTTGCCATATTCATTGTCCCACCCATAAAGTGGATCGTTGAGCGATTTGCCAATTTTAATTTGCTTGCCTTCAACTGGAATCAATGAATTTTCAGGAGCAGGTGCTTCTTCAGAACAAATATTCCAGGAGTATATAGGTTTCAAAAATTCAAGGGGAACCTGGCGAATCAATACGGAAGAGGTCTCAATATGAATCCTTTCGTGTTCAATCGCCATCAAAATAATCCAGAACGGATTGTCCCAGCCAATAGGCAGACTTATGGGCAATGTTCTGATAAGATTATCGATTGTTTGCCTCACTTTATTCCGGTATTCCCTGGCTTCAACAAACGAAGGCCAGTTGTAATGACTTGTATTCAAATCGTCCCACGACATTTCATCCACACCAATTGCAAACATCGATTCGAATCGCGGGTCAATTCTTTCAGTCAGTATTTTACTGATGATTAATTTGTTGATATAGAATGTTGCCGTGTGACCGTAATAAAAAATCAACGGATGACGCAAAGGATCGGCTTTACGATACATGGCTGACTGGTCGGCAAAGGCTTCAAATAATTGCTCGTCAAGATCAAAAGTCTTATGAAAATAACTGAGAATCTCTTCCCTTTTTTCTTCCTGTTTGCCCTCATTTAACAGAGGTGTTTTGGTTAAAAAGAGCGGATTGGCATTCATAGTATAAGGATTAAATTTAAACATCCGGTGATGTCGCAAAAGCTGAATGATTTATCTTTCAAAGATAAGGATTGGTTTTTAATGACATCTATATTTTACAGATTGAAATGCTAATATTGACTTTAAAAGCAGAACCGTCTGACATGAGAATTAAAACAGGCGGATGTTGCTTTTGTTCAATTAATATATTGTGAGGAAAACTAATATATTAATTGAAATCTGTTGTTGAAACCTAAAGAATTAAGTTAATTTGCGCGTCAGTAAAAGGGTTTAGATCCGGCTATACAGCGGGGCCTTAGACTACACTAATATAATTTATTATTACAAGACCTTCGGGCTAATTTTTAATATAAATCTATATAGATAATTTTCATGCGAAAACTTGCATCTCTTTTTATTCTTCTGGCACTATCTCTTAATGTTTATTGCCAAATAAGTGAAAATCCGGTAAAAGTAAAAAGTTCCGGAAATCCCCTGTTCCCGGGTTGGTATGCCGATCCTGAGGGAATTATATTTGGCAATGAATACTGGATTTATCCTACTTTTTCAGACGATTACGGAAAACCTGACCGGTCGGAGAAGTTTTCGGAGGAGCAGCTGAAGGCTCAAAAGAATACAATCAATCCGCAATATCTTAAACAAACCTTCTTTAATGCATTCTCATCGAAGGATTTAATTCACTGGGATAAACACCCGCATGTGCTCGATATCAAAGACGTCAAATGGGCATCCTATTCCCTTTGGGCACCATCAATTATTAATGCCAACAATAAGTATTACCTTTTCTTTTCGGCCAACGATATCCAAAGCGATCGAGAATTAGGAGGAATAGGTGTGGCTGTGAGTGATCAACCGAAAGGTCCGTTTGTTGACGCATTGGGAAAACCTTTGATTGGCAAGTTCTACAACGGTGCCCAGCCAATCGACCAGTTTATATTTCGTGATTCGGATGGTGATTTCTACCTGTACTACGGAGGCTGGAAACATTGTAATGTTGTCCGTTTAAGCAAAGATCTGCTTTCCGTCGTCCCATTTGCTGATGGAGAAATCTATAAGGAGATTACTCCTCAAAACTATGTGGAAGGTCCGTTTGTGTTTAAACGCAACAACAAATATTACCTGATGTGGTCGGAAGGTGGTTGGACAGGTCCTGATTATAGCGTTGCTTATGCGATTGGTGATACTCCCACAGGTCCATTTAAACGCATCAATAAAATTCTGAAACAAGATCCTAAAATAGCTACGGGAGCCGGACATCACTCTGTTATTCAGATACCAGGAACCGATGAATATTATATCGTTTATCATCGGCGCCCGTTAAATACGACGAATGGCAATCACCGTGAGACGTGTATGGACCGGATGTATTTCGACAAAGAAGGTTTAATTCAACTCGTAAAAATGACTTTTGAAGGGGTTCCACGAAGAACTTTAATAAAATAAAATAGCCTGCCAAAAGACATATTTTTGGCAGGGATTAACTGATTTAATATTTATATCCTTTTTAATGTTTTTTATCTAACTTGCGCGCCTTAAACAATAACACGTTATATGTCCAGAATGCCAACCCATTCCCAAGCTACGTTTTGTATAGACCTTTCTAAATTATCACCCAATCAAAATATAACAATAAATGCGAAACTGTTAATTTATAATTAGGGATTTATTATGAATAAGGTATTTTCTATCTTTAAGCTTCTAAAATTGAAAAAGTTATTTGTTGTTGGTTTATTGTTGGTTTTAATTGTTGGGGTTAATAATAAAGGATTTGGACAGTCGGTGGTCACATCGGTTTCAATCTTAACAGGCTTTACCTATTCTTTTGGTTCTGGGCCATCAGTTGAACAATCGTTTACGGTCAGCGGTACGGGTCTCACAAATAATATTACGGTTACACCATCTACTAACTTCGAAATATCAACAACCGCTGGTTCCGGATTTCAATCAACTGCTATTTCATTAGCACGAAACAAAGGAACAGTTTCCAATACTGCCATTTACACGCGATTGAAAGCGGGATTAGGGCTTGGTATCTATGCCTCGGATTATATTGCTTTGACTTCTACAGGGGCAACCACTCAAAATATAGCTTGCAGTGGTACAGTTGTTTTAGCTGTAGAGCTTTGGAACGGAACATTTCAGGCCGGCTATTCAACATTGAAAGGTGCATTTGATGCAATCAACAAGGGAACATATAAGGGAGAACTTGAAGTTAGAATAAATACCAATACTACCGAAACAGCTTCAGCGGTACTCTATCAAAGTGGATATACAAGTATAAATGGAACATCAAGTTACAGTTCGGTAAAGATCTATCCAACTATTGACGGAATTACTGTAACAGGAAAACTTGCGGCTCCCTTAATAGACTTAGATGGCGCCGGTAATGTAACGATCGATGGAAGTGTGAATGGATTAGGATCTACAAAATCCCTGGTCATTGCCAATACAATTGCTTCAAATACTGCAGGAACTTCAACAATTCGATTTATCAATTCTGCTGAAAGCAATACGGTAAGATATTGTATTATCAAAGGTTCGGAAACTAATACAGCAAGTGGAATTGTCCTCTTTTCAACCGCCAACACAGGTAATGGAAACGATGGAAACACAATTGAAAATAACGATATCACTTCAAATACAACGGGCAGACCAATCAATGCAATCTTATCTGTTGGATCGGCCTCGCATGAGAACAGCGGAAATATAATTCTTAATAATAATATATTCGATTTCTGGCATTTGGATGGTGTCTCAACTGCGATAACACTTGGTACAAATACAACGGATATTACTGTTTCAAAGAATAGTTTTTATGAAACAACTTCGTTTCAACCAACCGGAACGGCTGCCTATCAAATAATCCTGATCAATAATCCCACCGGGAATAATTTTACTATATCTGATAATTATTTTGGTGGTCAGGCGCAACAGTGCGGAGGATCTGCTTTATCGGTTGGAATTACTACTCTTCAGTCACTTAGGCTAGATGTGATCCAGCTGAATGTTGGGACTACTACCGCAACATCGGTTCAGGGAAATATCATCAGCAACATCAACTTTCGTAGTTCAAATGCCTCGCCTTTCAGAGGAATCAATGCAGGTGCCGGAACACTCAATATCGGGACAGTAAGCGGCAATACAATTGGTGGTACAGAAAATGATTCCATTTTAGTCACAGGCACTATTGCAAACTGCAATGTATATGGGATTTATATTCCAAGTGCTAATAATGTGGATTGTCAAAACAATACCATCGGTTCATTTACAACTGCAAATGCGAATACTTACGCAACAAATCTTTATGGTATTTACAAAACAGCTACTGAGGGAACCACAACTATTTCAAAGAATATAATTGGAAGTGCAACTGGGGACAATAGTTTATATACAAGCTCAATAGCTACCGCAAACTCACAATTGCTGTATGGGATCTATTCGGCTGGCACCGGGAATACAACAATATCCGGCAATACAATTGCCAATATCACCAATAATACAAGTGAAACTGGATTGGCTTCAAGTGTACGGGGAATCCTGACCATAGCGGGGTCAAATGATATCAGTAACAATGAGGTTCACCATTTAAAATCAGGTGGAGCTGCAAATGGTTCTAATTATGCAAATACATCATTGATTGGTATTTCTCAACTTAGTGACACAATTGGAAAAATACAAAACGTCACTGGTAATTCAGTTTACTATCTGACAAACACCTCCACATCAAAGATGGAAATGTACGGGATCTTTTATTCGGGTCCTGCGACCGGAATCAATACAATCTCCCGAAACTTTGTCCACTCCTTTTATATCAGTTCAACAGATCAGGCTTATTTGCATGGTATTTCACTTTATGGAGGTGCGTTCACTGCATCAAATAATATCGTTTTCATGGGAAATACCATCACCACCGGATGTTTCATGTGGGCTTTGTGGACAAACAGCAACAATGCCATTCAAATTTATCACAATACTTTATACCTGGCTGGGACGGCAACAACCGGCTCGTCTAATACTTATGCTTTCAGATCTTTAAATGCTGGTCCGACTTCGGCTGTCATAAAGAACAATATTTTGTGGAATGGGCGGAAAAACAGTAACAATATAATTTCGCATTATGCCATTTATCTTCAAAGCAAAGCCAATACTTCAGTTGATTACAATGATTATAAATTTTCACAGCAATTTGGTCTTGTCGGTGCTACTACTTATGCAACATTGGCAGCATGGAAAACAGGAACCGGTTTTGATTTAAACAGTGTGGAAACTGATCCGCAACTTGTAAATCTGGGAGGAACTCTTCCAATAGACTACCAGACCAATGTTGGTTTACCGGGTATTTCAGGAACAGGTATTGCAGGTGATTACAATGAAATAATAAGGAGTACCACTGCGCCTACAATGGGGGCATGGGAATATTTTTCCAATCCTGTTGAGGTTTGGAACGGTATTACCTTTCGGGCAGGTTATACAACCTTAAAAGATGCTTTCGACAAAATTAATGATGGAACATGGAAGGGCGATTTGATAATAAAGTTCAGGGGTAATACGATTGAAACCGCCTCTGCTGTTTTGAATTCAAGTGGTACGGGACTCTCCGGTTACACAAATATTCTTATTTATCCCGCCCGGCTTGGTGTTACTGTTACTGGTTCGTTGACTGCACCTTTGGTAGATTTAAATGGCTGCGATCATGTAACCTTTGACGGACGAAAAGATGGGACCGGAACCGTTTCATCAATTACTTTTTCAAATACGAGCACATCAGGAGCTGCAGGAACCTCCACTTTCCGGCTGATTAACGATGCAACCAGCAATACCCTAAAGTATTGTACTTTAAAAGGATCAACAACGGATACAAACGGGGGCGTCTTATTTATCAGTACTACCAATGGTACATCCGGAAACGACGGAAATACCTTTGATAACAATTTCATCACAAATTCGGCCGAAGCAAACCGGCCGGTTAATGCTGTCTTTTCAGTTGGAACATCAGCGAAAGAGAATAACCTAAATACTTTTAGCAACAATAAAATTTACAATTTTCTGAACAAGGGATTGTCTTCCAACGGAATTTACCTGGGGAGTTTTACGACCGGAGAGACCATTCAGGGAAATAGTTTTTACGAAACAACTTCCTTTGCCCCAACGGTTGGTGTTGCTTACAATGTGATAAATATTAACAATCCTGCCGGCGTAAACTACTCAGTAACCGGGAATTTTATTGGAGGAACAACACCTTTATGTGGTGGCGCTGCATGGACTAAAACTGCTACTTCCAATAATGTATTTGCAGCTATAAATGTAAATGTCGGAACCGCAACCGCGAGCAGTATTCAAAATAATACCATCCGAAATATAAACTGGAGCAATTCGGGAGCGGCAACATGGTCTGGGATAGATATTACGGCAGGTGCAGTAAATGTTGGCACTGCCACCGGAAATACAATTGGTGCTTCATCCGGTAACGGGTCGATTACCATAACGGGTGGAGCAACCGCTACAAATATTTATGGAATTAATATTGCAAGTTCAGTAAATGTGGATTGTCAAAACAACATTATTGGATCCATTACTGCATCTAATGGAACTGCAAACGCCACTAATTTTTACGGGATCAATAAAACAGCCACTGCAGGAACTACTGCGATCAGCAACAATACAATTGGAAGTACTGTAACGGCAAATAGCATTAATTCCAGTTCAGTAAGTTCAGGAAATGCCCAAAGCGTTTACGGAATATATAACATTGGTTCCGGCATGATCGTAATAAGCGGCAATACGATTGCTAATTTAAAAAATGCAACTTCAAATACAATTGCAACTACAACGGGTTGCATCAATGGCATTGTCTCTACTAATGGAACAAATACGATATCGAATAATACCATTCGCAATTTATCTATAGCCAATGCCAATACAGCATCTGCGAACAATGCAGCAGTCATTGGAATCGCCCTGGTGGGAACAAATGGTACAAGAACCATCTCGGGTAATACAATCTACAATTTATCAAATACATACCCCACATTTGCGGGCAGATTAATTGGCATTTATTACGATGGAAGTATTTCGGTGACCAGTGAGGTTTCTAAAAACTTTATTCAAAGTCTGTCTTCAGCAGGTACATCTGGTGCCGGTTTAGTAGGTATACAGGTAGTTTCAGGAAACACCACTTATTCAAACAATATTGTCAGTTTAGGAAGTAACAATCAAAACCTGATTTACGGGGTATACGATACCGGAGCAGCTTCCCAAACCAGCAATTTCTATTTTAATACGATTTATATCAAAGGTTTGGTTGCCGGAGGGGCCTATAATTCATATGCGTTTTACTGCGCTGCAGCAAATGGTACACGCAATTACCGCAATAATATCTTTTACAATGCCCGCTCCACAAACAGAGGATCAAGTTCCCACTTTGCTATTTATTTTGCTGCAACAGGTGGAGTTCTCACAATTAATTTCAATGACTTTTTTACTTCAGGTACCGGAGGCGTATTCGGATTTTATGGTATAAATAGAACAACCTTCACTGCCTGGAAAACTGCGACGGGTCAGGATGCATACAGTGCAAGCAACAACCCCGTCTTTTTCGTGACTGCACCTGTGGCTGCTCCTGATTTTAAAATTAAGTCTGGTTTAACCGGTGTTGATGGAACCGGGATTGTGGTCGATTATGGTTCTGGTCCGAGAGGGTCAACGCCTGGCATGGGAGCATGGGAGTCGAATATTAACAAATGGAAAGGAACCATAAGTAATGACTGGAGCAATTCTGGTAACTGGACAGGAGGTTTAGTCCCTCCTGTGGATGCCGATATCGTTTTCGATGATGCTCCGCTCGGACATTGCCAACTGGACAAGGACCGGTCGGTAACCGACATTATAAATGGCCAGGCAACTTACCGGATGGTAACCAACGGACACAAACTTACCGTTAAGGGAGTTTTCTACTTGACGAACAATGCCCAGGTGGATGCTTCATCAACCAATTCAAACATTGAGATGGCAGGTGCTTCTGCACAGGTAATACCAGCCGGAACATTTTATAACAGTGAAGTCTATGACCTGACATTGGCGAATGCCAACAATGTAACGTTGTTTGGAACCATTCGATTATTGCATACGATTACAGCAAATTCCGGTCAACTGGACGCAAATGTTACGACACCAACCGTTGTATATGCCGGTACTTCGGCACAGACAATCGAAAGCAACCGTTTTCTTTCCGATAAGATTTATAACCTGAGCATTGATAATGCATCCGGTGTTACATTGGCAGGTACTTCTTCTATTACGGTTCCCCATGATCTTACAATTACCAAAGGGGTACTAACTGTTCCTCCGGGTGCGCTTCTTACGGTCGATAATTATACAAACCTCGATTATCGGGCTCCTTTACCTGCCGTTTATCCCACCCAAATAGACTATTGGTCATGTTTGGTATTGAAATCGAATGATACTTCAACAGGTTCGTTTATTCACAGCGATTTGTTTACCGGAACCGGAACAGTAAAGGTTGAACGGTTTTTATCCAATACTGCTAACTGGCACCTTTATTCTTCACCAATGAAGGATCAGTCGCTTCATGAATTTTTGAAATACAATCCCGAAATTCCTGATTTATATAATACCACTGTAACGCCAAATACGATAATTGGAGTGGGTATGCGCAGTTATAATACAGCTACTGATTTATGGAATCCGTATTTGGTTTATCCATCTTCAAGTACAACGGCAGGAAGTGTCGGGGGCGGTAAAGGATTTAGTATCCGCACTTTTATCGATGGACAGGCGACTCATTTTGTGGATGCGACCGGATTTCCAAATCCAAATACTGTCAAGGTTACTTTGACAAGGTCGGCCGCAACAACTGATAACGGATGGAATTGTATCGGAAATCCATTCACATCAGCATTAAATATTCGAAATATTAACAACGATGGCTTTTTAAATGCGGCTAATTCAAGTGTTCTTGAACCGGGCTATGTCGCTGTTTATGTCTGGGATACCAACAATATTACAACCAGTAAAAAAACACCTGAATACATTGTTATCAACAATGCCACCTCCATTTCGAGTGTGCAGACAGCCCAGGGATTTTTTGTCAGATCGGTCGTTGGAGGAGGGAATGTAAGTTTCACCAAAACAATGCAAAAGCCATCTGCCGGATTAACCTTCAAAGATGCAGACATCGAATGGCCTTCGCTCAAAATAATCGCTTCGAACCAAACGGTATCAAGTTCGACGGAAATCAAATTTGTTACGAACACGACCAAAGGACTTGATCCGGGTTATGACGCAGGCATGCTGAAGGCAAACCCTGATTTTTCGCTCTATTCAAGATTGGTTGAGGACGATGGAATTGATTTTACATTGCAGTGTCTGCCTGATCAGGATTTCGATCAGTATGAAATACCGATTGGAATAGATTTTAAATTGGGTGGTGAAATTACTTTTACAGCAGAGTCAGTTAATCTTACTTCAGGTTGCCAGGCTTTGCTCGAGGACAGGGTCACCCATCGGTTTACGAGACTTGATCTCAAAGATGCCAAATATAGCACGAATGTAACTCCGGGTACAAAAGGAACAGGCCGATTCTACCTTCATACTTCCGACGTGATCAGCAGTAATCCGAAGCCGGTGGAGCAGTCATTTAAAGTCTATACAATCGGCAAAACAGTCTATGTGAAAGGTGCTGTCAGTACCGACGCACAATTCGCTCTTTATTCCGTGAATGGCAAATTATTGGCTAATTTTAAAGCCGAAAGCCAGGTTGAGAACCGGCTGGATGCCTCAGGATTGCCTTCCGGTGTGTATGTTCTTTTGGTTTCTGATAAGAATATAAAAAAATCGGTTAAACTGATCATCGAACAATAAATCGGATTGGGTATTCGGGCGGAATTATCCTTTATTTTGGGAGTTATCAGATGATCATTGAAGCAAAAAATAAAAGAAGGGTTAGTTTGCGCAGACTTTGCGCCGGCGATACCGATAATTTATGCAATTATTTGCAAGGTCTTGGCAGTGTTACTAAAAGCCGGTTTGGACCGCATGGTTTTGACAAACAATCGATTCTTGATTTTTACAAACATCAAAACGAACACCTGGGATATATCGGTATAGACGTGCTTTCAGGGAGAATTATTGCCTATTCAGTATTGAAAATAGGCTATATACAGAATGATAGTTTTCGCTTACAATCCTATAGTTTGGTGCCGGATCATCATAACGATTGCACCTTTGCGCCCTCATTAGCAGACTTATGGCAAAGTTACGGGGTTGGAAATGCCCTGTTCCGCTACCTGCTTTCAGACCTTCAATCAAAAGGTATAAAACGAATTATATTGTGGGGAGGTGTTCAAAGTGATAACGTAAAAGCTATCAGTTTTTACCTGAAAAACGGTTTTAAACTGTTAGGCAGGTTTGAATACAATGGTTGGAATGACGATATGATATTGGATATTCTTCAGAATACCATACTGAGATAATGCATCCATTGCCGTTCTATTTTCAGGCGGATATAATCAAAACACATTTTATTATAAAAAAAATCCACAAACATATTGTTTTTTAATTTTTAAGTATTATCTTGTGCCTCATTTCGCTAAAATACCTGACATGCCTGAATTGCAACCCAATATTTTGAAAAACATCAAAAGTAACGGGAATTCACCGGAATAATTTTCGTTTGTCTCAGGTTATGTTGCGATAGGATATAACATTCTTATAGCTTAAAACAGGAATGAATAATATGGATACAAATGAAATCAAACGGAATATAACGGCTCAGATAGCTATTGTCAACCAATCTTTTTCTAAAGCTGGTCCGATTTGGATTAAAGACCCCATGCTCGAAGATATTGATTCTCTTGAAAGAAATTTAAAAACAAACAGGTTGTATTTTAAATTTTACATGGTCGGTGCAATAATATTAGCCGGTATTTTGTTAGTTATATCACTTCTGAAAACTTTTAAAATGCTTAATAATCTTGATTTGAATAATGGCGGATTGATGATCTTATTTACAATTGTCTTTGGATTAAATGCGTTCGCTTATTACAAAGTCAAAGTTAATCTTGAAAATAAAATATACCTGCTTAAACTTCTGAAAAGCTTTGATTAAAATAATTTAACCTAAAGAAAGCACGATGATTTCTGACGAAATTAAACAGAATATTCAAGACCAGATTGATCTTACAAATCTATCTTTTAAGAATAATTGGGGAAAAATCAGGATCGACGGTGTTTTATCAAATGATTTATACGAGCTCGGACAAATCTTAATTAGGGTAACACGATCGTTCAAATATAGCATTGGATTAGCAATCCCATTGTCAGTTTTTTCAATCGTTTTTTCGGTATTAACTATTCTAATGAACAATGGGTTTTTAAACTGGAATTTCAATCTGAATAACGGAGGGTTAATGGTCCTTTTTACCGTTGTGTTTTTGGTAAATACTTACAGGAATTATAAAATAAAAGTAAATCTTGAAAATAAAATATACCTGCTTAAACTTCTAAATAGTATTCATATGGAAAAATAGGCAGTTCTGCATGTTGATTCATCATAAACTCACAAAATTAAAACTCAAAAGCAATGAAATTTATTCAAAAGTACCTCGTTATTTTGTTTTTCGTCTATTGGATAGGGTATATTGCCCTTCGTCTAATTTTCAGCGGGTCCCATTTTAATGACACTGGTTTTATTAATGTCGCCTTTCTTGGGCTAATTATGGCAACTTTATTTACATGTGCCATAGGTGGCGGACTCTATTTTTCTGTCGGACCAAGAGTGAGATATATTGAATCAAAAGATCTCAAAGTCCCATATTATATTGACAGACAGGAAAAATTTATTACGCTAACGAAAAATGATTTTTCGTTTTCTGAATTACAAAACAAGATTAATCAGAACTGGATTCTGACATATGTGGATAATGAATTGAACATTATTAAATTCAGAACAAAAGATTCTTTTTTCGACTGGGGAGTTGGAAGTTACCTTGAGTACGACAATTCAGTACATACGATTTGGGTTACAAGTTTTCCGTTTACCGGAAATACACATAAGGGGAAAAGATTAAAATCTGAATTGAATAGCCAGGTTGAAGCTTTGATCTTGAATGTTTAACAGGGATAATTGTTCGGCGTTTTTGTAGAGACCAGATAAGCGATTGTAGAGACAAGGCATGCCTTGTCTCTACAAAACGCAAATATTTCAATTTTTTAATTAGCCGTACCCGGAGGCGGCGGGTTTTCACCCGGTTTTTGAGTTTCGCCATCAGAAAGGAGAAACAAGTCATAGCGTGTCGCGTCATTCTGAAAAACCAGTTTGGCACACTGACAAACCGTCGCCATGTTCTCCCATACCGTGTTCATCGCAATGATGCGTTCGTTTGCATCGTGCGAACGGTCTTTTTTTGCATTCTGTAATGCTAAATCCTGATTAACAATTTTGTCTGCCAGTGTTTTAAGCATATCGATATCCGACTCCGTCATCCCTTTGTCCATTAAGGCCACTTTGTATTCGGGCTTCGATGCCTCTTTGTGAGCCTTGAGAAGCAGGTTGGGAAGTTTAAGATGATTCTTGCTCGATGATTCATACTGTGACTGACCCATCGTCCGAAGTGCAATTGCGTGGTTTGGGAAAGCAAGTTGTGTATAAAGCATCAACATCTGAAAAAGGTTTCGTCCCTCGTTCATCAGGATTTCAAGTAAATCGCTTTCGCCGATTTGGGTAGTAACAGATGCGTAGTCGGGAAGAATTTTCCTTGCGGTGGTAATGTTATTGGCCCAAACTGCGGCAAAAGGGTCGTCCAGTTTGGGGAAGCGGGCTAAAAAAGCCGGCTTGTTTTTAGTGAATGAAGCCAGCTTTACATCTGACTGCTGCAACATCTCTTCATCAGACTTGTTGAAGAGGCGCACTACTTCTTCGGGATGTTTCATGATGATTAAATTTAAGGTTACAAAAATCTGTTAACTGCTATAAAGAAAGTTTTATGGTAGAAATTTAGCAATTAAAAATGAATATTGGCCTGAAATGTTCAAAAATTTGCAAAATATTTTTATTTACCTCATTTTGAACGCTTTTTTCACTTTGTCGTAAATATCCAATTTCATTACGAAGGTTTGTTTCTTAATCACGAAATATTGTTCCACTGTTACGAAGCTATTTTCGTCCGGTACGATGAAATGAGTATCCGTTACGAAGATTCGTTTTGCCGTTAAGAAGCTATTTTCACCCATTACGAAGATGTTTGTATCCATTACGAAGATATTTGTAACCATTACGAAGCAATTTTCAGACCCCAGAAAATTGCTTCGTAACGACGGAGAAGTCTAAATTCTTTACGTATAAATAACCTTTCAAGTGGTTGTAAACCCTTGAAACGATTACATTAAAGGACGAAGGGGTGTTGAAATTCTGCAAAACGTTGTAACTTTGCATCGTGAAGAAGGCCGGTAAAATAAATGTACTGTTTCAAATTTTAGTATTGTATTGCTTTATCGTTAGCAATTACAATACGGGAATCCTGGCACCTGTTCCTCCCTTTCAAAACAACCATTCGACAAAAAACGATGTTTATTCCCCGGTAGGTGGAGTTGACCTGTTCACGGTAACCACTAAACCAGATAACGTTGTAATTGGTCATCGGAACTTTCCCACCTTTTCATTTAAAAATCATCCGAATGATCACCTGGCAATTCGGAAGGCGGCTGAAACGTACCTGGCAAATTCATATTCTGATTATATTTCCCTCGCTAAGAATATTGTAATCAGGCTTCAGCCTGTCAATATTATTTTCCCCTTCCATTATTTTTGGTAATCTTTTATTGTGATTCAATTGTCTTGCCTTCAAAGCAGGAATTTTTCAATTAATTTATTGCACGACTTAACAGACAATTTGTTGTTAGGCCTTGCGGTATTTCATGTTTTACAATATAAAATATTAAAATGGAATTTGAAATTATATTCGGATTAGTAATACTGATCATCATCGCTTTGGCTGTTGTAATCCTAAACAGTAACAAGAAAAACAAGAAAAAACAGTTTATACAAAAGCTTTTCGGCATGGCAGAAAAAAGCAATTGCAAAATTTCAGATCACGATCTTTGGAACAATACTTTAATCGGTATCGACAAAGATGCTCACAAACTGTTTTTTATCCGGGAGAATGCAAATAATTCAATCAGTAACGAAATTGATTTGACTGGAATTCAAAAATGCCGGGTGATCAATTCAAGCAGAGTTGTAACCAATAACGAAACCAATCATACTGTGATTGACAAGCTTGAGCTGGCGCTGACTTCACCGGACGCAAAAATTGCGGATACGATGCTGGAGTTTTACAACACGAACCGCGATAATTTATTTCTGAATGGCGAACTTCAGTTGGCTGATAAATGGGCCTCCATCGTGAATGAAAACATTGCCGGTATTACGCAAAGAAAGTATGCGTAATCTGTTTTAACAATGATTAAAGCCCTGCGGATATTTCCACAGGGCTTTTAGTTGGTCTGCTGTCTCTGTTTACACAGCGGTCAAATTTATTTGAAATCCTCTTCAACTTCGACGGCTGTTCCGTAGGCAAGTAACAATGATTAATTGATACGCTTATTGAATTTTATTATCTTTGCACTGTACTAATTAATACACGGAATTATGAGGGCTATCGCATTTACCAGAGTATCAACGAGTAAGCAAGATGAGGGAGTTAGGCAGATTCAACAAATTAAGAAATATTGTGCTGTTAAGGGCTATCAATTACTCGAAAATAAGACAATTAGTGAAATTATTTCGGGTAAAGCGGACGATAGAGCAGGTCTAATTAAATTAACTCAACTGAGCAAAGATGATGCTGATATAATTATCATTTCGGAATCTTCAAGGATAACCAGAAGAGACGAAAACGACTATTTAGATTTAGTCTTAATCGTTCAGGCTATTCAAAAAACTGGCTTAGATTTATATATCTTAGGTTCTTCGCAAACTTATAAGGCTGATAAAAAACTTTCATTAGTTGATGTTATTACGCTTGTTATAGAGGCTGAAAGAAACTCAAAAGAGCGTGAAACAATATTAGTTAGGACAAAGACAGGCAAAGATAAAAAACTGGCTAATAATGGCTATATCGGTCACATTATGCCATTCGGGTATCGTGTGAATGAAGCAAACAAATGTTATTTTGAAATCAATGAAGTTGAAGCGGTAATAGTTCGGCTAATGTTTGATTTAGTCGCTAATCAGGGATATAGTGTTAATCAGGTAGGAAAGTATCTAATGAGGACTCAGGGTTGCAAATGGCACACTACATCAGTAAGCAGGATGTTAAAAAATCGGGCTTATATGGGTGAGTTTACAATTATGGACAAACTTATTAATGTTCCTGCCATTGTCACCGCTGAACTATTTGAACAGGTACAATATAAAATGAAAGAAAATCATTTATATATCAGTAAGGGTAATAAAAACTTTAGTCCTTTAAAAGGTGTGCTTCGTTGTGCATGTGGTAAAAAAATGTTCACCTATACCAGTGCAAAAAATGGTACTAGCTACAAATGTTCATCAAAAAATACTGCTGCATTAGAAGTTCATTCTTGCGGTAACGGTGGGATTCAAACGGAGACATTAAATAAAATTGTTTGGAACATTACGAAGAAATTTATTAATGTTGACGACTTCAAGGCAAAGACTGAGCAACAAAAGAAAATCATTAACGATGAAATTAAGGCTATCGAAAAAAATGTTTCGGCTCTTATGACTGAAAAAAATGAGCTTGCTGTTAAAATTGAATCACTGGTCGATAATATCATTGATGCTGATAAAAGCATTCAATCTGTACTTAACAAACGTTTATCTAAACTTGTCGCTGTTGGCTCAGGAATTGATAAAGAGATTGAAAAACTAAATATCGAAGTCTCAAAGGTAAAAAACAGGCTTAAAGATTTGTCTGTCGAATTATTACCCTCATTAGTTAGCGAAGTATCAAACGAAGAAAAACACGAAATATTTACAAAATACATTGCTGAGGTTTCATATCATAACGTAACAAAGTATAAAGGCTTTATTACAATCATGTTCAATAATAAGGTTGAAACAATCGTTATGTGTTCGACCAGACCAATAATAAAAGCTTATGCATTGCCATTAAGTTTTTATTTCAATCCAATTAATAGAACCGTAACAAATATTACTGAATTTGAATCGAAGGAAAAAAAGATGTTATATAAGATATTTGAATCAGATGATAAAGGTGATAACAGAACATTGAAATTACTGGCATCAGCTTCAACGACTGAATTAACTTTTAAGGAAATGGAACAGAACAAAGACACACAGCAATATTTAATGAATCTGTGAGCGAACACATTAAAATGATTTAGTATCTTTGGAGCATAAAAATATTACTGATTGCAATTGTTAAGGGTGTCGGTTTATACTGGCATCCTTTTATAATGATCATAGGGAGTTGATAATAATATACCAAAATATGTCACCAATATGATTTAGTGATTACTTTTGCAACCTAACTTAAACACTAAATAATGTTTGAAATAAAAATTAGCTATACTCACATTTTGGTCATTGGAAACGGTTTTGACTTGAATATGAATTTGAAAACTGGTTATACAGATTTCATAAAAAGCGATGAATTTGTTTATTTAACAGAAACTAAAAATCAATTAGCAATTTATTTAAAAGCTCAGCATGAACTTCGCAACTGGGTTGACATTGAAAATGAATTAAAAAAATATTCAAATAGCTTTATATTAAAGGATGGAAAAGACTCATTTGAGGATGATTTCAATAGTTTATCAAATGCTCTTCAGAGCTACTTAAACATCATTGATTATTCAAATATTAATCGTGAATCTTACGCATATACTTTGTTGAATAGCTTGAGTAAAAATGAGTTTTTAATTTTGGATTTTAATTATACTAATACTTCAAGAATCATTTTATCTGAGTTAGGATTTTTTGAGAGTGAAATTAATGATAGAATCATAAAAGTGCATGGTTCATTAAATGAAAAGCAGATAATATTTGGGGTTGAAGATGGTGCACTAATAAAACCTGAACATGTGTTTTTAAGAAAAGCATTTAATAAGGGATTTAAAGGTGTTAACGTAAATTCGGCTTTAAATAGGGCGCAAGAATTGCATTTTTTTGGACATTCCCTCGGTGAAACTGATCATATGTATTTTGATAATTTTTTTCCTGAAATCAGCCATATTAGGAATATAGCAAGTAGAAATATTAATTTGTATTATTATGGTAACGATGGGTATAAGAATTTATTTACTCAATTAGACATTTTAACAAGAAAAAGATTGAGTTGTTTTAAACAAGAAAATAATTTTAAAGCCATTGATGCATCAAAAAAAATGAGAACTTCACTATCTCAATAGCGTTGTTCCCATCCCAAGAAAACCACCATGAAAATAAAAATAGAAAACAAATGGATAACGAATGTCGGGTAGTTTCGGCTTTTGTGCCTGTTGTGGTTTTGGTATCGTTAGGATTTAAAATAATTCAAAAATGATTGAATTGATAAATATATCATTTTTGCCATATTGGTATTATTTTAGGTCGTTAGGGTTGGCGTAATAAAGCGAATAGAAACAAATGGCATCTCTAACAAGTTCTGATATGCTTTTATCACTGGCCTGTCTTATATCTGTCAATATGGCGTACTCTGTCGGAGTTAGGCAAATATTAACTTTCTTAGATTTTATTTCGTTGGGTTTAAATGTTGGGTCAAATTGGTTTGTCTTCATTGGTAAATTGTTTTATAAATTCTTTATTTCTAACATATTGCAAAATATCCGACATTGTTAAATTTTCAATGCAAAACCATTCATTTATATGGTATGACAGTATGAAAGTGTAGATTATTCTGGCTCTCCCTTTTTGAGTTGTTTCTACATCCAATAGGCGTTTAAATAGTTCTTCATGTATCGGATATGTGTTTATTTCATTGATACACTGTTGATATAGTGACCATTTAGCAACCATTTTTTGACGGTCGCTTAATGGTTTATTGATAGTGTTATAGTCTTTCATTGGATTTTAAATTGATTGGGTGTTGATATACTCAACTAATGGCTTAAATGCTTCGTCTGTCTTTTTTATGGCAGGTGTTGAGTTCTCAATAAAATATGTGATTGTCTGCAAAAAGTCACGTTTAACAATGTTGCGTTGATCAATGTTAAGCCCTTTTGTAAATCCATCAAAAAAGGTTTGAATTGTTTTATCTATTGCAATAGTATTATCAATTAAATTTGAGTCAATACTGTCAATTGAATAGGGTTTAAAATCGTATGAAGAATTTAATAGAAAGCTTACAATGTCAAAACCTTGTATTGATTCTGTTTTCTGGCTTATAAATTTAATGGCATCATCGAAATTTAAAGTATATGCAATATCATATATCTTATCTAGCTTAGGATTCAATTCAGATAGATAATTTTCAATAACATAATTCTTTTCAGGACTGAAACCTACATTTGGGTTTTCTTCTTTATACTTCCTATGTGCAGGATGATTAATAACACTATCGGTGAATGAATCTAAAATGATATTCCAAACTGTTTTGGTGTTCATTCTGTTTGATGTTGAAATGTCTTTACCATTCTTTTTTAAGAAGCTGGTAAGCTCTGACAAATTGGATTCATTTAAATATTGTGCCTTTATTGCTTTGATAGCTTCGATTTCGTTGGCGGTTAAATATGTATTCATAGTTGAAATATATTAATATGCTATTTATTATTTATACTCTAGGTGTTCCAAAGATTACATTTAAGGCTAAAACTTTAGCGGTGTCATACTTTGATACATCATATGGCGTAAATGAAAAATTAGGGTCTAAAACAAAGTTTAATGAATCAAAGCTACGTTCATATTGAAATGTAAATGCTTTGTCTGAAATCGCTTTTACTGCTGCTGATAGGTCGTAATTCTTTGCAGTGGTGAATACTTTTAAAAGCTTTGCATTCGTTTCGACTGTTGAAGTTAATAGACCAATTTGCATAATTCTATTCATATTTTCGGTTTTATCCAATGATAACGAAAAACAGTATTTTGCTAAAAAATTGGTTAGTTCGGTTAGGTCTGCATCTACTGTAATGTAAGTTGCTCTTAGTGTTCTTAATGCTGTAATCTCTGTTGATGTTAAAAAACTCATAATTGTAAATTGTATTAAATTGGTATTATTTTATGTATTGTTATTATTTTAGATTGTCAATCCTTGCTTTTAGTTCAGCATAGTAACTGATTAGCTCAGGCGTTAATTTTCTTTTTGCTGTTGGTTCTTCATAGATACCCAAGTTAATTAAGTGTTGGCGAAGGTTACAAGCTTCAAATTGTCCAGTTCTGGTATTGATGTAACCGAATGAGCTTGATGTGGCGTGTTCCCTGTCTGTTATTCTGTTCTCCATAGTCGTAAATAAGTCTTTAGTGACTTTCTATATATAAATACAAGGTTTTTAAAAAATATGCATATAATATCAATAATATATATGCAGTGTTAATTAATGGCAGGGTAATGATTCGTATTAATGGCAGGATAATGAACCTTAAAAGGTGGTTTTTATAGTATTTCAATCTGATACGCTAAACAGTTTCATATGAGCTTATATACAAATAGATACAAGGTTTTACAAATTTGACATAGCTTACGAAAATTGAGGTAATTGAGACTATTAAATCATTAATTATATATTGATATTATGTATTGTTAAGGCTCTACGAGTTGGATATTATTACAGTCCGTTAGTTATGGCAGGGTATAAGGTTATTTTATGACTGTTTAAGGCTTGTAACTCACTGATAAATTGAGAACATATCTAAAATTTTACATATGATACGCTAAACAGGTTCATATACATTAATACATAGATAGTTAGATGATGTTTCTCAAAATGAGTTGGTATACGTTGTTACTAAGGTTATGTTTTTTTAAATCTTGAAATTAAATAGGCTTTTAATGGTCGGTTATACTGGCAGGATTAAGGCATAAAAAAACCTGCCAATGTGTAGTTGACAGGTTCGGGGTAAATGTATATAAAAGCAAAAATGTTTCTATGTTTAATAATAAATACAAAAGTAATTCAAAAAAGTATTAATGTCAATGAAAATAAATGATAAATGCAAATAATTACATATGATGTTTAGATTACTTTATAGCTCATTTAAGACGTTAATAATATAAATGTAGTGTTGTGAATTACTAAATTGATATAGTGTCTTAAACAGGCTATAAAGTGGCTATAATTGAATTTAGGCCACCAACTCAGTATTGAATTTGTTAATGTTATATTCTTTCGAAATCAACTTTTGAAATATTGAATCAGTTGTGTTATTATAGTAAAATAGATTGTAATTAGCTAAGATATTATTAAGCTCTGAATAACTTATCTTAGTACTGTAATCACTGGCAATGTAAATCACTAATTGAATATAATCATTAATTGATAACTTTGAATTATTTGAGTCTTTATTAATAAACTCTATATACATATCTTTGATATATTGAATATTAATAATGTTTTGATATTTTAAATCAATTGCTTCGATAGTTGTTACAGGCTCTATATCATCAATAATATTACAATCCATTATTGAAGGCAAATTTAAATCAAAATAGCAAATTGGCTCTATTGGTTCGATTACAGGCTCAATTATTCGTATACTATCTTGAATCATCTTTTCAGTATTGGTGTAGCACATTATGTTCTTTTGCCTATATTCGTTTTCCCATGTTGTTTTTTTACGTTCAAAGTAGGGAACTAATTGAGGGTATAAAACTAAATGTCTTTCAATCATAAGTTTATTATTATCTAAATGCTCAGGGTTAACTAGTGTTAAATCTGTTTCATTGTCCTGTATCATTTGTTCAGTTAATTGGCTATTATAGAGCTTATGAAGCATTCCTTTTGCTATAATGATATTATCACTTGGTACGCAAATTGAACGTGTCAAATAGATTGTATTATAGTCAGTGAAATTAATATTTATTGGTGTAACATCTCTATTAATATATTTGCCGTTTTGCTTAAATCTACGTGTAAACTCAAAAAAGTTCTTAAAATGCAGTTTGCAAATTGATAACAAGTATTCGGGTTTATCGAGTTGTCTATAATCAATATTTTTCAATTCGGCTGTTGATAGTCTTAATTCTACACGCTCAACATTATTGTTAATATAGTCAAGTCCGTTGGCTGTCCAATGGTCAATTATATATTGTTTTAAGTTATTTTCTGATTCTTTGCTTTTGCTATATATGGTTATACGTTTATCGCTGTTAGGTGAACCAACAATTAAATATTTTAACTTCCTGTTTGTTCGTTTCTTTTCCGTTATTTCAGCTTTACCTTTTAACCGAATATTTGGTGAACCATCTAATTTGATGTAGAACTCATAAATGTAATGTTGAATATAATCATTTGCAATATCTAATCTAACTAAGTGATGGAATCTAAAATTTAAACCTGCTGTTAAGTAAGCAACAAATATTAAAAAGTTGTTCTCATAGAACAATGAGTTATCAATTATTAAATGTACGGTATCTGCTGGCAGTTCTGAAATTGGATTATATAATAATTTACCTACATATCTGTTATAGATGAACAGTAAGCAAGCATTTTTAAAGCCGTTCAGCGAACTATCTAAGTGAACTAAGTAACATTCTGGATTTATTTCATATTTGCCATTGGTAATGGTCATTTCTTGTATTTTCTTAGGGTCTGGCAGGAACTTAAGAAAACTGAAGGTTAACCAGTCAATTGCTACGGTGTGCGTAGTTGGTTTATTTTCTTCGCCAATCTCATTTACAAATTTAAGCCAATCAGCTTTACAATTTATTTGCTCAATATCTTGGTGATATCGTTTGTTGTCATTTTTACACATTTACATTATACATTTACACTTACTTTCCCTATATTTTCAAGGGTTATTTATGACTTATTTGGGGAACATATCTATATTTTTACATATGATATACTAAACACCCTCTAACGTCCTTATATATATAGTCTTGAGAGCAATTATCAAAAATGAGTTGGTATACGTTGTTACTAGGCTCAACTTTTTTATGATTACACAAATTACTTTCTTCCTATGGTTACAAAAATATATCATAATTTTCGAATCGTCAATGATTTTTTAAAATTTACTTTGTTCGCTGTCTTGCTTTAATTCCATTGCAATTTTTTTCATATTTTCAAATATGGTTTGCTTAGATAAGTGCTCTTCTTTAAATTTGGAATACTCATCTATAATCATATTTGTTAAGTAGTTTGTTCTATCAACATTTTTACTACTTGCAAGCTCATTCAACATTTTAATAGTTTCGGTGTTGGCTCTGATTTCAAATCTTAAATCTTTCATATCGCTTTTATATTTCCCTTTAGTGGGATGTCATATATAAATACAGGTGTACGGACAAAATAAATTAAGTCATTTATATGATTTATATCATGTTTTTAATATATTTAACATAAGCCGTTTTTAGCCTGTCTTTTCCTGCATTGATACTGAGTAACACTTAATGATAAATACCCTCTTAAATCGCTTGTATTGACTTAACAGGTCTATATATTGTTTGTGCCACCTATGCAAAATTACCCCTGCCATTTTTTTGATATTGGGTTTTATGGCTGTTCAGGTTTTTACAACTGGTTAACCTTTGCGATAACTTCACTTAGATAAGTTGGTTCTTGCTTTGGTTCTTCCTTTTCTCTTATGGGTATCATATGGAATGCTGCAAGGTGTTTGAATATTGATATACCAATTTGATATATGGTGTACCCTCTGGCAGTGTCACCCTGATTGAATAGGTCTATGAGTTCATTATATAGTCTTAATTCATTGGCTATCAAAAATATAGTTCCCTCACATTGACTTGGCGAATCCTTTGCTACTTTGCGTAACTGTTTGACGGTCTTAATAATATCGTATTTTTCCATTTGCTTTTATATCCTGTTAGTAGGATTTCATATAAATACAAAATATTATCATAATTAATCAATAAAGTATGAATTTAGTATTATAACGAGTTAATAATTAATGCATTTTTGAATATTAATTATTGATATTCTGGCAGGTGTTTAGTATAGTTAAATAATTGTATAATAGATAATTAAGGTAATATTTCGATGTATATTCAAAACATGATATAAATCATATTTGTGCCCCCTAAGCCAAAATCAGATATGTTACAATGCTCTAAGGTGTTTGGTATGAGGCAGATACAGTATTTTCCTTATATGGCCCCCCTTCGTTAAGATTTTCGATAATTTACATGATACCACCCTCGAATAATTTATAAATACTTATTTTCAAATTTATTTTGGCCTATGCTGTGGTTGTGGTGGTGTGGGTACAAAAGGATTCTGGTAATAAAAAAAGTCAGGCAACTAGACCTGACTCTTATTAACCAGTGTGACTTGGTAGCATTTATTGTATTTGACGATTCAAAGATAACACTTCAAACCAAAATAGATTCTTATTAAAGTTTCGAACATTATTTTTTTTACAAACAGGTATATTATTGCTGTATATCAGATAACTAACACATTTTCGTTGATAACTTTTTAAAAGTTGCTATATAAGTGTAATTTAAAAAGCGGTATATGAATTATCTTTGGGATACGTTCTTTAAGTAAAAGTCAGGTAGTTGGCCTGACCATTATTAACAAGTTTGAACCAAAGTGACTCGGCAGTATTTATTGTATTTGACAATCAAAAGATGCTGCTACCAACCTTGTGTTACAATGATTCAGACACTATATTTTTAATTCAATGGGCAAACCTGATTCTTTTTGGGTGCAATGGATTAAAGCAATTGCCGCTTTAATCAAAGCTCTGGCAAGTTTACTATCAGTATTTTGGTAGTAACATGGTTTAATATTAAAGAGAGGAAGAAATTCTTCTCTTTTTTATTTTTTAAATTTTATTGGTGTTGCTGTTGGCTGTGGTATGTCTACATATGTTTGCTTCATTGAAATGTCAGGCCATTGGCAGGGTAATAATTCGTATCGATTTTATATTATCATAATACTAATGATAAATATACCAACCTTTTTTTATTTTATCATACCTTAAACTATCTTTATAAACAGGATAAATCATTAATGCTGAGTCTACTTTAGGTGCCAGAATCTCCATTTGGTTATTAATAGAAATTCCATAAAATTCTTTAATTGCATTTAGCTTAATTTTTAATAGGCCTATTTCTACGGCTTTGTTAAAACTTAAGTTCTCCATACTATCAAGTTTAGTTTTCAAAGCAGAATATGTTAATATTTTCCCTTTACTATCAACAGAAATGTTAAGATTTATTGAGTCGTTTAATTTAGTAGCTTTATCCTTTTCACCCCAAACATATTTACTTAATATATCGTTATTGAGTTGTAGTGTTTTAATTATTTTCGATTGTAATATAATTTGTTTGTCATCTAATTTATTGATTTTTAAGCTTATGATAAACATGAAAATACACATTACCAATGTTATGGTAATAACAATTTTGTTTATTTTGGATTCAAGAGCTTTGCTTTTATTAATGTCAGATGCCTCAGAAAATAGTGCGTTTATTTTATCAACTTCATTTTCTGTAATTGGCATATTATTATCATCGATGACCTTTTTAACATCATTGATAACTTCGAAAAGCTCTCTTCTTTTATTTTTTCCTTTGTTCATTTTTTACTTCTAAGAGAGATATGATTTTTTGTAGTTCAATAATTTTAAGTGATTGCTGATTTTTTATTTCAATTAATTCAAGTGTATGTTGATTTTTCAATTCCATAATTTGAGCGTTGGAAATAGCATCTTCATAGTATATACCAACACTAAATCCCATACCTATTAGAGTAAATATAGCAATTAAAGAGACCGTTGTTTTATTCAGTCGCTCAATGATGTCACCTAAAATAGTACCTATGTTAGTCAAGTTGTTATATAGAATTTATATACTACAAATATATTAATATTATTGAATATTTCTGGCTTTTTAAGTTGCATTAAATTTTTATAGTTGTTTTTGATTGTGTGAAAATGTTTGTTTTTTTAATTTTATGGTATGGCAGGAATGAAGAAAATATTACAATATATCTTAAGAGGTTGGAATGATGAAGGCGGTTATACTCATGCAGGGTTGCGACTGTTACACCATTCGCATTTGAGTTATTCGGGGTATTTTATCAAATAAAAAGGCCAATACAAATAAATGTACTGGCTTTTGTTTGTATATCAGGTTTATATATAAGTGTATGTATTATTCATTGGTTAGGACTTCTGTGAGTCCGCTCATCACATCATTTGCATCGTAACGCATACTGATTATGGCATTTGCTCCAAGTTCGCGTGCATGAAGAATCATAAGTTGCATGGCCTCTTCGCGGGCGTTTTCGCACAATTCGGTATAAATGGTGCTTTTGCCACCAAAGATGGCCATAAACATCCCCGCCATATTTCCCAAAACGCTGCGTGAACGGACGGTGATTCCCCGCACGAGTCCCAATTGTTTCACAATCCTATAGCCTTCAAGTGAATTGCTTGTTGTAATCAATGTGTTTGTTTTCATTTTCGGTTGTTTTTATTTGTAACTCTGAAAATATAAATCTTAAAATCAATCGTCCAGCGATTGCCCGATTAACTGACGGAACTTCCAGCCAGTGTTGTCGCTTACGTTGCCCTGCGTTTGCTTCATCAGTATCCCGATGATTTTTTCTTTCGGATCGGCAAAATATTGTGTGTTGAAATAGCCGCCCCACTCAAATGTTCCGGCACTTCCAAGGTCTCCCAGTCCCTGACCTTTTTGATCGACGACTGAAAAAGCAAGACCGAAATATTTGCCCGTATCACCCCAGATATTGCCAATCTGGTTGCTTAGAATGGTCTGAACTGTTGTCCTGCTAAGAATTCTGACTCCGTTAAGTTCTCCACCGTTGAGGTACATTTGCAGGAAGGTAGCGTAGTCCTTTGCTGTGCTTGACAGTCCTGCACCACCCGAGAAGAAACTCTTTGCTCCTTTGATTGGGTAATCGGGATCATAGAAGGTTGCCGGATAGCGTTCCCATTGCCCTTTATCATTCTTTTGCTGAACCGAAACCAGGCGGTTTGCCTTCTCATTTGGCAGGTAAAACCATGTATCGTTCATGCCAAGCGGTTCAAAAAGATGTTTCTTCAGGTACTGGTCAAATGGCATTCCGGATACAATTTCAACCAGGTAACCTAACACATCGAGTCCTTCACTGTAGGTAAATTTCTCACCGGGATTGTGGTGCAAAGGCAGCTTTGCAAGTTTTTTTACGCTCTCGGCAATGGTAACCTGTTTTTCTGTAAAAGCATCAGTCGTACCGGCTTTATGGTAGATCATCTTAAATCGTTCGTCTCCATCAATAACTCCATATCCAAGACCCGAAGTGTGGCTTAGCAACTGACGGATTGTGATTTCACCCGATGCCGGAGTGGTGGAATAAGTAGTATCGCTGTATTGAAAAGTTTTCAGGACTTGTGGATTCTTAAATTCAGTAATGTATTTCGAAATAGGGTCATCGAGCCTGAATTTGCCCTCTTCCCAAAGCATCATCACGGCGGTTGAGGTAATCGCCTTACTTTGTGATGCAATCCGGAAGATATCATCACGTTTTAAATTACGTCCGCTTTGGCTGTCTGCCTTTCCGAATGCCTTGTAATAAACGATTTTCCCATTCCGTGCAACAAGAGCAACGATCCCCGGGATCTCACCTTTGGCAACCGCATCGGCGCACATCGTTTCTATCCTGGCCAACCGCTCAGCCGACATCCCGACACTTTCGGGTGTACCTTCCGTCAGTACCGGAGAATTCTTAATCGATTTGGTCTGGGCACTTATTGAAAGTACCATCCCTAATAATAAAGCAACAAACAGACTTTTCATATGTTATCAAATTACATTGGACATCCTTTTTTGAAAATTTCGCATTGATTCCGGCAGACCTGTTCAGATCTTTTGATTCTTTCCAATTAAAAAATAGAGAATTGATCCGATGATGTTCATAAACAAAACGATCAACACCCACATTATCTTATTATTCCCCACAAAATCTGATCTTAAAATATCGATCAGCGCAAGAATGGGCAGCACGGCTGTAATAAAAATAACAGTCAGAAATATTAAGATCTGAAAGGGACCAAAAATTCCAAGAAGTTCCATTCGGTTCGGTTTTTAATTTAATATTTAGTCTTCTGTTTCAATTAACAATTACATTCATGTTCCTTGTACAACAAAAATACATAATTCATTTTCAAAGACCTATGGTTAAATTCAATAATTTTATAATTGAATTTTTCACGAATATAAAGCAAAAGCTGTTCTATAACATGAAATAAACTAATTTTGCAGTGCAATGGGAAAAACCGTCCAATTAATCGAAAAGATCAGAGACTGGCGTCTAAAACACCTTGATGAACGCGAGGTATTGCTGATTCTTAGCTTTGTAGTTGGTATCTTGAGCGGTTTTGCAGCGATTCTTCTGAAAAATCTGATCCATTATCTTGGAAAAGTATTAACCCAGAATTTCACCTCCTATTCAGAGAATTACCTCTATCTGGCCTATCCCGGAATCGGAATTCTGATCACTGTATTGTATGTGCGATTCTTCGTTAAGGACGATATCGGACATGGGATTACCAAAGTGCTGGAGTCGATTTCCAATAATAAAGGGGTGATGCGCGCCCATAACATGTTCACCTCTATTATTTCGAGTACAATCACAATCGGTTTTGGCGGATCGGTAGGAGCGGAGGCCCCTGTTGTACTGACAGGTTCTTCCATTGGTTCAAATATTGCGCGATCCTTCAATCTGAGTTACCGCACAATGACCGTTCTGATTGGTTGCGGGGCCGCCGGTGCAATTGCCGGTATTTTCAAGGCACCCCTGGCCGGAATGTTATTTGCAATCGAAGTGCTGATGCTCGACATGACAATGGCATCACTGTTGCCGCTGATGATTTCGGCATCCACTTCAGCCTCATTGGCCTATTTCTTAATGGGAAGTGCACACCATTTCGAATTTCAAATTGACAAAGCTTTTAATGTCACCAATATCCCCTGGTATATTGTTTTGGGAATCTTTTGCGGTCTCTTCTCCTACCTTTTTACGAAGGGCAACCTGTACGTTGAAGGGCGGTTTCGGAAAATCGCGAATCCCTACTTAAAGGTATTGATCGGTGGAACCATGCTGGGAATTTTCATCTTTCTTTTTCCATCACTTTGGGGAGAGGGATATTTGTCAATCGATCAGATACTTTCAGATGTCGGATCGAATATTCTGAACAACTCTCTTTTTGTTGGATTCAAAGATGACCGGTTTATATTAATCGGGATGATCCTGGTGATTATGCTGGTTAAAATAGTGGCTACAGCTGCCACAACAGGTGCCGGTGGAAGCGGCGGAATATTTGCACCTACGTTGTTCCTTGGCGGGATGGCTGGTTTTTTCGTTTCCTCGATACTTAATTTAGATGGAAACCTCGTCCCTGCCCGCAATTTTGCGTTGGCAGGAATGGCAGGAATGATGGCAGGAGTGATGCATTCACCAATGACAGCTATCTTTTTGATTGCTGAGATCACGGGCGGTTTCGGATTGCTGATCCCTTTGATGATTACTGCGGCAACAGCCTACCTAACAATAACACCGCTTGAACCACATTCGATTTACCACATCCGGCTTGCCCAACGCGGCGAACTGATTACCCACAACAAAGATAAGGCAGTACTTACTTTGCTTAAAATGAGAACGGTGATTGAGACTGATCTGCTGACAGTAAAAGTTGACAGCACGTTGGGGGAATTGGTCCGGATTATTTCAAGGTCTAAACGCAATATCTTTCCGGTGATTGATCGTGAAGAGAATTTTTGCGGAGTGGTCCTTCTCGATGACGTCAGACAATTCATGTTTAATAAAGAGCGCTACAATAAAACACTTGTTAAAGATCTGATGATTATGCCGCCGGCTATTATTTCACTCGATGAAAAAATGGATAGTGTGATGAAGAAGTTTAATGACAGCGGTGCCTGGAATCTCCCGGTTGTCAGCGAAAAGAAGTATATTGGTTTGATCTCGAAGTCAACTATTTTCAACGCATATCGTTCAGAATTGGTTCGTTTTTCGGAAGAATAGTTACAATATGAACAATCGTTGAAACTTTCGTAGTTAAAGAACTGTCAATCGATGTTAGGTTTTAATACAGAAACTGTAGATTTGCATTTAAATATCCAAAACATAAAAGAATGAAATGAGCATGAGTCTAAATCATAATTTGTAATGATAAAAACTTCATGCGAATTCCATGTGACCATTAAAAACAAATTATTTACATATGAAAAGGGATACCCAGATTTTTGAAATTATTGAAAAGGAGAGACAACGTCAGTTGCATGGTATTGAATTGATTGCCTCAGAGAACTTTGTTTCGGAACAGGTGATGCAGGCAATGGGTTCATGTCTGACCAATAAATATGCCGAAGGCTATCCTGGCCACCGTTATTATGGCGGATGTCAATTTGTTGACGAGTCGGAACAATTGGCCATCGACCGTTTGAAATTACTTTTTGGCGCTGAATATGCGAATGTGCAACCCCATTCGGGAGCTCAGGCGAATATGGCGGTGCTGATGACATGTTTAAAACCCGGTGATACTTTTATGGGACTTGATTTGTCACATGGCGGTCATCTTTCACATGGATCACCCGTTAATTCATCAGGTTTGTTTTATCGTCCGGTTGCTTATTCGGTGAAAGAAGATACCGGACTTGTTGATTATGACATGATGGAAGAAGTTGCAATGAAAGAACTTCCAAAACTGATCATTGCAGGCGCTTCGGCCTATTCACGTGAGTGGGATTATCAGCGGATGCGTAATCTTGCCGATAAAATCGGAGCCATTTTTATGGTGGATATGGCGCATCCTGCAGGACTGATTGCTGCCGGGTTGCTCGACAATCCATTGAAATATGCACACATCGTTACTTCTACTACCCATAAAACATTACGTGGCCCACGAGGTGGAATTATTCTGTTGGGTAAAGATTTCGAAAACCCATGGGGTCTTATAACGAAGAAAGGCGAGTTGAAAATGATGTCTTCGCTGCTTGATTCTGCTATTTTCCCCGGAACACAGGGTGGTCCGCTGGAACATGTAATCGCCGCCAAAGCCGTTGCTTTTGGTGAAGCACTTGCTCCGGAGTATATCGAATACCAAACGCTTGTTCAGAAGAATGCCAGGTTGATGGCCAAGGCTTTTATGGACAAAGGTTACAAGGTAATTTCAGGTGGAACAGATAACCATTCAATGCTGATTGATTTGCGTACCAAATTCCCTGACCTTACTGGTAAAAAGGCTGAAAATGCCTTGGTACTGGCTGATATCACGATCAATAAAAACATGGTTCCGTTCGATTCACGCTCACCATTCCTGACTTCCGGCTTACGGGTAGGAACTCCTGCGATTACAACACGCGGAATGAAAGAGAAAGATATGGCAATCATTGTTGATCTGATAGACGAAGTCCTTCAGGATGCCGATAACGAAAATGTGATTACTGATGTTCGCGGACGTGTCAATAAAATGATGGAAGGTTTCCCAATGTTTGCGTGGTAAGACGTTTCATAGAATCTTAAAAATATGCGGGGCCGAAATTTCGGCCCCGTTTTTTTTATTTATAATTTCTCCTTTTTAATTTTCTCTCTATCTCACCCTCTTATTTTAAGGAAACTCTTGAATAAGGTACCGCATCCTGAGAAGCAAATTCACCTTTAAGGTATTTATAATAACCTGTTATTGCTATCATTGCTGCATTATCAGTGGTGAATTTAAATGCCGGGATGTGCATTTCCCAATTGTACTTTTCGGCTGCATCAAGCAAAGCCTGCCTAAGTCCGGAGTTGGCAGAAACACCACCGGCAACAGCGATCGTTCGTATGCCGGTTTCCTTTGCCGCTCGTTTTACTTTTGTCATTAAGACTTCGATGATCGTATATTGCAGCGAGGCACAGATATCGGCCCTGTTTTCTTCAATAAAATTGGGGTTTTCAGCCATTCTGTCACGAATGAAATAGAGAAATGAGGTTTTTAATCCGCTGAAACTGTAGTCCAATCCCGGGAGTTTGGGTTTAGCAAATACAAATGCTTTTGGATCACCCTCCCTGGCCAGTTTGTCAATCATTGGTCCGCCCGGATAGGGTAATCCGATCACCTTTGCACATTTATCGAAAGCCTCCCCGGCAGCATCATCAATTGTTTGCCCAATTACTTCCATATCAAGATAATCACGAACAATAATGATCTGCGAATTTCCGCCTGAAACTAACAGGCACAGAAAAGGGAATCCTGGTTCTTTTTTCTCAACGGATTGCTCTTTAACAAAGTGAGCTAAAACGTGACCCTGAAGATGATTCACTTCAATCAGCGGTATTCTTTTCGCCAATGCAAAACCTTTTGCAAATGAAGTTCCTACAAGCAACGATCCCAGCAAGCCCGGTCCACGCGTAAAAGCGACTGCAGATATTTCATCCATTGATATGCCCGATTTTTTAATGGCCAGATCAACAACGGGAATAATATTCTGTTGATGAGCCCTTGAGGCAAGTTCAGGCACAACGCCACCGTAGGCAATATGAACAGTTTGTCCTGAAACTTCATTACTAAGAATCAGATTGTTGCGAATAATCGCTGCTGATGTATCATCGCATGAAGATTCAATTCCAAGTATTATAATATCTCTGTTTTTGCCCATCCTGTTAATTTATCCTATTTATTTCAATATCCGGAAATACCACTATTACCTGACATCAAAAAGTGTTACCTTGCAAAAGTAAAATCAAGTATTCTATCCGGTTATCCGGTTGTTCTAAAATAAAGGTCAAAAGTATCAAAAAAAGGTTTAATATATTACTTGTCTTAATTCTCACGCTCTCAACCTTGTTTGGCGCGGCCTACCTCACCTTTCGGTCTCCAAAAGTTCAAACATTTGTGACTCAGTGGATAATGGTGCAACTGTCGCACACTTATAAAGCCAATATTACTGTTGGTGGGGTCGACATTTCTTTGTTCAAAAGTATTGTACTCGAAAAAGTGCTTATTGAAGACCGGAATCAGGACACGATGTTCTATATTGGCAGTGTCAGACTTCAAATTGACAGTTTAGCCCTTCTCGAGAGAAGGGTTCATTTTGGGGATCTCAACTTTGAGGATTCAAAAATCAATATCCGGAAAGATACTACGGGGTATAATTTTCAATTTCTGGCTGGATCATCAACATCAAAACCCGATACTATTCGCCCCTGGCACATCACGTTTACGAACTTTTACTTCCTCAATTCGAAGATAAATTACAAAAACATTGATGCGAAGGATACGCTGGTGAATGGTATGAATTTTAATGATTTGGAGATTAGTAAACTTAACCTTTCCGTGGTAAATGTGCACCAGACAGACTCAATTACTACTTTCTTTTTGGATAATGCATCAATTTACGAAAAGTCGGGTTTTGCTATAGGAGATTTAAGGTTTGCCGGTCGAATTGATTCAACCGGATTGGAACTATCCAATATGACGCTTGTTTCGAACCATTCACATATTGAGGCTAATAAGATTAAAATATCCAGGAATAAACTTTTTGGCGTCGATTCACTTTATTCCGAAAAAAGTCAGACTTTAACAAACCGCTTTGTAATTGACGGTGATTTTAAAGAGTCAATGCTTTCATTAACTGATTTATCGTATGTCATTCCTGAATTATGGGGGATGAATGAACCTGTATTGTTTTCGGGAGGGATAAAAGGATCGTTGAGTAATTTGAAATTTAAGCGTATTAATTTAAAAATTGGAAGAGAAACGCAGTTGAATGCTGACCTCGAGATGCAAGGACTCCCCAATTGGAAAAACACTTTTATCTTTTTTAAATTATACAACAATACTATCAATTTCAACGATTTGGCTACCATCCGCATGCCCGACAATACTCCAATACGTTATCTTAAGATCCCGAAAGAGTTACTCAATGACGTCAGGCTCACTTATCAGGGTAATTTTAGTGGTTTTCCTTCGGATTTTGTTGCTTACGGAACCTTGGATGGCAGTTTAGGCAAATTATCGACAGATATTGCCATCCGTCCGAAAAAGTCGGGTGAGATTGATTTTAAAGGTAGTATCAAAGCGTTAGCTTTTGAAGCTGGTAAATTATTGAATTATTCACCGTTAGGAGCGGTGTCCCTCGAAATCAAAGTAAATGGATCGAGATCGGAGAACAACAAATTCAACGCATTAATTGCAGGTAATATCGACAGTCTGTATTTCAACAATTATAGGGTTGATTCAATTTATGTGAACGGTGAGGCACGTGACCGAAGTTTCGAAGGGGAATTAAAAGTCCAGGACGATAATCTTAAAATGAATTTTGCCGGGAAAGCTGATTTTTCCGGAAAGATTCCAGAATTTAACTTTACATCAACTGTTGAAAGAGCTAATCTAGTGCTTCTTGGTTTCGAAAAGGATCGAAAAGTAGCAGATCTTAAGTTAAATGTTAGCGCAAATTTCACTGGCGATCATATTGATAATGTTAACGGACAAATTGATCTTCAGGATTTTAAATATGTCCGGGATAAAAAGACACTCGATATTCACAACCTCACACTTAAAACTTCGAATAGTATTGATAAAAACAATATTACACTAAGGTCGGATATTGCAGATGTAACAATTGACGGGAAATACCTTTTTGGAGAATTGGATCTCACGATTAGTGATTATCTTAAATATTTTCTGCCATCGGCCAAATTGCCTTTTTCCGATCGGCCATCCACTGGTAAAAATGCTTTTCAATTTGATATTAATATAAAAAAGGCGGAAGAGCTTGGAGCGTTTTTTATACCTGGATTGCATGTTAAATCACCAGTGATTCTGATCGGTAACATTAACTCCGAAAAGAAAACGCTGTCTCTGGAAGGATCTGTAGATGAGTTGCTTTTCAATCAATATCAGGTTCGAGGTTTAAATATCAATTCAAGAAATATCGGGAATAAATGGTTGATCAGAATTGGATCGAAAGATGCTGCGCTTGGAGGAAATCTGATTTTTGAGAATTTTTCAATTAATAACTCTCTTGTAAGTGATAGCCTCAGTACTGCAATTACCTGGAACAATAATTCTGTTCCGACCTCCAGCGGTAAAGTTGATTTTATGGGCATATTTTCGAGGAATAATGAGGGTAAAAGTCTTGCAGACTTTTATCTTAAGCCATCCAAAATCTGGGTGGCCGATTCATTGTGGCAAATTGAAAAAAGTCATTTGCATATCGATACTACTTCAATCGCCATCGATAACTTTAACATCCATCATAATAAGGAACGTTTCAAAGTCTTCGGAAAAGTTACAGACAACACTTCCGATAAAATAAATGTTGAATTTAATAATGTGAAGCTAAGTAATATTGATTTGCTGGTTGGCCAGGAAATCGGGATTTTCGGCGAATTAAATGGAATAGTTTCTCTAGCAGATCCTTACAATTCATTTTATCTCACAAGTGAACTCAAAGTATCGGACTTTACCTACCTTGAAAAGAACTTTGGAGATATACTGCTTGACAATACCTGGGATCAGGGACAGCAACAGTTAAACTCGTCATTGGTTCTAACGAAAGATTCGAAGCCTGGTTTGGAATTAAAAGGTTATTACAAACCCAAAAGTGATAGTATTGATTATCATGCCAATTTCAAGGATTATCCACTTGAATCGTTACTTCCTATCTTGCGAAGTTTCTCAAACAAAGTTGAAGGTCTTGGAAATGGACAAGTGCGCATCACTGGCAAATTATCTGAACCAAAATTCTATGGTAAAGTTGCCGTCACCAAAACGAAAATAGGGATTGATTATACCAAAGTGGTTTATTCATTGAGCGATACTGTGAGATTCTCAAACGATTCAATTATTTTTAAAAATATTTCGGTTTCAGATATCAATAACAACAAGGCCAGATTTAATGGTGTAATTACCCATAATTTATTCAATCACATGACCTATGATATGTTTGCAAGTACAAGCAATATTATGGCTTTAAATACTACAGGTACAGACAACCCCCTGTTCTATGGTGTGGCTCACGCATCCGGGATGATAAGAATTTCTGGAAAGGTTGCCAGTGTCCGATTGGATATGTCGTTAACTACCAAACCTGGAACACAGATTAATGTACCGCTCGAAAATCCCGAATCGGTAAATGAGTATGATTTTATCCGGTTTGTAAATCCCGATTCCCTTACTCAAGAGAAGAGGTCAGTTACAAGAATAAGTAATTCAGGAGGATTTGAGATGAATCTTGATCTTACTGCTACACCTGATGCAAAGGTTCAAATGATCTTTAACTCCACGGTGGGTGATGCAATCAACGGATATGGATCGGGAGACCTCAGGTTTAACTATGACAAGGATGGTAGTTTTTTCATTTACGGTGATTATAAAATAGATAAAGGAGATTACATGTTTACGCTTCAAAATGTATTGGCCCGAAAATTCCGTATTGAAAAGGGGGGGCTTATTTCTTGGAATGGCGATCCATATGGTGCTATTGTTGATCTTGATGCAGTTTATACCTTAAAAGCACCCATCAATTATCTATTGCTAAATTACAATCAAAGCAATCAAACCGACAATTCACGAAGAATTCCTGTTGAATGCCGGATCAACCTTTCAAAAAAATTGCTAAATCCCGCTTTAAAATTTGATATTACATTTCCCACAGCTGACGAAAGGACAAAAGATGAACTACAGCAATTTATAAGCACCCAAGATGATATCAATAAACAAATGGTATCATTACTCGTAATGGGACAATTCTTTACACCAGAATATTTGCGGGGAAGACAGGATTTTCAGTCGAGTACCGGTAGTTTAGTCGGATCTACAACTTCAGACATTCTTTCCAATCAGCTTTCAAATTGGCTTTCGCAAATTAACAACGACGTCGATATTGGTTTTAATTATCGGCCGGGAGACCAGGTAAATGCCAATCAAATGGAGTTAGCCTTAAGTACCCAGATACTCAATGACAGGGTTACTATAAACGGTAACATTGGAAATAACAGTAATTTACAATCGAACATAGCAAATCCGGTGGTCGGAGAAGTGGAACTATTTATAAAGCTCAATAAATCAGGTAAATTACAACTTAAAGCTTATAATCGTGCAAACGATGATATGATGTATGATACCTCTCTCTACAAACAAGGTATTGGACTCTCTTTCACCGAGGAATTCGATACATTGAGCGATCTTTTTAAGCACTATGGACCAAAAAAAGCACCAAAGAAATCCATCATTAAGCAGGACTCTTTGAAGGTTCGATCAGTTCAGTAATCAAAAAAGGGTGGAATATTCAATCGGAATGCCTATTTTTGCCAGAGTAGTTATCAATCATGAATTGTAAAATACATCAATTTTATTCCCTATGTTAAATCTATTATTCATTCAGGGTGCACAAGGGGCCATTGGAACATCTGATATTGCAACAAAAACAGCCAAAGCAGCGGTTGAACTAAATTTCTTCGATCTGGCACTTAAAGGTGGCTGGATTATGGTTCCAATTATCCTACTTGGCTTTGTGGCGGTTTACATTTTTGGTGAACGTTATTATACAATCCGAAAAGCCTCAAAAATCGATCATCATTTCATGGATCAGATTAAGAACCTTATTCACAAAGGCAATGTAGATGACGCAATGATGTTATGTCGTTCGAACGAGGCACCAGTTGCACGGATGATTGAAAAGGGGATTTCGCGGATTGGACGCCCCTTGAACGATGTCAATACCGCTATCGAAAATGTTGGTAATCTTGAGATTTCAAAGCTTGAAAAAGGTTTCCCTGCACTTGCCAGTGTTTCGGGCGGTGCTCCGATGCTTGGTTTCCTTGGAACTGTAATTGGAATGGTACAGGCATTTTACAATATGTCAACAGCCGGCAGCAATGTCGATGTTACGATTCTTTCGGGTGGGATTTATCTTGCAATGGTAACTACTGTTGCCGGGCTAATTGTTGGAATTACCGCCTATTTTGCCTATAATATTCTTGTTGCAAAAGTTGAATCCGTCGTATTTCAAATGGAAGCTACAACTTCCGAATTTATGGATCTATTGCACGAGCCAGCCAAATAGTTAAATATCAACAAATATGGCATTACGTAAACGAAATAAAGTTGAATCTGGATTTAGCATGGCCTCCATGACCGATCTTGTATTCCTGTTACTGATTTTTTTTATGATCACCTCGACCGTGGTTAGTCCGAATGCTTTGAAATTGTTACTGCCTCAAAGCAGTAATCAAACCAATGCAAAACCACTTACAACCATTTCGATCACAAAAGATATCAAATACTACGTCAACAATAACGGTAAACCGGTTCTTGTAAATTTCGCTGAAATTGAACCACTCCTGCGTCAAACGCTTGGAGATCAACCTGAAATGTATATCTCACTTCATGCTGAAAAATCGGTTCCAATTGAAGAGGTTGTCAAATTGATGAATATTGCCAAACGCAATAAATACAAGATGATACTTGCTACCAGTCCTGAGAAAGATTAATCAACTCAAATAGGGAATTAATAATTATGACACTTACCAAAAGCGAAAAGACAGGATTAATTGCAACTGTATTATTTCATGCAGTTGTTTTGCTTTTGTTGCTCTATTTTGGATTTGTTACGCCTTTTCCGCCACCTCAGGAGGAAGGTTTTTTGGTTGATTTCGGAAATTCTGAAACCGGGCTCGGATTAGAAGAGCCATCAGCAGCAAGCGCTCCTATAGTTGCAGAAGTAAGTGCTCCGGAGGTGGCTGCTGCAAAGAAAGTTGTACCTGCTTCAAAACCAGTGACGAGGCCTAAGAGCACATCTAAAGTAGCAGACAACGCAGAGGAGGATCTGCTCACGCAGGAATATGAAAAGACAGTAGCTATCGCAGCTCGTGCCAGGAAAAAGGCAAAGGATGATAAAAAAACAAAATTTGACGAAGAGCAAAGAATTAAAGCGCGTGAAGAGCAGCAGCAAAGGAATGAGGCACTTGAATTACAAAGACAGGAAGCTGAAGAAAACCGTTTAGCGCAAGAAAAATCAGCAAAGATTGGTGCCATTAACTCGCGGGCAAAAAACGCTTTCGGCGGTGGTAAAACCGATAATGGTTCACAAAGTACAGGGCAGGGAAATACCTATGGCAAGGGCAATCAGGGAAGCCCTGATGGTACGCCTGGTGCAAAACAGTACGGACTTGGTGGTGGTGCAGGTAAAGGAATATCGTTTAGTCTGTCGGGACGTAATGCCCGTTCGCTGCCTAAACCTATGTTCCCGGGCAATGAATCGGGCATAGTAGTAGTTGAAGTTACGGTTGATAAATTTGGCAAGGTTTCCAAAGCCTTACCAGGTATTAAGGGTTCGAATACAGTTAATACAGATCTGCTCGAAGCTGCTAAAAAAGCGGCATTGGCAGCCAGTTTTAATACAGACGAAAAGGCGCCTGCCTTCCAAAAGGGAACCATTACTTATCATTTTATCCTTCAGTAAGATAAGTTAGGAAATGAAAATTAGAAAAAATCGGGACTTTTAAGTTTAATTTTATCCTTTATCTGCTTTTCAGGATTGATTCGCTCAAAAACCTTGGTGTATAAAGTGAATCGAACTAAAATTAATTAGATAAAGCGTTATCACAACCAAGTTTTTTATACTATCTTTATATAAACATTCCGATTGTGTATTCCGGAAAACGTGAAAGATGAAACAAAGTAATTGGTTGATTGTTGATTTTAGACAATAAACCTGTTGTATTCAACGAAGGTTGTTTAAGATTTGTGCCGTGTTTTTTCATAAATTCAATCTCTGAGTATAATGAAAAATTTTCCTTACTCCGAAAATGAACTTCTTGAAATCGCTTCAGATTTCAAAAAACACTTAAAAGATCATTTTGATGCCATAAAAAAATTCTGTCCGGGTTTGACTCAGGAGTTTATTTATAAATTCAAAGCGTTGTTTTATGAAGTTCAAACCCCTCCTTTGGAATCAGAGGATGATCCCCTTGTAAAAGAGTATAAAGTCGCATTAGATGATCTTGCTAGCCAGCTCAATAGCCTGTTTCCGATTTTTCGTTTCTATATGCAGAAAGCTTTTCCGTACGATTCAAATTTATGGGAAGCCTATCAATATTGCGAAATAGAAAAAGTGATGCATGAATATTCTACCTTACGAAAATGTCTTGAAGGATCAGTTAAAATAATTGATGACAAAAGGACAGAATTACGTGCGGCAAATTGTCCGAATCCAACGCTGAATGAAATAGTCGATTTATCCAGGCAGATTAGTGATAAGCATGAAGAGTATCTTGAATATTTGCGTAATAAAGAATTCAAGGTCAAGGTTTATCAAAACAACCTGAACGAACTTTTCAAATTAATGAAAATGGTACATGATGCTGCTTCAAAATGTTTTCAGAATAACCCGGAATACCTGAAGAAACTAACATTTCCACCCAGACAAACCACGCCTCAAAATTAGGATTAGGAGTATGGCTTGTTGGCGCAAGAAATTGGAAAATTACAAAAAGCTTTTAAAATACTTCACGTAAACCTCCATGTTGCGTTCAAGAAGTTCAACTGAATATTGATAAGCCTTTTGGTCGTCCTGAGCTTCTACGGCATCTAAAATACATTGCTGAAGACGTAAAGTGTATTCCTTTTCACCCTCCACATTGGCATAGATTAAATTCCGCATCCTTGGTAATAAAGAATAAATAGGTTCCATACTGATAATGATAATCGGATTCCCTGTGGCTTTTGAGAGATTCATATGAAACCGGTTAATCATATCTACCTCAAGCTGGGTATTGTCAGGATCACATTTAGTCAATTCCGCAAGATTCTCCTTTAGTAACTTAAGATCTTCAGATGTGCGGTTACGGGAAGCCAAACGTGCAATTTCGGGTTCGAACAAACGCCTGACTTCAATGATTTGGGTGATCAGATTGGAATCAAACTTAAGATCATAGTATAGGTTAAGCGAATTAATCGCATCCTCAATTTTTATTTCAGAAACAATCATTCCACTCCCTTTTCGAATCACGATCAATCCTCTGGCACTTAACCGGCGCAAGGCTTCACGCAAAGCAGTCCGGCTAACAGCGAAACTCTCACACAATTCTTTTTCTGATGGAAGTTTGGCTCCAGCAACTAACTTTTTTTGCCTTATTGCTTCTTCAATTTTGCGTTCTATTTTTTGACTAAGTGTTTGGCTTATACGTATTTTACCGAATAATTCGTCCATCAGATATCTATTTCATAAATTTACATAACAAAGATACTCATTTTTCATTTTAGCTCAAACAGCAAAATGTAATTTAATTAAAACATCCTCAGATTGTTGTCATGTCCGGTTTTTTATTGGTCTTTATCCAGTTGATAACCATTTTTCTGATTTTCTTTTTACTGTATAAGATTCCTTCAAAAAAAGGAGGCTGCAACAATATATGCAGCAGCCTCCTTACTGTAATTATGAAATTACTGATTTACCAACCTGGAGTTTGGGTTAAAGTATAACCTTTATCCAAATACTCGCTAATTTGAGTATTACCAATTGGAGCCAGATAAACCTTATCTGTAAAGGCGTCTCTGTCAGTTATGTTTTCAGGAACGAGGTAACCTACCATGTCAACGGCATTTGTGCCAGTATAAGTTACGATGGTACCATCTGCCTTCTTCACTTTAAGCTTGTTAACTTTGGCAGGAACCAACCATTCAGGATATTCAGTTTGGAAATTAATCCATAAACCAAGAAGTTGATCAGGATTAGCGGTACCATTCATATAATTGATTTTCTTCCAACGCTTAAGATCCATCAGACGAGTATGCTCGAATACAAATTCCATTCTGCGCTCACGGCGTATTTCCCAAATAAGTGCAGGAACATCAGCATCACGATCAGGGTCATCAGAAAGAGTAGCCAGTGTTAATGGGGCCGTTTTCTTAATTCCTTTTGCGATGGCAGTAGCATCTAACGGGCGGTTGTGAATTGCATTAATTGAAACATCAAGATCTGCCTGAGTTACAGCCGCACCTGCCATTGTTGCTAATTCAGCTTTGGCCTCAATCCAGTTAAGCACAACTTCAGCCAGACGCATTACGGGAGCGTCATTTGTATTTGTGCTTGAACCATACTTTGGAACGTATGGACCAGGATACTGTTTCACACCTTCACGATCAATGAATTTACATGCATACAATAACGTACTTGATTCTTTCTTGGGTGCATCCCAGAATGTAGCTTCAAAACGAGGGTCACGAGTAGCAACCATGCTTTTGATATCCAGTTTGTCTGCATTTGCAACTGAAGAAAGTTTGTATGGTTTCCCATCATTGCATAAGAATGCTTTTGCCAGTCTTAAATTTGGCGCTGCACTTTGAGCTTCGTATAAGTTTGAATAAGAAGCAATAGAGTGTGTTACTCCGATTGCCGCGTCATAGGCCCTGAACATGATCACTTCTTTGTTGCTGGCCAAATCCTCTGATCCGAAGATTGAGCGGAAATCGCTGGCAAAAGAAAATTTGCCAGATGCCATTACCAAATCTGAAGCCCTAACTGCCAAATCGAGGTATTTCTTCGCTTTTTCTGTGTTATTCAGCTGATATTTTTGCCACGTGCCTTCAAACAGCATAAAACGTGAAATGAATCCTGCAGCAATATATTTGTTGAGATATTGATTATTGCCATCCGTTAAACGCATGTTGTCAAGAACATATACAAAATCATCATAAACCTTGTCCATTACAACAGTTCTGGAATCGCGGTCTTTGTACAACAGATCAAGTTCAGAGTCGCCAATCACCTTGTCGTAATAGGGTACATCACCGAAAACACTAACCAAACGGCTATACTCATATCCTCTGAAGAAACGAGCGACTGCACTCCAATGCTGATAAACGGGGGTAGTGATCTGTTTATCTTTCATCCCTTCAATTCTTTCAAGGAATAGATTTGATTTCCGTACCCATGCAAAATCCCAGGTTGGGCCTGCATAGGTAAGCAACCATGAAGCGGGGGAGAGCGAAGGCGGAGATGAAACCTCTACGGTTGAGGCTCTTGAAGCGGGAGCTTGTATTTCAAATCCGCCTTGTTTTCCTGATGAGGTAAAGTCGTCAGAAAAATAATAACCACGAAGGGGTGCGTAATCTTCAGTAAATCCTGAATTATACCCGGTAAAGTAGTTTGAATAGAATCCGTTCGCGAATAAACGGAGATTATTTTCAGATGTCCAGTAGTTTCCGTCGTTCATAGTTGTTAACGATGGTCTGTCCAGGAAGTCGCTGCATCCGCCAAAACCAAGTGTAACTACGGAAAATAAAATAATTAAATATCTTTTCATAATTCTTATATTTTAGAAGTTCAACTGTAGACCAATTGATGTACTCTTAAATGTTGGAATTCCAACACCTGTACGACCGGCATTATAATTACTGTCGTTCCACATCGAATATCCGTCAATTTCTTCAGGATCAATAGGAAGACTGCCAAGATGGTCAAATGTAAAGAAATTTTCTGCAGCTAAATAAATACGCAATTTGCTTACATGAATTTTTGTTAAGATGCTTGATGGTAATGAGTAACCCACTGTAATGTTCTTGATTCTTAAGTAAGACATGTCGAGCAAATACCGTGACTGAATTTGCATATTTAAAGTATTATTACTATTCATCTGATTGTAGGGAGCAGGATAAAACGCATTCGTTCTGTCTTCTCTCCAGAAATTCCCGGCAATAGCTTGTGGCATGGCACCATCTGATGAATTGTAACCGGCAATCGCCAGCAGACCATTCCCCCAAATATCGCGTTTGCCAACTCCCTGTACGAAAACTGATGCATCAAATCCTTTAAAATCAATACCTGCCCGTACACTATATTCATAGCGAGGAGTAAAGTTTCCAATCACTTTTAAATCTCCATAATCAGCATCTCCTGCTGCATTTTTAAGTAACCTGTTACCTGGAGTAATTATACCGTCACCGTTTAAATCTTTAAACTTAACATCACCAGGACCAAAATAAAAATTCCCTGATTGTAATTTACCCTGAGTTGCAACAGTTGCATCAGCCAATTGATTCACCTGGAAACCGTCTGAGGAGGTTACCCTGATTAATTTATTGTTGGCATCATATGCAAAGTCACCTTTTTGATACAATCTGTCTGTTTCATAACCCCAGATTTCACCATAGGTTTTACCAACATACCATGAGTCAATGCTATTTGTTTTTCCGTATTTGGTAATTTTCGTTTCTGAATTGGCCAAGGTTGCAACAATATTAATACCGATGCCATTTTTAAAGCGGTGATTGTAGTCCGCTTGAATTTCAATACCATTTGTTCTTAATGAACCGAAGTTGCTTTGTGGAGCCCCTGTACCGAAAGTAGCAGGCACACCTTCCTGTGGTACGATCATATTCCTCGTATCACGTCTATACCAGTCGAATCCAAATCCAAGTTCACTGTTTAAAAAACGGGCATCCATACCTAAATCGAGTGTGGTAATATCCTGCCAGGTAACAGATGCAGAAACAGCAGCCGGAGTACCAAATTGATAAAGCTTGGCACCAGCAATTAACCAGCTGTTGTAGGAGCCGCCCATTGTTGGGATGTAAAGAGAGTTGCCTACAGATTGGTCGCCGATTGTACCCCATGATCCGCGAAACTTTAATGCACTTAAAGCTGGTTTTGCCCATTCCATCCAGACTTCTTCATTTGCACGCCAACCTGCAGAGAATGATGGAAATGGTCTCCATTTCAAATCGGTAGGAAATTTAGATGTACCATCATAACGAAGGTTTGCTTCAAGTAAATACCGATCCTTGTAATTGTAGTTTAAACGTCCAAAGTAACCCAGCTGAGATTCCCAGTATTCTCCCCCACTTGCAGTTTGTGTTCCTGTAGCCAGGTCAAACTGTGGGTTGGTATAATCAATCAATTGTGTAACCTGTGACCAGTTGTAGGCATATTTATAGCTTACACTGTTCATCCCCAGCATTAATTTGAATTTATGGACTTCGGCTACATTCAATTCATACGTTGTGTTTAGGTTAATCGTGTTCCATTCATCATTTTTTGAATAACGGTAAACATGATCAGGATTAGAACCAACGCCGGTATAAGTAGTCATCGCCAATTGATAGGAAGGCATTGCACCGGCAGTCGTTGAAGGAACAACCTCACCAGCATCATTTACATAGATTCTGTTTCCGGTTGCATCATTTTTAGGAAGTGCAGCCGACCACGAATCGCGGGCTGTATAACGTGTACCAGGTCTTTTGGTAATATATTCCTGATTTGCATGGGTATAGTCAAAATTTATTTTCCAGTCTTTAAGAGGAGTAAGGATTAAACCTCCGTTAAGACTTGTGTAATTGGTTTCCTGGACTGCCGTATTGGCCTGCGCAACTTCTGAGGCCGGGCTTCTGATTGGATCTCCATCTTCAGTAGACAACGGCATATTAGGTCCCCAGCGATACAGGTAATACCAGGTGTCGGCAGTAGTTGAGTTGGTAGCATAAGGATAATTTTTAAGTCGCTTGGAATACATTGCTCCCGCATAAACTCTTACTTTATCCGTTATATCTGTTCCCACACGAATAGAACCGTTATACCTGTCAAATTTATCTTCTTTGGCAGGCTTGGTAATACCGGTTTGGTCCAAATATCCAAAACTAATATTGTAGTCGGTTTTGCCGCTTTTACCATTCAAAGAGAGGTTATGTGTTTGAGTAGGTGTCCACTCTTTTACCATGTAGTTATACGGATCATAAGTTCTGATACCAATTTTTTGACCGTTTGCATTTACATACCAGTCGCGGCCATAAAGCATAGGATCATTGGGCTTTACTACGCTGCCATATTTATCCTGCCATATTTTTGCTTTGTCATAACCTTCGCGGGTAATCTGGTAAAATGCACCTGCAACAGTCCCACCAACACGTTCAAAAGCATTAACAGAGTATTCCAATGCATCAAGTCCTCCCATCTCCATTTTCTTTGAGATATTCTGGAACGACAGGTTGGTCGAATATGAAACATTTACGCTCTCTTTTTTAGCTCCTTTTTTGGTCGTGATCAAAATTACACCAAAAGCTGCTTTTGCTCCATAAATAGATGCCGAAGCTGCATCCTTCAATATTGAAATTGATTCAATATCATCAGGATTTAACATTTGAATGGATGGAATCTCAACATTGTCCATCAGTATTAATGGTGAGGAGCCTCCCTGCATGGAGCCGAACTGACCACGAATCTTCATAATCGGGTCAGAACCAACTTCCCCGCTTGGAATGGTAACACTTAGACCCGGAGTGGTTCCCTGAAGACCACGACCAACGTCTGCAATAGGTCTTGCTTCCAGAACTTTCGTGTCAATAGATGCGACAGCCCCTGTAAGATTTGCTTTCTTTTGGGTACCATAGCCTACAACCACAACTTCACTCATTTCCTGAATTGATGTTTCAAGTTCAATAATCAGGTTCGATGATTTGCCTGGTTTGATCTCTCTGGGGGTCATCCCAATAAAACTGACGACCACAACTGACTCTGGTGCAATAGAAACTTTGAAGTTTCCTGAAACATCAGTAATTGTTCCATTGGTGGTACCCTTCTCTATGATGGTTACACCAGGGAGGGGTTCACTTGTCGTTTTGTCGCGAACAGTTCCGGTGAGAGTTCGCTTTTGCGCGAAGGTCACTTGAATGACCAGGCACAAGATGAAAATGAGTGCAACTGTTTTCTTCATTTCATTCGATTTTTGGTTTTTGAAATTAATATCTACTGGCAATCAGAAATCCGTAATTTTCATAACGTTTGTCGATTAATGACAATTATTAGGAAAGGATTACAAATTTTCACTAAAGATAGATATTTGGATTGTATGTTGTATTACAACTTTCAAAAATTATTCATTTTTTTTCAAATAAATGATTTTTCCTTCAGTAAGGGAAACATATATCATGTTTTTACCATCCAGAACTAGTTTATTGACTGCTGAATTCCCCGCTTTGAACTTCCAGTTGATTTTTTGATTGTGTGGATTTATCGAAATAATCACGCCTTCTCTTGTTCCTATAAATACTTGATTTTCTAAAGCTAAAATAGCACATGGATTGTGCTCGTAACCGAATCCGGCATTGATCGACCAGTTCAATTTAAATTTTTTGCCTTCAGTCGAAACAGAAATTACCGAATCGTTCATTAATTTGGCATAAACCTGGCTCTTGTCGGGACTAATTCCCATTGATTCGCGAACCTGGTGAGAACAATCACGCCAAATTTGTTTTCCTGAGACAAGATCGATTGTTGTCATACATCTGTCAGGCGCCACAAGGAAAACTTTTCCGTTGGCAATTGCAGGAACAATATTGCCCGGAGAATAGAGTTGCTGCGGTTTCCCATTGTTCCATTTCCAAAGAAGCTGGCCGGTAGTTTTATCGAGACAATATAAATGGCGATCCCACGCACCAAAAACAACCTGGCTGGCTGATAAAGCTGGCTGGCCCTGAATCAATCCTGCAATTCCTTCAAATTTCCAGATCACTTTTCCACTGGTCATGTCTATTTTGTAGAAAGCGGTCGAGCCCCCGCCAATGTAGAGTGTATTATTTTCTACAATCCCTTCGGCTAAAACGGGGGTGCCAACTTCCACTCTCCATAATTCTTTTCCACTTTTGAGGCTAATCCCAATGATTTTCCCATCCACCGTTCCGACTGCAACTACTTTTTTCCCATTCACGGGAGTGGAATAGATCGGTCCTTGTATATTCTTTTCCCAGATAACTTTGTGCGAAGCGATTTTGATCGCTTTTATTGTACCTACTGAATTTCCGTAAATCAATGTTTTTGAATCAACAATACAAGGACCTGTGAACACAGATGCTGTATCCTCGAGATTAAAGCTTACTTTGACACCGGGATATAGGTCATTTATTTTAAAATCAGGCTTTTTAGAAACTGTTAGGGAAGCGATGGATTCCGGTTTCAGGTAATTCAATTTTACTATTGCTGGTTCTTTGCTCTTTCCAATCACTTTTTCTGATACAAAAACCGAGTCATTCCGCAGTTCTGCAATATTGTATCCCGGCAATTTACTTTTTGGCATCATCATGGCCCGACCCATAATTCCGGGGATACCATCAAAGTTTAGAAGAGTTAGCCGGTGTCCGTGTCCGCAGAAGGAGAGGATGCAATTGTTCCGCTTTAAAATTCCGGTTACGGTTTCCCAGTTACTCAACCCATCGGCAAGTGGATAGTGGTTAAATGATATCACTAACTCGTTATTTGCTTTGGCATGATTCAGTTCACGGGTTAACCATTTCAGATCTTCTTGTTTTACAAGTCCGTCACCCATTCTCATAAAAGGACCGGTATTCATTCCGATCATTAAAAAACCGTTTTTTCTGAACATGAACCGGTCGTTTCCAAACAACCGGTTAAACTGTAATCCTGCCGACTCTGACCAGTTTGTTTCGTGGTTTCCCGGAATGACGTAATATGGTTTATTCAATTGCTTAAGGGCATCGCTTACTGCCCCGAGTTCAGCATTTGATCCTGTATTTGTCAAATCACCTGTTACCACCACAAAATCAAATTCAGCTTTATTTATTTCATCCACAATTTGATGAAGCGCAGTGTCACTTGCAGATTTCGGATTGACATGTAAATCGGTAAGGAGTGCGAAGGTGAGTTTTTGTCCGTAACCTGTTTGAAGGGTAAATAAAAGGCTAAGGATGATCAGGTAGTATTTCAATTTTATATTTTATAAGTGGTTAGTATATGGTTTTTTGGAGGAATTCTCATAGATTGTGAACGAATACATTTATAAGCTAAACAAATATGATTGTGATCGACCGAAAACAAATTAACTTCATTTATAATCCAGGCATCATCATTCATGAAATAAGCATCTTCATTTTGGAAGTAAGCATCTTCATTTAGGGAATAAGGATCTTCATTTATAATTCAGGCATCTTCATTCATGAAATAAGCATCTTCATTTATAATCCAGGCATCTTCATTCATGAAATAAGCATCTTCATTTATAATCCAGGCATCTTCATTTATGGAATAAGCATCTTCATTTATAAACCAGACATCTTCATTCATGAAGTAAGGATCTTCATTTATAATCCAGGCATCTTCATTCATGAAGTAAGGATCTTCATTTAGGAAGTAAGCATCTTTATTTAGGAAGAAACGAACGAAAAGTGAATTACAAATTGGAACCGGTAAAATCTATTTCAACCGAATACCAATTCCAGGGAGGTCTGACAAGGTTACCTTACCATCCACTACCTGAACACCATTATAGATATCGTTACTTATCAGCAGGTTTCCATCCAGATCTGCCCAATCGGCCAATGGCGATAACTGCGCTGCCGCTGAAATAGCGCATGACGTTTCTGTCATACAGCCAATCATTACTTTCATACCCATGATCTTAGCCATGCTGGCCATCTTCCATGCATTGCGCATCCCGCCGCATTTCATTAATTTGATATTAATTCCGGAGTAGACCTTGTTTGCTGCTGCAACATCATGAACCGTTTGTACGCCTTCGTCGCCAATTATCGGAAGCGGACTATTTTGTGTCAGCCAGGCAATATCATCTACGGCAAGTTTGCTCATGGGCTGTTCAACAAATACGACTCCTTGTGTAGCGAGCCATTGTATCATATCAAGTGCCATCTGTTTATCTTTCCATCCCTGGTTGACATCAACGCAAATGGGTTTGTTTGTCACAGACCGGATGGTCTTGATCATCTCTTTGTCGTTCTCTCTTCCGAGCTTGACTTTCAAAATTTTATAAACTCCTGCTTCGTGAACCTTTTCTTTGACTACTTCGGGGGTGTCAATTCCGATTGTAAAACTCGTGTTAGGCGTTTTGTCGCGGTTCAATCCCCATAGTTTATGCCAGGGTTGTTTCACGATTTTTCCAACAAGGTCATGAAGTGCAATATCCACGGACGCTTTTGCTGCATAATTTCCAATGGCAAGATTATCAAGATACTCAATAATATCTTCCAATGCGAAAGGATCGCTGAATGATGACAGATCAACCTTTGAAAGAAATTCAGTTGCCGTTTTGTGGCTTTCACCAAGGTAGGGAGGCATACTTGCTTCACCATATCCAATCAGTCCGTCATATTCAATCTCGGTAAGCATAACAGGAGTTGTGGTTCTCGAGTTATTTGCGATTGTAAAGACATGTTTAAGCTGAAGATCATAAGGCCGGAAACGTAATTTCATGGCGGCTGATTTTCCTGATTTTACCTTTGGTGCGGTAATATTTTCTGATGCAGATACTGAATTCGGAATAATTAATGAACCGGCGACCAGTCCGCTGTATTTTAAAAAGTTACGTCTGTTGCTCATCCTTTGATAGTTTAGTGTAATTAATACCAGTTGTTTAACTTTACTGGCAGATTTCCTTGCTCTGATGGTACGCCAATAATCCTTCTTGCACCAACCAGGATAGAACTTAAATGTTTACTGTAGTTCTCTCTTTTAGGGTCGAGACTATTGATCCGAACATATCCCGATGAATGTATGACTTCGCTATTACCAATGTATATTCCTGTGTGGGTTACCCGATAAGGATCCTTTGAACCGAAATAGAGCAAATCACCTTTTTGAAGTTTATCCCAGCCGGAAGTGATATCAATTTCTTCACCATGTTTAGCCTGTTGCGAAGCATCGCGTTCGAGAATAATCCCGTTCAGAAAGCAGACCGTTTTCACAAAGCCACTGCAGTCCATACCCTTCGAAGAGGTTCCTCCCCACAAATAGGGGAATCCCAAAAAACGTTCACCTGTTACAATCATTTTATCAGAAATCAAACTGACACTGTCTTTCCATGGTTTAAAACTCAACCAATTCTGATTTGAAACATAACCCGATCTTCCATCCGGGAGGATCACTTCTGTAATGTTCTTACTCTCAGATTTTTTAACAACGATGGCACCTGCCACAAGGTCACTAATTACGGTAGTAAGTTTGCTGTCGCCCGAAATAACACCGTAAGTGTCTGTATATATGATTCGGTCAGCATTTCGCCAGTCGTTGATCCCGGCCCGATTCATCTGTTGTACCGATGATGCATTTGTCCAGGAGATATATTGATCTGGCGTCTGAATTAAGAGCCAGCCGTCTGCCTCCTTTAATATCCGTACCGGAGTTCCCATGATGGCCTGCGATGCCAGTTCAGCCGAATGAGCAGGCTTCGTTCTTAGATTAGCCACACTTAAAGATACCACACCCCAGTTTTTTTCAATGTGAATGGTATCAGGAAGTATCACAACACTATCAATCACAGAAATTTCTTTACTTTTAAGTAGCTGCAACACCTCGGCTTTGGCATCCGGGAATAATGATTCCCCCTTTAAAATCATTTCATTGGTTTTGCCTTTTACCAATGTGAGGTCGCAAATGCCTACCCGTTTATCGGGAACCCAGCGTTTGGCTATGGCATCGATTTCTGTTTGCAAAAGTTCAACCGATCGCGGCTGGCAACTGATCAACAGGGTTAAAAAAGCTATTGAATAGGATATAACTAACTTCATAAATCAGAGAATTGTATCTTGTATGACATCTTTTAAAGTGCAAATGTAGTATTTATTCAATCGCAGTTTAAATTTCAATATATGTTTTAAAGCACCACGTTAGTAATCAACGTGCATCTCGTAATTCCATTGATTAAAATAGAGATTACCTCCTTCCCATTCAACTTCACCTCTTTGAAAATCATAGGGTTCGCTTCGTGGATATTTCTTTTCCGGAATAAACCGACTTCCAATTGCATCATTTACGATCAAACGGTATGCATCGATTCCGCTAATATAAAACTCTTTCTCGTGTAAATCAGCAGAATTCTGAAGATTAAAAGACATATCCAGTGGAACCCAGCCAACCCCATTGTAATAAACTTCGCACCAGTCGTGCAGATTTACCTCATTCGGATGCATCATCCAGCCACTCTGCCATTTGACAGGAATCTTCTGAAACCTTGCCATCGCCATAAATAGCATTGTTTGCATACCGCAATCACCACGTCGATTGTCAAGAACGTATCCGGGGATAAATGGCATGATAGAATACTCTAATGCACCTGTCCATATAATATGGTTGTTAATCCAATAATAGATCTTTCGCACTTTTTCTGCCGGAGTTTCGGCGCCACTCACGATGCTGTCCGACAATTGCTTAATTTCGTTCGTGAAAACAATTTGCGGATATTGTTCTGCAGTGTATTTCTTAAATAGGACCGAAGTTGTATCATAGGGGAGGACCTTTAATTTGCTCAAATCAAAATATTGAGCCTTGGATTGATACGTAAACTGAACTTCAAAAACAACTGGTTTATCCTTGGAAGCTGGCTGCTCCATGTAAATCGAACGTTGTTCAACAGTGTCGGGAGCTATAAAATGGTTTTCAGGGATTGTTTTTAAAAGTGCAACATTACCCTGACGATCATGTATTTCGCGCGGCCAAGGCAGCCAACACCTTACATTTTTGCCGTCGGGAACTGCATCAGCATCTACTGTCAATCGGTAAGTGATCTTCATATTAACAGGATGCACCGGTTTTCCATCAGATTTGCTTTCCCTGATCACCTTTTGCGAATGCTCCAGGCAAAACGAGGAAAGTTTATTTGTAACAAAACCCTGTGATTCCATTCGATTGGATTGCTGGCTTTTGAGGATTAATTTCAGATTTGAAATGGATCGTTTGAAATAACGCTTCTCTCCGTCGATCATCCTGTATTCAAGCCAGTTGTTTTTCTCCCAGGTAACTCTTTCATCATGTGAATAATCACCAAATTCTTTTTGAAGACGGACTTCAATTTCAGGTCCTAACAAGGAGAAATCAGCCATGATTCGGTTGTTCATATCAATTGAGGAAGAAAGCTTTAAACTGGTTAAAGAATCAGGGTTTCCATGGTTTAATAAAGAATCAGCCCAATGAATTGCAAGTGTCAACTGCCCTTTTTTATTAGCCGTTTCGATATCGGATAAAGTGAGGCTTACCGGTACCTGACGATGGCAGCCGATAACCAAAATTAAAATAATAACAGAGAAACAAATTGTAATACTCTTCATATATTGAACTCTTTTTCTACTTTTACGATTGTTGTAATACAAATTTAAAATTACACATTTTGTGCTGATTTCAAACTGTTTTAATTTTTATCATTTATGAGATTTCTAATCAAAAAACACTTTCTGTTTGTGTTAATTTTCACCCTTGTCTCAACCACAATATCGGCGAAGAAAGTAAAAACCGGATTGGAAATACTTAAAGAGCAAAATTTCTCATCAATCAAAGGTAAGAGAGTTGGGTTAATAACGAATCCAACAGGTGTTGACAGAAACCTTCAATCAACGGTCGACCTATTCTTTCATTCAAAAGAATTTAAACTGGTGGCTCTCTATGGTCCTGAGCATGGAGTACGAGGTGATAATGCAGCGGGAGCCTCGGTATCCGATTTTAAAGATCCCGAAACGCGATTACCAGTTTATAGTATTTATGGAAAGACACGTAAACCTACTCCGGAAATGTTAAAAGGTATTGATGTACTCGTGTACGACATACAGGATATTGGTTCACGATCTTATACTTACATCAGTTCGTTGGGTTTAGCGATGGAAGCTGCTGCTGAAAACAACATCGAATTCGTTGTTTTAGATCGGCCAAATCCTTTAGGTGGAGTTAAAATGGAGGGATGCCTAACCGAACCAGCGTTCACTTCATTTGTGAGTCAGTTTCCGATTCCATATATACATGGACTTACAGTCGGCGAACTGGCTACCTATTTAAATGAAGAGGATTTACTGGCCAATAAGATAAAATGCAAACTTACCGTAATCCCAATGAAAGGTTGGAAACGAAAGATGACATTCGAAAAAACTGGCCTGCCATGGGTACCTTCCTCACCACATATTCCTCATAACTATTCACCAGTTTTCTATCCGGTTTCCGGTATTCTGGGTGAGCTTTATGTAATGAGTATTGGTGTTGGTTATACACTTCCTTTTCAGCTTTTTGCCGCAGAATGGATCAATGCCGACAGTCTTGCCAGAAACATGAATGAGTTGAAACTTCCCGGTGTGCAGTTTCGTCCAATCCATTTTACACCATATTACAGTGTAGCAAAAGATAAGGTTGTACATGGTGTGCAGGCCTACGTTACCGATTTCGGGAAAGCGGAATTGTCGCTTGTCCAATTCTATGTACTACAGGAATGTCACTTGCTATGGCCTGAAAAAAATGTTTTTGAGATGTGTGAAAAATCGCGGCTCAATATGTTTGATAAAGTCTGCGGTACTGATAAGGTAAGGATTGAATTTTCAAAAACCTTTCGTGTTGAATCAATACGTCAATTATGGGAAAAGGATATTGTAGCATTCAGAGAGAAGGCAAAGAAATACTTTATGTATTAAGTTGCACGAATCATCGCCAGGTAATTTTCAATCGGGACAAATGCCGGAATACTGTTACCCGATCCCAGCGCGTATCCTTTTGATTCGGTCAACTTTAGAATTTCAGTAGCACGGTAGTAAATTTCTTTGGGAGTGCGTCGGACAAGGAAATCCATATCAATACCGCCCAGGATTGCAATCCGATCACCCCACCGTTTCCAGCCTTCTTCCACAGGACAGATGATGTCCTCCCAGGAATGTTTTGCATCGTATTTGAGATCGTCAATCAGAAAATCCATTACTGCTTCGAGATTTCCACATGAGTGGAGGATGGCCGGTTTCCCGTTTAAGTGTATAGCTTCAACGATCTTTTTATGCCATGGAAACAGATATCGGTGCATCGAATAGGGATCAAGCATTGTTTGGGTTTTGAACCCCCAGTCGTCGTTTACGATTAATGCACCAACACTTTCTATCTGTGAAATGATCTCGTAAAACCTTAAGAGTCTTGAGCCAACAGCATCAAAAATATCCTGAACAAGTTGTTCATCTTCGAATAACAGGTAGCACAACCGCTCGAAACCAACCAGATCGATCACGTTCTCGAGTACACCACCAGGTCCGGGAGCAATAAACTTCATCTTATTGCTGAGAAGCGGTGCCATCCGAATGAAGGTGTCAAAATCTCCTGTTTCGGGATCAGGCCATGAATAAGATTCGAAAGATGCCCGATCCGAGATCAGTGATCCTTCATTCTGTGAGACTGTTGACTTTTGATCATGTAAGGCAGTTATGAATTTTAATCCGCCATAAAATCGGGTAGGAATTGTCACATAGTCATAGCCAGCATTGGTAAAGGCTTCAATCGTGATTTTAATGGTTTCTTCAAGGTTATCCGGATCCGAATTTTTACGACCTGCAAGGTATTCATTTAAAGGTCCATTCGTGAAATACTCGAACAGCACTGGCCGATCGGGCTTTTCGCGACGAAGTACCTTCAGTAACTGTTCAAAATCAGGTTTATATTTACGAATCACAATCTTATCCTACTTAGTGAATTTCAATGCCGTACATTTGAAGTCCCTATCTCATCATACATTTCCTGCAATATATCTGTTCTGACATTCAGGTCGCTGATTTTATTATTTTCACGGGTAGGATATACCCTGTTTGAAAGAAAGATGTAAATCAAACCATTTGTAGGATCTGCCCAGAAAAAAGTTCCTGTATAACCGGAATGTCCAAAACTTTGAGGTGATGCGCCCGGACAGGGATATGCTTTATCTTTGTCAAATTTCTGATTGTCAATCAATGGTTTGTCGAATCCAAGTCCGCGACGGTTGTTATTCTGCGGATATTGAACGCGGTTAAACTCTTCGATGGTTGATTTTTTAAGGTATTGTTTGCCGCCATATGTTCCAGATTGGACATACATCTGAACCAATTTCGCTAAATCGTTCGCCGATGCGAACAATCCGGCATTTCCGGCAATTCCTCCAAATACGGCAGCTGATTCGTCGTGCACACTGCCATGTATCTGTCTTTTGCGATAGATCGCATCGTATTCAGTAGGGACAATTTGATCTTCAGAAAATTTCTTTGTTGGTTGATAGGTAACTGTTGTGGCACCAAGCGGGCCATAGAAATTTTGATCAAGGTAATCCGTAAATTTCATTCCCGATATCTTCGTAACAACCTCCGATGTCAATATAACCGAAAGATCGCTGTACACATATTTTCCCCTGGTTTTTAAAGGGGATTTTCTGATCATCTTAAAAACTTTGTCTTTAAATTTTGAATTGAGATAGAGTCCCGGTGCAACTTCCAAATTAAACTGTTCGCTGGAAACAGCGCTGTACCATTTGGTTGATAAGTCTTTACCGATCATTGACTGCCGGTAGAACGAAATAAAAGGGACTAGTCCGGACTGATGCGCCAATAATTCCCTTAATGTGATATCACTTTTATTCGATGGATGCAGAAATCCTTTTCGCCAATCGGGCCAGTAATTTGAAAATGGCACGTCAAGCAGGTATTTCCCTTCTTCATTTAATTTCATAATTGCGGGGAGCGCTCCGGAAACTTTTGTGACAGAAGCTAAATCATAAATATCATCCAAAGACTCAGGAATCCTGTTATCGTAAGTATGAAAACCGTAAGCTTTTTGAAAAATCACCTTCCCATCTTTTGCAACAAAAACATTACAACCTGGAAAAGCTTTCTGCACCAATGCGTTATTTACAATCGAATCGATGCGTCTGTTCAGCCTGGCAGAACTTAATCCGACCTCTTCGGGAAGTGTATATTTTAAACGGATTGGCTGACTGATTGTTAATCCAGCACCTGCCTTATAACGATTGCCAATTGAGACTGGCAGTTTTCCGCTTGCTCCGATTCCACCAAACAGTAATTGGGCAGCTAATTCCTGCGCAATTGTGGTGTTTTGATAGGCGATTATCAAACCATAGGAATGACCAAAGTCCTTTAACTCACTGATGGCGTAAGGATTCGAAAAGAAAACAATTACTGAATTCTTTAAGAATGATAATTGCCCAAGCAGTTTTTCAAGGTTTTGGGTTACACCATATGGACGTTCCGGTGCTACATGAACCAGGTTGCCTACTTTTACTGTACGACGTACTTTGCTTTCATAAAGTGAATGAACACCAGTAATAACCAAATTATAACCAGCCACTTTCTTGAGGGTTTCATTAATCTCTTCCTCTGTAAAATTATCGCCAAGGTTGAAATAATCCACTTTCGTATAATTGCCGAGCATCTTTTGGAAAGGCGTAATAACTGAAGACCCAACAGAAAGAGCGGCAACCCGAAGGGTATCTAAACCCAGAAGAGGTATCAGATTGTTTTTATTTTCGAGAAGTGTTAACGACGATTCAACAAGTTGTCTGTTGGCAAACTGTGCGTTGGCTGAATTCAGGTCAGCAACCAGTCCTGCAATTTTTATCGGTTGAAGTTGGTTTAATCCAGCATAATACTTGGCTGCCAGCACCCTGCGGCATTTCAGATTGATTTCATCCCAGGTGAGCTCCTTATTCTGAATGGCTTCTCTCACCGCTTTAATTGTCGCTTCGCCATCAACCGGAAATTCGATCACATCATTTCCTGCTATAATGGCCAGAACATCAATGCTACCTGCTTTTTTTGCGATAGACGCACCTCCCATATTCATTGCATCGGTGATAATGAGTCCTTTATAATTCCATTCTTTTCGGATCACACCTTCTATTGCGCTATTTGAAAGACTTGAAGGACCTTCACCGTTGGGATCAAGGGCCGGTACGCGCATATGAGCTGTCATAATTCCTCCGATTCCTTCAGCTGCCAATCTTTTGAAAGGGAAAAGTTCCATACTGTCAAGTCGTTGGCGAGGGTAGGGGAGAAGCGGTAGCGATAAATGTGAATCACTTTTAGTGTCGCCGTGACCAGGGAAATGTTTAGCTACAGCTATGATTCCATTTTCCTGCAGACCTTTCATATAAGCCAAACTTTTACTGGTAACCCTGTCGCGCGATTCGCCAAACGAACGCATCCCAATAATTGGATTTAATGGCTCTGTATTGATATCCGCTACAGGACCAAAACTAACCTGAACACCAAGTCTTTTTAATTGTCCGGCCATGGCAGCGGCACACTTCCGGATCAGTTCGTCATTAGAAGAAGCGCCCATCGTCATGTTGTAAGGAAATGACATTACCTCGTCGAGGCGCATCCCAGGACCCCATTCTGCATCCATTGCAATCATCAGTGGTGTTTTCGCCAGCGACTGATAATAGTTAATCAATTGCGACTGCTTCACTGCCGTTCCTTCGAAGAATACCAATCCGCCGAAATTATTTTTTCGGATATATTCTGCAACCTGAAATTGCTTTTGAAGGTTTTCATCGCCGCTTGCATCAATCCAGATCAACTGGGCAATCCGCTCATCGGGTGTAAGTGAGTTAAAAACCGAGTCTACCCATGGATGATTGAGGTACTTGTCAAGATTAATCTGCGATTGTGACTTACCTGGAAAGAGCACAATTAACAGAAATAGCAAACGGGTCAGTATATTCTTAGACATCTTAATATTTCTTTAGCATTGCAATGAGTCACAATCTTATACTTTAATGAAAATCTTCTTTTTGTAAAGGACCAATCCGATCAGCCATAACATCACAATGTGTGCCAGTGCAAAAAGTAATGAGGATACCTTTGGATCGGAACTAAGTGGTACAAAAATATGCTGATAAAGCCAGGTAGAACCATTTACAACGGTTCCGTCCGCCTCGGTTACATGAATAAATCGTGCAATGGATTTGGCATAAAGTCCTGATAATGCAAAGATAAACAATGGATTCATGCCAAATACGACGAAGAAGGAAGTCCATTTTGTATAACCTTTAAGATCGATCACCCAGATTAGAAGTGCCAAAACCAGTAATGCCCAGCCAGCAGCATAAAGAACATATGAACTGGTCCATAGTGGTTTATTGAGTGGAAACAGGAAGCTCCACAAAAAACCGGCAATAACGCCGGCAATACCGTATATAGCCAGGGTACGCGGTACTTTTATCTTCTCTGTCTGTTTGATGATTGAGCCAGCCAGATAGCCTAAAATTACTGTTACAATGGCAGGAATCGTACTTAGCAAACCTTCCGGATCGAAAGGTATCCCGAAACCTTTGTACAAATGGCTTTCGCCGAGTATTGCCTTGTCAAAAGGAACGGCTGCATTTTCGGCAAGTGAATAAGGATCAGCACCACCAAAAAAGTAAAGTATTCCCCAGTAAATTAAAAGGATAGCTGCGCCAGCATAAGGAAGATATTTCCGTTGAACGGCCAAAACGATCAGCGAACCAACTCCGTACGCAATTGCAATCCGCTGAAGAACACCCATAATCCTCAATTTCGAATAATCGGTCATCCACTGTGGAAAAGAGTTCAGAAATAGTCCAATCGCAAATATCAGGAGTGTTCTCTTTCCAATCTTGATAAGCGATTCTTTGTTCAGCGAATTATTGTATTTCGAGAAAGAGAAAAACATAGATACGCCCACCACAAAAAGAAAGAATGGGAAAACCAGATCGGTGGGGGTGCATCCGTGCCATTTTGAGTGTTCCAGCGGAGAAAAAATATGTGCCCAACTTCCTGGGTTATTCACGGTGATCATTGTGGCGATTGTGATTCCCCGAAGGACATCAAGGGCCAGGTAACGTTGTGTCGGTTTCATGGTCATAGTAGTTTATTTTATATATGAAAAGCTAACCGGGCTGCTTTCAATGTTCGATTTGCTGACAGCGGTTACCACATATTTATATCGCCTTGGATCTATGCGTTTATCGAGCGCATAAGTAACCGAATTGTCAGATGTTGTCAGGAAAATATGTTCAGGCTTTTCAATATTTTTTCTTTGCATCTTCTTATATTGATAAATCACAAACGATTTCGTATTTTCCCCGCCCTTCCAGGAAAAATGAATTTGTTCGTTTTCCACAGTTATAAGCGCATTTGTTGGCTCCTGTGGCACAACGGGATTTATCCTTTGGTTTGACGGAGCAAGTGCCGGGTAACGGTAATACCGTTTTTGCAATTTTTCGTGAAGCTCCAATGGATTTTTGCGCATAAATTTGGCGCTGAAAAACATGCTCCCTGAGATCTCGGGGTACTTTCGGTTAAGTTTGATCTGGCGTATAATTTCGTCGGCACTTTGCCATGATTTATCTTTCGATTCCGGATCAATCCGGTAAGGAGCCTGTCCAATAAACAGTTGTGTTCCATAGCTATTCTTGCTCCACCAGTCAGCGATAATTTTATAGTCTGCAACTTCTTTGCCAATTTCCCAGTAGATCTGGGGAGTAATGTAATCAATCCACTGTTCTCGTTGCCATTTAAGGACATCTGCGAAGAGATCGTCATAATTGGTTTGTCCCGCTTTTGTTTTTGAACCTGCCGGATCTTTAGTGCTGTTGCGCCAAACCCCAAACGGCGAAATTCCTAATTCTACCCAAGGTTTTATTGATTTGATACTGTCGTGTAATTGTTTGACAATCAGATCTACATTATTTCGGCGCCAATCGTCGCGCTGATTGGCTTTATAGCCTCTTGGATAAGCTTTAAATGATTTGTCATCAGGAAATTCAGCTCCTGCAATCCGGTATGGATAAAAATAATCGTCCATATGAACCGCATCGATATCATACCTGCGAACAATATCGCTCACAACATTTGCAACAAAATTGCGTGTTTCAGGCAGGGCAGGGTCGAAGTATTTTGTCTTTCCGTAAGTAAGGAACCATTCAGGATGGGTATTCGAGATGTGATTGGGTGCAGTCCTATTATTATTTATATCAGAAACTGCCCTGTAAGGATTGATCCAGACATGGAGATCGAGGCCCCGTTTGCGACATTCAACACTTGCAAAGGCGAGCGGATCATATTCGGGCTCTTGTCCTTGTTTCCCTGTAAGCCATTGTGACCATGGTTCGTATTTTGAGGCATAAAATGCATCGGCTGATGGTCTGATCTGGAACACTACCGTATTCATATTGTATTCTTTACACAAATCGAGTAATTCGGTAAACTCTTTTTTCTGCTGCAATGTAGTAAGGTTCGACGCCGAAGGCCAATCGATATTTGCTACTGTTGCGATCCAAACTGCCCGCATCTCCCGCTTGGGATATTTTTGGGCATATAGATTGATTGTTAAGAGTACTATCAGGCTTATTCCAATTAATTTCCTCATATTTTTCAAGTTCTATTTTAGTACAATTTCTATAATAAGCGGCTGTAAGCTTTAAACTTGCAAATGGCTAGTCTCTATTAGGAAACAAAGGAAAAGCTAAAAAGACATACATTCTCCCTTTCACTCCCTCTCTAAGTCTCTCCATCACACCTTTGCTTCCTCTTTTTTCTTGATTCCAAATGTTGGATCGATCTTTAAAAACTTAATCGCTATCATTCCGGGAATAGCGCAGATCATCACGTAAATAAAGAAATGCTGATAACCCAATAACTCTTTCATAAATCCAGAAAGCATTCCAGGTATCATCATTCCCAAAGCCATCAAGGAGGTTCCAATCGCAAATTCCGCGGTTTTAAATTTACTTTCCCCGACAAAAGAAAGCATATAAAGCATGTAGGCAGTGAAACCAAAGCCATAGCCCAATTGTTCTGCTGCGATGGACAAATAGATGGTTATGTCACCCGGAACAGGTTGAACGGTTGAGAGATAAATATACACACTCACCGGAATATTCATCGCGAATGCCATTACCCAGATCATCTTTTTTAAGCCAAATTTTGAAGCGACAACGCCTCCGAGGATTCCTCCGATTGTAAGACAAATCATTCCCAATGTTCCGTACGCAATGCCATACTGTGCTGAAGTCAAACCTATTCCGCCGCTGTTCCTTGCATCGACCAAAAATGGGGTCGCTACTTTTACAAGTTGAGCCTCACCAAGCCGGTACATCAAAAAGAAAATCAATGCAGGACCAATTCCGGGTTTTGTAAAGAACGACTTAAATACTTCACCGTAAACTTTTAAATCAACTTTTGTTTTTTCTTTTATTTCAACAGGTTTAGGCAATGCAATCCGATGATAAACAGCCAGAAGCAATAAGATGATACCGAGGGCTCCTAAAGATACCGTCCAGCTGAAAGCAATGTTTCCGGCAGTGGCTCTGAATTGAGAACTTGTTGGACTCGTCAGGTTATGATCCACCCGAATTACTGCTGCAACTGGTTTATCCCAATTTGAGGCTGTAAATTCGAAACGTCCGGTTTGGTTTTTGGGAAGATCAATATCCTTGCTGCCAGTTTTTCGTCCCAGGTTTACAACAATCGTTTCGTCAGGAGCCGGAGGAGCCGATAACGCAACAAAAATTACAGTTGTATCAATCCCGGATACACCCTTTTCGAAAATTGGGATTTGCACTTTTTCAGGATAGATAATTATTTTGGGAATTCCTTCCTGTTTAGTAATCTTAAAATCAGTAATATCAGCTGCCTTATACTGACTTGCTGGAATGGCATTTACTTCGAATGAAACCGGTTCAAGTCCGGTATTCTCCTGAATTACACCGGCAATCAATGGAAGTAATCCTAAAGCGGTAAGCATCGCAAAACGGTAGAAGGTGCTTCGGATGCCTACGAAGAACGCCTGATTATGCTGATCGAGTGAAAGCATGTAAAACCCGTCTGCGGCAATATCATGACTGGCTGATGAGATGGCAATTACAGCAAAAATTGCAATTGTGGCCGGAAAGTAGAATGGAAGTTGCATCGCAAAACCAACTGCGATAAACGCTGCACCGAGTAACAACTGTGTCCATAGAATCCAGTTCCGTTTCGTTGAAACCACATCAATATAAGGACTCCACAATGGTTTTATTGCCCATGGCAGATAAAGTAAACTTGTCCAGAAAGCAAACGTGGCGATCGATACACCCATCGTCTTGTAGATCAATCCAGAAGTGATCATTACAATGCTGTAAGGAATTCCCTGGTAAAAATAGAGACTTGGAATCCATGCCCATGGATTACGGGAATTCTTTGGCTTGTTGCTATCGGTCATATGCTTCTGTTTAATTTAAAAACATTTAATTATTCCATTTTAAAGCTGTTGGCGACTGGCTACTTGCAACTGGCTGCAATAAGCTATCTGCCAGTTGCAAAATATCATAGACGCATAAACATCACTAACGGTAACGCTTTAAAAGTATATCCTTTTTTTGATAGTTTTTCAATGATTTGATCCAGTGAATTATAAAATTTATCTGTCCGGTCAGGGTGTGTTCCGAGGTGAATTAAGACGATTGCTCCGTTGAGATGATCGGGATTTGTCATTTCAAATTTCATCAATCTTTCAGTCAATTCCTTCGATGATTTGTAATTTGCCAAATCCGGCGTTGTATAATCGGCGTTTGTTCCGACTCCTGGGGTAAAATTAATCAACTGCATCTTTCGGTCGGCACTCCATTTTGTGATTTGAAGATTGTTCCACTCATAAGGTGGAAGAAAATATTTCACAACTTCGGGACGAACTCCAAATTTACTAAGTTGTTCTAAATTAGCGGTGATATCGTCATCAAATTGTTTCCTCGAAATCAATAATGAATCACGCTTTTCCCATGGTGCATACAAAAGATGGCGATCAGAATGTGGACCAACGTAATGATGATCTGCAATCAAGTGTTTGACAATATTTTCAAATTTAGGATTTCTCAGGAAGTTTCCCGTCAGAAAAAAAGAACCTTTAATTTTTCTTCGGGATAAGGTTTTTAAAATCTGATCGGCTCCTTCACCGTATTCATCGGCCGAAAAGATTAGGTAGACAGCTTTCTGACTATTATCCAATCTTACGATTGCACCCGTCTCGTCCAGTGTGCTGTTTTTTATTTTGAGTTGGCGGATTCCCTCTTTTTCGAGCGAAGAGAGGTAATAACTTAGACTGGCAGTTCCATCCATGGTGGGCTCGTTTGAAGTGTAATCGCCCATATCGTCGTGATAAACAGCGACTCCATTTTGAAAGGGTGCATAAACATCCGTCTTCAACAGGCTTACACCGATGTGTCCGTTAAAGATTTCGCGGTAAACCGGACCATCAACTAATCCACCATAAGTTGGTTCACCTTTAATCACAGTGTATGACGAATGAGGATATTGCGGATAATCGCCATTAGATGGCAACCCACATATCATGCTGGTTCCCCATGGATTGCAACCAAATAGCCAGTCGCGTAAAGCGGCTTCCATTTCAATATAGGTTGAGTCGGAAGTCGATTCAAAATAGAGTTTAGCTTGTGTGATCGCCGCAACATTCAGATTATTCGAACACCAGATATAAGGGATTCCATTCAGAAATGGATCGGTTTTACCTCTTTCGTAAATTGCCTTCAATCCATTGTTCATAAATCCGGCGTAGGTCTTCGAAGTTGAAAGATCCATATTTGCCAGGTTGGCATGACCCAGATTCACAAAGGGATAGTACTGATAATGACGCGCGCTACCTTTTTCCATCCATGGCGTGATTGGTTCAAGTTGTCCCCAGTAATTGGCTTGCTTCAGGTAATAATCTTCACCGTTTAATTTGAAAAGTTCATAAGCGGCCAATTCCATATCGTCAACGTAATTGTCCTCTTCATAAAAATAGGGGGAAGCCACACATGCTGTCTGTGCTACACCAAGATCCGTCAATCCAAATTCAAAAGCTTGTTTTGCTTTAATAGCCAGCGTTTTGCTAAACTTCGGATCGGTTTTCTGAAATATTTGTGCTCCCATTGCGAACGCAGAACTGAATTTTCCGGCTGTTGAAGAAACACCAGTCGAGCGATTTTTGTATTTGGATAAACCCTGAACTTTACCAGTCACAAAGTAAACCGGACGGTACAAACCATTTCCGTAAGATGCTGTATCTTTGTTGGGTAACCGAAATCCTTTGTGATCGCGATCATCGGCAATCTGGTTGTACATCTCTGTGCTGTCAGGATTCATTTTAACTAACCAATCCAATCCCCAGCGAATTTCGTTCAGAATATCGGGAATACCATCGGCACCAGGAATTCCTGCTGCATTGTATTGATCACCATATGCTTCCGGATTCTTTGACCAGGCGAAAAGCATCTGATAAACTGCATTTGCAGAGGTGGTTGTGTATTGCAAATAATCGGTAGCATCGTGCCAGCCTCCTTTAACATCAATAATCCGGCCTGTTTTAGTGGGGTGGTCGACAATAAATCCATCATGCGTGTGACACGAATCTTTCAGGTAGGGATTGTAGCCGCATCGTTGCTGACGCATGTATTTCAATATGTAATCAGCAGAACCTTTATAAATATCAGGGGAAATTGTAAATTCAGCAGAACGTGAATTACCAGCCTTCAGGTAATAACGGCCCTGTATCGTAAAATGGGAAAAATTGAGACGGGCAGCAGATTTCATTCCCCATTTTGAGCCATCATAACTTACTGGCAGGCTTTCGAATACCATTTTGTCTGATACTGCATCAATAAGCTGAAATTGATGAAGCTCTGTTGATTCATCCGAAATAAAAACAGCCACTTTAACCGACTGTGGCAAGTAGCCCATTTGGTTAATCCGAATCCATGAAGATCCCCTGGTTATCAGGGATGAAACTAAAAATAGGAATACCCAAAAAAGTCTGCTTTTCATATCAAATAATTTTAATATTTGCGTTCCAAACCTGCACCACGGAAGTAATGCAATAGAATCTCGTGATACGAAAATCCTTTATCACCCATTACTGCCGCCCCGATCTGGCACAAACCAACACCATGTCCCCATCCGGCGCCATGCAAAATAAAATTGATACTCCCTGCAATTTCCTGTTTTTCAATGATAAAAGCAGAACTGTACAGATGCGATCTGGATAAAGTCTTTCTGATTTCCAACTCCTTCCCAATTGTCATCGTTTTAAGCGTTCCGACAATTTTTAGTTTGATCAGCCGGGCAGAACCCCCGCGTTCAACAGGGATCAGATCGGTGATCGTCCCGAAATCTATTCCTGTACGTGTTTTAACCAGTTCACTCAATTCTTCCTGCGAATAAACCACTTTCCAACGGAAAAAGTCATTTGTTTCCTGATCATAGTCATTTAGGATTTGCTTTAACACTTCTTTGTCGGACGAATTGCAGAAAGCCGTTGGATTACCCATAATCCATTGTTTGGCTGCATCTTCATTTTCAAGATCAAGACTATAACCTTCAGGTAGAAAGTTATTATCGACAATTTTTTGCAAATAGGAATGATTGACTGGTTCCCAGACATTTTCAAAAACCTCGGTTATGCCTCCGCAGCATTTCGAAAAACGGGCATCACAGATCACCCCATTTATGGCAAGTACTTCACCATTCGTTTCTTTGACTGCTTTCTCTACAAGTGGGGTAGTTGAACGGGTAATTCCCTGGTAACGCTGACAATGATCATCAGCGCAAACGTCAAAATGAGTATGGTCTTCACGATCGTACCATTTAACCAGTTCATTTTCCTTACGAAACGTTGTCTGATATTTTTGCGTTTCTGTTTGCAGGTTTGTATTTTTCTGAATCTGGGCTAAAAGCCAACTTCTTGAGATCACTGCATGAGCTTTCAGCAACTCCATCGAAGAGGTGGCACTCATTTCGGAAGATATCACGCTTATCAAATAATCCTCAATGCTTAACGCATTAATTGCATGTACTTTATCACCATCTGTAATAAAATGAAGACTGCCTTTAAAGGTCTGATCTTCTTTTCGTTCCCAATGAAAGTTAATACCGATCGTTACATTGTGGAGTATGAATTTTCCTGTGTCGGGATCTGAAGGAATAAGCACCACGCTGTTCGGACAGAAGAAACAATCATCCCATGATTCGATGTAAATACCCGGCCCGGCTTTTCGTGCTTTACATTTGCCCGTGATAAGATTTGTCGAGCTTTCTAAATGATAATTTCCGTCAAGGGTAAAGAATATTTCCTTCTCTGCCATGATCCCGACTTTAATCTGGGGAGTCGCCATATCAGTTCCGATAAATTATAGTTAATGTTAGTATTGAGTTACAGTAGATTGATGATTGTCAGTATATCATGAGATTCAAGACAAACCTGGTTGAATATATCTTTTATATCGTCTTTCGAAATTTTTATAAAATCCTCCTCACGAGGTGTAATTAAAACCCCACCCAAATCAACCGAAGCCGGACTTAAAACGAGCTGCTTTTCTCCGGTTTCGAAATATTGAGCCGGACGGTGCAATGTCCTTGGAAAAATATGAATGATCCATTCTCCTTGTTCAAATATAGCAAGAATATTGAGCATTGGTTCAACTTCATTTGGTTGTAATAATTGCAACCTGCTGTATATCTGATTAAAACATCCGATTAAATTGTCTTTGTTCTTGCTGTTTAACGAGATGATTCCCCGTTGATAATCCGGCCAATGCGATATGGTTACGTTTCCAATAAGGCGAACTACCTGGCAGCATTTTTTGTTTGAAAAATCTGCTTCAATTGGTAAAAAACCTTTTATTCCTGCCTGAAAGTGAAGGTGATCGGGTGCCGAGGCACCACATTTTGGGCCATTGTAAAAAATCACAAAATCATCTAATCCAGCTGCAAGGTCGAGCATACTTCCAAAATTTCCATTGATGCGTTGATCAACATGGGAAATATTCGGAATGGTCAAATGCTCTGAAAATATTGGAAAGGGATTAACCAGCACAGTATATTCATTTTTAAAGAATAGTCCTCGTTGCTGGGTTGGGCGGTTTTTCTCACACAAAAAACAAGGTCTGGCTTCGATTGATTTAGTGTCGACTTTGGCTGCCGAAGAGACAATTCGCTCCGGATTAAATTGGATATCAATGTGATAATCTCCGTAATCAAATGTTTTTACCTTAACCTTCTTTAAACTGGCATAGTTTTTTGCCGCAAGATCCCATTCTCCGATCTGTTCACGGATTAACTCCCTTGCTTTTTTCGAAAAATTCATTTTATTGTTCTTTTCTCTGTATGAATGTTCAGTTTGCGGCGCATACGGCCTTATTATTTTGAATTATATTTCCAGATGCGCCTTCTTTCTGTCGTTATTTCTTTTACCCCGGGTTGCGTTCACTTCGTTCCCTTACCCGGGGTTATTCAGATATTGCCCCTTCAGGGCAATGAATTCAATTAATAATCTTTTTATCTAACATTTTTGTTCCGCAAATGGCCTGAATTTTCATTCTCTTCTTCTCCCTTTCTCTCTCTCACTATTTCTCTCCCTCTCTAACAACCTGTTGGCGTGCCCAGAATTCTAGGGTACGGATCTTATCTTTGTAAAAATTGTGCGTATTTGCTTTCACAATATCGAGCGAAGAATCGGAGTTTTCGTCCCAACGCCGGCAAAGATACAACGGATCATATATCCGGCCAATCTGATAATGCCGGCTAATGGCCAATCCTAATGCATAATCCTCGCCATAACTTACATTTGGAACCTGTATTTCGCGAAGTACGGGTGTGTAAAATGCACGTGGTGCTCCTAATCCATTAATTCTTAAAGCATTATTTCTTCCGTTGTCAGGCGTCCACTCTTTGTGGTCGATTAATCCCGGAGGAATCTCCTCCAGTTTGAAATTGACCATCCGATACGATCCAACGACCATTGCGCAGTTCTGATCGTAGAATGAGGCTACAACGCGCCGGATAACTGTATTGTCGATGTATAAATCATCGCTATCTAACTGAATCGCAAACTTTCCGCAATCGGGATGATTAATTGCTTCATTCCAGCATCCGCCAATTCCAAGGTCTTTTCGCTTTGGAATTACGTGAACAATCCTGTCATCAGAATCTGCAAAGGATTTGATGATGTCTGTGGTTCCATCTGAAGAATAGTTGTCGACAATAATCAGGTTGAATTTGAAGTCAACATCCTGACTTAAAACAGATTTTATCGCATGACTTATCGTTTTGGCACGGTTCCAGACTGGAATAATTACCGAGGCTTCGTATTTGAAATTGCCGGCGGAGAATGCAATTTCTTTGAATTTAGGGGCAAGCCAGGCGCCAACCATTTTTAAGTGCACCGTACAAGCTTTCTCCATCTCAATCTGTTTGAAGCGGTTACGGGGATCAACATAATCGAACATTTTCTCACCCGATTTGCGGGTATCTAATTCGAGTTCAGTATATAGCAATTCGGGTAAATGAACCAGTTTGTATTTTTGCGAAACTTTCAACCGAAGATCGTATAGACCGGCAAACTCAAAATCTGCATCCATGCGATTGGCCGCTTCCACGAATACTTCTGTCCGGAAAAGCAACAATGAACCAAAGTCAAAATCATCGCGCAGACTACCATCCTGGTATTCAATAACAGGATGAGGTTTTAAAACGCCCTCTTTCTGCTCAAAATAATCAGAATAAACTATCCCTGCGCCACAGCTGTTGGACGCCTGCATCATTCGACGCAACGCATTTTGCCCCAGATCGAGCGGCAAAGTTTTAGTATAAATGAGGGTGAAAGGGGTGGTTACATTTTTTGCAAACGCTTTAATTGCTTTTGTAGAATTGAAATTATCTAATGTCATTTTGACGATATCGGTTCCTTCTATTGAGCATTCCATGTCGCCAACCAGGACAATCTTTTCTATAACACCCGATTCCCTTAATGTTTTGAGTGTTGGTTCGAATTCTATTCCGAACTGAATCGGAAAGAAGCAAGTGATCAGATTTTTCATTTTTAATATTTATAATTGATTTATTTTGATTCGAAAAAATGGATGATTTGTTGCATAAGTATTTTGCGATCTGTTGAATCAGCAATTGCCTCGAAAGGTAATCCCATTGCAACTATCTTGTATTTTCCGTTGAAAACGATACCTGCACTTACGTTATTCTCACCATAACGGAATGCCGTGATGGCATTTTTTCCGGCAGGCTCAATTCCGTCGGGCGCCTCAACGGTATAGATTTCAGGATGGAATTCTGTGTTGAAAGTCCATTTTCCTTTGAGCCATTGACGGGCATAATCTGTTGCATAAAAAGAACCTCCTTTTGAGGCATGTCCAGTTCTCCAGGTGAAGTGCAAAACCTCTTTGGCAAATTTGGCGGTAATGGAGTCGTTGCTTTCTCCGAACTCCGATCCGATGTATGCACCTGAGATAAAAAGCTTACTTCCAATTTCAGTCAATTCAGAAATCTTCGACTTAAAAGCCGATGTATAAATCTTGTAGTCAATTAACGTCGAATCCTTTAAACTACAGGTTGATCGTTCTTCTCCCAAAATTAGATCCGTCGCGAAATAGGCAGAAACATCAAATTTGCTTTGACTAAAAACTTCATCACTTGTCGAAACAAACGAATATCCGGCAGCCATAATGGCTTTCCCATGGATGAAAGGGTAATCGAAACTGTTGCCTGGAATGACCTTTCCTTCCATGTCGCCGTAGCTGGCTCCCCAACCAGGACTATCGTCATCAAGCCATTTGGATTTACGATCAAAATCGTATTGAAATCCGACGGCGCTGATATCCTGACGATCTGCAACACCCTGATCTTTCCACCAGGCAACTCCGGCGGTAACACCATTATCAAAAATTGCAGGAGCACATACACGATCAAATCCATTCACAACCAGAATATTCCCTTTGTTATTGCTTTTTAGTCCCACGGAAAGTATCTCTCCCGGAAAACTCTCACCACCCTTATTAATTGCTGTAACTTTGAAACTGTATATTTTGTCGTATTGAGCCAGTTTTAGAACAAGGGACGTATCTTCCACAATGACACCATTGTCAAATCCATTGTCATCTATTCGCTGATAAACCTTGAATCTTTCTGGTTTGGCACTTGGCTCAAGTTGATCATTAACGGTGCTCCAGCTCAATTTAACAGCGTTCTCTCCCAAATTTTTAATTGAAAAATGATCGACGGGTAAAGGCTGAACAACAAATGGACGATTTTCCTGGTATGCCTGAAATTTTAACATTCCTTTATAAATTGCACGACCAACATCAAACCGAAATCGCGGATCCAAACCAAATTTCATATCCGCAATATTCTGATGTGAAAACAGTTCCAGCAGCATGGTCGGGACATTTGGCTTCCAGGCTTCGGAGTATTGTTTGTCCCAAAGTCCGCGTCGTGTCCATTTCGGATTGTATAGTTGCCGGATATCACTGACCACTTGTGTTTGAATCAAATCAGATAAATCGCGGCTTGCCATTCGTGACTTTCCGTTCGGGAAAAGACCCTGGTCAGCCATTGTGCTGTAAATGCCAAGCGTACCGATGATTGAATCATTGGGAGTAACACCGGCATCGGTATGAAAAGCAAATGCAAGATCGACAGGAATCTTTAAGCCTTCAATATCACGCTGATTTCCCGGACCGTTTGGTTTACCCTTCAGGTAATTGACCCAGGCTCCACGCGACTGATAATCATCGTTATAATCGTTTTTGTTCTTATTCAGATTGTATGTAAGCGTATCGGGGAAACCGGCACTTTGCAGATAGTACCTTGCAGCTTCAAGATAGGCTGGTTTACCACTTAATTTGTAATCGAATTGTTTGGGGTTGTTTTTAACTGTCTCAATTTCTGCGCTTTTATCGGCGAGTGATTTTTTATTCGAAATCATTTCATCGGCTGGACGGCGGGCTACATTTCCCATTCCTCCACCGAATTTCACGGCATCCGCAGAGATAAAGCCTGGTTTTTCGCCTGTGAAGCTAATGGTTACCATTCCTTTTTCCGGATTTTTCCCCGGAAGAAAGTCGAAAGTCCCAAGGTAAATCCATGTTCCTCCACCAATCTTTTGATTCACTAAAAAATCGGTTTTCCCACCTGCATGATAAACAGTGTATTTCACTTCTGATGATGAAGCATTATCGCTTTGGTAGGAAACAGACACAGAATAACGGCCTTTATTGCTAAAAAATGGTATGTATTTGATAAACTTATTATTACCCTTAAAATCCTGAAACCGGCGTGATGTTCCAATTTGAAACGGATTCTCACCGGTAAACAAGGTGTCTTTCAGTAAAAAGCCTTTATCTAAAAGGTCAACTGGTAAGCCGTCAGGAATATTTAATTCTGAGCCAGGTGTGGATTTGTCATTATCAACGATTACCGCCTGCGACTGCCAGTCGCGTTCGCGGGGCAGGAAAACGTTTGCGCCACTGTTCTCAAGCATCGGAACAAGATAGGGCAAAACATAACTCATTGTCGACATATCTTCCACCGTTCCAAACAAGCGGGCACGCTGCCACTCCCAGCGGTCGAGCTTCGACTCGTAATACCACCCGTGACTATCCCAGACAGCTATGTTGTTATTATACAATCCCATCAAAGGTTTATCCTTTCCGGTTTGTTGTACTACTGGTATCCTTTCTGATTTTTCACCGGTAATTCTGGTCTGGTCGACTGGAATTATTGTCCTTAGTGAATTCGGAATTAGCTCTTTTAATAAATGATGATCAGTATAAATCTCTATTTTATAGCTTTTTAGTTTTCGGCCTAATGCTTCTTTGACTGTTTTTTCAATTGATACAAATTCATTCTCTCTTACCGGTATATACGAAAGGGGAGAAGTGAAAAACACCTGAATTAAATGTTTTTCAGGATGAATTGAAAGTGAGTCATATTTAATTCGTCCGACGTGAGACCAATCTGGAATCAGATGATCCATTTTTTTAAGACGGTTTTCGGCTTTGGTGACCAATCTGGATCGGTTAGTTGTTTGGGAAAAACCAAAAAACGGGATAACTGAGATAATCAATGCCAGAATGCCTATTTGGAGTCGACTAAATTTCTTCATCAATAAGCTTTTAAAAATACTCATCAAAAATAGAACTAATTTTTAAAAAATATGTACTTTTGTCATACATGTTGAGAACACAAAATAAATTTTTGTGAAAACTCTTCTTCCAGGTGGTTTAATACTTGTTTTCTTTACTTTTAACACCTTACTAATGTTTGTCAAAGAGAGATAAAATTAGAAATATTTTGATTCAATACAAAAAAACATATTACAGATAATGATCTTAATTGCAGACAGTGGTACCACCAAAACTGAATGGTGTATGATAAATGATGGGGGAACCTCTGAAACTTTAATAACCCCTGGAATAAACCCGTTTTATCAGGAAGAAGAAAATATTTCAGCCATTTTACAAAAGGAGTTTACAGCAGCCAAAAAATTCGATTCAATCTACTTTTATGGTGCAGGCTGCATTAACAAGGAAAAACAGGATATCGTAAGAAATTCCTTGATGCAGGTTTTTGAAGCGAAACACATTTTCATAGGAAGTGATCTATTGGCTGCCGCACATTCGATGTGTCAGGATCAGTCCGGTATCGCATGCATCTTGGGAACAGGTTCAAATTCATGTTATTATAATGGGAACGAAATTGTTGCCAATGTTTCACCGCTTGGGTTTATTCTTGGTGATGAAGGTAGTGGAGCAGTATTGGGGAAAAAACTGATTGGTGATATTTTGAAAAAACAATTGCCTCAATCATTGATTAATGATTTTTTTGAGACCTATCAAACTACTGCTGCTGAGATTCTCGAAAATGTTTACAAGAAATCTTTTCCAAGCCGTTTCCTTGCCAATTTTACCAAATTCCTGTCAAAGAATATCAAACATCCTGAAATTGAGAATATTGTAGTTAAAAGTTTTCATGAATTTGTAATCCGAAATTTGCGGCAATACCCTGGCATCGAACGGATGCCTATTCATTTTACAGGTAGCATCGCCTTTTATTTTGAATTACAACTTCGTAAAGTTATTGAAGAACAGAATCTCATTTTAGGCAATATAGAACGTGCTCCAATGAAAGGACTTATCAGATACCATAATAACAAAAGTTAATTGTAAATATTTATTCCCCCTTATTATAAAACATCCGTGAGTTTAAACTTGTTAACAAGAAGAAAATTTTCATTGGATAAAGAAAATAAGATATAAAAAGAAAAACTAATTCGTTCATGAAATCTACAGTTAAAACAAAAACCAGCATTACTGAATCGCCTTCGAATTTTGATAATCTTGACAAAATGTCAATCGAAGAGTTACTTACACATATAAATGAAGAAGATTCGAAAGTTCATATCGCCGTCAGGCAGGCGCTTCCCCAGATTAAAAATTTAGTTGAACAAATTGAAGTCAGAATGAAAAAAGGTGGGCGCGTCTTTTACCTGGGTGCAGGAACAAGTGGAAGGCTTGGCGTTTTGGATGCCTCGGAAATACCACCCACTTTTGGTGTTCCCGAAAGCATGGTGATTGGTTTGATCGCCGGCGGAGATGTTGCACTTCGGAAATCTGTCGAAGCAGCTGAAGATGATCCAAAAAAGGCATGGGCTTCGCTTCAAAGTTTTAATGTCAATACAAACGACGTTGTTATCGGCATTGCAGCATCTGGAACAACACCTTATGTGATTGGAGGAATTACCTATGCCCGTGAAAATGGTATTCTAACAGGATGTATCACCTGCAATCCCGGAAGTGAAATCGCTAAAGTCACCGAATTTCCGATTGAGGCCATTGTTGGACCTGAGTTTGTAACTGGCAGCACCAGACTTAAAGCCGGAACTGCCCAAAAGATGATTCTTAATATGATCACTACTTCCATTATGATCAAATTGGGAAGAGTGAAAGGGAATAAGATGGTAAATATGCAACTCACTAATAAGAAATTAATTGAGCGAGGAACTCAAATGATCGTTGATGAAATCAATATACCAGCTGACGAAGCACGAAGGTTATTATTGATCCATGGATCGGTTAAAAAAGTGATCGAGGCATATCAAAAATAGAGACGTAAAATTACGTTGTTGTATTGTAGGGAAGTTGCATGCAACGTCTCTACACATTTTAAATTACAGGATAATAAAAAATGTTGTCCCCTCTGTTTCGGAAGTTGTAAAGTCAACGATACCTCCAAGGTGCTGCTCTCCTAAAATTTTCATGCTGTAAGTTCCCAGGCCCCGCTGGGTGCCCTTTGTCGAGAACGATCGCATAAAAACCTGCATTTCAATGTTGTGAGGGATGAATTTGGTATTATGAACGGAAAATTTTAATTTTTGATCCGATTTGGTAACTGCTAGCGTAACTGTTTGTCCTGCAGTACTCGCTTCGAGGGCGTTTTTTATCATATTGTTCAAAACACGCCTCAACAGAACCGGATCACTTTCAAATTGTTGATCAATCGAATCTTCACTTACAACTATATTTTTCCCTTTCGCAACCTCAAGAAACTTTAGCTCATGTGCAATTTGCTGAATAACTGCCAGGCTGGTCAAAGTTTGAAGATTGACCACAAGCTCCTGATTTTCTGCCTGTGTAAGCAATCTTTGCATACCAATTTCATCAATTATTTGCTGACAAAGAGATGAACCCATCTTAATAAAACTTTGTTGTTCGTCTTCATCAATCGAGTCGAATATCTCAAAAAAGCCTTGTAAACCTGCCGCAACATTTAAAATATCATGAAAAAATATCTTCTCAATAATCGCCCTGCGCTTACGGTCGGTTATATCGACCAATGAGAATATCATGAAGTTTAAATTTTCATGTAAAAACGGTGTTGCGGTAACTTCAACATCGAGGAAGTTTTCGACGCCATTAATCATTCTGCGTATCCTGCATTCAGAGGTAGTTTTGAGGCCGGTTTTTTGGCATTGCAACATTGCATTCACTGCTCCGCAGTATTGGCAATGTTCTGTGGTTCCGCAGCCGCCTGATTCATCCTGGGCAAACCGGCAGTTTATAGCTTCACCGAATCGTTTGCCTAATAATTGACTAACGTCATCTATAGAAAGAGTCTTCAATAACACATCGTTTGTAAAAACGATCTGTCTGTTTTCGTTCAGAATACAGAAAATAAAGGAAAGCGAGCAAAAAATATCATTTAGGTAGGGTATCTTCTCGAGACTTGAATTACTTGACTTAACGCTTTCCTCCGAACTTCTTTCTGCAGATGCAAATTTTGTTTCCATATCCTGATTTTAAGTTTCGCAATTTACAGTTTTTCCTTGTTTTTCAAAGTTCTAAACTATTTAATAAGAATGCATCCATGTTGCTTTTTTCTGAACTGGATATCTGTTTATAAACTGCACATATTTAACCCTTTAAATTGATTTTATAGATGACAAAACACATTGGAATTTGTCGGTTGTCAGGAAAGTGATTATGATGTCTAAATAAGGTTTCTAAACAATCGGAATAGGAAGTGGTTATTTGTATATAAATTCTTAACTATCGCTATGAAGAATCTTGATAAAAATAAGCCAGTCGTGGTAACCGGCGCAACCGGATATGTGGCAGGGTGGATTGTAAAAAGACTATTGGATGAAGGGCTGACGGTGCATGCTCCGGTTCGGAATCCTGACGATACTGAATCACTAAAATACCTGAATGCAATTGCTTCAAACTCGAAAGGTGCTATTAAGTATTTTAAAGCCGATTTGCTCCGGGAGGGTTCATATGATGAGGCGATGAAAGATTGTGAACTTGTGTTTCATACCGCTTCTCCTTTTATCAATACCGTGAAAGATCCTCAGAAAGACCTGGTCGACCCGGCATTGATTGGGACGAAAAACGTTCTGGGATCGGTCAACCGGACAGAATCAATTAAAAGAGTTGTCCTAACCAGCAGTTGCGCCGCAATAATTGGCGACGCCATCGACTGCCAGGCTTATCCCAACGGAATTGCCACAGAAGAGCAGTGGAATCTTACTTCTACGCTTGACCATCAACCTTATTCATACTCCAAAACGGTAGCCGAGCGGGCTGCGTGGGAGATTAATCAACAGCAATCGCGCTGGGATTTGGTCGTGATCAATCCATCGCTTGTAATAGGTCCGGGAATTAATCCCCGATCAACCTCCGAAAGCTTTAACCTTATCAGACAGTTGGGTGACGGCAATATGAAAATGGGTGCTCCTGAATTCTACATTGGCGTTGTTGATGTACGCGATCTCGCCGAAGCACATTATAAAGCAGGGTTTCTGCCTGGTGCTAAAGGGAGACATATTATTTCGGCAAATGAGACCTCATTTTTAACGTTGGCAGGCATTCTGCAAAAGAAATATGGCAATCAATTTCCTTTTCCACAGAAAACTTTACCCAAGTTTCTCGTTTGGCTGATGGCTCCTATGGCAGGATTTAAACGTAAAATGATCAGCAAAAACGTTGGTTATCACTGGCGTGTCGATCATTCCAAAAGTGTGAAGGAATTAGGAATCAAGTATCGCCCGGTTGATAAATCAATCATCGATTTTTTTCAGCAGATGATTGATAATAATGTATTTAAAAAAGGAAAGTAGTAAGAACCTTATTGAAAAATTATTATTAAAATTGATTTCACACCATTTCCAATAAACGATTATTAGTTAGTTTTAATCGTTTTTAGTTGAAAATGAATATGTTATTATATAAAAGAAGCAATCTGACGAAAAGGGGACGGTTTTAGCGAAAAGGGATTGATATTAGCGAAAAGGGGACTGTTTTGGCGAAAAGGGGATGGTTTTTGCGAAAAGAAAATGGTTTTGGCGAAAAGGGATTGATTTTCGCCAAAAGAGGGTTTTACTTCAAATTATCCGATTTAAGACTGAATTCTGCAAAACCGGCAATCAACAATGAAACTGAAAAAAGTTGTCAGGAACTAAAGGAGAGATTGTTCTTAAGACGTAAGATGGAAAAGTTAGAGTTACACTTTCTTTCATCAGTGTGAAGGTTGTCAAGTAAATAGCAGGACGATATAGTCAAAAAAGAAACGCTGCAAGCTTTTGGCTGCAGCGTTTCTTTTTAATCGTAATTTGTAATTTTAAACCGTATAAGTAGACGAGGCGGTATCGCCTCCACGGCCTGTCCAGTTGGTATGGAAGAACTCACTACGTGGTTTGTCAACTCTTTCGTAGGTATGTGCTCCAAAATAGTCGCGCTGTGCCTGAAGCAAGTTCGCAGGTAATCTTTCGCTGCGGATCCCATCGAAATAAGTCAGTGAAGTAGCAAGACATGGAGCAGGAACGCCATTGGTAATAGCAGTAGCAACAACACGACGCCAGCCGGCCTGTGCTTTCTCAATTGTTGTTTTAAAGTATTCATCAAGCAGCAAATGCTCCAATTTTGGATTTTTGTCAAAAGCTTCTTTGATCTTGCCTAAAAACACCGAGCGGATGATACACCCACCACGCCACATAAGTGCAATACCACCATTGTTGAGTGTCCATTTATACTCTTTCGCTGCTTCTGCCATTAAGTCATAACCTTGTGCATAAGAGATGATCTTTGCACCAAGAAGTGCATCTTTCAAATCGCTGAGGAATTGAACTTTATCTCCTTTGAAAAGCTTATCCGGACCGCTTAGAAATTTTGATGCTTTCACACGAAGGTCTTTTTGTGCTGAAAGACAACGTGCAAAAACAGATTCACCAATCAGAGTAAGCGGAATTCCAAGGTCGAGTGCTGATACCGCAGTCCATTTACCGGTACCTTTCTGTCCGGCTGTATCCAAAATCTTTTCAACAAGTGCTTCACCATTTTCATCGCGGAAACCTAAAATATCACGTGTGATCTCAATCAGATAACTGTCCAGATCGCCTTTGTTCCATTCGGTAAACACATCGTGCATCTCGTTGGCACCCATTCCTAACAGGTCCTTCATCATTTGATAGGCTTCGCAGATAATCTGCATATCTCCATATTCGATGCCGTTGTGAACCATCTTTACAAAATGACCTGCCCCGTTTTCACCAACCCAGTCGCAGCAAGGTTCACCATCGACTTTGGCAGCAACCGCCTGGAAAATTTCTTTGACGGCTGGCCATGCTGCCGGAGAACCTCCTGGCATCATCGACGGCCCTAACAAGGCGCCTTCCTCACCACCCGAAACGCCTGTGCCGATGTATAGCAAACCTTTGCTTTCGACATATTTCGCACGACGGATTGTATCGGGAAAATGCGAATTACCACCATCGATAATGATATCACCTGCTTCAAGATGCGGAATAATCTGATCAATAAAATCGTCAACGGGTGAGCCGGCTTTGACCAGCATCATAACTTTGCGTGGTCGTGCAAGGTTGGCGCAAAGATCTGCGATGGAGTGGCATCCGATGAAATTCTTCCCGGCTCCACGTCCTGCGATAAATTTGTCTACTTTATCGACTGTGCGGTTATAAACTGCAACAGTGAATCCTTTGCTCTCCATATTCAGTACAAGGTTTTCGCCCATTACTGCAAGGCCTATAAGCCCAATGTCTGCTTTTTTCATTTGTTTCTATTGTTTGAAATGTATCTGTTGTTTCTATTGTATCTGTTGTTTCTGTTGTTTCTGTTGTTTCAAATCAGAGTTTGAAACCCAGTTTCTTCAGTTTGCCAATCGTTTTTATATTGTTGATCTTACAAAGAATATTAAATGTCGGAAACTCACGTCTCACGGGATAATCGCCCCGCTGTTTTTCGAATGTTTCGACGGAAGACCGGAGTTGCCTGTCATCTTTGCGGATATCGTAAGTTGCAAAAATAGCTTCGGCAAGTACCTGCTGGGTTGTTTTTCCGGTCCCATCGATGAATATGTCGGTCGATTCAGGGAGTTCTATACCTGTGCATTTCCAATTGTTAATGCCCAGATTGAAGAACTTACTTAAAGCCCGAACGCTCATACTTGTTCCGTTGGCTTTCCCATCTTTTGAATAACCGGCAATGTGCGGCGTTCCTAAATCGGAAAGATCGAGCAATTCGCGATCTAAATCTGGTTCATTCTCCCAGCAATCAATTACGGCTCCCGAAATCTGACCAGATTTGAGTGCTGATTTGAATGATAATGTGTCTGTTACTTCACCCCGGCAGGAGTTGATAATGATCGGGTTTTTTTTTGCTTTTGAAAAGAAAGATTCATCTGCAAGATGGTAAGTTTTATCAATACCATCCGGATTTAACGGGACATGCAACGTAATGATGTCCGCTTTTCCGAGGATATCATCCAGTTCAACAAAATCTTTTCCGCCTTCGGCTCTTGATCGCGGAGGGTCGTTGAGCAGAACCCTCATCCCAAGTATTTCACAAAGCCGGGCCACCTTCGATCCCACATTTCCGACACCAACAATACCAATGGTTTTCTCCGTGAGGGAAAAGTTCTTCTTCTCTGCCAAGGCCATCAATGCGGAAGCGATGTATTGTTCAACCGATTTCGAATTGCATCCCGGAGCATTTGTCCATGTAATTCCCGATTGCTCGCAATAGGCAGTATCGATATGGTCGTAACCGATGGTTGCGGTAGCAATGAATTTCACATTAGAACCAGCCAATAATTCCGCATTACAGATCGTTCTTGTCCGCGTGATAATTGCGTCTGCATCTTTGACGATTTCCGGTGTCGTTTTATTTCCGGGAAGATAAAGAACTTCGGCAAAAGGTTCCAGTGCACCTTTGATATAAGGGATTTTATCGTCTATTATGATCTTCATTAAACTCAAATATTTTGTTTTTCTAATCTTTCCGGTAATAGCTTTTAACCATTTCGTCCATTACACGGTTTGTGCGGGCAGCCGATTTTCCAGTTGATGGTGATTCTCCTTCACCGCGCAGTGAAGCAACAATTTTTGCCATCAGGTTGCTTTGGACATGTGTTGGTCTTTCAAATGGAAACTCCTGTCGTCCATTGCTGTTTTCGAGGATAACCGGTGTAAAGTCAAATGTTGAAAAGACTATCCTTCCCTGATCTCCAATAATTTCCACCTCATCCAACACGTTTTTATCTGAAGTTGTGAAACACCATGATCCGGTTCCTGCGACACCGCTTTCATGTTGCCAATTGGCCAGGACGATATCTTCAGCAAGGTAAAGGTTTGCCTGATTAAATGCATTGGCCTTTATATTTCCAATTGTTCCGAAAACGTAGTCGAGATAATCGAGTGTATGGGAAGCGAGATCGAAAAGTAGACCTCCACCTGCAACATTCGGCTGCAATCGCCAGGGTACATCATTTTCACGAAGTTCCTTTTCAAGGGAACGGTAAAAGCGGACGTTCACCATGCGTACCGATCCTACCGCATCCGATTCAACTAACTCCTTTATTTTTATGAACCCTGGTAAAGCACGCCTATAATAAGCAACATAAATTGGCATGCCTGTTTCTTCAGATACTTTGAGCATTTCAAGACATTCAGCATATGTGCGGGCCATTGGTTTTTCGACATAGACCGGTTTACCTGCCCGCATTGCTTTTATCGCATAATTCGAATGGGCATCGGGCGGAGTAGCAACATAAACTGCATTCACCTCCGGATCATTGATCAGCTCGTCAGCATCGCTGTACCATTTTGGAACATGATGTCGTTCGGCATAATCCTTCGCAAGTGCTGAATTACGGCGCATTACAGCTACAAGACTTGAGTGTGGTGTAAGTTGAAGAGGTGGACCACTCTTCACTTCTGTGACACTGCCACATCCGATCAATCCCCATCTTACTTCATCGATGATCATAGGTATTAATCTTTAAAGCGTTCACGAACAGCCCATAAGCCAATAGCAGGATTGGAGATGTAATAAAACTCTTCTCCGTCAGCTGACTTGTTCCAGCCATCTTTCAACTTTGCCGGATCATACGTTTTGGTCATTTCACCCAAATCTGCATATTTAAATCCGACACTTTCGATTTCTTGTTGTGTCAGATTTTCCTTTTCGCTTCCTGGACAATAAGTAATCGAGAAACGGCCTTCGGATGATCCATGTATAAGGTGAGCTGCGGCACTGAGGTTATTTTTCAGATCTTCATTCTCACGAACTGCCTTCAGCGTCTGTGGTGTGCCAAAATATCCATATTTACGAATCAACCGGTCAATTTCTGAATCTTCGCCAAACTCTTTGAGGGCAGGGGCAAGGACAATTAATTCACCACCATCGGCAATCGCCATCCGGGTGCGGTAAACTGATTTATTTCCGAGCCATGTCGATTTGAATTCTGTAGGATCAAGATAAACAACCACCTTTTTCATCGGATGGTCAAGCATTGTAAAGTTCACTTCAAGCGAAAGTGCTGCTGCAGCTTTAAAGACTTCCTTATCGTCGCCAATATACAATCCGCGAACCTTCAACAATCCGTCCACCTTATCCATCCCCACGACGGTAAGTATATACAAAATAGGCAGATGCTTTGCAAAATGGTGACTGGCATAGTCGAAAATCCTGCGAACAGGTGTTTTGGGATGCCCCATCATCTTTTCCATTCCAAAGGCTGCACCTATGAAATGGCTTTTATTGATTCCTTCCGCACCACCTGTTCCTACAAAGACATTCTTGTTATGATTGGCCATCCCGACGACTTCGTGAGGCACAACTTGTCCGATTGAAAGAATCAGGTCGAAACCACCTTCCACAAGAAGTTTGTTTACCTGTGCCGGCCAGGCAAAGTCAACTGCATTACCCGATACTTCGCGAACATATTCCGCAGGAACCTCACCCAGTGTGACAACATCATTACGCCAGTCGTGGACCCTGAACAACTCTTTTGGAACATCGCCAAACATCTCAGTGATCTGATGTTCTGTCATCGCAGAATGAGTACCTAACGCTGGTAAAATATCTGTCAGTTTGTCACCATAAAAATTCCAAACGTAGCGCGTCAATTCGCCGGCGCGAGATGGAAAACGGGTAAAGTCGGGGGGAATAGCCAGTATTTTTTTCTTCTTTCCCAGCAATGTCAAGGCAGTATATAAACCCTCCTTCAAATCATCGTGTGAAAGTAAAGCGGTTGGTGAACCAGTTTGAAAATAGATCATATTTAAAAATTTTAGCTTAGCTAATGTAATTACAAAGCTAAGCTGGTTATTCCCTAAAAGTATATATTTAAAGCATATATTATATCATACGGAAACTGCCTGATTGCTTTATCGTTTCACCCTTGCATTGCCTTTCCAGATACTCCATACCATCTCTTCATCGGCAGGCTGGGCATAATCGGTCAGGAAAGTGGTGGCAAGTGCCCCCGTGGCCCATCCAAACTGAGGCCATTTTTCAGGTGCCCATCCTTTTAGGATTCCGTAAAGTAAACCACCTACAAAACCATCGCCGCCGCCGATCCGGTCGAGAACGGTAATTTTCCTTGGCTCAATCACTTGCCAGTTATCTCCTTCAAGCATAATGGCGCCCCATAAATGTTCGTTCGAACTAATTACCTGGCGAAGTGTTGTTGCGAATACCGAAGCATTGGGAAATGCTGTTTTTACGCGGCCAATCATTCCTTTGAAACCATCGATCTCTGATTCAATTCCTTTGCCTCCAGCTTCCGGACCTTCGATACCCAGACAAAGTTGGAAATCTTCTTCATTTCCAATTAAAATATCTGATAAAGAAGCGATTTCAGCAAATATTTCGCTTAACTCTTTTTCACGACCCTTCCAAAACGAAGCGCGGTAATTGAGATCGAACGCGATACGAGTACCATATTTCTTGGCAAACCTGGCAATTTCAAGACAGAAATTACTCGTTTCAGGCGACAATGCTCCAATTAATCCTGAAAGGTGAACAATTTGAACCCCTTCTTTTCCAAATATCCGATCAAGATCGAAATCCTTGACATTCAATGTTCTTCCTACTTCGCCGGCACGGTCATTCTGGACGCGTGGACCACGTGTTCCAAAACCGCTGTCGGCAATGTTAAACTGGTGGCGGTAGCCCCAGGGATCACCTTGGGGAACTTCTGGTCCCTCAAAAGTCATGCTGCGGCTTTTCAGGTTGTTCTTGATGAACTGGGCGATCGGACTGTCTTTTACGAATGTAGTAAGCACTTTTACCGGAAGTCCAAGATAGGACGAAATGCTTGCAACATTGGTTTCTGCGCTCGAAGCGTACATCTGAAACAGATCACTGCTATGTACTGGCTGGCCGTTGGCGGGTGTAATTCTGACACCCATGCTTGTTGGAACAAGCAAAGACCACGTAAAATCTTTTTTTAATTGAAGGCTCATATGATATATGTTTTTGATATTTTGGATATTGTAATATTTTTGATCGCTGTTATTGCAAAGACGTAACACGTTATGCCTCTGCATTACAAATTATTAAACCCCGCTGTAGGCATTGAACCCACCATCAACCGGAATCACGATACCTGTTACGAAAGAAGAAAGATCGGAGAGGAGGTACAAAGCTGCACCCTGAAGATCATCAGGATCACCAAATTTTCCCATTGGTGTGTTTGAGACGATTTTATTTCCCCGGGGTGAATAACCTCCTGTTTTCTCATCAAGGACAAGGAAACGGTTCTGATTGGTGATGAAAAATCCCGGTGCTACCGCGTTAACCCTGATTCCTACTTTTGCCAGGTGAACTGCGAGCCATTCTGTGAAGTTATTAACTGATGCTTTGGCTGCAGAGTAAGCCGGAATTTTTGTTAGTGGGTGGTACGAATTCATTGATGAAATATTCAGCACAACACCCGACCGCTTTTCGAGCATGTCTTTGGTAAATACCATGCTTGGAAGAACCGTTCCTTTAAAATTCAGTGCGAATACTTTATCGAAGCCTTCCATCTGAAGTCCGTAAAAAGTCTTGTCAAGGTTTGATAAATCAACTTCTTCGATTTGTTCTACCTGCGTTGTGGCTTGTGGGGAATTGCCGCCGGCGCCATTAATCAGCAAATCAATCGGACCAAGTTTCTCATTGATTACCAATTTTGCGCTTTCGAGGGACGCTTTATCAAGCACATTGGCTTTAACACCAATGATTTCTGCATTAAACTCACTGGCAAGTTCTGCTGCCACTTTTTGGGCAAGTTCTTCATTGATGTCGACTATGGCAACTTTCGTTCCAACAGAAGCAAGGGCTCTGATGATCGAGACACCGATCACACCAGCTCCTCCGGTGATTACGCATACTTTCCCGTTAAGGTCGTCAAATGATATTTTTTTCATCTTTTAAAATATTAATATTTAATTGATTATAAAATCGTTTCGCTTTAAATTTAGATCGAAGAGTAATATTCAATATTCTCTTTGGTGATGATATCGATCGAGGTATAATTGGCATTCTTCACCTTCTCTTTTCGTACAATCTGATCGAAGAGCAAATTGGTGGCTACATATCCCTGCGATTCAGGTTTCTGATTAAGCAGGAAGTCAATTTTACTGTGAAGCAGCAAGTCGATGTTTTTAAGAATTAAATCGTACCCGATAATTTTTGGACGATCGTTAAACTGGTCAAAAAAACCGGCTACAAGGTGCACTTTCGAATTGGTAACAAATACTGCATCAATTGATTTGTTTTCTAAGATGCAGGCGTTGAGTTTTTTGGGTATTTCAATTTCATTGTTGGGAACTTCAATCTTAATGATCTTGTGCGATTTGTTTTTTACAGTGTCGAAGTAATCAAGGAAACCTTTCTCCCGTTTTAATAAAAGGTCGGCATTTTGAAGGTCTTTCGTGATATGGATCAACAGAATGTTACTTTGCGGAGCAATTCCGTAATCGACAAGTTTTGCAGCAAGATAACCACTTTGCTCCGAATCCTGAACAATAAAGCTGATCGGGTTGGCCTCCTTCAGGTTCGAATCAATGAATACATATGGAATCGCGCGTTGATCCAATTCCTGCGTGAATTTTAAAGACTCGCGTTTTGCCCATGGAGCCAAAAGTATTCCGTCGGGGGACAATTCAAGTATTTTTTCAGCCTCCTTCGTAAATGTCTCAGGATCTTCCATTTTATAATTAAACTGCTGAAGTCTTACGCCATATTGCCGAAGTTGGCTAACTGCTTTATCGATACCCTCCTGGGGTTTTGACCAAAAAGAGTCTTTATCGGGAGCCCACGGTGTTAATGACGCAAATGTGATCAACTTTTTTGAAGCCAAAGAACTTGCCAGAATATTTGGACGATAATCGAAATCGTGGATTATTTTCAGGATTTTGTCCCTTGTTTCCTCCGAAACTTCACCACGATCATGCAGAACCCGATCGACTGTACCAATCGAAACTCCTGCTTTTTCGGCAATATCCATTATCCTGATGTTCTTTTTCATTCTTGTATCTGTTGAAATAGATTAAGTTTGCAGACAAAGCTACTTGGTTTTTTTCAGATATCGTGTGCGAACACGGAAAAAAATGTTTTAAAACATAAAAGGCATATAAATCCACTGATTTATTGCGGCGTCAATAAAAAGAGTATATCTTCGTGAACGAACACGGAAGAATGTATAAATATGCTATTGCATTGATTTAATGTGTTTTTATTGAAATACTATTAACTAAACCTGAATAATTTTCCAAATCAACAGAGATTATTTTCAGGCATTTATGGATTTGCTGAATAATTAAGTAATATAAATAGTTAGACTATGAAAATTGGAAAGTACAGTTTGGGAATTGGTGACCGTTTTGGGCATCAGGGTGAAGCACAATTGAGAGCAGTCGTCAAAGCAGCAGCTGCCGGAGTTGAAGTTGTTCCTGTGTGGAACAAATCGAATCGTGAGCATTCTTATATTCATTCAAAACCAGGTGATACAAGAACAGAAGCCGATGCTGCAGTTAAAGCGTTGTCTTTTAACGGCGACTATTATGTTGATGCAGACCACATCAATCTTTCAAATGTTCAGGGATTTATTGCTGCTTCCGATTTTTTTACGCTTGATGTTGCCAGCAAAATTGGCACAGCTTCGGGCGATGAGCAAATTGCTGCTTTTATAGCTTCATGTAAGAAATATTCAGGGATTTTGAATATTACAGGTATTGCACATCCTTTCGAAGTCTCTGATCTGTTATTGAATACGATTACCAAAAAATTTCTTGCTGCAATTGCTGAAGCCGGGAAGATTTACAACTATATAAAAGACCAAAAGGGTGCCGATTCTTTTGTTACCGAGGTTTCGATGGATGAAGTTGAAACACCTCAGACACCAGTTGAGATGTTCTTTATCTTGAAGATGATAGCTGACCAAGGCATCCCTGTACAGACAATTGCCCCTAAATTTACAGGTCGCTTTAATAAAGGTGTTGATTATGTGGGCGATGTGGCTCAGTTTGCACGCGAATTTGAAGAAGACGTACTCGTTATCGACTATGCAGTCAAGGAATTTGGTTTGCCTGACAACCTGAAACTGAGCGTACATTCAGGATCCGATAAATTTTCGATTTATCCCATTATGGGACAGATTATTAAAAAATACGACAAGGGAATTCATGTGAAAACGGCTGGTACTACCTGGCTTGAAGAGGTGATCGGATTAGCTCTTGCCGGAGGAGAAGCGCTGGAATTGGCTAAATCAATTTACAAGAGCGCATTGAATCGTCAGGAAGAATTATGTGCACCATATGCTGATGTAATTGATATTAAACAACATGAATTGCCGTCTGCGGCTGAGGTTGATCAATGGGGAAGTGAAAAATTTGCCAATACTTTAAGGCATATCCCGGGTCATCCTGATTATAACGCCAATTTCAGACAGTTAATACATGTCGGTTATAAAATTGCGGCCGAAAATGGCGTTAAATATACCGACTTGCTTGATAAACACCACGATCTTGTTGGTAGCTGTGTCGAAGAAAACCTTTTTGACCGCCATCTGAAAAGGCTTTTTGGGTTAGGTGTTTAGGATTTAGGGGAAAAGACTTTAGGATAATAGGCTTTAGAAGTTTAGACTTTAGGTTAGGAGAAATAGATCTTAAATTAAAGCAGAGTCAAATAGCAACTAACTTTTTCCTTAAGCCTAAAGCCTTAATAGCTTTATCGAAATTTATTAATATACTTTTAACCTGAAAGAATTATGAAATCATTCATGGATGATGACTTTCTGTTGCAGACAGAAACTGCTAAACGATTGTATCATGAACATGCGGCAAAAATGCCGATTTTTGATTACCACTGTCACATCAACCCGAAAGATATTGCCGACGACCGGAAGTTTAACACAATTACAGAAATCTGGCTGGCCGGTGATCATTACAAATGGCGTGCAATGCGAACCAACGGGATCGATGAAAAATATTGTACCGGCGATGCCAGTGACTGGGAGAAGTTTGAAAAGTGGGCGGAAACCGTTCCACAAACATTGCGCAATCCACTTTATCATTGGACACATCTGGAATTAAAGAAATTCTTCGGAATAAATGAAGTACTAAGTTCCAAAAATGCCAGGGTGATTTATGATGTATGCAATGAGAAACTGCATACTCCCGAATACAGTTGCCGGAATATCATCCGGATGGCAAATGTACATACCATATGCACCACTGACGATCCAATTGATTCGCTCGAATATCATCAGAAAATCAAAGCTGATGGATTTGAAGTTGCAGTTCTTCCGGCCTGGCGTCCTGATAAGTCCATGATGGTTGACGATCCTGCATTTTACAATAGTTATATCAATCAGTTGGCCAGTGTTTCCGAAATGGAAATCTCTTCCTATGGCCACCTCATCATTGCTTTGAATAAAAGACACAACTATTTTCACCTGAATGGTTGCCGTCTTTCTGATCATGGATTGGATACTGCTTTTGCTGAGGATTATACAGCGGATGAAATTGATACCATTTTCACAAAGGTAAGAACCGGATACCGACTTACTTTAAAGGAAATTCTGAAGTTTAAATCATGCATGCTTTATGAATTTGGAAAGATGGACCATTCAAGCGGATGGGCTCAGCAGTTTCATATTGGAGCTTTACGGAATAATAATACCCGTTTGTTTAATCAGGTGGGACCGGATACAGGTTTCGATTCTATTGGTGACATGCCGATTGCCGAACCGTTATCGAAGTTTCTCAACCGTCTTGATACAGAGAATAAATTGTGCAAGACAGTTCTTTACAACCTGAATCCTCGTGATAATGAATTGTACGCGACCATGATCGGTAATTTTCAGGATGGAAGTGTTCCGGGTAAAATACAATATGGTTCCGGTTGGTGGTTTCTCGATCAAAAGGACGGAATGGAAAAACAGATAAACACCCTGTCAAACCTGGGCTTGTTAAGCCGTTTTGTTGGAATGTTGACCGATTCGAGAAGTTTTCTTTCATATGTCCGCCACGAGTATTTCCGCCGCACCCTTTGCAATATCATTGGAAAAGATGTAGAGAATGGAGAAATTCCGAATGATATGGAATTACTTGGTAAAATGGTGGAGAACATTAGTTTCAATAATGCAAAAAACTATTTTAGTTTTTAAACATTGTCGTTTGTCCCGCCATTTGGTACAAACCAAGGTTGAGGGTTTGAGTAATAATAGTAGATTTGCAATCGATTGCACGAAATCATTTCTTAAATAAGATATTTTTATAAGTAGCATTTCAACGGTTTGATTATGAATAAGAAGATTGTTACATTCGGAGAGATCATGTTGCGTTTGGCCACTCCGGGTTACCTGCGATTCAGTCAGGCAACAGAATACAATGCAACGTTTGGCGGTGGTGAGGCGAATGTCGCCATATCGCTTGCCAATTATGGACTTCAGGTTGATTTTGTGACACGGTTACCCAAAAATGATATTGGTGAAGCGTGCCAGATGGATTTGCGTAAATACGGTGTCGGTGTCGATAACATCATCTGGGGTGGCGAACGTCTGGGTATCTATTACCTTGAAAGTGGCGCTGTAAGCCGCGGATCTAAAGTCGTTTACGATCGGGCCCACTCTGCAATTTGTGATATTAAGCCCGGAATGATTAACTGGGAGAAGGTTTTTAAAGGAGTTGGCTGGTTTCACTGGACGGGTATTACACCTGCTATCTCGCAAGGTGCAGCCGATGTATTGGCCGAAGGTATCAAACTGGCAAATGATAAAGGAATCACCGTTTCGTGCGATCTCAATTATCGCAATAAACTTTGGAAATACGGTAAAAGCGCACTTGAGGTCATGTCTGTTTTAGTGGGCGGATGCGATGTCGTTCTTGGGAATGAAGAAGATGCCGAAATGGTATTGGGTATCAAACCTGAAGGAGTGGATGTAACTTCCGGTCATGTTTCTGCTGCTGCCTACGAATCTGTTTCAAAACAGATGATGGCGAAATTTCCGCGCATTAAAAAGGTAATTACAACCTTGCGTGGTTCTGTAAGTGCAAGTCACAATACGTGGACGGGTGTACTTTGGGATGGGAAAAGGCTGTTCGATGCGCCTACTTACCAGATTACCCACATCGTTGACCGTGTTGGCGGAGGCGATTCATTTATGGGTGGTTTGATTTACGGTTTAATCACATGGCCGGAAGACGATCAGAAAGCATTGAATTTTGCCGTTGCTGCTTCATGTCTGAAACACACCATTTATGGCGATTACAACTTAGTTACGGTCGACGAAGTCATCAAGCTGATGGGTGGAGATGCATCAGGACGGGTTGCACGATAGATAATGTTATATTAATGGACAGACATATAAGTCTGTCCTTACACGATAGATTTTATGGCACGATTTACAAGAATTGAAGTCGCATTAAAGATGAAAGAAACCGGGATGATTCCGGTGTTCTATCACAAAGATGCTGAGGTTTGCAAAAACGTAGTGAAAGCCTGTTATGATGGTGGTATACGCGTTTTTGAATTTACCAACAGGGGCGATTTTGCCCATGAAGTTTTCAATGAAATCAATAAATGGGCGATCAAAGCATGCCCTGAGATGATCATGGGAGTTGGTTCTGTAATTGACCAGGGAACCGCTTCGTTGTATATCCAAATCGGAACGAACTTTATCGTTTCTCCGCTGATCGATGAAGATATGGCCAAAGTTTGCAACCGCCGGAAAATTGCCTGGAGTCCGGGTTGTGGTTCCGTAACTGAAATTAACAGGGCGCACGAACTGGGCGCTGAAGTTGTTAAGATATTCCCGGGTTCATCAGTCGGCGGTCCCGATTTTGTTTCAGGTGTTAAAGGACCTATGCCATGGGCAAGTATCATGCCAACGGGTGGCGTTTCTCCCGATGAAGCAAACCTGAAAGGATGGTTTAAAGCCGGCGTTCATTGCGTTGGTATGGGATCACAATTGTTTCCCAAGAGTGTTATTGAAGCCGGAAATTACCAGGCAATCACCGATAAATGCAGCGAAGCGCTCGCTATAATCAAAAAACTTAGGGCGTAGTTTAGTTATCACAAACCAAGTAAAATCAGATTTAATGAATCAAATTAACCAGACATTGGGGAAATACAGGTGGACGATTTGTTCACTCCTGTTTTTCGCTACCACCGTAAACTACCTCGACAGGCAGGTGCTGAGTCTTCTCAAAGACCGCCTCGAAGTTCAATTTAACTGGAGCGATTCAGATTATGCCAATATCGTTTCTGTTTTTCAATTTGTATATGCCATTTCCATGGTCTTCGCCGGACGGCTGATTGACTGGCTTGGAACAAAATTGGGATATGCGTTGTCACTGACGATCTGGTCTGTGGGAGCAATGATTCATGCGCTTGCAAAAAGCACAGGGGGCTTTATGTTTGCACGTGGGGTATTGGGTTTTGGAGAGGCGGGGAACTTTCCCGCAGCGATAAAAACAGTCGCAGAATGGTTTCCAAAGAAAGAACGTGCATTAGCCACAGGAATTTTTAATTCGGGTGCAAATGTGGGTGCTATTCTGGCACCTATTACTGTTCCCTGGATCGCAGACCACCTTGGATGGGAAGCGGCTTTCCTGATCATCGGGGGAATCGGATTCTTATGGTTGATCTTTTGGTTCATATTTTATGAAGTTCCTACCCGCAGTAAGCGAATTAAAGAGGCTGAATTTGCATACATTCATTCCGATAAAGACGAAGAAGTAAGCACAGGTGATTCGAAGGAGGAAAAAGTTTCCTGGTTTCAGCTTTTAAAATATAAACAAACCTGGGCATTTAGTTTTGGCAAGGCGATGACCGATGGTGTCTGGTGGTTCTTCCTGTTCTGGTTACCGGCTTATCTGAAGGCGCAATACGGCATGACCGGAATGGACGTTGCGTTTCCATTAGCTGTCCTCTATACGATGTCGACAATTGGTAGTATTGGTGGAGGATGGTTCCCAATGTACTATATCCGGAAGGGTTACGAACCCTATGCTGCGCGAATGAAAGCCATGTTAACCATTGCTATGTTTCCTTTGCTGGTTTTAAGCGCTCAGTATTTAGGCGTTTACAGTTTCTGGTTTCCGGTGCTTATTATCGGCGTAGGAACGGCAGCACATCAGGCCTGGTCGGCCAATATCTTTACTACGGTGTCGGATATGTTTCCGAAAAAAGCAGTTGGCAGTATCGTCGGTATTGGAGGGATGGCCGGAGCACTTGGAGCCGTTGTAATCAATAAATGCGCCGGATGGCTGTTTGATGGTTACCGTTACGGTGGTATTGCTGCCTCATGGGTAGAAGCGAAGTCTGCAAATCTTGGTGAATATGTTGATAAAATCAATGCGTTGCATCTGGTAAACAAACGCGGGGATGTACTGAATCTTAATCATGTTGAGTTGATAGGGCTTCCAACTGATGTCGCTCAGCAGATTCAGGCGATTGATCCGGCCTCATTTGCATTGCTGAAATCAATCCAGACACCAATTGTTCTGTCGCATATGACGACTGCCTATACAATCGTATTTGTATTCTGTGCGGTGGCTTACCTGATTGCATGGGGTGTGATGCACCTGCTTGTACCGAAGTTTAAAAAGATTGATATGTAGAAATTTGATTTTCGGAAAATATATTTTATTGGCAAAGCGGGTGAAAGCCCGCTTTTTCTTTGGCAGGAGGTTTTTGATAAATTCCTGAGTTGAAATTATACAACCTTTAAAGTGATTGTCACTTCCATTCCGCATAAATCCCAATCATTTTAGCATTCGACACTAGCTAGCAGCATTAATCCACGTCTGCCAAGTCAAGGACACAGTCTGGCAGGACAAATGTATGACCTATTTAGTCAGTGACACTAGCTAGCAGCATAAATCCGCACCTAGCAAGTCAAGGACACAATCTAGCAAGGCAAATACATGAGCTAGTAAGTCAGTGACACTAGCTAGCAGCATAAATCCGCATCTAGCAAGTCAAGGACACATTCTGGCAAGGTAAATGCACGAACTATTAAGATAATGACACTATCTGGCAGCATAAATGCACGACTTAGTTGGTTAGGAACACAATCTGGAAGTATAAATTCCAACCTTGCCGGTCAACGACACTAACCGGAAGCATAAATTTGAAAATCTATCTGGCCATTTCTGCCGAAAACAAATCAAAATAGTGCAATCATAAAAAATCAATTGAACGGTTTCCGGATTCAACACCATATTGTTTTTGCTTATTGCCTTCAATAAATCACGACATTATTTTTAATCTCTCTAAATAAAGATGTTGAATGCATAAATTTGAAGGATATCGACATTATTATGAAACTATTTTATGTTTTTAGAGTAAATAAAATCAAGTAATCAATTAAAATAAATCTTTATGAACTTAAAAGGGAAAACTTTTTGGGAAATGGAGAAAGAATCGGTTTCCTATGCATTGAAGAATGAAAATATTTGGATGAACCTGGCGGTAATAGCTGCCAATGTCAAACTGCTCGAAGAAAATGAGCGCGAATTGAACCTTGCTTTTAAAGCGCAGGATGAGAATAATCCTGGTGGATATGTTAATCAGAAAAACCAGCAGTTGACTGTGTTTTTTCGGAAAATTTACAAACTGGAATGCAAGCTGTCGTTTTATGCAAAGAATAACAGTGATCAGGAATTATTGAACGATGTTTCAATCCCTGAATCTAAGTTTGATGTCATTTCCGAAAAGAAAGCGCTGATCAAATGCAGCATGATTCTAAAACGTGGAAATGAATATTTTTCGAAAACAGCCGGTTATGGAATTACTGCCGTCGAATTGGAAAACCTGACCACGGAACTTGCCGAGTTGGAGAAAATGCATCCAACGATTGGATTGATCACCAACGACCGCAAGAGCGCAGGTCGCTCGATCAAGCAATTGATTTCCGAAGGTCGCCGTCTGCTCGACAAACAGGACGACGGCTTTGAAGGGATGATTGATGACGACGCTTTTATTGATGGATGGTTTGCAGTCCGGAAAATCAAAGGGCGCCATAAACCAAACAGTAAAGATCAGAAAGGACCCGATGTAAATAGTTGACTTTTTTACCCTTGAAGCACCGACTAACCCTTGAAGTGGTTGAAAACCCTTCAAGGGTTATATCGCGAAGTTTCGCAATTATAGCGTTTATTGCCTGAAATTCCAGTGACCGGGTGAGTGTATTTGATTTGAACACTTGCCCGGTCACTTCTGTTTTCTGCAAATCATTGGATTAAAGGTTAACGACCAGTAGGTATGTGATGTATAAATGGTTCAACTTATGAATATTCAAACTATTTCTACTATGGTATTTTAAAATATGCTTCAACCAACTTGAGAATAAAATCTATTACACTTGCAATTAACGTTAAAGCTATATTGAAATAATAGAGAGTTTTGAATGCGGATGTCCTTTTGAATTCTAGATTCGGCTCATTATTAAACTTTTCATTTAAAATCCGTTCGATAGTTGTTAGCTTTTCCTCGAGCTGAGAAATTGCCTTAGTAAGGTCTAAGAAATTAATCCTTTTCATATAGCACTGATTATTAATTAACAATAGTGCAAAGAAAAGAAGCAAAGAATACACCCATCAATACCCTTAAATACTCTTGGGGTATTTCGGGGGTATAGTTTTTCCTATATTTTCCATATTGTTTCTAGCTGCAAGTTTTTCTGAACATATGTAGGGTAGCCAGTCCAGATCTTGAAGAATCCTTTGTTTCTTTGTTGGTTCAGTACCGAATTTACCTTTTAAAATATCGTAAACAGTACTTTTTTTAAAATCTTCAATATTATGAATTCCTTTGAAAGCAAAATTCAAGCAAATCCAATCCCTTATCTCACGGTAATTACTTACTATTAAATGATTGTATTTTAAGCGTCTAAATACTTCAACAAACTGATTGCACTTACCTTGAAATAACAATGGTTCATTAAGATGCTTTCCTCCCAGTACGTTTCTTAGCTCAGCTTCCCTTTCAGGAAAAAAGCCACACAATGCATTGAAAATCTTTAAGATTGTTTCGGTACCACCTTCAAAGGAAATAAGTTTTATTTCCTCGATGGTTGGTGTAACATTTCCATCTGGTTGTTCATCATTCCTAACTTTTGCTGGATTATTGAAAATTTGTTTTTCTTTCTCTTCTTTTAGTGATTTATACAATTTATATTCCTTTTCCTCATTTACCTTCCAATCACTATTTTTGTAGTGATTGTTTAGTATTTGTTCGACTGTTTGATTAGCATACAAATATGTATCATTTATTCGCGTAAGTCCATAAATCCATCCTAATATTAATGGACCGTACCAGTGCATAGGTAAATCGTCACGAATTTTATCTTGGACTAAATCTTTAGGCTCATCTTCATCATCATAAGGGTAATGATAATCGTCTATGTCTTGAAAAATTTCACAAGTTTTGATTGGATCGTCTCTATCTTTTTTGCACGCAGCTATGATATTTTCTGCAATTTCGTAAAGATCAACGACACAATCGCAATTAACACCTTCAAACCTAGAGATGTATTAATAATCCCTCTTTTTTATCGAATCCCAATAATCGTGCATTGCCTGGTTCATTTTACCTTACCTTTATTTGGAAATCATACTATTAATTCTTTAAATCCTTCAACTTCTGGAAAAGTATCCAGTTTATGAATTGCTTCCTTGGGAATGTCTGAAATAATTAATTCGAATTCTTCAGAATTATCCACCGTATGCATGTAGTATTTTCTCTTGATATGATTAATTATTTTATTATCTCATTCGTTCTATTTTTTATCTTGGCTCGGTATAGCCTAAATCTCTTGCTTTACTAAAATCTAAGTATGCGTCATCTTTTTGACCTAATTCAATTTTTGAAAGACCTCTATAGTGATAAGTCAATGCATACCTATTATGAAAATTTAAATCATTGGCATTCATCTCGATTAACTTATTGTAGTCTGAAATTGCTCCCTTAAAGTCCTGGTTATAGTGCTTTGCAGTGCCTCTTTCAAAATATGAATCTAAATACATAGGATTAATTTTTATGAAATTAGTATAGTCTTCAATTGCGCCAATGTAATCTTGAAGTTTTTCCTTTGCATGAGCTCTATTGATATAAGCAAATTTGCAATCAGGTCTATTCTCAATAGCTATTGTATATGAGGCAATTGCTTCTTTATACTGTTGCCTATTATACAACATAATCCCCTTATCAAAATATTCCTCTGATTTTAACCTTTTTGTTAATGCAATGGCCTTTTGATGTTTTGTAATGATAACTAATATAGCATATGCAACTAAACAAATCAATAAGAATATTGGTGTGTAGGAGATTTTAATATCAAGGAGCCTAGCTTCAATTTTTGGAATAATTATTTGGCACTTATCTATTGTTTCCAATCTGTTTTTTTCAGTCCATTCGTCAATCTCACGATAAGTTCCTTCTCGCTCAATTCTTTCAGCTTCTCTTCTTAGCGAAACTGCTTTTTGTTGCTCGGGAGTACTAAATTCATCTGCATCCTTATTAACCTCCTGCGTTATTTGATCGAATTCTTGCATCATTGAAGTCATCGATTCATCTGGTGTAAACCTCTTGTTGTACTTTTCGTTAGCTCTTTCAAGCTGAAGTTCCCAAAATTTACCACTTTGTAGGATTGCTCTTCCTTTATTAATAAGACCGTCGACTTTGCCTTCTTTAGTGATTGCAATTCCATTCGGGTTGGTGAAATACAAATAACTACAAAGAATAATGATAACCACTAAAAAAAACTTCGCTTTGAACATGATTTATTGCTTAGGTGATATATTGAATATCTATGGACTGTTTTTTACAAAAAAATGCACTTTTGCAAAACTCAAAATTTCGGTTTTAGTTTACCCATTTTCTATTGCTATTGGTTTTCACCGCATTTACATCTTTAGGCCTCAATTCATCCGCTCTTTTATAATCAATTTCGGCACCAATTGTGTCACCGGCAAATTTTTTGGCCGTTCCTCTAATAGAATAAGCCCAGTAATCCTCCGGATTTAAATTGATTGCTTTAGAACAATCTTTAATAGCGCCATCATAATTACCCATATGCGCTTCGGTATTTCCCCTAATAGCATGTACTTGACCAGCTATTGAATCAATCTTAATTGCTTTTGTACAATATGCAATACATCCTTTCCAATCTTTCAGTACAAATTTTAAACTGATTCGGCGAAGATGTGCTTTTATGTATTTTGGATCTATTCTGATTGCTTGGTTGTAATCCGCAATTGCCCCAGGATTATCATCGGTGGATTCTTTTAAAATTCCCCGATTTAAGTAGACCCTGGCATTAGTGTCACCAAGTTCAATTGCCCTATTGTAGTCTTTTATTGCCTCGTAATAATTCCTCATCTTGTTATTAACAAGACCTCTGTTATAATAAGAATTCGCATCGGTTGGATCAAGCCGGATTCCCTCATTATAATCGACAAGTGCCATCGGGTAGATCTTTAATTCATAATAGGAAGCACCACGATTTAAAAACGCCCCATCATTATTCGGTTCAAGCTCCAGCGTTTTACTAAAATCGGCCAGAGCTGTATCATAATTTCCAATTCTATTATAGGTTAATCCACGACAATAGTAAGAATTGGCGTTATCGGGCGCAAGTTCTATTGCTATATTAAGATCATTAAGTGCAGGTATATAATCAGATAGCATGTATTTACTAATTCCCCGTACATGATAACCCCTGGCGTGAATAGGTTCAATTGCCAATGAAATATTACAATCTTCAATAGCGCCATTGGAGTCATAAAGCTTAAATTTAACGAATCCACGTTCGCTAAATGCTTTAAATAACCTTGGATTTATTTCAATGCTTCTATTGAAGTCTTCCATTGCTCCAAGGTAATCTTTCACTTTCACCTTCGCAAGCCCATTTTCATAATGGAGGTTTGCTTCGTCAACTGAAATTTGGGTATTGTCTGGTATTGAAGTCATAGGGTTAGATTCAGGCAAAAGGTTAATATAATTTAGTTGTTACAAACCTACACAACTGATTTATGATTACCTAAATATAACCGGAATAATAATAGGTTAATTTAATCGATGAAAGAAGGCTTTGAAAAGGTATTGAGAATTTATTGGGTAAACTGATCCACCTCAAAACAAAATTGTTTGCGGAATTCGTTAGTAATACGCCAAACACGTTAAGCCAAGGCATTAAATTTGGCCCTTTCGCCAGATTTTAAGTCAATGATTTTTTTATATCTTTGACTTAAAATTGAGAAAGTCATGGAATTAAGAATAGATTTGGATTACAATCAAATACTTGGGTTGATACATCAACTTCCCAAAAGGGAGATTGAAAGATTGACGCATACATTGCAATCAGAAATTTCGTTGAAAAAGTCATCCATCGATTTGCAGGAAATGATTTTGAAAGCACCAACCTGGATTGATTTAGACGTTGATGATTACAATAAGGCAAGGCTTCATATTAATAAATCACGGATAGCATGATACTACTCGATTCTTCAATATTGATCGAGTTGTTTCGGAAAAAGGACAAAGAAAAAACGTTGTTTTATTCTTTATCTCAGACTTATACCGATTTGTGTATTTCTTCAATTACCCACTATGAAATTGGCGTTGGCAACAGAAAATCTCATTCAGACTATTGGAATTTATTAAGCGAAAATCTGAGAGTAATTCCTTTTGATAAAGCGTGTTCAAATAGTGCAGTTACGATTTACATCGACCTGTTGAAGGCGAATAAGATGATTGATTTAGCAGATATATTGATTGGAGCTACTGCCGTTTCATATAAGATTCCAATTGCCACTCTGAATACTAAACACTTTGACAGGATCGAAGGTCTTGAAATAATAAAGTAATGTATTTGTCGCAGATTAAGAACATATAATCAGAGTCATCAGAATCGGTTTTCCCCTAAAACAACTTCCCAATCTCCTTCTTCAACTCATACATCGCATTCACAACCGGCTGATTATCTTCATCGATATAGTTTTCGATGATCTTTTTACTCAGCGAAAGGGCAGGAGCATCACCGCCCACTTCCTCTGCCGATCTGTTGATGATGCCTATCAGATTTTCACGGGCTCCGCGAATGGTTTCCCAAAGCATTGGTGAGACATAAATTTGTTGCGACAAGTTATGCTCGAATTCCTGTCGGATATGCGATAGCAATTGTTGGTGATATTCTGCAGTGTTGAGTTCGTGTGGCGAAACGCGCATCAACAACGATTGCGGTGAGATGCGTTCCAGCACCAGCGCAAGACGCTCGTATGCCTGCAACCGGACGGGGGTTACCTTTCCACTGTTTTTTACCCTGAACTCAAACTCGCGCTCCTTTTGTGCGTTTTCGAGCATATCCCTGAAAAGGAAATAGGCCGTAAGAAAGACGATGAGTGCAGGGAGAACTATTTTCAGAATGTCCCATAAAACGTTGATGTCACTTCCCATAATGCTTATTTGCAATTAATTACTTTTATTTTTTCTGCTCTGTTGGAGCGCCTGTATTGATTTTTATTTCCTTACTTTCCGATGCCTGCAAATAGAGAAAGAAGGTGAGGGTAAAATACAGTAGTGTAAGTACCGCAAGAAGCGCATACCGCTTCCTTTTGAATTGAAGCATCAACAGCGATGCAACCGCAAGAATTCCTCCGGCAGCTGTTTGCCATCCCGTTGAAATGATGGGTAACGCCATTGCATTTGTTTCGGCCAAAATCTCCAATCCACCAAAAATGTTAAAATAAAGCGCTGTCAGACTGGTAGCAATCAGAACGATCCATCCCAGACGTGTCCAAAGATTTTTTTTATCGACGTATCCCACGGTAATTAAAATAATACCTGCAAATATTCCCCACTGAGGCAGGACGGTCGGAAGATACAACTGAGCGTTGGTCATTTTTCAGAGCTTAATTTTCTGATGCAAAATAGCGAATTTCCTGCTTAAGATGGGGCATTATAGTGTAATTTTCTTCTTAACAATTTGATAAAACTGTTGTCCGCTTTTATATCCTTATTTTTGAGGATTAAATATTGTAAAATTCATGATAAAAGAATTAACACAAAATCCACGTGCGAAGGGATTGATCTTCGATATAGACGGAACGATTTGCGATACGATGCCCGTTCATTACATTGCCTGGCGTGAGACTGCCGCGGAACAAGGAATTGAATTTACTACGGAACTTTTTCTGGAGGTGACCGGAATACCAGCATTACAAACCAGTGAATACCTGAAAGATAAATTTAAAGGCGAATTTGACGTAATCGAATTTACGCGTTTAAAAGAGGAACGTTTCGAACAAAATATGCACAAAGCCAAACCTATCGAACCTGTCATCAAAATTATCAGGGAAAACAAAGGGAAGCTTCCGATGGCATGCGGAACCGGTGGGTCGCAGTATCTTGCCTGGAAAACGCTTGAAATTGCAGGGGTTAAGGATTGCTTCGAACATGTGGTTGCCGCTGAAGATGTGATTAATCACAAACCTTTTCCGGATACTTTTTTAAAAGCTGCAGAATTAATTGGCATTCAACCTTCGGATTGCGAGGTTTTTGAAGATGGTGAGCTTGGATTGCAGGCCGCCACTAGTGCCGGTATGATGTGTGTGGATGTAAAACCATATTACGAAGTCACGATCGGACAGGAGTTGTGATGAGGAGATGGAGAGAAGGAGAGAAAAGGAGAGTGGGAGATGTGACCAGTTAGAAGTGAACAATGAGAAGCGAACAGTGAGAAGTGTTTGCACATATTATTATTTAGTAAGTGCCCTGGAAGGGTTCAATGTAAATAGCCCCGGGTAAGGAGGAACGACGCCACCTGGGGTTTGAAATGTAGCAACAAAACAAGGCGCATCTACAAATGGTTGCTGAAGCGAAAATGACCTATGCACCGCATATTCAAAGGAAAAACGGGGCGAGTCAGCGAAATTTAGTGACCGGGTGACTTTTTACAGAAAGAAAAGCGGTCCATTAATATTGCTCAATTTAGAAATGCAGTCACCCGGTCACTTCTATAACGCATCAAATTTTTACTTCCCTTCTGTTTGCTGATCTCATTCTTTCATCACCAACCCTTCACATTTATTATTAATTTCGTCATTCGGTTAAGCATTAGCGATTATGGATTTCAAAATAGTATCAGATTATCAGCCTACTGGCGATCAGCCCGAGGCAATTGATCAGCTTGTAGATGGTCTTGTTACAGGTGTTCCTTACCAGACTTTACTGGGTGTGACAGGCTCGGGCAAAACTTTCACAATGGCGAATGTTATTGAGAAGGTGCAGCGGCCAACATTGATTTTAAGTCATAACAAGACGCTGGCGGCTCAGTTGTATGGTGAAATGAAGCAGTTTTTTCCTGAAAATGCCGTGCAGTATTTTGTTTCCTACTACGATTATTACCAGCCTGAAGCCTATATCCCATCGTCTGATACGTTTATCGAGAAGGATTTATCGATCAACAAGGAGATCGAAAAGCTTCGTTTGAGCACCACCTCTGCTTTACTTTCAGGAAGAAGAGACGTTGTTGTGGTTTCATCAGTATCTTGCTTATATGGCATCGGAAATCCGCAGGATTTTCACGCAAATGTTATTTCGCTCAAGTTGGGTGAAGTCATCAGCCGTAATGTGCTCCTTCGTAAACTGGTTGACTCCATGTATTCGCGAAGTGAAATTCTGTTTCAACGGGGAAATTTCAGGGTGAAAGGTGACACTGTTGACATCTTTCCGGCCTATGCCGATGAGGGGATCAGGATCGTATTTTTTGGGGATGAGATTGAAGAAATTTCGATTTTCAGCCCTGACAGCGGTTACGCGATCGAATCAGTGAATAATTGCACCATCTACCCGGCAACTATATTTGTAACCACAAAGGACAGCATTCAACTGGCCATCCGGAAAATACAGGATGACCTGGTTCAACACGTCGATTTTTTCAAGAAAACAGGAAAATTTGTCGAAGCAAAAAGGATTGAAGATCGTGTAACCTACGATCTCGAAATGATCCGCGAGATTGGTTATTGTCCTGGTATTGAAAATTATTCGCGATATTTTGACAGAAGGGAACCCGGATCACGTCCATTTTGTTTGCTCGATTATTTTCCGGAAGATTACCTGATGGTGATCGACGAGAGTCATGTCACAATGCCCCAGATTCATGCAATGTATGGCGGCGACCGGTCACGAAAGGTCACATTGGTGGATTATGGCTTCCGGCTTCCCGCTGCCATTGATAACCGGCCATTGAAATTTGAAGAGTTCGAGGATGTTGCCCGGCAGATTGTTTTTGTAAGTGCTACACCAGCCGATTATGAATTGCAAAAAAGTGAGGGCGTGGTAGTTGAGCAAATTATCCGGCCGACAGGTTTGCTTGATCCGCAAATAGAAGTACGGCCCCGGATTAACCAGATTGATGATCTGATGGAGGAGATTCATATCAGGGTCAGTAAGGACGAAAGGGTGCTCGTAACCACGCTAACCAAAAGGATGGCGGAGGAGTTATCGAAATATTTTGACCGGATGAATATTAAATGCCGGTATATCCATTCGGATGTTGATACGATGGAGCGTGTTGAGATCATGGAGGATTTAAGAAAAGGTGTTTTTGATGTTTTGGTTGGAATTAACCTTTTGCGCGAAGGGCTTGATTTACCGGAGGTTTCGCTCGTTGCCATATTGGATGCCGATAAGGAAGGTTTCCTTCGTTCAGAACGCTCGCTGACACAAACTGCGGGACGTGCTGCCCGAAATCTGAACGGTCTTGTCATCATGTATGCTGACAAAATTACCGATTCAATGCAGCGGACGATTGATGCTGCCAACTACAGAAGGATCAAACAAAATGACTACAACCTGGCGAACGGAATAACGCCGACACAAATTATAAAGCCGACGCGCGAAATAATAGGATTGGAATATCGGCAGGACAAATCAGCTATGGGTCGGGCCTATGTTCCACCCGAACGCACCGATGTGGCTGCCGATCCTGTTGTACAATATATGAGTACAGAAGCTTTGGAAAAAACGATACTTAAAACGAAAAAGGAGATGGAAAAGGCCGCAAGAGAACTTGATTTCATTGAAGCTGCCCGTTTGCGTGATGAAATGTACCGCTTAAAAGAACTTATGGCACAAAGACAAAATGGATAATAAAATCGCAAAAGTTGCATTGGCCATGATGCACAAAAATTGTGGCGATATCAGAAGAATTGAGCATTCGCTTAAGGTTTTTGCCTATGCCCAACTGCTCGGAGCTGCGGAAAAGCTGGATGATAATACACTTGAAATCCTTGAGTTAACGGCATTGCTTCATGATATTGGCATACATGTGGCAGAAAAGAAATATGGCAAATCAACAAGTCATTACCAGGAAACGGAAGGTCCGCCCGTAGCGCGCGAAATACTGACTGATTTGGATTTTAATCCTGAGGTTGTAGAACGGGTTTGTTTTATTATCAGCCGTCATCATACTTTCACAGCTGTTGATCGGATTGATTTTCAGTTGCTTGTTGAAGCTGATTTTCTTGTGAATTCGACAGAGGATCACATGACCGACCACCAGATTATTCATTTTGCAAAGAACATCTTCAGGTCTGAAAGCGGGTTAATGTATCTTAAAAAGCTTTTCCCAAACATTGAAATATGAGAGCGTTTTCATTCCAAAAAATAAGCCCTTCTCTCCGAAAAGAAAAGGGCTCATTTATTAAAGATGTCATTATCTGACTATCCCAAATAAGTTTTGAGGAGTTTGCTCCTTGATGTGTGACGTAAACGCCGGATTGCTTTTTCTTTAATCTGCCGTACGCGTTCACGGGTCAAACCAAACCGTTCGCCGATCTCTTCAAGTGTCATTTCCTGACAAGCGATTCCGAAAAACATCCTGATAATATCTGCTTCACGTTCTGTTAATGTCGTTAATGAGCGATCGATTTCACGTGAGAGTGACTCGTCGATTAGGACTCTGTCAGCACTAGGTGAATCGTTATTGATCAAAACGTCAAGCAAACTGTTGTCTTCGCCGTCCACGAAAGGAGCATCAACGGAAACATGTCTTCCTGAGACACGCAACGTATCTGCAACTTTATCAGCCGGCAATTCAAGCTGTTCTGCGAGTTCTTCTGGTGATGGTCTTCTTTCGTGTTCCTGCTCGAATTTTGAATAAGCTTTGTTGATTTTATTTAAAGAACCAACCTGATTCAGCGGAAGACGCACGATTCTGGATTGCTCTGCCAAAGCCTGAAGAATTGACTGTCGAATCCACCATACAGCGTAAGAAATGAACTTAAAACCACGCGTTTCATCAAATTTTTCGGCAGCTTTTATAAGTCCAAGGTTACCTTCATTAATTAAGTCTGGCAAGCTAAGACCTTGATTTTGATACTGTTTTGCAACAGATACGACAAACCGTAAGTTCGCTCTCGTAAGTTTTTCAAGCGCTGCCTGATCACCTTTTTTGATGCGTTGTGCTAATTCAACTTCTTCCTCAACAGTAATCAATTCTTCTTTACCGATTTCCTGAAGGTATTTGTCAAGCGATGCACTCTCGCGGTTCGTAATAGATTTTGTAATCTTTAATTGTCTCATGCTCTCCGATTAAAAGTCTGCAAAGTTACAAACATTTGTGGTTTTGTACAATACCGAAATGGCGGTATTTCCTTTTTTATTCACCTTTTATTTCATCGAAAGTTATTCTTCCAGTTTGAAAACATAATATGTCCATTCACCCCCGGGATAAACCCCTTCTACCAATATTGGCTTTTTATTGCTGGATTGTGAAAGTACTCTCTTAATATCCTCAACACTTGAAACTGAACTTTTGTTTATATCAGTAATGATAAATCCTATTTTTACACCAGCTTCTTTTAATTTGCCGCTGGACAGATTTACCACTTGAATTCCTTCGTCGATTTTAAGGCGTTCCTTGTCCTTTTCGGTGATTGGTGCAAATTCTGCACCCAAAATTGAAAAGGATTCCTTAACGATGGATGTATCACCTTTCGTATTTCGTAATACGACATTGAATTGTTTTAAATCGCCATCTCTTTTCACTGTAACAGCAACTTTATCACCGGGCCTGTATTTTCCGATCTGCTCCTGCAATTGTTGCGGCGCATTAACTTGATTTCCATTGACTGCCATAATAACATCGCCGGCTTTTATTCCAGCCTGCCTTGCGGCACCATCATCTGTTATTCTCACTACATAGACTCCTTCAATTTTACCCAGCTTTTTCTCCTTGGCAAGGTCGTCATCGACAGGTTTCATTTCTACTCCTAAAAGTGCTCTTTGAACACCGCCAAATTGTTTTAGATCATCCACAACTTTGTGTGCAATAGACGACGGAACTGCAAATGAATATCCTGAATAGGAGCCTGTTCTCGAGGCAATGGCGGCGTTGATTCCTACCAGTTCGCCACTGGCATTTACCAGAGCTCCACCACTGTTTCCCGGATTCACTGCTGCATCGGTTTGAATAAACGATTCGAGTGGCATCATTTGACCGCTGATAATTCCAATATTACGTGATTTGGCACTAACAATTCCGGCAGTTACTGTAGAAGTAAGATTAAAAGGATTTCCAACTGCAAGGACCCATTCACCCAATTTAAGGACATCTGAATTTCCCCAAACAAGGTAGGGAAGTTCCTTCGCTTCAATCTTTACCAAGGCGATGTCGGTATTAGGGTCACGTCCGATTACTTTAGCGGTAAATTTTCTGCTATCGTTCAGAATGACCTCAATATTATCAGCATCTTCGATAACATGGTTGTTTGTAACGATGTAACCTTCTGAACTGATAATTACTCCAGAACCTGCACCCATGTTGTACTCAGGTTCCTGATTGTTGCCTCTCGGCTGTTGACTGTTACCTCTGGGGCCGAAGAAAAAGTCATAAAGTGGATTATCCATGCCACCGTATGATTGTGCTTTAATTTTGGTAGTAATGTGAACTACCGCGTGAACACTCTTCTCTGCAGCCTGGGTAAGATCCGGCAATTGTGCCTGAGGACTTGCTGGAGCAACATAACTTGTTAATTGTACCGGTGAAGTTCCCTGCACCGATACCTTTTCGGGTTGGTTAATAATTTTCGAATATAAAAAGATAGCTACGATGGCTCCGGCAAAAGCAATTGCCAGTGATGATGCAATTTTTTTAACGACGTCCATAACTCAAAAAATTTAAAATTAGTACTGTTTAAAGCTACAATTTGCGTACCAGTTTCATACAAAAGTAAAGATTCGACGCTTAATGCCATTAATAGTTTAGCTTGATTAACATACTTTAACGTCACTTTTATTTTGGGGTCAGAAGTCAACTGGTATGTCAGGAATCGGGGGAACATTATATTTTTCGATATATTGTAAGTACTTCTTTTCCTGTTTGTTATCTGTTCTTACTCCAATATTTGTAAAAAGACCGCCAATAAATATTTTTACCCAATAGTTGACAAAGCCCCTTTCCGGATTTCTTTCGGCATATACTTCGCCCGAACCATCCAGGTTTTTATTATTCACCATCCGGTTCGCAAAGAACGAAATTAACCCTGATTTTAATGATGGATTTTCTTCAATTCCTTTGTTAAGATATTGTACATTCAAATTGTGGTAATGCATTTTCATAATTCCGTATGCCACATATTTTTGACCAACAACACTCATTCTTATAGTATCAAGGTATCCCTTCTTTATAAGCGCTGAAGAAAAGGGTTTTAACAATGGGTTAAGAGTTCTGAGATTAAATGAGCTTGCGATCATTTTAAGCTGAAAACCTGAAAGACTATCTGTAAACGATTGAGCATAACTAGCCCTCAAGTCGGTGGCACCATTGAACCTTGCAAATAGATTGAATTTGATACTATCGGTCGGCAAAAAATCATCACTTTTGACACCTGTTATTGCACCTCTCATTTTGGTTAGTTTTACTGTTCCAACCTGTTGCGTTTTATCATTAAATTCCTCATATACAATTCCTGCATTTTTTAAAAGGATCGAATCGATTAAAATCTTTGGTTTGATACTTTTTAGTAAATCTGTAAGAAGTGGTTTTTCGATGCCATGTTGAAAAGGGAGTCGTTTATCTTTGTAATCGTAAAAATGGAGATCGTTGATGGTTATTTTCTTAGAATGGAAAATTGAATCATTGATTAACAGGTTAAAATCAATGTCTTTTACTTTGATTAAACCAGTATTCAGTTGCATATAGTTACTTTGAAACTGTCTGGCATTCATAAATTCATCTTTGTCAACTAAAGGACGAAAGAATATACTATCTATTACCAGGCTGTTGGACGTTTTATCAAGCGTTAGTTTGAATGTTTCTATTCTGGTTTTGTTATTTTCAATGGCAATATTACCGTCTGATACCCGGAAATGATCATTGTTTTTGATTAGTTCATGGAAATCAGACACATTTCTATTATTCAAAATCAGGTTTTCAAGGTTTAAACTGTTAATCGCAATTTTTTGTTCGTTAGTGTATGCCGAAAGAGTATTAAACCTAAGTCCGGAAGACTTGATAGTGTTCATCCTAACAGACCAACTGTCGTTATTATACTGTCCGCCACGATTGAATGAAAAATCAGAACCAGTAAATGAAACAGATTCCTTCCCTGTAGAAGTCATGTAGATTTTATCATTGCGGAAGCTGGGTTGTATCAGCGTAATTCGGATACTATCCGCTTTAATCGTTTTGCTGTCAGAATTTAGTCCGATCAGATTCCAATTCGACTTTCCGGGATCAATCTTTATACCTGCGGGTAGATTGCCTGTGAGATTTGTTAATTCAGGTTGGTCAATTGTTAATCTGCCAATATCTATAAGCGGAAATCCGTAATCTGCTTCCTTTGTTTTATTTTTAAAACCTTCTGGCAGAGCAGTAAATGAAATGACAGGCTTTTGAAGTTCAATAAAATCAGCTGTTATTTTCCCATCAAAACTTTTGTAAATGTTTGCCGAAAAAATCAGTTTTGGAATAGAAATATTAATTAACTCTTTTTTTGTTGGAAACCTGATTATCACATTACTCAGCGTCGAAATTTGCTGATCCTTAATTTTGAAATCTGAAATAGTGCTTTTTACTTCTTTTTGATCCAGCACAAATGACTTACCATCGAAAGACAGACCTGATATCCTGGGTGTATGATCATTCTCTATAACAATTTCGTTCGTCGAAATACGGTTTACAAGCGTTGACACTTCAAAATTATTCCCGCAAAAATTCAATAGGGTTGGACCGCCTGTAAGATGTCCAATCATAAGTTTATAGTCTGATATCAACGTTCTTGATTTGTTTTTCACTTCTGCTTTCTTCCCAATATTCATTGTTATATCTGCCTTTTCCCAGGAAAACATTGCAACCGAATAATTACCAGATGTATTAATTCTAATTCCATTTAGATTTACATTACTCATTTTTGCGAGTATGCTTTGATCCGCATTTATTTCTGTGATCTGGCCTAATCTTAGTGACTTATTATTTTTTGAATAACTTCCCTCATTTATTGAAAATTGAATTGATGGATCACTGTATTCTCCATTTTTAAAAGTAAGCTTATCAAGCGCATCAATCAAACTGAATACATTTGTCGACTGAAGTAATTGATTTACATTCAATCGTGCGTTTAAGTGGTTGATCGTCAAATTATTCTTTTTTAAATCTTCAATTTGAATTGACCCATCCTGAATTAATATATCATCAATTTGAATTTTTTCCCGGATATCCTTAAGCACAATGAATGGATTCTGTTTAATCCTATCCGGTGTATTCTTTTTCGTACCAGTAAGTTTAAAATGCAATTCTGGTTTTACCATGATCACATTTCCTGCAACTATCCGGCTTTCATAAAGCAGGATTGCCCAGTTTATGTTATTAAATTCAAAAGCCTCCATCACAATTTCCCGGCTGAGAAGTTCATGATTTGCATCGGTTGGGCCGATGCTGAAATTTAAAAGTGAAATTTTATTGTTTAGTATTTGAACGTCATCAAATTTTACGACATAAAGGCTATCAGGACTATAAGCTACATAATTGTGTACATCAAGGTTGAATCGGCCAACTTGAATAGGCACTTCAGGATCACTATTAACAACAAACTTTTCAATGCTAAAATTACTGTTTGATGTGTTATACACTTTTGATTCATTTCCTTTTTTTGTGATGATTTTCACTTTTGCATTTCTGATTGTCAGATCACCGATGTCAAGATTTCCTAATAATTTTTTAAGTACAAAATCGAGCGAATCTTTGTTTAGCAATTCATTGCTAAATGTAATTTTCGAATTTCGTTTTTCGTTTAATGGTATTTGAAAAGTAACTTCAGGATTAATACATAATGCAGAGTCCATTTTAAGAATATCATTGTTAACCAAAAGGTTGAGGTCAAGCTTTGAGATTCGCAATGTATCAACGAAACTTGTAAACATACCTTTGGTTGAATCACCTTGCTTCCCGTAAATGTAGCAGCTATCCAAATTTATAGTTTGGTTTTCGGTATTCAGCCTAAACCGTTTAAATTTTACTCCGTGAAGTCCATCCAAGAACTCGATGTCCTGGTTGAAAACGTCAAGAAGAATACGGTCTGCAAACAAAAAGCGGTTATCACCTGGTATCTTTTCTGAGGTAACTTTATGTACTGTCAGATTAAGTCGGGAGACTTCTAAAGGTTTATTTGCTGGATTTGAACTGTCGAATACTTTAAACTTACCGGATTCTATATGCAAATAGTTCAGCTTTAGTATATTTAATACTTTTTCAAGCGATTTGTAAACTTTGCTCATTTCTTCAGGCAACGAAACTTTTTTTTTGACCCTCTCTTTATATTTAAGTACCTCTATTTCAGGGTTTAATATTATGACGGAATCGACAATAAAAGGCTTACCCAAAATGATTGGAATAAGTGATTTAGCCTTAAAAGATATACTATTTGCCCTTATGTGGTAATCACTTACTGTGGAGGAGGTGTCTCGTGTCTGAAGTTCAGGATGTCTAAAATTAAATCTCAAATGAATGATATCGAATTTGACTTTTTCAACATTAAAATTTAATTTCCCGTCCGATTGAGATTCCACAAGTTGTTTTAATAGCGATTCAGCACGATTTATGGCGACAAAATAAACCATTATGACCGCGAATACAACTGCGAATGTTACGATAGCAGGGACTACTAACTTTTTTCGTCTCAAGTTCTGCATCTAATTGTCAATCTTAAAAGTAAACGGATTACTGAATTCTTATTAAATACTTCCTGAATAACAAAAATAGGGGATTAATATCCCCTATTTAATGATGATTTGTAAAAAATTAAATACGGTGAAATAGTCTCCTGGCTTCGCCAATCCAAAGTACGAATGATGTAGATCCTACAATTAAAATCCAGTCATATAATGACATGGGGACTGTTCTGAAAACTTCACCGCCAAATTCAACAATTAAAATCTGTCCAACGAAAATAACTATTGCAACTATAATAAAACCAATACTTTGCCCCATTTTGCTGAATGCAGATTTTCCGGTTGCAAAAGCCTTTGCGTTAAACATATTCCAGAATTGAAGCATTACAAAAAAGGTGAAAAACCTGGATAAATCATACTTGTTTATATTGCCATCATTATCAGTAAAATAATACAACAGACCAGTAAGAAGTGCAACAAATGTTAATCCGACAATCAATATGGTTGATCGCATTGCAGGTGTGATGATAAAGTCGGTTGACTTGCGTGGTTTATTCTTCATTACCTTTTCGTTTGGAGGAAGTGAAGCGAGGGCTCCGGCGGCAAAAGTATCCATAATTAGATTCACCCAAAGCATTTGAGTCACAGTCAAAGGTAACTGATGCCCTATTATTGAACCTAATAATACGATGACCAACGCAGCTACATTGATGGTCAACTGGAAGAGTATAAAACGTTGAATATTCTGATACAATGACCGGCCCCACATTACTGCAGAAGCAATACTGTTAAAGGAGTCGTCTAGTAATGTGATGTCACTTGCCTCCTTGGCAACCGAAGTTCCTGATCCCATCGATAAACCGACATGGGCAAAGTTTAATGCCGGTGCATCATTGGTTCCGTCACCTGTCACGGCTACCACTGATCCTGACTTCTGAAGTAATTGAACCAGTCGTTGTTTATCTGTGGGTCTTGCACGGCACATAATTTTCAGGTGTTGAACCCTGCTTAAAGCGACTTCATCACTCAAAGCTTCGAATTCAGTTCCTGTAATAATGTTGTGCAATTTATCGCTGTCGTTCCAGATTCCGATTTGACGACCTATTTCTCTTGCTGTTCCGGGTGTGTCGCCTGTAACAATTTTTACGTCAATACCAGCATTCAGACACTTTTGAACTGCTTCTGGTACATCTTCCCGAACCGGATCTGAAATTGCCACAACGCCAAGATACGTTAAATTGGCATTTGCAAGATGGCCATTCACGAACCGCGGGTTTTCATCATCGATGATTTCGTAGGCAAAACCTAAAGTGCGCATAGCCTGATTCTGGTATTGAAGCAGGAGTTCTTCAATAGATGCTTTGACCGCAATTACTGGTTTATGCTCACCTTCATATAGAACATTATTACACTTTGAAAGAACGATTTCCGGAGCACCTTTTACGTACAGTACTTTTTTGTTGAGCAAAGGCGAGTCTACAATTGTGGCCATGAATTTCCGCTCGGTCGAAAAAGTGAGCTGTTCGGTGATTATGGCATCTTCCCTTAACTCTAAATAATTGATCTTTTTATCATTTAGCCACAGTAACAAAGCCGCTTCAGTTGGATTCCCTAAAGTTTTGATTGTGATATTATCCGAAAAATCAAGATAGGCAGTTGAGTTTACGGCAATCCCTTCCTTGATTAGATTACTCAATTCATCATTTGTCATCGATTGGCCTTTCAAACCGAAGAAATTGGTATTTGCTACTTGCATCCGGTTCTGTGTTAAGGTTCCGGTTTTATCGGTACAAATAACAGTGGTTGCCCCTATGGTTTCGCAGGCATGCATTTTCCGGACCAGGTTATTCGCCTGCAACATTTTACGCATACTTAATGCCAAACTTAATGTGACACTCATTGGTAATCCTTCAGGAACAGCAACAACTATCAGAGTTACAGCAACCATAAAGTATTGAAGGATTCTACCTGCAACCTCTATGCTTACCCATGAGGCATTACTCAATGGATCAATTCCAAAAGCATAACCTAACAAAAAAAGCCCGATAAAAGTTAAGAAACCAAAACCGAACCATTTGAACCATCCGCCTTCTTCCACACTTTTAGGAAGTTCCTTTTTTATGCCAACCAATTCATATCCGTCATAAATTATTGGCAACCAGACTTTCGCGAGAGCAACCATTGACGCAATAATAACAATGCCTACAGATCCAAGTTGTGCAAGGGTAAAGGGTGTGTTTCCAAGAAAAAGATCTTTTATAAATAAAGCACTGAAGGTCAATACGGCCAATCCGAAACCCACAACACCAATAAATTTTGCCAACCCGTCGAGCTGTTTATTCAGCGGCGTTTCTTCTCCGGACATTTCTGTAGATTTCTCTGCCACTTTGCCATATTCTGTGGCATCTCCTACAAATTTTATTGACATAACAGCGTGACCATCCATTACTTTGGTGCCGCGCATCGCCCAGTTTGAAGCATATGTCGATTCTTTATCGAATTCCTCCGGATTTGTCGTTTTATCGATGATTGGTTCTCCTGTAAGACATGATTCGTCGATTTGTAATGAAATTGCTTCAATGAGCTCACCGTCAGCTGGAACTTCTTCCCCGGTTCCAAGTAAAACAATATCTCCAACAACAATATCTTTCTTAGGTATTTCGCTTACATTTCCGTTCCGAACGACTTTAATAAGGGTGTCGTCATTTACCTGATTCAGAATGTCAAACTTTTTATTGGCATCCATCTCAAACCAGAAAGCGACACCGGTTGCCAGAAAGATCGCGCAGAAAATACCAATTGTTTCGGCAAACTCGTTGTGAACAAATGCAATACCTAACGATAGAAAGGCTGCAATTAAAAGAATCCGGATAATCGGATCTTCAAATTTTTCGAGGAAAAGTTTCCACAATGACTCACGTTTTGGTGGAGTAAGCAGATTACTACCATATTTTTTCCGGCTTTCAATTACTTGCTCACCTGTGAGTCCTTCGTAATGTTTTTTGTGTTCCATCTAGTTATTCTTCTGATTTAAAATGCAAAAAAATCGAGTCTAAAGATACTCAATTCTGAATATTAGGCTCAAGAATGATTTATAAACTAATTAATCGTTGATCTACTTGTTTTTAGGCGGTTGCCAAATCAAGCTGGGGAACCTTGAAATTAAAATGCAATTCTGTGGAATATGAATTTGAAATACAACGTGGGCGGCAGAAAAAGAATCAGAAAATTGGTTGATTTGTTCATCGTCAAAAAAATCAACATTCGTAGATGAATTGTTCTCCCAACAGTTATCCACAGCAGGATGCTCTACGATGGTTGTCGGGATATTCGAATTTGAAGAGGCATCTGTGCCAGTGCAAAAGAGAACTGTGAGCAAAATAATAATTCCGAATAATGTTTTACTTCCTCTCTTCATAATTCTTCCTTATTCTGATACCAACGCCTCTATTGCCTTTAGGTTGGCAGCGTATTCGGGGAATTTATAGTATTCGTTTCCCAATGCCTTGTAGTATAATTCATTGATGAATGGTTGGCTTTGTTTTTGAAGAAACAAACGACAAGCCTCAGGATTACTGTTCAGAATATACTTAACAATCCGTGTATTGAATTTAAAATCATCCTGATTAATAATGGAATAGAGATCAGAAATATGCTTAACAAAGAAATGGTTCAGGTAATTCTCTGTTTTGGGGCATATTGCCGGATCAGTCAATTCGGCGAAATAGAGCATATAGCAATGATTCTGGATACCAAAATCATCTAACATCTTAATAATAATCCGCTCATGCGTTCCTGTAATTTTTATATCATCCAGAAAAATCAGGATTTTGTTTTTGAGGAGCGCTTCATCAACGTGGAATTTATCTCCTTTGATCAGATTGTAACGTTCTTCAGCAGTCATCTCGCCATAGTCTTCGCGATAGGTGATATTTCTGCTGATCTTTCCTGTTTCGACAGGTGAAAATCCGTTTTCATAAAGAAACTGATTTAGTTTATCTATAAAATGAATTGTCATAAAGTAGGAGGCCGTCGGAATATGTGAATAGGCGCTTGGTAATACTACGATCGGCTTTCCGCTATAACTGAATTTAAACAATTGATTTATAAAACGATCGGCAAGTGCATAGCCAAATTCGCGGGCAACATTTGTCGATCCGAATTTGAATTTCGAATATTTTTCGGCCGGAAAATCGAAATTTTTAGGGTCTGAAACCTGGAAGGCACTAAACTTCTCAATCGTTCTTTTGTAAGTGTCTTTTAATATCATTAATTGTATATTGTTGATTATTAATATGCAACGCTTTGAATCCGTATTTTACAGCTCCATCATAATCAGCCTTGAAATTATCGCCGATGTGAAGCACTTCCAACTTTTCGAAACCTGTTCGCTCAAATACTTTTTCGAAAAATTCTGGTGAAGGTTTCGAAAGTCTGATTTCGTCAGAGAAAATGCAGAAATCAAAATATTCAAAAATGTTTAAGCATTTTAACGTGGCAATAATCGTAGTTCCTTCAATGTAACCCGTATTGCTGCTAATGTTTAAGCTGTAGCCTTCTTCTTTTAAGGAATGTAACATTGGCTGAATTGACTCATTCAAAAACAGCGGTGGATATTTCATAAACAGATCGTTGACCTTTTGTTTGATTTTTGTGTACACATCATCTTTGACACAACCCGGATCGTATCCAAGTTTTTGCAAAATCCGACGGTACATGCATTCTGTTGTAACTTTTTTGCCGTTAATTTCATTTAACCTGTCGCTAACTTTATCGACAGATTGAACTATTTCCATGATTTTTATCGCCGAATAGCCGAATGGATTGAACTCTTTTTGCAAAAACTTTGCGCGACGTTCTTTGAATTCAGGATGCGATTTTATCAAAGTAAGCCAAAGATCGAATGAGATATGTTTTATCAAATTAATTGTTTTAATGATATTGTTTATCCTGTAACTAACTGAACGATTATCAATCTGCCGCCTTCTTCCTTTGAAAGCAGAATTTGTTTCCCATCCGTTAGTTCAACAGCCTGATTGATCGGAATTAATTTGCCTTCGCTTTTATCTTCCAAATCATTGAGGCGCTGATTGATCAACAACCACTTATTGTTGTGAAAAACGAAATAACCAACCGGCTTTTTTTGCTCCTCCGTCAGGCGTTCATTAGGTGAGATATTCCTGTTAACATGCCATTGATAGAGATATTGGTTATTGTAAACCATTAGCCGGTAGTTGTCGGGTGTAAAGGTTCCGGCCCGGCGTGATGAATAGAGATTGAGCACCGGCAACTGACCTTTATAAACTGTACCACAAAAAGGACATTTGGGTTGTTTTGTATTGTCGAAGATAAACCACTTGTGCCAGCAAGCTTGATTTTGACAAGGTTGCATCAAATCTACCGTTTTCAGCAGGGCATCTTCCCATTCATTAGCGGTTGGTCTGGCTGCAGGATTGTGAAGTCCTTCGATAAATGCTTTGTCAAACAGTGTTTTAAGGTAGGGCCCGCAAACTGTATACGGGGTTATATTCGGATCGCCCTGGGGCAGCTGACTTGGATTCAGTTGGTTGACCTTGACCTGGTTGCTTTTGTCGGTCGGATGCTCAATGAACAATGCTTTCGACCCCATTGAGTATTCTTCGTCTTTAGCGCAATCGAGGTCGTTTACCTTTCCACCTCTAAGTGGATGTCTGTAAAGGAGGTACATATAAATCATCACCGCAAGTGCATGACGGTCGGTTGCTATGCTTGGAACCTTTCGGGCTGGATCTGTTATTTTAAGGTGCTGCGTTTCTATTACTTCAGGGGCTATAAAGTCAGGAGTTCCCAAAACATCGGGTGGATATTTCCCGGGAACTACCAACCCGTCGATGTCAATAATTGCAGCTCTGCCTGTTGCCGGGTCGACCAACACATTTTTATACGAAAGATCGGAATGTGCAAGTCCTGCTGCATGTAAGCGTTTTACTGCCCGGCTGATGCGGATGCAGATCTGAAAATATTTGAACCAGTCGCCTTTCTCTTCAGGAGCAAGAAATTTATTTTGATTCTTCGCCGAAGCGAACCATTTTCCCTCTTTCTCTTTTCCCTTGATCCCTAAAAAGTCGTTGTTGACTGATCCTTTCGAAAAAAAGAAGTGCTTTTGGTAGGTCGGACAAACGAGTCCCAGCTTACCATTGTACTCCACTATTTTTGTAGGCCAGCAATAAAGATCCTGCCAATAATCCCCACCTAGCTGATTGAAAATGCGATCGCGGTAAACTCCGGTAATATTCTGAAGCCGGTCTTTGGCATTAAAATCTTGCTTGTCGCGAAAAAATGCCACGACATAACTTTTATCAGGACTAAAATAGACATCTTTCATTCCACCTGAGCCGATCATTTCGTCTACAAATTCGATTGGTGCGCCATCGGTAGCGTTGATTTTAATTGTTTTGGCCATAGTCAGAATAGAATTGCAATCGTTCGGTCGTCATGATTTCCTGGTGACCAGAAGTCTAACCATTTTAGGAGTTGTTCGGCCGATTTTTCGTTATTGTCTTTGAATTCAACTTCTTTCGAAAGGTCTGCCCATAATTCATCCCACTTTTCAAACTTTAGCAGATTGGCATCGGTTTCAAATTTTGGATCGGTAATGCCATCCGTCATTAAGATCAAAGCCGTGAACTCATCCACAATATCGAATCTCAACCGGCGATAAAGCTCAGCAGGTTGCGTGATTTCGGGCATCGTGAGAAAACGGGTCTGCCCGGCAAATTCTCCACCATCGGACTCTCCAAGCACTTTTAAGAATCTGGTGCTTTTGTTGTAAATTCCGATTCCACCATCGCCTACCCAAAAGGCACCAACAAACCAACCGAATTTGAACTTTTTACAAATGGAAACAATCAAAGTTGTTGAAAAATCCTTTACTTCCCGGCTGCTTTTAGTGGCCTCTTCTTCAATATTTTTGTAAGCTTTGAAAACCGCAGTCCCGACTATTCCGTAAAGGGCATCGCCCATTTTTTTACGGTTTGCATCCGATCTGTCCTTGCTTAATTCCCTGATTAGATGTTCGAAATCTTTGTGCTGTGTTTCGAGTTGTGATTTACAAACATTCACAACGGTCTGGCAGGCAATCTGCGAACCTTTTCTGGATGCTTTGCAGGAACCTGCACCATCAGCAACTGTTATAATGTACCAATTCGTATTTTTATCGTAATCCATGCCGAAATCATCATCCCTGAATATTCCTTCATGTGCGTGTGAACGTCCTCTTTGACTGGCAGCAACAATGTCTTTTCGCTCTGTTTTTAAGAGTAGTCCGGTCGATTCTACTTTCAGAAATTGAGATGCACTATCCGGTTTCCAATATGGATCGCTTTTGTCTGAGAGCTTGTCCTGCCAAAGAGAGCGAGGATCAGGATTGACTGTAAGGGTGAGTTTCCGTTCGAAAACCGGTTTGCCATCTGTCCACCCTTTTCGTTTCAAAAATAGCTGGATTGATTGTTCACCAGACACTTTAGGCGTTCCTGTAATTGCGTCTGTCTCAGGATCGAAAGAAAGACCAATCGGTTCAAGATCTGCAAACCAAAAGTCTTCAATGTCATTGATCCCAATTTTTTCGGTGCTAAACACAAAATTGTAAGACTGTCCTACTTTTCCGTTTGGCAATGTGATGAACTTATTCTTGATGAGCAATGCCAGTTCTTCGTTTTGAGCTTTTTCCTTTAAATCCTCTTTCGGAGAATTATCGGGTGGCAAGTTTGTGTCGACTGTCATATTTTGTGTTTCAGATGGTTTTATTTCCGTTGTTCCGTCAATTTCTTCATCGGACAATAGGGGTGCCTTTTGTATTGCTGGTGCTGTATTTTGTTTGATGTCAGCAGATTCTGGCTGTGATTCGGGTATAGATGAAGGATTCTGTAGAGACGCACGGCCGTGCGTCTCTACACCGGCATTCGCATTTTCAGTTAAAATGAACTCATCCCAGAGTTTTATAATGCTATCATTCAATTCCTTCCCTTTTGATGCAAGGAAAGCTTTTAACTGAAAATCGTCAGCCGCCGGCAATTCTATATTTGATAAGTATTTCGTAATATCCATTATGCAAATTTTAATACAACCAAAAGTATGATCAACAGAATAATCTGCGACATATCAACCGCAATTCCGTTCCCTACCTGTGCGGGACGGGCCATCGGCCGAAAAATTGCCAGGATTGGATTAAATATCTTGTCGAAAAAATTAAATGTCTTCAGGTAATTACCGGTGAGCCGGTCTTTGTAGGGAGTCAGTTTGGAATACAGAAATAATCCGACGATCAGAACGTTCACGAAGATATAAAGTAATAATCTCATTTTGTGTAAGTTTAATTATTGAATAATAAAGCTTTAATTGAAATGCTAATTTTATACCCGGTGATCACTGATCATTTCAGGGTGTACGCAAATTGACAGAATTGATATAAACAATTCCGGGACCTGTAATCTCAACAAGTGAAAAACCTTCGCCTGAGAAGATGTTTGAGGCCGACATGGATGATTGAATCTTTCCTTCGAGACTAAGACTCGTGCAGATTAAGCTTCCTTCATCAACCTGGATGGTTTGTCCGTATTGCAAATCAATCCTGGTTGGTGAACCGATTGAATCGAGAAAAACAGTGCCGTTTCCGGTGATTTTCTGTAAAACCAATCCTAATCCGCTGAAAAGACTTCCTAAAGAAATTTTAAAGTCTACTTCAACCTGTTGGCTTGAAGCTACGTAATACCCTTTTTTGCAGAGGATTCCACCCTCCATTTCTGCCAGATTGACAGAGAGCATTCCACCTTTACCCGCAACGACCATCTTTTTTAGATCGCGACTTGTATTTTTATAAACCACAAGGATGATGCTTTCGCCAGAAACGCCTCTTTTGAGCATTCCCCAAACACCGTTTTGAAGCACTCTCATCTCTCTTTCGATTCCTTTTTCAAGGTAGATCAGCGAACCTCTTTCTGCAAAAAACTCTTCCCCGGTGTTGAGAACAACCTCAAGGCATTTAAGATCGTACCCTATAAATTTACAATTCATTCCAAGTCAATTAATGATTATCACTTTCTGATTTTCCAAATAACTAAAGCCTAAACGTCGAAAACCTAAATTACTGTGTGCACTTCAGGTGGCGGAGGGGGTAGCTGCATTTCAGCTGCAGCGCCGATACTCCGGTTTCCCATACTAACCGATGCTGAGACCCATTTGAAAAATTGTCGGAAGGTCGCGCTATCTGTTGTATCGAGGCTTACCACGTTGTCTGTAAGTTCCTTTAATTTAGCAGTATCAGCTTTTGAACCGGCTGCACACGTTATTATGCTCCCAAAGTGCCGGCGTTTTACTTCCGGAATCATCTGCATATACAGTTGATTGTCGGATGGCTTTCCGTTGGTCATGATAAATAAAAGTGGCATCCAGTCCCCTTTAATTTCTGCAGTGGTCAGTTGGATTTCCTGATCGACCCTTTCGCAAAGAAACCTCAGCGCTTCACCAAGATGCGTTCCTCCCGATTCAGGAAGTATAATCTCAGGTAATTGCAAACTTTCTAACTCAGTGAGCGGTAAAATTTGCTCAGCGATACGATTAAAAGTGATCAGGCTGATGTGGACTGACTCCAATGCAAATGGATCCTGGCGCAAACTGGCGACCATTGATTCAAGACCAACTTTAATGGACTCGATTGGTTCGCCGTGCATGGCGCCAGAAGTCTGAATTAGTATATAAACAGGTAATCTTCTCATTTGTAAGATTCTATTAATAATTTGAAAAGACTGAAGGTTTTTGTCTTTTAGTATCTTCCTAAAGTCTAATCGTCCATAGCCTAAATGCCTATCCTTGTTAACACAATTCCTGGAATTTCTTTCTGAATTCGAGTGGTTTGCGAATATTTACAAACACTTCGTGTGTGCCACCAATTCCGATAATTGAAATACTGCCAAAACCAAAGATTCTGCCCATAACGGTTTGATCGACATTCACACTCTCGATTTTGGTCAGATTTAATTCGACAGTTTTCCGACTGATTAAACCCGTTTTAATGACTACCCGTTTATTGGTGATAGTAAATTCATCTGTATAACGATCAATCATGGGGGCAATGAACAGCGTGAAAAGAGCCCTTAAACTAAAAAAGATCACCCAGTGATAAGTTGTTTTGTATTCAATCGTTTCACCCGCAATAAGATTATTTTCAACATAATTGCTCATGGGAATTGTTTTTAGATGCTGTGAAATGCAAAGTTGATGAAGGACTCCGAATCTTTTAAGAAGTTGTGATATTGTAACTGGTAACTTGCAGCCAGAAGGTAAAAACTAGTTGCCAATTGACAAATGCTCTGAAATTTCTCCCTTCTTTATAGTTAAAAACGAGCAGTGCATGTTTGCACCACCCGTTTTTATAAGAAATATATTGTACTGTAATTTAGACAACAATATTGACTTCTGGTGGGGGAGGAGGCAATTCGTTAAGACCTGTGACTTCTTTACCACTTGCTTCGATTTTCTGACTTCCTGAGCTAACAGAAGCAGATACCCATTTGAAGAACGCCTTTATTGTTGCGGAATCGGCTGTGTCAAGTTGAACTACCACATCTGTAATTTGCTTCAAAACAGAAGTATTGGCTCCAGAACCAGCGGCACAAGCTACTACCATACCGAATTTACGTTTCTTAAATTCTGCCAGTCCTTTCTGCCAGTTATCCGTAGGTTCACCATCGGTCATCAGGAAGACCAAAGGTTTCCAGTCCCCTTTTTGTTCGAGTGTTGTCTTGGCGACTTCGTTGTCGGATCTTGAGGCCAGCAAAGATAAAGCATCACCTAAAGCCGTTGTTCCGTTTGCCTGGATATCGGGCATTTGAAACATCGAAAGTTCGGTAAGCGGAACCAATTGCCGTGCAGAACTATCAAAAGTGATCACACTTAAGAAAGCCGTTTCGAGTGCATAAGGATCCTGACGCAACGTAGATACCAAAACCTGAACGCCGTTCTTAACAGCTTCGATAGGTTCGCCGGTCATTGAGCCGGAAGTATCCAGAACTAAATAAACTGGTAATCTTCTCATATTATAAATACTTGCTAACTACGCTATTTAATGTCCCCTTCAAATCTTTGTCTGCAGTTGGTTCGCCAATGGCATTGAATTTCCATTCGCCATTCTTTTTGTAGAAAACACCCATTACCATTGAAACATGACCGGCAAAGTTGGGTCCGTTGGCAATATCGTAGGTTGCAAAAACCTCGTTGACATGCGTAGCAGTACCTTCATAAATCCGGATGGAGGCAAAAGGGATCGTTTTGAAATCCTGTCCGCGAAAGCTGTTCAGTACAAATGCAATTTTAGTAACCGAAGAATCGAGTTTACTCAGATCGACTGAAATTACTTCATTATCAAGACCGTCATCGCCGCCTGTATCTCCAACTACATCATCGCCGCTGTGGCGGATTGAGCCGCTTTTTGATTTGAGGTTTCCGAAATAAATCACTTCCAAACCATTATTGTTATCATCGAATGTTGCGCAACTGGCATCCAAATCGACTGCTTCCATCTTCTTTCCACCAAAAAACCCTTTTTTCTCGATGGCTCCCCAGTTTACACCAACACAAAGGTTTACCAATTTGCTGCCATTACCTTTTTCAAGGTTGATTCGTTGCCCTTTTTCTAATTTAATTGCCATTACCTTCGTTTTTAATTGTATTTACTTAAATAATCTTCGAGACCACCTTTTAATCCAACACCAACGGCTTCGAATTTCCACTCGCCGCCACGTTTGTATAGCCGACCGAATTCAACGGCAGTTTCGATCGAAAAGTCTTCGTCCAAATCGTATTTCAGAATTTCTTCATTAGTGTCAGGATTGTAAATTCTTACGAAAGCATTTCGCACCTGACCAAAGTTTTGTTTTCTGGCAGCCGCATCATGAATAGTAACCACGAAAGTTAATTCAGTTGCACCTGCGTTTATTTTCGAAAGATCAACTTTGACACTTTCGTCATCACCTTCGCCTGCACCTGTCAGATTGTCACCTGTATGTTCTACAGCTGCATCAGGCGATTTGAGATTGTTATAAAAAACAAAATATTCGTCAGTCAGAATTTTTTTGTTCTCACCAAGGATGAAAACCGAAGCATCGAGATCGAAATCTGCACCACTTGCAGAATTGGCATCCCAGCCTAAACCAACTGTAAATTTGGGTAAAGTTACATTTACTCTTTGTCCTTTTTCTAAACTAATAGCCATAATTAATTGATTTTTAGTTGTTGATATACTTTTTCAATATTTCTACAAAATTATCAGTTGCCTGTGGTTCTCCAAGTGCTCTGAACTTCCAGGTTCCCTCACGTCGGTATACCTCGGCAAAGATCATTCCACAAACGCCGTTTAATGATGCATCGCCGGAAAGGTTGAATTTGGCAATTTCTTTACCCCTGGCATCAACTGCCCGGATAAAAGCATTTTCTACCATGCCAAAGTGTTGGTTTTTAGTCTTTCCCTGATAGATTGTGACAAGGAAAATGATTTTCTGATATTTCTGATCAAGCGAATCAAGCCTGACAATAATTTGTTCGTCGTCGCCCTCGCCAGCTCCGGTGCGGTTGTCACCAGTTAACCAAATCTGTCCCGATGGATGCCGCTGACTATTAAAGTAGATTACATCTCCTTCGTAAAGATTGATCTCTTTTCCATTGGGCATCTTGGCTTTACGACCCAGATTAACCACTTTACCATTGGCATCGAGTAAGAAAGCAATTGCATCCAAATCGTAGTCCTCTTCTTTGTCGCCACCTAATAAACTACTCAGGAATCCACCTTTTTTCTTGCGGATATCCCAACCTAATCCGACAGTTACCTGCGATAAGTCGAAAGTGTCGCCTTTGTCATTTTTTCGAAGGTCAATTGTTTGACCTTTTTGTAAATTTATTGCCATAAAATTCAATTTTACTATTAAAAAGCTTTTTGAGCCAAATTATCAATCAAATTTAACAAGGGTAAAAATACGAATTTATAAATCGAAAGGCAAACATTTGGATACCGCAAAACATAAATTTTAAGGATAATGTTTTGTAGAGACGTTGCATGCAACGTCTCTACAAATGGGATTACAAATTTTTAGAGAAATAATCAAAAAGAAAAACATCACAAATCTATTCCTCGAAAAGGAGCGTTTTGCCGTAGAACAAGAAAGCAATCTTCCTCTGAAAAAGACGGAATTTACAAAGGTTGAAAGGATTAATCTTCAGCAAGTTCATCTTCATTCAATTCTGGCAAGATAAGTTTACTATCTATTGATTCGAGCACTTCAACACTTTTTAGTTTACGCTGAATGGCGCGGGTTCGTTTGCCCAACACGTCGTCGAGTTGATTAAGACCTGTCTGAATATTCCCTTGTGCTTTTTCTACAAGCCCGCCGAATAGTTCAAACTCTTTTTTGACTGCACCAAGAATTTTCCAGACTTCGCCGCTTCGCTGCTGAATAGCAAGTGTTTTAAATCCCATCTGGAGGCTGTTAAGGATGGCTGCCAGTGTGGTCGGACCGGTTACTACAATTTTATAGGTTCGTTGCAATTCATCCAAAAGGGAGGCCCTGCGCACAACCTCAGCATAGATACCTTCAAACGGAAGAAACATAATTCCGAAGTCGGTAGTATTTGGTGGATCTATGTATTTATCATGGATATCCCTGGCCATTTTTTTGATGGTTTGCTCCAGCAGTTTCTGGGCGATATCAATTTTCAGCAGATCACCAGTATCGTGTGCAGCTTGCAGTTGCTCATAAATATCTTTGGGGAATTTGGCATCGACAGGCAGCCAGACTACCGAGTTGTTTTCATCGCGACCAGGTAATTTAATTGCAAACTCAACTACTTCAGCACTTCCTGCTTTTGTCTTAACATTGGCTTCGTACTGACCCGGAGCAAGAATCTGTTCAAGCAACATAGCCAGCTGGACTTCGCCGATGCTGCCGCGCATCTTGACATTACTAAGGACGCGTTTCAATCCACCAACATCCTGGGCGAGGGTTTGCATTTCACCCAACCCTTTCTGTACATTCTCCAGTTGTCTCACAACGAGTTCAAATGATTGCCCCAACCTTTCATTCAGGGTTTTCTGTAGCTTTTCATCAACGGTAACCCTGATTTCCTCAAGCCGTTTTTCGGTACTGTCGACCATCTTTTTCTGTTCCTCACTGAGGTAGGCAAACTTTTCGCGCTGCAATTGATTGAAGGATTCTACATTTTTATCAAATGTCTCCTGGAATCCTTTAAATGAGTTGATTAAAGTGTCGCGCTGTAATACGCTGTCGCTTCTTGATTGGCTGGTAATCTCTTTCAACGTAACCGCAAGCTCTCTTTGAAAATCTTTAAGTGTAGCGTTCAGTTCTGTCCGGTTTTCTTTCGCGATATTCGAGTTTTCTTCACGATTGATTCTGAAATCTTCCCGAAGTCCCGCCTCAATTTTCAGAAGACTTTTATCCAGTGAATCAATACGATTCGATAACTCCGGGTTTTTCTTATTTCTTTGGAATAACAGGAAAATGGTGACTAATAGATTGAAGACAATCAAGCCAATTAATATCTGAGTTTCCATCATTTCTGAACATTTTAGTTAGGATGATTTCCAAATGGCTTCAGTCAAATAGATGCAGTCGTAATGCATTTACTTATAATCTAATGCACACATACAATCACTTATTCTTTCCGTTTTCTTGTAAATATCAGTTTGATCACATTGTAAAAGAACGGGATAAGCGTAACGATTATTAATCCAAGGAAAATAACCATGTAGTTTTCTTTCACCCAGACATTCTCGCCGATAAAATAACCGGTCAGCGAGAAAAAAGGTACCCAAAGAGCTGATCCTATGATTGTGTAAACAAAGAATATGTGGTATTTGAATCCTGAAAGCCCTGCAAAAAATGGGATATAGGTCCTGATTACAGGAAAAAAACGACCGATCACTATTGATTTGGCGCCATATTTATCGTAAAAATAGCGCGTTCGGATGATATATTTCATCAGATACTTCTGAACAAACCGATTCTCGCTCTTTTCAAGATTTTTCCCAAAAAATGATCCAACAAAATAGTTCGAAAGATTTCCCAGTACTGCAGCCAAAATCAGTATCGGGACCAGCCATACAATGTTAAGTGCTGTTGAAGCCGTGATGACTCCGGCAGAAAACAGCAACCCATCTCCAGGTAGAAACGGGAAAAAAACCGTGCCGGTTTCGAGGAAAACAACCAAGAAAAGAAACACATAAGCTTCTATCACATTGTTGGCTACTATCCGCATCAAGGCGTCGTCGGTGTGTATTACTATCTCAAATAATTCATTCATTCAAAAGAAATTTTTCAAAAATCAATTATCCACAACTAACAACGACGACCACGCATCGGTTTTCGCAAACATACACCAAAAAACGTAAGAAGGGTTAATATTTGATATAAAAAAACAAATATTATTTTGGTGATGTTAACCTGTTTTTTTGCCTATTGGAGCAATTTATCAGCCATCGCATCGGCCATTTCAATGCACATCCTGAACTTATCAGCTTTCAACGATCCTTTCTCTTCAACAGGTTCATAAACCATTTCCCATTTAACCATTTCGGCAAATTTATTGAGGTTGTTGACGCCTCCGCCATTCCAGAGAAAATTGCCAAAAATACCGAGATAATGGTTTTTAGGCGCCATATGCTCAATGGTCGCAAGTAGTGTTTCAACATTAGGGAACAAGGCATTGTTGTAAGCACAACTGCCTACGATAAAGCCCTTGTATTTAAAGATATCGTTGATAATATAAGATGAATGCGTCTTTGAAGAATCGTAAACCCTGATGTTTTTAATGCCACGAACGCTCAACTGGCGTGCAATAACCTCTGCCATTTTCTGCGTATTGCCATACATGGAGCCATAAACAATTACAACGCCTTGCTCCATGTCGTAAGTACTCCATTTGGTATATCTGCTTAGCACCCAGTTTAAATCGCTTCGCCAAATTGGTCCATGGGTCGATGCGATCATTTTAATATCGAGAACGGAGAGCTTCTTCATTGCCCTCTGTGTATGCGGACAATATTTACCTACGATATTGGTGAAATAACGCATCACATCCACTTCGTAAAAATCGAGGTTGATTTCATCATCAAATACACCACCGTCGAGGGTTCCGTAACTTCCGAATGCATCACCGGTAAAGGCAATTTTGTGGGTTTCGTCGTAAGTAACCATGGTCTCGGGCCAATGAACCATCGGGATGGTTTGGAACTGGAGGTTTGTTTTTCCGAGTGAAAGCGTGTCATTGTCATTCACAAGCAGCACCTTGCCGGGATCGATGCTGAAACTTTCAACCAAACCAAAAGTCTTTTTATTACCAACCAACGTAATTTCGGGATACCGGGCCCTGATTGCCTTTAAGGCACCTGAATGATCAGGTTCCATATGGTTAATGATCAGGTAGTCGATGCTTCTGGTTCCAATAATGGTCTCAATTTTGTCGAGGTAATCTTCGATGAACTGTCTTTCAACCGTATCGATCAATGCAACCTTCTCATCGTCGATTAAATACGAATTATACGAAATGCCATTTGGAATTGGCCAGATATTCTCAAAAAGTTGAGTCCTTCGGTCGTTGAATCCAAGAAAATATATGTTGTCTGCGAGCTTAATCTGATGCATAGGGTCAATTTCTTATCAATGTTCATTAAATATATTCAGGTCACAAAAATACAAATAAAAGAAACATGACTTATGTCCGAACCTCACCGGCAGAGTACCGATTCGATATTTTCGGTCTATTTTTAGTAACTTCGTGCCGGTTATAAATTACCTATTATTAGGAATCAAATAAATTGTGAATGAGTTTAAATAATAGTAACAGGTTGATGGCTTTCCCCAAAGCAGGAAGGTGGTTCATGATAGGTGTGATGATTGGGGTGTTGGCCGCTGCAATATGGGGCTATCGGATTTATAATGATCTCTTTCAGGAGAATACGCAGAAGACGTTAATCCTTTATATTCCTACCGGCGCTGTTTTTCAGCAGGTTGTTGATTCATTGAAGCACCACGAATACCTGAAGAATGTCTCTTCCTTTCAATGGGTTGCGGCCCGGAAGAAATATCCTGAGAATATAAGACCTGGTGCCTATAAGTTAAATGAAGGGTGGAGTAATAACAAGGTAATTGATCTGTTGAGGTCGGGTATTCAAACGCCTGTGAAAGTAACCTTTAATAATATCAGGTTCAGGGAAGACCTGGCTGCACGATTGGCTTATTACCTCGAACCCGATTCTGCCGCTTTTTTGAGTGCTTTAAAAAACGACAAGATTGCATCAGATTACGGATTGACGCATGAATCATTTCCTATGCTCATTATTCCAAATACTTATGAATTTTATTGGAATACAACTCCCGAAAAATTTATTGAAAGAATGAAGTCGGAATATGATCGTTTTTGGAGTGATGTGCGGAAAAAAAAGGCGGCTGATCTGGAACTGACTCCCCTTCAGGTCGTGACAATTGCCTCCATTCTCCAGGAAGAGACCAATAAAAATGATGAGAAATCGCGCATGGCCGGTGTTTACATCAATCGTGTAAAGAAAGGATGGCTGTTACAGGCGGACCCTACCATTAAATACGCGATGGGCAATTTTCAGATTAAAAGGGTATTGAAAGAATATTTATCGGTTGATTCGCCTTACAACACGTATAAAAATGCGGGCCTTCCGCCAGGGCCAATCAACTTTCCAGATATTGTAAGTGTTGATGCCGTTTTGAATGCGGAACACAATAACTATATGTATTTCTGTGCAAAAGAGGATTTTTCAGGTTATCACAACTTTGCATTGACACTCGCTGAGCATAACCGAAATGCGGCAAGATATCAGAATGCTTTGAACAAGAGCGAGATCTGGAAATAGTTTTGACAGTTTGCTATCTCTTTAAAAACGAGAGTGTTGAAATTTAATATCTGAGCGCTGCAGCTCAATCTCCGGGCGCTGCAGGTCAATCTCAAGGCGCTGCATGTCAATCTCAAGGCGCTGCAGCTCAATCTCAGAGCTCTGCAAGTCAATTTCAAGGCGCTGCATCTCAATATATGAGCTCTGCATGTCAATCTCAAGGCGCTGCAGCTCAATCTCAGAGCTCTGCAAGTCAATTTCAAGGCGCTGCATCTCAATATATGAGCTCTGCATGTCAATGTCAAAGGCTTGCATGTCAATCTCAAGGCTCTGCAGCTCAATCTCAGAGCTCTGCATGTCAATCTCAAGGCGCTGCATCTCAATATATGAGCTCTGCATGTCAATGTCAAAGGCTTGCATGTCAATCTCAAGGATCTGCATGCCAATACCCGGGCTATTTGCCAATCACCAGGACCTCGCGTTCAAGTTCAACGCTAAATTTTTGTAAAACATCATTCACGATCTTCTCCGACAGATCAAAGATCTCTTTACCAGAAGCGCCACCCTTGTTGATTATCACAAGTGCCTGTTTGTCATGAACTGCCGCATTTCCAACTGATCGTCCTTTCCAACCGGCTTTTTCGATCAGCCAACCCGCTGCAAGCTTTTCAAGGCCTTCACCGGCGGGATAAACCGGCATGTCGGGATAGGATTTTTTCAGATCGGTGGCGATTGGTTCCGAAACGATGGGATTTTTGAAAAAACTTCCGGCATTTCCAACCTTCGCAGGATCGGGAAGTTTTGATTCGCGGATGGAAATAACCGCTTTCCGGATGTTCTGAAGGTCTATCTCCCCCAACTTACAAACTTCAGCTTTCAAAGCGCCATATTCAAGTTGAAATTCAGTTTGTTTCGTAAGATGAAAAATCACAGAGGTCACGATAAACCGCTCTTTAAGTTCAACTTTAAACAGGCTGGTACGATACCCAAATTGACATTCGCTGTGACTAAATGATTTAATTTCAAGTGTATCCAAATCTATTCCTTTCACTTCAGCAATGACCGATTCCGCTTCGGTGCCATAAGCCCCGATATTTTGAACAGGAACTGCACCGACATTTCCTGGGATTAATGAAAGGTTTTCGACCCCGCCAAAACCTCTTTCAACACACCATTCCACAAACTGATCCCAAACAACCCCCGCACCAGCTTCAACTACTGCAATATCCGGGTTTTCGGAGATTAAATGAATCCCATCTATCTCAGGATGAATAACGATACCATCGAAGTTATGGATGAAGAGCAGGTTGCTTCCGGCACCCAGAAATAATCTTTTTTCATTCTTTTCCGGGTTGTTTTCTTTGAAGAACCGGATCAGATCATCCGGTGAATCCACCGTTAAATAGTGTTTGGCATTTGCCGATATCCCAAAGGTATTATTACTTTTGAGCGGGAAGTCATGTTGAAGGTGATACATTTAAACGTATTTTCGTCAAAGATACACAACTGACTCTTTCGGAGGCAGAACTTTGAGACTGATTAAATTTTTCTTGCAGATTTCCAGATTAGATTCTTAATTTTTCTGAATATGAGACAACTGATAATTTGTTTTGCTATTCTTCTAATGTCTTCATTATTATGGGCTCAGCCTGCGATCAGATATGCCATGGTCATCCATGGTGGCGCAGGTGTGATGGATCAGAAAAATATGACTTCCGAAATGCAGGATGAATACATTGCTGTGCTGAACAGGGTACTTTATGTAGGTGATTCGGTACTGTCACATGGAGGGACATCTATGGATGCAGTTGAAAAATCGATCGTGATCATGGAAGATTCGCCGCTTTTTAACGCCGGTAAAGGCGCTGTTTTCACGCATGAGGGAATCGTTGAACTGGATGCATCGGTCATGGACGGTAAGTCGTTAAAAGCCGGAGCAATTGCGGCTGTCCGGGATATAAAAAATCCGGTTCGTGTTGCACGCGCTGTGATGGACCAATCTGAACATGTGATGCTGAGTGGGTTGGGCGCTTCGCAGTTTGCCAGGGAGAAAGGTTTTGAACCAGTTGACAATGCTTATTTTTATACGAAAAAGCGGTTTCAGTCACTCCAGGAATTATTGAAAGAAGAAAGAGAAGCAACGGTGAACGACAAACACGGCACTGTAGGTTGCGTGGCATTAGACATGGCAGGAAATATTTCTGCCGGAACTTCAACCGGAGGAATGACCAACAAAAAATATGGTCGTATTGGCGATTCACCTATTATTGGCGCCGGAACCTATGCCAACAATGAAACCGGTGGTTTTTCGTGTACAGGTCACGGAGAATATTACATCAGGCTGGGTTTTTCGAGGGATATTTCGGCGTTAATGGAATACAAAAAACTTTCGGTTACTGAGGCATGTCGGGAAGAAATCAGAAAACTGACACAAATGGGAGGAACCGGAGGTGTGATAGGGTTGGATAAAATGGGTAATATTGCCATGGAATTCAATACTTCGGGTATGTTTCGGGGTTTTGTGAAATCAAATGGCGAAAAACAGGTCGCTATTTTTAAATAGATATTACTAATTTGTTTTAGCGTTTTGAAGAAGATTTTGCTCGCAGTCACCAATGATTTAATTACCGATTACAGGGTACATCGGACCGGTACAGCTTTACAGGCGATGGGATTTGATGTCACACTGGTTGGCAGTATATTCAGGGATAAATCTGAATTAAAGCGACCTTATCACATTCATCGGCTGGATATGTTCTTCCGTAACGGGAGACTTTTTTACTTTGAATTCAATACCAGGTTATTTTTATTTGCATTAAAAAGTGGTTGCGATGTATTTGCTGCCGACGGTTTGGGAGCGCTTCCAGGTATTGGATTTGCAGCCTTATTTAAAAGAAAACCATTTGTTTACGATAGTTCTGATCTCACTACCGAAAGTGTAGAGATGATTGGAAGACCTTTTGGCCGCTGGTTTTGGCAATTCATTGAAAGATTTCTGATTCGAAAAGCCCGTCGTGTTTACACAATCAGCGAATCAATAGCGACATTTCTTGGGTCGAAATATAAAATCGAAGTTGATCTGGTGCGAAATACACCTGAATTTCATGCAATCAAAAATTATCCTCCCGAATACAGACTGGTTCACGAAGGTCTAAAAGTATTGATTTACCAGGGAGCTGTAAACCGGGGCCGGGGTCTTGAAATGATTATCAATGCAATGAAATTTCTTCCGGAAGCCATGTTGTTCATTGTAGGAGAAGGGGAGGAGGAGAAGGAACTGGAGAAACTTGTTTTGAAAACATCACTTTACAACCGCGTTATTTTTTATGGCAGAGTGCCATTTGAAGAACTGAAATTTCTTACCATGCAGGCTGATCTTGGTTTGTCGGCAGAAGAAGATATTTGCCTGAATTATCGTTACTCGCTGCCAAACAAGTTGTTCGATTATATCCATGCTGGCATACCCGTTCTTGTTTCGGGGATGCCGGAAATGGAGAAAATAGTTTTGGAGCGAGAGATCGGCAAGATTATTTTCGATCGTACGCCGGAAAAACTGGCTGCTAAAATTCGGGCAATGCTGTCGGATGAGGAATCTGTAAAACTCTGGCGTGCAAATGCAATTGCAACCTCTAAGGAACTTAACTGGTGCAATGAGAAGAATAGGGTGACAGAGATTTACCAGGAATTTTTGTAATGAAACGCCTGGATTCAACTTGTTTCTGAAGTTTATACAGTTGGTAAATCCTCAAGTAACGACTCAAAATCAATGATGTCTGTATCATCAGCCAGCTCCCTGATCCCATCCGCTTCACAGATAATCTTGCGGGCCGGAAATCTTTGGATAATCGGATAATCATGAGTCGCCATTACAATCGTTTTTCCTTCGGCATTAATCTCCATAAATACCCTCAATAATGCATCAGAAGTATCCGGATCAAGATTTCCTGTTGGTTCATCAGCAAGAATGATTTCCGGGTTATTCAGTAAGGCCCTGGCAATCACGATCCGCTGTTGCTCGCCGCCCGAAAGTTGATGAGGCATACGAGGGCCGGCATGACCCATTTCAACGATTGCAAGCACTTCATTTATGCGGTCTTTAATGGTCTTATCGTTTTTCCAGCCGGTTGCTTTTAAAACAAATTCAAAATTTTTGTATACAGTGCGGTCCGTCAACAGCTGAAAATCCTGAAAAACGATCCCAAGTTTACGCCGAAGAAACGGGACATCTTTGGTTCGGATTTTCTCGAGTTGATACCCGCAAACGGTGCCATTACCGACGATTAAGGGTAATTCATTGTAAAAAGTTTTCAACAAACTTGTTTTGCCGCTTCCTACTTTTCCAATGATATAGAGGAATTCCCCTTTATTTACAGACAAGTTGATGTTCTTTAAAACCAACGTCTCACGTTGATAAATGTCTGCATTCTTTAGTTCAATGATTGGCTCCACGATTCGGAATGTTTTTTTAATAGTCTATATTTGTAAAACCACGTTAGCACAAAACTAATGCTTTTTAACGATTTTTATTAAGTGTACAGATGGTTTAACAGTGATTTTGTGGAATATTTACTTAATTGTAAGTTCAAATAATTGGATTTGATTTTATGAAAATGAAAATTAAAAGTCAGATAATTAAGGTGTTCGTTATTTTGTTCTTTTATTCTTTTCCATTGTATGCACAGCCCGTGGCTGCACCGGAAAACAGTAAAGAGACGTTCCGAACGGCAATGGAGTTGTTTAATGCAGAAAAATACGGTTCGGCTGTGCATGAATTTCAGAAACTTCGCGATATTGCTGCACCGGGTTCTGTTTTTATAGATGAGGCTGATTACTATATCCCTGTATGCTATCTCGAAATGGGAAATCAAAACGGTCGCGGTATGCTGGAATCGTTTATTCAGAAATCTCCTGAATCGCCAAGAATCAACAATGCCTATTTCAGATTGGGAAGTGCAGATTTTAACAAGAAGAAATATAAACAGGCACTTATTTCCTTCAAAAGAATCGAAGGAAATTCACTGTCCGGAAAAGAGTTGGAGGAATACCAATTTAAATCAGGCTTTTGTAACTTACAGGAGGGCAATAACAGTATAGCGAAGGTATTCTTTGCAGGATTGAAAGATAAACCAGGTACTTTTTCGGATGCTTCAAAATACTACTGGGCACATATTAATTACCTGGAGGGAAAATATGATCTTGCGCTCCAGGAGTTTGAGAAAATTGAGAAGACACCTCAATACGCTGCAATCATCCCTTTTTACAAGGTTCAAATTTATTTTGCCCAGGAAAAATATGATCTGGTAGTCGAATTGGCTCCTTCATTAATGGAGAGTGCAACTGAGGCAAGAAAAACCGAGTTGTCAAAGGTACTTGGAGTATCTTACTATCAATTGAAAAGATACAAAGAGGCACTTCCCTATATTGAGACCTACCTAAAAAGCAAGGACATAACACCTCAGCAATACTATGTAGCCGGTTTCTGTTTTGGTAAAGAAGGCCAGACAGATAAGGCGATTCAGAATATGGAAAAAGCAGCAAAGGGAAAGGATGCTTTTGCTCAAAACGCTTATTATGAACTGGCTGGTCTTTACATTAGTAAAGGGGATAAGAAACGGGCGATGGTCGCATTTCAGAATGCTTCGAGCCTGAACTTTGATCCGAAGATCAGGGAGGATGCCCTTTTTCAATATGCCAAAATCACCTACGAACTTGATTATTCTCCGTTCAATGAAGCGATTAAAGCATTTGACAGGTATATTTCGGAATACCCGAATTCTGAGAAAAACGACGTTGCTTACGACTACCTGGTAAAGGTGTTTATGACCACCCGGAACTATAAAGACGCGCTTGTCTCGCTTGATAAGATTAAGGTAAAGAGTGCTTCGATTAAAAAGGCTTATCAAAGAGTCGCATTAAACCGTGGAATTGAGTTTTTCAGGGATTTGAAATTTGCTGAGGCCATTCAGCTCTTTGATAAATCACTTGAATATGGCGATCAAAGCAATGAATTGAAAGCATTGGCTTTTTACTGGCGCGGTGATGCTAATTTCCGTTTGGGAAAGAGCGACCTGGCTGTGGCCGATTATAAAAAATTCCAAAGTATACCTGGTGCTGCAAAACTCAAGGAGTATCCGATTTCTAATTACAACATTGGGTACAATTATTTCAACAAGGAACAATACGAGCTTGCAATTACCTGGTTTTTAAAATATTTCGAAGGAAGAACGGATAAAAGTTCTCCGCTTTATGCCGATGCTTACAACCGTCTTGGGGATTGTGATTTTGCCGATACAAGATACAGTGAGGCTGTTGCGAATTATCAAAAAGCCTACGAAGCTGGTTCTTTGGATGCCGATTATGCATTGTTCCAAAAAGCCTTCTGTCATGGATTGATGAATGACAATAATCTTAAAATTAGCGAACTGGATAAATTACAGACACAGTTTCCGCAATCTAATTATAGGGATGACGCATTGTTTGAAACTGGTAAATCATGGGAAAAGCTCCAGGATGAAGGCAAGGCTGAATCAAGTTACCTGACACTAATATCGAAATTCCCGACAAGTCCCTATAAACCTAAAGCCTTGGTGCAATTGGGATTATTGGCTTATAACAAGAGTGATTACAATGCATCTGTTGCTTATTACAAGCAAGTAGCCGAAAACTATCCGAACAGTCCTGAAGCCAAAGGTGCAATGGCCGGAATTCGAAATAACGCTGTCGAAAACAACAATGTAAGTGAATATATTTCCTATACAAAGAAACTTGGAAATTCGGCGACTCCTTCAGAGAATGAGCAGGATTCGCTTACCTATTACGCTGCCGAAAAACTTTATATGGCCAAAGATCCCCGGGCAAAAGAAGTACTAAGGAAATACCTTGAGAACTTTCCATCCGGTGGTTTTGTGCTAAATGTCCATTTTTATAAAGCAGAGATGGAGTTTCTCGACAACGAACCTGAAGCCGCATTAACGAGCTACGATTTTATTCTTGCTCAGCCAGATAATATTTTCACTGAGAATGCTTTATTGAGGGCATCCGAAATAGCTTATAAATCCAACGACTTCAAAAAAGCACTTGGTTACTACGAACGACTTGAAACTGCATCGAAGAATAATAACAATGCATTACTGTCACTTGCCGGTCGTATGCGTTGTCATTACGAATTGAAAGAGTTTGATGAAGTTGCGAAGATTGGCTGGAAGATCAGGAGCATGGACAAGATACCTCCTGAATTAGATCGTGAAGCCTCCTTTAAATCGGCAAAAGCATATGTCGAACTGAACGATCCGGCGAAGGCGCTTCCACTGTGGCGGAAGCTTTCAGCTGATTCGAAATCGCTTGAAGGAGCCGAAGCCAAATACCGGGTTTGTGAATACTATTACACGAACAACAAATTGAAAGATGCTGAAAATGAGGTAATGAACTTTATTGAAAAGAATACCCCGCATCAGTTTTGGCTGGCGAAGAGTTTTATCTTGCTTGCGCATGTTTACGAAAAACAAAACGATCTTTTTCAGGCTACAAATACGTTGAAAAGTATCATCGAAAACTATGAGCAAAAAGGGGATGGTATATTGGATGAGGCCAATCAATATCTTCAGACATTGGAATCGAAGGAAACCCCGGGATCAGGAACGTCCGACGTGAAAACACAGCCATCGGGTACAGGATCGAAAAAAAATAAATAAGAAAGAATTATGAAATTATATCGTTTAATATCGGTTTTTCTTTTAACTACCGCATTTTCAGCAGTAACTGCCCTTGCGCAAAAAGATTCGACCAAACTTAATCAGTCAGTAGAGGTGATGAAAGCTTACCGGCCAAGCATCTCTAACGCCAACAAAGTGAACCTGATGCCGGCGATCGATGATACCACCCGTTTTACACCCGAATTTAAATATTCGATTGATAGTCATCCTGTTAAAACAGGGTTTACAGCTACTCCAATTGGTGCTGCCGATGTGAATGGAATGCAATCAAAAGATTTAGGGTTGGGCTTTCTGAAGCTGGGAGCGGGAACGTACAGCACCCTTTACGGAGAATTTTTCATGAATCTCCCTAAATCGAAAATTTCCACATTTGGGCTTCACCTTCGTCATCTTTCGTCAGACGGTACAATAAAACTTACGGGAGGTGATCTTGTAGATGCTCCTTACAGTCAGAACAACGCAGCAATTTTTGGATCTTTAAACCTGGGTGGTACAATTCTTTCGGCTGATATTTCGTACGAGCGGGATGCAATGAGGTATTACGGTTATCCAGAGGCGATACCAGTTAATGTTCCTGTTCAATTTGGATTAAAGCAGGCATATCAGAATGGAAATATAAAGATTGCCTTAAATAGTGATGAAGAATTACAAAGCGATTTAAAGTTTAACGGAGGTTTTAACCTGGGTTTTTTCGATGCGAAAACGGGCCAGCAGCAAACCAGCGCGGGATTATTCGGTAAATTCGATTACAATTTCGGAAGTTTATTCGGTGTGTTGGATGTCTCGTATGATCATTTCAAAACCGACAGTATACACCTTGAAAGGCAGGCACTTCCGGGTACAAAATCAGAAGGCTGGGTTAAGATTGCACCATCGGTTCGTTTGGAAGGCGATAACTGGTCAGTACGGGGTGGCGTCAAATTTGTGGCAGTTCAGGACAAGAGTTTTCTGAACGTTACCAAACTATACCCTGATTTCGAAGCGAACTTCAGGCCTGTCGAGGGAATGCTTACACTGTATGCCGGGTTTAAAGGTGACTTGAAAAACAACCGTTATGGTGATATTGCCTACGAAAACTATTGGACAGATCCGCGACACAACGTTCACAATACCGATTATACATTCGTTTTATCTGGCGGGTTGAAGGGGAAGATCACACGCGAAATCTCATATAACATTGGGTTGAATTACAGTAAGGTAAAGGATCAATATTTTTATGTGATGAATAGTTTCACTGATTATTCATCTTCAAGCTCGAACAACATTATATATAATAATGCTTTCGACCTGGTTTATGATAATGTCAGCATATTCAACTTGTCCACAGAATTGTCATATGTCTCGGGTAAAGATCTTTCTGTTGTGCTAAAAGGAAACTATTACGGGTATAATCTTGAAACTTTGCCTTTTGCTTTTCAAAAGCCAAAATTTGATCTTACTGCTTCAGCCGGATTCAGAATCATCGACAGACTGACTGGTTTTGGTGACCTTGTGTACGTCGGAAACCGGCAGGCCATGACCTATTATTTTAGTCCGCTTTCTACGGCTCCCCCTGAAACGAAAGTGTTTTCAATCGATCCCACCATCAGGTTAAACCTTGGTGCAACCTACGATCTTACCAGCAAATTAAAGCTGTTCGGGCGTGTGGACAACCTCTTGAACCGCAAAAACGAGCAATGGCTTGGTTATGCATCGCAAGGATTAAGATTGATGGCTGGAGCGACCTTTTCTTTCTGACAAAATGGTCCGGATGATGGAAAAGCCTTTCAAATAATTGAGAGGCTTTTTTATTGATATTCAATAAGATAAAAAGAAATAAAAAATTAAGATTTCGCAATATTTGACTTTGATTTATTTCGCCGGTAAGGTATTTTTTGTTATATTTGCAAACCTCTAAAAATGGGGCAGTTTTTTCTGAAAAAGAGAAAGGTGCAACGGTTAAATCCAGGTTTCTGATGGCATGATTGATTGTTATTTCTGAAATCAGGAAGGGCTGTTTTATTGTTTTAAATAAAATATTTATAGAATGAGCGATTTAGAGAATACACCATCCAATGGTTCATCAAGTTATGGAGCTGACAGTATTCAGGTTCTGGAAGGACTCGAAGCAGTACGTATGCGTCCTGCAATGTACATTGGCGATATTAATATTAAAGGTTTGCATCATCTCGTTTATGAGGTGATTGATAACTCCATTGATGAAGCACTTGGCGGTTTCTGTCAAAACATCGATTTATCCATCAACACCGATGGATCTGTAACAGTGGTCGATGATGGCCGCGGAATTCCAACGGAGTTGCATACCGGTGAGAATAAATCAGCACTTGAAGTGGTTTTGACCGTTTTACACGCCGGTGGAAAATTCAATAAAGACAGTTACAAGGTTTCCGGCGGATTGCATGGTGTTGGTGTTTCGTGTGTAAATGCGTTGGCATCTTACTTGCGTGCTGAAATTCATCGTGATGGTAAAATCTGGGAACAGGAGTATTCAAAAGGATTTCCACAAGGAGATGTTAAAATAATTGGTGAATCGGATAAAACCGGTACGATTATCACTTTTATTCCTGACGAAACAATTTTTACGACGACCGAATTTAAATACGATATACTCGCTGCCCGACTTCGCGAACTGGCTTTTTTGAATCGCGGTATCCGCCTTTCGATTGTTGACAACCGCGTAGTTGAAGAGAATGGTTCATTTAAAAGTGAAGTATTCCTTTCTGAAAGAGGGTTGGCCGAATTTGTTGATTATTTGGATGGTACGCGTGAGCGACTGATCGATGAAACAATCCATATTGCTACTGAGAAGAATGATGTTCCGGTTGAGATTGCGATGTGTTACAACAACTCTTTCACCGAAAATATTCATTCCTACGTCAATAACATCAATACCATTGAAGGTGGAACGCACATGACCGGTTTCAGAAGAGGTCTGACACGAACTTTGAAAAATTATGCCGACTCAAGCGGAATGCTTTCGAAGCTGAAATTTGAAATCAGCGGTGATGACTTTCGTGAAGGATTAACCGCCGTTTTATCGGTGAAGGTGATGGAGCCTCAGTTCGAAGGTCAGACAAAGACAAAACTTGGGAACTCTGAAGTGAGTGGTTCAGTCGATCAGGCTGTAAGCGAGATGCTTTCGAATTACCTCGAAGAGCACCCACGCGAAGCAAAGATTATCGTGAATAAGGTTATTCTTGCTGCTACAGCACGTCACGCGGCCCGTAAAGCACGTGAGCTTGTTCAACGTAAAAGTGTTCTGACTGGTGGCGGTTTACCTGGTAAACTGGCTGACTGTTCCGATAAAGATCCCGCCTTGTGCGAAGTGTTCTTTGTCGAGGGCGATTCGGCCGGTGGTACAGCAAAACAAGGACGCGACCGTAAATTCCAGGCGATTCTTCCATTGAGGGGTAAAATCCTGAATGTTGAAAAAGCCATGTCGCACAGGGTATTCGACAGCGAAGAAATCCGCAATATTTATACTGCGCTTGGTGTCTCAATCGGCACCGAAGATGATCAGAAAGCATTGAACTTTACGAAACTTCGTTACCACAAGATCGTGATCATGACCGATGCGGACGTCGATGGATCTCACATCGCTACATTGATTATGACTTTCTTTTTCAGGTATTTGTACGACCTGATTCTTAATGGTTACCTGTATATTGCGACTCCTCCTCTTTACTTAGTGAAAAAGGGTAAACAGGAGCAGTACTGCTGGACAGAAGCTCAAAGGTTAAAATTGATCGAAGACTGGGGCGGAGGAAGTGAGAAATCACTGCATGTTCAACGTTACAAAGGTCTTGGAGAAATGAACGCAGAGCAGCTTTGGGATACAACAATGAATCCAGAAACGCGTACTTTACGCCAGGTGACCATCGAAAACCCGGCAGAGACGGATCATATTTTCTCGATGCTGATGGGGGATGATGTTCCGCCACGTCGTAAGTTTATCGAAGACAACGCAACATACGCGAACATCGATATTTAAAGATTTTTTTTTTCAGCTGTCGGCACGATTAAACCCGGGCCGGCAGCTGTTTTTTTTTATTCAAAAAACAGATTAGTCAGATTAAACCATAAATTCGTCCCATTGTTTAATCGTCGAATTGTCTAATTGTCTAATTCGTTAACCATGAACATCTGCGTCTTTTGCTCCTCAAGTAATGCTATTCCGGAACTCTATTTCGATGAAGCCCGCAAATTGGGGAAACTCATTGGCGATAACCATCATGAAATTATTTACGGTGGTGCAACAGTCGGATTAATGCATACTGTTGCTGAGGCAGCCCGTCAGGCAGGTGCGCGGTCCGTAGGTATTATCCCTGAATCAATTCATAACAAACGTCTCTCATCACCGCTCGATCACGAGCAGATCATCACCCCCAATATGCGCGACCGGAAGTACCTGATGCGCAAACGGTCCGATGCCTTTATTGCCCTCCCGGGCGGTTTCGGTACATTGGAAGAGATTCTCGAGGTTATCACGCTTAAGCAGTTACAGTATCATAACAAAGCGGTCGTCTTTGTAAATACCGACGGGTTTTATAACTCTTTATTCGATCAGTTCGAAAGGGCTTATCGCGACTCGTTCTCCAAAGAAGACTATAAATCGACCTATTTTATTGCTGCCGACTCCGAAGAAGCGATGAACTATATTCATAACTACATCCCTGTAGAGCAAGCCTCCAAATGGTTTGATGTGCCCGGACCTTCGAGATTTTGAGTTATTTGTATCGCAGGACATTCTCTTATTCAAAAGTGTAAGTCGTTCATTTGTATCTCGCAGGTCGTTATTTGCTGAGCTAAGTCGACCATTTGTTCATGTCAGGTCGTTATTTGCTGAGCTAAGTCGATCATTTGTTCATGTCAGGTCGTCATTTGCTGAGCTAAGTCGGTTATTTGTTCATGTCAGGTCGTTATTTGCTGAGCTAAGTCGATCATTTGTTCATGTCAGGTCGTCATTTGCTGAGCTAAGCCGATCATTTGTTCCTTGCAGGTCATTAAATATCGAGCTCAGTGGATATGATAAAAAAACTGCGGTTGACGAAATGTAACCGCAGTTTAAAAATTAATTGATGCAACGGAATAATAAAAAATACCTGATTTGGTTTGAATATATTACTTAATTACTGTAAATCTTAATTTCGATATTTGCTTGTATTCGGGGCTGGATGCGCCAAACAGTGATCTTATATAAGATTTTGTATCCAATGCCAGATCGACAAGGCCCGAATTATCCTGGTAGAAAATTTCGTGTCTTAGAAGCATCGCATTATCATGACTCTGATTGGTGCTTACTACGGCATCGTTCAACGCTTTCAGATGATTGTAGTGATCTGTTAAACCGGTCACTTGTAGTTCAGGTTCATTAGGCGAATAAAGTGATATACTGGCTAACAGGCTGATCAGTTTGTCGAAATTTGCTACGCGGTCGTCGAAACCCAACTGGACGTTTGATTTTTCATTAACTACCTTGCCTTCGGCTTCAAGCGCTTTCTTTTCTTCCGCTGTTTTTTTAGGAGTCGCCCTTGATCCTTGCAGTTTACGGACAATTGTTCTTGCCTGATCGTCAACCACACTGGGTGTGTCAGTTGATTCGAGCGAATTGATCACCCTTGTAATCAGTTTGCTGAATGGGGCGAACGCTACTTTTCGCGCTGCAATAGCACCACTGTGAACCGAAAAGGCATCATATACTACTTTCATCGCATTTTTAGCGTTTTGGGAAACGTTCTGCAATGACGGAAGCTGGATGGAGCTTTTTGAAGGTTTGAAAACTGCGAGCTTACTCAGCACAAAAGCGATTAAAACATCAAAGTTGGCCACGTTTTTTTCATGGCTGATTTCGGATCTTGTTGCCATAAGGTTGGAATTTATTCGTTATTAATAATGAAAATAAAATATTTGTTTGAATATTATTAATGTTAGTTATGCCGTTATACATACGCTTGGAAATAAAAGTTTCGGAAAATTGAAAATAATTTCAAATATTTTTGACAAGGTATTTATAACCCTCATTTTAAGGATTTAATGATGGTTTTATATCCTGGTTTATTTAATATGAAATGGATTTAAGGATTTCTTGTTTAGGTAGTTTTCCCGGTTTAATTTGGATTTTACAGACTTGTATTGTGCTTATTTTCCGAATCAAAAAAGTGCATTATAATTGGCAAGGGCTAAATGCCCTTTATCGAATGTATTGGATAAGGTCAGCCTGGAAGTGCGGGATAGAGTTTATAATTGGTTGCAGACCAAATTAATTGTCAGATCGTCAAATTTTCAAATTGCCTGATCATCCCTATTTTTTAAATATAAAATAGACCGCCAGTACCAAAAAACAAAATCCGATCAGGTGGTTCATCCGGAAGGTTTCGGTTTTAAAGACCACAAGCGAAAAAATCACAAACACAGTAAGGGTAATCACTTCCTGGATAACTTTTAACTCCATCAGCGAAAAGGGGCCGGCGTTTCCCTGGAACCCGATCCGGTTGGCCGGGACCTGGAAACAGTACTCAAAAAATGCGATCGCCCAGCTGATCAGTATTATGGCCATAAGTCCCAGTGTTTCGGACCATTTCATCTCCTTGAATTTCAAATGACCGTACCAGGCAACGGTCATAAATGTATTGGACAGGATTAGAAGCCCAATTGTATATAAGCCTTTCATTCTTAAATTTTATTCTTCACAATAATTTGAATTCCCCTTTCGGGAAATCAAGGCGCAAAAGTAAACATTTGGTGATTGAATGACACTGTGAATATGCGCAGAAGCACTATTTAGAAAATTCCTTAACGAAAGTTAATAACCAGGATTTCATTAAACCTTTTGATTTGAGGATCATCCAAAGGGAAATTTCAGTAAAGTTTAAAAAAAAACGAATTTTAATAATTAAAGCTATGAAAGCAAAAATTTTAAGTTTAGTGTTGTTGTTGGGTTTATCTGTTGTCGTGTTTGCACAGAAAGCAGAAAATGGTCCTAAAAATGATATGCGTGGACAAGGTCATGCGCAGATGATGCAAGACGGGAAAAGAGGTCCTGCCCAGGGTCTGAATCTTACGGATGCGCAAAAAGATGCTTTTAAACAAAGCATGATGGACATGCACAAAAAAATACAACCGCTCCGCAATGAACTTGGCGAGGCTAAAGCGCATCAGAAAACATTAATGACAGCTGAAAAGCCTGATGTATCCGCGATCAATAAAAACCTCGAAAAAATAGGGGAAATACGTGTTGAGATGGTCAAGATTCAGGTGAAACATCGGCTTGATATGCGTGCCCAGCTTACAGATGAACAACGACTGAAGTTCGACATGATGAAAGGAAAAATGGGACATGAAAAAGGTGAAAAGGGAATGAGACATCGGGGAATGCAGTCATAGCATCCGATGATTTAAATGATTTATTGTTTACAGGAAAGGGCTGCTGCAAGGAAATTCTTCGCGGTAGCCTTTTTTTTATAAACCTTGAATTTTAACATTCTAACCTTCATCATTGATCCGAATTGGCTCTCATTAAACCTAAATTCCACTAAACCCGTTTATTAATCGTATCTTTGCCGGATAATTCATTACAGTAGATTCGTTTTTGAAATCAAAAATGATTGCTGTCTAAAAAAGATTCATGCCATTTAAGTCATTAGAAATTATTGAACCAATTCTTCAGTCACTTATCGAAGAAGGTTATTCCACCCCAACACCCATTCAATCACAGGCAATTCCAATTGTATTAGATGGGAGAGATTTATTGGGTTGTGCTCAAACAGGAACCGGAAAAACAGCAGCTTTTGCAATTCCTATCCTTCAATTATTAAGCAACAGTCAATCATACGATAAACGGAAAAAGATCAGAAGCCTGATCCTTACTCCGACGCGCGAACTTGCCATTCAGATCGGTGAAAGCTTTAAAAATTACGGACGACATACGAAACTTGCCTACACAGTCATCTTTGGCGGTGTCAGCCAGTTTTCGCAAACCCAAGCTTTGCAACGTGGGGTCGACATTTTAGTTGCAACTCCGGGAAGATTGCTTGACCTGATGAACCAGGGATTTATCTCGCTGAGGGATATCGAGATCTTTGTTCTGGATGAAGCCGATTGCATGCTCGACATGGGTTTTATACACGACGTTAAAAAGGTACTGGCCGCGCTTCCACGTTCGCGCCAATCGCTCTTTTTCTCGGCTACAATGCCACCTGAAATCGTAAAACTGGCCGATACAATTTGCAAAAATCCTGCAAAAGTGACGATTACACCTGGTCAGCCAACTGTTGACATCATCGAACAGTTCGTTTACTTTGTAGATAAAGGAAACAAAAGCGCTCTATTGATCGATTTGTTAAGCGACAAGAAGATAAAATCAGCCTTGGTTTTTACACGCACCAAGCATGGTGCCGACAAGGTTGTAAAAGACCTGCTGCGCCATGATATCAAATCGGAAGCGATTCACGGAAATAAGGCTCAGAATGCCCGTCAAAGGGCGCTGGCTAATTTTAAAGATCAGACAACAAGGGTGTTGGTTGCTACCGATATTGCTGCCCGCGGAATCGATGTGGATGATATGGAGTTTGTAATCAATTACGAAATGCCCAATATCTCCGAAACATACGTTCACCGGATAGGTCGTACAGGTCGCGCCGGAGCCAATGGAACCGCTTACTCGTTCTGCGACGCAGAGGAAAAAGCATATCTGAAAGATATTGAGAAACTGATCAGGAAAAGGATTCCGGTGATTGAAAATCATCCCTATCCGTTGATTGATCATCATCCCGTTAAAGCGCCAAAACAACAGCAACGTTCGCAAAGGTCAAATTTTGCACGTCCAAAACCTGAGGTTGTTGTCAGCGATCGCAGACGGTTGGTTCGCAATCCGAGATAAGTTCAGTTCAAAACGATATTAAACAGAAACCCCGAAACAAGTCAAACTGTTCCGGGGTTTTGTATTAATTGGCAGCGAGTTACCAACTGCCAATTGTTATTTCATCCTTTACTTGGGTAAACCATAGGTGTCCATTACGAAATCGATGTCTTTGTCGCCACGTCCGCTCAGGTTTACAAGAATCGATTGTCTTGGATTTTCTTTGGCCAGTTTAAGCGCCCAGGCAACAGCATGCGCACTTTCCAACGCCGGAATAATTCCTTCCAATCGGCTTAATTCGTAAAAAGCATCAATCGTTTCATCGTCTGTAGCTGTTTCGTACGAAACTCTTTTCCAATCCTTTAACATGCTGTGTTCTGGTCCGACTCCTGGATAGTCCAATCCGCTGGCTACGGAATACACAGGAGCAGGCTCCCCTTTTTCGTCCTGAAGAAGGTAACATTTAAACCCGTGGATCATTCCTGGTTTTCCGAGAGTCATTGTGGCAGCATGGTCACCCAGATTAAGTGAACGTCCTGCAGGTTCTACGCCATACAATTTACATTCCTCATCTCCGAGAAAAGCCGAGAATATTCCCATTGCATTACTACCTCCACCGACGCAGGCGACCACGTTATCAGGCAGTTCACCGGTCATTTCGAAAAATTGTTCTTTGGCTTCGATTCCAACTACCCGCTGAAAATCGCGAACCATCATAGGAAATGGGTGTGGCCCTACAACCGATCCGATGCAGTAGATACTGTTTTCAGGATCCTGCATATAGGCTCCGAAAGCTGAATCAACCGCTTCTTTTAACGTCTTTAGTCCGAAAGATACCGGCACAACTTTGGCACCTAAAATCTGCATCCTTACAACATTTGGATGTTCCTTTATAATATCTACTTCACCCATATGGATTTCGCATTCGAGTCCAAAATAGGCTGCGGCTGTTGCGAGGGCAACACCGTGTTGTCCGGCACCAGTTTCTGCAATCAGCTTTTTCTTACCAAGATATTTCGCAAGCAAGGCTTCTCCCATACAATGGTTCAGTTTGTGCGCGCCGGTATGGTTCAGATCTTCGCGTTTCATATAGATCCGGCCACCGTATTTTGTTGATAATCTGTTGCAATAATACACAGGGGTTGGTCTTCCCTGGTAATGTTTTCGGATGCTCCGCAATTCAGAAATGAAATGATGCGATTTGCTGATTGAATAATAGGCATCAGTTATCTTCTCCATCTCCTTCTGAAGATTGGGTGGAATAAAACTTCCGCCGAATTCTTCAAAAAATCCTTCCGTATTCGGATAATTTTTAAAATAATTTGTAGACATACGTTTATGTTATTGGTAAATAATGTATTGTGATAAATATTAGTTCGTTTTTTAATATTTAAATTGAGGTTTAGCCGGATATTTGCAACCCGAGTGTCAAAATTAAAAAAAGGATCTTTAATTTCAGGAAATGCAACTAAAATCTTGTTAAATATTTTGTTTCTTTTTGATCAAATCAGACCAAAGAATAGGCTTCTTTATTACAAATTGAAAGTAAAAAGGGTTAATCAGGCGATTGACTCATTCCACCGGACTTTTGGATTAGCTTTGTACGGATATTTTAACCTTTTGAGGCTATGAAAGCAGGTGATTGATTACGGTATATTGAAATTCTATATCCTGCTCAAATCGCCAAAATTATGAACTTAACCCGAAAGGAAGTGTTCTCTAATAATTGCATAAATGATTAACGTCGGATTATGAGTGAAGTAACAAAGAAGAAAATTACAAGGGCAGGACTAGCAAATGCCTTCAAATTATATTATTACATAAAACCATTTCAAAAGGAATATTTCCTGGGAATGATTTTCCTTTTGGGTTCCAGCCTTGGAAACCTTGCCTTCCCAAAACTGTTGGGCGAAATGGTAAATTCAGCAAGCGAGGCTTCACCGGATAAAATGAACAGGATCGCGTTGATACTGGGGTTGGTTCTCCTTTTAAATTCGGTGTTTTCCTATTTCAGGGTGGTATTGTTTAACAATGTTACCGAGAAGGCACTTGCCTATCTGCGGCAGGATACCTACAACCATTTAATCCGGTTACCGTTACGATTTTTTGAACAGCGAAGGGTAGGGGAGCTGAACAGCCGGATCTCCTCCGATATAACCTTGCTTCAGGAGACGCTTACCTCCACTTTGGCTGAATTGGTCCGGCAAATCATCATCATCATCGGGGGTATTACCTTTCTGGCTTTCACCTCGATTAAGCTTACTTTATTTATGCTGGTCATTCTGCCACCAACAATGATATTCGCCCGCATGTTTGGACGATATATCCGTAAGATTTCTAAAGAGATACAAAATGAGGTGGCAAAATCGAATACTGTTGTAGAGGAAACATTGCAGGGAATACAAAGTGTCAAGGTTTTCACAAACGAGTTTTTTGAGATCTCACGTTACCGGAAAACGACCGAAAACATTGCAGAAATGGGAATCAGAAGCGGAAAATACAGGGGCGCTTTTGCTTCATTTATTATTTTGGGTTTATTCGGTGCGTTGGCTTTGGTGATATGGAGAGGATCATCGATGATGGCAAAAGGGGAACTTGTTGCCGGCGATCTTTTTTCATTTGTGATCTATTCTGCTTTTGTGGGTGGAACCATAGGCGGTCTTGCATCCGTCTTTGCAAGTATTCAAAAATTCATCGGTGCGACAGAGGATTTGTTCGAACTGCGTGAGGTACAGGAGGAGGCTTTAACGGAGATCAAACAAAACGATCCGGATTATGAACTTCAGGGACAAATTTCATTTAATAACTTATCGTTTGCTTATCCGACCCAAACAAATGAACTGGTATTACGCAACTTCAATATCGATATTACATCCAACCAGCTAATTGCTTTGGTCGGTGCGAGTGGTGCAGGAAAATCAACCATTGCCTCATTGCTTCTAAGTCTTCATTTGCCCACAGAGGGTCAGATTCTTTTCGACGGGAGAGACAGTCTCAAATTTCCATTGTCGGCCTTACGAAATCAGATTGCTCTTGTTCCGCAAGATATCTTTCTATTTGGTGGTTCGATACGCGAAAATATTGCCTATGGTAAGACCAATGCGACTGAGAATGAGATTTATGATGCCGCCTTAAAAGCCAATGCGATGGAATTTATTGACCGTTTCCCCGGTCGGTTCGATACAATTGTCGGAGAACGTGGCACACAGCTTTCAGGAGGCCAGCGCCAACGGATTGCAATTGCCCGGGCCGTTCTGAAAAATCCAAAGATCCTGATACTCGACGAAGCCACTTCCTCTTTGGATTCAGAATCTGAACGCCTGGTTCAGGATGCACTTGAAAAGCTGATGAGAGGCCGTACCTCGATTGTAATTGCACATCGTTTATCGACAATCCGGAATGCCGATCAGATATTGGTGATGGACAAGGGGCAACTGGTCGAAAAAGGGACCCATGAGCAATTAATGCAACTGACGGATGGTATCTATAAAAACCTGAGTGAACTTCAGTATGCGGGGTAAAAAAACCTCCACTTTTTCAGGCGGAGGTTTTCAGAAATATTCTGTACTTCAATTAAATTGAAAATTGTGCAAATTTTTATTTTTCAACAAGCACCTTTACTTCGTTACTTGATGCCTCGATTAAACCACCACTAATCTCGAAATAGGTAATGGTTCCGTTTGTCTCCTTCACCTTTATTTTGCCTTTGGTCAGTGTTGAAATAATGGGTGCATGATTTTCCATGATTTCAAACGATCCAAGTGCACCCGGAAGTTGTACAATCGTAATATTTCCTGCAAATAGTTGTTTTTCCGGTGAAATAATTTCAAGGTGAAGCATATCGTTTTTAATTACCTGTTTGGAATTTGTGAATTATTTTGATTCTGCGAGCAATCTTTCACCCTTTTCGATGGCTTCATCAATCGTCCCAACCATGCTGAAAGCGGTTTCGGGATATTGGTCAACTTTACCGTCAATGATCGCATTGAATCCTTTGATCGTATCTGCAATGTCAACCCAAACGCCTTTCATTCCGGTGAATTGCTCCGCAACGAAGAATGGTTGCGACAAAAAGCGTTGAACACGACGGGCCCTTGAGACGATTAATTTATCGGTTTCCGAAAGTTCATCCATTCCAAGAATTGCGATAATGTCCTGCAATTCACGGTATCGCTGTAATAGTTCTTTAACCCGCTGGGCAGTATCGTAATGCTCTTTCCCAACAATTTCGGGTGTAAGTATCCGTGATGTTGAATCAAGCGGATCGACAGCCGGGTAAATACCCATTTCAGAAATTTTCCGGTTTAAAACGGTCGTGGCATCAAGATGGGCAAAAGTTGTGGCGGGAGCAGGGTCCGTTAAGTCATCTGCAGGAACATATACGGCCTGCACCGACGTAATTGATCCGTATTTGGTTGAAGTAATACGTTCCTGCAATAACCCCATTTCAGTGGCAAGTGTAGGCTGATAACCAACAGCTGAAGGCATACGTCCAAGCAATGCTGAAACCTCAGAACCGGCTTGTGTAAACCTGAAAATATTGTCCACAAAGAAAAGGATGTCGTTCCCTTTCCCTTTTTTATCGCCGTCGCGGAAGTATTCTGCTACTGCAAGTCCCGAGAGTGCTACGCGGGCACGGGCACCGGGAGGTTCATTCATCTGGCCAAATACCAGGGTTGCTTTCGATTTGGCAAGCTCTTCACGATCGACGAGGCTGAGGTCCCAACCGCCTTTCAACATATCTTCCTTGAAAGCTTCGCCATATCGTATAACACCCGATTCAATCATTTCACGAAGCAGGTCATTGCCTTCGCGGGTTCTTTCACCCACACCGGCAAAAACCGATTGTCCGTCGTATTTTTTTGCGATGTTGTTGATTAACTCCATTATAATAACAGTCTTACCAACACCGGCACCGCCGAAAAGTCCGATCTTTCCGCCTTTTGAATAAGGTTCAAGCAAATCGATTACTTTAATCCCGGTAAAAAGTACCTCCTTTTCGGTGGAGAGATCTTCGAAACGTGGCGGATCGTTATGAATTTCATAACTTCTATCCTTCGCAATTGGTCCGATACCATCGATTGCTTCGCCGATCACGTTGAGTAACCGTCCTTTAATCACCTCGCCAACCGGCATCGATATCGCTTTACCGGTGCCAATGACCTCCATACCGCGCGATAGTCCGTCAGTTGAGTCCATGGCGACCGTTCGGATGGTTTGCTCACCGATGTGTTGCTGACATTCAAGAATTAACACCTGACCGTTTTCACGGGTGATTTCAAGTGCATCAAATATTTTGGGCAACTCATTTCCCTCTTGCTCGAAGCTGACATCAACAACAGGTCCGATTACCTGAATGATTTTGCCTTTGGATTGCGACATATTTCCTTATTTTATTGAAATTTCTTTATTGATAACTCACAATTAATAACTGCCTAACTATTATTCTGCGCATTTGCCCCACTTACAATTTCCAAAATTTCATTGGTAATCGCGGCCTGACGTGCCTGGTTATATTGCAATTTCAGTTCTCTGATTAAATCTCCAGCATTATCGGTCGCTTTGTGCATTGCTGTCATTCGGGCACCGTGTTCTGAAGCTACTGAATCAAGAATTGCTTTATATATTTGTATTCTCAGCGAAAGCGGAATAATTATATCTGCTATTTCCTGCATCGAAGGTTCAAAAATATAGTCTTTTCGCATTTCGCCTTTTCCGAATTCAACTTCCTTGATCTCTTCAGGTTTGACAGGCAAAAACTGTTCTGTCATAAGGTTCTGAACGGCTGCATTTTTGAATTGATTGTAAACCACTTCAATATGATCGTAAATGCCCATCGTGTAACCCTCCATGAAACATTGTGTGATTTCGGATACATTGGTAAAATTCAGTCCGTCATAGATATCCAGAAAGCTTTTAATGACTTTAATCCCTTTACTCTTAAGACCGTCAACACCTTTTTTTCCGATTGCTATAACGTCGACTTTCCCTTTTTCCGAATACTCTTTATAAGTATCATAGTAAAGTTCAGTCGTCCTTTTAACCACATTCGAGTTGAAACCGCCGCAAAGACCTCTGTTCGAGGTTATCGCAACAATTAGAATCTTTTCCTTGTTTTTTCGGACGGCATATTTATTGTCAATGGAAGAATCAAGATTACTACTCATACTAACGAGTATCTCATTCAGTTTCTCCGCATACGGACGCATCATATGAATGGCATCCTGTGCTTTTCGCAACTTGGCCGCTGAGACCATTTTCATGGCACTGGTGACCTGCTGTGTCGATTTCACCGAAGCGATTCTCGTCCTTATGTCTTTTAAATTAGCCATTCTCTGAATTTATCTTTCCGGTATTTCTAATACAATCAGGCGATTAAAACTTATACTTTGCCGCAACTTCACTTGCAACTTTTTCAAGGACTATGGTTTCAGCATCGCCGATAATTCCTTGCTTTAAAACATCCAGCGTATCGCGGTGCTTTGCATCCATCACTTCAAGAAACTCAATTTCGAAGTCCAGAATCAGGTTTCTCGGAACGCCCATTAATAACCCTTTTGTCCCGCAATACAGGATTGCAATTTGTTTCTCAACTTTCATTGGAGAAAACTGATGTTGCTTCAGGATTTCGAGGTTACGAACCCCTTTTTCCAGTACCGCTTTTGTTGCAGGATCAAGGTCAGAACTGAATTTGGAAAATGCTTCCAATTCACGAAACTCGGCCTGGGCAATTTTAAGTGTTCCGGCCACTTTCTTCATCGCTTTAATCTGGGCATTTCCTCCAACACGTGAAACTGAAATACCCACATTAATAGCCGGGCGGATTCCAGCGTTGAATAAATTCGATTCAAGGAATATCTGACCGTCAGTAATAGAGATCACATTCGTTGGAATATAGGCAGAAACGTCGCCATCCATGGTTTCAATAATCGGCAGTGCGGTTAACGAACCACCACCTTTTATCATATGCCTTATGGATTCCGGTACATCATTCATTTGCTGAGCCACTTCCTCAGTAGCGTTTATTTTTGCAGCGCGCTCCAGCAATCGCGAATGAAGGTAAAAGACATCACCCGGATAAGCTTCTCGTCCCGGCGGACGACGAAGAAGCAACGAAACTTCGCGATAGGCAACTGCCTGTTTCGATAAATCGTCATAAACTATGAGTGCGGAACGACCGGTATCTCTGAAGAACTCACCAATAGCAGCACCGGCAAAAGGTGCATAGAACTGCAATGCGGCCGGATCGGAAGCTGTTGACATCACGATTACCGTATATGGCATTGCACCATGTTCCTCGAGTGTCTTAGCAATATTTGCAACAGTCGATCCTTTCTGACCGATTGCAACATAGATGCAAAAAACCGGTTCTCCTTTTTCGTAAAACTCTTTTTGATTGATAATTGCATCAATCGCAATGGCTGTTTTACCAGTTTGACGGTCACCAATGATCAGTTCCCGCTGTCCGCGGCCAATCGGTATCATCGCATCGATCGCTTTAATACCAGTTTGCAATGGCTCATTCACAGGCTGACGATAGATTACTCCGGGGGCTTTTCGTTCCAGGGGTAATTCATACAGTTCGCCGGTAATGGGTCCCTTGCCATCAAGCGGTTCTCCAAGCGTATTGATTACACGACCAAGTAAGCCTTCCCCAACATTAATAGAAGCAATTTTATTTGTTCTTTTAACATGGTCACCCTCTTTTATCTTGTCTGATGCACCTAACAAAACACAACCTACGTTGTCTTCTTCGAGGTTTAATACGATACCCATTACTCCTGAGTCGAATTCAACCATCTCGTTTGATTGAATATTTGACAAACCGTACACGCGTGCAATACCATCACCTACTTGCAACACCGTTCCAACTTCGGCAAATTCGGCTTCACTATTGAAACCGTCCAACTGTTTCTTAAGTATTTCGGAAACTTCAGCAGGTTTTATTCCGGCCATAATATCAACGATTTAAAATATTCTGTTTCTGTATTCTAATTCCTACTTGCCAAAAGTTCTCTTTTGAGCTTTTTCAATTTTGCTGCAACACTTGCATCAATCTGTTGGTCTTCGACCTGTAATATAAACCCTCCAATGAGTTTGCTGTCCACTTTACATGTTAGATCAACTTCCGTGTTATAAAGCTTTCGTATCAAAGCCCTAAACTGTTCCAATGTGGCTGGATCGATTTCAGATGCACTTATCAGTTTTGCCGCCTTGTAGCCTGCCTCTTTGCGATAAGTTTCATGAAAGTTTCTGGTAATATCCTTTAAGTATCCTTCGCGTTTATTGGTAATAAGCAGTTTAAGAAAAGAGTAGGTAAGTGGATTTGTTTTTTTTGCAAAAACATTCTCAAATAGCTGTCGCTTCTCTTTCACACCAATTACCGGACTTGTGAGCACATGATTGAATGTAGGCATGGTTTCAAAAAGTTGATGAATCATCTCCATATCCGTTTTCACAGCTTCTTCAACCTGCTTTTCCTTTGCCAAACCTAACAGTGCTTTCGCGTATCTTACAGAGATTTTACCCTCATCCATTTTAAGTCATTTTAATAAAAACTTTTTGCACGACAACCAATTTTTTCTGTTTGAACAGTTAATTGAGGTTGATTTTATCGATGTAATTCTGGACGAGTTCTTTTTGCCGACTTTCATCCGCAAGTTTTTCTTCCAATATTTTCCCGGCAATTTCAACGGAAAAATTAGCAATCAGGCTCTTAATGTCACTGATAGCGGCAACCCGCTCGCGTTCGATCGTAACCCTTGCACTTTCCATCACCTTATTAGCTTCAATACCAGCTTCATGTTTGGCATCCCTAATGATTGATTCCTTCAGATCGCGCGCTTCTTTTACTATTTTTTCACGTTCAAGTACCGCCTCTTTTAAAATCTTTTCGTTTCCGGATTGCAAACGTTTCATTTCCTCTTTTGCATTTTCGGCCGACTTTAACGCTTCAATAATCAAATTTTCACGGTCAGAGAGCGCTTTTAAAATCGGACCCCAGGCAAATCGTTTGAGGATCCACAACAAGATGGAGAAGGATACCAACATCCAAAAAAACAGTCCGAATTCCGGCATTACTAATCCCATAATGATCAATTTTTGTTGGTAAACGATTTTTAATTTTTACTACCGGGAATTTTCAACATCCCGTAAATAAACGGATTATACGAATATAATCAGGAAGCAGATAACAATTGCAAAGAAGGCAACTCCTTCAATCAACGCCGCTGCAACAATCATATTTGTACGGATATCACCAACAGCTTCGGGCTGGCGGGCAATTGCCTCTACTGCTGAACCTCCGATCCGGCCTATGCCGATACCTGCACCAATTGCAGCCAATCCGGCTCCTATACCTGCACCCATTTTTGCAATTGCCATATTTGCAGCCACTTGCAGAATTACAGCTAATGTTATCATAAGAATTAAAGTTTAAATAAATAAATAGTTTTAAAATATATTTTTGACTCTTTAAATGCGCTGTAAAAATTAAAAAAAGCGAATACTTTTAGGCATGACTCTCGTGTGTTTCGAGTGCCATTCCTATATAAAGTGCTGATAATAATGTGAAAACATATGCCTGAATAAAGGCAACCAGTAACTCCAGAATACCCATAAACACCGTAAATGTGATTGAAATGACAGATATTCCATAACCTGCTACGAGGCTTTTTTCCGAAAATATAAATATCAGACTATAAAATCCAAGTGCAACAATATGACCAGCTGTAATGTTTGCAAACAAACGAATGGTTAGAACAAATGGCTTGATAAAAACTCCCATAATCTCAACGATGGGCATTAAAGGCAGCGGCAGTTTAAGCCATAAAGGTATTCCGGGATCATTTACCATGTGAACCCAATAATTACGCGATCCGCTAAAACTTGTAATCACAAAAGTGAAAAGGGCTAAAACAAGTGTAATTGAAATGTTTCCTGTCAGATTTGCCCCGCCCGGGAACAATGGTACAAGCCCCATCAGGTTATTCAGGAAGATGAAAAAGAAAATGGTCAGTAAATAGGGAAGATATTTTTGATACCGGTCATTTCCAATCGATGGTTTGGCAATATCGTCACGGATAAAGATAACAAGCGGCTCAATCCAGCTTTGGATTCCTTTGGGTGCTTTGTCAAAATTTTCGCGGTATCTTTTTGCAATGGAGAGAAAAATTACCAACAAGACGAATATGCTTATAAACAAAGACATGACGTTTTTCGTGATGGAAAAATCCCACGGTCTTACCTCCGTACCATCCGCCATTACTTCAACAATCTTCGCAGCATACTTCCCTTCGGTGGCAATCTTAAATCCGTTAAATTCTTCGGTTCCATGGTGAAATTTACCCGACATGAAGACATGCATTCCGGATTGGCTGCTATATACGATCACCGGAAGCGGAATGGACAAATGCGTATGCCCAAATGAAGTAATGTGCCATTCGTAACTATCCCTGATATGTCCGAAAATCAGTTCGCCCGTATTGAACTTTTTTGCTGAAGTGGTATCAGCCACGGCAAGCTCGCCGCTAGCTTTAAGTAAGTTAGCGGATGCAGCAAGTGCAAATAAAACTATTAGAACCGATTTTAAAACTTTAGTCATTTCAGTAAATTGTCGCCAAAAATAAACAAATTGCAGGGATCACAAACTCATTTTTGAATTATTTTTAATAAAATTCAAAACCTGAATAACTTCAAAAATTGTGAATATGATGTAAAATGCAATGAATGTGAGAACGAAGGGAATTACCTGCGATTTATTCAACAGCAAATAGACCAGCATAAAGGTGAGATAGACCATTAATTTTAATGTCACCGAAGCCATGAACGCGGTAGTAAACCTTCGCATATTTTGCGCTGCAGCTTTCAAAATCCAAAGATGACCGATTGTAGTTACAAGGGCAATTACCAATACCTGATATGGATAAGCGGCAAAATACCAGGTTTTTAATATAGTGGAAAATAAGATCGTCGAGATTGCAAAGATTAGGAAACTTAATATTGTTATTTTAAGCAGGAATTGTCGGGAAACAGCAGTCATAAAGATATAAGTTATTTAAGTTCTAAAAGTCAATTTTCAACGATGCTAATTTAATGTTTTAACGATTAAAAGAAATCTTTTTATTTTTTCAGTAAAGTCCTGACCATGTAATAGAGTGCAAGGAAAGTGGCAAAAAGCGTTAGGCAGATTGTAAAAACAGAACTCTTTGTATTCAACAGCCGGTCCAATTGAATGCCGCCCAAAACTCCGGCTGCCACAATTACAATCATTTGGAACACCAGGCTCGAATACTTTGAATACTCCTTCAGCAAGCTCTGTTTTCCACTTTCATTTTCATCCATAACTTTCAATTTAAATGACTAAAAAAACGATTTAGTCTCAATGGCTTTCATTGTAATGTCAGCGATTTCTTCAATGCTGAATTTGGCGCAGTTAAAGTCAATATCATAAACCAATTTATTCGGTTCTTTGGATAAATATTCTTCAACAAATTTTAAACGTCGTTTGTCTGTACTAATTACCAATTTTTTAGCCTCGTCCGCAGATATATTATTCCTGCTTCTGATAATGTCAATCTTCCAATTCAGAGGCGCATAAAGTTTAATGTGCAGCGAACGTTGAATATCTTGTGTAAGTGCTTCACTGCCTCTCCCAATGATCACCACATTTCCCTGTATTGCAATGTGACGAACTACATCTTTAATAGCTCTTTTGATCTTTGCATCAGGTGCATAATACTTTACAGTGAACGATGAAACTATTTCATCCAGAAAGCTTTTATCTTCTGTTTTGAGAAGATTTTTGACCTGATCGGGGTTGAGTTTTAACTCTTTCGATGCAAGACAAAGGATCTCTTTATTGACCCATTTCCAATTTCTGGCCGGATTGTTGATTTTTTGATTAATTCTTTCCGTGAGTTCTTCAGCAAAAAGTCTTCCCGAACAACCACACTCTCTTGAAATGGTAACAACCGGACCAGGGGGCTCAACGGCTTTTTTTACTTCCGGCTTAGCCCGCTCAGTCATGTATTTAAGCAGTAGATTATCCATCTTTGTTCAGTTTGATTATTGCACTGCAAGATAGTAAAAAAACCGGGTAAAATCAAGCTCAAAGATGAAAGTGAAAAAGCTGAAACCAGGAAACGTAATACATTAAAATAAAACCATTTATATGCTAAAACCGGAATTTAAAACCCTGATTTGAATACATTGTATGAAGCTCCTTAACTCTAATGGATGTGTTTTGATTGAGTCAGGCCGGAAACCGTCCCTGTAACTGCCGGTTGACCATCCATGCGGGATATTCTGAAGGAAGTTCGCTGATTTTATTCAATTCTTCCAACTCTTCACTGGTCAGTATTAAGGTTACGGAGTTAATATTGTCATTAAGTTGAATCAGATTCTTTGCACCGATAATCACGCTTGTGACGCCCGGTTGCGCGATCACCCATGCCAAAGCTACCTGGGCTGCGGTTACCCCGTGAGATTGACCAATCCTGATCATTACATCAATGATATCGTAGGCTTTTTCTTTATCGACTGGCGGGAAATTAAACGTGTCTCTTCTGCTTTCACCCGCTACTTCGTTGGTTCGGGTGAATTTACCCGACAGGAAACCGCCTGCCAACGGACTCCATGGCATAATCGAAATCCCTTCGCTGATGGCCATTGGTGCAATTTCACGCTCAATATCGCGGCTTGCGATCGAATAGTAATTCTGGGTCGCTACAAATTTATCCCATCCCATTTTATCAGAAAAGCAGTTTGCCTTCATCATCATCCAGGCCGCATGTTTTTAAACTTTAAAACTAATTGTATATCAATCTGTTGAGAAATGCCACATACGATAATACATAGTTTTTCTTCTTTATTTCTTTACTTTAGGCTTTATTTCTCCATACTCCTGATTTTTTCTAATATGATTTTTTAGTCAATCAATACCACAAAATTGTGCAGTTGAATTGATATGAATGGTTCTAAATAAGCGTTTTTAAAGCATTGTTTTCAAATTGATCCTTCTAAATATTCCTTTTTGCAAAAAAATAGTCAACACCAATTGAGGATTGATAATGGATCATTCTCATACCTTATTATCAAAATTTCTTTCGTTATCTTTTTCTAAATCCTTTCCAGATTCCAAAATTTTCGGCTCAGGTACTACTGGTTTTAAAATATTAAAATAGGTCATGTTTTTCTGGATGTCATTTATGGTGTAATTCATCGTTGACATTGTTTTTTTTAATTCTTCCATTACTTCAGTCAATCCTGTGGCCTCTAAATAAAATCCATTCATTGCATTTTCCGCTTTCCCTTGTTCCAATTCTGAATTTTCCGCCTCTCGTTTTATTCTTTCTATTATGTAGCTCATATTGCCTTCTCCGGTAATCAGCCAGCGTGGATCTAAGTCAGTCAGTTTAACTATAATAGCGATCAAATATTTATCAGGAATTTTTTCCCTTATCGCCATCCAATTACTTATTTGCTGAATATGCGTACAGTTAATCATTTTACGAAAAGTTTCGTAAGAAATTTTTTTGTATGTAAGAAAATCTTTCAAACGTTGATTAATAGATAAGTCCATATTTGTTTTATTTAAAACGATTATTTATAAGCTAAATTTTAATTCATTTGTTATTTTAGTTACACAAAATTCATTTACTTTGTTTTCAACAACAAAGCCGATTAAATCGGATAAATATTTAACCAGTATCAAACAACTTATAATCTTATAACAACTAATAAAATGAGCTGAATATTTCACACAACAAATGTATATTATTTGCACAACATTTAGAAAACATTTAGAAAACATTTACAAAACTAATACAAAACAAAATTATTTAATGGATACTCAACTTCTAAAAAAACTAAAATCCGAAATGCCAAAAGGATACAGAGATTTACTGGCGAAGAATTTTGAAGTTTCAGTCGCTTATGTTGATATGGTCTTCAATGGTAAGCGTCAGAATCTAAAAATCCTAAAATTTGCTTTGAAAATTGCCAAAAACATCAGGGAAACTAGAAATAATATTACCGCTGAAATTAACAATTTATAGGTTGCAAAGTGCCCTACGGTGGGGTAAGGCCGTCGTTCATTCGCTAGTTTAGTTTTTTGGTTTGAGTCTATGTCTTCCTGGTTTATGCCAGGAGGACTTTGCCGGATACTCGTTCCGGCATTGGCTCATTTTTTTATTTCTCTGCAGGTGCAAATGCAGAGAATTTAGCCGATGTATAAGATTTATTCTTGGTTACAACAGAGGGTTCGATTCCCCACCGGCTTCAACTTAAATACCTGAAAATATCAATGAAAGCCAGAAATCTTCAGATTGTTCGCACCCTTTTGGATGTTGCTGTAATTGTGACATTGCCAGACAAAAGCTCCTATCAAATGTACGGCCAGATTGCCAATGGCACAATAGAGGAAGATTCGATATTTCCTGCAATAGCTGAAGGGGGTTCGTATTTTGACCTTTCACCGGAAGTTCAAAAGGAGATTCTTGAATCTGCGTATTCCGAGTTCAAAAAATTCTGCTAAAAATCCTTGAATATGAATGTAGCTGTTATCGGTGATTACGATTCATCCTTTTATCCGGTGTTTCTCGAAATTGTAAGGGCCTCCAGACCCGAAGAAACAATTATTGACCTCTCAAAACATCGGTCAGAAAATTCAAACAAATATCGAAAAGACCGCCAATACGATATTGATTCAAGCCACCAGGTAGTCATATCAACCGATTGGCGGGATAGCATTGAAGCCCGTAAGGATATTACGGTTTCAATGACAGCGAACAAAGAAATGTTCGCTTATGTAGACAGCAAATTCATTCCGTGGGAAATCTATTGCTCAAACCGATGAAAAACCATTTTTCAATTTTTTTCACCGGCTTCTGTCAGGTTTTACTTGTATCTGCCAATATCTTCTTTATTTCCAGATTAATATGGATTGGTATTGCCGTCTGTGGCTTCGGTATCTCCTATATCTGGACGATCAATGTTCGTAAAGTAGTTTTTGGAAGCAAGGTTGAACAATTACTTTATTCAACAGGAGCAATGTTAGGTGGATTGTCAGGAGTCTTATTAGCCTTAATGATCAAATCAATTTAGTCTTTTGACTATGTTTTTAGTTTGTGTTATGTTTAATATTTTCAAATAAAAGCAAATGGAAACTCAGCATGAAATTACTATCTTATTATGCCGTACGCATATAAATATGCTTATAGGTACAATTAAACTATTAAATGGGTATTGTATTGAACAAATTGATACTTCACGCCTGATTACAATATTTAAATCCCTTCGTTCAGGTTCCAAAGAACTAATACCCATCACAATGTACATTACCGATATAATGAATGTAATTGCCTTCCTTTCGATTATAAATAAAGCAATTAATAAGAATCAAATATTTGAATACCTGGCTTTTGAACTTGAATTTCAGGTAGCAATGCAGATTACACCCGAACAACTCCAGGAACAAAATGATATACTTGAAATAGAGAAACTTTTAGAAGCCGCAGGTATTTAATGCATGATTAATGAAATGAATAACGCTGATAACCATATTGCCAAATCTGACCGTCCGGTTATCATGATACAACAAGGCAGGGCAAATCCTTTGTTCTTTCATATCCTTCAGCCGGTTCCAGGAATGGAACTTTGGGTGGACCAGCAGGTCATTTGCATCAACCCAAAAACCAAAAAGGAAATTAATGGAATCGTTACACAGCATTTCTGGACATTTTCATGGGAGGAGGTTTCATCCGGCTGGATATTGGGAATATGGGGTGTTGAACCTAAACAACTTAGAAAAGTTGCGATGATAAGTGATCCCGGCTTTTCTGATTCCTGGGCGAGGGCAATTCTGATCAAAGAGATAGTTTAAATTTTCACCTATGATACCTAATGAACTTGTTCAATCGATTAAAGACACGGCGAGGATAGAACATATCATCGCTGAATCAATCACCCTTAAACATTCAGGACCCAATTTTATTGGCAAGTGCCCGTTCCACGAGGAAGTTACTGAAAGCTTTACCGTATCACCATCAAAGGGAATTTACAAATGCTTTGGCTGCGGCAAGGGTGGAGATGCCGTTCATTTTGTCCAGGAATATGAGAGAGTTTCTTATCCCGTTGCCCTTAAATTAGTCGCAAAACGTTACAATATTGATGTTCCGGAACGTGAACTTTCCGAATCCGAACTTGCAGCTTTCAAAAAACGGGAAGCTTCGCTTCAGTTTCTTAAAAAACAAAATGATTCGTTCGTTTCCTCCCTTTCCAATAACCAACAGGCAATCGACTGGCTTACAGTTGAACGCGGTATTCTCCCGGCTACAATAGAAAAATGGGGCATCGGCTATTCTACATCCGGCTTCTGGTCCGGACGTATAACCTACCCAATCAAAAATGGAAATGGTGAAATCTGCGGCTTCACTGGCCGACGCCTCGACGACGCGCTTCAGCCAAAATTTAAAAACTCACCCGAGAGTGATCTATTCAAAAAATCCGAATTGCTTTTTGGCTTACACTACGCCAAGAAATATATCGCTAAAGCTGATAAAGCATATCTTGTCGAAGGCCAGCATGATGTTTTGCAAATGGATCAACTGGGTTTCAGTAATACAGTTGCACCATCAGGAACTGCCATTACAGTACAGCAGATAAGGGCAATCAAAAGATTTACAAATAATATTGTGCTTCTCCTTGATGGAGATTCAGCTGGCATTAAAGCCGCGATCAAAACAATAACACCTTTATTATCCGAACAAATCAACCTGCGGATCATTGTTTTGCCCGAAAAAGAAGATCCCGACTCTTTCATACGGAATTCAGAACCAGGCAAAGCAAAAGAATACATTCAGAATTCGGAGATAAATTTTATTGAATTTAAAGCTTTGCAATACCGGGACGAAATCGATAAAGATCCAACACGTAAAGGGGAATTGCTGACCGAAATAACGAACGATATAAGCATTATCGAAGATAAAAATATTCGCTTAGCCTATATCCAGAAGTGTTCTTCAATCTTCGGAATCAAAGAAAATGAACTATTGAAGGATATCAGGGGTTTGCGGGAAAAAATGGCCATCACAACAGAGGAAGGCAAATGGTTTGCCTTTGAGGAGGCTGCAGCAGAAATCAGGGAAAAGAAACAGGTGCTTATCTTTTCAAAATTTGAAACTGTGATCACAAATCACCTCAATGATGTTCGCAATTGCCTGGGTATGAATAATACCCCTGTTCAAAAAAATGAAATTCTGAAACTTAAAAAACTCACAAAAATTGTAATCTTTGACGAATTCGTTGTTGACGGCTTCGACAAAATTTACAAAAAGGAAACCCCGATCGTTCACAATATCAAGCGTCTGATCAGTTTTCAGTTGGACGTCCGTATGCGGGAAGGAACAGAAATTTGCTACGACAAAGAATCCGGGGAACCATATGAAATTACTTACATCAATTTCACTGACTGGTACATCAACAAAATCACTGATTTGCTTTCCCAGGCAGATGATGTATTCACCTCCTACGCGATCGAACAAATTGCAGAACTGCTTTCCTATTTACCCGAGAGTAGCCGGATGACCAAACTTTCCAACGTTCAGGCAATGTTCAAACAAAGAGGTGTAAAACTGATTATCGGTGATTTCAAGAAGATCCTGGCCACATTCCTGCGTAAAAATGCCAAAACATATGAACCCGATTTTGATCTTGAAATAAGCCCTGGAGACAACCCTCTTAACCTTACGCAGGAACAGCTAAAGGACTTAAACAGGTACAGCCATTTTTTCCGTGACAATGCGATGCATCATTACTCCAAAACTGGCCATGTTGCTAAAATATCCAACTTCATTATAACTCCGATCATCCATTCAAACACCTCCAGCGGCCATTTCAAGCTTTTCGAAATGATCAATGAGTTTGGTCTTAAAGTGAATATTTCGCTTGATACCAAGGACCTTAATGATCTTAGACGTTTCAAATGTGCGATCGAAGAAAAGGGCAACTTTATTTTTAAAGGCCAGCAAAATGAACTTGATGATATCAAGGAACGCCTTTATTCCCACACTACCTATTCCAGCGAAATTGAGCAGTTGGGTTGGCAGTCTGAAGGCTTCTGGGCCTGGGCAGATGGCGTTACAACTATGGATGGAGAATTCACAAAGACAGATGAAAATGGTCTGATTACTGTAGGCGGTAAAAATTACCTCATCAAAGCATTCAGTAATTTGTATGCCCACGACAAAACGGCGTTTCTGAATGAAAAAAAGTTTTTGCACCTGACTTCGGATACAACTTTTAAAGACTGGAGCAGCCGGTACATGGAAGTATTTGGCAACAATACAATGATTTGCATTTGTGCCCTGGTTACATCGTTTTATTCGGATGCTATTTTCAAACTGGTTCACGGGGAGTTACCGCTACTTAATTTCTTTGGCCCCAAAGGAACCGGTAAAACACAGGTTGCCGATAGCTTACTGGCTTTTTTTGGTGAAAAACAGCCCATTAATAACCTTTCGAAAGTGACCATATACGGACTTTCGCAAACTATGAAATCGTTTCACAATTCGTTTTGCCTGATCGATGAATACAAAAATATGCTTGACATGAAGTATATCGAAATGCTTAAATCGATTTACAACCGGCAAGCAAAAATACAGGGGAGCATGGGCGGATCAGGGACTAAAACCGAGCATATACCCATTAACCAGATGGCCCTGTTGTGCGGCCAGGATTTGCCCACACTTGACGTTGCCCTGCTGGAGCGGTGCCTTTGCCTTACCAGCTATAAATCAGACTATACGGACGAGCAAAAAACCAAATACAACGAACTTAAAAATATTGAGGAGAAGGGACTTGCACACCTTACCGATGATTTTTTGAAATACCGCGACCTGGTACTTGAAAAGTTTGCCGAAACAAACAGCGCCATCCAGACAAAGATATCAGCACATGCTCCCCAAGTATCGGTACGCCTCCAGAAAAATTTATCGACGATCCTTACCGGGTTCGATATACTAAAAGATAAATTTGAGTTTCCTTTTACGTTTGACGAGGTACTTAATCAAGGGATTAGCATTATTGAGGAGCAACAAAAATTCATTGAGAGTTCGGATGATCTGAAAAACTGGTGGAGCATTTTTGCCACACTTATTGAGCAAAAGAAGATAAAAGAGGGGCGTAACTATGTACTGGCCGATGTAATGCAAATGCGCTATGTTGGTTATGATGAGTTAGTAACCTATCATAAAGGGATGATGTGCCTGTTTATCAGATGGGATGGGATCTACCCGATGTATGCCCAATACGCCCGGATGAGCAATATGCCGGCCTTGGGCGAAAAAACAATCCAATTCTACCTTGAGAAAACAAAATACTACCAGGGCAAGATTAAGGCCAAGCGGTTTTACGACCGTGAGACAAAAGAAGAATGGAATCACCAGGCATGGTGTTTCGATTATAACAAGATGGATGTGAACCTGATTGTAAGCCAAAGTTTAGAATTTGATAATGATGATATGAAACCCAATTTAAACAACCCCGTCGTTAAGGAAATAAAGGAAAAAGAGCTGGATGAGGAGCTCCGGAAAATAGAGGAAGCGGAGTTTAAAAAAGCCCAGCAGGATTTGCCCTTTTGAGTAAAAAAAATAAATATATGCCTCACACGAGAAAATAGTGACAACTATGACAACAATGACAACACAAAAAAACAATGCTCTATATCAATATATTAAATCATTTTTTTATTTCATTATATGTTGTCAAACTGTTGTCAGTGTTGTGTGTGTTGTCAAAGTGGTCACTGTTGGCAAAAATACCCCCACCCTTGCGTGAAGAAATTTTTTTTATTGTTGAAAGGATGCAAAACTGAGTTGGAATACACAAGTACTACAGGAGAAAAATATTGAAATAAATGAATACTTAAAATCAAATATTTAAACACTCAAAAATTAAAAGTAATGACAGATTTAGAATTAGCCAGGCAGAATCACATTGAAAGTTTTAAAGTACTGATTGACTCGTTCAGGCAGAAAGCGAATGTTTTTGTGAGCGTAATGGAGGTACGACTTAATTTTTTACTGGATGAATCGAAGATTTCAACAAGATACAGGCATGATATTCTTGAATACCTGAAGGATAATGGCTTCCTGATAATACAGGGGGAGCGCAAACTGATGCGTTACAAATTTGTTGAACCCCTGATAAAAACGGATAGCCTTGCCATGGCAACCAGGGCCTATGAAGCGCTTAGCATGGTAAAGCCGCTTCCCAAGAAACTACGTTTTAAGCATCAGCCAATTAAAGACGAAGTTCTGAAATCTGAGCCGTATGTTATGACAATCGCGAAGGAATATACACTTAAAGACAAGGTTGTTTTTTTAAGAAACAATTTGATTCTGCAAGGGGAGATCGTGAGCAGTCAGTTCGGATACAAGGAAGTAACAAACCCGGATGAAGCACCTAAGCTTGTAATTGATTTTGAGGTGACTATCTACGATGTGATGATCACAAGCTATATACCGGAGCGGGGTACCATCATAAAGGACCTCGAAAAGTCCGAATTGTATTCATCAATTGATGTTTTATTGCACGCTTTAAATGCAAAATTTCAACATTCTTTACGTATTTTGAAATCGAAATAAATTTTTATTCGTTAATTTTATCGCATGAATTTTAAAAACCCTAAAACCATGGGCGAAATTAACTTAACCAGTGACGAGCGAAAAAAAGCACTACACGAAGAATGGCAGAATAATAACCAGGAGTATGAAAATCTATTAAAGGTGAATAACAAAGTTTCATTGAGTATCTTGTATTCAACAAATCTTCAGGAAAAAGTTAGCAATTTTGATCCAATTTCGAACCATGATTGGAAAAGTGTAACGATTATTGATCCCTCCAAAGATGACAATTGTGTGTTTATTAATTTTAGTGGAATAAATAAAAGGAAGGTAGTCACCAATGAATTTTTTCAGGCATACCAAAACCACACTTCATCGGCATACCTGAAAGATTTAGAAAATAAACAATTAGCTAACACTGAAGTGCCTGACGAAAATGAGTCGGCGAGTAGTAATATTTTAAATGAGATCGAATATTTCAAAGATTATCCGGAAGTCAGCTTAAGTAATAAAAAGGAAAAGCTTTCTTTAAAAGGAACTCTCCTTGAGCAAACTACAGAATTTCCTGTTATGTCTGAACCTGATCTGGGTTTCTTTCCACAATTACCGCTACTTAGCATGGACAGATTTAAAAATACACACTTTGAAAAGTCATTTAAGCTCAGGACTTTGTTGAAAAATTGAATAATATCAGAAAACTTTTAAAAGCAAAACATGGACAATAGAATCCCAATTAATTCAGTAATTCGGGTAAACAACGACTGATCACATAAATTATTTTTCGTTTTGAAGGTGCAAAATCAAATTTGCACCTTTTTTATGTGTTAATTATTTTTATATTTGTACTACCCCTCAAGCCATTGCACCCCAAAATCATTTTAACCTGATGCTATGAAATTCATTTCAGTCATTCCCGTGAAATCCTATGTGAAAAGGTTTCTCGAAAACAATTACGGCGATCCCGTTGATTTCTCATCCCATCCGAATGAAAACATCCGGTTAAAACGGATGCTTACAAAACCAAATTACCATTGCGATACCATTTACGATAAAAGAAGCTTAAACAGTAAGACTTTGCCCTTTGTATCTGTGCTTATTTCTTCCGCGGAATATTACCGTTACGGATGGCAACTTTCTAAAACTGATATCGCAAGGTTTAATAAACATTACGAACTTCAGGCAAAACAATTAATGCGATCCGTAGTAGGCAATTATATTTCATTTGGCACTCCTATCCAGGCAGCTATTGAAAAATTTCAGGAACGTTACCACATGGAAGAAGATTACTGGACATTTGAAGCCATCAAAAAGGATTTTTACCGTTTCAAAATAACCAATGAAATAGATTTTCGCGATTATGCATATGATCATCTTGAACGACTCCTTTTAAAAACACTAATTAATACCAAATCAATCAGCAAACAAATTTTTGAAAACATCAATTTTTAGTTAAAATAAGTTAAAATTTACCCATTTTTAACGCTACACTGTCCCGGTTTTGGGACAGTGTAGCCAACTCAATTTTACTATGAAATACACCATTAAACAACCCGAAAACATGGGCGGCATCATCCGCCTGTGGGCGATTCCCCCAAAAGACATTACCATCAATGGGAACAGTGCAGTTCTCTCATCTTTTAATAATGTGGTAGAACTCAATATGACCCAGGATACTGCAGGTGCAACGATCCTCCCTGCAACTTCGTTTGCAGGGACAACCTACAAACATGAAATAACAGGATTTATTCCCGGCTTCGAATCTGATACGGAGTCTATCATTAAAGATATGATGCGCCAGCGCCGTTTTGTGGTCTTCTACATGGATTCCAACGGGGACAGGGTATTATTAGGCCGCCCTGAAATACCCATTCGGTTTAATGCTGAATTCTCAACAGGACTTACCCCGGCTGAACCGCGCGGGTACAAAATATCCTTTTCCGGTAATGTCCATTATCCTCCGGTTCGGTTACTGAGCGATCCGAATGATTAAACAGCTATAAATAAGCGCTTTTCTTCATTTTCAGGCGGCCTATGTCCTTTAGACCGCCTTTTTTGTTGACTAAAATTGCTTCAAATACTATTCAAAAATGAATTTTGAATTTATAAAAGAAGCAATTTCCTCTCCCTGGCAGATAGAGCCGCATACCTTAAATAGTATGCTCCCTATCTTCCGAAGCATGCTGAACGGTTTACAGATTGAAAAATCAAGTGAACCTGAAGCAAATATCCCATACCTCATTTCTGCTTCTGAGTTATCGGCACCAATTTGCATTGATCAGGATAATAAATCAGGGAATATTGAATCCCAGGAACCTTCCTTAAAAGTAATCCATGTACTTCCTGTTCGTTCTGTTCTTACCAAACATGACCAGGACTGCGGACCAATGGGTACCCGGACACTGGCATCACGCCTGCTGAAGGCGGATGCTGCTATCAATGTAATTGGGCATATCCTGGTTATTGAATCGGGTGGAGGACAGTCAATCGCCGTTCCTGAACTTACGGATGCCATGCAAGGCTGCACCAAACCAGTCATCGCCTGGATTGACGGGATGGCCGCATCCGCAGCCTATTATATTGCAAGCTATGCAAACGAAATCATCGCGAGCCGTGAAACGGATATGATCGGTTGCATTGGTACGATGGCAACCTATGAAGGGAGAAAATCAAAATCTTCCGAGAACAGCCTTGGCGAAGTATCTGTCACCATCTACGCCGATGGCAGCGAGCAGAAGAATGAAGAGTATGAAAAGGCGATCAACGATTTTGATTTTAAACTCATCAAGGAGCGGATTCTAAACCCCTTAAACGAAAAGTTCAAATCAGATATTCAGGCGTGCCGGCCTTCCATCTTGCCTGAACAAATGCTTGGCAGGACCTACTTTGCTTCGGAAGTAGTCGGTTCCCTGATTGACGCTATCGGCAGTTTTGATACTGCTCTTGACCGCATACTTGCGCTCTCCAATTATGTAAATGAAATCCCTGTGAATCAGCAATCAAATAACACCAAAATAATAATGAAACAATTTGCCCATTTAAACAACGTGCTCCAGGTTGATCACCTTGAATGTACGGAAGAAGGTTCCTTCTTAAACGAGGAACAACTGCAGTCGGTCGAAGATTTGCTGGAATCCAATCAGCAGCTTTTTACGGAACGCAATTCCGCAATTCAGGAATTAACAATCGCCAACACAGCACTGGCTGCCGCACAAGCTTCGCTTGCCGCTGCCTATGATCTTTTCAATGCCATCGATCCGACGATCGCTGCATCCGAAACAGCCGAAGCCAAGGCTTCAGCGATCCGAACGCTTCTTGCCTCCCAGCTTTCTGCAACCCCTGTCCAGCTTCTGAAGGAAGATGATCAGCCAACGACCCGGGAAGTTGACTGGAACCTGATTGACAACCTTTCCCACAATAAACAATTTGATATAAACTCTTAACAACGAATGCCATGTCATTGAACATCTCGGACATTATCAGCGAGTATGGTGCATTTTACATCGACTCGGGTCAGAACAAGAAAAGGATTCTGACCAGGCTTACCCAGGGCAGGGAAATAACTTCCTTTGCAACTCCTATTAAGACGGATGATACGATCTTCCGCCTGGCAAATTCAACCTTTCAGTCACTGGTTCAGCCCTTCCAGAAGACCTTCACCCAAAAAGGTGCGCTTGAAATCAAACCTAATGAAATCCGTCAGTACAGGTATAAGATTGACGACGAATTTCAGCCGGATGATCTTCATTCAACATGGCTCGGATTTTTGGCCAAGGGTGGCCTTGACCGCAAGGCATGGCCTTTCGTACAATGGCTGATGGAAACGCATTACATTCCTACCATTGACCAGGACATGGAACTGAATGAATACTATAAAGGTGTTTATGCCGCACCCGCAGCTGGGGTAGCAGGTTTAAACGGAACAGGTATGGATGGCCTTAAACACCAGTTGCAGGCTGGAGTAGATGCAGGAACCATTAACTCGGTAAATATTGGCGCACTGGATGAAAATACCATTTTTGACCAGGTGGAGAAATTCACGGATGAAATCGCGGAAGTTTACCAGGGCATAAAAATGAATGTTTTCATGAGCCGCAAATGGTACAAGAAATACCTTCAGGACAAACGTGCCCAGCTGTTCTACCAACGGACTTCCGATGCGCAGATTGATGGAGGCATCGATTTTACCCCATTGGATGTAAAACCGCTTGCCTGTATGGTGGGTACCAATGATATTTTCTGTACTCCAACCCCGAACTTCCTTCATGTTTCCCCTGCTTCTTTGGCAAAGAACCAGTTCAAACTGGAAGAGTCAAAACGATCAGTGGCTGTAATGGCCGACTGGCAGGAAGGACTTGGTTTCGGTATCAACGAGATCGTATGGACCAATATCCAGCATACTTAGTCAATTCAATCTTCAGCCGTTGGTTTTACACTGTAAAACCAACGGCTGATCAACCTTTTAAAATAAAACACAATGATTGATTTTTCAGATATCACCAAGAATCTCCTGAACGGGGATAACATGGGTGGGATTATGCAGATCGTTTACTTCGGTCTGTACGATGATGTGGATACATGGCCAACCAAAACGATTGCCCCCACTACATTGGCAACGGCCGCAAACCTTACCGGGGATCTTGAAATGAAAGCAGGCAAGAAAATGTACCAGCTTTACCTGACCGATGACACCGGCGAATTCAAATGTGAAATGGTCGGTGAAATTGACGGACATTCATTTGTCTACCACCTTTCCGTATTTCATCCAGGGATGCAGGACAAAGTGGTTGGCTTTTTGAATGCGATCAAAAATGAAAACCTTGTTTTCATCGTCATTGACAGTGACGGTCAAAAATATGTGATGGGAGATGCGCTTCGTCCGGCTATTCTGGCTTCCTCACCTGACGGTATCGGAACGGGGAAAACAACGGCTGCACGCAAAGGTGTGTCAATGGAATTTACAGCCAAGACGCCACGGATACATATTTATACCGGGAATATTCCGCTGACGGAGGCCATTTAATCATCCTAAGATGTGGCAGGAATATTTCAGATTCGTAAAATTAATCCCCGGCAAAGTCTTTACGGCTTTGCTGGGTGAAATGGATTTCAGCAGTGATTCAATTCCCCTGGAGAAAATTAAACAACTCTATCAGAGCGGTTTTCCTTACCTTGAAATTACTGAAGAGGGTAAAAAATACCTATTCGGAATTGATAAACTACCAATTAATGCTGAAAGAAAGGTTTCCCTGAAAAATATGCCAACAAACCGAATTAAAAGAATAAAATCTAATTCGTAGTTATTGTGCCATATATTGCTATCTTTACAGACAATCAATCCTTTTTTCATATAATTTCAACGGAAGCTCCTTTAAGGGGCTTCTGGTTTTATGTCCTTTCTTCAAGTTTTTCAGCATGTTATTTTTGGTTCAAAATAAAAAACATGCTTTGGTTCTTTACACCCTACGCCCGGGATAAAAAATTGTTACATGCGATTGACCGTTGCTTTTCTCTGGTAACGGATGCCAATGATTGGGTTGTACTGCTGGATGGTGATACTGCTTTTTTACGAAATGATTTTGGTCACGTGATCCAGCGGGCCATTGATGTTTTTCCGGATACAGGACTTTTCACCTGTTATGCCAGCAGGTGCCATTATAACTGCCAGGTCCCAACTGGCACCGACATCAATTCCGATTCAATTTTATACCATAAAAATGTGGCGGATCATGTTTCAGTGATTGGTCAGAATAAAGTCCTTGATCTTAATTGTCGTATTGCTGGTCATCTGCTGGTTATCCGGAAAAAAACCTGGTCCTCCATCCGAAATGAAGTTTTCGCCAAAGCCGCCAACAAATATATTCTCGGCGTGGATACTAAGATTTGCTACGCCATACTTGAAGCAGGACTGTCCATTCGGCTGATACAGGAACTCTACATTTTTCATTACCTGCGTCTGGCCGAAGGCTTTGACTTCGACGGCCACCTGAAAGCATAAACAGATATAACCATGTAATCATATAACCATATAACCATATAAACATATAACTACATCAATAATGGAAGATATTAAATTAAAGGTTGTTGCCTGGATAAAATCGGGCATGAATTACAATGACGGGGTTAATTTGCTGATTGAACTGACGAACAAACAATCTTATTCAGCGATGTTTACGGGCAGGGAACCAAACATGAAAAACAAACTTCCCTATGAAATCTGCAAGGCTTCGCAGTTGGCAGATTTTACGAACTGGAAAGTATTTATTCAAAAAATTAAAAACGCGTCGCCTTCGGCAGCAACCCAGTTTATTTCTCCGCAGGAGAAAAAACTGGCTCAGCACTATTCAAGATCCTTTGACGCCTCCAAAGTGGAATTGGCTGTTTCAATTCCCAATTCCCCGGAGGAAATCGATGATTCAAAAAATGCAGAAGCCTATCCACCTATAATTCAGCGTGTCATTTTTGAAACAGCCAGCCTTTTTCAAAAACGCAGATCGCTTCATCTTCAGATGTGTGAATTATCCGATACCAATACACCCGTTGTGGTAAAAAAAAGAGCTGAATTTTTTGATGCGATAAAAGCAATATCTGAGCGGCTTAAATTGTTGTACGATGCCAGGCAAAATTTTATTCAAAAGAATATTTTGCCGGAAGAGCGTCAGCTTTTTGAAAATACAGAAATCGCTGAAAACAATCTGAAAAATGAAATTCAGAAACTCGATACGATCAGGACACTTAGCGCTGCTGATCTGAAGAAGATGAAGAAAAATCTCCAGACCTTAAACTCAAAGGACCAGTCAATGCTCGACTTCCAGTCTCCCAATCACAAGGGTCAGAAAATGCCGCTTCCCAATGGCCCGAAAAGATCAAAGCTGGAAACACGGATCAGCGACCGCATTAAATTGATTGAAGAAATTGAAATTCAAATCCTTCAATTGTCATGTTAGTCAATCCTTCATCGATCGAAATACAGCAAAAGCCCGATGCTGATTCCAGGCCCGAACCACAATCCCTGGTCGGTTCCGACCATGAATCTATGTTCGTGGCCGATGATACCAAAACATTGATAAAGGCAATTGGCCAGCTGAAAAATGGCTTTTCAACCCATTATTACAGCTGGGGCAACTTCAACCTTGTTCGCCTTATGCTGCACCTGGTCAAACAGACAGGTCCGGTTAACTGCCTGATGACCTCCTATTCATTTAGCCAGACCAGTATCGAGCAACTTCAAAACTATATCAACAAAGGACTTATTCTTTCATTCAGGGTATTGATTGATAACCGCGTCAAGACAATGAGCCCACTGCCTTTCCAGATGCTCATGGATAGTTTTGATTACCGGTGCACCTCCGTTCATGCCAAGGTCGCTTTGCTTTGGAATGATCAGTGGAAAATATCGGTTGTCACCAGTCAGAACGCAACGGATAACCCAAAACTGGAGCGCGGAACCATATTTACCGATCCTGCTATTTTTAATTTCGATTATCATATTCTTGACAATGAATTTAAACACGGAACATCTTGACCTTGCCACCATTGAAGAACTTGCTTCGCTGTTCTTTTCTCCCGGCGATATTTGTGTTAACCTTGAACTAAATGAGGATGATACAGAGCTGTTTTTAATCGGTATATCCCAAAAACAAACTTTTATTCCTGCAGTGGCAGCCTATTTCAAGGGCTGGTTTACGGCGGAAATTACGTTGCGAAAAGCAATTAAGCAGTCTGCGTTGAATGGCAGCAGCCCTTCCCAGCAGATCTTTTTAAACTATCAACGAGAATCCAGATCATGAATTATCCACCTCTTGAGGAAGTAAAATACGAATTGATAAAGGCTCATTTTTTAGATCCCGACAATTCACCTTTGCCTGTTCCGTACCAGGAACAGCTGAGCAGGCTCATTTCGATCACCCAACTATTGGACAGGTATCCGAACAAAAGAAATGCAATATTGATTCACCGGCAGAAATATCCTGATATATGTGAAAAAACGGCCTATAACGATGTCAAACTTGCTGCGCGCTTATTTCCGACGGTTCACACATTTGACTGGGATTTTTGGCAAACCTGGTTGATGAATGATATCTCAAAAAATATCATGGCCTGCTCGTTGACACGCAGTGAACGGGATCGCAAAATAATTGCGATAGAACATGCCAACCTTAGCCGGATGATAGCCAGCAGACCGGATGAACAAGCAGACATACGTCGCAATGAAAAGCAGGAGTTCTGTTTTTTGATTCAGAACAATAACCACTCAGCCAAACTGACTCCTGAGCAAATAAAGGACTTGCCTGTCGCCACGCTCAGGGATATTCACAAGCTGCTCTATTCCGGTAATGAGATTACCGATATCGAAGCAGAAGAAATAATGAACTCATGAGCCTTGAAGAAGTCTACCTGAACCGTCCTCAAAATCTTTCAGTAATATCGAATGCAAAAAGTGAGGTTAGTATTCACGGACGAGGTACCGGAAAATCTTTCATCATTGGCTGGGAAATCAGCCAGATTGTAAGATTAATGCCCCGTTCCGTTTCTTCTATAACGGGCAGAACATACGGCCAGATTTATTCGCGTACGCTTCCTTCAACGCTGAAATTTTTGGGGAAACTTGGGATTGAAAAAGATAAGGATTTTGTAATCGGCATTAAACCTCCCAAAAAATTAGCTTTTCTGCAACCTCACGAGAAAATAACCCGGTACGATAACTTCATCTCCTTTTCAAACGGAACCGGCTTTTTAATGCTTTCCCAGGAACGACAGGGCTCCTCAAGGGGACCAAATATTGACCGTGAAATAGTTGATGAAGCTTTGACTTTAAATAAACAGCGTTACGATGAGGAAGTATCACCGGCGAACAGGGGAAATGAAGAACTCTGGGGATTCAAAGCGCCTCAAGAAGATAAGGTCATTCAACATCACGGCTTCAGGTATGTTTCTTCGATGCCTTATACCCTTGATCAAAGATGGCTTTTGAAATTTGGCGACTACTACGAACAGGAGGCCGGAATACACATCTACGATATCTGGAACAGAATTGTAAAGCTCCAGATTCAATTAATAGAATCTCAAAAAACCGGTGATAAAATACTGTTCAAAAATATCTGGAATGAAATCGTCCGTTTAAAATTACAGATCGCTCCTTTTGTATCCAAAGAAGGACTGTTATTCACGCTTGCAAATGCTTTTGACAACCTTGATAATTTAGGCATGTCATACATTGTCAGGGAATTTGAAAAGCAAAACCTGCTTACATTTATGGTGGAGATCCTGAACTGGATTCCCGACCAGGTGGAAGATTGTTACTATCATCTTGACAGCTCACAGCATATCTATTACGATGCAACAGATAACGACTATATCAGGGATGTTGCCGAAAACACCAACTGGAATACAGAACAACTATCTGCTGAAAATTGCCGGTTTGATCTTGACTGTGATCCTCACAGACCGATTGAGATCGTTCCGGATTGGGGCTCAAAGATCGCTTTGTTCTCTGTTGCCCAGGAACGCAATTACAACTTTGTCACTAAAATGATGCAACCGGTTGACTGCACCATCAATGAATTCTTTGTCAGATCAAATACGCCTGGCGTGATGATCGATGATCTTGTCGATAAATTCTGCAAATATTATTCACCTCATCCTACCAGGACCATCATTTACTTTAGGGACAGATATGGTGATTCACGCCAGCCGAACGCAAAGAACTCAAAGACGTATAATGAACAGGCCATTGACCGTTTTACGTTCAATGGCTGGACAGTTGATGTTCGGGTGCATAAAGGACAAGAACCACCGCAACATGATAAATACCTGTTGTGGATGAATATCTTAAAAGGGAATGATACTCGTTATCCTAACTTTATCATCAATGGTCACAGGTGTAAGTACACGATCATTTCAATGAACAATACGAAGGTAACAGACAAAGACGGCAAATTTGCAAAGGATAAAAGTTCCGAACAAAAACATTCAATACTCCCAGAAGAGGCGACGCACTTTGGAGATGCTGTCGATAAAAGGATGTGGACAAAGTATAGTAATCTTGTAAACAGATACAATTCAACCTTTATTGCGCCACGCATTTAGGTGCCCCATACATCTCAGGACTGATTCACCACAAAGGACATTAACACTGTTAATGTCAGGACTCATTTGCTGCTTTCCACCATTTTTTACATTTTCTTCCTGTTTTCCACCATTGACGCAATGGCAAGCATTGAAGAGCAATATTTGTTATTATGTTTTATCATATTTCCTGATTTTCCACTTTTTTTTTCTTCAACCCTCCGTAGGCCATAGTCGGGCCCCCTGCTCTCTGCACAAAATTTATTCCCCGTAAATTTTGTGCAGTGAATTGGGGGATTGGAAATTGCTTCATTTTTGATTACAATCATTCTAAGATTGATTTTTACAAACCAAATCTTGAAATATTGACTTTAAGAATACATTAAATTTCATATTTTATCTTTTGTAAATACTTATACTGCCTCTCCACTGATCGGTGTGTTTACTTATTTTGGGTGCAAAGGTATTGATCGCCGGACGGAAAAGTCAAGGGCCGTCCGGTGAGGCAATGGCAGATTTCTTAGTTAATCACCTCCCGGCACTTCGTGCTCGGTCACTTTCCCTGCCTCTCAATTGCACGTCAACTTTATGCTAAACAGCATACAGTTGATGATCCCCGCTAAAATGATTTTTCCCTTCCGGTTGAAACTGACATTCGCCCATTGACAAGAATCCGCCCGGCTCAATGAGGTGTGCCCGAAAATAATTAACGGCGCGCCTGATGCCCAAATAAGTCCGCAAGGCAAGCGGCAGAAAAAATGAATAAACTGGATCTTTACGAAGTGGTTACCCAAAAGATTATTGACCGTCTGGAAGCAGGGGTGGTTCCGTGGCAGATACCCTGGCGAACAAAGAATGGAATGCCACGTAACATGACCACCAACCGGCCTTATACCGGAATTAATTTCTGGATGCTCCTTTGCATGCCTTACACATCGCCGTTTTACCTTACTTTTGACCAGGCTAGATCGCTGGGCGGTAACATCCGCAAAGGTGAGAAATCAACAATGGTGGTCTTCTGGAAGATCCTCGAGTCGGAAGAGAAAGACGGTTCAGTCAAGAAGACACCCTTTCTTCGTTACTACAATGTTTTCAACCTGACACAGACCGAGGGTATTGATGAAAAGAAGATTCCGGTTACGGAGGCTTTTGATCACGATTTTAATTCCATCGCTGCTGCTGACCGTATCTTCTATGAATGGAAAGACTGCCCTAAGATCAGATGGGATGATACGCATGCCTACTATTCTCCGTCAACAGATACGATCCATATGCCTAATCAAAGGTCATTCTTTCGCGATGAGTACTGTTATTCAACGCTTTACCACGAAGCAATCCATTGCACGGGCCATCGCTCACGGCTGGGGCGGCACGAGAAAATAAAAGATCATCAGTTTGGTAATCAGGATTATAGCCAAGAAGAGATTGTGGCCGAGATGGGAGCAGCCTACCTGTGCGGTATTACCGGTATTGAGCAGCAGACCATCGAAAACAATGCTGCCTACATCAAAAGCTGGATCAGAACTTTCAACGACGATCCGAAGATATTGGTTCTGGCTGCTGCCCAGGCACAAAATGCGGTGAATTACATACTGAATCAGTCAGATCGGCAACCCTGACAATCCGGAATATTCATTTAAAGAGGCTCAGTCAGGGCCTCTTTTTCATAAACCTCAAACATTGAATACTATATGTCATTAGGGAAGAGAACTATAATAGTTTTTTCAAATTTTTTTTAGTTGAAATTTATTTCAACTTTGTCAAAAATCTAATGTACTAACTCAAAATTATATGCTATTAGCTTTTGATGATAATTACCAAAGAATTAGTCCGCAAAAAGGAATTTCGGCAATTTGTCCGATTTGTAATGAGGAGGTTGTTTCTGTATGTGGAGAAATTAATATTCACCATTGGAGACATTTAAGCACAACAAATTGCGATCCTTGGAAAGAACCTGAAACAGAATGGCATCGGCATTGGAAAAGTCAATTTCCTAAGAATTGGCAGGAAGTGGTAATTGATAAAAATAATGAAAGACATAGAGCAGATATCCAAACTTCTTCAGAATTAGTTTTGGAATTACAGAATTCTTCAATCTCAAATAGAACCATTCAAGAAAGGGAAAATTTTTATGGGAATATGATTTGGTTGATAAATGCAGAGATTTTTGCCAAAAATTTCAGCATACGAAGTCGGGTAACATCTGGTTTAAGGGAGTTAAGCGAACATTATAATTACTACTCAAATCTACAACAAGACATTGATGAAGAATTAAAACCGTTGAGAAATTCTCAGGATGAAAATAATAGAGAACTTGAACGAACGATTTCGACAAAAGCTGAATCGGAAAAAAAATTAGATAAATTAAAAACTGCATATGAGGATATTGACATCCAGGTAAGTGAATTGTTGACCAGGAGTTTTTATTACGGAATTTATATGAACTTTAATTCAAGTAACATAAGTCTTATCCAGGATTTAAATCAAGAATTAAAAAAAATCGAAAAAGAAAATGACGAAAAATCATCCCTGATAAATGCAATAAATCAGCTTCCTGATTCCTTAATAAACAATTACTATTCATATAAAAGGGTCTCATTTACACAAGTCAAATCCAAGAGTTTTGCTATTTGTAAAGTTGTCAAAACAATTTCAATCAACGATATTTTTCCAATAGTTATTGATTTAAAATCTGAAAGCAATTTCCGCTGGTATGAACAACAAAGCGATCAATATACTTTAATCATCGACCCTACAGAAAATTTGTCAAACATCAAAATGGCCTTGCAACAGCTTGAAAATAAGCATAGAGAAGTAATTGTTGCCAAGGATATTGCCTTTTCTACGCTAAAAAAAGAATTGCAGGAATGGTTAGATTTAAATATTCAAAAATTGCAACAGGATATTACTGATTGTGACAATAAACTCGAATTTCTGATGGAAGAAATGGAACAAACACGACTTGAAATAATTTATACAAGGGAACGCTTAGAAAAAGAATCTATTGAAAGTGAAATACTTATTAAAAAGGAGATTAAGAAAAAGGAGATTGCAATAAAAACCAATCTCAAAGGATTATATTCTTATAGTTGGAAGCATCGCAGACCATCCTGGAATTATGCAAATGCTACTATTTTCCTTGACTTCGGCGAATCCATTTTTGAAATTTTAAATGAGAATCAGTTCAAAAAGATTTCTAAAATGGAATTTATTGAAAAGGTAATAAACTGGAAATGAATTAAATTCTAAACATTCGAAATACAATTTGTCATAATTCAGTTGATTTATTTACGATGCAATACAATCCCCCACCATTGATTTGACTTGGCAATAAGTTGAATGTTCGTTGACTTGACCTGGTGTGTTATCCTTTTGTTTTTGCCCTAATATTTCAGCCTCCTGGATAAGCTTTTTCTGAAATGGTGGCGATATCCTGCTCCGATAAAACAGGTGGCAAAACATTTACTCCCTTCTCACCATGCCTGGCAGCACCTGCAGTTTTAAAATTGATTCTGGAGATTTGGTTTTCGGTTTTATTTCTGCGGATGTCCAGCTATTCTCATGACAAATTCAGTTAAAATTCTATGCTAAGTTAGCTCTGATCCCTGCGCGGACGTTTCACTCATGAAAGGATTTTCCCGGCATATCCTCCCTCCCTACTATCAGTCCGGTATTCCAGTTCCTCCTTGCATGCCTCTATTTATCAAGCTATTCACTTGCATATAATTTTTAAACTTAAATTTTGCATCATGAAAACAGCTTCAAAAACCTCCGCAAATTACAATGTTGAAAACAATGAATCTCATTTCCATTTTAATTGGAATCCCACCTCCGATTCAGCCAGCCTCAAAGCATGGGAGGAAGAAAATGCAGAATATGCCACCTGGAACTTGATCGACGATGAGCAGGATACCGCTTCTTGCTAATAAGTTAAAGCCTCTGTCGGGGCTTTTTTTATTGCCAATTTTATCCCTTAGAAAATACTGTTAACTCAAATTACGGGGCAAAGTTATTGATCGCCAGCCGGAAAAGTCAAGGGACGTCCGGTTTTCTCTTTTATAAATCATTACTATTCACCTCCCGTCACTTCGTGCTCGGTCACTTTCCCTATTGTTTATTCTTCCTCTGGTTGAAACTGACATCCCGCCCTTGACTAGAATCCGCCTGGCTCAATCTCTTTTGCCCGAAATTTAATTTAACGGTGAGCCAGATACCAAAATAAACCCGGAAGGCACCGGTGACAAAAGATGACGAATAAGAATCTTGCACGCAAGGCGGTCAGTGAAGAGAATGAAGTACTGACCAATGTAAAGGAATCGGAAGCTCCTGTTCTGTCCATCGTGATAGACGAAACCGCAGAGAAGAAGGAAGAAATTCCTGCACCCGAGCCTGCTCCAAAGCCGGTTGCTACAATGACAATTGTCGAGAAGGAAGAAGTTCGCAAACCTACTCTTGAAGAGAAAATTCAGAGGGTGGAAGATCTGACGCTCCTGATCGACAGGTACAGGGCTTTGGCTGAATCAAGGCGTAAACTTCAAACTTTCCAGATTGGTGCTGATTCACTAAGCTCTACCATCCTTCTGCGGGATGCTGCCGGCAATGAATTCAGAACTTCAAATTCATCAGTTATAACCACTGTGATTGATGAGATGAAACGAACGCTGGATTCCAAGGTCCGCGAAGTTGAAACCTTAATCAACTTTTGAAAAATCGGGAGCTTTGCTCCCTTTTTTTGATCGCTGCTGCTCAATACTTTAAGGCAATATTTTTTATTTACTTAATGCAAAACGGACGCACATTTTTATAACAATGTAATCCGTTTAAATCCGTGTAATCCTTTCTAAATCCTTGTAATCCATTATCTCCGGAGATCTCTCTCCTACAATTTTTCACCAAATGTATTGATCGCCAGCCGGAAAAGTCAAGGGCCGGAGGGTTGACCTTTCTGATATTCAGTAGTGTCACCCCCGGCACTTCGTGCTCGGTCACTTTCACGTTTGTGTTTTTCCACCTCCGGTTGAAACTGACATTCCGCCCTTGACAAGAATCCGCCTGGCTCAATTCTCACTGGTTCAAATTATAGCGAGCCAGATGCTTAAATAAATCCGGAAGGCACCGGTGAAAAATATGAAGATGGATAATTGGAATTTAATCAGCATTTACACGACGAAACAGGCCGTTGCTGATGGTGTATTGATCCGGGTCGATGATTCCCAATCACAAGAAGTGGGGATCAAATTTCCTGTTTACCTTTCCCTGGGAGTCTTTTCAAAATATGTCCAGGTTCCCGCCGGTTATGAGGATGAACAGGATAGTACAGGCCGCCTTTTTGATCTGCTGAACACATTTGTATATGCTGCAAAAAGATGTTCCGGCAACTTCCTGGAATATCATTTTGTCACGCATACCCCCGATGCTGATAACTGGGAGCCTAACGAGGTCTTTACCGGTGGTGACCGCACTTACCGGCTTGTAAAACTCAAAGCAACGATTGAGGGTCAGGATTTTGACGACCCGTCGCCCGCCATATTCATCCTTAAGCCACAGGAGGATTAACCATGACACGCACATTTAAACTCCAGCCAAAGTATGTTTCCAGGAAATATACGCGTGACATAAAGGTTATCCCAAAGCTGACTTTCTCAGGTAACTGGCTTCAGAAAGCGGGTTTCCTGCCCAATGAAATCATTTATGTGAAGGTCGAAGACGGCCGCCTTGTCATCACCTCTTATCAACCAACCGAATAATTAACAATGGCGTGCCAGGTGCCTATAAAAGTCCCAAGGGCATGGGCAAATTCTATGACACAGTATGTCCACAAGTATTATCCTGAAATCACGTGCGAAACAGTTTCCACAACGGCCAGGGGATGGAAAGTCCTGCAAAAGGATCCCAAACACAAGAAGAAACCCAAAGTTGCGTTTTACGACTTTATCGATTTCAGTGACAAAAAGGGTTTCTGGATAGCAAAAAAAGACTCCTGATTTTTTCAAAGGCGTGCCAGCTGCCAACACAAGTCCCAAGGGCATGGGCAAATCAAATGACTGAATTTCAGTTTCTTGAAAATCTTGAATTTTACCAGCGCCGGTTTGAAAAACATCACCACAGGTTTATCCGGGATTTAAACCTCTATATCCGGAATAATCGTGTTCATGATAGTGTGTTTTTCAATACGGTACTGAACTATTCTTTGAATATAACCTTATCAGCTTCCTGGATTAAATTATTAAAAGATTTTAATTCAGATAAATACACCAATATTTTACGTTTTTCACCCGATTTCAATAATTTAAACGGCGTGCCAGATGCCAAAATAAATCCGACGGGCAGCGGTAATAACGAATGAGCCAATACAAAAATGATCCACGGATGATCACCGCCAAGTTTTCATCCAATTGTTCCAAATGCAAAACGAAGCTTTTAAAGGGTACTACCATCTATTACTGGCCTTCATCAAGGGAAGTATTCTGTACCAAATGCGGCGAAGGTCCATACCGGCAGTTTCTTTCAAGTGCTGCTGATGAAGATGTCTATAACGGATGCGGTAATCCTTATGCTTACTGATTAAAAAAAGGGAATTTCTTCCCTTTTTTTAAGTCGCTACAGATTAAGTCAAATAAATTTGCTGCTCAAAATGGAATTTATCATTCGAATCAATATTTATCCGGTAATAATCGGATGTAACCGGTTATTATACAACAAATACGACAATTATTTTGCATATTTGGTAGAATTATATAAAAGTTGGGTGTCTAACCTGAATTTTCATGGTTAGACCTTAAAGCCATCCGGAAGATATAATTGTGAACGTAATTCATTTTTTTAAAATCAGAATATGAAAAAGCTAACTGCTCAGCCAATTTCTTTGCTTGAACCTCCAGTTTTAGTTCACGAAACGATGCAAAAGTTTTTTGATCTGGGAATTGAAAACTTCAATCGAAGAAATTATCATCTTGCTATTGAATATTTTTCGATGGCGATTGCAAGGGATCCGCAAAATTCAATTGCGCATTATTACCGCGGCACTGCAAAAATATATACCAGGGATTCGCAAGGGGCAATTAATGACTTAACCATGGCTGTTGAAATTCCCTTATCAAAAAAGGAATTGTATACAAGGGACAATGCCCCAATATTCCCCTGAATGGTTTGCACCATAAGGCACAAAACTTCCAAATCAGAACTTAAATGCTAAGTACGCTCCACAAAAGCCCTGAAAACATTTTTTGATTTTTAACGGTATTCCATTTCTTACCACCATTCCAACCCCGGATTTCTAATCCTTTTTGCTTTTGATTGTTTCAGCTTCACAGTCTATTTGGAAGTCATGTTTCCGTCACACCAATTACGGCAATTTTACCACCAAATGACAATATGAAGTCGCTTCGTTTACTGATGAATAGATCATCCCACCAAATACATTTTGCTGATGCACTTCATCTTGTATTCCGATTCCAAATCAAAAGTTTTGGATGGTAAGAGATTTTTATAAAATTCTACGCTAAGTTAGCTCCCATTCCGGGTGCCGCTCCGCTCTGTCAAGAACTTTCGCGGCATATCCTCCCTCACTTCATTCAGTCCGGTATTCCACGGTTTCTTGACAGCCCCTCCATGGTCCGCTGATCACTTGCATATAATTTTTATCTAAAAATCAATACCATGAAAACTTTTAAGAAATTTTACATCGGAAAAGGAAAGCAAGTTGAAGGTCTGAACATTGCAAAATGCACCTGTCGCCTGGAAGATCTCGAACAATTCAGCTACGAATACGACGGCGTCAAATACGTCACATTCGAAGTGGCTAAAATGAAACAAGCCGATAATTTCGGTCGCGACTACACCCTCTACGTTTCCAAAAAGGAAGAATCTGAAGAAGCTGAAAGAGAATCAAAAAAAGCTTCCAAAAAGGCAAAGAAATCCAAAAGGGAATTGGAACCTGCCGGTAAAGAAGGAGATGATCTTCCTTTCTGAAAAACCAAAAAAAGCCTTGTTTTCAAGGCTTTTTTTGTGGTCTGTCTTATCGAAAAACTAAAAGTGAATTGGAAGGGATATGGCCGTTCCAGTGATATAATTATCAAAATCTCAAAAGGGTAACCCAACATCGGTTTAAAACTAATTGAAATGATTGGCTATTGGCCGAAGTTTTATTCTTGTTGCTGCGATTACCTTAGAACACCTGCGTTAAAGAGGCTACGAGTCGATGCTTACTTATGCGAGTAAATTGCGCCGCATCTTAATGAAAATCTGTATATGAGAACTGAAGTTATAAGGATATGCGACCCTCTTCCTGTGATGATTACATCTCAGGGCAGTCCACTCCATTAGGAGGTGCACATTTATATTGTCAAGCAATAGGCTTTAATGGTCCTCTGTCCATTCAAAAGGTTATAAAAAGTCCTGTGATAACCATTGAATAAAATGTCTTCTCCTTTATATTTTACGACATGCACTGGGTCTTCACTTTTACTATGCTTAGGACCACTTATTCCAACGTCTGGTTGAAAATATTTTAACCTCTCGCATTCAATGTCAATCCGTCGTCCACATTCTTGAAAGCAATTTTCATAATTTCCATATGTGTTTTGAAGAGAATTTCTAATAACCGTCAAGTCAAAGTCTCGAGTAAAAAGATTTGAATCTGGGAAGGTCCTTTTTAAGAACACCTCTAAATTTATAACAGTCTGTTTCGGAATACGATTAGGTGCATCATAAATGATATCTGAATGTTTGCCGAAAATATCTATTTTGTCTTCCATATGTGTTGCCCCCTAATGTTCAGCAGCTATCCGCAAGACGGGAGTTTCCCGATAAACTTCCTACGAAAAGTTGCATTTCAATTTACTAATTTCCTGTTATCAAAAAACTGAAACTCTATTTGCCGGGTTGTTTGCTGTTATGCACAAGTTAATTTTCGTTATATATTTCTACAGTCAATCCACCGCCACCATTTATTGTATTAACACCCCATATTAAACTGTCAGATGTCATAAAATAGAATCTCTTACCTTTATCGGTCTCAACTTTCATTGAAGTGAACGGTCCTTGTTTATTTTCGCATGTTCCAATTATGCCTGTAAATTTTAGTGACCGCACTTCTTTTTCTCCAGCGTTATGGGCTTCAACTAACACTTTTCCTCCAAAAATTGATTTAGGTTCAAAGTAAGAAAATGTCTCCCGAATTAAGTTCGTAGTATTTGGGGTTTGGTTCAAAGGTAATTGACTATTAATTTTTTCCAAATTGATAATTTTTTCATTTAACGATTTTATTAGACTCATTTGTGAGCCGATATCATAGAATCTAATAATGCCGAAAACTAGTCCGAGTGCAACTATGCCATAAGTAAATCCAACCGGAGCATTAAACTTGAAAAATTTAGTGTCAAGTGTGGAATCTGATTGTGATTTGCTCCCCATTTGATTCAATGCAGAAATAATAGCAAATGCCCCGGTAGATGCAAAAAATAGTCCTATAAGTGTTATTAAAAAATTCATGTCTATTTCGTTTTGTAATTTGTGCAATATTTTCCTTAGCTACATACATGCCGGGATTTTAACCGCAGAACCTCTTACGAAGAACTGCACTTCAAATATACACTTTCCTTTCAACCGCGTGCCAAAAACCCGACTTGTACCTTGCTGCTATCGGCTGCCTTTCTATTTCTTTATCAGTAAAATGTGAAATATTAATCATGTCGCTTAAGAATAAGAGTATCAATATTGTCTGCACGCAAAATAAAAATTGTTGAATTATTTAAATCGGTAAGAAAAACTTGTTTGTCGGTATTACCAATGAATTTAAGTGTGTCAATTATATATGAATTAGAATTAGGTATTGCTTTTTGCCGGATTGTATATTTATATTTTATGTTTTGTTGAATAAGTTGACTTTGATATTTTCCAGATGCAAAAGAGAAAATTGGAATGTAAACTAGTAACCAAATTGCGTATTTTCTGATTCTAGCATTTTCAATAGAATCGTGAAATATTTCAATCCTGTCAAAAAAGGTTATCGGAACTAAACCTGTGACGCCAGCCCATAAATACCATCGTTGAACATTGTTAATGTTGTAAAGAATAAGGACTATTATTAACCAAAAAATAAAAGCAATTGAAATGCCTATTTTTGAATTAAGCTTTTTTCCTATATTGATATTCCTTCCACCACCTGGTTGAAGATTTTTGTCAAATCCGAAAAATATCTCGTTTAATGATGCCCCAAAGATAAAAAGGATGAATAACGAAATGAATGGGAATACAAATGTTTTAATTATATCTTGCAATCCAACATATGCAAGTCCATTAATGCCAAATGTAGACCAGAAAGTGAGGTGATAAAGTCCTGCACTAACTGTCAGATATGGGATTGAAAATAGCAAAAGCGGTTTATAGTCTTTCATAATGTTTGGTCTAGCACTCAAGGTTGCCGATAATGTTCCTCAGATACTCGCAGTCCGGGATTTTTAACAATGAACCTTCTATGAAGAACTGCACTTCAAATATACTCTTTCCTGTTAACAAAACATAGTACCATCTGGGTACAATAATTTTTTTGGAACTTCCAGTTGGTGGCTTTTCCTTATGCATGACGGTATTGCCTTGTGCCACCTTCACATTAGTATCGCGATCTATGTGCTGTAAACTAACAGGAGGGGAACTGGAATAGGGTAAGATCCAACCTAACAGGTAATGTTGGCCGAAATTATAGGAAGTATGTATATCATGCTTTAATCAAGCGTGTTAACGGTGGTCAAATTGCTTCCATTCTTGCCGTACTTTCTTGGGAAAACCAACGATCTCACTCAAGTGTGCATATATATCTTGGCCCGAGACGAAATGGCTAAATTTTCAAACGGTCAACGACAAACTAAAGACAGCTGATGGATTCAACACAAATTCTTAACCTTACGTCTCATTAATTCATTTGTGGACTGGTTTATAAGAGACTTTCCGGCTTGATCCTTGTTCAGGCATATTTCCAAATAAGTCCTATGACAAACGAGGAAAATAACGCCCATTCTATCATAAAATATGAAATCCACAATCGTAAGCGAACAGATGAGGCCAGGATCTTTATTTTCGTACTCCAGGCAGTTTCCCTAATCGGAGTAGCCTTTTATTTACTAAAATGTTTATAAACTAAGCGTATATGATAATTTGGCTCTTTTTTTGCGGTTTCTGGTTTAACGGTGGAGGCTTTATACCGTTTTAATGGCATATAGCCTATGAAATCGGTTGGATTTTATGCACCCTTATTTTTATCTTATCCACTGTTTTCTCTTTTAATCATATTTCTCATAAGACATCATAGATATCAAAACCACCACTGATGATAAATTTTTGAAGCAAGTTGTGCACTTTTATATTTATCTTGGATGCTGGTATGGTTTTTCCCTCCAATTTTTCAAAATACTCCTTTGCCTTGTTTCTATCAACCGTGTTCTTAAGATCATCGAAGTGACCATAGCCATTTATATTTGCCTCACTGATGCCTGAATTCATCATATTTCTAAGTTTGGTTTCATCTAATCCGAGAAGTTGTGAAATGTGATTGATTTCTGCATTCTTAGCTTTGAATTGATATGCTGTTATTCTTTCCTGAAGATTACCGCCTTCAATCGTTGCATTCCCGCTTTGAACATCGTGAAGATAAATATTGGCAAATTTTTGCTCATCCTGTGTCAGAGAAGCGAATGATTTATGCAACTCATCCAGCGCCTGCTGAATTTGGTCGTTATCAACTCCTGCCTGTTTAAGCGTCTTCAGGTATTTTTCATACCGGGAATTCATATAATCAGCATCAATGACACCGGTATCAATTTGGGTCAGATAACCATCAATTTCATAAGGAACATCATCCATACCGCCGCCGCCACCGCCGCCATTAAATAACTCTTTGTAACGAAGCGCCAAAATCAGGTAAGTATTTTCATCAAGTTTCATCTCTATTACCGATTTTTGCTTCCCTTTACCAAACTCATATTTTAATTGGCTCCATTTAAAGCCTTGAATTTTAGCAGCTTCTAAAAAGTTATTGAACGATTTGAAAAGAATGGCGAACCTGCCGCGTTCCGAACGATCTTCGGGTAACTTCTCGAAATTCGGAATACCCGCACTTTTGAACAATTGGGATATCTCATCAAATACGGAATTCATTCTGTCCAGGTTGTAATCCAAATGCTCTACAAATAGTCCGAAATCTTTATCGCCGGAATATAGTTTGACCGCTTTGATAATATTCTGTTCCATTGTATGAGGCATTCTGTAATAGCGAATCGTACCAAAAGGCTTGTCAGGGCCAAAGAGCCGGTTTGTTCGCGAAAACGCTTGAATGATATTTTCATATCGGAGCACCTTGTCCATATAGATCGTATTTAGCCACTTCGAATCAAAACCGGTGAGCATCTGATCTACCACTATCAACAGGTCAAGTTGTTTATCGGGTGTTCTTTCTATTCTTGTATATGGCTCTTTATGTGCAAGCCTTGCGGCAATATCTTTTTTAAATTTTGCATGAGTAGCGAACGTAAAATCCTGTTCGTAACGTTTGTTGTAGTCATCTATAATTTCGACCAGGCCATCTTCTTTATATTGTACACCGCCGTTGTTGTCAATATTTGGATCGAAAAGGGCGGTAATTTTCAATTCAGGTTTTTTGCTTTTTATCAGCCTGTAATATTCAATAGCTTCGTGAATGCTGCTTGTTGCAAATAGGGCGTGAAACTTCCCATTCTGGCTAAGCGTTAACCAGTTTTCCGACAGATCGTTTACCACCATTTGATGATGTTCGGTCCGCTCATATTGCGATATCGGCAATTCATCTTCAATACCTTTCACGTACTTCCCATTACTGGCAATATAACCGGCCATTTTGACCAGCTTCATGTATTTATTGAAGATCTCTTTTTTCTTTGGATCGGACAATGCCTCACTTTCATCATTTGCCTTCGCTTTTTCAAGTGCAACCGCAATCCTTAAATCCCGATCCTTATAAGTCAATACTTTATAAGGGTCAAAGCCCAGTACGTTCTTGTCGCGTATACCATCGGCAATGCTGTACCGGTGCAATTCATCCCCAAACACCGTAGAAGTAGTATTCATCCTCCTTTGGTTTTCTTCATGGATGGGTGTACCGGTAAACCCAAAAAATATAGCCGTAGAAAATGTTTCTTTTATTATCCTAAGCATATCACCAAAAGTGGAACGGTGGCATTCATCCACGATAAATACAATTCTTTTGGCATTCATCTGCTGAATATCATCCGCATTAAGCCCGTCCTCTTCGTCTTTGATGTTGCTCATCTTCTGAATAGAGGTAACAATTAATGTGTTGGCCGGGTTGGAGCTTTTCAGTTTTGTAACCAAAACAGCTGTATTTTCGGTTGCCTGAACATCTTCGTTTTCGTCGGCAAAAGCACGATACTCTTTCAACGACTGTGTACCCAGTTCGATGCGGTCCATTAAAAAGATTACTTTGTCGGCATCTTTCGAGTTGGCAATCAGTTGCGCCGACTTAAAACTGGTCATGGTTTTGCCCGAGCCTGTTGTATGCCAAATAAAACCACCCAACAGATGTTTGATCTTCCAGTCGGTTTTCGAAACCTTGTCGGATATGGCATTGGCCGCATAATACTGATAGCTGCGCATTACTTTAAGCACTCCGTCTGAACCATCGGCAACGGTGTAGAAGCCAATTAACTGATGTGCCATTGGAATAGATAATAGCCAAGTAGCTATTTCTTTCCAATTATTGATTGGTTCGTTATAAAAGTCGGCCCAGTGAAAATAAAAATCCTTATTGAACTTACCATCGATACCTGGATTGGCAAAGTAAACCGTTTCGTCGGGTTCCATCGCAACAAATATCTGAACCATCGAAAATAAACCTGTAAAAATACCTTCACCGGAATATTTTTCTACCTGATTGTATGCCTGACTCACTGACACGCCGCTTTTTTTCAACTCCACATGTATTACGGGCATACCGTTGATTAGGAGCATGATATCGCCACGGCGATCGTTCAGGATTTTTGACTTACTCTTGAATTTTGGTTGTAGCGCAACCTGGTAACGGCTTTGCCCTGCTGCGATCTCGCGGCGGTCGTATATTTTAAGGCTGACTTCCCTCCCAAAGTGCAGCGTGTCGGCAGGATTATCGCGGGTAATAGCAACGGTTTTACCATTGATGAAGCCATTCAATTTGAGCGGGGTTCTCAGCTTTATAATCTGCTCGATAATCTGCTGCATTTCACCCTCTGTGAGCGGGTAATCGTTCAGCCGGTCGATGCCACGGTTGTTATCAAATAGGATCTGTGCCCAGTTCCTGAGCAAATCTTCTTCGGTAGGATGCTTTAAAATCGTTTCCTCCCATCCTTTTTTTGAAAGTATTTCTGTTAAGGCTTCTTCAAATTCGGCTTCGGTGGTAAATGGCATGGTATATGAATTTCTTTATTTGTATTCTTTGAAAAAATATTAAACAAACATTTTTTCAAGACAGGCTTTTTTAATATTTTTCAGTTTTTCTAACTCGCTCTGCTGAAGGGTTATAAGATTGTCAAGGTTTTTGAAATACTTACCGATTTTGGACTGTTCTAAAATATTGGGCGGTAGATTGGTTTGAATTTTATTTAAATGTACAGGGCCAAAATTAGGCTGTGCTCCACCAGTAATTAAAAGATCAATTTGATTTTTGAATTGGTTTGACTTTAAAAATACAAGTAAATAGTCATAATCTAAACTACTTAAAGGTTTAAATCTGATTACACTTGTATTCATCAATAATGGTAAATCCTGTTTTCTAACAATTGCAACCTTACCATAACTATTCCCAGAACTTGCGACAACAATATCATTCTCTTGAATTTCAAAATGTTCATACATATTATGAAATTCCTTTAATGAAATGTGTCTATCAGTCCGTTCTAAATTCAAAATTCCATTTTCAAGGTTTGTAATATTAATTACTTTGATACCAAGGTTTGTGAATTGCCAGTATCTTAAACCGGGACCTTCTTGAAACCAACAAATTCCTTTAAATTCCTTCTCTTCCCAACTCTCATTAAACCCCTTGAAACGAATTTCAGGGACAACCGCTCCATTTTGTGGGAACATTTTTTCGAGCATTGCTTTTTTTACCGTTACCAGCTTGTAATACTTACGTTGATGTAGGGTGATAAGGTGGTCGAGGTGTTTTAAAAAGGTTCCGATTTGTGATTGTTCATCATCTTTTGTCGTTGAAATTAAGGCTTTTGATAAATCATTAGAATTAATCGAGTCAAATGTTGAACCTGCAGAAAACTGTTTCCAATAATTATTCTCATTCATTCTTTTTAGTGACTGAAAGATAAATTCGTTGGCTTTAATTGCAGCTACTCCTCGCCCTATTACTACATTATATGCGGTTTTTCCTATTTCACCGACTGGCGCACGTACACTCATTATTAAATCTTCAGCATCCGCAATTTTGGTTACTTGCTTTGTCCAAACCCGAGGTACAACATTACCATTTTTCATATCTGCATTACCCTGAACTAGGATATAGTCTTCAGGATTATCTGTGTAATTTACACCATTTGGGGATTGCCCCATGGTAATTTTGACTATTTCCCCCAACTCTTTCACTTCCCATTCCCCATCAAACCCCTTAAATCGGATCTCCGGTTTATTCTTTTTCTCAGCCATCTTATTCCCCCTTTAGCAATGATTTGAACTCGCTAAGACCTTTTACATCAAATTCGTTGCCCGCCAGCTCATCGATCAGTGACGCTAATACTGTCTCTGTTTCGCGTATCTCTTCGGTCAGGTGGGAGTAGGTGACAGCGTATTTTTCGGCAAGCGCCTGCACTTTAGCCGTCAGTTCGTTGATAAGCACTTCAGGAAGTTTGTTCAGGGAGGCAACCAATGGGCTGATCCATTTGAGTTCGAGCAAATCAACCACTTGCTGATCCGTAAGGGTTTCGATCGTTGCTTTTGTCAGCAGATGCAACTTTGCCGCTTCGGTTTTGACCAATGCTTTGAGCTCTTTTTCTTCGGTTAGCAACTCAGCCACCTTTACTATTTTAGCTTCGTACGAATCTTCAGGCAAAACAGCATTTTTCTTCAAATCCGCCTTTATCTGCCTGGCTTCTTTGATCACCGCCGCGTTTACAAAACCATCTTTCGCATCGTTTACGGTATCCGATTCTTTTTCTTCCTCCGTAAGAGAGTCGAGTGTCTCCTCGTATTCGGAGGTGATTTCAATAAGGCGCTTTTCTTTCTTCTTCAATTGCTGCAACTTGTCTTGCAGGTAAGTCTCCTGCACCAGTTCAAAGGGCATAATGTGTCCGATCCAACCCTCCTGCACTTCGTGCTCTTTGCCGTCTTTCTTCTTCATCACCAGGTTGGGGTCCACTTTTTTAATAGCTTCAAACCCTTCGGTCTGGATGATTTCCAAATCAACCTCTATCTTCCTCCAGTCATCGTCGAGCAACTGATACGCCTCGTATTTGTCGATCAGTGGAAGCTTTTTCAACCTTTCAAATATATCTGCACTCAGGATGGTTTCTTCCTTTGAAACAGGCACCGCCTCCATATTGGTAAGTAGTTCTGTTTGAAGAAACCGGTGAAAATCGCCAAATGCCGTCGTAAACGTTTTTGCAAATTCTTTTACATTGGCGTGTTCGGTAATAGCATTCTTTACCTCTTCCACGTTCAATTCGGCATAAGCGGCGGAGGTTTTTGAGAATAAAGCATTACGCAACTCTGGGAAGGCCTGCCAGTATTTCGCGAGGTCATTAATTTCTTTTTCAGGAATACCACCAAACATAGACGCATAGATATCCCAGCTTTCGGCATTTTCGCTCGAATCGACATATCGCGGTATATTCAAGTTGTAGTCATTCGCACGAATGGCATCCCTGCTTACCACTTTTGAATAGTTGGGGATCGTTTGCCTGTTTATTACTGTATCTGCAGTTCTTTTGATATCCGAAGCCTTGAGCTTGTTGTTTTTGCCCACTTTAATAAAGCCTTTCGATGCATCCACAATCAACACATCGGTATTCGCCCGTTTTTGTTTCAACACCATGACGACAGTAGGTATACCTGTACCAAAGAAGATATTGGCAGGAAGCCCAATGATGGCATCGATATGATTCCCTTCAATCAGGTTTTTACGAATTTGTCCTTCTTCACCGCCGCGGAACAGTACCCCATGCGGCAACACTATGCACATGATGCCATCGGGCTTGATGTGAAACAGGTCGTGCAGCAGAAAAGCATAGTCCGCTTTGGTTTTGGGTGCAAGACCAAACCGGGCATAACGGGGATCGGTCTCTTTGTTGGCCGAATCCCATTGCTGAGAGTAGGGCGGGTTCGAAACAACCGCATCGACATACAGCGGATTATAGGACATGATCGGATCGTTTTCATCGAAATATGGCCAATCGACCTCCAACGTATCGCCGTTACGGGTCACAATATTATTGGGTATGATTCCGCGCATTACCAGATTCATACGCGTAAGGTTATAGGTGTTCTGTTTCAGTTCCTGCGCATAGTATTTGATATTATCCTGATCATCGATATGCTTCGCGACACTGCTGCCTATGTTGATCAGTAAGGAGCCTGAACCACTTGTGGGGTCTAAAATCTGAATTTCTTTTTTGCCCCTTAAATGCCAGGCCACAATTTCAGATATCAACAGGGAAACTTCGTGAGGGGTATAAAACTCACCCGCTTTTTTTCCGGCATTGGCGGCAAACATACTGATCAGGTATTCATAAATGAAGCCAAGCACGTCGTAATCCTGCCTACCATCCATTGGTATGTTTTTAATCAAATGAATCAGGTCACTGATAGCCTTTGTCTGCGACGCGGCGCTTTCGCCCAGTTTACTCAAGCCGGTCTGTAAGGTATCAAAAATGCCGTCGAATAATTTTTTGTGTGCGGGACTAATCAAACGGTTAAAAGCCGACAATGCGTCCCTCACATTGGAGACATCGAAATCCTTACCCATTTTAACCCAGGTGGAAAAGAGGTCTTTATAGGCAATAAAATAGCCGATATTACTTTTGATGTGTTCCACCGTTTCAGCATCTTCTTCCGAAAGCGCTTTTATCTCTTCATCGGTAAAATCTTCTTTTTTTACAAACTGTAGTTCTTTATCAGATAGGTATTTATAGAAGATGAATCCCAAAATATAATCTTTGTATTCATTTGCTTCAATTTTTGATCGCATTTGGTTGGCCGATTCCCAAATTTTTGCTGCCAGTTGTTGTTTATTCATTATAGATGCTTCTTTTCTTATCTGCGGTTAAACAGATGTGTATAAATTGTTTTTAATAACGGGTCAATCTTACTGATATATATGCAATAGCTCTGCGAATGTACGTTTTTATTTAACGTGCAAACAATATATTATTCAACCATAAACCGTTGCTTCGTAATTTCCCTACGATTCAGTTTTTAAATCCTTTGCAGCCACAAGCCATTCCCGGCGGCAAAGAAGATATTTCACAGCATCACTTCATATTTGCTCTCAATAGGGTTTATTCAATAACCAAAGATGTGTGATCATAAGAACCAGATTTTTTGTGGTTACTGGCATAATATTGTAAGCAACATGCGGTGGCAGATTGTAGTCGATGTCCTGTCAAACCGAAAAACTGCCTGAGCGGAAAGATGCACACCGAAAACCACGGCTGCCGAATTTGCAGATAGCTAATATTAACGCCTGACTTTATTTGTATTTTTAACATAGTCGTCTACAATAGAATTAATATTTCCAAAATCTAATTCGAAAAAATCAAAGAGTACTAAAAGTCCATTCGTAAACTCCATAACCAACTCAGGTAATCTTTTTTCTATATCCGATAATGATGTTACTATTTTCAAACTCCATTCGTTCTCACTTGATATTTTTGGTCTAATCTGATAACCGTTTGCACCAAAACTTATGGTATTATTTAGTAGTCCAGAATATTTTATCTCAACTTCAATTCTCTCATCGACTGGAAGTTTACACCTAGAATAAAAGCGAAGAATATATAAAAATATTTCTGTAGTCCTTTTAACCCTTACGTCTGGGATTATTGATGTCGGAAAACTATGATCCTCAAATAGGTTCTTGGAAATAAATATCTGACCATTCTTTTTGAAATATGAATAGTCTAAAGATTTGTTTGTTTCATATCCGTAAACCTCTGATAAAATACCATCTGATTTAGCAATTGGTTTTAAACCTGGAACATTTTTATAAACAATTCCAATTGGCCAACCAAATGTCTCAATCTGTGATTCATCTGTGATGTCAAGCAATTCATTTTGAGAAATATTTAGGTTGTAACTTACAAGTGAGATTAAAATCTCCATGTTTCTCGTAAACGATAATTTCTCATATATCTCAGCAACGTATTTCCTTTTTTCTTTTAACCACGTCTCATCCCATAAAGGTTGCTGTTGTTTTAACACCTTTGAAGTTGGACTTATTGTTGCTAATCTTCGATTTATTTTATCAGTCAGGCTTGTCTTAAATTTGTCAAGATTATTAGGATCCCAAAATATAATATCGTACCCGCTTACATCAAAATGGATTTTAGGTCCTCCTTTTATATAGTTCAGGCTTTCAGGATAATGGTCTTCTCTAACAGTGAAAATTAGATTTTTATATTTGTCTAAGCCCATGGCATAACCTATCTCCAGATAACAATTGGGTCTTTCATTTGTGATATCCGCTATAATGATTTCGGCCTTTTCAATGTATTCAATGATTTCTTTTTTTAATAAATTACCAGAATTATCTTGGTCAATTCTCTTCGGGTCAAGACCCGTTGATTTTATTGCTGGAACAAAAATGTCAGCATAAATTTTGTCAAGATCGTGATTCCCAATTTGCATTATCACAAAAGCTATTCCTTGATTTTCCATAGGTTGTATGTTTATTAAGCTTGGCGTTAAACGTTCCGCAAATATACATAGGGCGGGATTTTAGCCGATGAACTTTTTTCTACGAAGAGTTGCAATTCAAATCCTAATTTCCCGTCAACGAAGCGTCGAATCACGACTTGTAATTTGCTATTTTCGAGCGTTATTTATTTTTGATCATACTTTTCTTAGTTGCGTCTGGATATTGCGTGTGGTATGACTTTTCTATAATTGTCTTTAATGAGTCAATCTGATTTGAATGTTTTATTTGCTCATTTTTTTGTTCTTGCTTTAATAATCTGACTTCATTCTCAAGGTCTGTCTTTTCATTGGGGCTTAGATGAGCCCAGATCGCAATGATTATTATTGCAAGTGCATTCATTGCGGCAGCAATAATTTTTATGATTGACCATACTTTTTTGATCCTGTTATTATCAATTTCCTCTTGAAATGGCTTCCCATTTTTTGCATTTTCAAGAGCCATGCGACCTTGTAATGTTATATACGAGCCATTCTTGTTATACGTAATGTATCCTCTATTTTTCAATTCTTCGAGGTATTCATCCAATAAATCTATTTCAATTCCAACGGTCATTGACAACTCAGTTCCTTGAATAGGGGCTAAATCTTTACTGAGATGCCTAACATCGACGAGTACTTTATCTAAATCACTTATTCTACTCATTTTCTCATTCTATTTTTCCGAAGTTATGTTTGAATTTTTATAATGCCAACACACGTTTCGTCGCTACCCGCAGGGCGGGATTCTCCCGATAATTTTCCTACGAAGAATTGCTTTTCTAATTTACTAATTTCCTGTCAACGAAGCACCGAAACTCGACTTGAGGATAGTTGCTGTTAGAAATTCGTATATAATTTCATTACATCTCAACATCCAATTCGATCGTTGCACGTGTTTTTAAAAGAGATAATTCTTTAAAATTCCTTTTATTTCTTGATATTTCTTGAAATATTTCTTCTGCGATCTTTTCTTTTGACGTGTTTACAAATCTATCAGGATGGCATAAACTACATAATTTTACATACAAATCTCTTGATTGATTTATGCTATCCATTATGCTATTCATATCAATATCAGCATTTCTTGACTCTTTCAAATTATCATTTGTTAAGTCAAGAAACATTATATTTTTCTTTTTTCTTAACAATTTGTAACTAAAGTATGCAATAACAATAAATTCAATTATTGAAAGCCAAAACCAAATATTATTTATATCGCAAACTGGCACAATATCTTTCATTAATATAAAATCGATCTGTTGTGAAAATAATACATCTTTCATAATTTATCCAGGTAAAATACCTCTAATATGTGCATGATCTTTTAGTGCCCATTTGCAACCAATTGCACCAAATTCATCTTGGACTTCAAGTGTATCCCAACCTAATGAAATTAACTTTCGAATTAACATTTCATTGCTCAAGATTACTTGTCCTACTTCAATTAATTCAAATCTAGCCATATGAGTGCCGGATAATGTTTTAATTCGAAAACCGCCACCCATAAATTTTGAAAAGGCATGACGGTATGAACTATCCCCTCTAGTGATTTTGGCTTCCAATAAAGTGTCTGCAAATCCACCTATAAATGAATATCTTGCAGCAGCATTAAAATCTCGAATTAATTTAATTCTATCTGCCATTTCTCCAAACCACTCTGCAATCTGAATAATTTTATACCACATATTAATTGCTATTTATAAAATGCGAATCTATTTTTTACTAAGCTACAAAATTCAGGAAATGAGTTACTTTGAATTACCATTTTTTTAAGTGCTTCATAAAACTCATCTTCCTCTTTTTGAGCTTTGGACTTATTAATAGCAGATTTTATATCACCTTCAGCAATTGCCGGAGCAAATATATAGAGCGGAGATAAACCTATAATAGCCGCAATGCGTAGACCCTTTTTTATTGGATTTTCAGCAAGTTTGGTATTCAATTTTGCATTTCTATCAGAACTAATTAACTGTTTATAGTAATTGTATTCTGATTCTGTTATTTGTCTTGGTGGATTAAATTGGTATTGACGAACTGTCACAGTATATCTCATGAGTTTTCAATTTTAAATATTATGTGCAATTTATTATTTTGCATAACCAATAACGTTTAGTAGATTTTCGATATCACTTCAAGTTTGCAGAGAATTTCGTTTGTGCGATTTCCATTCATAGCTGTCGTTGTTAAAAGTTATTCGTTACAAAGATTGTCATACTTTTTTATGAATGCTTCCTTTCTATCAGAAGAATTCAGTAAGTCATTTTTATATTCAGTTATAAATAAGTTTACAGCTTCAAAAAAGTTGTCCCGGTAAATTATTTTCTCTGTTGCGTTGTATTCAATAAGATCTTTTGTTGACGGCAATACTTTAATGATCCACTTATCAATTGTTCTTGCTTCATGTAAAAGCCCACATCTTACATTTTTATAAAAATCCTTTGCCTTTGTTTTGTCAAAATAACTGTCAAACGGTTTGTGTTGAGTGAGAAACGAAATGAAAATCTCGGAGCTTTTTATATACTCTGAAAGTAGATTTAAAGATTTGTCTCCTTTTTCAATATATCTATAGTTTCTACCTTGATATGTGCTTTCAAGGAATTCAATCAATGAACAAATTATTGCCATCATTGAAAATCCTTCGCCTTTTTTATTTCCACTAATTTGAATTGCTTGTATAGGTTCAGTATACCTGTCTTGAAGTCTTGCCAAAAAGTAATCCTCGTAAGCACTTGTCCATGCGACAATATTTTTGAAGTCTACAAGCGACTTTTTGAGTTCGTTCCAAGTGCCAACTGTTTTATGTCTCGCGATTCTAGTGTCAAGTGGTAATTGCATTATATGGTTGTTTGTTTTATGTCTGAATATTCGGTTTAGCACGTCCCCGATGCTTGCCGCTAACGCTTCGTAGTTACACGCAGGCAGGGATTTTTAACCACTAAACCTACCACGAAGAACTGCACTTCAAATATAATATTTATTGTCAATAAAACACGAAACCCGACTTGCGGGTATTTTGCTATTATGTACAGATGTTCTATAATTCCTTAATTTCCTTCATTATAACTCGTATGTCTTCAATGATTTGCTTAAAGAAAGACATACCTTCTTTTCCCGAACTTCTTAAATCTTTGTAATCAAAGTCTTTTTGAAAGTCTTTTTGAAATGGATACCTAAATATCTCATAGAATTGACTCGAATCTGGAATTCCATTTGTTAAATAAAATACTTTTAGCACAGAAGTGTCAGCTTGAATTGGATAAACATATTTATCCAAGATTTTTGTCAATTCGGTTGAATTTGGATAATTCATTTTAAAGTCACAAAAAATTGTCGATAGTTTGTGGTTTGGCATTTGAGAAGGAGGAGTTACTTTATAATTAGCAGCTTTCATGAGCAATTCTATTCCGTGAAATAAATTAAACAGGGTCGGAACTAAGATTCGAAAATCACTCCACTTTGTCATTTGTCTAAAATCCTCCTTATCCGTTTTAGGAGGTCCAATATATATGTCAATATTTCCAGTATTAGCTGTTTCTATTAAAGTGTTCTCTACTAATTGCAGAAAACTCTCAGCTAACATAAAATGGCGTTTCGCGATTGTGTCAATGTCTTCCATGATTTTGCATGTTAGCAAACGGTTTTAATTATTATTCCACCAAAAATCATAATTTATCCCATTTACAGGTACTATGACCTTGATTTTATTGGCACTTTTATATTTTATATTTATTTGTCCAACTATCCTTTGCTCGTTATCTATTGTATTTAGCTTTAAATAGCCTTGATTCAAAACATTTCTTATTTGATATTGTTGATTTTGATAATTATTGATGTTTTGTTGAGCATTTTGTTGAGCTGCATAATTTGCTGCACCATTATAAGATTGCGTATTACTTCGAGTAGTTGCTGAGCCATAAGTTCTACTACTACCAGATACACTTCCATAAGTGTTTCCATAATAGCCAGATGCACTCCCATAACTGTTAGAATAACCTGATGTGGTTGATGTTGAAGTTGATGATGAATACCCTGCTTGATTTGCGGCACTTGACTCTCCAAATGCAACTAATGCAGCATTCCAAGCCTGTCTATTTTTTACTTTGTTCATATACTCATTTGCTGAAAGCACATCACCATATGTTTCAGTTCCGCTATCTATCATAAATGCTTTAATATTTGTAGGGTCGAAATTAAAAGACTTTCCTGTTAAATTCTCGATTGACACATATGCGATGTAATATTTACCATATGTTCTTTCAATAGATAGATGCATTGTTACCGAAATTCCATTATGAACATAGTATTGAAAGGTTTTTCCATCCCGATAAAATGATTTACATTCTTTTTGTTGAGAATTATTGTTTATTTTACTACTACTTGCTGTAGTACTGTTATTCTCCTGAAAATAAAGTTCACTTAAATATCCAATATTACCATTATGATTTACTTTATAGTACCCATCATTCTTTGAATATATCCCTACACTTGTACCTGATGGTATATTATATAGGACATCACCCAAAGCATCTCCTTTGTTTTTTAATTTTCCCTCAAAGGTTAAAGTTAAATTATAGGAAATTGAATTTGCTTTACTTATAATTTCTTCATCATGATTTGCAGATGTGTTTGTGTTTACCAAGTTCACACCATAAAAATTAAACCCACCGCCCGTTAAATTTTCAACAATATCAATTTCTTTACAAGTTTTTGGAATCGGCTGAAATTCTAAATTAAATTGTAGGGATTCACCCTGACTGCTGAAGTTATGTTTTTGTGGGCAAATGGGGATTTTATTTGCTATGGTTAAAAAAAACTTTTTACCAGTTTCATTATCTCGTATAAAAAAGTTGTCTCCAACGCAAATCCATCCTCCATTGATATAAGTATCAGGAGCTACATAATTAAATTCAACTATTGTTTTATCATTACTTATAGATATTCTGGTTACTTTACAATATGGTACCTCACTTTTCCTAATTGTTGGATTATTTATCTGTTGTCCAAATGCATAACTTGCCGAAATTACAAGAATTAAGATTAATGCCAAGGTTTTCATATTATTGTCATTTTTGTTTTTAAACTGTTTGGTAACGTACTCCCGACGAAATCAAATCTATTCATACGTATTGGGGTGTATATGCCTGACACGGGTCAGACTTATCTTGTAAAAATAATGTTTATACTTTACAAATCATCGAAAGACTACATTATTTTTTGTGAACTTTATTCTGTGACGTGTGTGTAAATCTTAAAATAAATTTTGCATTTCATCAAGCCGATTTTTTTGTCCTTTCCCGCTACATCCCCAACATTTATCTTTATCCATAATCTGTGTAATCCTTTTCAAATCCGTGTAATATGGAGCCAATACAATTTATCAGCCGTAACCTCGCACTCAAAGAGTTCGAGTTAAAAGATGCTCCCAATGGGAAGCAGGTTACATTTTCCATCAAGTTTGTGAAGAAAAACGGGGAGCTAGTTTTCATTCCCCGTGCGGTAGCTGCCGGGTTACGTTTTAATATACGTGATAACTGTATGCGGGGAGTACTTCCTGTTGACGCTGATAACAATGCATCCGGTCATGTAACCCCTGTGCATATCGACGGTATCCTGGAATGGAATGGTAAAAAAATACGTATGTAAGGGCGATCCTTCGTGATTGACCTATAAAACAACTCTTATGGCAGATATTCTCTTTAACAACGCCGGTGTTCCGTTGATTGCTTATGGTAAGAGTTACCATGCATCAACAACCGGTACCCCTTCCGATAAACCAAAGAATGTATTACAGCCCAAATACCCGGATGAGGAATACCTGATTGTCGGTGATACCAAAATAGCAGTTTGGGGGAACAACAATGATTTCCCTTCAATGGCTGATCAGGTAATCAGCAGCGTAGGTGTTTTAAATACGGGTCTTAAATTTACCCGCAACTTCACGCTGGGTCAGGGTATCTTTGCCTGCACTGTGACCGATTTTGATGAGTCGGGTAACGAGGTGCTTTCACGGGTAAAAGATAAGTCATTGATCACCTTTGCCAATTCACGGCTTGTACGCCGTTTCATGTCCAAGGCATTGCGCGATTACCTGAAATTCGGTTGCGCCTTTGTTCAGGTCATCATGAACGCGGATGGCAGTAAAATGGTGGGCATCAATACCATTAATGCAAAGTATTGCCGGTTAAGCATTGCCGACCAGAACGGGGTGATTCAAAAATGTGTTGTTTCAGGGAAATGGCCCGATTCTCCCGGGCAGGATCAGTTCCAGGTATTTGATGTGCTGGATGAATACGATCCTTTTGCGGACCTTCAGCGTCGCAGGTGGGCACAGAAAACAGCGGGTAAATCGTTCATCTTTGTGATCCGTGATTCATGGGGAAGTGGTGAATATTATAGCTCGGCGATCTGGTGGGCTGCTTACCTGGCAGGGTGGATCGATATCGCCAAAAAGGTTCCCTCTTTCCTGAAGAAGGCTTACGAAAACCAGATCACCTGGAAATGGCACATCCAGATTCCGTATGCTTTCTGGGACAAGCAGTTTCCGGCCATTCAGTTTGCAACAATAGAATTGCGTAAGGCAGCCATTGAATCCTATATGGACAGCATTGAATCAAACTTGTGCGGTACAGAAAATGCGGATAAGCCCATATTTACCTTTTTTGATATCAATCCCCAAAACGGTAAAGCCGAAGAACAATGGATCATTAAACCGCTTGAAAATAAATTAAGCAACGAGCAGAACCTGGTCACTTCTGCAGCCGCCAATTCCGAAATCATGTTCTCCATCATGGTCAACCCCAATGTTCTGGGTGCAGGGATGCCGGGTGGTACCTATGCCGGAAACCAGGGGGGAAGCAATATCAGGGAGGCATATCTGGTCAATATTGCCAATTGTTGGCTCGACCGACAGGATCTGCTGGATGTACTGGAACTTTTCATCCGTTACAACGGGGCAGGCGAGGAAGTGGAATGGCGTTTTCGCAATACCATTTTAACTACGCTTGATACGGGAGCCGGCACAACAAAAACATTGAGTTAAGCGTTGTATGGATGCTCCTCAAATAAACTTATTAAAACTTAAATTGATATGCTTTTTACGAAAGATAAAAATGCGAAGATGGAAGAAATCCGGAATTATATTTCGGTGAGCAGCTCTTCCGAATTTGATACGATGGCCCCTCACATTCAGAATGCAGAACGCGATTACCTGGTCCCTTTAATCGGGAACGATTTGTACCAGAAGCTGCTCAACTTCTGTAATGAAGAGGTTCACGATCTTACAGATGAATCGGTTCAGAAAACAAATCAGCTTTTATCCTTTGTCCGTTCAGCTGTTATTCACATTGCATACTGGATCGGATTTGATGTAATCAATGCCCTTATCACAGACTCGGGATTTAAACGCACCGAATCCAATACGGTTAAAAGCCTGTTCAAATACCAGGAACACAACCTTAAACACTATTTACGCACGAGCGGCTTTAATGGGCTTGATACGGTGCTACAGTTTCTCGAATTGAATCTTGCGGATTTTAAGGAATTTGAAGATGCGCCGGCGTTTTCCTTAATGAAAACATCTTTTGTTCCAACAACTTCCATATTTGATGATATTTATTTCATTAATAACAGCCGTCTTACCTTCCTGCGGATGAAACAGCATCTGCAGCTATTGGAGGAAACTGAGATTTTGCCCATTTTGGGTCCGGATACCTATGCATATTTAAAAGAGGAATTAGCCAAACCGGAACCGGATTCAAAGGTTTACAGAATACTTCCATATATCCGTAAACCGCTTGTTTTCCTTGCATCCGCAATGCTGATGGAGGAAAGTGGTGCTGACCTTACGGACAATGGTCTGTATTTTACCGCTGTTTCCGCGGTCCATGTCAATGATACCGAAAACAAACCTTCCTCCCCCGAACGGATCACCCTTCTTACAGATCGTAACCGGCAGCTGGGCAATTCTTACCTCGCGTTACTCCGTACCTATCTTTATGCCCATCCTTCAGATTGGCCGGATGCACCGAGGTTCGCAGGTAATGCACTTCAAAGAAACAATACGGATAAAAAAACTTTCTGGGCATGACAAATCTTGAAATTGAAGACCCTTCTTTCTTTTTTACACGCAGGGCAAAAGGCACCTTGCCTGGTTCCTGGAGCGAACTGTCTGAAAAGCAGTTTATCGCAGTTTCCACGCTTGTAAATGGCAGGGAGATTGATTTTCAGTTTCTTTCAGTGCTGACTTCATTTCCGAAGCGGCTGATCAAGGCGCTCTCGCCTTACCAGCTTGCTAAATTGTCGGATCAGTTTGATTTTATCGGAAATGGGTCAAAATCGCACAACGCTTTTTTTTCTGAAAGGTTGAAGGGTACAAAACTTTATTCGCCTAAACCGAAGCTGGCAGGCATGACCTTCGGGCAATTCATTTTTGCCGATGCCTATTACAATGCATGGCTTTCAAATAAAGACAATGAAACGCTCAATAAATTAATTGCATCCCTTTATCTTTTCGACGATGAAGAATTTAAGGAGTCGGCGATTTCATGTAAAAAGTCGCTGGTTGAAAAGCTTCCGAAGGATCTTCGTCTTTCGATCGCTTTCAATTATTCCCTGGTAGTCTCATGGCTTCAGCAGGCATATCCGCTGATCTTTCAATCGCCTGTCCATCTTCCTGATCCGGCTGTAAAGGCGGATGATTTCCGTCCTGATATCCGCACCAAAGATTCCGGATGGCTTAAAATATTTGAATCCCTGATAGGAGAAGACCTGATCAACAGGAATAAATATGCCAGACTTCCTGTGAATGTTGTACTTAATTACCTGACAGCAAAATACAAGGAAAATGCAAGGGTTCATTCATCCGTCTAATTCTTGTAATTCGATAAATTCGTTATAATTCGCCTAATTCGCATTTTATGAAGACAAAGTTCTCGGATGTCATCCAGTATTTCAGGATGCTCGCTTCACAACATGTTTCCATCGGCCACAGCGCCGCAGAAAAGCACTTTTACCGCTTTGAAATTGACGAGGTACTTTCAGGTATTAAAACGATCAATTACCCTGCATTAATATTGGAGGGTTACCGGTTTTCCTTAATCGATAAACAAAGCGACAACGTTCTGAAAGAGCGGATCGGGGCCTTTATCCTATTGGACCATCTTTCCGATGTTTCCGATTACGATGCGATGCATGAATTGTGGGACCGCCTTGAATCAATTTGTGATGACATTATCGCCCGGATAAAAGCAGATAAGTACAATGCAACTGCCAAAGCAGTCCGTGACTTCGATTTAAATAACATTGAATTTGCATTGATAGCAAACGAGAATGACCGAAATTTCGGTATCCGGTGCACTTTTACAATTACATCTCCATTCTCAACAACGGTAGAACCTTCCAGATGGAATTTATGCGTTGATGTTCCGGTCTGATTTTGTAAATGAAAAATTAAATGGCTATCCCTCCTTTAACACCACCCCGCATTACCGCTACGTCCTTAACCAATACGGAGGTTCAGGAACAGAATGAAGCCGTTTCCAAATGGTCTTCGATGGTTCAGCGACGTCTCCGGCAAAGCCTTCAGCAGTTCAATAACGGGAAGAATTCAACGGTTCAACGCCCCGGGCGTTCTGAGCGTATGCTTAGGACCAGCTTAAATTCCAAAACGAAACAAAATTATGGGGTCATTGACAGGGTCTCAATTCAGTTTGAGCGTCACGGTGTTTTTGTTCATAAAGGGGTGGGAAACGGATATAAAATGCAGGGTGGAACAGTGATAAGAACCGCAAAAAAACCAATACCCGATCCGCGGCCTCGGGTTGCCGTGGAATGGTTTAATCCGATCCTGGATCAATCTCTTCCTGAATTGGCTGATAAGCTGGCTGATATTGGGGCAAATGCGGTGTTGAATGCAACCCGAATGACGATCAGGTAGCTTAGTGGCAGATTCAGGTGTTAGCCCTTATAACGAAGAAAAGGATGGAAAATTCCGGTTCCATCCTTTTACTAAAATCAAACAAATTTATTAATCTTTAACCAAATTAATTATTCGAAATATCTTCAAAATAGTTTCATTATTTTGAAGATATTTTCTGAATAATCGCGAATTTTTGAATTTTTCCAGAATTCATTTAATTCATAACTTCCGTTTAACGAAAAGGATGGAACCCGGCGGCTCCATCCTTTTGCAAATTTTAAATCTAATTTCAAACACCTAACCAAATGTTTAATCGCAAAGATATCAAAAAAGTTTCATTCTTTTTGAAATTTTTTTTTTGCGTTAAAACGATTTAACTTGTCTTTTGAGTTTCCTGATTTATTAGATTAATTATAAGTATGTAGTTGTTGATTAGGTAAACGCGGCTTATTTTTACTAAATAAAGGCTCAATTTTGAGGCAAATGCAAATAGCTGCTTTCCAGCTTTCAAAAGTGTTTTTTACAAAATTCAATGATCTTCCCGTCAAGGTCATTCATTACATCCTTGAAGTCTATTGACGAGTAGATTTCGATGGTCTTTTTGTAGTTTTTACTGGTGAATTCCGACCGGGCTTCCAGAATTCTCAATTCATCAAACTGGCGGTTATCCCTTTTCCTGGCTTTATGATCATACTCTTTTATGATATTATCCTGCAGTTTTGAATATGCCTGCAGACGGATGCATTCTCCTTTAAAAAAATCTTTAACCAAATAATTAAAATCGTAAAGGATATGTCTAAATACTAAAAGTTTATCTTCTGCTTGGGTTCCTTTAAACTTCATCTGATCACCATGGCCAAGGCTGGCAAGATAAAAGTCGTGACCAACGCTTAAATTGTCAAATTGATAAACAATTTGCGCTACCGAAAAGTGATACCCTAGAATAAATTCTTTGCGTTCGTTTTTGAATTTGGCAAGTGTAAAATGCCTTCCTTCACCTCGAAAGTCTTCGAAGCCCTTGAAATCAAAATCATAGTGCTTTAAAAATGGCTCAAGAATCTCAATTCCTTGTTCCAGGTCTGCCAATGGTTCAAACTTCTTTTGGGGTTTATTTTCCGTATTATACAGCGACATTCTGCAATTAATATATAAGATTTCGAAGGTCTGATATTACCCTCCTAAAATTGGGCGGGCAAATGTAATGATATTTTCCTTTCTCTTTAATATTCAACCAGTTTATTTAATGATTGCCTCTCTGCCGAAATGGCCAAAAATCTGTCCTTTCCTTTAGTATAGCACGCTTATAGCTTAGCCGGAAAACACGTTTATGGCTACAAGTTACAATCGGCAGATCAATCTTTATATCAATGGGAAGCAGGTTAGCAATGACCTGAAATCCATCCGTGCCGAAATGGCCAGGCTTGTCAATGAACAGGCCCGGATGACCATTGGCAGTGATGAATACATCCGGCATGCCCAGGGCATCCGGCAGCTTCGGGGCATGATTGCCGAGCATAATCGGCAAATCTCGGGTATTTCCCGGTCATGGAGCATGGCAAGGATCGGGGATGAATTCAATCGGTATTATTCGATGATCCAGGCTGCAACAGTCGCGATTGTCGGTCTTGTGCTGGGGTTTAAATCGCTTGTAAAGGTCTTTAACGATTACGAGGAACGGGTGGACAACCTTTCTGCGTTGACGGGGCTAACTGGTAAAAGCCTTCAATGGCTGTCTGAAAGGGCCAAAGAATTGAGTGTCTCGATGCTGGCAGGCGGGGTGGTGGTGAAACAAAGTGCGCAGGAAATTGTGGATGCCTTTACAAAGGTGGGTTCAGCAAGGCCCGAATTGCTGAAGAATAAGAATGCGCTGAGCGCTGTAACAGAAGAAGCCATCATTTTAAGCAATGCCGCCAAGACCGAGCTTCAGCCGGCAATTGAAGCATTAACGATGGTACTGAACCAGTACAATGTTTCTGCGGACCAGGGCCGCCGGATTATCAATGCATTGGGTGCCGGTTCCAAAGAGGGTGCCGGAGAAATTCCTTATCTGACCACGGGTTTTGAAAAGGCGGGTACGGTGGCTTCCATGGCCAACCTGTCGATTGAAACATTGACAGCAACCCTTGAAACGCTGGCACCCCGGATCCGGGAGCCCCAGATTGCCGGCCGTGGTCTAAAGGGGACGTTGCTTGCGTTGCAGCAGGGGGCAGATGAGACCAATCCGAAGATTGTCGGGATGGCGGCTGCCCTGGAAAACCTTGCCAAAAAGAACCTTACAGCAACAGAAATGTACCGTATGTTCGGGAGCGAGAACATTACGGTCGCCGCCATCCTGATAAACAACGTGGAAGAATTAAAGAAATATGAAAAAGCAGTTACCGGAACCAATGTGGCTGTCGAACAGGCGATCATCAACACCTCCAATAACAACGCCAAATTAGCACAGGCCGGTAACCGGATCAACAACCTGGCCAATGCACTGGGTGCCAAATTAGCACCTGCCATGCACGTTGTAACGGGCTATTTTGGTGCTTTTTTGAAAGGAATTCTCAATACAATCAACTTCCTTGAAAAGTATGGCCGCATCCTGGTATCGGTTACAATTACCATTTTCAGTTATGTGACGGCTGCCAAACTTCAGGCATTATGGACAGAGCGCAATAATGCAGATAACCTGATTGCGATCACGGTCGCAAAATTAAAGGTGTTCTGGCAAAATACGGAAAGGGCCTCCATGATGCTTTTGTCAGCAGCCCAGGCATTGTTAACAGGCAATATCACCAGAGCGTCGGCCGCGATGAGGGTGTTCAATTCGATCGTGAAGATCAATCCTTTTGCACTGCTTGTTTCGTCGCTTGTCGCTGCGGGACTGGCGATTAATGCCTATACGCACAGGTTATCGGATGCCCGGGTTCTGCAAAATACAATGAACGAACTAAGCCTGACCGCCTCCAAAAATGTGGTCAGCGAAAAGGTAGCCCTGGATCAGTTGCTCCTGACCGCCCGCAATGAGGCGCTCACCAAAGTAGTGCGCCAGCAGGCAATGAGTAAGATCAATCAGCTTTCCCCTGAATTTTTAGGCAATATTACCCTTGAAGGGATTAAGACTAAATCAGCGTCGGATGCGATTGAATTGTACATCAAAAGCCTTGAAAAGAAAGCACGTGCGCTTGCTTATTTTGAGAAATTAAAGGAACTTGAATCCCAAAGGATTGATCTTGAAGCAGGTGTTGGCGGTGAACAGACAATGGCCGGTAAGGCGGTTACGTTTTTGAGGGATCCTTTTGGCTTCCGAAATACAGGGGCAAAGATAGAAGGCAAAAACCGTCAGCAATTGCTCGCTGCCAATGCTTCGCTGACTGCAAGCATCCAGACAGCGATTGCTGATGATGGTTCGGAAGATACGGTTCCTCCTTTAGCAATCGGGAATAAAGGACCTGCCGGTGGTGAGGGTGAACAAACCCGGGAGTTGATCACCTTAAAAGAACAGGAACTGGAGGAGGCCAAACGGATGCCCGGTACCACCAAAGCGGAGATTACAGCCCGTAACCAACGTTGCGAGGCGATCCAGAAGGAGATCGACATGCTGAATAACCTGGGCAAAACAAGTTCTGAATACATGGACCGGGAGGAGAAAAAAGCGGATAAAATCCAGAAGGAGAAGCTGGAAAAGCTTCAGGCCGCCAATGAACGTCAGATCGATCTGATCAACCGGAACCACCTGGCAACGGGGAGTTCTGAAGATGAGTTTGAAGCGCAGTTACTGGCGCAGGAATCGGCTTTCCTGCGTGAGAAAATGACGATTTATGAGACTGGCAGCAAGGAGTATGAAGAGGCGAAGGCCACCTTATCAGGGAACGAGGTAAAGGCGGACCAGAAAATCAAGGAGTTACTTTTAAATGCAGAAAAGGCATTGGCCGATGCGCGGATTGACAACCTGAAGGAGGGGATTGAAAAGCAAAAGGCCATCGAGGAACAAAGGTGGAAAGAGGAACTCGCGGGTTTGAAGAAACAGTTGCTCCAGAAATCGGATCTCAATGAACAGGAGAAAAAGTTCAACGCCGATAAAAATGCAGAAATCGTTGAAAAGGAAAAACTGCATCAAAAAACGATCGGTGACCTGACCTATGCCGGACAGGTGAACGCCCAGATGGACCAGGCTGTTTATAACCTGGCAAGTTCACAGACGGATGAAGAAAAATGGGCGGCCCAAAAGGAGCTGGCACAGGCGTCCTATGCCGAAGAATTCTCGGCCGCGAACGGCAATGCCGCGATGATGGCACAGGCAGAACGAAAGCTTTCGGATACGATCGTATCGATCAAAACCGAAGAGCTGGATAAAAGACAGCAAATCGGTGATGCGATCCTGGGGGCTGCAACTGATGGTTTTGGTGTATTGTCTGATTTAATTGGCCAGGAATCGGCGCTCGGAAAGGCTTTCTTCCTGTTGCAGCAGGCTTCTGCGATCGGCCAGATTGTTTTTAATACCGCTGTTGCCAACGCGAAAGCAGTGGCGTTTTCTCCTATAACCGCTGGTATGCCATGGGTGGCCATCAATACGGCAAATGCTGCGGTCAGTATTGCAGGTGTTATTGCCCAGGCGATTGGTTCGTTTAATACCCCTTCCGGCGGTTCGGCTTCCAAAGAACCTGGTTATTCAGTGGGGGGTTATACAGGTCCGGGCGGTAAATATGAACCGGCCGGCGTGGTCCACAAGGACGAATACATCATCCCGCAGGAAGGTGTGAAAAATCCACGGCTTCAGCCTTTTATCCGGCTGTTTGAACACGCACGGAAGAACAATACGCTTGCAACCCTTGATTTAAACCCTTCTTTCATTGCGGCTTCCGGTTCAAAACAGTTTTTTACAGGCGGTTATATAGGGGCTGCGCTGCCTGTAAAAACAGTTCCGGTACCTCCGGTACCAGTCGCTGCTTTTCGTGATCCCGAATTACTGGCAGCCATCCAGCTGCTCAATGAACGGCTTAAACGCCCGATCACGGCCAAAGTGGCGGGTTATGGAGGGGAGGGTTCTGTGAGTGAAGCGCTGAAGACAATTTCCAACCTTGCCAAATCTTTGAACCTATGAAAGAAATCATCACTCCCCTTGGTAAGGTGACATTGTCGCTTGATACAGTGATCGATATCTCACGCAATACCCCGCTCTTTAACCGCGCCGAAGAATTCAGCATCGATCTGACGGTGCCCAGGATTCCGAATGAAAAGATATTTGGCTATAAGTGGCGACCGGCAACAAGGGGTGAAATAATACCAATTGAAGCCAGGCTGTTACTAAACGGGCGTGAGAAATTACGCGGGTCGATTGAAATTATATCGGCTAGTTACGAGAGCTATAACCTGTTACTAAAAGGGAGCCGAAACGACTTCCTGTTCTGGTATGGCAAGGAGAAATTGCGCGAACTTGTATTTGGATGGGAAGATTTTGTGCCCGGTTATTCACCACCATTTGAACCTACCGAGGCACAAATACTTAGCCAAATGTTGAACACGCTAAGCGGGGCACTGGATTATATCTGTTTTCCTGTTTACAACAGTCTTGCAGACAGTTGGATTAACCGCTGGAGCTTTGATGCAAACGGGTTTACAAGCAACAACAATGTCATTTATCCGGGACATGCGGGGGACAAAACTGCATTTTTACGGATGGGTGCGGCCCTTAACCGGTTGTTTCAGTTAAAGGGCTATACCGTTACTGAAAACTGGTTTGACATAGACCCTGTAAGGCGAAAAATCTGCATATTCAATGACGTAAATTACGGTATAAATTCCTCATTTGATATCCGCTACCTGTACCCTGACTGGACGATTCTCTATTTTATCAACGAGGTGGAAGACTTTTTCCCGGTTACGATATTTATTGACCCCCGTTCCAAAACAGTGCGGATATTGGGGGACGATGATGTAGTAACCTCTGTACCGGCTGGTGAACTGGCCCCTTACCTGGAGCGCGATTACACGATTTCGTTTAATGAAAAGCAAACGGGCTATGACCTGAAATATACGCTGCCGGCCGAAGATAAAAGCACGGACAGCGATTATGAGTATATGGACGAGGCTTATAATTTCGAAATTTATACAAAGCGCGATTTGCCTTTAAATACAACTACGGGGGCCGTGAACCTGGTACTCAACGAGGGTAATTTTTATAGGGCATCGTATGACGATAATGATATTTTGAGCTGGGAACTGATTGGCAATGTTGCGCTCGGTGTCAGAGACACCAAAGGGGAGATCAGCCGCGAGACAAAGATTTACCCGATGATGAATATTACAAAGGTTCAAAATGAAGAGGTGACACTTACCCAGCAGTATGTAAACCCTATAAGAAAAGTTTTAAATTTTGAAATGATAGTCCCGACGACCGCAAAGGCACGGCACTTATGGAGCCAGGATTTGCGCCCAATGATTTACCGGGGGCTGGATGCGGCTTATATAGAACCTTATGAGATTACAACGGGATTTGCTTTTAATAACAGGTATTACCCGAAGGCCAATTTTTTAAACCGAAAAAACGACGGGACGCCGTTTAGTGACCAGACACTTGAATTGCGGTGGTACGGTGACGGTGGATTACGTGGCCCTGAAACGATTGCTTTTCTTGAGGGGGCTGATAAAATAACCGGAAAGTTCCTGATTCACCAGGCTGACCTTGAAAAGCTGGATACCTCGAAAGTTTACACACTTGCCGGGCGAAGGGTTTTGATCTCGGAGCTCGTGATTCATTATGCCGAAGGGGATATGGTGGAAGTGGATGTGGTATTGCTGGCACAAAAAAACGTTTGATTTTTTGTCCTTTAGAAAACAGCGGCGTGAAAATATCTTTCGGGAAAAGAGAACCTGTAATGACAGATCCGATCCAGAACTACGATTTTTTTGAGGCAAAGTATGGGAATACGTATGAGGCGGTCCTGTTCTCGCTGCCCGAAGAACCTGTTTTTTCGCTCAATGAGGCAAAAATCTACATGCAGCTCCGCAAAAAACCAGGGGAGAACGTGGTGGCTGAATTTTCCACGGAGAACGGAAAATTCGTGATCACGGGCAATTATACCTTCGAGCTGGTCCCCCAGGTGATTGAGGTTGTACCGGATACTTATTACTACGATATCCTCGTGGTTTTTGCAGGAGGCCGCCGCGAAACCTACATCGGGGGCAAATGGACGATTCATCCAACAATCACCCGAAAAAAACCATGAGTGAGCAAATCGTAAATATTACGGTTGCCCAAACGGTGCAAGCAGTTGAAATTGTGGTGAATCCACCAGGGCAAAAGGTGATTAACATCACGGTTACGCAAGGAAGTGGTGGTGGTGGCAGCATCCCGGTTTTATTTGGTGAAAAGAAAACGGGCACTGATGCGGGCGTTTGCCCTTCGTTCTCTATTACAGATGATTATATGTATGTATGCGTTCAAAGCGGGGATGCCGCATCGGCCATCTGGAAGAAAATCCTGTTGTTTCATACTTAATCAAAGATACAATGACACGAAAAAGCAAATCAGCCAAAGAGGAATACGAAAAAGCGTATTCCAGACTCCAGGAAATTAATGACATCCGGCAGATCGCCGAAGCGGAAGAGATCAAAACACTCGAGGATACCGAGACAACGATCAAAAACCTGTGCAGTGAGCAGGGATTGTTTTGCGGGGTGATCCTGACACCGGAGGACATTTCCAATGTGATCACCCTCGCGATAAAAACAGGGGAAAATGTAAAGATCGCATTCAAACTATTTTATAACGATTAATCTTTCAATACAATGGCACAGTATGATCTGATCTTGACGCAAAATACACACGCCACCCTGACTGAGTTTACCGAAAGGCTCGTGAACATTGCAAAGGGGGGCCTGCTCTCTGCCGCCGCTGGCGGGGTACCCACCGTTCTGGCAGCCGGTACCAACGGCTATCAGCTGGTAAGGGATGATGCCGAAACAACCGGTTTAAAATGGGTGGCCATCTCAGGCGGTCATACCCAAGGCACAGACACCGGCACCACCAACACTGTTTTCGGCATTGATACGGATGGTTTTGATATTGAGCTGACGGCAGAAACGGCGGCCAAATTTGGGGTAAAGGTTTCAGGCGGGGCTGCTTATGCCGATATGCAGGCGAAAGACGCTACTTTCAACAAGGTGACGGTAGCATCTGCCAGCCCTTCGGGTCCTTATGAGCTCTGCCATAAGACCTATGTGGATGGTTTACTGGCCGCCAATGACGCGATGCAGTTTAAGGGCACGGTCGGAACGGGTGGAACTTATACGGTTGCCAATTTTAACACGCTGGCCACTTATGAAGCGGGGTGGGCATTTAAGGCGATAGAAGCGGGCACCATCAAGGGGAAGGTTTGTGAAATCGGTGACCTGTGCATTGCAACGCTTGACCGGGCTGGTACCGGTAATCTTGACGGTGACTGGGTGGTGATACAAACCAATATTGATGGTGCGGTTACCGGACCTGCCTCTTCGACAGACAACTATGTGGCCCTTTTTTCCGGCTCAACGGGGAAAATACTAAAAGCGGGTACAGGGGCGCTTGGAACCGCTGCTTATGTGGCTACCAGTACTTTCGCCACGGCCGCCCAGGGAACTACAGCAGATAATGCGATCCCGAAATCGGCCTTTACAGCCACTGGCAATGAATTGTTACTGGGTTCGGCAGCTTCAACTTATGCACCCCTGGCCATTGGTTTATCCTCTTTTGTGGGGCGTAAGGCAGCAGGTAACGTGGTGGGGATGACCGTTGCCGAAGCAATGGCGATCCTGTGGCAATCGGTTCCGGCCTCCAAAACAGCAGCAGGAACAGCCGGGTGGATGGCGAAAGATGCCAGTTACCTGTATGTCTGCGACGCCACAAACACGTGGTCACGGGTTCCAAAATCAACCAACTGGTAACCGATGGCAACCGGGGATATCAAAGGCTTTAAGACAAACAGCGGCGGGACGTTTGATGAAGTGATTCTTCAGGCGTCCGCCGCTGAAACTAACACTGGTTCGGAAATCTCAAAGTTTGTTACACCAGCAGGTATCGCAGGGAGCCTGTACCGCAGAGTGTATATTCAGACGGCAACGCCCACATCACCCGTTGCGGGTGATCTGTGGATAGATACCAATTAAACATGGCTGTTTCATTCGTAAGTTCCTCAAGCAATAAATCCACGGCAGCAACCGTTGTGATTACAGCACCAACTGGTATTCAGGATGGGGATATACTTGTGGCGTTTGTTTCGGTGTTCAGGTCAACCAGCGCAACCGCAACTTCCATCACAGGAACGGGTTGGACCCAATGGGCTGAACAAATCACTTCAACGCGTTACAAGTGTTCGATGTTCTGGAAACGGGCATCATCCGAATCAGGTAATTACACTTTTTCTTCGGCGAGCGCCACGCAGATGCAGGGTGCCATCGGTGTTTACAGGGGTTGCGTCGCTTCGGGTGACCCTCGTGATGTACTTTCTAACACCGCTTACACAACTTCCGGCACAATCGTTCGGGCAGCTTCCTGCACACCAACCGTAGCAAACGGAATGTTCGTGTATGGTGGCTGGTATTACCTGGCTGGCACAATATCACTGGGAACGCCTACCGGGATGAATGCCCGGCAGACCCAGGCCAATACGAATTGTGCAATCAGGCTCGCAGATTTGGCTTACACAACCACAGCAGCATCAGGAACAAAAGACGCGGCCGCAGGGGCTTCGTGTACTGTGAAACACGCGATGATGGTCGCACTCAAACCGCTGGTTCAGACTTCGCCAACGGTTACGCTGAACAGTCCCTCCGATGCTTCCGTAACAGGAAATATTACTACCGTCCTGAATTTTACAGGCACAGACGCGCAGAGTGATACGTTAGAGTATGAGGTACAAATTGATACCGTCAATACCTTTGATGGCACAAAAACCTGGATGGATTCATACAGCGAATCAAACCAAAACGATTTTGCTCCACTCGGTTCACCAAACGATTCAACAGAAAAAAGCGCGGGCGGTCAGACGTTTACCGGAAATGGTGAGGTTATTGATGTCTGCCAGTTTTACCTGAAAAAAGTAGGCAGTCCAACATCCTTTATGAGGGCGAAAATATATGCTCATTCTGGCACGTGGGGAAGTACGGGTATTCCTTCCACCCTGCTTGCAACCTCCAGTCCCATAGCATCAAGTGAGCTGACAACGTCATACCAGCTGATCGAGTTCAGCTTTCCTGCTGCATATACTACCACTAACGGAACAAAGTACGTTTGTGTTTTAGATTTCACGGAAACAGGAAGCAATACGAATTATATTGCACTTGGCGGAGACACAGTAAACAAGACACATTCTGGAAACGCCTGTTACTATATGCCCGCCAGTACGGGTTGGAATTATAGTACCAACATTGAAATCTGCTTTTATGTAGGACACGGCTTCACTACGATAGATGCACTTTCCGTTACGGATGCAGGATTTACTGCCGGACACCCGTTTGCATCTGGGACACCAATCAACTATACGCCTCAAACCAATCTTGCAGAGGGTAACACCTATTATTGGAGAGTAAGAGCAAAAGATCCGTCAGGAACAAACACCTTCGGGGCGTGGAGTTCAACATACAGTTTCGTAATTCCCGTGGCTTTTATCAGTTCGTGGAAAACGGATAATGCGGGAACGAGTACATCGACACAGATTCTTTTACCGTTAAATTCAACCTATGCTTACGATTTCTATGCTTATTGGGGAGATGGTTCAAACTCCCACATCACAACCTACAATCAAGCGGAAATAACTCATACGTACAGCGTTGCCGGAACTTATACAGTGAAGGTCATTGGCATATTCAAAGGTATCTTTTTTGCCGGTGGCGGTGACAAATTAAAGATCATCCATATAGCACAGTGGGGTTGCCTGAAAATAGGCGACACGATTGGGTATCACTTTTACGGTTGCAATAATATGGCTTGCTCCGCTACTGACATTCTTGACCTTACAGGTGTAATTGCATTGGAAAGCTCTTTTTATCATTGTTGGGCGTTTAATGGTGATCTAAGCCGGTGTGATACCAGTAGTGTAACCAATATGTATCAGACGTTCAGGGATTGTCCTGTATTCAATTCTGATATAACGGGTTGGGATGTAAGTCACGTCACCGATTTTTCGCATATGCTTGAAATGTGCCTGATATTTGACCGGGATATCAGCGTATGGAACGTAACAAGTGCCGCTACTTTAATGAGGACAATGCTTGACCAGACAAAGGTAAATTGCGACCTCAGTTCGTGGGATATAAGCATGGTTACTGATCTTCAATATTTCCTTGATTATGCCTCTTCGTTTTCTGTTGATAATTACACCAAACTATTAAAAGCGTGGGCGTTGCAGAATGTCCAGACGGGTGTCCCTTTCGGCGCGAATTATAACCAGTATTACGCCTCGGCACAGGCTTCAAAAGACCACCTTATATCTGTTCACGGATGGACATTTGTAGATGGCGGGAGTATTGCAGACCCGGTGACTGACTACCTGATTAAATATTACACTGGAAGCGTATTTGCAGATAAGCCCCTGAAATATTATACCGGTTCGACATGGGCCACCAAACCGCTCAAGGTTTATACCGGAACACAATGGATATTAGTAACTTAATTAAACCAAAATACCATGAGTACGATACTTGCTTCTCCTGATACGCTTTCATTTTCGGGCAACCTGAAAAACTTTGAAATATCTTCGGTTCTTGAGGTTACATTCGTTTTACAACAGGGCGCTACTGTAATTCTGAATGAGAAATACATGCCCAATGCCGATGGCCTTGTAACGGTAAACGTGTCGGCTATTGTTGACCGGTTGCTTGATGTGGTGATTCCACCCGATGCACAGGTTTCAAACTTTGTGCAAGACAATGGTTTAAGCATGTTTAATGCGACCATCGATGGCGAGTCTTATCAATTCTATGTTCTCAAGGGCGGGGTGAATGAACTTGATGTAACGGCTGACGTATGGTTGGGGGCACATTTTCTGACCTGGCAACCTCAGGATAAGGAAACGTTACAGACACAACCGGAGTGGCTGGGAATCTGCCCTATGAGTGAGGGGCAGATTGAGTTTCATTACTATTATGCTGATGGTTCCTCTGGATACTTCACTTATGTAAGCTTAACCGCTGGATTTGTATATAGTATAAACGTAAATTGGGAAGCAATAAACAGGGCGTTGGTTGATGATGGTGGGCGTGCTAACCCCGTAGCATGGGATGTGTGGTATAAAGTTGATGGAGAAAGAGTAACCCCGGTCTATCGTTACCGGCTTCGGAACAAAGGGGATGATGAGCATGTGTATATCTGGACAAATACGCTGGGTGGTATTGATTCGGTGTCGTTTACAGGGGCGTGTGAACAGGATTATAAACTGGTACATAAAACGGCTCTTTTCGAGGGGGATACCATTAACGAATACGATGTTGAAAAGCCCCGCGAGTACCGGCAGAGTACGGGCTATCTGGAGCGGTTAGAAGCTGAATGGATTGCCGACTTTTTCTATTCGCGCAAAAAGTACATGATCCGCTTTGACGGGGCGGTGAAACGGATTGCGGTGACGGGTTCGAAAATTGTGGATACCACGCAACAGGACGAGGTGGATTACGAGTTTACGTACCGGCTTGGCGAGGACTTGCAACTGCTTAACCTTAACCGTGTAAATGCCGATTTGCCAGCGCCGGAGGGGTTGGATACTTTTTTTTTGACTGAGCTATTGTCGGGGTTGACAGTAGCTCAATATACTGACAACCTTCTTATTGCGGTTCAAAACCCTTATTCTGACCTTTGGCAACAATTATCGGTGGCCCAATTGTGGGGCGGTTTATTGCCCTCGCTGGTGGACGGGACGACGATTACCTACGTGGATGGCAAACTGACTGCGGTTGGAGGCACCACGATTATCAATAATTCGACCTGGACAGATATTCAGAACTACATTAACAACATCCTTAATGTCAATAATACCGATTCGGGTACCCGGCTGATAAGCGGGGCGATCCCGTGGAAAAGTGGCCTGACTTTTAGTTCGACCGATTTGGTATATAAGATTTTAGGAGTACAATACACGGCCCTGGCAAGGGAACTGACATGTGCGGCTGCCGACCCTGATTTACCCAGGATGGACGTTTTCTATGTTGACACCAATTCGAACCTCCAGATAGCCACGGGTACCCCGGCTGAAAATCCGGCCACGCCTGTATTGGGGCCGACACAATTTGCGATAATGACGGTGCTGATCGGGGCAGGGGCGGTAACACCCTCAGACCTGGAAGTAACAATCATTTATGATGAACTTGTAGAGTGGGCGGGAGATTGGTGGGTTGATTGGGTCGGTTCAGATCAGGCTTCCTTCATCCAACTTGATAATATCGTATCGCCTCAAACCGGTTCGAAATGTATAAGTGTGGGTATTTTTGTTCCTGACCAGGCAACCAGTTATTCGACCCATTACATCGGGGAGAAATTTGGGGGCGGGACAATATTTTGGCTGGATGCGACGGGCAAACGGGGCTTAATTGCCGCCGATACTGATGCAGTTACAGCGACCTATTTTGAATCGCTTACAGGTCATTCGGTTTACGGCACAGGAGGAACGGGCACGGCCATCGGAACGGGCCAGGCAAACACAGCCGCGATGCTTGCCAGTGCCGCCGCTTTTGATTGGGCGGTGAGTTTTTGTCACAATTTTAATTCGGGCGGGTTCGACGACTGGTTTATGCCATCGCTGGCTGAGTTACAGGCGATGTGGACTTACCGGTATAATATTGGTTATTTTGTGAATAGCACATACTGGTCGAGCAGTGAAACAGCCTGGAACAAAGCATGGCTGGTTAGTTTTAATGATGGTATCGGGCATAATTACCTTAAAAATAATACGGCCAGTGTACGGCCAATCAGGGCGTTTGATGAATCAACGCTACCATCGACCCGACCGGTTACTGAATTCCCCCCGGAACAGACAGCGTTTATTTTTCAAGGCCCCGAAGTGCTTGCTACAAAGGATGGGATACTCACCTTTTGGCTCAAGAGTTCGGGCGACTGGCTTCAAAATTCGATGCTGATGATTGAGTCGTTCAGGGGCGTTGTGCAAACGGGTAGGGTGGTAATAACCCCGGCAAGTCATTTATTTGGCTACCAACCCGGCAACGAAACGTGGCAACGTGTGACCTTGCCTATGTATTATTTTGCGCCCGCAAATCCCGGAGTTGACGGGTTTAAATTTACGATGGTGGGGAGCTGGCCCAATAATATAACCCTTTGGTTTGATAATATACAGTATCAGCATAGTATGGCAGTGCCGCCCGAAGGGGGCGTACAGACAACGGGCACGTTTGGTTCGCAAGCAAAACAACTCCAGATAACCGTGAACCAGGATGGCAAAGTTACAGAGGTGGTGGAGATTGCTGTACCTGAGTGGCTGGACTTTACGTTTGCGGATATTGCTACGCGAGGGGAAGGTGGTTACACCTTGAACCTTAAAGCGAGGGTTGATTACCTGTTAGAGTCGCTGGTAATAAATACAAACACAGGGACATGCGGGCTTGCAATTTTCATTATTCACAATAGCATAGGTCACACAGTTTCGGGGTTTGACTGGATAGAGGCGAATACAAATATCGTGGAGTTTACGGCAACTTCTGGAAATACGGTGTATGCCGGGGATCAGGTTACGCTTGCGCTCGGAGCTTTATCGGAGGCAACGGAACTGATTGGACAACTAAACTTTAAAAGGTTATGAAACTGCTATATATACCGGCACAGGCAACAGGCGGGTTTTTGGAACTGATTTGGGATGATATTGCCAATGTTCCTGTTACGGATGCCGCTAACCTTATGAACTGGAATGATTTTTTCCGGTTGCCATACCACGGGAACCCATTCACCTCAGTATCGGTGTATGGGAATGTTGTTACTCTTAGGGGAGGATCGGATATTGTCATTCAACCAAATACGTTTGCATTCAACCTAAATTTAATAGCATTAACCGACTATGATGGTTGCATTATTGAAGTTGGAGAAAGTGCATTCTTCCATTGTGATCATGCAAATTTATTTGCGATGAGCGGATTAAAAACCCTAACTGGTGTAGCCTCTTTTGGTTACTGCGGAATGGTGCAAGTTTTTGATTTTCCTTTATTGGAAAATACAAATATAGTGAGCTTTCAAAATTGTATTTGTTATGAATTTTCATTTCCAAGCCTACGCAATGTTGCGGTATCTTGTTTTCAGGACTGCGAAACCACCATATTCAATTTGCCAAATGTAACGGATATTTTACTTTACGGATTTTTACGGTGTAATGCAATGCAAATCTGTTATATCCCTTCGTGTATTCACCTGGGAGCAACGGTCGGTTTCGATAATGTATTTGCCCAAATTACCGGAAATTCGATCACGCTTACAGTCCCCTCTGCATTAATGACATGCAATAACGGAGTGCCGGATGGAGATATTCAGAACTTGCAGAATAACAATACCGTGACGGTTGTGGCGGTGTAAAATATGTCCTTTAGGGTGAATAATGGCAAAATTATATTTGACGTTATTAACCTAAAGAAATATTGCGATGGTCGATAAAATCATAAAGGGCGCTTCGGGGAACGTGGAAATTCCGGTTTGGCTAATTGTATTACTCGTCCCGATAATGGTTGCGATAGCGACTGTTATTTCAACCCAAGCTCAGGTACAATCCAAATTACTCTTACAGGCAGAAGTCAACAAAGCGGATATCAAGGAATTGAAGGAGAAAAAAGCCGATTTGTACATCATCTCACGTATGGAACTGACCCTTGACAGGATTGAATTAAAAATTGACGAGCATATCAATAAGGAAAAACAGTAACCATTAACAATCAATAATATGACAATGGTAGAGCAACAGGCCGCGTTTTTGAAAGACGTAGCCAAACTGATTGAAGCGGCTGAAACATTTGGCCTGGTAGTAACAGCCGGTGAACTTTACCGGAGCCAATACCAACAGGATTTTTACGTTAAAACCGGGGCCTCAAAAGTGAACCACAGCATCCACCAGGACAGGATGGCAATTGATTTGAATTTTTTCAAAAACGGGGTGCTTACTTACAAGCTGGAGGACACAAAGGCGATGGGCGACTTTTGGGAATTGCTTAACTCACAAAACAAGTGGGGCGGTCGGTGGAAAGACCCTGTTGATACACCACATTTTCAACGCAATATAGTTTGATGAATTTCCTTCATCGATTTGTCCTTTGGGAATTGACCAAGAGGTGCAATATTTGATTTTCAAAAATCGAACTTAAAAATTTAAGCCATGAACAAAATTCTTTTCTTGCTTGTTTTCTTGATGTTATGCTGGACAGGGTCCGGCAATGCGGCTGATGAATTGGCATTGCCATCTTCGCCGAATTGGATAGATTCAAATTTGTGGACAATGGGTTCCGGCATATTCGTTTTGCTGTATGAGTTTCTGGTACTGAAACTTCCTACCAACAAAACCTTGTCGCTGATCGGTAACCTTTATAAATTGCTGACAAGGTTTATTCCGGATAAGTCGGTAAATGGAGGTAGATTCGTTATTAAGGATTGATATTTAGCTTGTTTCAATTGTCGGTTACAAGTATTTGTACGTTTAGTGTAAGTCCAAGAAACCCTGCCAACGGCAGGGTTTCTCATTTATATAAAGACAAAGTGCCTGAACTTTAGGGTTCAGGCACTTTGTCTTGCTGGCTAATTGGTTCTTTGACGTGTAACACACTCAATAACTTCATTGCTGTTAAAGAATAGTTTTCTGCCGATTTGAATAAATGGAATACGGCCTGAGTTTTTGAGCTTTCGTGCAGTCGGCTCACTTATTTCGAGAAAATCTGCCAATTCCTTTAATCCGTGAAGTTTTTTGTTTTCATTTTCTTTAACTGAATTTGTTGCCATGGTTTTATTTTTTAAATTGTATATATTTACAAATATAAATAAAATAAAATATGTAGATTTAATGAATATTATTTATATGTTTGATATATAGAAGATTATTATTAATGTTTGGATGTTTAAATGTTTTAATATATTGCATATTAATTATTTAGATGATAATTAATTAATAATGCAATTATTTCAATTGTGGTGTTTTTATTTAAAAACTGTTGTAAAACACTTATTTTATCAAATCGATAGCCTTTTTTTTATCTTCATTATCAATTTGGAAATATCTTCCAAAAGCCCGACTGTTTAGTGAATGCCCTGACATAGAGGCAATAGTTGCAAGATTGGCCCCTTTTTTAAATAAAGATCCAATAAATACTCGCCTTGCCATATGCGAAGATGCAAGATCACAAATTTTTATTTGCATGTTTTTTCTTGTTCTTCGATTCGGAATTGTTACAATACGATTAATTTCAGCCTCGCTAAAAATCTTTTTTAGATTTGAATTATAAAAATGTTTGCAAACAAAAGGCAGTAGCTTTCCATCGGGCATATCATAGCGTCCTAATATTTCCAACGCTCTTTCTGTTAATGGGATACTTACAATTTTTGATTTTTCCTTTAACGTTTTTGAAGCAATATATTCAATATTACCATTCACAACATTTGATTTTGTCATTTTCTCCAAGTCGCCAAATCTGCAGCCAATATAGCATTGAAATATAAAAATGTCCCGTGTGTAAGAAAGGCTTTGGTTACTAAACTTGGCTTCAAATATTTTATCTCTTTCTTCACTTGTTATATAAACAGGATCACCATAAACTTCTTTTTCAATTCGATAGACACTAAATGGATTTGTGGTTGTCCAAAAATGGGAATTTGCATAATTGAAAAATGCTTTAAACATTTTCATATATGTGATTGCCGTATTTTTTGACATGCTTTTCAGCATACTTTTTTCAAAATCCTCAATAAATTGTTTATCTATTCCGCTGAAATTTATGCTCGGATTGAATTTCCTAACCTTTTCCTTTAGAACCTTAATATTAACTCTCCTTTTAGGACAAACATCTACATCGTCAGTATACTGATCAAATCTTTCGAAAAAAGATTCTCCTCGCACGAGTCTTTCTTTTTTCCCTAATTTTTTTTTCAGATCTGCCCTTAATTTCTCTGGCTCTGGAATTATTTTTTTTACATCATATTCCTTAAATAGGTCATTTATTGCGATTTTAATACGATCAATATCGCTGTTAAAATCACTTACTAACTGTTTGTCAATTGGTTTTTGTTTTGGTTTATATATTTGCTGTTTAATTTCCCATTGATCAATGTTGCACCGTTTACCTGTATAGTATAACATCCTTTTTTTCTCATAAGAAACAGACAACATGATGGGGACATTGTTTTCTATCCCCCCTCTTTTTTCCGGATAAAATCTAGGTGAGTATTTCATTTTTCACTGTATGTATATTGCAAAAATACATACAGTAATTCAATTTTTATTCATTTGGTATTGTTTTTTAATATTTTTTAATATTTAGCTATATGATTGTAAATCTGAATTATTAGTTACGTTATATTTGGTTTTGTTTTCTTTGTTTCTGTCTGATTTCTGTCTGATCATCATCCAGGCCGGATGGTTGCTGATTCCAAGATAACGCACCTTACCTGACCGTACCACATCCTCGAGACCACGCATTGTCTCTTCGAGGGGTGTTATCGGATCGACGCCATGAATGTACAGAAGGTCGATGTGCGAAAGACCCATCCGTTCGAGACTGTCGTTCACCGAATCGGCAATATGCAGCCGCGACAGCCCTACCTGGTTGGCATGAGGCCCCATTCGCAGACGAACCTTTGTCGCGATCACAAGTTGCTGACGTGGCAATCCCAGATCTTTAATTGCTTTTCCAAGCATGATTTCTGATAATCCTTCGGAGTAACCGTTTGCCGTATCGATAAAATTAATACCTGCTTCCACCGAGGCCTTTACGATTTCATTTACGCTTACCTGAGGCAATTCACCAATTGCTTTCCAGTAACCTTTTCCGCCAAACGTCATTGTCCCAAGGCAAAGTTCCGAAACCAAAACACCTGTTTTTCCCAATTGATTGTACTTCATATTCATTTTCTATTCGTTCGTTTATAAACAGAATTAAAGATGAAAAGTTTATACGATCAGGCATTGAAATGGTTAATAAAAACCAGATCGGGTTTTATAAAGAAATATTTGAAAATCTGATGTTTTTATTGCTCGGAATGAATGTTTTTCAAAAAATAATGTTATATCTTTAATCATTGCAAAACCTGATCAATCAACCTAATGAAATCACGAGTTTTGAAATCATCCGCAGCTGACCTGAGCCTAAGAAACGACCATACATTTGGCTGGCTTTGCAATATTCTCCATTTAAATCGTCCGCCATAACATTCAAAAGTGAAATATATTCAGTACGAATGAGCCAACGAGGTCTGGCGGATCAATCGTATCAGTACGAACGAGCCAACGAGGTCTGGCGGATCATTCGTAGAAGTACGAACGAGCAAAAGAGGGCTGGCAGATCATTCGGAGCAGTACGAACGAGCCAACGAGGTCTGGCAGATCATTCCTAGCAGTACAAATGAGCCGACGAGGGTTGGCGGAACAATCGTACTGGTTCATATGAAATAAATTAAGATTCAAATTTAATACTATCAATATCCAATTATTAATTAATACAAATTGAATATGAATATCTTAGATTTTAGTTTATCAAGGCTTCAAAATGAAGAACATTTTAAGTATCAAACCGGGTTTAAAGAACTCATAATTAAACTGACACCTGCTGCACTGGGTATTGAACCCCAGTTTTTAGCGTACCTGCCTTTGTATGACAACGAATGTGATGCAATTGATTATGTGAGAAAAAGTGATATTACCGATGCGTTGACTGACAGTGATGCTGTTCGTGATAACACCTATCGTGGGTTTGCGGATTTTATAAAATCGGCTTGCAACCATTATATCCCGGAGATGAAACATGCTGCTTCAAGGGTTCAGATCGTAATCGACGAACATGGTAACATCGCTGCAAAAACATACGACAAAGAAACCGCAGCGATCATAAGCCTGATTTCGAAACTCAACCAGCATTACGCGGATGATATTACGACATTGGGAATTGCAGGATGGTTAAATGAATTGCAGGCGAATAATGAGTCGTTTGATCAGCTGATGAATAACCGGTACACAAAGGAAACCATCAAAACACAGTTGCGCATGAAAACGGTACGCACTGAAGTAGATGATTCCTACCGGACGATCATTGATCGCATCAATGCGCTGATCATTGTGAATGGCGAAGCCGATTATAAGGAATTTGTCAGTGAGATGAACCAACGGATTGAACGGAACAACATTAACCTGTCTGTCCGGTTAGGTCGTAACACCAGTGAAAAGAAAAAGGAAGAACAAAAAGTTTAATCGTTCTTCCGGAAGTTCAAAACCACAGTAAGCATGTTTTTACAACATTCCTGCTGTGGTTTTTTCATTGTACCGGCTTCCGTAATTAATCAGAAATGGCAATCTTTACTTTCTGATTTTTGACCTTTTCATCTTTGATTGCAGCCAATGTCTTGCGGGCTTTTACCCGGTTAATGGCAACAAAAGAGGCGTTGTCGAGGATCGTGATTAAACCAATCTCATCCTTTGTAAGGTTCCCTTTCTGAATCAGGAAACCAACGATATCGGTCTTGCTGATTTTATCTTTTTTACCGCCGCCAATGTACAGTGTGATCCACAGGGGAGATTCCGGCAGCCTGATTTGTTCCGGCAAACTGACAAATACAGGCGCGGTTGTCAGAAAACCAGGCAATGATTCCTGTTCTGAAAGGACCAGCCAGGCGGTTCCGGTGCCATTCATCCTCGCGGTTCGCCCGTTCCGGTGAATAAATGCCTCCTCGGTATTCGCCCCCTGGTAATGAATGATATTTTTAATCTCGGGAATATCCAATCCCCTCGAAGCAAGATCTGTGGTGACCAAAATCTGGTGACTTCCGTTCCTGAATTTCAATAAGGCACGCTCGCGCTCATCCTGCTCAAGACCACCGTGAAAGGTTTCGTGCACAACCTCTTCTTCGGAAAGTATTTCGCTGATTCTGTCCACTGCTTCGCGATGGTTGCAAAACACCAACGTAGGTTCGTGACCAAGGTGACAGATCAGTTTGATCAGGATTTCGAGTTTGTCATTCTCTGTTGCCCTTACCGCTTTAATAAGGATATTGGGACGGTTCTCTTCGGTAAGATAATTCAGCGTAACCGGATTTTTTACACCTGAGAATTCGGGGATTTCAATGGCCTGTGTGGCCGAGGTGAGAATCCGTTTTTTAATTTTAGGGAGTAAACCTATAATATAACTCATTTCGTCGCTGAAACCCAATTCGAGCGATTTGTCAAATTCGTCGAGAACAAGCAGATGGATCGGTTCAGGTTCAAAACTGCCGCGACGCAAATGCGCGGCAATGCGGCCCGGAGTTCCAATTAAAACAGCCGGAGGTTCCGAAAAATTATTCCGTTCCGTTTTCATCGGATGACCGCCGTAACAGCAATTCACCTTGAACCCGGTTCCCATTGACCTGAATACCTGTTCGATCTGCAAGGCCAGCTCACGTGATGGTACAAGAATAAGGGCCTGTACACCTGTTGTTTTTGAATTGAGCTGATGAAGTAACGGAAGAAGAAATGCGACCGTTTTTCCTGATCCGGTAGGTGCAAGCAATACAATGTTGTTTGCTTTCAGGTCGGCGCTGATCATTGCATTTTGAATCTCGTTCAACGATCCGAATTTCAGATTTTCAAGAACTTTTGCGGTAATATCCTCTTTTTGCTTCATGCTGCAAAGATAGCGCTAATCGTGGTGATTTTGCGTGGAGTATTAATTGCGCAACTGAACCTGCCGGATGTATTCAGAAATTTTCATAAGATTATTTAATATGGTATTGCCGCTTTGAGATTTTTGTTAATTTCAACGCATCTAAACAACCACCAATTTTCATTTGTGAACGATTTCTTTTTAAGATAATTTATACCAATTATTTAACTAAATTCAATCAAATGGTGATCAAAAACAAAATGTCCCGCCGGAACTTTGTAGGGACAACGGCAGCGGGTGCTGCTGCATTTACAGTAATTCCTTCAATTACATTCGCCGGAAATGCCGGAACTGAAAAAATCAGACTGGGGTTCATCGGAACGGGTAAACAAAGCCACTCGTTACTGAACAGTTTGAACAAGTGTCCTGAAACTGTTGTAATGGCCTGTTGTGATGTGATGACTACAAAACTTGAAAAGTTCAAAGGTGAAGCGCAGGCGTTCAACGATAAGAAATGGCCTGGTGAAAAACATGAAGTTACAGGATACAATAATTACCGGGAGATTTTGGACCGAAAAGACATTGATGCAGTTGTGATTGCGACGCCTGACCATTGGCACGCACAGATTGCTGTTGATGCCGCCAAGGCAGGCAAAGACATTTATTGCGAAAAACCGATGGCATTAACAGTTGCCGAAGGTCGTGCGATGGTAAATGCCACACGTAAGTACAAACGGGTTTTTCAGACCGGAAATATGCAGCGGTCATGGCGCAATTTCCGCCAGGCATCTGAGTTGGTTCTGAATGGTTATATCGGTGATATTAAAGTAGTAAATGTCTGTGTTGGTCCACCTGTTAAGGCATTGGATCTCCCATCGGTTCCGAATCCGGGCAATATTGATTGGGACATGTGGGTTGGTCCTTCACTCTACCGCGATTTCAGTCCGGTTTTGGCACCTCCCGTTGAAGTTGATAATTATCCCGACTGGCGGAATTACCGTGAGTTCGGCGGAGGCATGATTACCGACTGGGGCGCGCATATGTTCGACATCGTTCAATGGGCGCTGGGAATGGATGAATCAGGCCCCGTTGAGTTTAATCCTCCTACAGAACATGCTGTGATTGGATTACAAATGAAATATAAAAACGGAGTCGTTTTAAACCATGCCAACTGGGGTGAGTTTAACGCGGTTCAGTTTATCGGGACGAAAGGAAAAATAGAAGTAAGCCGCGAATTTTTACGTTCTGACATTACCGGCCTCGTTGACAAGGAAATTAAAGCTACCGATAAAAGGTTGTATAAAAGTGATAATCATTACCAGGACTGGATTGATGCCATTAAGAAGCGGACAAAACCTATTTCGGATGTTGAAACCGGTCACCGGACTTCGTCGCTGTGTAATGTTGCCAATATTGCCTACACACTTCAACGGCCTTTGAAATGGGATCCGAAGAATGAGCAATTCATTGGTGATGCCGCGGCGAATATGATGCTTTCGAGAGCATACCGTGGAAAATGGAATTTCCTCGATTTTTAAATAGCATGCCATTCTAAATAGCCACTCCGGAAATACCTGGGGTGGCTATTGATTAATTGATAGTTAGCATACCTGATCCTGTACAGTTTCAAATTGTCGGTCCGAAATTATAATTTGTAAACATTTGCTATTTTTAATCCCGATTCTTAAAAGCACGATCATGGAAAAGATTAACCGCAGAAGTTTCATTTACACAGGTGCAGTTGGATTAACAGGTTACGCCGCCCTCACTGCCACCGGTCTGGCAAACATGGGTTTTATACTCGCAACAGCAACAATTGATAAAGTAAAACTTGGCAAAACGGGATTGATGGTTTCGCGTATTGCCCTGGGCACAGGTTCGATAGGTGGTAATCATCAATCGAATCAAACACGGCTGGGAATGAGCAAATTTGTTTCGATGGCTCATCATGCTTACGACAGGGGCGTTCATTTCTTTGATACAGCCGATAGTTACGGTTCTTACCCTTTTGTTCGCGAGGTTTTTAAAGAGGTTCCCAGGGATAAGATTACCCTTTTAGGCAAAATGTGGACCGAAAATGATCCTTCAAAAGCTGAACCGGCCGATAAGGCATTCGATCGTTTCCGTACCGAAACAGGCAGCGATTACTTTGATATTATGCTGCTTCACTGTATGACGAACGGAAAATGGCAGGAAGAAAAGAAAAGGTACATCGATTATTTCTCGAAGGCGAAGCAGGAAGGTAAAATCAAGGCGGTTGGCGTTTCGTGCCACAACTTCGAAGCCTTAAAAGTTGCTGCCGACGATCCATGGGTTGATGTAATTCTTGCGCGCATAAATCCGTTCAGGGCGCACATGGACGGTTCTCCGGCAGAGATCAATGCAGTTCTTGAACGGGCCCGCAACAACGGGAAAGGAATCATCGGCATGAAAATCTTTGGGAACGGCGACAGAGTGCTTGAGACCGAGCGTGAGGAATCGATTACTTTTGCATTGAAAAAAAGCAGTATACATTGTATGACATTGGGAATGGAAAGTATTGCCCATGTGGATGATGCCGTTGATCGCGTAATGCGGATTGTGAAAAGTTGACAACTAAATATTTTTAAAGTGATGAAAAAATTCGACAGAAGGGAATTTCTCCTGAAAAGTGCCGCCGGAATAGCCGTGGCTTCGGTATTGCCTGCAATCCTCCCTGAACCAACATTCGGGGCAGTGAAGAGTGATATTATCGATACGGTTGCGCTTGGCAAGACCGGGCTTAATGTATCGCGAATCGCCTTTGGCACCGGATCGAGAGGGTGGAAGCTGGAGTCAGATCAGACACACCTTGGCATGCAGAAATTCGTTGGATTGTCACAGTATTGTTTTGATAAAGGGATCCGCTTTTTCGATACAGCCGATATGTATGGCTCTCATCCGTATGTTGGTGCAGCGTTGAAAGTCATACCTCGTGAAAAAGTCACTGTTTTGACCAAAGTAATGACCTACGGCCACGAGGGTTGGTATGAAACAGAACCATTTGCAAAGAGTTTCGACCGGTTCAGAAAAGACCTTGGCACTGAGTATATCGACATTTTTCTGATGCATTGTATGATTAACGGACAATGGCCGACTGAATACAAGCGTTATATGGATGCGATGTCGGAAGCCAAACAGAAAGGGTCAATTAAAGCGGTCGGCATTTCGTGTCACAGTCTGGAGGCAATGATCGAAGCCGCTTCAAATCCATGGGTGGATGTCCTTTTTGCGAGGATTAATCACAATGGTGCGCGGATGGACAGCACACCTGAAAAAGTGATGGCGGTTCTCGAAACTGCACGCAAAAATGGAAAAGGGGTGATTGGAATGAAAATATTCGGATGCGGTGATCTTGTAAAAGAGAGTGAACGCGAGCAATCTTTGAATTATGTGATCAAAAGCGGGAATGTCCACTCGATGACATTGGGTATGGAAAGCAAAGAACAGGTAGACGATAACGTGAGCAGGGTGATGCGAATTGCGAGGGGTTGATACCTGCTTCATAAAGCGATAACTAACAGGAGAAGAATACAATCTATGCAGATTGACAAAATCCAAACGAAGATATACGAGATAAGGGGACAAAAGGTAATGCTGGATTTTGACCTTGCTGAACTTTACATGACAGAAACAAAATATCTTAAAAGAACTGTCAGGGCAAATAGCATGAGGTTTCCATCTGATTTTATGTTTGAGCTGTCAAAGACTGAATGGGAAACTTTGAGGTGCAATATTAGCACCTCAAACAGCAGGGGAGGAACACGGTATTTACCTTTTGCTTTTACAGAGCAGGGAGTTGCGATGTTAAGTGGTGTCCTAAATTCAGAAAAGGCTATTGAAGTAAATATTTCAATAATGAGGGCTTTTGTTTTTATGAGACAATATGCTTTGACACATAAAGATTTGACCGAGAAGTTACAAAAACTAGAAAGTAAGTACGATAAGCAATTTAAAGATGTTTATGATGCAATAAATTTCTTACTGCAAAAGGATAATCAGGACACGCAACAAAAACAACGCAAGCGAATAGGTTTTAAACCATAGATCCTTAGATATCAATAATAATTTTCAAATAATCTGATGACAAATAAATTGAGAAGCAACGTTTTAGGTTTGACATTAATCTTTGTCCTGCTTTCGGGTTTCCATGTTGCAAAAGCAAAAAACAGTTCTTTAAAACTCTGGTACGACAAACCGGCAAAGGATTGGATGACCGAGGCATTGCCTATTGGGAACGGACGATTGGGCGGGATGATTTTTGGTGGTATCGAAACCGAGCAGATTCAATTTAATGAGATAAGTCTCTGGACCGGAGACGAAAAAGAAACCGGAGCGTACCAGGCATTTGGAGATCTTTTTATCGATTTTAATCAAGCCGCTGAAGTCCAGCAGTACAAACGCGAACTAAATATTGGCAATGCGGTGCATACAATCACCTATTTGTCAAACGGCATTCAGTACAAACGGGAGTATTTCAGCAGTGCGAAAGACCAGGTAATGGTGATACGAATTAGCGCCAGTCAAAAAGGGAGTTGCAGCGGTGCAATCAGGATGACTGACATGCACAATGGTAAAATTGCATTTGCAGATCGCAATATCACGCTGAATGGAACACTTGATAATGGATTGGTTTACGAAGCCGGCGTTGCTGTTTTAAATGATGGTGGAGTAGTCAAGGTTTCCGGAAACTCAATCAAATTCGAAAAAGCCAATAACATTACACTCATCCTCGCCGCGGGAACCAATTATCTGCCTGATTATAGCAAAGGATGGAGGGGCGAAAAACCTCACCGGATCATAGAACAACAATTAAAAAAAGCATCTGGCCGGCTTTACAAACAACTTTTGGACCGGCATATCGCTGACTATCAAAGCTTGTTTAATCGTGTGAAATTAAATATTGGTGAAAGTGATCAAAAAGTCAGTGAATTACCAACGGATAAAAGATTGGTCACTTATAAAAAGGGTGGCACTGATCCCGAAATTGAAGAGCTATTCTTTCAATATGGCAGGTATCTTTTGATAAGCTCTTCCAGAACCGGCTCGCTTCCAGCGAATCTTCAGGGAATCTGGAACAATTCGAATAATCCGCCATGGCGATCCGATTACCATTCAAATATCAATGTTCAGATGAATTACTGGCCGGCAGAGGTTACCAACCTGAGTGAATGCCACCTTCCGTTCCTTGAATACATCAACAATCAACGCGAAGTCAGGAAAAAAGCCACGCAGGAATATTATAAATCGCAAAAGGGATGGACGGTTCAGACAGAGAACAATATTTACGGAGCCGGAAGTTTTGTCTGGAATCCACCGGCAAGTGCCTGGTATTGCCAGCACTTGTGGGAGCATTATGCTTTCACCTATGATCAGAAATACCTCAAAGAGTTTGCGTACCCGGTTTTGAAAGAGGTTTGCGAATTTTGGGAAGAGCGTTTAGTTTCAGATGCTAATGGAGCCCTGGTTACTCCCGATGGATGGTCGCCCGAACATGGCCCTCATGAACCGGGTGTTACGTACGATCAGGAAATTGTCTGGGACTTATTTACGAATTACATCGAAGCCTCCAAAATTCTTAATCTTGATGCCGATTACCGGGCAAAAGTTACCGTATTGCGCGAAAAGTTACTTAAACCTAAGATTGGGAAATGGGGACAGTTGATGGAATGGAGTGTCGACCGCGATGATTCAACCGATCTGCACCGCCATATTTCGCACCTCTTCGCACTATATCCCGGAAGGCAGATCTCAGTAACTGCAACTCCTGAACTGGCCGCGGCGGCGAGGAAAACACTTATCTCGCGCGGAGATCAAAGCACCGGTTGGGCAATGGCCTGGAGGATTAATTTCTGGGCTCGAATGTCCGACGGGAATCACGCTTATAAGCTGTTGCGAAACCTGATGTCTATCGTCGGCAATATTGGAACCGACTATGACAAAGGCGGCGGGATATATTCAAATATGTTTGATGCTCACCCGCCGTTCCAGATCGATGGAAATTTTGGTGCCGCTGCAGGAATTGCTGAAATGCTGCTTCAGTCGCAGGCAGATGAAATTTGTTTACTTCCTTCATTACCCGATGTTTGGTCTACAGGGTCGGTTGTTGGATTAAGAGCAAGAGGTGGTTTTGTAGTCGACATTGCCTGGGTCGCTGGTAAAGTCACGAAATATCGGATTGCATCTGCAAAGGGAGGAGACGCACTTATCCGTGTGAATGGTGAATTGAAAACAATAAAGGCAGCGAAGTTGTAAACATATTTTTTGGTCTGGACTGAATATGAGTTGGTACTGTCTTTAAAATTGAAAAGGACAGAACCGGGCGGTTCCATCCTTTTACTAAAACTAACCAAACTAACTAACCTAACTAAACCTAAACTTATGAAAAAAAATGTATGACAAATATAGGGCTCCCGGTACTACCCGCCAAATGTTTTAAGTTAAAGAATTGTAAAATAATTGAAAAGAAATGTTAACCTCGAATTTGAATAATCTCAATGATTTCATGGCACAAAAAAAGCATTGCAGTTTTTCTGCAATGCTTATCAATGCTATTTAGCTTAAGAACGTATATTTTAATGGTTGGATTATCTTAGTGAAAAAGAACACGAAAATACTTCAAACCTTAACTGCGAGAATCATCAGGCAGTTAATCTGCGTTCAACCGGCTTAATAACTAGACCTACGGCTTCCGCCTCTGTCACCACCGCCTGCGCTTCCGCCACGATTGAAACCGCCACGGTCACCACCACGGTCACCACCACGATCACCACCGCCACTTCCGCCGCCACGATTGTAGCCACCGCCACCACCTGCACCGCCACGGTTGAATCCGCCGCCGCCACCTGCACCGCCACGGTTGAACCCGCCGCCGCTGCCGCCTGGACGTCTTGTACCATCTTTTGGTTTTTCAATTGACTCGTTCACAACGATTGTGCGTCCGTCAACTTCTGCACCATTAAGTTCCTCAATAGCCTTTTTGGCTTCTTCGTCATTCGGCATTTCAATAAAACCGAATCCTTTGCTCCTTCCGGAAAATTTGTCTGTAATGATTCTTGCTGAAGCTACTTCGCCGTACTCTTCAAAAAATCCTTTTAATTCTGCCTCTTCTAAGCTAAATGGCAGACTTCCTACGAAAATGTTCATAATTTAAGTAACTAAAATTAATGGTAAATAATCCGTTGTAAAAATAGTCATTATTCATTGCAAAAAACATTTAGTAAGTTTATTTTAAAATATTTTTAGGCTTTTGTAAACCAGTGCGATAGGTCACTAAAATCTTCTCTGAATTGCTTATGTTCTGCCAATTGTCAATGCAAATGGTCATTTATTCAGTAAATTGAAAGTCAGTTTAATGCAAAGCAGAAACCTCCTTTGGATTGGTCCTAAAGATGAAATCTGCCGGAGACTGCAGTTAGACCATTATCCGGTTTTTACAAGAATGATTTTAAAATACTGCCTGACTATTAATATTGAGAAGCATCTTTTAAGATTCTAATGGAAAATCAGGCAGTACAATGATGGTTTGTTCTTGCATATCGATTGAATTACAGATAAATATGCTGCATTGAAGTTATTAATTTTTCGTCTTGCTGCAAAAGTTTTTTTCATGTAAGTTTGTGACTTTAAAATTGACGAAAGAATGTTTGAAAATCTTACAGATAAGCTTGAGAAATCGTTCAAGCTGCTAAAAGGGCAAGGAAAGATCACCGAAATAAATGTTGCCGAAACTTTAAAAGAGGTTCGCAGGGCTTTGCTCGATGCCGACGTTAATTATAAAATCGCCAAAGATTTTACAGCAAAAGTAAAAGATAAGGCGATCGGGCAGGAGGTTCTTAAAGCCCTTAACCCTGGTCAGGTAATGGTTAAGATCGTTCATGACGAGCTTATTGAGCTGATGGGTGGACAAACAGTTGATATAAATCTCAAAGGAAGTCCGGCCATTATTTTGATGTCTGGTCTCCAGGGATCTGGTAAAACCACCTTTTCGGGTAAACTCGCCAACCGGTTAAAAACGAAACAAGGAAAACGTCCACTGCTTGTTGCCTGCGACGTTTATCGTCCTGCAGCTATTGAACAGCTTAAGATTGTTGGTGCGGCTATCGAAGTTCCTGTTTTTACCGAAGAGGGTAGTAAAGACCCGATTCGCATTGCAAAAGAGGCGGTAAAATTCGCCAAACTGAATGGTAATGATGTTGTAATTATAGATACAGCTGGTCGTCTTGCGATTGATGAGCAGATGATGAAGGAGATTGAAGCGATCAAATCAGCCGTTAATCCCGGCGAGATTCTGTTCGTTGTCGATTCCATGACAGGTCAGGATGCCGTTAATACCGCCAAAGAGTTTAACGATAGACTTAATTTTGACGGGGTTGTCCTCACGAAGTTAGATGGAGATACACGAGGTGGTGCCGCAATTTCAATTCTTTCGGTAGTCAACAAACCAATAAAGTTTGTCGGAACCGGCGAAAAGATGGAAGCGATTGACGCCTTTTATCCAAGCCGTATGGCCGATCGTATCCTTGGGATGGGTGATATCGTTTCTCTTGTTGAACGTGCTCATGAACAGTTTGATGAGGAGGAAGCCCGCAAGTTGCAGAAACGGTTGGCGAAAGATCAGTTCAACTTCGACGATTTTCTGAAGCAGATTCAGCAGATCAAGAAGATGGGTAACCTGAAAGATCTTGCAAGTATGATTCCTGGTATGGGAAAAGCGATGAAGGATATTGACATTGAGGATGACGCTTTTAAACACATTGAAGCAATTATCCATTCAATGACAAAGCGGGAACGTGCCGATGCCAGTATTATTGATGGATCCCGACGTAAACGTATTGCAACCGGATCGGGAACTTCAATTCAGGAAGTCAACCGCTTATTGAAACAATTTGCCGATACCCGCAAAATGATGAAAATGGTATCGCAGGGTGGAAATATGAAGCAAGCGCTTACGCAATCCAAAGGGCGTCATCGTTAGCGATTAGGTGAATCGGCTTAAGGTGATTAGACTTTAGTCGTTACTCACGATGACCTTGAGATTGAATTTTTATTATTGAATTTTTTAGATACAAATACAGTACGATGGTTCTTATTGACGGAAAAAAAACATCCGAAATCATTCAGTCTGAAATCGCTGACGAAGTAATTAAAATCAAAAACAGCGGTGGAAAAATACCTCACCTTGCCGCGGTTTTGGTCGGACACGATGGAGGAAGTGAAACATATGTGGCCGCCAAGGTTAAAGCATGCGAACGAGTCGGTTTCAAATCGACACTGATCCGTTTTGACGAAAATATAACGGAGGAAGAACTTTTAAATTGTGTCGCACAATTGAATATTGACAACGATCTTGACGGTTTTATCGTTCAGCTTCCGCTCCCGAAGCATATTTCGGAAGAAAAAGTGGTTGAATCAATAAATCCGCATAAAGATGTTGATGGTTTTCACGCGGTTAATGTCGGCCGGATGGTTGCCGGTATGCCTGCATTTATCTCTGCAACTCCATTCGGAATCATGCAGCTGATAAAAAGATACAAAATCGAAACATCAGGTAAAAATTGCGTGGTGATTGGCCGGAGCAATATTGTCGGAAGGCCAATGAGCATTTTGCTTTCCCAAAAGGGGATTGATTGCACTGTCACTTTGTGTCATAGCCGGACTAAAAATCTCAAGGAGATATGCGCCCAGGCCGACATCATCGTCGCCGCCTTGGGAATGGCGGAGTTTCTTACCGGCGATATGGTCAAAGAAGGTGCTGTTGTTATTGATGTCGGGATCACGCGTGTCAAGTCTGACAAGACAAAATCGGGATGGAAATTATTGGGCGATGTTAAGTTTGATGAAGTTGCCCCTAAATGTTCGTTTATTACACCAGTTCCCGGAGGAGTCGGCCCGATGACGATTGCATCTCTACTTTATAATACGCTACTTTCTTCAAAAAAAGAGGTCTATAAATAAACAATTCTGGTTGTTTATTAAAATACTAAAGCTGTCGTTGACAGCTTTTTAAATTTATGGTAATTCATAGATCGCTCGATGGTGCAAAACAAATATTTATAAGTGCTGTTTCTTATAATGTTTCCGTAAAGTAAATTTCGAAGTAAAACAAAGTTTTATATGAAAAAAGTATTTGAATTCAGATGGTCGGTTCAGTCTCTGCTAGTTTTGATACTCCTAACTTTTATAGCTTGTTCGACAGTGCCGCTAACCGGCCGTCGTCAGTTAAGCCTTGTCCCTGAATCGGAAATGATGGCCCTTAGTTTTACGGAATATGATAAGTTCATTAAATCCAATAAATTGTCTGCCGACAAAAATAATGCAGCCATGGTGAAGCGCGTTGGTGAACGGATTGCACGCGCTGTTGAAGGATACATGGCATCGGCGGGTTTATCAAAAAACCTGGATGGGTACAAATGGGAGTTTAATCTCGTTGAAAATCCAACTGTAAATGCCTGGTGCATGTCGGGTGGAAAGGTGGTTGTTTACTCGGGCTTGTTGCCGATCACTCAGAATGAAGCCGGTCTGGCTACGGTAATGGGTCATGAAATAGCGCATGCTGTTGCCCGGCACGGAAGCGAACGAATGAGTGACCAGATGCTGCTTCAATTTGGTGGTACTGCCCTTTCCGCAGCATTGGCGCAGAAACCAGATCAAACACGATCTATCGCGCTTGCAGCCTATGGCGCCGGTTCACAGGTTGGTGTAATTCTTCCCTTCTCGCGTCAAAATGAATATGAAGCCGATTATATGGGTTTGATATTTATGGCCATGGCGGGTTATAATCCCATTGAAAGTGTCCCTTTCTGGGAACGCATGGCTCAGAAGGGTGGAAGCAAGCAACCCGAATTTCTAAGTACACATCCGGTGGATCAAAACCGGATTGATCGTCTCAAGCAAAAGATGCCCGATGCGATGGCTTACTATAACAAGATGAAGTGATTTTTAATCACCGGAATAATTTTCCGTGAAATACTTCAAGGTTGAATCGTTCTAAGATTACACTTCATATGAACAGCAACTTTAAAAACCACTTTTAGACATCGTACAAAGGTTTGGTGAGTTAAATTATAAACCTGGAGGGACGTATTCCTAAAGTACCGAAACCTTCCTGCGGATAGCGGGACGTTATCGGGTGATACCGAAACCTTCCTGCGGATAGCGGGACGTTATCAAGGTGATACCGAAACCTTCCTGCGGATTGGGGGACGTAATCAAGGTGATACCTAAACCTTCCTGCGGATTGCGGGACGTAATCAATGTGATACCTAAACCTTCCTGCAGACGGCAGAAAGAAACCATCCCCGACCGGATCCCCGACACCGAAAAGTTAAATTCGATTTCTTCTGCACCCCGGATCAGTAGTAAGGTTTTAGGGAAAATTGAAAAACGCTTTAATTATTCGGGTTTAAATGTCAGAATCTAGGGTAAAATCTGCTATTTTGCAACAAAAGAAATATCATGCCAATGTTAAAAATTCCCTATCTGAAAGAAATGTTTCCCGATGATCAGGCAAACATCGTAAAACGGTTGATGACTTCGGGTGAAATTATTAAGATTGATAAAATCAATTGGGAAAACTTTCCTCATATGCCCGATGTCAAGCTCTGTTTGGCTTATTGCGATCAAAGGCTTTGGCTTCATTATATTGTGAAAGATGATTTTGTGAGAGCTGCTTGTCGTGAGGATCAGGAACCGGTCTGGCAGGATTCGTGTGTCGAATTTTTCGTGAAACAGGGTGATATATACCGCAACTTCGAGTTTAATAGTTTGGGTGTCTGTTTGTCGGCATCTGGTCCTGACCGGAATTCGCGGGAGCGGCTTGATAAGGAAAGTATGGAACAGATTCTGCGATTCCCGTCTTTAACCATTGAAAGTCTCCCTCCTGAAAGTGTTCCTTCAAATTGGTCGCTTACAGTTGCCATTCCGCTTGGATTAATTGGTCTAAATCCTGGAAGTCAATTCAAGGCCAATTTTTATAAATGCGGCGACGAAACCAAAGTTCCTCATTACATTAGTTGGTCAGCAATCGCTACTCCAGCGCCCGATTTTCATCAGCCAGCGTTTTTCGCACAGGTCGAATTGGCAAGACAAAATTATTGATTTGATATTGAATGAATCTTATGAAGAGCTATTTAAAGTCAGGATTGATCAATTTAGGAATCGGCGCGGTCTTATTGCCAACCGGTGATCTGGTTGCAGCCAGCCCAAGAAATAAAGGTGAATTTAATCGTCCAAATGTTATTTATATTTTGGCCGATGATCTTGGCTATGGCGACCTAAGCTGTTATGGACAAACAAAGTTCAAAACACCGAACATTGACAAATTGGCTGCTTCCGGGATTCGTTTCACCAATCACTATGCAGGTTGTACCGTTTGCGCGCCGTCACGATCGTCACTGATGACCGGACTTAACACGGGTCATACTTATATTCGCGGAAATAAAGAGATGAAACCGGAAGGGCAGGAACCACTTCCCAAGGACGTTTATACAGTTGCCGAACTGTTTAAAGAGGCCGGTTATGCAACCGGGGCCTTTGGGAAATGGGGACTTGGCGGACCAGGTACTGAAGGCGTTCCTGAAAAACAAGGATTTGATGAATTCTTTGGCTTCAATTGCCAGGCGCTGGCGCACAATTATTATCCCGAATATCTGTGGCACAACGATCAGAAAGTGTTTCTTGATGGCAATAAAAATGGAGGTACTGCACAGTATGCCCACGACGAATATCACAAAATGGCGCTTCAGTTTATCGAAAAGCATAAAGATGCCCCATTTTTCATGTTCTGCCCGTATGTAATTCCCCATGCCGAATTACTTGCGCCAGAGGATACTATTATGCAGAAATTCGATGGTAAGTTTACCGAAACGCCCTTTCATGGTGTCGATTCGGGTACAAATTACAGGAAAGGAAGTTATGGTTCGCAAGAGAAACCCAAAGCCGCTTTTGCTGCTATGGTGAGCCGACTCGATCGATCTGTGGGCGAGATCATGGCCAAATTGAAGGAATTAGGCATCGAAAAGAATACATTGGTTATTTTCACATCAGATAATGGTACTCACCTTGAAGGGGGAGCCGATCCCGATTTCTTCAGAAGTTCAGGGCCATTAAGAGGATACAAACGCAGCCTCTACGAAGGGGGTATCCGGGTTCCATTTATTGCAAGTTGGCCGGGAAAGATTTCCCCAGAAAAAATATCAGATTATCTTTCTGCATTTTGGGATTTTCTACCTACGGCTGCAGAACTGGTTGGTGTCAGGTTGTCAAAACCTACCGACGGGATTTCGATGGTTCCGGTATTGACAGGAAAAGACAATCAGAAGGAACATGATTTCTTATACTGGGAATTTCACGAAGGGGGAACCAAACAGGCGGTACGAATGGGCAAATGGAAAGCTGTCAGGTTTGGTACCCGCGAACCGCTTGAATTGTACGATTTAAGTATGGATATTCATGAAGATAAGAATGTGGCAGCAGAGCATCCTGAGATTGTTGCCAAAATTGAGGTTTATCTGAAGAATGCGCGTTCAGAGTCGAAAATCTGGAAAACCGCCGAATACTGGCCGGCCAATAAAGAAAAGAGTTAATTTCTGATAATGAAATGATTTTTAATCGGATTATCATGAGGTATATCGTAGTTTTTATAGTCATAATTTTGAGTTTCCAGGAGCAGATTTTTGCGCAGGATAGAGATACGATGGTTGTGAAGATACCTTCAACAGGCAAATCACGGGCTTTTCCGGAATTTGCTGGTATGCAAATGCCGCCGGATTCAGTTTCGATTCCAGTATTGCACCAGGATCTAAAGAGCGGTTTTGAGCTTCAAAATCCAGTTTTACCGAATATGAATTTCAATTTGACGAACGGATGGAAAACCGAAACGGGATCCTTATTGGGATTGAGAGGCAAAGGTGTTTCTCAGTTTCTGAATAATCCGTTAAGTCTTTATGGTGGATCTATTTTGGATGTTTACCAGGGAGTTTATGGCATTCGCACTTACCAGTTGAACAACAACCTGAGTGTCGGCACAGCAGGGTATTCCGAAAGGAGCTTCAACGAATATTTGCTTAAATCGGGAGTTAATCGTCAAACCAATTATGGCAGTTCGTTGTTTGTTGGTTATAAATTCTCCGATAAGTTCAGCATTTCAGCCAGTTTTACCTTTCGGCGCAATGGTGATCGTTTTAATCGGAATCAGGGGATGCTGAATGGGAGTTTTTTCCCGTAAACATGGTTGTAGTTCAATATTTATTCTGACAAAAGCTTTTATTGTGGATCAATTATTAAACGAAAAAATACAGAATTCCTATAATGCACTGATCTTTCAGTGCACGAAAAGTCTGCCCGAGGGTGACCTGCCAATTGTTGAAAAGGCTTTCGACTTTGCAGCAAAAACAATCGGAAATTCAGTGTGGGAAAATGGCGAGTTTATTTTGAATCACTCCATTTCAGTCGCGAAAATTGCGGTTATTGAGTTGGGACTGTCCACTGATGCGCTTATTTCATCATTGCTTCACAATGTTTTTGTCGACAAGGGATTGGTTTTTTCAGCCGATGAAATAAAAAAGCAGTTTGGGGCTAATGTAGCTGATATTCTTGACGGGATAATCAAAATAAATTCTTTAAATACCGAAAATCTGGCATTTCAGAGCGAGAATTTCAGAAGGCTGCTGCTCGCGCTTTCGGGCGATGTAAAAGTGATTCTGATTAAAATTGCGGATCAGATGCAGGATATGCGGACAATGGATAAATTGCCGGCAGAAGTCCAAAAAAGGTATTCAATTGATACCTGGCATTTGTATGCACCGCTTGCACATCGTCTGGGACTTTACAAGGTGAACTCTGAATTGCTCGATCTTGCACTTAAATATCTTCATCCTGAAGATTATGTGTTGATTGCTGAAAAGCTGAAAGAGACTTCCGTCGAGCGGGCAAGCTTTGTTTCGGCTTTTGTTACTCCCATCGAGAAGAAGCTCCAAAGCCGGGGTTTTGATTTTGATATGAAGGCGCGAACCAAATCGATCTATTCGATCTGGAACAAGATGCAAAAACAAAAGGTTGATTTCCATGAAGTCTATGATCTTTTTGCCATCCGTATTATCCTTCATTCAGAACCCGAAAATGAGAAGGCGACCTGCTGGCAGGTATTTTCAGTAGTTACCGAAGAGTACCTATCAAATCCTGACAGGCTGAGGGACTGGATAACCTACCCCAAGTCCAACGGGTATGAATCATTGCACACTACAGTGCTTGGTCCGGGAAACCGATGGGTGGAGGTTCAGATACGGACTCACCGGATGGATGATATTGCAGAGAACGGACTTGCTGCCCACTGGAGATACAAAGGAGGGAAAGGTGGTGCAGAGATCGATAAATGGCTCAAAAATGTGCGCGAAATTCTTGAAAATCCGCAACTTAATCCAGTTGATTTTATCGATGATTTCAAAGTTAACATTTACGAGGATGAGATTTTTGTCTTTACACCCAAGGGTGACCTGATCAAATTACGGGCGGGGTCGACGCTGCTTGATTTTGCGTATGAAATTCACTCGAGGATTGGCGACAGGTGCGTTGGTGGTAAAGTCAACAACAAACTGGTAACGCTGAAATATCAACTCAAAAATGGGGACCAGATTTCGGTCGAAACTTCAAATAATCAGCGGCCAAAAATGGACTGGCTCGATTTTGTGGCCACCTCGAAAGCGAAAACCCGCATTAAAGCCAGTTTAAATGAAGAGCACAAACGGGAAGCAGAAAACGGAAAGGAAATTCTTAGACGGAAGTTTAAAAACTGGAAAATTGACTTCAATGATATTGTAATCCGTGATCTGTTAAAGCATTATAAGCTTAAGCTTGCGGCCGATCTTTATTACAATATTTCTGTGGGAAAGATCGATACGCTTGAAATCAAGGAGCAGATTGTTGGTAAACATGAGGAGTCGCAACAGGAAAAATTAACAGAATTGATTCCTGACGTGGAGGTAAAAGAGTTGTCATTTGATAATAATGATGATTTTCTCGTGATCGATAACAACCTGAAAGATGTAAATTATAAATTGGCTGTCTGCTGTAATCCGATCTTCGGTGATGAAATCTTTGGTTTCGTAACAATACTCGAAGGGATTAAGATTCATCGGATTACATGCCCAAATGCTAAGCAACTTTTTGAGCGATATCCGTATCGGATCATCAAGGCAAAGTGGAGGCTTACCGGCAAAAGAAATTCTTTTCAGGCCTCTATCCATATTTCGGGATCAGACCGCCTTGGCATTGTAACTGATATATCCAGGATAATCTCGAAGGAGATTGGAATCCAAATGCGTTCAATTGCCATTAATTCAGAAGATAAATCGTTTGACGGCACATTAAGAGTGTTTGTGAACGATCTTGAACACCTTGATTTTCTGATGCAAAAACTAAAGAATATAAAAGGTGTCCATTCAGTGACGCGCGCGGATGCCTGATCGCTTTTCGTATCCGATGCAGAATATTTTTTTAGCATGCAAAATCACATTAAAAACACACCAGAATTGGAGGAGTTTAAGAAAATATTAGTGAGTGCTAAAGAAGCACTTGAGCAAAACAGGACGGAAGATGCTTTGACAATTCTAAATGAAGCTTCTATTGCAGACAACGGGGAGGTGATGTTTCTGAAAGGTGAAATTTATTTTAAACTTCAGCGGTGGGGAGAGGCGCTAAATCATTTTTCAATGTTCCTTGAACAGCATCCGTTGGACTCCAAAGCAAAATCGTATTGTGTAATGATTCAGAATATTCTGGGTTTTTATCACAAAGATTTATACAATCCTTAAGATCGTTCTCAATAAATTTTGATAATTATTAAAAATTAGTAATTTTGGCGATGACACAATTGTTTAAGAAAGCTAATTATTTAAGTTAAACCATTAAAATTGAGTAGTATGAAGAGAGTGATTTTTATTTTTATTTTATGTCTTAGTTTCGGAACCTTAATGGCCCAGGATGCTGCAACCTTTAAAAATGCAGGAAATGAGGCGCTCAAAGTAAAAGACTTTGCAAAGGCAATTGAGAATTATGAAAAAGCGATCGCAGTTTGGGGTACCGCTGCGCCTGATTATGCAATGATTTACAATACTGCTGTTTGCGCAATCCAAATTAAGGATTATGAAAAAGCAGTGAAATACTTTGACATGGCCATTGCCGGTAATTACAAACCAGAGGATTCATATTTTAACAAAGCGATTGTTCGGAAGATGCAAAAAAAGAACGATGACTACGTGAAGGTAATGAATGAAGGAATCGCTAAATTCCCGGACAACCCAAAGTTTAAAACAGAGCTTGCTAAATACTATGTTGTTGAAGGAAGTCTTCAATACAATAATGGTGCAACCTTACTCAAAAGTGCAATTGACAAAGTGAAGGCAAAGAAATACAAGGATACCAAAGATCCTGCTTACCTGGCTGATATAGAAAAAGTAAAAAAAGAATTCAGCGATGCCATCCCATCTTTGGAAAAGGCCATTCAGCTAAATCCTGCCGACGCGAATGCGAAAACGATTAAGGCAAATTGTGAAAAACAACTGAAAACTTTGTAATTCTGATACAATCTAACAAAATGCCTGGTCAATGATCGGGCATTTTGTTTTAATACACGATTGATATTAACTATAAAAATGAAAAATTCACTCTTAATAATCGCTCGCGAGGGCATGGGAAGTGCTCCTCACGAACTTCAGACAGTCCTGGTAATTAATTTTTTCAGGACCTTGCTGAAAGAAAATCAAATTCCAGGGACGATCTTTTTTTATGCTGATGGAATTAAATTAAATCTGCGGGGTTCTGTAATTGAAGATTTGCTTCTCGAACTCGAAAGCAAAGGAACATCAATTATAACCTGTACAACGTGTCTGAGTTATTTCGATGTTTTGCCTGATCTGGCTGTTGGAAAGAAAGGTGGAATGTCCGATTTAATAAAACTGATTGGCGTGTTCGACAAAGTAATTTCACTCTGATCGCCAGGTTCATTTAGTTTTGCGACCGGAATTTCCGCCGAATCCTCATTCATTCTCAGGATCACGTTCTAATCCAGGGGCGTAATGAAAATAGAGTTTTTCAATAGCTAACCGAATTGCCTGATTGATCGGTAACCGATTAATTGCCAGGTCAGGATCGATGCTATACAGTTGCATTGAGTAGTTTCGGAAAAGTGGAACTTCTTCGGGTGTTTCTATACCCGATTCACGTGCCTTGGCGACTGCATCAGGACAACTTTCCTTCATCAGTTTGCAGGTAACAAGTTCAGGCGTTCCTTCACGGCTGAGACGGTATCCAAATCCGAAAAGGCGGCAAATCAAACCTCTTTTTTCGTAATTCATGCATCCCCAATTTCCATCTTTCCATGCTTCGGGTGAAAAAAGTACGCAATATCCTGTTTTGTCGCTTTGTTCGAGCCTGGTAAGAAATTCGTCAACCTTCCCGTTTTTGTAAAGCCACGCAGCTAACGGAATAAATTCGATAGGACTTGCTTCGATATCGGTTTTCCGACAACATGCGCCACACAAATGGAGGCATTTCATTCCTGTTTTGGAGGTCATTCGTTCTATGTGTTCATCCAACTCTCTGAAAACCTCTTCAACAGCAAATTCAATCTTGTCGAAAGCCATACGGGTAAAATTAGTTCAAAACTGTTATTCAGTATTCCGTTTTTTCCTGTGCAATAATAATCAATCAATTGGTAAATCACTGATCGTTTTCAGAATTACTTTCAAAAAATTGCCAGATTCAAATTCGTGAACAAAACAGAACCTGCAATCCTTATTTGATTAAGTACCCATTTTGTGGTAAATTGATGTTGTTGATTACATATGCAAATCTTTCTATTTGCTGAGGTTTTAACCGTTAATCATATGGATTTCAAAATATTGTTGATCACTATTGTTTTTGTTGGGCTTGCAATTGCAGGTTTGCTGATAAGGATTTTGATTCGCCCTGGCAGTGAATTTCCTAGGAGCTCATGCGGAGGGATCGGGAGAGATACAATTGACGGCGATGAAAAGTGCGCGGTCTGTGATTTAAAAAATCCGGAGCGATGTCCTTCAGATATTTCGGCCGACAAAAAATGAGAGAGTATTGATTATAAAATTTTAAGTTTTTTTACCGAAGAAAATGAAAAAAAATCCCTTTATTTGAAACATAGTTCTGTTGAATAACGTTTTCCAATTGGTTTAGGATCATTAAATGTTTTTTTAATGGTTAATCCGATTAAGAGCAAATTAGTATTAATGTTAAATTATTAAATATGAAAAAGTTAACTTATTTGGTTGTAATGATCGTCGGGATGACACTGGCATCGGCAAATCTTTATGCACAGGATGCAAAGAGCACTACAGCACCTGTTAAAAAAGAAGTTGCAACTTGCTGCAAGAGCGGTGAGAAAATGGCTGATGGAAAAACTTGTAGTAAATCGTGCGCTAAAGACGCAAGTGCTACAACTCAGAAAGCAGACGATAAAACAGGTACTTGCAGTAAATCTAAAACTGCAACCACTTCATCGGAAGCTAAAGTTTCAAAAACTGTAAATTAAGCTGCTGAAATTGCATCATTCAATATTTCCCCGGTAGGATAAAATCTTACCGGGGATTTTTTTAATGGTAAAATAAATACCCCAGAAAAATTGAAACTATAATACCAACAAACTCTGCTGTCAGTGCGCAAACCAGGGCATGTCTGGTTTTTTTTATGCCTACGGAACCAAAGTATAAAGCCAGGATAAAGAAGGTGGTATCGGCGCCAGCCTGAACAATGCACGACAATCGTCCGACAAACGAATCAACGCCAAAGGTTTTCATCGCGTCGATCATCATCCCGCGCGAACCGCTTCCACTCAGCGGTTTCATCAGTGCAGTGGGCAATGATCCTACAAAATCGCTGTTTATACCAACGGCTTCAACACTCCACCTTATACCCGAAATCATATAATCCATTGCACCAGAAGCGCGAAACACTCCGATCCCAACAAGTATTGCGACAAGATAAGGGATGATTTTTATTGTAGTGCTAAAACCCTCTTTTGCTCCATCTATAAATGCTTCGTACACATTGATCCTTTTTCGAATACCGAGCAACAGAAAGGAAATAATGACAGAGAAGAGTATCACATTACTGAATACTTTCGAATAGAGCGAAAGGCTTTCCTGGGGAAGGGTAGTGGTCCAATAGATCAGTCCGGCAACTAATATAAGCATCCCTGATAAATAGGAAATAATGGTTCGGTCCCACAAATTGATGCGCTGGTAAATCGAAACCATGATGAGTCCCGTGAAAGATGAGCAAAAAGTTGCAATTAGTATCGGTATAAAAACATCGGATGGATCGGCAGCACCAAGCTGCGCACGGTAAACCATGATTGAAATGGGTATTATCGTGAGCCCCGACGCATTTAAAACGAGAAACATTATCTGTGCATTCGAGGCGGTATCTTTGCTGGGATTGGTCTTTTGCATCTCACTCATCGCCTGCAAGCCCATCGGAGTGGCTGCATTGTCGAGGCCCAGCATATTTGCTGCAAAATTCATCATCATAGGACCGTAGGATGGATGTGTCTTCCCAAGTTCAGGAAACAGCTTATTGAAAAAAGGTCCGATCAATCTGGAAATTATATTAATAATTCCCCCTTTTTCGCCTATTTTCATGATGCCTGACCACAGTGTGAGTACACCTGTAAGTCCCAGCGATATTTCAAACCCGGTTTTTGCCATCTCAAACGTCGAATTCACCATTTCGGGAAAGACTTCAAGATCACCCAGGAAAATCAATTTTACAAGCCCGATCACAAAGGCGATTAGAAAGAAGAATATCCAGATGTAATTAAGGGCCATGAAATGATGTTTAACAGAAGAGCAGCAGTTGGATTGAAAAATCAGTTATAATGCGTAAAAATAAAAAAATCCGGGGATGAACCCGGATTTTGAAATAAACTTATTTTTTTGCTAATATTTTCCTGCGAAATCAGCTGCGTAACCATTTATTTCACTGTCTGTAAGATCAGCCCCCGAATGAATAATAAACCGATATCTAAAAGTGGATGATTTTCCGGCTGGAATTGAATAATTCAAAGTTTCTTTTCCTTTCGTGAAAACGCTCCAGCCAAGTGGATTAGCTGCAAAAAGTCCATAGCCTCTCGAATGCCAGTAGGTTGGATAACTTTGGTTTTTAGGATGATCACAAATTACCACTGCAATTTTTTCGCTGCCGATAGTTCCATTCAGATCCATCCATTTTGCACGCGTGCTCCAAACAGCGTCGTCTTTTATACCTTCGCTGCTTCTGTAACTTCCTGAGACTCCATCGTTACTCATCTTTTTAACCGTTGTAGGATTGCCCTGAGCATCAGTCATAATCACTTCATCTTTCGAAGGGAGTTCAAGCTGGCGAGCAACACGGATTGCGATCATCCCTTCTTTGTTATCTTTCATCGAAACCGTTTTACCAGTTGCCGTAAGGGTTGAAACACGGTCGATGATGCGGGTTTTTCCATTTGCAATAAAATGATATTCAGTTTTTTCTGAAATAAGTTCTTTTCCTGAAGGGTCAATCCAGCTTTCGGTAGTCACCATCAGCGCTTCCCCGATGCCCTCTTTTAATTGATTAATCTTTACATGTTTTACAGTACCATATCCGCTTTTTTTATCAGCGGGAATGGCTTCTGAATTATTCCAGAAATCGAATCCGTCTACATCACCGTAATTAAACCAGATTCCAATATGGTGAGGATGATCAACGCGTTCGCCGGCTCTTGGTTTCAATGGATATCCGCGTGTAATTTCGGTACCTTCAGAAGTCATTACCGGAAAGAGTACCGGTTTCATAACATTATTGGGCCAGATGTATGACGTAAACAGCTTTCCACCAATCATTACATCGACTTTTTTATCCGCTTCACTGACGACGAAACCGATTTTCAGTCCAGCTTCTTTCTTCGATTTTGCGTTTACCGAAAAGGAAAAAATTCCAATTATCAATACAATAGCAAAAGTTTGTAACCGCATAAGTATTTTAGTTTTAAAAATGGTTGAATTCGTAAAAATAGCAATTTATTGCTATTTTCGCCGCCAATTCACCATCGAATATTTGAAATCGAACCAGAACTCTGTCATCGGAATCTTTTTTCGCTGTTCAGAAGCGATTAAAATAAAAACAATTAGCTATGAAAAGTTTCATTTGGATTTTTGCTATACTGATAACAGCTGCAGCCGGATATTACCAAAGAGTTACAGGCCCGACGAAACCTCTTATGGCAGAGGTGTATACTGGCGTTGAGCGGTTTCCGGTCGTATTTCAGCGTACGCACGGAGGTACGACTGATTGTCCGGTGGTACTTCAAATTAGCGATATTTCTGTAAAAGGCTATCTGTTATACAGAAAATATCCTTCAAAGGATGAAATGACAAAAGTTGAACTCAAAAGGGAAGGGGATAAGCTTACTGCCTTTCTACCCAATCAACCACCAGCCGGAAAACTTGAATACACGGTACAACTTGAAAAGAATGGATCGCCTGTCAAAATTGATAAAGTCGCTCCGGTAGTAATTCGATTTAAAGGAGAAGTTCCTACAGTAGTGCTGATTATCCATATTTTGCTAATGTTTATGGGTATGCTTTTCAGTAATGTTACTGGCATTTATGCCCTGTTCAAAATTCGTTCGTATAAATTTTTAACTGTTATCACTTTTGCTATTTTAGCTGTTGGAGGTCTCATTTTAGGCCCGATAGTTCAGAAGTATGCATTTAATGAATGGTGGGCAGGTATCCCATTCGGATGGGATCTTACTGATAATAAAACGTTGATTGCTATATTGGTGTGGCTGATGGCCTTAGAGATGCTCCGAAAGAAAAGCTCCGCCTTCTGGGTGGTTGTTGCTTCATTGGTAACCATTGTTATTTTCGCTATTCCTCACAGTCTTTTTGGAAGCCAGCTGGACCAGGAAACCGGAAAAATTATTCAGGGTGCTATTCTCCCATTTCTGCAACTATTTTAAGAATTAAACCATCCTATTGGTGGAACTTCGGCATCGTTCCTTAAATTTGAAGTTTTAATTCGGTTAATAATCTAAGATATGAAAAAAATAGCTGCTCTATTCGTGTTTTTAGCGTTATCATTCAGTGTTTATTCTCAATCAGATAACTGGTATTTTTCTTTTTCAATGGGGGGATCATGGCCCAAAGGGACTTTCTTAAAAACTGATCCAGACAATAAGGAATCGGGTTATGCAAAAAATGGCTTTGCCCTGATATTAGATGCTACTTATCCCGTAAGCAGTCATTTTGGACTTAAAGGAATGGCATTGATGAGCACAAATCCTGTTGATCGCAATTGGTTGGGAACAAAGCTGGAAACCAGGATGAATGACGTTCCTATTGTAGTTGCAGATGCTGATCGTGAATTTCTTTCACTGAGAGCAAATTCCTGGATGTGGAATTCAATGCTTGCAGGTCCTGTTTATACTTTTAACTTCAAGCGTGTTTATTGGGATTTTCAGGTTCTTGGTGGAATGAATGTTACCTACCTGCCACAGCAGAAACTATTGTATGCGAAACCAACTAACAACTGGTATTATCTCGACAGAAACACATCAAGTATAAGTGTTTCATATGGGCTTTTGGCCGGCACAGCATTCCGTTTTCCTGTCACTAACCGGATTAATTTAAGAGTGGGAGTCGATTATTATCACTCAAGAGCCAAAGTTCAATATGAGCAGATCAGGGTAACCAAGCAAGAGGCTACAACCTTAACTGAAATACTTGGAAATGGAAGTTCCTTTATTCCAATCGAAATGCTTTCAGCTACAGTTGGTTTTGTGTATTATCTGAATTAAAGACAAAGCTTTGAATCATAAAATCCGGAATTGTGTATTCATCACAATTCCGGATTTTTTTTAGCAAAAACGTATTACTTAATTGCCTTGTCCAGTTTATTGGCAATCGGTTTTACGGAGATTTTAGAACCAACAGCACCTTCCATCCAACGTTGCGGGATTAGTCTTCCCTGTTCATAAATACGATCGATTTCGGCTGAAAAGCTTTTACCAATCAGGTATTCTTCCAGTTGAAATTCAATAATTTGTCCGTAAGAATAGGCCGCAAGATACAATGGATTAGAAATCATATGGGAGTATATTCCTAAAATCGGCTCATCTTTTATTCCGAAGACAGGCGAAAAATAGGTATTCCAAACCTCTTTTGTGATTGTCAGAACTGCAGTTTTTAACTCGGCAGCTGTTGATTCCGGATGTGCGTAGAGCCATTTCCAGATTTTCATATCAACCATTCCTACTCCCATAATTTCCATCAAAGACCAACCGGTATCCAACGTGTTTAATTGTTCCTGGTCTGGGTTTGGATTGTTTATTTCAAGTAATTGTAAATCACGGCTTTGAAAAATAAAGGCAAGGGCTTCCGTGAAAGCAGTGTTAGGAACACCATTTAAGAGGTAGTGGTCGATATCGTAAAGCGATATGGTTTGCTCAACGTTATGGCCAAACTCATGAACGGCAATGTTATATCCTTTGTAATCCATCCCGTTTTCGGGAATACGTGTACGCAAATGGGCTTTTTCTCCTTTCATCTGAGCTCCCCATGCATGGCCGGAACCGCGTGCCGGATCGACTGTAATTTTAGCCGAAAGGTAATCTGCTCGTTCCTTTGTCCATCCCAATTTGACAAGCATATTGGGCATATCGGCCTCGAATGCTTTTGGATCGGGATATCTTTTTGTTGTCTTGGAATTTAATTCTTCCTGCGGTATCACACTACGCGCTTTAAAACCGTCGTACCAAATGTCGTAGGGACGCAAGCTCCTGCCAAGACGCTTTTCGATAATCGTTGCGATTTTTGCCAGTTGCGGGGAGCGAAGGTAAGCATCGAAAAGCTTTTCAACTTCCTCCTGAGGGATCTCCATCTCGCCTGAGAACTTCCTTAAAATAAAAGTGTTCATGTCGGGATTGTAGGCATCAATCGCCTTCTCAGCTTTGAAATTATTGATAATCTGCTGATACCGTTTATCAGGTTCAGCAGCACATGAGATCTCTTTCCCGTTTTCAAGAACTTTATTACTATAGGGTGCCCATTGAAGGTTCGGATTATTGATCACCTTTTCAGGGATATCCTGATTTATAATTCTTTCCATGACCTTATAAATCATCTCCTGTTTTTCTCTTCCTGTCTCTTTGTTTGCGTAGTTTGCCTTGATTTCATCGCGCAGATTCCAATGGGAGAGGAGTACCATCTTTTCGGGAAAGAGTTGTTTGCCAGAATCGGTAAGCAATTTACCCATCTCAATATTGTATTCCGAGATGTAAATGTCGGCATCTGCTCCTGCTTTGGCAGATGCTTGTTGTAAGTCTGCTGGTACCCTCGAAACAAATATATCACCCAGACGCGCCATTGCCCATTCTTTGCGAGTAACCGATGGAGCGAATTTTTCTTTCTCTTCGAGTGTATAATAAGGAAAGTTTAGAGCAAGATTAAAGGCAATTTTGTTGGCATAAAGATCTGAAAGAAGATGTGCTCCAACTGCATATCCACTAAACTCTTTATCAATTTCGAGCATCGGTCCATTATTCAGATCAACATTTTCTCTCAGATCAAGCGACATTTTGTTGAAGTGGCCAAAAATCGATTCGAAATTTTTGCTCACCTTATCAAAAAGTAATTCCCTTTCTGCCTCATTAGCAACATAGTTTGATTTGCAAAAAGCAGAGAAATCGGCGGATGTACCATCTTCTGCATGCCAGAGTGAGGCAGCATGTTTAACTCCTTTTTCAAGTCTCAATGTATTTAAAGTGGCGGACTTTAGCTTTAAACTGTCAATGACTTGATTAATTGTTGTTTGTTGAATAAAGAATTCAGTTGATGGATTTGCTTTTTTTGGTGATGACCCTGTGCAGGCTGCGAATCCTGCTAATAGTATTATCATTAATCTGTTCATAAATTTTTGGTATAAAGATATTAATTTCAGTTTATTCAAAAACTAAAAACCTTCATCAATTGTAGTCTGTATGTTTAAAGTAAATAGGTAAAATGTTTTATCTCTGATCAATAGCTGGTTTTCTGCCTTATATTCTGGCCTTCTTTCTTACAATAGTCTGGAGCGGACATGCTGGAATACCTTTCTTTTCCAGGGATTCCACCCCGGAAAGCCAAATCGAAATTGTTAAAGAAAATGCTTCCGAGGTTGAAATTTTATTACAAATTGATTCAAATAATCAGTCAGTTGAAGAGACTTTCCCCGTATTTGCGATGTCTGTCAGAACCAGAACTAGATTGTACAATTTTTGTTTAACCCAATTGTTCGATTCTACGGAATTTGGAATTTCATCCCTTCGGGCTCCTCCCGTTTCCTTGTTTTAAACTTTGGTAATTTCGGCTGTTATCTTTAGTTGTAAATTTATTTTTACATGCTATATTTCAGTTCATATAATTGCCGCCATATCTAAAATATTGACCTGTATTGATTTAATAAATTGTTTAAAATGAAGCGATTTCTTATTGTTTTAATAGTTATGTATTGCCTGGTGCTTCAAGGTTTTGCGCAAGCCACTATAATCGAAGGTATTGTAACTGGGGTAGATGGAAAGCCGCTGGAAGATTCTTACGTGACAATACCTGCAAAAAACATTACAACCCTCACTGACAGAAACGGAAAATTTCAATTAAAAGGAAATTTAACCGGTATACAGACGATCAGGGTAAGTTATTCAGGCTATAAAACCAATGAAAAGCAAATTTTACTTATTGAAGGTCAGAAGAATAGTGTTGAATTTGTACTCGAGCTAGCTGTAATTGATCTGAATGCAATAGTTGTGACTGCCACACGTTCAGGCCGCCCACTAAAGAATGTACCAATCCATACTCAGGTAGTTTATGGTGCCGATTTACAAAAAACGGATGCAATCTCGCTTTCTGATGCGCTCATCAGTAATTTCCCCGGTATAGATTCCAAAAACCTCTCAGCGGGTTCAGGTGGGAGCAGTTTGCAAATGAACGGTTTTGGGAATCAATATATCCTTATTTTAGTTGATGGTGAACGTCTTAATCCTGGTGACACAAAGGAAAATGTAGATTTGTCGAGGATTAATACGGAGCGTATCGAAAGAATTGAGATTGTTCGCGGAGCTTCATCAGCGCTTTATGGTTCGGATGCCATTGGAGGTGTGATCAATATTATTACAAAAAAAAATACCAAGACATGTGAGGGGTCGATCGGAACTCGTTTTTCTGACTATGGAGAACAGCGCCATTTTATTGATCTGGGATTGAAAAGTGGTGGACTGACTTCGCGCACATCTGTTATATACAATAAATTAGATGGTTGGGATATTAATCCGGAAGAGGCTGGCAAGACTGTTGAGGCAACAAAAAACTACTCAATCGATCAGGTGCTGGGTTATCAATTCTCCGATCGGTTCAATATGAAAAGTGATTTCAATTATTTCAGACGTGTCGATAATAACACAACTCCCTTACTGCCAGACCGAAGGTACGAGGATTACAACTACCGGTTAACCGGAAATTATAAACTTTCGGATCATCATCAGCTTGGCGGTGTTTGGTATACCGACCATTATTTGTCGTATAATCTTGATGTACCTGCGGTGGGAGATGTAACCAAACACTATGATAAAACTTTCAGTACGGCACGTTTACAGGATAACATTACACTTTCTTCGAAGAATTCCCTTGTTGCCGGTATCGAGTATAATAATGATGAATTGTTTTCAGCCAACGGTTTAACCAATGGCCAAAAGGCGCAGGCACTCATTTTATTTGCCGAGAATGTCTGGGATATTTCCCCCAAGTTAACGGCTGTGGCCGGAGGAAGAATGACATTTCATTCAGAATATCATGCAAATGCAACCTGGCAATTGGCAATGAATTACCGTCCCGGGGAGTTTAACCTTCGCGGGTCTTTTGGCAGAGGATTCAGGGCGCCAACTTTGAAAGAGCTTTATATGAATTTCAATGTTCCGGGAGCTCCCATCAAAATAATTGGTAATCCAAATCTGAAACCTGAGAATTCAAATTATTTTAGCTTATCGACCGAATATACCCATGCTGCTTTTAATGCTTCTGTGATTGCTCAGTACAACGATCTCAACAACCTGATTACTGAAGTTCTTTCACCCTTAAATACTGCCAACCCGCCATATGTTTATCAATATCAAAATATTGCAAAGGCTGAAATGCTAAATGTCGAGGTTCTTTTTAATTACCAGCTTATTCCGCAATTGAAATTAACAGGTGGTTATACCTGGACGAAACCATTGACTAAGCGCAGTGAAGAAGCGATCGACCGCTTTGAGGCAAGACAAAACTCAGCTGTAATAACAGGTGAGTATTCGGTTCAAAATGGTAAATACAGACCATCCGTATCTCTTCAGGGAAAATACTATGGCGATGCCAACATAACCTGGACTGACACTCGTGGTCAAAATTCGAAAGTGAAACTGAGTCAATATTACAACTGGAAATTAACTACTTTACACCGGGTCAACCGATGGGCCACCTTGACCGCCGGAATCGATAACCTGTTTAATTATACCGATCCGCGTTATTTTACGAGTATGTCGCCAGGGAGACGCTATTTTGCCGGTATTAAATGTAACTGGTAATATTTTCCTCAATCTGTTGCCTAAACCCTTCAAGTGGTCAAAAAACCTTGAAGCGGTTTGTGGAAATTTTAATTTGAAGTCAGGACAATATTTTAATGCTATTTTTGAACGAAATTTAAACTTAATGCGATGATGAGAATAAAAACAATTGGATTTTTGTTTATAGGTATATTTTTGATTAATAGCATATTAATTGCTGGAACTGGAAGTAAATCCGGTCCGCTGCATTTTTTTGTCGGTACCTATACCGAGGGTGGAAGTGAAGGGATTTACAGTTTTAGTCTTGATCCTTTAACCGGGAAGCTTAAAGATAATGGTTTAGCCGCAAAAACAAACAACCCTTCTTTTCTGGCATTGACGTCTAACGGAAAGTATTTACTTTCGGTACACGAAACAAAAGGGGAGAATGGCAGTACGATGGGTTATATCGAATCGTTTTCTGTAACAAAAGACGAAAATCGGGTAACATCAATTGGAAAAGTTTCAAGTGGGGGTGCTCATCCTTGTTATGTCTCTGTAAATCAACAAGGATTTGTCTTGGCTGCCAATTATACGGGAGGAAATGCCGCACTTCTTCGTATAGATGGCGCTGGTAAACTGCATGATACACTTGATGTTCAGCAGCATTATGGAAGTGGTCCGAATAAAGCGCGGCAGGCTGAGCCACATGTTCACAGTGCTTTCTTTGAACCGGGCTCTGACAGAATTTTTGTTGCTGATTTAGGAATAGATCAGGTTTCTGTTTATAAGATTGATAATCTGAGTTCTAAATTGGTCAAAGCTACTGTTCCGGCAATTATAATGCCGCCCGGAAGCGGCCCGCGTCATCTGGCTTTCAATCCAACAATGAAAGTGCTTTACATAGTTAATGAATTAAGCAGCTCGGTAACTGTTGTTTCCTTGAATAAAGATGGCAGTTTTACAATTATCGAAACGGTTTCGGCTCTTCCTGAAGGATATAATAAGCCAAATACTTGCGCTGATATTCATATCTCGAAAGATGGTCGCTTTTTGTATGCTTCAAACCGTGGATGTAACTCTGTTGCAATTTTTTCTGTAAATCCTGGAAATGGAAGAATTATCCAGATAGGACAAGAGTCAACACGGGGTGATGGTCCAAGAAACTTTACATTATCACCGGACGAAAATTACTTGCTTGTTGCCAATCAAAATACTCAGGATATTGTCGCATTTCGACGGGATGTCAAGACGGGTAAACTTCAATTCAGCGATCAGATTAAAGCGTTGAAACCTGTTTGTCTGCTGTTTAGAAAATAGTTATCTGCAAGGCATCTGGCTGCTGAAATTCATTCCAGCAGCCAGTTGTCTTTCCTTTTGCTCGTCATTCATTCAATATTGTTCTATTTCAGAAAAGAAAAATGATCCTTCACGAAGTGCATTTTCATCGCTGTCGGCACCGTGAATGGCATTGGCTGTGAAAGATTCAGCAAACAACTTCCTAATGGTTCCTTCTGCGGCTTTATCAGGGTTCGTATTCCCAATCAAATCACGAAAATCGTCAATTGCATTCTCTTTCTCTAAAATCGCCGCAACAATTGGTCCTGAAGTCATAAATTCGACGAGTTCTTCGAAAAAGAACTTGCCGGCATGAATACCATAAAAAGCCTCCGCGCGTGCACGCGAAAAACGGGTCATTTTAATTGCCTTGATCCGGAACCCTTTTTCATTGATCATCTTCAAAATCGGACCGATAAAATTGTTTTTGACAGCACAGGGCTTAATCATTGTAAATGTGATATTTCCAGACATAACAGGATGAATTATTGGTTAATAGTTACTTCAATCAATTGGAACGGATAAATTTAGAAAAATATAACTGAGAATCAACCGGTGCAAACTATTTTGACGATTAGCCTCAAAATATTGGTTGGCGCATTTACTGTATTGTAATTCAGTAAAATATAAATTTGAAGAATATTAAATGCAATAATCATTTACCGTCGTACAACCAATAATGATATCTTTGCATCTTGATTAAAATAAGATTAGTTGGAAAGATTTGATTTAAACACCTGTAAAGAGGTGAAGGAATGGCTTAAAAAGGATGTGAAGAAGATTGTGATAATACCGCATGTCAATCCTGATGGCGATGCAATAGGTTCTGCACTTGGATTAAACGACGTTTTTAATAATGCCGGTTTTGAATCGAATGTAATTGTACCCAATGATTTTCCTGTTTATTTGAGTTGGCTGGGTTCCGTGGGTGTACCGTTAATTTACGAACAAAACGGTGAGCAATGTAATAAGTTGATTGATAATACTGATGCATTCTTTTTCCTCGATTTTAACGATATCAAAAGGTTGGGAAAGATTGAAGAATATTTGCGTTTGAATTCGAAAAAGGTTGTTTTAATTGATCATCACCCCGATCCTCAAATCAAGGCCGATTTCATGTTTTCGGATACGAATGTGTGTTCAACAGCTGAGCTTGTTTATGATTTTGTTGAAGCGTTGGATATGCTTGATTATTTAGGCGTAAATGGTGCAAATGCTTTACTGACGGGGATCATTGCTGATACAGGTTCTTTCAGTCACAATGCTTCACGACCTCCAATGTATCATATTGTTGGCGAGTTAATTAAGCGGGGAGCTGATAAGGAAAAAATTAATGACTCACTTTACAATAATTTTTCCGAAAAAAGAATGCGTTTGCTAGGCTATTGTTTGTTGGAAAAGATGGAAATTTTTCCGGAGTACAGAACTGCATTAATTTGGTTATCAGCTGAGGAATTGAAGCGATTCGATTTTCACCCGGGCGATACAGAAGGTTTTGTTAATTATCCCCTTTCGGTGAAAGGGGTTGTTTTCTCCGCATTTTTTATGGAGAAACACGATCAGGTCAAAATTTCTTTCCGATCGAAAGGAAGCTTTGCAACCAATGATTTTTCAGGTGTTCATTTCAACGGAGGAGGACACCGAAACGCTTCAGGCGGCGAAACAAAACTCTCTATGGCGGAAGCACTGGCGCTTTTCAAAGAGTTATTGCCGCAATATTCAGAGAGATTAGAAGAAGATTGTTAATAATAAACCTATCTTTTAGTACTGTTCACTTGTAAAGGGATAAATTTGAGTTAATTTTGCGCTAAATTTTTAAAGTATGAGAATCAGGTTATTCAATATGTTTTTATTTGTTGCCATGCTGGCAGTTGTGATATCTTCGTGTAAAACGCCAACTGGCCAGGCACAACGTGATCTCGAACAGGAACATCTTTCCAAATACATTGCAAAATATCATCCTACTGTTTCACCAAAAGCTTCCGGGCTCTATTTTATTGAGACAAAAGCAGGCCTTGCTACTGATAGCCTTATCAAAAAAGGTGATCTGGTTAAGGTATATTACAGGGGTTATCTGATTGAAGATGATCCGACTAACGGGATTCAGGATGGTTTCGAGTTTGATTCTAATCTGGATGGTTTTGAGCCTTTCTCGTTTACGGTTGGTGCTGGTTCAGTTATTGCCGGTTGGGATGAAGCGATGACCTATATGAAGGACGGCAGCGAAGCCAAGCTAGTTATTCCGTCGAAACTTGCATACTCAAGTCAGGCACAAACTTACATTCCTGCCTATTCACCACTTGTTTTTTATATAAAGATTAATAAAGTCTATCGTACAACCGATGTCTGGCCAACCATTGAGATAAGGCCTAAGAATCCGGTTATAAGGTAATTCTAAATAGTTGATTTCCTTCACCGAATACTTCTCTTGAAACAGGCAGAACTTCTAAAAAAATTGCTACCCGGTTTCATTCCGCTTTTCGTTTTTATTATTGCCGACGAATTTTGGGGAATGAAGGTTGGATTGATTGTCGCTTTATTGATAGGACTTGGCGAAATGGGTTTTACCTGGTTTCGCGAAAAGCGGCTCGACCGCTTTGTGTTGCTTGATACGGCCTTGCTTGTTGCTTTGTCGGGCATCTCGATCCTCTTGGAAAACGAGATTTTTTTCAAATTGAAACCTGCACTTATTGAGTTGATCCTTTGTGCTATATTAGGTGTTTCGGTATTCTCTTCTGTCGATATTGTTGGGGCAATGACCCGTAAATATATGAAGGGAGTTGAGATGAATGAAGCACAAGGCGCACTCTTTAAAAGAAACCTCCGTAATTTATTTTACATTGTTGTTGTTCATACCGGGCTTGTACTTTATTCGGCGTTTTATATGAGCAAGGAGGCCTGGGCATTTATCAGTGGGGGATTGTTCTATATTCTTTTTGCCATCTATTTTGGTTTTGAATTTTTCAAAAACAGAAAATATGCCAAAAATAACACCCCGGAAAGTCCGGTTTCACTATTTGAAGATGAAGAGTGGCTCCCGGTTGTTGACGAAACCGGAAAAATCATTGGCAAAGCTCCGCGGTCGCTGTGTCATAAAGGGGAAAAAATACTTCATCCCGTGGTTCACCTTCACGTTTTAAATCCTAATGGTCATTTTTACCTGCAAAAACGACCCATGCAAAAACTTGTTCAGCCAGGAAAGTGGGATACTGCTATAGGAGGACATATTTCGTTTGGTGAAGACCTTGAGACTGCACTCCGCAGAGAGGCATTTGAAGAGATCGGACTTGAAAACTTTTCTGCAAAACCGCTTGGCAGTTACAGGTGGGACACAGATATCGAGTCGGAATTGGTCTACTATTTTATATCTTACGACTTCCAAAAGATAAGATTACACAGCGAAGAGGTTGTAGAAGGGCGATTTTGGAGCCCTTCGCAGATTGAAAAGCAGATTGGGCAAGGTATTTTCACCCCAAATTTTGAACACGAGTTTCAATTGCTGAAGAATCGAAAAACAAGGTAATCCGGATACTTGTTAATTTGCCAATCCGATATTCCTAACCATTAGCTTTGAATAAGAAAAATTGCCGGACGTTTGTTTAGATCCGGAACTCCCTTTTTCCATTGCGCAACTGTTTGCGTTTTAATATATTCTGAATCCAATGTGATATCGCATGCAATGCAAAGCCGGGTCTGATCATTAAGAGTACCAATAAGATCGTTGATTAATTGCGTATTGCGATAAGGAGCTTCAATAAAGATTTGAGTTTGTTTTTCGACGCCCGATCTTTTCTCAATTTCCCTGATTGCTTTTACCCTTTCTGCTGGCTTAACCGGAATATAGCCAATAAAAGCAAAGTTCTGTCCGTTCATTCCTGAGGCCATAAGCGACAGTAAAATAGAAGAGGGACCTACTAACGGAATAACCCTTATTTGCTTTATATGCGCTTGTCTGACCACTTCAGCGCCTGGATCAGCGATTCCCGGGCAACCAGCTTCGGAGATAATTCCGACATCAAAACCTTCAAGTATAGGATTCAAATACGATTCTGTTATCTGGCTGTCGGTATGCTGATTCAGTTCAAAAAATTGTAGTTCATCAATATTTAGCGTCGGATCCATTTTGCGAAGGTACCTGCGTGCTGTTCGTATATTTTCAACGATGAAATAGCTGATTCCCTTGACAATGGCTGAAACATCGGATGGAATCACACGAGCCGTGTCAGACTCGCCAAGTGTAGTAGGTATAAGGTAAAGATTGCCCATAATTCAAATTTTGCCAAAGGTAAGGAATTATGCTTGGCGGAAACTGATTATTAATGTAAGTTTGAATAACGAAAAGAAGATAATGAGAGTAACGATACTGGGAAGCGGGACATCACAAGGGGTGCCGGTCATTGCCTGTAAATGCGATGTTTGCAGATCAACCGATTCAAAAGACAAAAGGCTTAGAAGCGCTATAATGGTTGAAGAGGGCGGTATCAGAGTCGTAGTGGATGTGGGTCCGGATTTCAGACAGCAAATGTTGGTGCACGAAGTTGATAACCTCGATGCCATTTTGCTTACACACGAACATGCCGACCATATCTTTGGTCTTGATGATATCAGAAGTTTCAATTGGTTAAGGAAATCGCCAATGGACATCTATTGCGAACCAAGAGTACAAAAAAACCTCCGGAATATTTTCAACTATGTATTTGCAGCGAATAAATACCCCGGAATTCCGCAAATGGATTTGATTGATCTTGAGAATAAAGAGTTCAAAATAGGTCCGGTCGACATCATTCCAATCAGGGTTTATCATCACCAATTACCGGTTTATGGTTTTCGTTTTGGAACGTTTGCCTATCTCACCGATTTTAATGTTATCGAAGAACAGGAACTTGAAAAATTGGCAGGAGTTGAAACGCTGGTTATTTGTGCTTTACGGAAAACGCCACATATCTCGCACCTTAATCTGGCAGGCGCATTGGAGCTTATTGCAAAAATTGGTCCTCGTAAAGCTTACCTTACTCATATGAGTCACGAAATGGGAAAGCATCAGGATCTGCTGAATGAATTACCGTCAAATGTTGAACCAGCCTATGATGGATTAGTTTTGGAAATGTAAAACCACTGTTTGTACAACTCAAATTTATACAAACAGTGGTTTAAATGGAATAGGAGAGCGAATATTAACTACTTTTTACCATCCACAATATTCTGTGTATCAATTGCGATCATCCACTCTTCATTGGTAGGTACAACCATCACTTTCACTTTCGAACCTTCCTTGCTGATAATTCGTTCTTCACCTCTTACTCCTTCATTGATTTTCGGATCAATTTCAACACCAAGAAATTCAAGATCTTCGCAAACGCCTGCACGTGTTGTAACCGAATTTTCACCAATACCTCCAGTGAAAACCAATACATCAACGCCTCCCATGCAGGCCGCATAGGCTCCAATATATTTTTTGATCCTGTAATCAAACATTCTGATTGCCAATATACAACGCTCATCTCCTTTATCTGCCGCAGCCCGGATTTCGCGCGAATCGGACGAAATGCCTGTAATGCCCAATAAACCACTATGTTTATTGAAAAGTACAGAGGCTGATTTAGTGCCAATTTTCTCTTTATCCATAATATATGAAACTGCACCCATGTCAATATCTCCGGAACGCGTTCCCATGATTAATCCTTCCAGTGGTGTAAATCCCATAGACGTATCGACGGATTCACCGTATTTAATAGCACAGGCTGATGCGCCGTTGCCAAGATGGCAGGTGATCACCTTAACTGTAGTTGGATCGACGCCCAAAATTTCACAAGCTCTGTTCGATACATACCTGTGGCTTGTTCCGTGGAAACCATACCTGCGAATCCCGTATTTTTTGTAAAGTGCATACGGTATAGCATACATAAAAGCATGCTGAGGCATTGTATGATGAAAGGCTGTATCAAAAACCGCTACCTGGGGAATATCGGGAATTAAAGATTTGATGGCATAGATTCCCTTTAAATTGGGTGGATTGTGCAGCGGAGCAAGTTCGATAAACTTTTCAAGCGTCTGAACCACATCATCGGTAATTAATACACTTTCGCTAAATTCCTCACCACCATGTACAACACGGTGTCCGACAGCGTTTATCTCATCAAGAGAACCTATACACCCGTGCTTTGCACTTGACAAAACTCCAAGAATGTATTCAATTCCAATCTTATGATCGAGGATCTCACCTTCAAAAAGAACCTTCTGTCCGGATTCTTTTTCATGTTTCAGAAACGAACCTTTCATTCCAATCTTTTCAACGATTCCTTTTGCAAGAATGCGGCTTTCACCAAGCGAATAAAACTGGTATTTTATGGATGAGCTTCCACAATTGATTACTAATATTTTCATTAATTGAATTTTTTGTCGTTGTTATTTTCGGATAAACTCCCTGCCTTTACTTAAGATCTTTCGGTTGAAAGTGGTCCGGACCCAATGATTTTACCATTTTCATCGTATTTATAGAAACCGCAACAGGTATGTACTCCGAAACGTTTCGCCCTGTTCAATTTCTTGATTACTGGAGACGCCATGTAACGGGGATCGCCGAATTCAGAATATAGATTTTCCATCCAACGGTTTATTTTGTCAATTCCAAGAATGTCAGCTAATTCAAATGGACCAAAGCGCATTCCAAACCCAACTTTCCAGACAGAGTCGATATCGACCATTGCTCCAACTCCTTCGAGAAGTACTTCGCACGCTTCGTTTAAAAGGGCAGTATACAACCGTATGGAGATCAACCCCGCAGATTCTTCGACAGGAATTGCCTGACGATTGACCATTTTTACAAATTTCAATACCTTACTGTAAACCTCATCGGAAGTATATAATCCCTTAACGACTTCGCACACCCTGGCTTCGGGTGATTGAACAAAGAAATGGAGACTCACACATCGGTCGCGGTATTTCAGTTCGGATGAAAGTTCTGTAATAATGATGGTAGTTGAATTGGTTGCTATAATGCATTCAGGACTAACCACTTCTTCTACTTTTCTGAAAACTTCCTTACGCTCGGTAATTTTCCGTTCACTTGCTTCCGCTCTGATCGCTTCGATAACGAAGTCACAGTCATTTAAATCTTTATAATCCAGGCTTCCCCTGATTCTTGAAAGGATTAACTTTTTTTCACCAGGTGTCATTCCCCAATTTTCGATCCTACGATCCAAAACGATGCCAAGTCTGTTGAAAGCATTTTCGATCCGGGCTTCTGAAAGCTCTATAAATACAACCTCCATTCCATTCGCACTTGCAATCCGCGCAATATTTTGTCCGTCTTTACCACATCCTACTACTCCAATTTTGGAGAAAAGCGTCCGTTGTTGCTGCTTCTTGCTTAAACCGAAATCCTCGATAGGCTCAATAATCATGTTTTCCATTTCCCAAAATTCTAATGTTTTTATTCTGTATAATCTCCTTATCCTGCCTGCATTGACGTGATTGCCACCATATTTACAATATCACTTGTGGAACAACCTCTCGAAAGGTCATTAATTGGGGCAGCCATCCCTTGTAAGATAGGTCCGATTGCTTCTGCACCAGCAAGTCGTTGAACAAGTTTGTAGCCGATATTTGCCGCTTCAAGCCCTGGAAATACAAGAATATTGGCTTTACCGGCGACAAGACTTCCGGGTGATTTCAGCTGACCTACCTCCTCATTCAAAGCCGCATCAAGCTGCATTTCACCGTCAATCATCAGTTCCGGCTCCATCTCATGGGCAATGCGCGTGGCATTCACCACTTTATCAACCATTGCATGTTTTGCACTTCCTTTAGTTGAAAATGAAAGCATTGCAACACGCGGTTCTATATTAGCGATGGTTTTGGCTGTTTTCGCGGTGGTAACAGCAATTTCTGCCAACTGTTTCTCGTCTGGATCGGGCATAACAGCACAATCAGCGAATACTAAAATCCCATTGTCACCAATCGATTTATCCTTGAAAAGCATAAAAAACACACCCGATACCACACTTACGCCGGGTAAAGTTTTGACAAATTGAAGGGCCGGACGAAGTACATCACCTGTAGAGTTAATGGCACCGGCAATTTCACCGTCAGCATCGCCAGCCTTGATCATCATGGGACCAAAAACCAATGGATTATTTAAAGATTTAAGTGCGTCTTCAAGCGTTAATCCTTTGCTTTTTCTGATTTCAACCATCATTTCTGCATAATGCTGCCTTTTAACATTTGTCAATGGATCAATGATTTTAGCTCCTGAAATATCAATTCCTTCTTTTAGGGTCAACTCCGTAATCTCCTGAGGATTTCCAAGAAGAATAATCCTTGCCAGTTTTTCTTTAAGCACAATTTCTGCTGCCTTAAGGGTGCGCATCTCAGTACCTTCAGCCAGGACAATTCTGTTTTGCAGCGTACGCGCTTTATCTTTAATCTGATCTAATAATTCCATTATTATTGTTTTAAAACTTTTGAACTCGAATATCAAAAAGTACGCAAAATTACAGAATATTGAAGGACAAGGCCTATAAATGCCCGATTTTTTTAGGTTAAAAATTGGGTTTGTTCATTTAATTTCAATAAAATAATCAAAATTTCATGTTAAGAAGGGTAGAAACCGCCACTTTTTTATGATATTTGTCTCTTAAAAATTATCCAATCCAAAATCAATTTGATATGTATAAAATTCAGACGCTTAACAAGATCGACCAGGAAGGTCTACAGGTCTTCCCTTCATCAACCTACAAAATTGAAAGCGAAATAGCTGAGCCGGATGCCATCGTTTTACGCAGTTTCAGTATGCACGACATGGAGATTCCTGAATCTGTAAAGGCGATTGCCCGTGCCGGAGCCGGAGTGAATAATATCCCGATCGCAAAATGTACTGAAAAAGGCATTGTTGTTTTTAATACACCCGGCGCCAATGCGAATGGTGTAAAAGAGTTGGTGATTGCTGGTTTGTTAATGGCTTCACGCGATCTAACCGGGGGTGTGCAATGGGCCAAGACGCTTGTAAATGAAGGCGACAAAGTACCCGCACTCGTCGAAAAGGGAAAAGCTAACTTTGGTGGATACGAAATTAAAGGGAAGACCCTCGGCATAATTGGTCTCGGCGCTATAGGTGTTTTGGTTGCCAATGCTGCCCAATCATTGGGAATGAAGGTAATTGGTTATGATCCTTATATCCTTGTCGAACATGCATGGAACTTACATCACGACATAGTTCGCGCCTGGAGCATCGAAGCAATGCTTGCCAAAGCCGATTTTATCACACTTCATGTCCCGTTGGTGGCTGACACCAAAGGATTAATTAATGCAGATAAACTTAAATTAATGAAGGACGGCGTAAAAATCCTAAACTTTGCCCGTGGCGAACTGGTCGTTGATGCTGATATTAAAACCGGAATCGAAAGTGGTAAAGTGAGTGCCTATTTCACCGATTTTCCAAATGCAGAACTTCTTAAAATGGATAAAGTCGTCGCCATTCCCCACCTTGGAGCCTCGACCAACGAATCGGAAGTGAATTGCGCAATTATGGCGGCCGAACAGGTACGCAATTTCTTCGAAAACGGAAATATCCGAAACTCTGTTAATTTCCCAGCTGCTGAAATGGAACGCAATTGTGGGGCACGACTTTTAGTGACCAATAAGAACATCCCTAATATTATCAGCCAAATAACGACTATTCTTGCTCAGGCAGATATTAACATTGACAATATGTTGAATAAAAATAAGGGAGATATTGCCTACAATATTATAGACATTAACAACGAGACCCTTTCCGAAACGATTGTTAGCAAGATGAAATCAGTTGATGGTGTATTTATGGTTAGAGTACTAAAAGGAAAATGAAACTAAAATGGAAAGAAGAGGAGAGTGAGAAACAATTTTACGTGTCACTTCAACCTTTTAATTTCTATTCCATCGTTAAATCCAACACGATAAAGTCAATAACAATCATTCAATTTATATTCAAACAACATTAAAATGAGTAATTCCGTAACAAACAGAGCGGCAGACAACATTCGTATTCTTTCGGCTGCAATGGTCGAGAAAGCAAATTCGGGACATCCCGGAGGTGCAATGGGTGGAGCCGACTATGTGAATATCCTCTTTACCGAATTTTTGAAATACGACCCAAGCGAGATGACATGGCCGTTCCGCGACCGGTTTTTCCTCGATCCGGGGCATATGTCGCCAATGCTCTATTCTGTACTGGCACTTGCAGGAAACTATTCGATCGACGATCTGAAAGGCTTCCGCCAGTGGGGTTCCGCGACACCAGGGCATCCAGAAGTTGAACCGGAACGTGGTGTCGAAAACACTTCCGGACCACTTGGACAGGGACATACAATGGCTGTAGGCGCTGCCATCGCTGAACGATTTTTGGTAGCCCGTTTTGGAGAATGGATGGCTCATAAAACCTATACCTTTATTTCTGACGGAGGTGTTCAGGAAGAGATTTCGCAGGGAGCGGGTCGACTGGCCGGTTACCTGGGACTGAATAACCTGATCATGTTTTACGATTCGAACGATATTCAGCTTTCGACCAATACCGATGCAGTTACGGCTGAAAATACTGAAATGAAGTACAAAGCCTGGGGCTGGAATGTTTTAACCATTGCCGGAAACGATGCCGATGCAATCCGCGGAGCGCTTCGGACGGCATTGAATGAAAAGCATAAACCGACGATCATAATTGGCAAGACCACGATGGGTAAAGGTGCTGTGAAAGAGGACGGATCGTGTTTTGAACGTCAATGTTCAACTCATGGACAACCACTAACGCATGCAGGAGCTTCCTTCAAAAAAACCATTGCCAACCTGGGCGGTGATCCTGAACGTCCTTTTGTAATCTTTCCTGAGGTTGCTGAACTCTATGCCAAACGGGCGGAGGAATTAAAAGCCTGGGCGAACGATAAAAACGACGAAGAAGATGCATGGGCCGCTGCAAATCCTGAATTGGCTGCCAAACTTGATCTATTCTTGTCAGGTGAAGTCCCCGATTTCGACTTCTCCAAAATTGTTCAGAAAGCGGGTGCTGCAACGCGTAATGCTTCAGCAACCGTTCTGGCAGCTTTTGCCAAAGAACTTGACAATATGATTGTTGCGTCGGCTGACCTTTCAAATTCTGATAAAACAGATGGTTTCCTGAATAATACGCACGCTTTTAAAAATGGTGACTTTACAGGTGCCTTCCTTCAGGCTGGTGTCTGCGAATTGACGATGGCTGCCGTGATGAACGGTATTGCACTGCACGGCGGAATCATCGCTGCCTGCGGTACCTTCTTCGTATTCTCTGATTATATGAAGCCTGCTGTTCGCATGGCCGCCTTAATGGAACTCCCAGTGAAATACATTTGGACACATGATGCTTTCCGAGTAGGTGAAGACGGACCAACCCATCAGCCAGTCGAACATGAGGCGCAGATCCGTCTGATGGAAAGTCTCAAGAACCATCATGGCGAAAACTCAGTGCTGGTTTTGCGTCCTGCCGATGCGCAGGAGACAACCGTTGCATGGCAATTGGCGCTCGAAAATACAAGTACACCAACCGCATTTATCCTTTCACGGCAGAACATCAAAGACCTGCCGGCCAAAACTAACCGTTACGAAGAGGCCAAACAGGCAGCAAAAGGAGCCTATACCGTTGAAGAATGCGAAAATCCTGCCGTGATTCTTGTCGCTTCGGGTTCTGAAGTAGCTTCATTGGTCGAAGGTGCAGTCTTGTTACGCGAGCGCGACGGCCTCGGTGTGCGTGTTGTTTCGGCCCCTTCGGAAGGCCTTTTCCGCGAACAGGACAAAGCGTACCAGGAAAGTGTTTTGCCGCACAACGTTCCAAAGTTTGGTCTTACCGCTGGTCTGCCAATCACATTGCGCGGACTTGTAGGTGATTCGGGTGCAATCTGGGGTTTGAGTTCTTTCGGATTCTCAGCGCCTTATGAGGTTCTCGATAAACAGCTTGGTTTTACGGCCGAGAATATCTACAACCAGGTGAAAGCGCTTTTGGCTTAATCAGGTTGAATAGTATAAATTTAAAACGGGCGCCAATTGGTGCCCGTTTTTATTTGATAAAATGGTTGAATGCAAAGACAAGGAAAGGTTCTTATTGTGGTTTGTCCCTTTTCCGTCTTGCAAGAAGAACCGCAAAATAACTGCGGGTCGTATTCAGCAACAAAAGTGCTGTGATAAAGAGGGGCGTCTTAAGCGCATTGCTCATCGCCAATATATAGGCTGTGAATTCGTTGTATACAGCGAGTAATTCTGAACGCGTGGCGCGCATATTATAGGTTTCGGTAAATGCTTCGGTTTCCATACGGCCGCTGAACAAAGTATCGAATTGCTGATTGGCGATCTTCATTCGTGTGACATACCGTCCGATATTCAGAAACGTCACCTTTTCTGCATATTTCTCATTTTCAAGTTCGCTTACGATTTTAACAATTGCCAATGTCTTCGCATCATAGTTTAGTTTGGCCGGATTTTTAAAGGTTTTGTATAAAATCCGGAGACTTTTACCTGCATCAACCTCTGCCTGATCATCGGAAAGAAGATAGAGTTTCAATGTCAAAGAAAAAGCCACAATTGCCTTGTTGCGAACTTTATCTGCCCGACTGATCTTTTCGGTCTCATCGTTTTTACGTACCTGCGCAAGTCCTTTCTTGTAATAATCAGTTCCATCAGCGATTTTCTGCAAATAGGAATTGTAGGGTTTATCGGTGAATAATGTCTGATCGATTGTTGCAAGATCAGACAGGTGTTGTTCCATCAGCGAACCAAATTCCATGTTCGTCAGGAAGGATGATTTCAGTGGTTCAAGGTTATTGCTCATCGTTTAACAGGTCTTAAGGATTAAACTAACCTAAAATTACCTGTTTATTTTAAGATTATTTGGCGTTTGCGATAAAAAAATCATTGGTTGATATAAAATCGTATCTGAATTGGAATACAGGAATGGAAAATGATGCCATTTTCAGTCAAAAAATAATAAAAGACGAATCGTCTTATCCATTGGATATATTAAATTCAAAAAATTGAGGTTGTCTAATGTATTGGATGGATTAAATTCAGAAAATTTAAGTCATCTAACCCATTGGATGGATTAAATCTTAAGAATTCAGGTTGTCGAACCACTTGGATAGATTAAATCTTGAAAATTCAGGCAGTCTAATACCTTGGATGCATTAAATCCTAAGAATCGAATGTGAAATATCTATTTGAAAGGGAGAATTTGGATGGATTTGTGTCAGTTGTATTAAGATCCAAATAAAATCACTTAGGCTAAAGCCGATCTGTACTTTTCATTTTCTCCATTGGCTGAAGCCAGCGGCAATTCATTTTGATTTTCTATATTGAATTGCCTCCTGCTTTAGCTGCAGGAGAAGAATGATCCAAACAAAGATCGGCTTTAGCCTAATTTTAGTTGTTTATTGATTTAGCTTTTCCTCAATCCGTTGTTTCACGAGGTCATTCAGCTCATCGGGACTCATCCCTTCCGGACTGATCGGAGCAAGAAATTCAACAGTGATCTTAGTCCTCTTCACCCTCATTTTGTCCTTTTTATCACCATAAAATGCTCCGGATATGGCAATGGGTACAACTGGTACATTCAATTCGGTACTCAGAATAGCATACGTTTTCTTGAACGAACCTAAGCCGCCTGTCTCCGTCCGGGTTCCCTCCGGAAAAATCAGGATTTTCTTACCAAGTTTGACAACTTCAGCCATCTTATGGATCGACTCTTTCAAATCCTTTGCAAGATCCATCACAATCATATTTGTCCGGTGAGCCAGGTACTTGCGAATCGCCCCTTTTACATGGTCTTTTTTTGCATACGAGTAAGTCTCTTTCAATGTCTTTTTATCAAGATAGGAGAGGACAAGAAATGCATCCAGTTTGCTCTGGTGATTAGGCGCAAAAAAACAAGCACCTTCAGGGATGTTTTCCAGACCTTTAACTTCGGTTTTAATAAACATATTTGCAACTGAGCGAACCGAATGGACAATTGTCCCGAGTAAAAATGAATATTCAGGCAGGTCAACTACCGTATCAGCTATCAGATCGCCCGTCCACGTTGTATCTTCCTGTTTGTGGAAGAGTTTGTGCGTCCGGATGTACTCTGAAATGGTTTTAATGGAGGGGAATTTCAGCAACTGTTCTTCGGCTATTTTAACACCAAAGGTCTTGTCTATATAATCAATCAGGCTTAGTTTCCCGAGCGAATCGAGGGCAATATCGAAAATCAGGTGGTCTTCGGGCGATACATCCATGTCGACCTGTGATTCAATAAACGATTTCACGGCACGGTATTCTTCAGTATCAGGATCTTTCGAAACAGGTTTTTCGCTTTCTGTCCGGTTGATCAGGTCTTCGAGTTTAAAACGCTGAAGTTTTGACAATCGGGTCCGTGGTAATTCGGTATTTACCAGTGTAAACTGCATGATTCGTTTGTAAGAACTCATCTCGGCGTTGAAAGGCGACAGCACCGATTCCCTGAAATATTGCGAGATATCGGTGATATTGTTGTCTTCAAGAAATTTATAGTCAGGTAAAATAATGGCGTGAAGCATTTCCTTGTGCATAAATACACCTGCCTCTTTGATTGCAGGCGAAGAACCCTCAAGTTTCATCTCCACTTCTACCGGATTAATATTTTTCCCGTTAGGTAATACGATAATCTCTTTTTTTCTTCCGGTGATGTACAAAAATCCCCCTTTTTCAATCCTTCCAAGGTCACCGGTATATAACCAGCCATCTTTTATCACTTCAGCCGTCTCTTCGGGCCGGTTGTAATAACCTTTCATGATGTTAGGCCCTTTTGCGACAATCTCGCCGTCCCTGATCTCGATGGTAAGACCCGGAAGTGCCTGTCCTGTTGATCCTATTTTTACATTACCCGGTCTTGGGAAAGTGATCATCGGCGCGGCTTCCGTCATCCCGAATCCCTCGAGAATATCGAAACCGATTAAATAGAAAAATGTTCCTACCTCTTTATTCAGCGCTGCACCACCCGCGATCATAAATAAAAGGTGGCCTCCCAATCCTTTATGTATTTTCTTGAACAATGTCTTCCCAAGTTTCCTGCTTTTTGTCCGGTAAACAAGTCCCAGAAATGCTTTGGCAATCACGCTTGAATTTATTTTGGCCATCAGTCCACGGTACATCAGTTCGTAAAGCCTCGGAACGCCTATCATTACCGTAACCTGGTTATCGGCCAGCGTTTTCATCAGATCCGGTGTCTGCATCGATGGCGAAACCACCAACGTACCGCCGGCATACAGCGGAACCATCATCGACCCGACAAGCGGAAAAATATGATGCAATGGAAGGAGAACCAACGTCTGGCTTTCGGAATGAAAGATCTTTGCCTCGATCACCGCATTCATATTCTGAATAATATTGGTGTACGAAAGCATCACTCCCTTGGGACTTCCCGTTGTTCCGGAGGTATAGATAATTACTGCGGTATTGTCGTTATCATCGGGACCAATCCATGTACTTTCCGGCTGATCGGCAACAGGCGGATGATCTTCGAAAACGATTATCTTAGGTTGAAAAGTGCTTTTTAGTTTTACCTTGGCGTACGCTTCCTGCATTTCCTGGCTGATAAAAAGTATTTCTGGCTGACAATCATCGATAATATAAGCGACATCTTCGGCCGATGACATATAGTCAATAGGAACTGCAATACAGTTGTTCTGAAGAGCCGCAAAGAAAGTATAGATCCACTCCAGCCTGTTTTCGGAATAAATCCCGATTTTCGAGATACCTTCATCATTAAATAACAGCGAATACTGCTGAATGTATTTCAGGAGATCTCTGCCTGTAATATCCTGATTGTGGGTGATAATATATTTCTTATCGAGATTGTCTCTGCTAATAATTGCTTTCAACATAAACTGTAAATGTGATATAATTGAAAATCTGAAAACGTAATTTTATTCAAACAATGCTTACTTTAATGGTCAGATTTTAGAATTAAAAGCCAACCGGAACCATTTCTTCATAAGAAATTGATGCAAAGTAACAGAATCTTGCAATAAAACCAAAAACCAGATTTTTGTTGTTGGAACAAGTTCGATTGATTTGCTAAATTTGTGGCCGTTGTAAAATATTGTATATGTCAGGACATAGTAAATGGTCAAAGATTAAAAGGAAGAAGGGGGCGCTTGACGCCAAAAGATCCAATATCTTCTCAAGATTATCGAAAGAGATCACGGTCGCAGTGAAAGAGGGCGGCATCAGTGATCCGTCGATGAACGCGCGGTTGCGGATTGCCGTATTGAATGCCAAAGGTCAGAACATGCCTAAAGATAACATCGACAGGGCAATCAGTAAAGGCGAAAAGGACGGGAATGATTTGGTAGAGATCTTTTTGGAGGGTTACGGTGTCGGCAGGGTGGCTGTTTTCGTGGAGTGTCTGAGTGATAACAACAACCGGACCGTTGCCGATATCCGTCATATCATCACCAAACGTGGCGGAACACTTGCCACCAAAGGTTCTCTTAATTTTATTTTTGACCGAAAAGGAGTTTTCACGATTCCTGTAAAGGCAGGTGCTGACATGGAAGAACTTGAACTTGAATTCATCGAAGCCGGGGCTGAAGATGTTGAAATAGATGAGGACATGATGATTGTAACCACAGCGCTTGAAGATTACGGAAAATTTAACAAGAAGCTCGAAGAGTTAAAGATCGTGGCACAAAAAGTTGAATTACAACGAATCCCTACTGTTGATAAACGCCTGGCAGTTGAAGAAGCAAAGGTGGTTATGCGCATGATTGAGGAATTGGAGGATAATGAAGATGTTCAGAACGTCTATCACAACCTTGAAATGACAGAAGAACTTGAACAAGCATTAGAAGAAGAATAAGTTATTCGACAAATTGCTAATTAGACAATTTGGCAATTTGTTAATGAATAGACAATGTGTTTTACTTACCTTAAAGGGGTAATACCTGAATAACCGTGGGTAAACGACTGAAGGGAGAGCAATCCACGGTGAATGAATCTACTTAGAAACGGCGCAATCAGGGGATCGGATTGAAAATCGAAACTCCCTTTGCGCCGCTTGAATAATAATCTAATAAGAAAGAATTTGGTAATTTAAAGATTTGTAAATTTGCTAATATTCATATTTCTTCCAATATACTTCACCCTTTAACCTTTTCCTTCTATGCTCCGTCGTAAAATTGTTATTCCGGTCGTGGTGATTGCAGCGCTGATCATCATTGCAGCATCGCAGTATCCGAAGCTTTACCTGGCAACCGGATACGGGGCCAAATCGATGGCGACCGCTGTTTTTGTTTCAGGAAGAGATCCGCAGATGGTGAATCTGACTGATCTGAATTATTCGATCGTGAAATATTCTCAGAGCGTTATCGACTATGATAACAAGTCAGTGACCACCTCTTTCTGGGGAATGGCCAAACAAACAGCCGTTTACCGCAAGGGATTTGGTTGTTGCCTGATTGGTGACCGCTCTGCCGATTCACTGCGAATGGTCGGTTTCAATCCTCCCGTGAACAGGCAGGATGGTGTATGGCACATCGCCTGGCCCAATGGAGATCTTGTGAAAGATACAGTCTATCCCGAAATTGATACCCTCAAAATGAAATCGGCGATTGAGGCTGCATTTGACAAACCCGCGGTATATGAAAAAAGAACAGCTGCCGTAGTTGTCATTTATAAAGGTGAACTGGTTGCAGAAAAATATGACAAACCATTGGGAATTACTCCCGATACGCGCTTATGGGGATGGTCGATGACCAAAAGTGTAATGAATGCGATGGCAGGAGTTCTCACGAAACAAGGTAAACTGGATGTAAATGCAGTGGCTCCTGTTCCGGAATGGCAGAAGGATCGCCGACGCGACATCACGATCAGTAACTTAATGCATATGAGCAGCGGACTGAAGTGGGACGAGAATTACAGTGATGTTTCGTCAGCTACAAATATGCTTTACCGTTCGGCCGATGCTTATAAGGTGGCCATCGATGTACCTTATCAGAAAAAACCCGAAACTGACTGGAACTACTCTTCCGGTACAACCAATATACTTTCTGGTATCATGCGTACCCTCATCGGGAATGATCAGGCTTATCATGAATTTCCGTATCGGGAAATCTTTAATAAGATTGGGATCACTTCGATGATTGTAGAAACAGATGCCGCCGGAAATTTTGTGGGATCATCCTACGGCTACGCCACCGCCCGCGACTGGGCACGATTTGGATTGCTCTATTACAACGATGGTATCTGGAAAGGCGATACTATTCTGCCCAAAGGTTGGGTGAATTATTCGCGCACCCCGGCAGTTGCCTCCAAAGGTGAATATGGTGCTCAATTCTGGCTGAACAAATCGAAGAAATTACCAGATGTTCCGGAGGACTTGTTCTCTTGTAATGGTCACCGCGGACAAAGGGTCTATATTATCCCTTCGCGCATCCTTGTTGTTGTGCGTCTGGGTTTTTCTGAAGAAGGATTCAGTCACAACGATTTTCTAAAAGAGATTCTGAGTGCAATTAAATAAATAAGCTTTTAAAGCGGTTTCAAACCCTTAAAGCGGCGATTTTGAGAATGAGAGACTACGAGACTTTGAGAGGGAGAGAATGGGAGAAAGTGTGTCATGTACGAATACCCTGAAGGGGTTAAATGTCAATAACCCCGGGTAAGGAGGAACGACGACACCCGGGGAACACAATGGATCAGAAGTTAAAGGCGCATCTGCAAAGGCTGGATGAGACTAATTTGTTGTATGCGCCGCAAATAGAAACATCAGAAATAAAATTAAATGAATAAATCAAATATCATATTCCCAGCCGAATGGGCAACCCAAAGCGGCGTGATGCTTACCTGGCCAAACGAAGATACCGACTGGGCAGATATACTCGATGAGGTGGAGGTTTGCTTTATTGCGATTGCCAGGGCCATTGCGGAAAGGGAAAAGCTATTGATCGTTTGTAAGGACAGCCAGCTTTTAGCAACTAAATTGAAGAACTGCAGGTCTGAAAATATCATTTTTGCCAGGTACCCGCTGAACGACACCTGGGCGCGCGATCATGGAGCTATCACGGTGGTGAAAGATGGAAAACCAACTTTGTACGATTTCACATTTAATGGTTGGGGATTGAAATTTGCTGCCAACTTCGATAATCAGATAACTACATCCTTATACAGAAATGGACTTTTCCGGAACGAAGTTCAATATGAGAATAAGCAGCACTTTGTATTGGAGGGTGGAAGTCTTGAATCAGACGGGGAGGGGACTTTGTTGACAACACGGGATTGCCTGTTGTCAATCAACAGGAATCAGCACCTGGAGGAGGGTGCAATTGAAAAACAATTGATTGATTTATTTGGGCTTCAGCGTGTACTTTGGCTTTCATCGGGATATCTGGCCGGTGATGATACAGACAGTCACATTGATACGCTGGCAAGGTTTTGTGATCCGCAAACCATTGCGTACGTTAAATGTGAGGATGTGAACGACGAACATTTTGCCGCGTTGAATAGGATGGAGCAGGAGCTTATTGCGTTTCGTACGCTAAAGGGAGAGTCTTATCGTCTTATTCCGCTTCCGATGGCAGATCCTGTTTTTGATGGGAAAGACAGGCTACCTGCCACATACGCCAACTTTTTAATCATCAATAAGGCCGTTCTGGTTCCGTTCTACAACTCTCCAAAAGATCAGACAGCTGCGCAACAGATACAGAAGGGCTTTCCTGAACGGGAAATCATCGGAATTGACTGCAGTCCGCTGATCAAACAGCATGGATCGCTTCATTGCGTGACAATGCAATTCCCGGATGGGGTTTTGTAATCAGACACAGCAATTATTTAACTATTTTTGTTTTGATCTTAAATTCAAGTCTATCACAATACATCAATTAAACATGCTTAAAACAGGTTTAATACAACAAGCTAATAGTGCTGATGTTGCAGCAAATAAGGCAAAACTGGCCTCCAGCATTGCCTGGTGTGCCAAAAAAGGGGCGAAACTGGTAGTTTTGCAGGAGCTTCACAATTCCCTTTATTTTTGTCAGACTGAAAACACGGCACTTTTTGATCTTGCGGAAAATATTCCGGGTGATTTCACGTCATTTTATGGACAGTTAGCACAGGAACATGAAGTGGTTCTGGTTGCTTCTTTATTTGAAAAGCGTTCTGCCGGACTTTATCACAATACTGCTGTTGTGTTTGAGAACGATGGAACAATCGCAGGGAAATACCGCAAAATGCATATACCGGATGATCCGGCATATTACGAGAAATTCTATTTTACGCCGGGTGATATGGGTTTCAAACCGATACAAACTTCTGTCGGAAAACTGGGTGTTCTTGTATGCTGGGATCAGTGGTACCCCGAAGCTGCCAGGTTGATGGCGCTTGCAGGAGCTGAAATCTTAATTTACCCAACCGCCATTGGATTTGAATCTACGGATCAGGAAGACGAAAAGAAACGTCAGCTGGACGCGTGGATGATTTCGCAACGTGGTCATGCCGTTGCCAATGGAATACCTGTGATTGCCGTTAACCGAACCGGTTTTGAATCCGATCCATCGGGACAGACCAATGGAATCACTTTTTGGGGAAATAGCTTTGTGGCAGGTCCCCAGGGTGAAATATTGGCAGTTGCCCCGGAATCCGAAGATACCAACCTGATTGTAGAGATTGACCTTAAGAGATCAGAATCTGTGCGGCGCTGGTGGCCATTCCTGCGTGACCGGCGCATTGATGCCTATGGAGATTTGACGAAGCGGTTCATAGACTAATTCATTTACAAAAAATCTTCCCGGATAGGAGAGAAGCTGTCCACCAATCTTGCCATGGGGGAAACGACCTTGATCGTGTGCTTTTTCCCAGATGGGATGTAAAACATATCTCCTTCAGTCAGGTGCTGATCGGCTTCCCATTCGCAATAAAGAATGATTTCTCCTTTGGCAATGTAGCAGGTTTGCTCATGCGGATGTGAATGATAGGGTTCTGCTTGGCTCCATGGACCATTCCTGAATTCAACCATCACCGTCATAATGCCTTTAAGGTAAACGACTTTCCGGAACACGCCGGTGCGAACCTCTTCCCATGTATCTTCTGAATATTTTTTGATCGCCATAATTGATTGAGTTATTTGAAGATTTGAAAATACGAAAATTAGCCAATTCGACAATGGCAAAAATGTGTGCATATGAGATTTCACTAACCATCTATTGGTTGATTCAGCATTTAACTATTTTCTGTATTAAGGAGTGTTCGTCTGGCCCATGCAACTTATATGTTTTTATCTGCCGTTTGAGTGTATCTGTTACAAAGTTATTTATTTCCAGGGGATAACACTCGTTTCATTCGCTTACCCCCGGTTTTTGATATATCACCACATTCATGGTAATTAGAAAAATAACTTTTAGATTCCCCATTGTCAAATTGGCACATTGACAAATTATTTCCTCCTCTCTGAAAACAAAACAGCAATAGCTTCGAAAAATATGGTTATTTTGCAGTCAATTTAATTGTTTAACCCTATTAATTAAGAACATTAGATGGGAAAAGTTTTGATCATTGGTGCCGGTGGTGTTGGAACCGTCGTAGCACACAAAATGGCCGGTCTGCCCGAAGTTTTCAGTGAGATTATGCTTGCCAGTCGTACCAAATCGAAATGTGATATAATAGCTGCCCGCATTGGCGGTAACCGGATTCAGACTGCTCAGGTTGATGCCGATCATGTTCCGCAATTAGTTGAACTGATCCGGTCATTTAAACCCGATCTGGTTGTGAATGTAGCACTTCCATACCAGGACCTTACGATCATGGATGCGTGTCTTGAGACGGGTGTTTCATACCTCGATACTGCCAATTATGAGCCTCGTGATGAAGCTAAATTCGAATACAGCTGGCAATGGGCTTATCACGAAAGATTTAAAGCAGCTGGATTGACAGCGATTCTCGGTTGTGGTTTTGATCCTGGTGTAACGAGTATTTTTACTGCATGGGCTGCCAAATATGTGTTTGATGAAATCCAATACCTCGATATTGTTGATTGTAACGCAGGTGATCATGGGAAAGCTTTTGCCACCAATTTCAATCCTGAAATTAATATCAGGGAGGTGACCCAAAAGGGAAAATACTGGGAAAATGGCGCATGGGTGGTTACCGAACCGCATGAGATTCATAAACCGCTTACTTACCCTCATATCGGGGAGCGCGAATCGTATGTGATTTACCACGAAGAACTTGAATCGTTGGTGAAGAATTTCCCAACCATCAAGAAAGCCCGTTTCTGGATGACTTTCGGACAAGAATACCTGACCCATTTGCGTGTCATTCAAAACATCGGTATGGCTGGCATTAAACCGATTATTTACGAAGGAAAAGAGATTGTGCCAATCCAGTTTTTAAAGGCTGTCCTACCTGCTCCCGAAGAGTTAGGGGCCAATTACAAAGGGGAAACTTCGATTGGATGCAGGATCAAAGGGATCAAAGACAAGAAGAAAAAGACTTACTATATCTACAATAACTGTAGCCACGAAGCGGCTTATGCCGAAACCGGAATGCAGGCGGTCAGTTATACTACTGGTGTTCCCGCGATGATCGGGGCAATGATGTTCCTGAAAGGGGAGTGGAAAAACCCGGGTGTTCATAACGTTGAAGAGTTTAATCCCGATCCGTTTATGGAACAACTGAACCTGAATGGCCTGCCCTGGTGGGAGCTTCACGATGTTCCGCTTGAGATGAGTTGATTAGATATAAGAAATGCCCGCTATTAGCGGGCATTTCTTATAAGGATAAATCTTAAATTCCAAAGTCAGAAGGATAGGCGAAAGGATAAAGCCGGTATACATGTGTGGATGAGCAGAGAAGATGAGATCTCAATAAATCAAAGCGCTGTCCCTTTATCCTTTTCACTTTAGCCTTTACTTCCTCTTTACCGGCTCATCCGGACAAATCATATGGTAAATTTCGCCCCAACCCGGAAACCCGCCGACGTTTCTGTCATCAATATACAGATCAGCATTAATTTTCCGGCTGATGGATTCGTCATACTCCTCTTCGGGATAGCTGTTATTCACCGCGTAAAATTCAATCCCCCTCTTTTTGCAGTAGTTTACCGCCTCATCCAAAGGTTTGCCGGCTCTGAATGTCCAAAGGATGATCTGATGCTGCTTCTGCTGGAGTTTTTTAATCGTCTCTATTGCAAATGGCAATTCCCTCCCGATTGCAGGGTAACGATGTTCAACAATGGTTCCGTCAAAATCAACTGCGATAATCATAGGCCTTATTTTTGCATTTAAATGAGTGATAATATTTTTGGATTGTAGAGACACGATTAATCACGTCTCTACATTATTCCTGTCTCCAGGTTTTTCCTGTCTTTACATTAACCCATCTTCTTAAATGGTCTCAATATTTGCTCTATCACCTTTTCAAATCCTTTTGGTTGATGAGCATCGTCGTAATACCCCGTATTTCCGTACTTGTAACCATATCCGTAATTTTCAGTCTGCAAATCATTGAGGACGATACATATCCGTTGCATCGTTTCTTTGGCAGCAAGCTGATCAATAAATTTCACCTGCGCTTTATGACTGTAACCCTGGCGGAGCAGGAAGAGATTGGCATCACTGTATCGTCCCGATATGTTACCATCCGTTACGATTGAGACGGGCGGATTATCGAGGATCACATAATCGAAAGCGACTTTTGCTTCGGCAATAAAACGTTCAAAACCACCGTTTTCAAGAAGTTCTGCCGGATTTGGCGGGATCGGTCCGGAAGAAACATAGCTTAGATTTTCGACGAGTGTAGGACGGACAATCTCACTAAACTTATTTTGGTTGATCAGGTAAGTACTCAGACCTTCCTGGTGATGATCCATTCCGAAGATAAGGTTTAACCGTGGCTTGTGCATATCGACAGCAACGAGCAATACCTTTTTCTTGTTCATCGCGATGATGCAGGCAAGATTCAGCGAAATAAATGATTTTCCTTCGCCAGGGATGGCAGAATGTACCCCGATTACATTTTGTTCCTGTTCCCGGAGAATATACTGAAGATTGGTCCGAAGACCCCTGAACGATTCGGCGATCGCTGAACGCGGATGTTCATTCACGGCAAACTCCTTGTCATAGAGGTTGTGACTGATCATGCCCACAATAGGGATTGTCGTGGCTCTCTCGACCTCATCGCGGCTCTTAATGGTATCATTGAAAAAGTCAGTAAGCAGGATAATAATCAGCGGAAGTCCCAATCCCAACATAAGACCGATTAATAGATAAAGCTTTTTATTGGGACCTACGATGTCGGCAGTTTCGAGTCTTGCCGTGTCGATCACCTGTGCATCAGCAACATTGGAGGCACGCGTTATGGCTGCTTCAGCCCGTTTTGTGAGAAGGAATGTATAGAGATCGTTATTTACATCAAACCGTCGTTTAATATTGATGAGTTTTTGCTCTGTTCGGGGAAGTTGTGAAACCGACTTGTTTACTTCTTCAATCCTTGCTTTCAGATCTCTGAGCTCCATCCCGGCATTTGACTCCAGGTTGGTCAGATTTTCACCGAGACTACTTCGTGTTGACTGAATCTCTTTGTCAAGCATCACAATTGCGGGATTTTCATCCTGTGCTGTGTACGACAGTACTTCGCGACGACTGTAAAGTTCTCCCAGTTTCAGCACCATCGTATTCAGCGACGGATCTGTGATCCCGATCACGGATGGTGAGACCGCCTGTTTCATCCCGTTGGCGCTTGAAATATAATTTTTAAGGCTTCGGAAGTAGACCAGTCGCATTTCTGAGATCGCTTTTTCAGACTCCAGCCTCTCAAGACGGTTCATCACGATTCCACCCTCCGCACTCAGATCGAGGATCTGGTTTTCTGAACGGAAATTGGTAAACGACTGTCCGGCAGTACGTAGCGAGTCGGCAATACCGGCCAGCTGGTCATCGATAAACTGAACCGTATTTTCTGAGGTGCGGTTTTTCTCGCGCAGGCCAAACTGGATAAATACTTTGGTCAGTTCGTTCAGAAAATCGACCTCGCGGGCAGGTTGGCTGCCCCTGACTGTAAGTTGAAGAATTTCAGAAGTTTTAGTTGACAAGTTGACCGACAATTTACTCCGGTAACTTAAAGCCATACTGTTCATATCATTAAATCTGAAATAATCAGCAGAACCGGTTTTCGGTTTCCTGACTCCTTTTGAAAGTGTAAAACGGAAGTAGGGCGAAATAAAAGGGACACCGAATTTTCCTTCCTGGTTGAGTTCAATAGGAACAATTTTCCCGTCATCGGTTTTCAGATCAAATTTGCAGTTGATCCGGTAACTATCATCTGAGATAACTGTCACATATAAAGGGCCATTTGTGCTATTTATTTCCGCACCTGGCTTAAATGCCTCGTCAGGTTCAGTTACCTTAAAAGGTTCGTTGTTGTAATACTCGCCGTCGACAAAACGCCCCTCGTTAAACCAGCTGGTGCGCCAGCCCAGGTTTTCAATTGTCTGACGGTTTAGGTTATATGACTTCAGAAGACCAATATGGTTGTCCATATTGACGGTCTTTCCAAGGCTCAGACTTGCGAACAGGTTGTCTACACCGGGGGTTTTGGATCCGTCGCTAACGAGGACGCTTGTCTCAACCTGCCAGATCGATACCGCATAGCGGTTATTAATCCATGCAATTGAGAGTCCCAGAAAACCACAAATTGCAAACCAGTACCATTTACTGAGGATTTTGAACAAAAACTCCTTGATATTCAACGGTTGTTCCTGTTCGTAATATTCCATCATTTCGTCCGAATGCTGCATTGCTATCAATTAATGGTTAATGGAATTTGGTTTAAAATCGCTGAATGTCTCATATTCCTATTTTCAAATTGTTTTTTATTCGATGTTTTGCATGTCCGGCGCATACAGGGTTTGCATTTCGTTTCAATTGATCTGCCTGCGCCGATTTGTATTTTCATTGTCTACCAGGGGCGGCATTCGCTTCGCTCATTTGCCCCTGGCTACCAATCTTTCACCCCGTTGGGGTGAATTTAAATCGTTTTAATCTTCATTGTCTACCAGGGGTGGCAATCGCTTCGCTCATTTGCCCTTGGCTACCAATCTTTCACCCCGTTGGGGTGATTCCAAATCGTTATTTATTTAATATTTAAAGATCTTTTAATTGTTGTAGTGGCAATCTTCAACCTTAGTACCTGAAATATTGCAACAGCACAATCAGTGTTGTAATTCCGCTAAGCATCAGTGAATAGACTGGCAAAGACCGGTTTGTATTTTTCAGCTTGTCGGCATTTACATAAATCACATCATCCGGCTGAAGGTAATAAACTTCGGAGGTGAGTAATTTTTTCCCGGTGAGATCAAGCCGGTAACTTTTACTCCCTGTGGGCGTGCGCCTCACGACGAGTAACTGCGTGAACTTCGCATTTTCGCTTACCCCGCCGGCCATTCCGATTGCCTCAGGTACCGTCATGCTACTACTGTAATTGTAATAAACGCCCGGGCTTCTTAGTTCACCCAATAAGGTCACTTTGAAACTTAGCACTTTCACCTGAACACTTGCATCCTTCAAATAGGTACTCGCCTTTTCCTGAACAAAAGCTTGTGCCTGAATGGCTGTTTTCCCGGCAACGGTTACTGATCCGATGACTGGTAATATAATTGCCCCCGAGGGATCGACTATATAGCCACTGATAAACTGACTGACCGGATTACCATATGCCTGCTGGGTTCCACCCGATCCTGCCGTGTTTTGTGTGGGGTTGAAAAGCTGGTTAACCGCCGGATTTAGGGTTAGAACATTCACGTAGAGGTTATCTCCGGGTTTGATCTTATACTCAGGCGAGGGTCCAGGCACATTCTGCACTTCCATATCTTTGATATCCTGAAGATAGAGTAAATCTTTCCTCGTTTTGCACGAAAAGGTCAGGGCAACTAACAGCAATAAGGTAGTAATTCTAAAGGTATATAGCATATTGATCATCAATGAGTGTAATGCATTTTAAATGTCGCAAATTTACAATTTATACAACATTGAAATATAGTACAGGAAAATAATAATTCGGCAAGCTGAATATGCGGGTTGTGATGAGGAGAAGTGGGATTGCCTCGCTTCGCTCGCAATGACAGGTGAGGGAGAGAGGGGGAGAGGGTGAGAAAAGGAGAAGGTGAGCGCGTGCATCCATATTCTTTTGTTTTATTTCCAGTAGCCTTTAACTTTTTTGTCGCCTCCCACACGTGAGTTATGCGTCTGAATAATTTATTTTCTAACGGGTGACAGGGACATTTTTCAAGTCAAAATAATTTAACGGGATTTTCGCTGCTTCCTGTGCTTCAGATATTTCATGATCCAGGCGCTCGAAAGTTGAGTTTTGAGAGATAAACTCGGGAACAAGTTTTTTCATTTCGCCGACAAGCTGATCGTCTGTGGCACTTTTAAGCAGGTTCAGTAGTGAGATTACGCCATGTTGAACCAGTATAGGGTTGCATTCGCGTGTTTTCCCAATCATGATTTTTTTATGATAGGTCGGAAGTGTATTCTCTTTTGTGGCCAGTAACTCTTCAAAAAGTTTCTCTCCCGGTCGTAACCCGGTTTCAATGATCTGGATATCGCGTCCCGGTTCAAGCCCTGCCAATGTAATCATTTTCACGGCGAGGTCGTAAATCTTCACCGGTTTACCCATATCAAACACATAGATTTCACCGCCACTACCCATAAAACCGGCTTCGAGTACCAACTGACAAGCCTCCGGAATGGTCATAAAATAACGGGTGATTTCGCGGTGAGTCAGGGTGACGGGCCCCCCCGCGGCAATTTGCTTACTGAACAGGGGCACGACGGAACCATTCGATCCCAGTACATTACCAAAACGGGTGGTAATAAACTGCGTATCCATCCCTTCCAGCTGCGACTGCGACTGGATGTACATTTCGCAGATTCGCTTCGATGCGCCCATTACATTCGTCGGATTCACCGCCTTATCGGTCGAAATCATCACAAATTTCTTCACCTTGTAAGTGATTGACATCTGTGTGAGCAATTGTGTGCCACCAATATTAACACGTATTGCTTCATACGGGTTATCCTCCATCAACGGAACATGTTTGTAGGCAGCGGCATTAAATACCATATCGGGATGGTAACGTTCAAAGAGCTGCACCATCCTGTAAAAATTGGTTACATCACCAATCGTAATTGCAAAGCGGGAGTTGTCATATCCTTTGGTCAAAAGTTCATTTTGCAATTCAAAAAGCGCCGATTCAGCCTGGTCAACAATTACCACCATATGTGCATCAAATGCCAGGAGTTGCCTTACAAGTTCCGATCCGATTGAGCCTGCTCCGCCTGTAACAAGAATTACAGACTCTTTTAGTCCTCCCCGGATCCGCTCGGTATCGAGTGCAATCACTTCGCGTCCAAGCAGATCTTCAATATTCATTGGGCGCAACTGTTTAGCGTTCAGTCCTCCGGTGAGCCAATCGTTAACCGGCGGGATCTCCTTAATGACAATCTTTCGTTTTAAGCAAAGATCAATTAATTTATGCACCCTTTCTTCTGATATCCCCCCGCGGTTAACTGCAAGAATAATTTCATCAATATGATGCGACTTAATTATTGTGCTGAACGCCTTACGAAGCGAATAGATCGGTATTCCTGCTTTCGCTTTTCCCTGTAAATGTTTGTTGTCATCGATAAAACCGAATACCTTGTAATTCGGATTGACCGACCTTTCAAGCGCTGTCATCGTTACCTGCCCAAGTTCCCCGGCTCCCATGATCATTACACGAATCTCTTTAATATTATAAAGCCGGAGATTCTGGTAAATCATTCTAATCAATAAGCGGGTCCACGTCATCAGAAAAGCGCTGAGAACAAAATGGATGATCAATACTGTGTAAGGGAAAATAAAAAGCGTTGACAGGCTGTTATTGTGCGCAATTAAGGTGACAATGCTAAGTATACCGGAGGATAATATCAAGGAAGAAACGATATGTTGAATATCGCGCGTGGCCGTGTGCCGTATAATTCCGTTGTATGGACGAAAGGCTAAAAAACCAATTGTTGTTATGGGTATAATAATAAGCATTTGCCCAAAAACGCGCTCTAAATTCATCGATCCGAAATCGAAATTATAACGAAGGTTGTAGCTCAGAAAAAACGAAATAAGGACGATACCAAGGTCGTAAGTAAACACGACCCATCGTGGAAGATAACGGTTGGAAAGAAAAGTGTTAAATTTATGATGCATATTTAGATAATCAAAATCAAGTATCTGTTTTGGATATTAACGGCAAGTTACAGTTTTTTTTTTTCAAAATTAATGAAACAATGTAATTAATTCAATACAAAATTTCAAATAACTTTACATTTTAATATAATATCTTAATAAAATGTTGTATTCAAGTACTTTAGTGATGATGCGCTGACCATTATCTGATATTTACCTTTTGAATAGTAATAATTTATTGATCCGCTAATCGCTGATCTGTTGATAATAGGATCGTAAATTTTGTGATAGGAATAAAACTATTCTAACATATAGAAAAAAATAATCACCTTTTCGGTGCATCAAATTGTGAATAAAAAGCATGATTTTTTTCATGTCGAACTATTTTAACACTTTCGGCACTGTACCTTTCCTTTCCTTTGGGGTGTTCGGTAGGAATCTGGTACAAATGAAAATACTTCTTTTTGAACAGCACGTAACAAACCGACAATACAAAAAGAACTGCTCCCAGGTACAGGTAGGAATGCGATTTAAATACAAAGAAGCCAACTGAAATAACTGCCTGAAGCAAAGCATAAAATAGCGACACGGCCACATGTGGTATTTTCAGTTCGTTTGCCATTAGCTGATAGGCGTGCTTACGATGAGCTTTGAAAATATTTTTCTTCAATATAATCCGGTGTACAATTGTTAAGACAGTATCAATTCCATAGACCGCGAGCAGGATGATGTAACTAAAATCTCCGGTTCTTATAATTAACTGTCCCAACAAAAAGATAAGGATAAACGCAACTGAAAATGCACCAGTATCACCCGCAAAACAGGTCGCTTTTGTTCTGAAATTAAAAAAATTAAAAACCAGCAATGACAGTATCAGCACATTTATCAGATCGGGATCGATAAAAGAAAATACGAATAAATTAATATAACTTAATGTGCCTGCCACCACTAAACTATAACCTCCGGTGATCCCGTTAACTCCATCCATAAAATTAAAGGCATTTAAAATACCCGTGAAAAATACCAGTGCCAATGCCGTATAGTACCATGGGAGATAAAACAAACCCAATTGGTAAAACATCAGTGACATTGCAATAAAATGGACACTTAATCGCAGACGCCTTGGCTGACAGCGAATATCATCCGCAAAACTCATCAGCGTAATCAGCGACAATCCCCCGAAAAACCAGGGATAGTGAAATCCTTCGACTGCAAAATAGAGCACAATACCGATGTAAAAGATGATACCACCACCTTGCAAGGTATTCGTGGAATGCGAACTCCGGTTGTTGGGTTTGTCGACAATATTAAACCGGGCGGCAATTCTGAAATAGGCCAGTTCAGCGACAAACAGCAAAATAAACACAATGATGTAGTTCATTTTAAATCAAAATTTATACTGAATAAATGTTTTATATTGATTCAACATGCAGGTTCGGGAGAAGAATAAAAAACTGAATATAGCAAACCCGGATGGATTACATGTATTAGAAAACGATAGTAAAAAAGTGGGAGCGACCCATCCTGTGTCGAATAGTACCCGCGATATGTTTTGTGTTTTGAATTGCCTCCTGCTTTAGCTGGAGGATCTGATAATCAAATTTCTGATCGGCTTTAGCCAAAATAATTATCACATGAACAAATTTTCAAATGATATTTTCAATTATTTTGGCTAAAGCCAATTTGTTTTTAATCTCTTTGTCCACTGACTAAAGCCAATGGCAATTCATGTAAATGCGATGTTGATTTTGGATTTTGAGTTGCCTCCTGTTTTAGCTGGAGGATCTGATAATCAAATTCCTGATCGGCTTTAGCCAAAATAATTATCACATGAACAAATTTTCAAATGATATTTTCAATTATTTTGGCTAAAGCCAATTTGTTTTTAATCTCTTTGTCCACTGGCTAACGCCAGTGGCAATTCATGTAAATGCGATGTTGATTTTGGATTTTGAGTTGCCTCCTGCTTTAGCTGGAGGATCTGATAATCAAATTCCTGATCGGCTTTAGCCAAAATAATTATCACATGAACAAATTTTCAAATGATATTTTCAATTATTTTGGCTAAAGCCAATTTGTTTTTAATCTCTTTGTCCACTGGCTAAAGCCAGTGGTAATTCATGAATGTCATTTAAAAGATAGTTCTTTCCCTGTTATTTCCGGAGATCCAATTCAAATTGCTAATCCTTGATACACCTGACCGACAATCCGGTTCCCTTATAGAGTCCGGGTGCCCTGTCCACCTTGCCGCTGCCGTAATACAGCGAGCGGAAAAAGGCACTGCCGCTGTCCTGCTCAGTTGAACTCCAGAATAAGCAATACGTGCCCAACTTGCTGAAAGTGCCATCGCCGTTACGATTGCCACCGGGAAGTGCTGAAAACAGGCTGTTGTTGTTACTTGCCTGATCATTACCTACGTTGCCTGCTATTGAAGATGAAGTCCAGCCGGAAGTTTCTGCCATTGATTTTGCAATGTTGCTTCCTGTTCCCTGGTAACCATAGCCTTTGCTGGTGAGGTAATCGGTTAATTGGGTCCATTCGGCATCCGAGGCGACATGCCAGCCTGTCGGACACAGTTTCCCCGAATTGACAGCATACCAGTTATACAATGCGCTGTAGTTTCCTTTGTTGGCAATATCGTTGTTATACCAGTTGTAGCCCGGAGTGACAAGACCGCTCCAGGTCGTATTAGGACCCACATTCGGAATGGCACTACCATCATTAAATTTGGTTGTTTTTAGCGCTTCCACCATCCATATCTGGGTGCCTATTTTTACAGTGTGATATATATTTGCGTCGATGTCGGTAACTGTAAGTCCGGCTACATTGGGATAAAGTATAACAATTCTTTCGCTTCCGTAAGTTGTGCCTGTTGAATTGGTGGCATAAGCCCTCACGTAATACATTGTATTGGCGCTCAAGTCAGCAATGTCACTTGTGAAAACGCCTGTTCCTGTACCATCAGTAGTTTTGAAATTGGCAGTTGTTGGATTTTGCGAAGTGCCCCAGCAAACACCACGAGCCGATATTAATGATCCCCCATCGTTTGTGATTACTCCGCCACTGGTGCACGAAGAGTAACCAAGCTCTGATATCGAGGTGGTTGTAATCGTGGGTGCCATGACGGGCTGCGTTGTAAACCCAACCTGGGGACTATATCCTGTCCCTGCACTATTGGTTGCATAAGCCCTTATGTAGTAAGCTGTGTTGCCTAACAGACCGGTTATCGCACTCGTAAAACTTCCGTTCCCTGTGCCATCGGTTGTTTTGTTGGTAGCGATGGTCGGATTTGGAGAGGTGCCCCAGCAGATGCCACGCGCGGTTATATCAGCACCCCAGTCAGCAGTAATTGTACCTCCGCTTATAACTGAAGTAGCAGTGATCCCTGATAAAACAGATGCGGTGAGAGATGGGACATACAGCAAGGTCGCAAACGTGACTTGTTCACCATAGGTCGTTCCTATTGCATTCGTGGCATAGGCCCTTACGTTATAGGTGATATTTGGTGTTAGTCCGGTCAAACTTGATATAAAACTGCCGGTAGTGGAGGCTTCTGACACTGTTTTACTATTTGCGGTTGTCGGATTTTGAACGATACCCCAGCAAACACCACGAGCCAGGATTGGAGACCCGCCATCGCTTGTAATAGTACCGCCGCTTTTTGCAGCATTTATTGTAATACCGGATATTTCAGTGGTTGTAACCACAGGCAGGATCGCCTTTGTAGTGGAAACGACCTGGTTTCCATAACCGGTTCCGATGCTGTTTGTAGCATATGCCCTGATATAATAGACTGTTCCAGGAAGTAATCCCGTTACCCTGCTTGTAAAAATGCCCAAACCGGAGCCATCCGTTGTTTTGGTGGCTGCGATGGTTGGATTTACGGTTGTACTCCAGCAAACGCCGCGAGCGGTTACGGGTGATCCGCCGTCGCTGGTGATATTACCGCCTGTTTTAACGACGGTGGCACTGTCCGTTAATTCGGTGGTAGTTAAAACGGGTGCCAAAGCCAGTGTCGTAAATTTTGACGCGGCGCTGTATGCAGTTCCCATTTCATTCACCGCATAGGCCCTGACATTGTAGATGGTTCCTGAGGTAAGTCCCGTGATGGGGCTTACAAAAACCCCGAAGCCGTTGCCGTTCGCGGTTTTAGTATCCTTGGTTGTTGGGTTCTCGGCAATGCTCCAGCATACGCCGCGTTCCGTGATTGTTGAACCATTGCCATTGGTGATGCTTCCTCCGGAAGTGGCTGTGGCATCGGTGATATTTGTAATTTCTGCAATTGTAACAGTAGGTAAGGTTTTAATTACTTCCTTTTTACAATTGATCATGAGTACCAACAATAATCCGGAGAAGATTACCGCGTAAATTGATGTTTTAGTTTTCATGGGTCCGATTGGATAAGGTAAAAATTATGCTATAAAAGTAATAAATTATTCAATTGATTGGTTTTTAATTATTAATACTAAAAAATAATCAATTATTGGGTTTCTTGAATTAGAAAGATTAATTAAAAATAAAATAAAGTGATTTGGTAATTAGATAATTAGACAATTAGACAATGGGGCAATTTGACAATAGGTCAATGGAACAATTAATCAATTTGGTAATTAGACTATGGAACAATTAGACAATTTGGCAATTTGACAATTTAAAAATTCCGCATGGTGAATTGTTGTGGTTGATTTGCTTCCTGCGTTTATTGGAGGATCTGATCATCAGATTTCTGATCGACTATATCCAAATTAATTATCACTGGAACAAATCTTCAAATGATATTTCCAAATAGGTAGCTAATGCCAATGATATTTCAGCTTATTTAACTACCTTATTTAAAATCATAAAAGGTCATTAATAATTAATTTTTTGGGATCTTGTCTGCTATCAAAAAACGTTAAAAGGTATATTTTTTGATTGTTGTCGTCTGTTTTGTAGTAGAATGAGTTGTTTTTATCGACGATGGCCTTTCTTATTTTTTGGTTCCTTGCAGAAGCTGGAAATATACCTGGATTTTTTCTAATTGCATTTATAGTGATAAGGGTTCTTTGACTAAACTGAATCATTTCCTTTTTGGTCCAATTTCCGTTCAGATATTCAATAACGGAATAAAAAGTGATTTTTGCTTTTGCTGACCAAATAACTTTCCTATCAGAATCCATATTTTTGTTTGGCTTCCTGAATTACCTGTTCATGTGTAAATATATTTCCATTTTCAATATCCTGAATACCTTCGAATATCGAGTCCTGAACTTCGCCAGGCAATTGATCCCACCAATCCTTTTCCACCTCTTTCTGAAAAATAGTATCTATTTTAAAAAGAAGTGCCGGGTTTTCAGTATTTAGAATTTTTTGAACCAAATCTAATTTTAATGCCGGAATATCCATAATCTGTTATGTTGATGAGAACCATTGTAAAATTATAAACTATTTTAGCAATTACAATTCAGGCGGAATAACTTGGTATTAAAAATAACAATCAACAATTCCACCTTATTCACCTTATTTTTAAAATGATTTAAGTGTTTTTTGAATTGCCTCCAGCTTAAGATGAAGGAACTATATTGAAATCAGAGATTGACTCTGGCAAAATAGAACTGATGTTACAGAATTCCGTGAGTTCTTAGTATTTCGGCCAGGTCGGGGTGTTTTTTCGAGTATTCACGAAGCATTGATATTAGGTTACGGCTATTTTCTTCGGCCTTCGAAGCCTGTTCTAAAGCTGGTCTCATTGCTGTTCTGCGGTCCCAAATCATGTAGCCAAGCATAAAGATGAAAAGGGTGATTAAAATTCCAAAACCCCAATAAAACAGCGCTTTTATATCATCAATCTGCTTTTGCTGATACATGAATTGTTTATCAATGCTTTCAAACCTCACCGCTATCTTATCGTCAAGTGCATTTATTTTGGCTTCAGTAAGGATGGCGCGATCCCGGTCGGCTAACGTATATGGCACCACAACCTGCTGTTCCTGTGCCAATGACGGAAGACTTAGCAAGGTGAGGAAAAAAAGAAGGATCAATAAATGCGGCTTCATATTTTATGAATTTAAAACGAAAATACGAATAAAATACAAATTTAAACAAGTTTGTATGGAACAAAGTTTTGTAAGGAAAATTTGGACCAAAGAAAGGCAACCTTATTGATTTATAATTGATTTTATAAGTACATCCCTTCGAGCGGTCCATAGACCCTCGAAGGGGATTAACGAACGACTAACTATCCCTTTAACAAACCGCTTCGAGGGTTTTCAACCGCTCGAAGGGCAGAATCTGCGGATTAAAATAAATCAGAATGCGTGCCTGCTCTCACTAAAAATATAGTTTTATCAGATTCATTTTGTAACCAGATCAGGAGCAGATCATTCATGACGTGACATTCCCAGTGTTTCGAGAAGTTACCACTTAGTTTGTGCGGTTTGTGTTTTGGTTTTACGCCTTGATATCCTGTTTTTTGCAACTCTTTAATAAATTCCCGTAATTCCTCGAAGTTATCAACCGAGCGTTTTTTTATAGTGCTCAGGTCTTTTTTGAAACTTCCCGAATATCCTATTTCATGCGTTTATAATTTGTTTTTTAATGGTCGCATGGAATAGCCGTATAGTTATTTTGGTTTGCGAGAAGTTTCCTCTCACGGCTATTTCGTACATGACTAAATCGAGTTGAACAGTTCATCTACACTAGAAACCATTGTTACATGGCCTGAATCAACATCCTTAATTGCCTTTAAGGTCTCTCGATTTGGTTCGTAAAAATTTTCAACCACAATTTCATTATCTAATTTTGCGATTTCTTTAATTAGCGCAAGAAGGTGTTTACCACTGCCGGTTTTTTCGTTTATTGTTAATTTTATTGTTGTCATGATCGCATTGTTTTAATACAAAAATACAAATTCGTCACCAACCTGGACAAATCTCCAGAAACATATTCTGTTATTTTGGCTAAAGCCTGGGGCAATTCATTTAAATGTGATGTTGATTTTATTTTTTGAATTGCCGTCAGCTTCAGCTGACGGAGAATATTGAAACTCAGATTGGCTTTAGCCACAATTCTATATCATTTGCTGTAATATACTTTTATTCTATCCTTCGATGGACAATTTAATAAGGTTTAAATCAAGTAGGTATATTTTGTTTACTATTAAGGTTAATTGACTAAAAATAAGGTTTGTATCGAATTTTAATGAAATATTTCATTGCCTGGTACGGTGTCTGTTTGACTATCGGTGGAATGATACTGCTATTCACGCCAGTTTAAACAATTTTCCGTTGCTGATTATCAGAATTAAAATAAATCAGAATGTGTACCTGTTCTGGTTAACCATATTGCATTCTCTTTAATAACTAATTTCCAAATAATCAACCAGTCGGGTTTTAAATGAGCTTCCCAATAATCAGTATAATATCCGGCTAATTTATGAGGATTGTATGTTGAAGGAAGGTTACCTGTTGCTTCAAGTAGTAGAATTGAATTTTTAAACAACTCCATGTTATATCCACGTTTCTGAAGAAGCTTAACGTCTTTGTTGAATTTATTTGTAAATACAAGTTGAAACATTTTTAAATGCGGTTAATAATCTGATTATTAATATATATTCATTAATATCGATCAGTATATTATATACCTAATTTGGAAAATAGTTCTTGTGAATCTTTCACTTTGATACCCTCAAGGTTCTCTACATCTTTAATTGCCTTTTGGGTCTCATAATTGGGTATAGGTTCTTCAATGAATTGTGTTTCAATATTCATCTTCTTTAGCAAACGAGTCAGAAATATTTTTTCAGCCTTATTCTTTGGCTTAATTACAATCGTTGTCATAATTGAACTGCTTTTTACAAAGGTAAAAAATAAATATAAGATGCACCAAATAGGTTTAAATACTGCATTCAACCTTATTTTTCCAAATAAACCTTAGTAGTAATTTGTGTAACCATCAACAATTCAACCTTATTTACCTGATTTTTTAAACGATTCGAAGGTTTTTCTGAAACCCTCCGCCGATGTAAAGGGCATATTTTTGATATTCAAGGCGAGTTTTATTTTTGAATTGGAGACAACATACGATTCGGTTAATTTCCGAAGCCGCTCACTGTTGAGCGGCAGGTGAAGCGTTTGACCAACACCCGCTAAAAGGGTGATCAGTTTACGTGGTATATTCCAGATAGCGGCTTTCCGGTTTTGCGAGATCGCAATCAGCCGGATCAGTTCATTTGTTGAGAGACTGTCATCGTCAGCCATGTTGTAAATACCCGACGGGATCTCTTTTTCGGCAAGTTGCGCGATCACAAAACACAGGTTATCGACCGAAGTAAACGATCGCTTGTTTTCGAAAGACCCCAACGGCCAGGGAATTCCTTTTTTTACAACATTGTACAGTAAATTCAGGTTTCCCTTATTTCCGGGACCATGGATCATGCACGGCCTTAAAATATATACCTTTTTTTCACATCTACTGTCATTGCGAGCGAAGCGCGGCAATCCCCCATCGCCTGTCATTGCGAGCGAAGCGAAGCAATCCCTCCATTTCTGGTAATTAGTGGTCAGGTAATGTTCTGCAGCCAGTTTACTTTCCCCATAGGGTCCTTTGGGAGCAGGAACAATTGTTTCTGTCAATATTTCATCTCCGACACTGTCGGCCGCTGCCTTTGCAGAACTAAAAAAGATAAATTTCCGGGCACCCGATGTCAAAAACCAGTCAAATATCTGTTGTGTAAGCCCTGTATTGACATTGAAATAAACCTGTGCATCGGTCTGGTTTTTTGTGTCGTGCGCTTTCCCGGCCAGGTGAATCACGAGGTCGATGGGAGGGAGGTTCTTCAAATCGTTCCAGCCAAATGTCTGACTGACGCCCTCTTTTTGCGGTGAAACAATGTCAAGGCCGTAAATCAGGTGCTCGTCTTTCAGCGCGGCCACTAAATTACTCCCAACAAAACCGTGGATACCAGTGATTAGTATATTCATTCAGAAAATTAGACGATTTAATAATTAGTCAATTAGACAATTAGACAATTGAAAATGAGAATAAAGGAAATTTTGTCATTTTAATTGCCGTCAGCTTTAGCTGACGGATAAGATTGAAATTCAGATGGGCTTTAGCCACATTGATATTTCAAAAATAGAATTCAAACTGTTATTTCCAATGATGTGGCTACAGCCAATTTGTTTTTAATTTTTTTAAATGCGCAGACGTACGGCCTGTATATGCACGCCCTGTATATGCACGCCCTGTAGAGACGCACGGCCGTGCGTCTCTACATAACCGTGCGTCTCTGCACAACCCTGTAGAGACGCGATTAATCGCGTCTCTACAATTTCGCGTCTCTACAAATCATACATCTACATTTTCCCATGCCTGGTGAAAATCAATTCCGAAACCTTCACAAAATATTTGAGCATCAGGATAAAAAGGTTTGTATAGATACCGTTTTCCTTGCAGCCGCGCACGATCTCCTGGTTTAACACGAGGTTGCTTTTGAGTGTGGCGGTGCTTCTGCCACCTGTCCGCATTTTCATTACCACGAGGGGTAAATACAGGTAATTCAGCCTGTTGGTATATAAAAAGCGGATCAGCAGTTCGTAATCGGCCGCAATGTGATAATCGGTCTGGTAATAACCATATGTTTCGAAATTTTTCCGGTACGTAAAGAAGGAGGGGTGGGGCGGCATAAAACCGAAACGAAAACGGCCCGGGGTAAAGTTTTTCGAAGAGTAGTAACGCACAGTCTTACCGAGGTTATCGGGTTTTACAAAACGGATATCGCCGATGGTAGCCCTGACACTTTTATCCTTGAAAGCCATTGCTATTTTTGCAATCGTGTCGGTCTCGTGGTAGAAATCATCCGAATTAATAATCCCCACCACATCACCCGTGGCCAGCCTGATCCCCTTGTTCATTGCGTCATACATCCCATTATCGGGTTCGCTGACGCATTGCAGGCGGCCCTTGAACCGGACCTTGTATTCCTCGGTAATCGCCACCGTATTGTCTTTCGATACGCCATCTACCACGATGTATTCAATATCGGGATAGGTTTGCGCGAGCACCGATTCAATCGTATCGCGGATCGTGGCAGCACTGTTATAAGCGACGGTAATAATGGAAATCCTCATTTGTGAAAAAATTAATTTATAAAAGAGGATTGCACGACCTGATTATTCTGGAAAACATGCATGTGACAATTATTCTCAGTCTTTATTTTTTTAAATTCCATATTTCAATACCAATGCAGCAAGTTTTCGCTGTCCTTTTTCATTTATATGGATATTATCCCTAAAATCGGTGGCTTGCAAACCATTTTCAAGGTCTTTAATAATTAGCAGGTTGTTATTCTTTGCAAACTGAATGATTTCCTGACCCTGTTCATTGTATTTGCCGGCCGCCAATTCGACTTGTTCTGCATGAAGATAAATGGTTAATGGAATATTTGATGCTCGTGAATAGTTTGCAAATGATTCAAAACCTGTATTGAAAGAACTATTTGCAATTTTTTTATTTATTCCAAGTTCATCTATACTCTTAGTCGAATTATTGAATTTTGATTTAATTTGTGGCAATAAATACCTATCCCACAATTCATAAATTGCCAGTTTAGCATTGTTTTCCGGGAAACTTTTATGTATACCCACAATCTTTTCAAAATTCATATTGTCATAGGCATCGTGAGAGCTCACAAACAGAAATAGATGTTTTGCGTGAAAATCTCCATTTTTTTTCAGGTAGGCAAAGCAATTATCAGGTCCCCAGCTGCCTGCTGATATATTCAGAAATTGAGTATTGTGATTGTTTAATTTTGATAATTTAGCTGATAATATTGTTGTCGCTAATGAATCATGGTCGGTAAGTACTCCGCCATTGATAACTGAATCACCAAAGCCCAATATTTTGATGCTTCCGGTGTCAATTTCAGCGCTTCTCATTGAAAAACTATTGTACAGAATATTACTTCCAAACCTGAATATTTTCTGGTTTGGTTTAGCGATGTATTCATACGAAGCGTCCTCACGAATCAAAACGGTATCGCAAAAGCCATAATATTGACGAAGAAATAATTCAGTTCCAAAGAAAATAAACAGCACTACACTAAATAATATAATTATTCTTTTTCTCATTTTTCTTATTTTAAAAACCTGAAGTTGTTATAAGTGAATAAAATCTTAAGTGATTTTAAAACTGACAGCAATAATAAATTCGATTTACTGCGTACAGTCGATATTGTATTTTTCTTTAATATACAACACAATCAGCGCCTTATCGTTTCCACAGTTTTTTTTAATCTCATAGATCTTGGCATCAACCAATGTGCGGTACCACCATCCTTGTAAAAAATGCCAAAGGAAACCCTCTTTCCCTTCCGTAAACCCGAGCCTGAAAAAGTACCGATAAACAAAGTAGGCAAACGACCGCCAGAACAATGGCTGCCTGGCATAACGAAGTTTCCTGCTCCGTTTGGTTGCAGCATGTTCGCTCAATTGGTTGTTCGCATCGTGATTAGGGAACAGCCCTATTTCAATGTCCAATAAATTGATCGCTTCGCGGATGGAATAGCCGTTGTGTTTGGCGGTCCACCAGCCTAAATCATTCAGGTTATGATCGGCAAACTCATTTACAAATTCAACAGAAGTACCTTCCGTTAATTGCATATATTCGTCCATCAACCGTTGCTCGCAAACCGCCTTGCCATATTGAAACAGTCGAAGCAGTTTGATCGCCCCGGTTCCGCGTTTAATTTGCCGGTTCATAAACACGCGGCGAAGCGGCAAAACGACTCCCGTGATCTCATTTGGCAAACCAGGTAATTTGTTTTGTAGTTCCCGGACAAGCTCCGGCGTCACATATTCATCGGCATCCAAACGGAGTACCCATTTGGTTTTAACGGGCAGATTATTTAATGCCCAGTTAAGTTGTATCGCATGGTTATTTTCCCATTTATTTTGAAATACCTGCGCACCTAATTTTGCTGCAATGGCAGTTGTCTGATCGGTAGAAAAACTATCCACCACAAAAACTTCTTTTGCAATTTCATTGGCGCTTGTCAGACAACGCTCAATATGTATTTCTTCATTGAAGGTTAATACGATGACACTTACATCTAACATACCATATCTCGGTTTTTAATAAATTTAGCCGGATTACCACCAACAATGGTCCAGGGCTCAACATTTTTGAAGACTGCTGCCCGCGCACCAACAACAGCACCCTGTCCAATCGTAACACCCATTCCTATGAATACATCTGCTCCAATCCATGCCTGGTCTTCAATAATGATTGGTGCAGTGATTAATGGATGGTTACTTTTTGAAATATCGTGTGAAGCAGCACATAAATACGCTTTTTGCGAAATAGTAGAATGTGCCCCTATTTTTATTTTAGCGGCATTGTAACAATCAACTTCAGGGGCCAGGCACGAATATTCGTCCATTTCGAGGTTCCATGGCATATAAATCCGTACACTTGAATATACAACGGCTTTTGAATGCACTTTTGCTCCAAAAGACCTCAATAAAAACAATTTCCAGCCATTACCTAAACTACGTGGCAAAGGTCTTGCAAGTAAAGTCCATACAATCACCCAGATTTGCCTCGCTATTTGGTTTCTTCTGCTTAAATAATTTTTAAAGGTTTTTAAATCAACTTTTTGATGCATTTCTAATTGAAGCTTTTAAATTTTTTAGTACCTATTTATCGACCCTTGCAATTACTGAAATTAAGTTTCCAATAGGGAATCTGGTGAAATTAAATGGTATAGTTCCCTTTGTTCGTGTGATTTCAGAAACAAAACGCAAACTAGCAGCATATATGAAACCTCGTAAAATTCGAACAATACGTCGAACACGAGAACGTTCGTAACAGCTATCGATATTTTCAATATGAAAACCTGCTTTAATTAGGGCTTGCACAATTGATTTCTCGGAAAAAACAAATAAATGTTGGGGAGGATCATACCATTGAACAAAACCGGGCAACAGTTTATCAAGCCAATCACTTCCTATGCCGGTATCTAAAATAATACGCCCCCCGGGCTTAAGAACCTTTTTTATTGCTGTAAGTGTTTTTATTGGATCATTTAGGTGTTCAATTGTTGCCCAAAAAGTTACAACATCATATAATCCTTCTAATTCCGGGTGGTCTTCAATTTTTCCACATATCGCATTTACTCCAAGCGTATTCTGAGCAAATTCTATGGCTGTATTTGAAAGATCGATACCCTCTGCCTTAAGTCCATTTTCCACGCAAGCTTTGACAAAATAACCTTTTCCACAACCTATATCAAGTATTCGAGCCTGATTAATTGCGATGACTGATTTAACCTTCGCCACTTTTGCCGGGAAATCTGCATTCGTTCTGTCTTCCCAAAGCTCATAACCACCACCATCGCCAAAATTCTTATGAAATTGCGAATAAAATTTACTAAGAAATTCATCAGTTGGCATTGGAAAGACAAAAGCCAGAAAGCATTTGCCGCATTTAAACATGTGATGTTCACCCGCGTAGTATAATGGGGTGGATTTAGATTCGCATATTGGACATTCGGGTGTTTTTGATAAATGTATTTTAGTCATAAAACGTTTTTTTTAATGGTTTATTTGATAATTCATTATCTAAAAAAATTAGCATAAGCCTTGAATTTATCAATTTAATTTTTGTTAGTAAATGAATTCTGGTTTTTCTCCACCGTTTAAAATCCACCTATACAACAAGACCATTTTACTGGCAACCGATTCAATTGAGTAATTTTCTTCTACTAATTTTCGGCCATTTTCTCCCATTAACTGCCTATCACAATCACTTATTTGCATCGCTTCTTGCAGTACGAAAACCAATGGATCTACGCCAATTTCAATCCACCAACCCGCGTTGCGTGTATTAAGTTCTTCCCACGGAGTTCCTTTGGTTGTAATTACGGGAACGCCACATGCCAGCGCTTCGGCAATTACGATTCCGAAGTTTTCACTGTAAGTGGGCAATACAAACAGATCGGCATTGAAGTAAGTTTTTAACTTATCAGCCCCAAATTGAGGACCGATGATCCGGATCTCATTTTCGAGCCCTTTGCTTAAGATCAATTTTTGCAAGGAGTCAATATAAATCGGTTCCCCATTCCCGGCTATTTCCACCATCCAGTTTTGTCGGACGGTTTGATCCAGTTTTCCCCATGCTTCCACTAGCAATTCAATGCCTTTTTGGGGGTGTACCCTCGATAAAAATAACAAGGTCCTTTTTTTTGTTACTAATTTTTTTACCTGAAACGGAAACTCTGATAAATCGATGCCATTCGGAATCACCGCGATGGAGTTTTTAAAGCCCAGTTTTCTAATATTATCAGCTTCCATTTGAGCTGTAGCGTGGATACAGGATGCATTTGCCAAATCTTTTTCTTGGTAAAGCCACATTGCAAACCTTTTCTTCCAATTTCTGGTTCTTAAAGCCCAAGGTGCGAGAGTACCGCGGGGTGAAATTACATAGGGAATTTTCTTTTTTTGTGCGATAACTGCCATAATATGAACAGGTAATTCCCATATGCCGTGTCCGTGTAGGACATTGTTTTTTTTATTAGTTATTAAATTTATAAGATGACCATGCAGAACTAAATATTTTAATAAAATATTTTCAACAAAATAGAGTTTATTTCTTAAGTCTGGCAAAACCAACGGCTTTTTCGAATTGATTGTTGAAATATCACTTTTGTATCCCAAATTATTTAATTCACTGCTAAGGTTTGTTACACTGTAAGACGGACCGCCAGAGCAGACATCAATAGAGGATACTATATGATGAATTTCGAAATCTGATGATACCAGTTTATTTTTTGAATGTTCTATGGGCGTTCTTTTGCTTATATGTAGGTTTAAATCGCTGTCAATAAAATCGGGACGAATAGTTTTGTGCAAAATATATTCGTATAACTGTATCATTTTCTGTGCGACGGCCTCAATCGAAAAGTTTTCTTCAACAAGAAGTCTGCCATTCATACCCATGTCACTCAACCGTTCATTCGTAAGATTTAATGCAATATTCAAGGCTTCAAATAAAGGTTCTTTGCCAATATCGATCCACCAACCCGCATTACGCGTATTTAGTTCATCCCAAGGTGCCCCTTTTGTCGTAATAACAGGAACGCCACAAGCCAACGCTTCGGCAACTACGATCCCGAAGTTTTCACTGTAGGTGGGCAATACAAACAGATCGGCTCTCTGATAAGCTTTTAACTTATCTTCACCAAATTGGGGTCCAATAATTCGTATTTCGTTTTCAAGCCCTTTGCTTTGAATCAATTGCAGCAATGTGGTTATATATGAGGGTTCACCATTTCCTGCAATTTCTACCTGCCACTTGTACTGTAATGTTTTATCCAACATTCCCCACGCTTCAATCAACATTTCAATCCCCTTCTGAGGATGTAGCCGTGAAAGAAATAACACGGTCCGCTTTTCCTTTAATTGATTTTTATCATGCAGCGGAAATTCCGTTAAATCGATGCCATTCGGAATAATGGCAATGGGGTTTTTAAACCCCAATTTTCTAATATTCCCAGCCTCCATTTGAGCTGTAGCATGTATACAGGACGCACTTACTAAATCGTTATTTTGATATAGCGCCATGGCTATTCTTTTCTTCCATTTACCCATTTCTAAAGACATTGGATTGAGCATCCCATGTGTTGAGAGTACATAGGGGATTTTTCTGTTACGGGAGATTTCGGCCATTGAATGAACGGGGTATTCCCACATTCCATTGCCATGAAATAAATCGGTATCAATGTGGTTCAGATGCCTTCTTAACTCAATTGATTCACCGAGCAGTTTCGGGAATGATTTGACGGCTGAAAAAAAAGTCACCTTTTCATCCAATAGCAATGGCTCAGGACTGCTTAACGTTGCAATATCAATTGTAATATGCTTACTCAACTCATTGGCAAGCAATTGAAGGTAGGTGGAAGTACCTCCGGAATTTTTATCGATGGATGAAATAGTATGACAAATATTCATGTGGCAGAAAAAAAAATATTTTAATAGTGTTCAACATTATTCGTATTTAATTTCGAAGAATTTGATTGTAAATTCGAATGTAATCAAGCGATATTTTTTTTGGTTGAAAACGTTCTAAATTTTTGAATCCAGAATCAATCAATTGAGCTCTATATTGATTATCAGATAAGATTTTAATAAATCCTTCTCGAATTGCATTTACATTTGTTGGATCAACCAAACAAGCTGCATCTCCAGCAATTTCTGGCATCGAACAGATATTACTTGTTATGACAGGTCTGCCAGCCATATTTCCTTCAATTATGGGCATTCCAAAGCCTTCATATAAGGAAGGAAAACTAACAATATCACATTCAATATATAAATTTGCAATTTGATCAAAAGTTATATTGACTTTATTTATATATGTTATATTGTTTCGAATTAAAGTTTGAAGTTGTTCTTTATTTAGTATACCAACTATTACTAAAATGCATTTAATATCGGATAATGCATCACATACACGAATCAGATTTTTATTCTGACCAGTACCGATGTGAAGTATTTTCGGTAATGCATGATTGAAAGGATTTCTTTTATAAATTATAGCTTCATTATATGGATTATGTACTACGATGATTTTTTTCTTTGCGAAAGGTATTATTTTTAACAATTCATTTTTTGTAAAATTTGAAACAACGGTAATTTTTGAGACAGTTAAAGCGGGAATGTAAAACCAAAATAGTTTAATAAGAAATCGCTTTATAATATTTCCTTTAATAGCTGAATTAATATCATGAATTGTTAGTAATGTGTTACTACCGGTTCCGATTGCCGCATAATGCGCATCTCCAGTAATATGAGTTATTTCACCCCTGTTTTTATAAGCAAATAATATATTTTTAAAAATGTTTAATAAAGTAATTTTGGATGTGGGTAAATAAAGCTTATTGCAATCTCCCAAAAAAGGAGATAGCGAGTCATAAATTTCTTCAATGCTATGCCCTGAATCTATTTTTCTTGAAAGTAAAGTGATTTTCATCTTTTAAAACTATTTTAATACGTTTTCGAAAACGATTGTTAGAGGTTAATTTACTAATCAGATAAACAATTATAATATTAATAATTAACGTACGATAATTATAAAAAAACCAGCCGTCCGTATATATTACTATGAAAAATATAGCGAAAAAAATTGATTTGTTAAATATATTTTTTGAGTTTAAATAAATATTAATAAAGAACATTAAAAATAGTGATAAAAATGGAGCAAATATTAAACCTATATACTTCAATAAGTAAAATGATTCTCCAATTCTACCTATTGGCATTTCTACAACTTCACTAGCATTTAATCCCCAAACTGCATTTGCAGTATAGATTCCAAAAGTAGATTTTGGTTTATCATACCATAAAAAACGAGGAATCATTCCTTGTAAATCAAGTATGGAACCAATCAGATAATTGTTATTTATTTGAATTTTATCATCAATTAATATAATGGCATCTAAGTAATTAAATCTTTCAAACATAAATACGCCTCTTGGATCATATAAAGAAATGGGCGATTTTTCTGAATAATTATCGGTAAAAATCGAAATATTATTACTTAAATCAGATATATTAAAACTACCACTTGATTTACCATAATAACGTACGAAATAGGAATACGAAGCAAATGTTAATCCGACAAATGCAAATATAACAAAATAAATAAGCCTGATTTTTATTTTATATAATGAAAATGTAATTAACATTATAGTTAAAAAAATTATAATGCCACCTTTAGAAGTGCTTATGAAGCTATATAAAAGAAATATAGAAAAGTTTAAAATTATTAAGACTAATATTCTTTTACTTTTAAAAAGTTGATAACTATATATTCCTAAAAAAAAAATAAAAAACTTGAACTCTGCTATTGTTATTATCAGATATTCAATACCAAAATTCTGAACAGAATTATTGTAATTTTCTCCTTGCGTATACCCCTTACCAATAGATAATAAGTAAACGCCTGAAACAATATATAGAAATGAAAGAACATAAAATAATATTGCAATTTTAATTTTAAATGAATAACTATATTTTATTGAATTAGAATCATTTAAATAGGGTAAGAAATTTCCTTTGCAGAATAAGACAAAGAAGGAATAGCTAATAAGGAAAAAAGAGGTTGCATAGAATAGTGCACTTAAAATTGATTCATCACTGATAAAAGATGAAAATGAAGATTTATGGTCTATTATTAAAACAATGGCTCTCAGTGGATAATTTAAAAAATATAGTATATAAATCCAAACAAAAGGATGTGCAAATTTCCATTGTTTGTAAAATCTGTGTTTAACATCAATCCCAATTATTAGATTTAATAATATAAGTAGAAATATTAAATATACCATCTATTTATCCTATTAATTACATAAATTAATCTTCCAAATGCTCTATAAATAAAAATAGACAGTACGGTTTGTGATATCATCCTTCGTTTGATTATGAAAAAATCTAAATTATTTAAGAAGGAAGAAAGGTACATATTATTATTTTTCAACTCAGGTATAATTATGGTTTTATAGAAATTATAGCGAGATTGAATCCATAAGTTATTTATTCCAGATATAGAATTCTTGCAATTACTTAGTGAAGAATTTGTAATTCGGTATTTAACAGTTATTTCAGGGAAATAAAATATTTCATTACTATCTTGTAAAAATTTTAACCACATTGGGTAATCTTCCATAAATGGAAATCTAGTATCAAATCCACCTAATTTCAATATAGTCTCTCTTAAGATGAAACAGGTAGGCGTGTTTACAAAATCTTTTTTTAATATTTGTTTTAGCTGATTTCTAAAACCTACTGGAAGTATAAATTTTGCATCCGGTTTAATATAGATTTTATCTTGGCTAAATGTGTCAAAAACAATGCTTTTAGAAAAAATAAGAGTGCAGTTATTCTTATGATTTACATTCAATAAATTTCTTAAAATGCAATTGTTTAGAAGAATATCATCTCCAGCAATAAATTTTAACCATTGGCCTTTAGCAACAAATAATCCTCTATTGCAATTATATGCAACCCCAGAATTCTTTTCTGTTGTTATTAATTCACTACGGACAAATCTCGATTTATTCTCGTTGATCCAGTTACTGCATATTTCAAATGTATTGTCAGTTGAACAATCATCACTTATTATTAATTCAATATTATGATATGTTTGTGACTTGGTACTTTCAAGTGTTTCTAGTACATATTTTGATGAATTATAGGTAATGACAATAACAGAAACTAATGGATTTGTGGATGGTTCTTTCAACTTGTCTTTTTCTATTTTTGTCTGAAGTTTATTTTGCATGTTTTTATAGTAATTTAAACTTTTATGAGTGTCTGTATTTTTTCAAGATGCTAAGTAACCCCAGTCTTTTATCTAATTCAATCAAAGAATAGAATCCGGAAACCAAAATTAAAATAGCGCCTAAAATATAATTATAAGGTTGATACATATATTTTACTACGAGAAAACCCACTAATGCTATACCAAATTGGATTATAAAAATATTGATAAAAGTACGATCGAATGTGAATGCAAACTTAATTTTGCTTACTATATATACCTGGACCAGATAGAGAATATAAGCGATTGCAAATGAAATCCCCAAACCAGTTAATCCCCAAAAATAATAGCCTAATAAATTAAATCCCAATAAATAAATATTAGCAATTAATTCATTCCAGAAAAATAATTTTCCAACACCTTTCGCTAAAAAGATAAACGCAATTGACCAACTCGCAGCTTTGAAAAACATTCCCATTGCAGCCCAATAGACCATTTCATTTACAGCAATAAATTTATTGGAATAGAGAAGTATAACTACCCAATTTATAAATACCAAAAAGATGATTAGTATAGGAGCCAGGATCAAGAGGGCTATTTCAGCCTGTTGATTTATTGTTTTTTTGCAGAGTTTATTATCTTGTGATACTGCGGATAGCCTTGGATAATAGTCAGTTGCCATTGCGTTAAAAATCAAACCCACATAGGTATTGATAATAGCAAAACCGGCAGTATATAAACCAACTTGCTCAACACTTCCAATTCGGCCAATAAAAATTCGGACAACGTAAGAAGCTGCAACTGTCAATAAACCGCTAAGGCTGATCATAAAACCCATTCCGAGCATGTTTTTTCCTTCAGCGAAGGTTTGTTTGGGATTCAGGATAATTCTAGTGATTCTAACTTTACGTGCGAAGTACCAAGATAGGAGCAGTGAAACCAAACCTGTACCTATTATTCCTGGAACTATGCCATCAATCCCCCAGATATAATAGAGCGGTATCGTTACAACCAAACCAATTGCGCTACCAGTGATATTGGCTTTGGCCAGATATCTCAACTTCCGCATACCCTGTAATAAAACTAACTGGCCACTGCTTAATTGATTGAAGAGTAATGTGACAGATAGAAATAAAAAGGCAAATGTATAATCTTTGTTGCCAAAGGTAAGTTGGCTGAGTAAAGGTGAAAGAATTCCAGTAACAATTAATCCCAACAAACCTGTGATCCAAACCATTCTTCGAAAAGCAGTTACGACAATTCCTATTCGTTTTTCATCACCGGTACCGAAGGCCGATGCAATATCTTTTACCGCACTGGTGCCAAGTCCAAAATTTGTAAGGCTGCTGATAATTCCAGTTGCGGAGGTAAGTAACCCTAAAATACCCATGCCTACAGGACCCAGCAGAACGGCTACGAATTTTGAACGAATAATGCTTATTATTATTGTAAAAACCTGTACACCGCCAAAAATTGATGTGGCCTTCATGATTTGGCGGTATGAGGTTTGTTGCTCTGTCATTATATTAGCGGGTAACTAGCTGTTAAGATGGATTAATATTTAAAATTATTTACACTTATTACCACTGACATAACTTCTTCCTCCGTCATCACCGAACTTATAGGCAAACTCAATACTTTAGTATGTATCTGCTCTGTTATTGGGAAAAATAATTCATTCCACTCTTTATAAGCCTGTTGCTTGTGTGGTGGAGTGGGATAGTGAATCAAGGTTTGAATCCCTTTTTCTGTGAGATATGCCTGAAGTTTGTCACGATTTGCTGTGCGGATAACAAATATATGCCAGACCTTCGAAAGGTTAAAGGATAAAGGATAAAGGTTAAAGGATTCGGAGGTAGCCGGTAGAATGATTAAAGGATTTTTGATATTGTCGCAATAGAATTGAGCAATCTCGCGACGATGCTGGTTTTCAGTGTCCAGGTATTTAAGTTTGACATCGAGGAATGCTGCCTGTATTTCATCCAGGCGGCTATTGAGCCCTTGGTAATCATTCTGATATTTTTTTGAACTTCCGTAATTCGCTAATGCCCGAATTATTTGCGCAAGTTTATCATCATTGGTCGTAACAGCTCCCGAATCGCCCAATGCACCCAGGTTCTTGCCTGGGTAGAAGCTGTTCCCGGCAGCATCGCCTAAAGAGCCACTTCTCTTTCCCTTCCAGATTGCCCCAATTGCCTGTGCGTTGTCTTCAATAATCTTCAAATTGTGCCTTTTGGCAATTGCTACCAATTCGTCACTCCAGCATATTTGTCCATAGAGATGCACGACCATAATGGCTCGTGTACGTTTGGTAATGTGCTGCTCAATTAATGAAATATCCAGGTTATAAGTATTAATATCAGGTTCAACCAATATTGGTTTCAGCCGATTGTCAGTGATTGCTAGTATAGTGGCAATATAGGTATTTGCAGGGACGATCACTTCGTCGCCCTCTTTCATAATGCCTAATTCGATATATGCTTTCAGAATAAGACGTAAAGCATCTAAACCGTTGGCAACACCAATTGCATGTTTTACAACGATGTAATTGGCAAGGTTGGTTTCAAATTGCTTTACCCGTTCGCCTTGCAGGTACCAACCGGAATCAATAACATCTGCAGCTGCTTGTTTGAGTTCTGCTGCGTATTGAGCATTTATTTTTTGGAGATCGAGAAATTTAATCATATCAGAATGGGTTCACCTTCAATTAATTTATAAGCTTTTCCTGATTTATCAGAAAGTTTATCATTTAAAACAGTTCCACTCCGCGTAATAAAGCCTTTTTTCCTGGCAGGATTACCATACCAAATTGTAAATGGAGGTATAGATTTCGTGACCACACTTCCGGCACCTACCAGCGAAAATTTTCCAATTACATTTCCAGCAACAATAGTTGCATTGGCTCCAATGGAAGCTCCTTCTTCTATAACCGTCATTTCGAATGATTCCGGGTAAACTTTTGATCTGGGGATTAAATCATTTGTAAATGTGCTGTTGGGGCCAATAAATACATTGTTCCCAATTCTCAATCCATCCCACAATTGAACACCAGATTTCACAGTTACATTGTCACCTATTATCACATCATTTTCAACAAATACATTGAAGTTGATATTGCAGTTTTTGCCAATCTTTGCTCCTTCCAGTACTACGCAATACTGCCAGATGGTAGTTCCTTCCCCAATTTGAGTGGTCTGGACTTCTGAAGTTGGGTGAATCTTATAATCCATTTTTGAAATTTAAGTATTCCTCGTAATCTCGAATATAATCTTTTGCTGCGTAGGCGTGAGATGTCAGAACCAGGCAAATAGCACCTGAAGAAAATCCTTTTTCAGCTGCCCATATACCCGGTGGAATATGCAGTCCAAAATAGGGTCGGTTCAACATCACCGTACGTTTGGTGGTACCATCATTCAATTCGATTTCAAAACTGCCGCTCGCTGCAATCAGAAACTGGTGAAACTCTTTGTGTGCATGTGCACCACGGTCTTCACCACCCGGGATATCATAAATGTAAAATACCCTTTTAACTTCAAAAGGCACATTTACATTGTTTGTTACAGGTGTAATATTGCCGGCTCGGCTATTAATCCGCTGGAGTTCAATCACAGAACAATCATAAACTGATATCTTCTTCATGACTTTTTGAAATTTAAGTATACCTGATAGTCACGGATATAGTCATCTTCGGCAAATGTGGTGGAACTCAATACCAATGCCAAAGAATTGGTCGAAAAGTTTTGCATTTGGCGCCAAAACCCAGCTGGCAGATAGAGCCCATAGTAAGAACGGTTCAGGGAAAAGGTTTGCTGTTTCGTACCATCGTCAACAACTACATCAAAACTACCAGAGAGCGCAACAATAAATTCGCGTTGTTCCTTAAACGCATGTCCGCCACGTATTTCACCGCCTGGTACATCATAAATCCAGTAGGTTCGCTCTATCTTAAACGGAATATTCTTTTCTTCCTCAATTATAGAAAGATTACCACGCGGGTCTTCTATTTTGGGGAGATTAATTATTATTGGTTTCATATTACAATTACATGATTAGACAGATTTATATAGGATTATGCAGTAAGAGTTAATTCTTCATATAGTAGATAAATAACGTAGTCCTCTAATTTTTCCCCTTGTACATTTCCTGGAACATCTTCAGCTGGTTGCTGTGCCAGCCGGGTTTCAAATCGTTCCGGAATAATTTGCTGTCGGAGAAGGAGGCTGTACAAAAAAATTACACGAAACGAAGTTCAGCGAAGCTAATTAAAACGAAACGAAGTTCAGCGAAGCTAATTACACGAAACGGAGTTCAGCGAAGCCAATTACGCGAAAAGGAGTTTTGCGAAGCTAATTAACACGGATTGTAAATTGTATGAATGTATTGGGCATGTAGGAAGACTAAGTTGATTCGATTCAATTTAGTCTTCATAAACAATTGTATGAGACACTTTTACCATGTCATTAAGCAAAATAAAAATATTCTGAACGTTTTCAATGTCATCATGTATTATTGTATATCTTCCTTCAACAGCATAATCGCTTAATTCTATCAATAAATTGCGATTAGGGTTTAGATTAATGCTGTTATTATCTAAAATATTTAAGAGCGTTTCGAGGTCATGAATCTTCGGATAATTAATCTGTTTTTTTGATAAAACGGCTTTTATGAGCTTTTCTGCACATTGTTGAAGATGGAAACATATTACTTCAAGATCGAGTTCCGAATTACCTTCGTTAAATCTTGCATACAATACATTCGCAGCAAATAAATCTGCTTTGGCTTTATTGAAAAGTATCTCGTAGTGATTTAAAAAGCTGACCATAAAAGCTTTCCTTTTTGTTCTATATCCATGAATACGGAGCCAAATTGCTTTTTATAGAAATCATATTCGTCCAATGTAGGGACAAGAATATCTTTGGCAATAAAAAAGTCTTTAAGTTTTTCCCTTATTTCTCTCTTTTCTTTTGACTTTGATTTTACCTCTTTTTTGACAATACAAATATCAATATCACTATCAGCATTTGGGGTTCCATAAGCATAGCTCCCAAAAAGTATGATTTTTAACGGATTAAGCGGTTTCAATTTTTCCACTATTTCTGATTCGAATGAATGAACTATATTTTGCATTTTCGAATATTTTAATAATCAAATGTAATGAAATTTAGCTGGTTTTCCCTTTTTACTTTTATCTTTTTCCTTTTGTCTTTATCCTGAAAGAATTAAAAGTTGAATTCAATCCCAATGTATCCCCTTGTGCAGTGTTCGAAGCGGCAGCCATAGTTGCTGGCCACAACTGCTTTCCAGGAACATCTTCAGCTGGTTGCTGTGCCAGCCCGATTTCAGATCATTCCGGAATAATTTGCTGTCGGAGAAGGAGGCTGTATAAAAAAATTACACGAATTAAAACGAATTACACGAATTTAAACGAAACGAAGTTCGGCGAAGCCAATTAACGAAACGGAGTTCAGCGCAGCTAATTTGGACGAAACGAAGTTCAGCGAAGCTAATGGCACGAAACGATGTTCGGCGAAGCCAATTAGCACGAAACGAATTCAATAACGCAGTTTTGACCTTAATTATTCAATATTTTGTTAATATCATCTTTAAGTTTTGGCAAGTCATCACAGATAATTTGCCATACGATATCAACATTTATTCCAAAATAATGATGTGCTATGATGTTTCGTAGGGTACTTATTTTTTGCCAGTCGATTTGTCCATTCTTTGTTTTTACATCATCAGTTAATTTTCCGACTTCTTCGCCGATCACAACAAAATTCATCATTGACGCATCGAAATCACGATCGTTTTAGTAGAGTTCCTCTGCTGAATGATAATCTGAAGTATATCGAATTATCTTGTCAATCGTCTCGAGCATTGAAAGAAGGATGTAATAATCTTTATTTTGCATAGATGGCCTCGTTCAATACAATCGGTTTAAAAAGAGGTCTAATCCACTTTTTTGAGCAAATATCGATTTCCCGGTTGAAGCACTTTTTAAGATATTCTTTTAGTTCCAATTCAACATTATATAGGTTCGGAGTTCCGGGCTCGAATACAACTAAAATGTCGATGTCGCTTTGGTCAGTTTGTTCGTTTCTGGCAAATGAACCGAATAGTCCAATTTCAGTACAATGGAAATGATCCCTTAAGTAAAATCTCTTTTCTGAAAGAGATTGGATTATATCATTGGCAGACAGCATGACTTGTATTTATTGTTTGAAGTAAAGGTATTAAAATATTGATATTAACTGCAGATTTTCCAATTATTAAACAATTTTTGGTTCTCATCAAATATTTTCAAATCGGATGCTGACCAGACAGATACCTTGAGTATTCTGTTTTTATAAGTTGTCAAAAGTGCAGGCTTTTCTTTTATTTGTTTGCTCAACAAAAAATCCATAAAATCATTCAATTCCTGCCTTGCCGACTTATCTAACTTATTATATTTAACCACAATCCCGTTCATCTCTTTTTTTAGTAAAAGAAATAAATATCAATCGTATTTAAAAGATGTGCTTTTTATAAAACCAGTTGCAAAAATGCAAAATAATCCATTATATTCGGGACAACGAATTCAATCCGTTGATTTTTAATTTTTCCCCTTGTACATTTCCAGGAACATCTTCAGGTTGTTGCCGTGCCAGCCCGATTTCAGATCAATCCGGAATAATTTGCTGTCGGAGAAGGAGGCTGTATAAAAAAATTACACGAAACGAAGTTCAGCGAAGCTAATTAAAACGAAACGAAGTTCGGCGAAGCCAATTACACGAAACGGAGTTCAGCGAAGCTAATTTAAACGAAGGAAATAAATTAGTCGCACTGTTGGTGCAGATGGGTGCATGTGATTTGTTTGGATGGCACTTATGTTTTATTTTGTTCGTGAAAATTGGTGTTAATTGACTGCGTCGAACGTTGTTTAGTGGACAGATATTTTTCGTGATCCACTGCTTGTCCTGTTGGCTCAGGTTTCAAATCAATTTTCTGAACATTTCCGTTGCATCGAGTTCGATTTTTGAGAATGCAAACCATTTTTTACCCAGGTCTTTGAGTGAAGCGCCAATATGATATACTGTTGTATTGTCAATAATCAAAAAACGGTCGTGCGATCTGTTGAACGTTTTAATCGTAATCATCGGATACTGTGCATTAAACTTTTTCAGATCAAGTTTCAATTGTGTTGAAATCGCAGCGGTGTATATTGAAGCCTCTACCGATGTATTCCTTTTTGATAACAAGGTCAGAACACTCTCGTCTACATAATTGTCTATCAATACAATTGATTTTTTTGCTGATTTGATGATATCGGATACAAACTGGTATGCATCGAATATCTGACCGTCATAAAAAATGCCTTCGTTGGGAGTTAAGTGGGTTTTTATAAGCAAGTCAAACTTTTGATCATGTTCCAATAATTTTGTTTCTATTCGATCAACACGCTTGTTTAGAACATAACCTTTCAGCAGAAAATCTTTCAAAACTTGATTTGCCCATATTCGGAACTGTGTGCCTCGCTTCGAATTAACTCTATATCCAACGGATATCACTGCATCAAGATTGTAATAAACAACTTTGCGTTTTACAAATCGGTTACCTTCCTGTTGAACTTCCGAGAAATCCTCGGAAGTTGCTGATTCCATCAATTCTTCTTCTTTGTAAATATTTTTCAAGTGCAAGCTAACATTGTCAGCTGAACAGTCAAATAAAAGTGCCATCTGTTTTTGAGATAGCCAAACTGTTTCTTCCTCAATACGAACTTCGAGTTGTGTTGATTTATCATCCGGTTGATAAATAATTATTTCGCCTTTGTCAAAGTGATCAATCATCATTTTAGGATAAAAGCCTTATACGATAGGTCATCTGAAGTTTGAACCGTACTATTCATTCGTATATTTCACTATTAAGTTGCTGTATATCTTTTGGATCAAATAGCATAATTCCTTGCAATCCAAATACCCGCTCATGGAACTCGCATGAGTTTATTATCATTTCGATTTGTGATTTTAGAATCATGCTCATTTCAAAAATACAAAATAAATTTTAATTTTTTATTGAAATCGTGATGTTTTAATTGATGTTCTCAACATTAGGTATCCCTCATTTTAAAACATTCTGCTGCTGTAAGAAAGTCCTTTTCAGACACGAGGAAATTAATATCCCAGAAAATCCGTTCGCCGATGTCGATGTAAATACCATCAATCAGGTTACCGGTTCCTTTTAAGTATTAACACGAAGAAAAAGTTTTTGGGGTCCACAAATTAGCACAAATAAACACGAAGGAAAAGTTTTTTGGGGTTCACCAAATGATCTGGTAAGTGTGGAACGACAAAGGCAATTTTGTGAAATTCAATCCATCGGATTATAAATTTTTAAGGCATGGTCTATATTTACAAAATCAGTCACATTTGCAGTTATCAATTCCATTTTTGAAATTACGGCAGTCGCCAGGATAATTGCATCAGGTAGTTTTATTTTGTGCTGCTGCCTTATAGAAATAACTTTTTCAATAATTTCAGTGTTTAGATGAATGATTGGAAAGAGTTTGCACAATTTTTCGATCTTCTGTTTCTCGAAATTATTTTCAAATTTGAAACCTAATACCTCCATGTAGGTAATTACAGATATATATAAAGTAACCTCCGGAGAGGCCACTTTTTCAAAATCAAGTGTTTTTTTAGTAAGGTAAATTAAGATATTGGTGTCAACGAGTTTCCCATTCATCCCGGATTTCTTTTTGCCATTTTACAGGATTGATAACACCACTAAATAAGCTATTGGGCTCAGTACCATTAAAGATTTTCTTCAGCATCGCAAATTGATCATTTCTCTCATTGACCAGTAAATCTTCTTCAACTTTTTTCACAAAGACCATTGATTTTAACAGCTTTGTTAATAGTTGTGCGTTTTTTCTATTATCAACTGTAATTTTTAATGTTGTCATTGTTTAAAAATTTCTCAAACAAATGTAATAAACTTCTTAATGCGTAAACCACAAAAAGTACTTTGCCGTTTTTAATTTCTTGATTTTTATCCTTGTATATTTCCAGGAACATCTTCAGCTGGTTGATGTGCCAGCCGGTTTTCAAATCGTTCCGGAATAATTTGCTGTCGGAGAAGGAGGCTGTATAAAAAAATTACACGAAACGAAGTTCAGCGAAGCTAATTAAAACGAAACGAAGTTCGGCGAAGCCAATTACACGAATTTAAACGAAACGAAGTTCGGCGAAGCCAATTACACGAACGAAGGGAAGGAACAGCTCTTCTAATTATTTGAGCATCTGTTCGGACTGCTTTTGCATCTCTTCGAACTGCTTTTGCACGTCTTCGAACTCCTATTGCATGTCTTCGAACCGTTTGTGCACGTCTTCGGGGAGCTTTTGCACGTCTTCAAACTCCTATTGCATGTCTTCGAACCGTTTGTGCATGTCTTCGATGTGCTTTTGCACGTTTATGTGGGGGGAAAAACCAGGAGTTAAAAGTTTGCACTTTCAACCCCCGGCTGAATGCGATTTTAGTTTAAGCAGTTTTCAATTCCTGCTTCTTTTCCTTCAACAGTTTTTCACTCTTTGTGAGCACATCGTGACGCACCCGCTTTTTTAGCTCGCTGAAAGTATACTCTTTCGTTTTGGCAATGTCTGAATCTGAATAAAGTATCTTGCCTACCCTGAGTATTTCAACAAGCAGCTTGTTCAGGTTGTTGAGCACAAATAAATTTTCCTGGACAATCTTCCGGCGGTTGGTTACAATTTCGTATTGAAATTTCTTTTCACGTGATACCGCCTCGGCATCCGAAACAAAACGGTTGATAAGGTTGTCGTTAAGTCCCATCTCAACAAGCGTGGACTTGTAGGTATTCACATTCCTGTTAATTAAATGAAGGCTGTCGAGTACACCTTCGGCATCTTTTTTCCGTATACCTTTCCGTAATACTTTTATGCCAAAGTCGTCGGGCGAAATATTCAGTTTCTTTTCTGCTAACTGAAGATAACCTTCGAGCCGGTTGATCGGATCGCGTAAGCCATCATAGACAGCATAAAGCCTTGTAGTACTTGCTTTGAGTTCGATTGTTTCAGATTCAGGAGCAACCAATTCATGAGCATCGTCAATGCACTTTCCAAAGTTTGAATCATATTCATCGTCAAACTTTGGAGAATACGCCTTGAAATCGGCGAGATCGCGTTTAAAACTAAAGTGTGCATAATCGCAGGTAACGGGAATTTCCTCGTCCTTGCAGGCATAATCACGTCCTTGTTCTGTTGCCATTTTAAAAAAAATTTAAAGTTGAATAATTTTTTTCATTTTCACAGGGATACGTATTATGGTATTAATAGGTTACAGATTTTTTAAAAATAAATATAAAATTATTTTACCACAGATTAAACCGGTAACCACAGATTAAAATATTGTTTTTTTTTGGCCCAAGAAACGAAGTTCGGCGAAGCTAATTAGCATAAATTAACACGAAGGAAAAGTTTTTTTTTGTCCACAAATTAGCACAAATTAACACGAAGGAAAGGATTTTTGGTCCACAAATTAGCACAAATAAAGTTCAGCGAAGCTAATGACACGGATTATTGGTTGAAGTGTTGTTCTACAGCACTATAAATTCTTTTGGCAAGGTCGAGGTTTATAGATGTCTCTTCATTTGTAGGCGAAAAATATTTAGGCCCCGGATACCTGTCAGTCTCATAATAGTCACTGATTATCAGAATGTCATCAATAGACACATTTATCAGTTCAATTTTCGTCGTTGCATATTCAAACAATGGCAGTAGTGCATGGGTTCGGGGAATACTGATTCCATAATATGCATAAACAGCTTTAAATGCTTTTTCCAATACCTGGTGTATATCTATAGCAATCACATCGGTATAATGGTTGTGTTTAAATAGCAAAATTGCCGTCTCGAGGTGGCGTTTTGATATTTCGAGCCACTCATCTGCATACGTCTTATTAGGCATAGATTGTTTTTCCTTTTGAATAGATTTCTTTATAAAACAAATCGCCCATTTCAATCCGTTCCTTAATCCGTTGTTCGTTGTCGACCAGGATATCGAATGAATAACTAAGCTTACCGAGCTTCAACCATAATGCCTTCTTTAATTTAATTCTGAAATCGCGTGTTTCATTTGCAGGTATATTCTTAATGATCAATAGATCAATATCGCTGTCCTTATTTGGAATACCATAAGCGTATGAGCCAAAAAGAATAATCTTTTCAATTCCGTACTGTTTCAATATGGTAGTTACTTCAGATAATAAATTTTCAGCTTCCATTTTTTTTATAAAAGTACGAAAAATTCATTTACATAATTGGATTCAGTGGAATACCATAATAGGATTCAAAGATTTTTTTAATAGCTTCTTTTTTCGCAATTGTATTTGCTCCAATCAGCAATTCAAGTTGTGTGATGACTGAATAAGCTGTATTAGCCGATATGGCTTTTAGGTCGCTAATTGCATTGGCATCTTTCCTAAAGGCTTTTATAAATACACAACTATCAACAATTATTAGATTTGTGGCCATGCTCGTTTTCTTAATTCATCTGATGCCGGAAAATCAGCTAATTGATCAAAAAACTGAAATGGATCGTTGGTTTTTGCTATTGGGATTATTAATTCAATTTTTTCCTTCTTATGTGTTCTTTCGCTAATTGTAATGGACGTATGATCATTTTTCTCCAACTCTTTGGCTATAAGAATCAGGGCTTTGAATGCAGGATTATTCTTCTTAATTCTGATTATTGTTTCCATTTACTTTTTTGATTCAAATTTATTTTTTTTATATTACGAATTACACGAAACGAAGTTCAGCGCAGCTAATTGATACGAAACTAAGTTCAGCGAAGCTAATGGCACGAAGAAACACGAAAGTAATAACATGAGTTCGATAGTTGACAAAGCACAAAATACTTGAAAACCAATAAGGTAATAAGGTTATAATGACTTATAGCCCAAAAATTGCTACTAAGGTTTAAGAAAAGGAAAAATAAGGTTCTTAAATCAAAAATTTCATGCGTTTATAATTTGTTTTTTAATGGTCGCATGGAATCGAAGATCAGCGAAGCTAATAGCCATATAATCATTTTGGTTTGCGAGAAGTTTACTCTCATGGCTATTTCATGTGTATATAATTTGTTTTTTAAAGGCCACATGGAATCGAAGATCAGCGAAGCTAATAGCCAAGCGGAATATTTGCTTCGCAGATTTCCACTTCGTTCCAATTCATTTCGGTTTGTGACTTTTTAAGCATGGGGATTTCATACGAATAATTCCTGCAAAATTGCTTGCAATGTGTTTTAACAAACCTTATTTTATTTCTCTAACCTTAGTAGAAGTCAAATTAGCATTAGGCAACAACCTTATTACCTTATTTTTAGAACTTTAAACTATTACTTATATCGAACTCGGGTTAATAAAGTAAAAAAGTAACAATGGTGGTGTAAACGGGCGCACTAGAATTGTTTCAAAGGCACGTACAAAATATTTTTTGTGCTAATTAGCTTCGCTGAACTTTGTTTTGTGTAATTTGTGGATAACTTCTTTTGATTCCACGAAACGAAGTTCGGCGAAGCCAATTACACTAATTAACACGAAAGGAAGAGCAGATATTCTATTAATAATGTGAATAACAAGAAATTATTACAATTGATGTATCAGTGGTTTTGTAGATTAACCTGTGTTCACGATCGATCCTTCTGCTCCAGTACCCTTTAAATTGATGTTTTAAAGCTTCAGGCTTGCCAATTCCTTCAAATGGATTTCTTAGGATATCTTTTATCAGATCACCTATTCTTAAAGCCACCTTTCGATCGATTTCAATCCATTCCTGGTATTCCTTAAAGGCAGATGGTAAGAACTCTATATTTCTCATAAAAGGTCATCTGCTTTTATGGAAACAACCTGTTTTTTTGCCTCGTATTCAGCAATTCTATCTTGTAAAACTTGCGTAAAAACAGGATTACTTAAGATATTGTCTGTCTCATCGGCTGACTGGATATTAATTTCAACTGTTTTATGAGGGAAAAGTTTTTTAATTCCTTCTATAAATTCAGGTGTAATGGCATCGGTATTTATTGTGATTGTCGTTTCCATGTTTCCAATTTTTTATCAGTTTACTTCGCTGATCTTCTTATCACAAATATACAAAAAGAAATAATCCACGGACTTCAGATGTTCAGCATATAATTATTTCCCACGACAATCCGTTGATTTTTAATTTTTCCCCTTGTACATTTCCAGGAACATCTTCAAATTGTTGCTGTGCCAGCCCGATTTCAGATCATTCCAGAATAATTTGCTGTCGGAAAAGGAGGCTGCCATACGTTTAAATCCAAAACCAATTGCAACTGAAATCACCCAGACGAGGCGGTTTGTTTTAAGAAACAGGGTAGATGAACTGTTCAGGGAAAATTTTAACCTGTAAAACCGTGAAAATTTCTGATCAACCGGGCAAAACCGTCCGGGCAGGTTCAGAATTTGTTCACTGATTTTTAAATAGTTGATATATTTTTTCCGGTAGGGTGCCACCTGTATTGTCTGTTGCAGGTTGGTCCTTTTCGAAAAACAGTAAAGATCATATACGTCGCGTAAGGCAACGACGCCCAACCGATGTCCCGCATTACTTAACTGGCTGTGAATAAAATTCTGAATGACTTTGTGGTTAATACCCGCAACAAAGCATCCGGCATATCCTTCCACTTTTGTTTTTTGTGCAAAGATCATTTCTGAATTGAAATGCTTTAAATATTCAGGGACTACCGGTAACCGGTGAATCTCAATATCTGCGGGTACATCTGCACGGTATAGCCCAGGATAATGTTTTAATTTCTCAGGGTTTCGCGGTTCTCCCCAATGATTCTCGTAGCCGATCGCTTTGGCCAGTTCGACTGCTTTCAGATAGCCGGCCTCCGGCACCAATAAATCAATATCACCGACAATCCGTTCGCCAATGTCGCTGTAAATACCATCAATCAGGTTACCGGTTCCTTTCAGGTAGACGGGGGAGATGCCTGCCCTGTTGAAGGTAGCGGTGATCTCCTTCATTTGTGCGATGATCTGCGTGTTGCGCGTACAGTTCAGCGAATGGATCTCTTCGAGGTGTTGTGCAAGCACTTCGGGCAGGTAACCGAGCAGGTCGTGCTTCCTGAATTTCAGGTAGATCGCCGGAAGAACAAGGTGGTTGCTGCCTGTCCAGATAAAGCTGTTCCAGTCGTAACCAGGGTCCGAAAACTGCGTAATGATTGTCTCCCGGAACGAAGGGTGTTCGTCGAGTGCGAGGCATTGGCCGATGAAGTATATAGGAAGGATTGTCACGGATTTAAAAAGGAGATTGCACGGATTAATGCGAATCAAAGTTTTGCGGAACCAGTTTATGCGGAACGACCCGTTGGGTGCGGTAAAGCGAAGATTATTGAACAGATTTTAAAGTCTATTGGAAGGCAGGTCAATAGAGAAAGGTAAATGAACAATTAAAAAGCCAATCGATTGATTGAATATTCTTTTAATCTCATCCATATTGCCGACAATTTAATGACTTCTTCCGGCAGAAGGTTTAATTCTTCTATTTGAATTTCCTTGTAAAAAGGATACTCATGAGAGACCGTATTGCGTGTTTGTCGCAGAATTATCCAGTCTTTTGCATTATCGAGAAGGTCAAGCTTCTCCATTTTATAGAGGATATCGATAAATGGAAGACCGGAAATATCTTCTTCGAGCACCTCGGGCAGCTGTTTAAATAAGCGGGAACCCATGCTATCCTGAAGTTTCGAAAAACGATAAATCAATTGATCAAATAAAGCAAGTTCGATTGGCGATAGCCGGCTTAAGTTGATATCTGTCAACGGCCAATACCGTTCAATACTTTGAAATGCAAACGTCATCCGCTGATGATGTAAATCGCAAATGGCCAGCGTTTCTGTAAGTTTGTCCCTTAATTCTTCAGTCAACATAGCCGTATTCCTGTTTGATAAATTGTTTTATAGAACACTGAATTTTTTTTATCCGGATGATCCAACACAACATCGATCTTTTGGTCACCAATTTGGAGTATCAAATCTGTAATAAAATTGATTTTTGTACGCGCATTCAGATGTATGCCATTTGTATTTCGGATGTACAAGTCGATATCACCGCCCCGCAGTTGATTATTCGTACGGGAACCGTAAAGAAAAACCTGAACATCGGATCCAAAATGACGACTGGCCAGGTTTTTAATGCTTTCTATTTCAAAATTGCTAAGTCGCATAATCAAAGGTAATCATTTTTTATCAACTGATTAGCACCCGATATTTTACCCCACTGAACATTAATCAAAAATTGACCGATTAGAAATTGAACTCAATCCCGAGGTATCCGCCAAGCCGGTTTTCAAAACGATCGCCATAGTCGCCTGAAAGGCCTGCCTTTACGATAAACGGGAGTTTTGCCCCATTGTAACTGCTTTCAGCCAGGAAGGAGAATTCATCAAGCGGAATTGGATAGACCGTTCCATAATCTCCAAAATTGCGCGACCAGGTAGTCAGGGTTTTCCAGTAAAATCCGTTTCCCAAAGTACCGCTGACTCCCACGTGGTGCATCCACATGCGGGTGCTTTCAAAACCCTTTGAGATGCCATCCGGACCAATTGTTGGCACAAAAAGGGGCGTACCCATCATAAGGTTGTAATGAACATAGCCTGAACTGTAATTGTAGTGATTGAAATAATTGTCGTGCCCGCGGCCGGTCTTCCGGTTTGGATCGGCCGGTGTAGGTGATGGGACCATTAAAGCGGAACCGCTTTGGTTGCGCGTGTTCATGTATTCGTAAACGACATCGGTAATAAAGGCTTCCTGGTTCCTGATCTTAAGGTGAACACCCCATAATCCATCGCGCACGTTTGCAAGTTCGCGGCCCGAGCGGTCTTCGTAAGGGTGGTTCCAGTAAAACGCGGCACTTGCCGTTTGCCACTCCTTTTTTAATTCGAGGTTGTAACTGCCTAACTGGTTACCCGCAGCGTTTGCCTGGTCGGTGAGCGTTGCTGCGTCACCTCCTGCCATTCCAAACACATACCTGAAATATTCGCTCCATTCTGGAAGTTGTCCGAATTTGGGAGAAACCCCGCCCCAGAAGACATAGTGCTCAAGTCCGATAGAGAGACTGAGAGAGGGAGTGACGAGGGCCCGGAGATGGAGGTTCTTATGGTGCAAATGGGCGTCGGTTATGAATTGTTTGTCTTTAAGAATTCCCTCTTCGTATAAAAAACGCCATGAGAACCATTTTTTTGCAAACAGAAAAGGGATATAGCCGTTTGTGGAGAGCGAGAGACCGGGTACAGGCCGGGCATTGCGCGAGCGGTACATATTGCCGTTGGTGGAAGATAGGCCACCGTAAAGTATTGGATCGCTCTGTGCCCCGGCTTTCAGTATCAGCTGGTGAAACCGGAACCCGAACCAGTACTCATTGGGTTGGAAATCAGAAGTACCTGCAATTCCATAAACCATATTGGCGCCATAAGTGTAACCCCATTTCTTCAGCGTGTCGCGGTCGAGGTCACGTCTTAATCCTGCCTGGAGCAAAAAATAGCTGGAGTTGTGCAAGGCATATACGCCATTCTGGTTCGAGGTCATCCAGAAGGGGAGGTCTTTACCGGAGCTGACAGCAGAGGTTTGGCTTAGCCGAAAGTCGGGTTCGAAACCATCTTTCTGTTGTGCCATCAATGGGATGGTAAGGATGGTAAGGATAAATAATATTTTAGATTTCACGGATTAAAAAAAGAGATTACACGGATTTAAACTGATTACACGAATCGAAGATCAGCGAAGCTAATTAACACGAAGGGAATAAATTAAATTAGACACACTGTTGGTGTAAATGGGTGCATGAGAATTGTTTGAAAGGTACTTACAAATCTTTTTTATTGTTTGTGTTAATTTGTGGAATTTGTGGACAATATTTTTTGGCTCAAGACGAAGTTCATTGTGCGGATTAAATAATAATCCATCAAAATGATTTGGATCAGAGGTATTTGCTCCAAATCTGATCTTCGTTTTTATCATCCTCAATGATTTGATTGTTATTTATGGCATAAAATGTCTCACGTTTTGTCAGATTGAAGTATTTTCTCCAATTAATACTTTTGTCATCATTGACATCAAAGAAAGTTTTAAGCCCAAATAACTTAAATCCCAATTCATTACTATCAACTTTTTTTGCTTTCATTTTCAATACCCAAATTTACCTTCGATAATGCCGGTAACAGAAAGATCTTCATCGAGATCGGGCCAATGCAATCCAGTGCCGCCGCAAATAATTTCAATATTTTGTCTTTGCTGGTCAGTCGCATTTTTTAGCTTCGAATTGACTTCAACAGGGAATCGTATCTCTTTTTGATCGGACATAAGCAAGCAGATCATCCCATTTTCATATGATGCTTCCCTTACAGTAAACAATAATTCAGCGACCATGTACTTCATACCATTTTGCTTTTATCAATTCTAAATGATCTGTAATAAGTTGTTCTGCAATTTTAAGGTCATTCACTTTCATTCCTTGCGAAAACTCGAGTTCAATTGGTTCAATCCAATATTTGGCAAATCCCCCGGCTTTTCTGGTATGCACATGCATTGGTTCACTGCCTTCATTAGCATAGAAGAAAAATACAAATCCAAACTCCCGGAAAACTTCAGGCATAATATTGAGAATTTATTTCAAATATACTTATATAATTTCGAATTTATACTCCTGCAACTACGAAGTCAATCCGTTGATTTTTAATTTTTCCCCTTGTACATTTCCAGGAACATCTTCAAATTGTTGCTGTGCCAGCCGGTTTTTGTCCACAAATTACACAAAACGAAGTTCGGCGAAACTAATTAACACGAATGAAAGTTTTTTTTGGTCCACGAATGGCACAAATTAACACGAATTAAAGCGAAACGAAGTTCGACAGCGCCAATTATACAGAAGAAAAGATTACACTTTGTATCACATCAATCCGTCTTTCTCTGGAAGGATATTGATGATATTTGAAGTGTATAAAGCTAATTGTCAAATAGATTAGACAAAAAAATTAATGTCAGTACTTCATGACAAATCTTCCTTTTGAATCGGATTTTCGTAAAGCTTCGCCTTCTCACCCCCATTTAAATGTTTGCGAGCTTAAACCGGAACAACCAAAAGGAAATCATTTGAGATCAGTCAGGTCTTCTAAGTTCAGATTCAATTGGCAATATTAGCGATTTTTGAGGATGTTTCGTTACAAAATACTCACATTGCGATGATTATTTAATTTCATTTTAAATAATTTGGAGCAAAATATATCAGATTGTTAGGTGCTTTAAAATTAGTTATGAATTAGTAATCAGATAAATGGAATAAAATATCCATAATCCGACGCAGAGCAATGTACCAATAAAACTATTTTCTTACACCAGGGAACGGATTTGATGAAACGACAGGAACAGGAAAATGTAACATAAATCCGGTTAAGGTCTTGCTATGAAATTGTGCAACCCGTTAATGGATTGACATTAACCATGAAGATGGATTTAGTATGAACTGATTGATATAAAAACCATGCTGCCAGTCATTCGGTATCCTGGCAGCAAGATTTTAGTGTAATTCCGGAAAGGTTATGAAATTAACATCCGATTAGTTTAGTTGACGGTAACGAAGTTTTAAGATTATATCGCCAACATGATAATACGAGTGATCATAGCCGGGCGTGTACAAGTTCACGCGGAAGAATCCCTTTTACATCGTAAATGATAGCACCCTTGGTTTTAAACGCCTGCAAATCGATTTTCATAAATTCGTTGTGTGCTACAGCCAGAATTACGGCACTGTAATCGACCGATTCATTCAGATTGGCAGTGATTGTGAGTCCGTATTCATGCTTTACTTCTTCGGCGGAAGCCCATGGATCGTATATATCAACATCAATTCCATAACTGATTAGTTCATGATAGATGTCGGTTGCCTTTGTATTCCGGATATCGGGACAATTTTCCTTAAAGGTAATCCCAAGCATCAGAACTTTGGAATTCTTGACAGGGATCTCGTTCTGGATCATCAGTTTCACCACCTCAGACGCGACATATTTTCCCATACTGTCGTTCATCCGCCTTCCGGCAAGGATAATTTCAGGATGATAACCCGCTTCCTGGGCTTTTTGAGCAAGATAGTACGGGTCAACCCCGATGCAATGGCCTCCCACAAGACCCGGTTTGAAGGGGAGGAAGTTCCATTTCGTAGCTGCAGCTTCCAGTACGTCGTGCGTATCAATATTCATCGCATTAAAGATCTTGGACAGCTCGTTTACGAACGCGATGTTAATATCACGTTGACTGTTCTCGATCACCTTGGCCGCTTCAGCTACACGGATCGATGCGGCTTTGTGCGTTCCCGCCAGAATCACATTCCGGTAGGTGGAATCGACCACCTCGGCCACTTCGGGTGTTGAACCGGAGGTTACTTTCTTTATTTTTTCAACGGTATGCTCTTTATCACCCGGGTTGATCCTTTCGGGACTGTATCCTGCAAAGAAGTCGGTATTAAATTTAAGTCCCGAAATTTTTTCGATGACGGGGATGCAGTCATCCTCGGTAGCGCCCGGATAGACCGTTGATTCATAAACGACGATATCACCCTTTGAGATCACGCGACCGACCGATTCTGATGCTTTGATAAGCGGTGTAAGATCAGGACGGTTGTTTTTATCAACAGGTGTGGGTACCGTAACAACATAAAAGTTACAGGCTTTGATATCCTCAGGATTGAAGGAGCAGAAGAGACCATTCTTCCCCGCGACCACCGGACTTTCGGAAACCAGCGCTGCCTTCAGGATTTGTTCTTCAAGTTCTAGTGTACGATCGATACCCTTGTTGATTTCATTGACACGCTGTTGATTAACATCGAATCCAACTACCGGGTATTTTGTGGCAAAAAGCCGGGCAAGGGGAAGGCCTACATAACCAAGGCCGATTACTGCAATACGAATTGAAGACATATTTTCCAAAATAAAGAATAATTAATTACAATAATTACGTTGTGAAAATAAATTGGTTTCAGAAAATGTGAAAAGCGATCGGAAAATTGATTCGTGAGACTACAAAACAGAACATGGTTCAAATTTCGCTCCTCTTAAAATCTCACCTTCTGTATTTATGCTTAGCCGGTTTAAACCACAGGAACCTGTTGTTGCTCCGGATAAAATGTGCCTTCGATTGGATCAGTCCCAATCCATAGGTCATTCCGATGTAAGGAAAGATATAAACCTCCTTTGCATTATATATATCAGGATCAATACCTTCCGGTGTAACGCCAGGTTTTAAGGTATGTACACCATCGAGTCGGTCCGATTCGACCCTGCTCCAGGTCGTACCAAGTTTGATTTTTATTTTTTCATTGATCCGGTAGGACAATCCTCCGCCATAGCTGAGTGAATATTTAAATATTTTACCGGTTTGGCTTAAATAAAAGAGTGCGCTGTATTGTTTTAATCTGGTACCGCCCCCGCCTGCTTTTACAAAAACATACCATTTGTCGCTGGCATTTTTGGGCGCGACGATCTGGTTCAGGTTGGCTACAAACATCAGGTTATACTGTTCGATCCCCGTTTTAAATGGATTCGGATATTCCAGCCCGCGATCAATCGCAAGCGGTGGAACAGGATAACCCTTGTTTGGGTTCCACGTTCCCGAAAGTTTAGTTGTCAGGAATTCAAACTCTGCGCTGAATTTAGGTGAAATGTTTTTAATGACAGAAAGTGAAATGGCTGTATTAAAATCGGCATTCCAGTAATTAAACTTTTTATAAGTTGCATTTGAATTGGGGTCTATTGTATTCTGAAATTGGGAAACGCCGCCTGAAAAGCCGAATTCCCATGAATTTCTGTCCCCGGAATTTAACCGGCGATACTGGGCAACCGTACTCTGGGATATACAAAACAAGATGGTAACAATAATAATTGCTGATCTGACAGAAGATGGTTTTAAAGCCATAATTTTTATGATTTTGAAAAGAATATGAGCTGGTTGTATCATCTAATGGACTTTGTCTTTATAGTTGCAGAAGCTCTATTCTCCTGATGTAAAATGATGTAGGTCTGTTTGTCATATTGGTTGATCATAGTAGTTTGGAGATTTCGACAACAAAAATATAAAAAGTGATCATTTTCTCAATTATTTTCATCAAAATCATCCATAAAAATATTAAGACAAATAAACTTGAACAGAATCAGCACCAATTTTTAATTGCTGTAAAACTAAGCTTTTTATTTGATAAAGAGATAGTGCGGTTACTGATTTATTGAGTACATAACGAGACGTAATAAATCCGTATGATTGATGATTAAATATCGAGTTTGATCATCGAAAAACCACGTTTGATCAGTGATATGGTTTATACGGGTAATTTATTGTGTTTTTTCAGTAATTTATAATGAATAATAATTTAATGTAGATTGCATTGTTTTATTGATAATTACAGTTTTCTTATTTAGAATTATTCATGATAAATATCATAAAAGAGGGGAGAGGGGTTAAAGAGGTGTTGTTTATTCAAATAGTGTTTGATAACTTTGAGCTGTTGTTTGATAATTGAAAACCTTTATTTGATCATTAATTTAATAAATTACGCCATGACACAAATACAATTCCAAAACTCATTAACAAGCCTCCATAGTAAATTATACTACTTTGCTTTAAGTTTGACCAGCGATTCCGACAAAGCGCGTGACTTGGTACAGGAAACATACCTGAAGGCATTGACTTATCGTGATAAATTTTCAGCCGACACAAATTTAATGGCCTGGGTTTACACCATCATGAAAAATACATTTATCAATGAATATCGCAGAAATGTAAAAGCGAAGACAACGCTTGAGAGTTCGTCGCATAAACTTCAGATTTCGTTTTCAAAAGATGATTACTCTCCGGCTGCTGACTCAATTCATGCAGAAAAAGAGATCTATAAAAAAATTGATCTTCTTGAGAATGAGTTTCGCGAACCATTTCAGCTTTTCTTAAGTGGATATAAATACAAAGAGATCGCTGAGAAGCTTGATTTACCGCTAGGTACCGTAAAAAGTCGTATCTTCTTTACACGTAAAAAGTTAGGAAAATGGCTCAGTGAATACATTAACTAAGAGCTGAAGCGATTGATAAAACAATATTTGATTTAGTTTTTGAATGTCTGGATAGAGAAATGTAGTCTTAATTGTTCGATTTAAATTAAACTCCTTGTATGAGAAATCATGCAGGGAGTTTTTGCTTCAAATTACCGTTGCCAATTACTGAGTATTACAGAACTTCTGATCGTTCAATCCGCTGAACAAATCAGAAGTTCTGGTGTTTTTCCCATCCCTTTAAAAGTACTTTTGGAAGATTGACTGAATAATAACTTATCTGATACTTATCAATTAAAAGGGTATTTTAAAATTCTGATTGTTAAGTTACAACGACAATCTGATTTTAAACATCAAAATCCCGATAAAACGACTTTACGTAAAATGTTAATAACAGTTTAAGCAGAAAAAATAAATGCTTTATTTACTGTAAATTAACTGATGTCTGTAATTGAAAATAATTGTTTATAATTTTTCATAGAAAAATGATATTCTTCTTGTGGGTACAAATTATTATAAATACCATTATAGCGCTAATTAATGTCTGCCTCCGGAATCTGATATTTAAAACATACTATTATGGAAAAAACATGCTATTTGTCGTCCACATTGAATAATGTAATCGAAATTAATTACAACGATACAGATGTTTATTACCAAAGAGGGACGGTAAGGGCTGAAAATAAAGACTATAAAGGTGCAATTTCTGATTATACGAAGGTATTGGAAATGAATCCAATGGATGCAGATGTTTATTATGACAGAGGCTTTGCGAAAGTAGGAATGAAAGACTATAAAGGTGCAATTGCTGACTACACAAAAGCAACTGAGATTGATCCAATGGATGCTATGGCTTTTTTCAACAGAGGCATGGCAAGATTCGAATTACAGGATTACCTGGGAGCAATTGCCGATTTTACGAAAGTTTTAGATATTGACCCCGATTATAAAGGTGTTTACGGATTCAGGGGAATTTCAAAGAGCAACATTGAAGATTACAATGGTTCAATTGCAGACTTAACGAAGGCAGTAGATATTGACCCCAAATATACACTGGGCTATCTTTACAGGGGAATCGCAAAAATTGGTATAAAAGACAACACGGGTGCCATGGCTGACATTAATTTGGCAATTGAAATCAATCCGAAGTTCATCGCTGGTTATTTCAGCAGGGGATTATTAAAGATTGAAATGGGCCATAAAGAAAGTGGATATTCCGATCTAAAAAAAGCCAAGGAATTAGGGAATATGGATATTTATGAGGGAATAAAGGAGAATTTCAATTAACTGAGGTACATCCAATTATTGCCTGCAAATCCATTTAATGAATATTGGATCATTCTTCCATTTTAAATTACAAGCGTTTTAATTTCGACTATACCAATCTATCATCGGGGCAAATCGTATCATTCTTTAAATAGGGTCTGCTGAAAAACTATTTGTATACCACGAAGTGGTTAATTTAAATCCCTTCATGATTTTTTGGTTGAAAGAAGAAAAAGTAGTATGAAGAATACTAAAATACGCCTTTAAAAAGCTTGTATTTTTCATTGTAAAACTATGAATCATTGCTGTATATCAAAAATATATTCGATTATCACCAGATCCTGCCTGGATCCAAAGCAAATGAGATTCGATATTTAAAATAGAATGCTAATTGTTAATTAATCCTTTAAAATCTAAAATTTCATGGTTTCTTCGGATAAAGTGAGACTACATTTGCTATATTAGCAAATTATAATAAGATTCGAAGTTTACTAAATAGGTTAATCAATTAGTGTCAGCATTTATGAAAAACAAAATTTTCAAAATGCTGTAGTATTCCGAAAAGGTTTAATTTTCACTTAACACCATTTCTTGCCATGATTCAGAAACAAAATAGTCTCCCTGACTTTAAACAAGAAACCACATACTTACGAGACGATTCTCAAATTTCTGTTACCGGAGTTTCAATTCCAGGAAAAGCTTATGAGTTTTATGATCATCTTATCCTAAAAATCAAAACATATCCATTTATTGTGGATTGGCAATTGCCTGAGATGGAACAGATGGAAGTTGATAAGTCTCATTCTTAATTCTATAATGATTTTCTTATATTATCATCATAAGAAGGAGAGTCGGTTTGCTCTTTTTCAAATAAATCAGGGCAGCTAAAAACCCGGAATTCTCTTTGTTTTTGAGCAAATACGGTAACTGCGTATTCCGGGCAAAAGGACTGATCACCTTATTGAAAATTCAGAGGTACGGTTAGTTTAAAACTAATGTTCCTTCCCATGTTGTAAATTCCCTTCATTCCTGACAAATTAGCTATTGCTTTTGCATTAATACTAAATAAATTAAATCTTATCCCTTTTCCAACGTAATCACCGTTATCTCAGGCAATATGCCTACCCTCCCAGGATATGCCAGGAAACCGAAGCCCCTGTTGACATACAGGTATTTATTTTTCTCATTGTAAATACCCGCCCATTGCGGATATACATACTTTATCGGACTCCATTTAAAACCCGGGATTTCAATGCCGAACTGCATTCCATGCGTATGTCCTGCAAGGGTTAAATGTATGTGTTTGGGATGTGGCACCGTTTTAGCTTCCCAATGAGAAGGGTCGTGGCTCATTAGTATTTTAAAATCTTCATCCCCGACACGGGCGATCGCTTTTTCCAGGTCTCCGTATTTCTGAAAACGACCTTTGCCCCAGTTTTCCACACCGATAAGGGTGATGTGCTCCCCGGATTTTTCAATTTTAAGACTTTCATTCAACATCAGCCGGAATCCTATTTCTTTATGAATTTCTTTCAGACGATTAAGGTTGTTAAACTTTGCCGTCTCGCTTTCCCAGTTTTTGTAATCGCCATAATCATGATTGCCAAGTATTGAAAATTTGCCGAAAGGTGCTGTTAGTTTTGAAAATGCGTCCATCCATTCATCCATTTCAGCAGCATCGGAATTAACTAGGTCTCCCGTAAATAACAACAGATCACTTTTCTGCTGATTTGCAAGTGTAACACCTTTATCTACATCCGATTTGCTGTCAAAACTACCGCAATGTATGTCGGATATCTGGGTAATGGTGAAACCATTAAATGCATCCGGAAGGTCCGCAAATTTGAGTTTTATCCGATGTACCCGGTAATCGTATTTCCCTTTTACCATACCGTATAGAAGTCCTATAAAAGGCACGGCAGCAATACTGAGAGCAAGTTGGCTGATGAATTTTTTGCGGCTTGCCAGATGGACATGTTCCTGTTCAGAAGATGATTGGAATATATTTACTCCCCAATTGATGACTAAATGTACTGTTCGTCCAATATCTTCCAGAAACAAAAAAGGAATAACGATCAGCTTGGGTAAAAGCGATAAAAGAATAAAACCCCAGTAGATGCCCTTGGGGAAATTTACGATCAGTTTCCCGTTTATAAAATAGTACAGGACCATAGAAGCCACCAGGCCATCGTACATCCAGAATCCCCACCAGATATAACGGTTTGAGGTAATCGTTTTTACTGCCTGAAAGAGATAAATATCTGCCAGGAGCCATATTGTAAGGATTGAAATTATTCTGTTCATTTTTAAATATTCTTATTCAAGGAAAATATGTTTTGAGTTACAATCTTACGATCATTGAATGATTTTATTCTGTTCGTTTGAATTCTAATCCGGATTCACAACAATTGAAATGACTTTATTCTCCGCATGCATTTAAAAAATAAATTTTAACCGTATAATATTGATGGCGTTTTAACTTCCTGACCAATTCCAATGATTGTAAGGACCCTGAATTTATGTCTGTATTTTCAAGTTCTACTTCAGGGGCAAATCTTCTTGCTTTTTACCGGACAACGGAAGAAACTGTTGATTCCCTAAGTTTTACAATCCCTCACCTGGATGCCGCGGGAAATGAATTCAGAAAATTCAATTCAGCGGTGATTACCTCAGTTATTGATGAGATTAAATGTTCCCTGGATGCAAAGATCTGCCAGGTTGAAACCTTGTTCATTTTTTGAAAAATTGGGAGCACTTCTCATTTTTTTTGATAATGAGGAAGACAGTAAAAATGCTGAAGAACATGTCTCTACTAAAATATTTCACTTATTAATATTGAATTATTTTTTGTAGATTAGCTATTATATTGGCTCTATTTAAAAACCAGGATCAGTGTTCTTTGATTAGATTTTTTCGAAATTTATGTATTGCTGAAATAAGCGCATTTGTTTGCTTTAATTAAGTTTTTAAGGCGCATTTTAATAATCGTTATAAAGGATAAGAATATGAAAATAAAATTTATTTGTATTCTATTATTCGTATTATCAATTTATGGACTGGTAAAAGCCCAGTTTAAAGTTGACAGGTACTCCATTAATCCAAAAATAGGAGTTTATTTTGGAGAATATGAGGGACTTATCGCCGGAGGAGAATTTAATGTAACAAGGAAGAAATACATCTATAGCTTCGATTATTTTCGCACTTTTCAAATTATGAGTAACGAAAGATTTAATCAGATGGACTTAATGATAGGAAAATTTATTGGTGAAGAAATCTTCCGTTTTCAATTTCAGGGAGGATTGGGTACTTTCTCGGGCGTTAATAAAAGTAACGAAAAGTTTTTCACTATTGGAATTCCATTAAAATTGGGGTTTAAATTAATACCTGCTAAGTTTTTTAGTATTGGAGTTGATTTGCAGGCCCATCTAAACTCTAAACAATCAATTTGCATGGCAATGTTCAGCATTGAATTCGGGAAACTCAGAAATTAAATAAATGGGCCATAACAAGTGGTCTTACTCAATTGCCAACTTCGGTGCTACTTCTTATTTTGCGTGTAATCGGGCAAGTCAACGATAGAAACTATCAACTGCTTCTACCGCAAACGATAAAAGCAAGTTTAATAAACGTTCTCGTACAGTTTGAAATTTGACCTGCATTTATTTTCATATTCGTAATATATTCATTATTAGCTGATTCTAAATAAGAATTGTATGAAAAACACCATTAACATTATTTTATTTTTAATGCTTTTTAATATTTCATTAGATAGTTTTTCGCAAGAAAAAATTGAGAAATCCAAAAAGGAAGTTAATCAGGGGTCTAAAAACCATGATCATAATAGAAGAAACCATTCACACGGTTCTTCTGCATCATTTGAAAGTTATGATTCATTTCAAAATGTGATTTTCAGAGGGGTTGCGCAAGTTTTTATTTTTGTAACTTATTATGCGGCAATTGGAAATTACGAGGGGGAGGACCATTTGCATAGTAATCTGACATATTATCCTTTCGATAATGGCATATCCGGAAACTATGTAAATGCTGATTCAGTGTTTACTTCAATGAGATTTTTAAGATTCGATCTGGAGGATAAATTTCTATATAGTAATGAAAGTTTATTTGGCAATCACCTGAAATTTAAAATTCGCCCATTTCAATATTTCTATTTGCAAACAGATTATTTCCAATTAAGAGAGTTTAATAAAATTCATGGGAAGTATTCAGATCTTTCGTTATTCGCGTTTAATCTATGTTACGATCGAATCAGGTTTGAAAGATTTAATTTTGGATGGACGCTTGGCTTGAATTACTTAGGAAATGACGTAATGAAAGCTGGATTCTCATATGGTTTAAACACCGACCTATTTATTGCAAAAAATGTCAGCTTTTATAGTTCGATGAAATGGAGTTTAATAAACAATGTTTACGTGAATGAGTTTGAAATACAGGGTAAATACCACTTAAGGAAATGCTTCCTTTCACTGGGTTATGAGCATTTAAAAATTGGTTCATCTAACTATGATTTTATAGCCTTGGGTGGTGGAATTTATTTGTAGGTTACTGGCTTTTTGAATATTATTCAGATTTTATAAATGGATTAAAAAACATGCGGATTTACAACCAGAATAATCTTTTGATATAAAAATCTTTCCGTGTTTATTCGTCATTAAATGATAATTTAACACAAAGCAAATGCAAGTCAATTGATGTTAATCCAGGTAATGTTGCGATGCTCATTGACAACTACTTGATTTTCATTATGCAGAACGTTTTTCTTCAAAAGATAACTGAAATTGACCCGTCCTGAAATGCAATAAAAATTGGCATCCTGAGTTAAGCTCTTCCGGTTTTCTCTCCAATTAATTTATACCATTTTAATTCGTCTCGCATAATCGAAATTCACATAGCATATCTCTTTGACATAGACTTCAGTATCCGGAGAATGCTTTATAGATAAGCATTCTCCGGAAATATAACCGGAAATATTTAACCAATTTAATGATCGTCGGCAATTTCTTCCAGGTGCACATGATAAAGATCGATATGATGGTATTGGTAATCCTTGAATTTACTATAAAAGAGGGAGAGGCCTTAAAAAAAAGATCATCAGCCATATGAGAAAGGAGAAAAACTAATAATTATTCAAGAGTCAGGGAGTATTTAACTAAATAACTAAAGAATTTTAATAAATTATTTAACCACCAAATTCACAATACGATATAGGAATTATAGTGGATAAGTATAATTATATATGTGTGAATTTTGCAAGTTTTAATTGAAATTATGTAACTTATTTTGATCGTTTGTCCTTCAATTTTGCACTGTGGAATCTAAACACATATTAGTATAAAAAAATGGCAATTAAAATAGAAAAAGGGAATTGGAAGGACCAAAAAAATGAGCTCAAACAGAAAATTGATGTCTTAACAGACAATGAACGAATTTTTGAGGAAGGCGAGAAAGGAGAGATCTTTGGAAAACTTAAAATCAAACTTGGTAAATCAGAAGAGGAATTGAGCAAGATTATTGGAAATCTTTGAAAACTTATATCGAATAATTGACCTTTAAACCATGAATTGGCTTTATCTGAACATACGCCCTCAATAAAAAATCATAAGCCCGGAAAGAACGCCATTTGTGGCACTGTTAGTGTTCCATATTTGCTCCCGAAAAGACATTAAAAATTTTGACGTTTCAGCGGATCACATTCTTTAAAATAGTTCCGATCCCGGATTTCTAATCATTTTATCTTTAGTTTGTTCCAGCTTTCAATCTATTTTGAAGTTGTATTTGCATCACACCAAATTCCGGGCAATTTTCACCATTTGGCAATATGAAGTCATAACTACCACTGAACTGATAGTCTAACCTGTACCATTTTGCGTTGTTATTTCTGATTGTATTCCGATTGAAAATCCCAAAGTTTTGGAAGGGAAGTGATTTTTTACAAGATTCTATTCAAATTAGCTCCCATTTCCGGGTATAGCTCCAACCAATCAGGAACTTATGTGGCATATGAAATGGCTATAAAGAAACGTACCAATAATTTCGGCTTCGACTATTCTCACTCTGTTTCCAAAAAGGGAAAAGCTGAAAGAGAGTCAAAAAATGTGTTCTACTCAAAATCAGAAGTATTTTTCAAATATCGAAGGCTTATAGATCAGATTTACAACAAAATAAAGAAAACTATATTCGTAAAGTATTATTTTGAATGAAAATTTAATTTTGGATATTGAAATCACTTTACTTAAAGGGTTTACCTGATTTTATCCATATATATGCGATTACAATCGATTGTAATCGGAAATAACCGTTTATACTCCGTTTGCAAAGATCCTGTTCATCTATTTTTGAATTATTAATTTTTTATTTTATTTAATAGCTATGATAATTACTTATTTTCAACAGCATAAAACAGGCATCCTGAATGAGAGAATAAATTCCAAAGGATTCATATGTCCTTACAACAAAGAAAATTGCATGCATATGGATTCATTGTCAATGACCAGAACCGTAAATTGTAATGATTGTGGGATAAATATAAAATGTAATAAAATTGATAATCGCCTAAATATTTCAGATCGGATGTCAAATATGAATTAAATATACTAACCAATTATTAAACTTAAAAAACATGGAAATTAACCCAAAACTATCGGAAAGTGCGCTGCGAGATGTGGAATTGGTTATGTCTGCCAAAGCAGGAGTAGAAAAAGCGTTTACACAACTCCATAATCACTATAAGAATTCAATTTATTATATGATTCTTAAAATGGTTAATGATAAATTGGATGCTGAAGAGCTTGCTATAGAAGCATTTGGAAAAGCATTTGCAAATATCAAACTCTATGAGCCACAATTTGCTTTCAGCACCTGGCTATTCCGCATTGCCTCCAATTGTGCAATCGATCACCTTCGAAAGAAAAGAGTAGTAACTGTTCCAATTGAGCGCTCTACCCAAGGGGAGAATGTCGAAGTAAAAAGAGTCGTACTTTCAGCAAAGTCTAACACGGATAACCCTGAAGAGTTTTTAATTAAGTCGCAAAATGCAATAATCTTGCGACAATCAGTATCCACGTTAAAACCACGTTATCGCGCATTAATTGAAATGCGTTATTTTAAGGAATATTCTTATGCGGAAATTGCTAAGGAATTAAATCTGCCATTAGGGACTGTAAAAATACAATTATTCCGTTCGCATGAAATGTTATATAACCTGCTACAAAACACTGAAATGGCTCATTAAACTTGCCTTATCCTGAAAGTAGGGTAAAAAACGCTCATAAACTGGATTTGCCGTAATTCAGTATTATTGGCAGTGAATGGATTTGTCCAAAAAGGAAGAGTCTGGAAGAGAATCTAAGCAAGCTTCCAAAAAAAAACGAGGAAATCCAAAAGAGAATTGGAATATGCCGGCAATGAAGGAAATTACATTCTTTACTTAAAATCACAAAACACAGATAAACAAGAATTTTTAGTGGAAATTATTTTTTCATTCAATTAATTATTTGATTTTTAGTTGAGCCACCACCAATCTTTTGTGAATATTTTTATTCATTTATCAAATGAATAATCAAAAAGGAACCTAACTCCTTAATCATCTGTTAATTTTATTGGTATGTAGCTAGAAAAGCTTCTAACAGAATATCTGATAGAATAGTAACCTCTATTTTTCAATGCACATTTGAAATTTGAATTTAAGTGTATAGAAAACATTAAGTTGAAATTTTAAATCAAATACAATATTAACTGTGGAGACAAATTAATTACCAGGAATTGATTTTAAAGCACAATTGTAATGAACAGATCTTGAATCAATTGTGAAAACAAACCCGCCAAAGATCAAAATATTATTTCAGGACCTCCTGTTTGTTGAGTTTGCTTGATTCTGATCGACTGGCAGAAATATGTATATTTGAGCAGAAGAATAACAAGAAAAATCAGGAGGAATATCCAGGCGGGGGGACCTCGGCAAGTTAATGTCGGCAATCCGGGTTTCAATATCGGTCGTAATATATTTGAATTATGAAATACAGAACTTTAGGAAAAACAAATGAGAAGATTTCGTCCATTGGATTGGGATGCATGGGAATGTCACATGCTTATGGGGAGAAAGACGATATTGAAAGCATTGCCACCTTATACAAAGCCCTGGCTTTAGGTATCAATTTTTGGGATACAGCTGACTTTTATGGAAAGGGAGAAAACGAAAAGTTAATTGCTAAAGTATTGAAAGAAAACAGGGACAAAGTTTTTATTGCCACAAAGTTTGGTTTTCGCTACGATGAAGCAGGAGGGAATTTTAATACCCGCTTTGATGGGTCTTCTGAATGGATGAGAAAAGCGGTTGAGCAAAGCTTAATACGGTTAAATATTGATTGTATTGATTTGTATTACGCGCATCGGATTGACCCCAATGTGCCCATCGAAGAAACAGTCGGCGCTATGGCAGAGCTGGTGAAGGAAGGTAAAGTCAGATATTTAGGACTTTCAGAAGCATCTGTAAAATCAATTCGAAAAGCAAATTCGATTCATCCGATTTCAGCATTACAAAGTGAATACTCCTTACTTTCGAGGGATCTGGAAAAAGAAATATTACCAGTTATAAATGAACTTGAAATTAGTCTGATACCTTTTTCTCCATTGGGAAGAGGAATGTTTACGGATGACTTTGAAAATTTTGATAAAGTCAGTGCGACAGACTCAAGGCGAAGTTTGCCTCGGTTCCAGGGAGAGCATCTTGCCAACAATCAACACTTAACGAGAGCGCTTAAAGAATGTGCAGATGGGAAAAATATTACCACTGCCCAATTAGCTTTAGCATGGGTTTTAGGCAAAGGACAAAACATCATTCCGATTCCGGGTACGAAAAAAAGAAAATACCTGGAACAAAATGCCAAAGCTGTCGACATTACCCTGAGTAAGGATGAGATCATTGAAATAGAAAGTATTATAACAAAATATCCGAATACCGGGGACCGGTATGGAGAAGCCGCTTTGAAAATGGTGAATAATTAAAATAAAGCTGGTAATAATAAAACAGACAATCATTTAAAATGCAACTGGACTATATTGACAAAATAAATGAATTCGGAGATAACATCGTAAGGTTATATGACTTTGACAGTTCGCAAGCCAATAAATTTCAACAATTAGTTAAGCAGACCATTGTCATCGACAAAAAACCACTTGATTTGTCAACGATTGACTTTATTCAGGCGCGCAATTGTAACCTGATACTTCGTATTTCAGACGAAGACGCCGGAATTTTAAGATCGGGAAAACATAAGTTTTTCTGTGACCTGACAATCGAAGGTTATGAACATATGGTTTCTCTGTTGGAGCCCTTTTGCAAAAAGGAAACAAAAGGGTATCAATGGCTATACGACATTGATAGTCAAACTGATTTTCTGTTTTCGCCAGGCGGAACATGGTGAAAACTAAAACTATTTGGATGTTCTTGTGAAGTTAATCGCTTAAAGAAAAGATGATTCGGAGAATGTGCAATATGTGGTTTAATGAAATGTGAATCTAATAACTAAATACCAATTGTATTAAGACAAAATCCACCCAATATTATGAAACAAGTATTGCTTTTTCTTTTTTGTACGCTTGCAGTAAGCTCTTTCGCACAGTCGCCAGTTGGCATCTTTCAATTTAATGAAGACATTGGCCACCCCAAAAAATCAGGGGCAGCGAGCTTTGATGAGAAAACACAGGTTTATACCATATCAGGTGCCGGGTCCAATATCTGGTTCAACAGTGATGAATTTAACTATCTGTACAATAAAATCAGCGGCGATTTTATCATTACTGCTGACTTTGAGTTTTCAGAGGATATGGTCAAAGCGAATGCTCACTGCAAGATCGGTTTGATGGTCAGGGAATCATCTGACGAAGGTGCAGCATGCTGGAATGCCGTTAAACATTACGACGGGCTTTGCCTGCTACAATGGAGGCCTTACAAAGGCATGTTCATGCGCGATCCTGAGGAAGAACGGTTCTTTGCAAAAAAAGGGAAGGGGAAGCAAACAATACAGTTGCAGCGTATCGGTAATTCATTGACAATGAAAATGGCAAATTCCGGAGAACCACTTCAGTTGGTGGCCTCAGAGAAAATGGAAATGAAAGCTGAAGTCCTTGCCGGTATTTATATCTGTTCTCATGATTCCGATGCAATTGCCAGGGCCAAAGTATGGAACGTCCGCATTGACAAACCCGTGATAAACGCCTATAGTTCTAACCCCAATGCAGTGAAAACCCAGGTAAATGACGTATTGGGATGCCGGCTTGAGTTACTCGATATTTCCGATGGAATGAGACACATAATTTATGAAAGCAAAGGGAGATTTGAAGCTCCAAATTGGATGCCGGATGGGAAGAAATTACTCTTTAACCAAGGTGGTTCAATTTATACGATTCCTATTTCGGGAGGAAGCCCCGAAAAATTAAATACTGGTACTCTTGCCCGGAATAATAATGATCATGCGATCTCTTTTGACGGAAAGATGCTGGCCATCAGCAGCCATCGTGATGGCTTACCCGGAGGAGGTTCGGCTGTATATACACTGCCCTTGTCAGGTGGGGAACCTACACTGATTACTGAAAGCACTCCCTCTTATTTCCATGGCTGGAATCCAAATGGCAAGGAATTAGCAATAACGGCACAACGTAACGGCGAAAAAATTTACAATCTTTATAAAGTATCAGTAAAAGACGGGAAGGAAATTGCCCTTACTGCCAACAAATCAGGCCATGTTGACGGTCCGGAATATTCACCCGATGGAAAATACATTTACTACAATGCGAATGTTACGGGAACCATGCAAATCTGGCGTATGAAACCTGACGGATCAGGTAAAGAACAGCTGACTTTCGATGAATATCACAACTGGTTTCCGCATATTTCTCCGGATGGAAATTTAATGGTGTTTATTTCATTTCCTCCCGATATTGACCCCGATGCACATCCATCCTACAAAGAGGTGATGTTGCGTGTGATGAAACTGAACGCCCCGGGCGGACCAAGAGTTGTTGCCTATCTTTATGGAGGTCAGGGGACAATCAATGTAGGATCCTGGTCACCGGATAGTAAACGGATTGCATTTGTAAGCAATTCAGAAAAGTAAAATGATTTTTTTATCTCAAATTCATAATAAAATAATAATGAAAATCTTTCCCCTTTTTATCCTTTTACTTTTCATTTATGCACAGAATTCCCTTGCGCAAAGCACTGGCATAAAACAGGTAAAACTGACTAAATTTGAACTTCAGTCTTCTGAGTTGATTAATGCTTCCGGAGAATTAATTTCTACATCCGGTTATCAGTCAAAAGTTTATTGGTTCCCGGTGAATGTTCCATCAACTGTTCTTACAGGTTTGGTTGCCAACCGTGTTTATCCCGATCCATATTCCGGGATGAATAATATGTTGATACCAGACGCTTCAGATGAATTCAATAAAACCTACAACCTGGAACAGTTCAGTCATATTCCTAATGTTGGCAATCCCTGGAAAAAGCCTTATTGGTACCGCACTTCATTTAAGGTTCCGGTAGCCGATAAAGGGCGTCATTTTCAGTTGATTTTTAAAGGAATTAACTACCGTGCAGCAGTCTGGATGAACGGACAACCGATCGCAGATTCAACACAAATGGTGGGAATGTTTGCTGAATATAGTTATGATGTAAGCAAAAAAATTAAAGCCGGTGAAGAGAATGTTATAGCCGTAAAAATTTATCCGCTCGATTTTCCCGGATTACCAGCTAAGGAACAATTAAAGGCAATGGGGGATTTTTATGAAAATGGTGGTCCTACCGGAGATATTGGCAAAAACGTTACGATGGTTTGTTCGGTTGGCTGGGATTGGATGCCACCTGTCAGGGATCGTAACATTGGAATTTGGCAACCCGTATTTCTCCGCACCTCAGGTGTTGTAACAATTGTACAACCACAAATCATAACCGATTTACCGAATCTGCCCGACACAACCGTTGCGAAACTCTCATTAAATCTCGCACTTTCAAATAACGGTCAAAGTAATACTAAGGGAACTTTAAAGATTAGTATTCGTCCTGAGAACTTTACCGGCACACCTGTTTCATTTTCGAAAGAAGTAACGATAGCCGCAGCTTCTAAAATGCTCGTTGAACTGAATGCAGACAATACGAAACAACTTCTTGTAAAACAACCTCATTTATGGTGGCCAAATGGTTACGGAACAGCAAACTTGTATCGCATTCATCTTCAATATGAATCTGATGGAGTTATTTCTGATGAAACGACTGTAGTTTTTGGTATACGCACCGTTAGTTCAAAAGCAGTGGAAGTACCAAATAAATTCCTGCGTCGCGATTTCTATGTGAACGGAAGAAGGATTCAGCTCGTTGGAGGCGCCTGGGTGCCTGATCTGATGTTGAATCGTGATTCGGTACGATATGATTCAGAATTGCACCTTTGCCGGAATGCAAACGTCAATCTGGTCAGAATTTGGGGCGGGGGAATTACCCCACCGGATATCTTTTTTGATTTAGCTGACCGTTACGGATTAATGGTTTGGTCCGATTTCTGGGTTACGGGTGATACGCATGGCGAATTCAAGGGATCGACCGACTGGCCGGTTGAACCCGAGGTTTTTGTAAATAACGTGATCAGCACGATTTATCGTATTCGTAACCATCCAAGTCTATTGCTCTGGACAGGTGGTAATGAGGGACATATACGTAAAGATGTTTACGATCGTATGAGAGAAAGCGTAATTAAACTGGATGGAACAAGACCATTTATCCCAAGTTCTTCCGGATTTGCAAAATTACCTCAGGGGTTAAAAGGTTCATGGCCTGATGGTCTTGCTTCGGGCGTTTACAGCAGCGGACCTTACGCATGGCAGGATTCAAAAGAGTATTACCGGTTGGCCGATAATGCAAAAGATTGGGTATTTAAAGATGAAACGGGACTACCTTCTCAGCCCCCTTATAATTCACTCAAAAAAATAATTCCAAATCTGGTTTGGGATTCCGAATTACCTTTCCCGTTGAATAATTCATGGGGTTATCACGATGCTGCCACCGGAAACGGAAAATATGACAAGTATTATGAGTCAATGGTAAAGCGGTATGGTGAGCCAACATCGATTGAGAATTTCTCTGATAAGATGCAATTGATGAACGCAACCGGATACCAGGGTACTTTTGAAGCAGCAGGACATAAACTGAATGACATCGGCGGGATTATGCTTTGGAAATTAAATGCAGCATTTCCAAGTGTGATCTGGCAGATATATGACTGGTACCTTGAACCTAATGCTGGCTACTATTTCATGCAGAACTCATGTGAACCGGTTCATGTTCAGCTTAATTCGCTCGACTATAATGTGACGGTTTTAAACAGAACTTATCAGCCGGTCTCGAATTTAACCGTAGAAGCTGATGTTTTTGGGATAGATTCTAAACCGTTATTCCATCAAACTGCAAAAGTAAACCTTTCGGCTTCCGACGTAAAAGAGTCATTCTCAATAGCGAAGATCTTGGCCGACGCAAAAGGGGTGAATTTTGTGATTTTAAACCTCAAAGATGCCGGAGGAAAAGTAATTTCTCATAATGTCTACTGGCTTTCGACAGACAATGACTATAAAGCATTGAATTCCATGCCTCAGACAAAGGTTGAGACGATTGTTTTAAAAAGAGAAATAGTAAAAATGGAAACTAAATGGAGTCTTAAATTCACAAATAAAACCAAACAACTGGCATTCTTTATAAATCCACAATTGCTAAATGATGGTGAAGAGATAATGCCCGGTTTTTGGTCCGCCAATTATTTTTCGCTGGCTCCCGGCGAATCAACGATTGTTACGGTTAGTGTATCTTCAGATCAATTAAAAGGTAAGAATCAGGAAATTAAAGTAAAAGGATGGAATCTTGAAAATCAATTGATATCCTTGTAATGACAGGTAACTATCAGAAATAAATGGGGACGTAGGATAATGGATTTGTAAGTCAGCATTCTGATATTACAACCTTCAATGTGCCGGAATTCGTAAGGACTTGTTCGGTCCTTCAGCGGAAGGTGAACGGTAAAGAACTTATCAGGCTCGACAATGTTGCAACTATTCAAAAGCCGCGTTTGGTAATAGATGCAGTGTCCAGTTCCTATTAGAATGATAATTCAAACATACACCGGGGGTGTCTCAAATGCCGAGACACCCTCTTCTTTTTTATACGGATGCAGGAATCGTTCAAAGGCTTTGAAACCCCAAACCAAATTACATAAAAATAAAAGGAACCTAATTTGACAAACTTAATTGCAATCCATGTAAGCACAAAAATCAGTAAGAGTTCGTTGAAATGTAATAAATAGGGAAAGAACAACCAGTCACTAAGAAATATATGGGTGAATAGTTTCAATAGAATCTAATAAATGACCCACAAGGCAGGTATTTTGAATAAATCCAGGATGACGTCATCAAGCTTCGCCGGAGTTTTAAAAACTCTCTTTTTAAAAAACAGAAAAAGATGTTTGTAAACGAAAAGTACAATTACGAGAAGTGCAATAAATGAAACTGTTGCAATTAGAAGATTTGTAGCTTCATTGGTAAAAGATTGATTCATAAGTCTTTTTTATTGTTTCTGCTCAAAACTGCCAAAATTTTTGTTATATTTGTATTTAACCGGGATTACTTTTACAATCAATCCATGTAAAAATATCGCATAAAACTTTATCCATATGGACAATAAACCACCGTTTGAAAGGTTAGTAATTGCTGCCTATCGGTTACCTTTTAAATTAAGTAAGACAAAGAAGGGCTATAAAGCCATTCAAAATTCAGGCGGTCTTGTTTCAGCGATTCTTGCTTTATCCGAAAACTTTAAAAACAGCAACAAAGATTTAAAAAACAGTAAAATTGTCTGGGCTGGTATTGCTGATGATTTACCCGATGATGTTACATCAGATAATTTTGAGAATGAGAACTTTGATATCTTACCAGTAAGTATTCCTGCCCAGGTAAACGATCTATACTATGGAGGTTTTTGTAACGATCTTATCTGGCCTTTGTTTCACTATTTTCCTTCGTATGCGGTCTTTAATCAGGACTACTTTAAAGCCTATGAGGAAGCTAATTTAAAATTTTGCGAAGAACTTGTTAAGACGATCAAACCCGGCGATTTTATCTGGATACACGACTACCAGTTAATGCTGCTGCCTGAAATGATCAGGAAAAAAATGCCTGAAGCTACTATTGGTTTCTTCCTGCATATTCCATTCCCATCCTTCGAATTATTCCGATTATTACCGCGGCAATGGCGGGAATCTGTAATTAAAGGGTTGCTTGGCGCCGATTTAGTCGGTTTTCATACACACGACTACGCACAGAATTTTATTAAGTCGGTAAAACGAACAACCGGGTACGAGTGTCATCAAAATACAATCTATTCTCCAAATAAACTTGTAAAAGCCGACGCCTTTCCCATTGGGATTGATTACGATAAGTTTCATGGCGCATGTCTGAAAAAACAGGTATTAGCCGAAAAGGAAAAACTCAAAAATCATCTCTCCCTGAACAAGCTGATCTTTTCTGTTGACCGGCTCGATTACTCAAAAGGGTTGTTATTAAAGCTTAAAGGATATGAAACATTTCTCGAAAAATACCCCGAATGGCGATCAAAAGTAGTATTCAATATGGTGGTAGTTCCATCGCGTGACAATATTGATAAGTACAAAATTATGAAAAGGGAGATCGAATCAACGGTAGGGCGGATTAATGGAAAATTCAGTTCACTGTCGTGGCAGTCGATCATTTATCAGTACAAATCGCTGACATTTAATGAACTGGTTGCACTTTACGATTTAAGTGATGTAGGACTAATTACACCGTTGCGCGACGGGATGAACCTGGTTGCGAAGGAGTATGTTGCCTGCCAGGTTGAAAACAAGGGGGTGCTCATTCTGAGTGAAATGGCAGGTGCAGCAGCAGAGTTGAACGAAGCGATTATCATAAATCCTGTTGATGACATTGAGATGGCTGAGGCCATTTTTAATGCACTTGAGATGAAACCAGAGGAGAAACAAACCCGTCTCGATAGGATGAAAAACAGGATTTCGAATTACAATGTTTTCACGTGGGCTTTCGATTTTTTTAACCAGACCTACAACACTAAAAAAGAACAAAAAATAATGAGTGTAAGATTTGTCAATCCTGCTATTACGAATCAAATTATTTCCGATTATCAAAAAGCGGAACGCCGGATTCTTTTTCTCGATTACGACGGTACACTTGTTCCGTTTGAGAAATATCCCGAAATGGCTATAATTTTAAAAGAAACGCGGGGAATTATTAAAAAATTATCAAAAGATCCTAAAAACCAGGTTGTGATCATCAGCGGGAGGGACAAAGAATTTCTTGAAGCGCAATTCGCTGGTATTAATGTCAATCTGGTTGCAGAACATGGCTATTTTATTAAAAAGGGGTACGGCGACTGGGAAACCACAATCACGGGCGATGAACAGTGGAAAGAGGCTGTTTTACCGATAATGAACGAGTACGTGAGTCGTTGCAACGGAACTTTTATCGAAGAAAAGACAGGAAGTATTGCCTGGCATTACCGGAACGCCGATTCTGATTTTGCCGATTTGCGGCTGCATGAATTGAGGGACGATCTGGCTGAAATAATACGCTATAAAACAGATTTTGAAATTCTTGAAGGCCATAAAGTATTAGAGGTAAAAAGCGGTAAGTATGATAAGGGGCAAGCCGCTATTGCTTTGATGTCCGATCAGGAATTTGGTTTTATTTTCGCTGCCGGTGATGATAAAACTGACGAATTCCTGTTCAAGGTATTGCCCGAGTTCGCATATACAATTCGGGTTGGTATGAGTCCTTCTCTCGCAAAATATAATGTCACCGATATTTCTGTATTATTGAAGTTATTGGAAATGATGGCTGAGTAATCTTCCGTTGGGATCAGAATAGTCAAAATATCTAATCCAGATCCCGAAATAAATATTCGAATTATGGAAAACGTGAAGAATTTGACAATGCAGTTAAGATAATAGATAAATTTATTGGACGAAAATGGGTATTCCTTCCAAAAGTTATTATTATTGATAGTGAAGTGCAGCATATAGAAACAACGAACAGAACGAAACTGCCTGATATTAGCCAATTAAGAAAGTCAAAACTTTTAGGATACGATTTAAATGCAAATGATATGCCATTGACAAACCCGGCAGACATTGCAAATGAGTTGGAAAAACAATTTATTAAATCAAAGTAAACAGTTGGAATCTTGAAAATCAATTGATATCCTTACAATGACAGATAACTATCAGAAATATAAGGGGGAAGAATAAAAATCGCCCTTCGGGTGGTTGAAAACCCTCGAAGCGGCTTTAAACCCTTCGAGGGTCTGCGACCACTCGAAGGGCTTTCAAATTCCATTTACCCGACCGGATTAACCTTCGTTTTTTTGACCCGTTCCTTGATTGCTGCATCGGGTTCGAAAAGAATGTAAATATCCTTAATACTGTTGGCTGTAATATCCTCTTTTACAGATTCACCTTCACTCGAAAAAGAGAGCCGGAAAATTCCGAATCCATCCAATTTCACACTATCTCCTTCCATCAGCCATTTGGGCAACTGGTCGATCAGGTTTACGATGACATTATGTACATCACCCGCCGAAAGTGAAGATACTTCCGATAAATCTTTACTTAAATTTTTCAGATCACGGTTACCAGTTAGCCTGGTTGTAGCGTACCATTTCTTTTCCTTGGTTTGAGGATTTGTTTTTTCAACGACGTTAAATTGTAGTGCCATTTTTTTTGTTTTAAATTAGTTAATACTCTGAAAATTATATAATTGTATAAGGAAAGCATCTGTCGTTTTCTAAGTCCGTATTTAGGCGCTCCTAAGTGCGGTGTTTGGCGGTCGAAAGTGCGGTGTTTGTCGGCCCAAAGTGCGGTGTTTGGCGCACGAACATGCGGACACCCAATCCCGGACTTTTGAATTTGAAAAATCATCCATACGGATGTAGAAAGCAATTAAGCAAAGAACTTCTGAGCATTGGATTCGATGTTCTAATATAAGCCTTTATTTTGCGGTTGATATAACCCTAAAGGGTTATGTTTGGAGAATCGTATGCTCCTATTATATTTCGGGAAGCATAATTTGCAAACTTTTCGATAACTGTGCTGAGCAGTGAGTAGCTAAGATACATAATGAATTACGGAGCAACAACTAAGTAAAAGAGTTAAAATACACATTAAGAATGATATAAAAATGAATAAAGCCGGAAAATATTTACAAAAAACAATGAGATTATTTGTGAATATATAAAATATAAATATTTACCTTTCGGGAATTAAAAACGATAAAAACGCCTAAAATGAGCGATTTTCCAGATTTACGGGCCTTCGCGTAAACGCCCGGTAGCAAGCAAATAATAAAGTACCACACAGCAACATTAAACAGACTGATCTAAAAAGAACATGGCATTAAGCTGGAACGAAATAAAAGACCGTGCATTAAATTTCTCGAAAGAATGGGCTGATACTTCAATCGAAGAAGCAGACTCAAAACCATTTCTGGTGGAGTTCTTTAATGTGTTTGGTATCAGCAGCAAGCGGGTTGGCACCTTTGAGCACCGGGTTAAAAAACCTGCGATCCCCCTCGTTTGTAACGAGGGGTTGGTTGTCAGCCGTTTGTAACGATAAATAAATCATGTCATCAGAAGACTATTCGATTGCCAACCAGAATGCATTTACTTTCTGACTTTTACGATCACTGATTGGGTGGATTTACGTATATTGCAGTGAAATATGAAGTGGAATTACGAACTCAAAACCATAAAGCATTGTTTAAATCTAATTTACTGAGAAAATGAAGCGTATCGTTTTTAAGAATCATTTAAATAGTGACATGTACCTTTATGAGGACGTCTTTGATTCAATCATTGAAAAAGACGGAAAAAAGACACAACTTCTGGATTCGCTTGAAGATCTTTTCGGAAATGCGGATGAGATTTATAGGTATGATTATTCTGGAGACGCTACATTGATCGCTTATAAATACATCAGGTTTTATACAGACTGTGCTTTATTTGGTATTGTTAATGTGATGGATATGATGGAGCAAGAAGTAATCGATTTTTACCGTATTGATGGGGAAGAAACGATTACAGACAATGGGGAAGAGGTAAACAGAATTGATTCTGAAAGGATAGGGCAGTTAATCAGAGGATCGAATTAAGCAGACTTCGCAGGAATTGAAATTAAGATATCTGAATACAGCATCAAATGGTAGCTTTAGTGTAAACAAAATTACGGACTGATATTGCTGTCAATGAATGTCTTTCCCCTATCAGCAATTAATAACTTCGCGGTTTTTATAAGCTCTTGTAAATGCATTTTTGAATCCCCATCATTTAATTGTTTATCATCTAATGGTGTTTAACTGATGCCTGGTTAGCCACAGCTTGCATCGCTTTTTGCACCGCTGCTTCATCTCCGAGGTAATAATGGCGGATGGGATGAAGCTCTTCATCCAGTTCGTACACAAGTGGAATTCCTGTCGGGATATTTATTGCTGCTATATCTGCATCAGACACGTTGTCGAGATACTTTACCAGTGCACGAAGGCTATTTCCATGAGCTACAATCAGGACAGTCTTACCGCCTTGCAACTCCAAGGCAATGCGATTGTGCCAGCAAGGGAGGAATCGAGCAACAGTATCCATTAGGCATTCGGTGGCAGGGATTTGTTCGGGAAGAAGAAGTTTATAGCGCGGATCGTGGGACGGATGCCGTGGATCTTCCACATCGAGGGCAGGCGGACGGATGTCGTAACTCCTCCTCCATAAATTGACTTGTGCCTCACCGAATTGTTTCGTCGTCTCTGATTTGTTTAATCCTTGCAAAGCCCCGTAATGTCTTTCGTTCAACCGCCAGTCACGGTGAACGGGGATCCACATCAGATCCATCTCGTCGAGAACAATCCAAAGTGTTCGAATTGCACGCTTCAACACAGAAGTAAATGCAACATCGAACGCAAACCCTTGTTCTTTTAGTAGTTTGCCCGCTTTCTGAACTTCTTCCTTTCCGAGATCGGACAAATCAACGTCTGTCCAGCCGCTAAAGAGGTTCTCCTTGTTCCATACACTTTCACCGTGTCGCAAGAGAACCAATTTTCTGTTATTCACTCCATCTTGTTTCATCATATTCTATAATTTTTAAAGAAATGTAACATCATTTTAATGAATTTTGGGTTTCTTCAAAAGCTTTGAGTTAATCAAGTATTACTGAAAATTACAAATCAATCGCTTTAATCAATGAAAACCGGGTCTTCTTTCAATGCTGCCACAATATTCTTGAAATTTCAAGCGGCACTGAAATATTCGGAATCGAAGGTATCACCCGTGCCGTGTAATCTGAAACCGGCCGAGTTGCACTTACCGATGCATTATAATTATATCCGTTGGCGGCATCTTCTAATTTTGAACCTTGTGTCATCTTCAACACGACAGGGGAATCTCCATTCATTCCATTCGCAAAAAGTTCTACTTGCAGCATACCCGGATCAAGTTCATTGAAATAAACCTGAACGTTGAACTGAAACTGGTTCTCAATAGTTTCGAACTTAGCTTCACCAAATTGTATTGAATTCCATTTTTGCTCAAGGGTATGCAGTTTGTCGCTTAATTGCTTTCCCAGTTCCCCTTTATTTGCTGCTCTGTCCAGGTATGCAGTTGCCGCAGGCAGATAATGTTGTTCTGTGTATTGCCTTACGGTTCTGTCTGCCGAGAACTGCGGTGTAAGCTGTGCCATACTTTCGCGCATTCGCGATATCCAGACGGTGGGGACGCCTTTTTCATTGCGGTTGTAAAATTCAGGAACCACCTGCTGTTCGAGTAAATTATATAATTGTTCGGCTTCTTTAGCATCCCAGGCAGGGTCGTCACCATGTTCATTTCCATCTCCCAAAGCCCAACCCACTTCGGGCGTATATGCTTCAGCCCACCAGCCATCAAGTTCCGAAAGATTAATACCCCCGTTTACAAGTACTTTCATTCCGCTTGTGCCACTGGCTTCCCAGGGCCGACGGGGTGTATTGATCCAAACATCAACACCTTGAACGAGATTTTCTGAGACACGCATGTCATAATCGGCTAAGAATATTACCGGAGGATGAACCCCATTTTTCCTTATAAACTGCATCCAATCCTTAATTAAATTCTGACCTTCCAGATCAGCCGGATGAGCTTTTCCAGCAATTATAAGTTGAACCGGAAACTTAGGATTTGTTAAAATCCGAAGCAGTCGTTGCGGATCATGCAATAATAAATTCGGGCGCTTGTAGGTAACAAAGCGTCTGGCAAAACCTAATGTTAAAACGTTGTGATCAAATGAATGAATTGCCCTTTCAACCGACTCTGACGAATGACCTGAGCCTAATAATTGCACTGTCACATATTCATTGGCAAATTTGATCAGTTCCTTGTTGGCATTGGTTCTCATCTCCCAAAGTTTTTCATCGGAAACGCTTCGGATATCCTCTTCCAGGGTTTTATTCATTCCCAGCCATCGGTCTTTACCACAAGCTTCCGTCCAGATTTCATCGGCTTCCCTGGAGTCCCATGTTGGCATATGAACGCCATTGGTTACATGACCTACAGGCACTTCGACTGTTGGCCAATTTGGGAATAGTGGTTCAAATATATGACGGCTGACTTTTCCATGTAGCCTGCTAACCCCGTTCACTGCTCCGCTTCCCCTCATTGCCAGATAGGCCATTTTAAAAGTCTCAGATTCGTTTTCAGAATCCCTACGACCCAGCGCCAACAATTGTTTTCGTGTAATGCCCAACTTCTGCTCCGCATAGTTGCCGAGGTATTGCTCAATAAGAGACGATGTGAAACTATCGAATCCCGCTGCTACTGCGGTATGTGTTGTAAAGAGATTGCCAGCCCTTGTAGTTGCAAGTGCAACATCAAAAGATTGCCCGGTGTCCTGCATAAAACAAAATGCGCGTTCCAATATTGCAAAGGCAGCATGCCCCTCATTCAGATGGCACACCTGGGGATCGATACCAAGGGCTTTCAGCAGACGCCAACCACCTATTCCAAGCACCAATTCCTGTTTAAGCCGGAGCTCTGATCCACCGCCATATAATTCGCTGGTTATTCCCCGATGAACAGGGTAATTTGCAGCATCATTACTATCCAACAGGTAAAGCATTATCCTGCCAACCTGAACCTGCCAGGTACGCAGCCATACAGAACAGCCTGGCAAGACAATCTCTATACGCAACCATTCTCCGTTCGCATGGCGTAAAGGTGTAACAGGCAATTGTCCTGGCGCATTATATGGGTAGAGTGCCTGCTGTGTCCCATTCAGGTCAATCTCCTGCCGGAAATAGCCTTGCTGATAGAGAAGACCGATACCAACAACCGGAATACCCAGATCGCTTGCTGTTTTAAGTTGATCGCCGGCTACATTACCAAGTCCACCGGAATAAATTGGAAGTGCTTCGTTCAACATGAATTCCATGCTGAAATAAGCTACACATGTCAGAGAAGAATGAGGATAGTTTTGTTGGAACCATGCAGAAGATTTGTTTGCAACATTTTTAAACTTTACCAAAGCATCAATCCTATTCCGAAATGCTGTCTCTTTCATCAGCGTTTGCAAACGATCGCGTGAAACTGTTTGCAAGACAACCATTGGGTTGTGTGTAAGATTCCACAGAACAGGATCAATCTCACGCCATATTTCATCAGCTGAATGATCCCACGACCATCTCATATCAAGTGCAAGTCCGGAAAGTGAATCAAATCCTGCAATATCATTTGGTGAATAACTATAGTACGACTTCATAAAGTTTGTTTTAACTTTTTTGTATTTCGGATTATTCCCATTATATACATTATAACAGTTTAACAGCCTAAATGTTAACACCACTACCTTAAGAAGTGTTCAACACACTTTTGAAATAGTTACATCATTCAACTTTTTTCAGTGTTATTTCAGCACTCTGCATTGCAATGTCTGAACCCGTACCCATGGCTATTCCAATATTTGCCTGGGCGGGGGCAGAAGCATCATTAAAGTGTAGAAGTTTAGACTTTAATTCATTTAGCATTTGGAATTTTCCTTATCAAAACTTTTGACTTTACCTTTTATAGGTTCCGGTTTGCTCCCCAAAAGCATTGAAAATATTTTCGTTTTTCAGAGGATATCATATATTACTGTCTTCTCTATTAGGTGTTTATAATCATTTTTGTTTTTGATTGTTATATCTTCAAAGTCTATTTGTAAGTCGTGTTTATGTCTCATTAATTCCTGCAAATTCTATTGATCCGGTACTTGCTTAAAAACATGCCAGCAAAATATTGCTACTTTAAACAAATCCATCGTACATTTGTATATTAGTTAGTTCTAAAACAGCAAATTTAATTGATTCCGTATATCGTAAATTCTTTCCCTGTTGATTATATAGTTGTATAGTAAATTATTAGCTATATAAAACGATCGAGTTTTAAAAGAAACGCAGCAATAAAAGTTACCTCGTTAGAATTTTTTCGGCTATAAAAATCAAACAGTATCCAAATGAAAAAGGATAACAATTCAAAAGCAAAAATCTTGCGACAAAAAGCGGTAGAAATACTAAATAAAAAGCTGCCAAACATGGTTTTACAATTATCTGATGACGAAGTGATAAAGCTCATTTACGAGTTGGAAGTTCACCAGATTGAATTGGAAATGCAAACAGAGGAACTGATGAGAGCAAAAGAGCAGGTTGCTGAGCTTGCCATTCAAAAATATGCAAGATTGTTCGACTTTGCACCTTTTGTTTACTTTACGCTTACAAAAGAAGGCGAAATTATGGAAGTTAACTTATTTGGCGGTGAATTTCTGGGAAACAGTCGCCCACTTCTGAAAAATATTCCATTTAGCATTTTTGTTTCCAAAGATACCCTACCAATCTACAATCGCTTTCTTGAAAAAGTATTTAAAAGCAACACCATAGAAAACTGTGAGTTAACGCTTTTAACAACCGGAAATTTACCAATGCATGTCCAGCTTACCGCTGTTGCCGCCAAAAATGCAACGTTTTGCCTTGTCACCTTATTCAACATCAGCAAATTTAGAGGAGATGACGTAAAAAACAAAAAACCTTCGGCTGAATTAGACTTTGCCAAAAACCAACTTGCTTTGCAAAATGAAGAGCTTGAAAAAAACAAATCAGAATTAATAATAGCCTTAGAAGAACTTTCTCTTCAAATCGAAGAGAAAAAACACACGGAAGAAACACTCAGGGAGACAAATGAATATCTCTCAAAATTAATCACCTATGCGAATTCCCCCATTATTGTCTGGAATCAGCAATTGGAAGTCACACGATTCAACAAATCTTTTGAAGCTATTACAGGAAGAAAAGAAAAAGATATGATTTGCAAATCTATTGAAATCCTCTTTCCACCACTATTGCGAGACCGCTATATGGAAATTATTAAAAAAAGTGTTGGAGAAAATCGGATGGAAATTGAAGAAATTAGTATTCTTCATAGAGATGGTTCTGTTAATACACTTCTATGGAATTCAGCTAGTATCATGTCCACAGATGGCAAAATACCTGTTGCGACAATCGCTCAAGGTCATGATATTACTAAACACTTACAGGCATTTGAAGAAATCAAAAAACTGAATGCATCTCTAAAAGATAAAGCTGAAGAGATGGAAAAACGAGCAGCAAAGTTGATCATTGCTAACAAAGAACTTGCGTTTCAAAACCAAGAGAAAATAAAACGTTCAGCAGAATTAATCCTTGCGAACATAGAACTTGTATCTCAAAGTGAAGAGAAAGAAAAACGAGCAGCAGAGTTGATCATTGCTAACAAAGAACTTGCGTTTCAAAACCAAGAAAAGGAAAAACGAGCTACAGAGTTAATCCTTGCTAAAGAGATGGCAGAAGAAAACAACCGCTTGAAATCGGCTTTTTTAGCAAATATGAGCCACGAAATTCGTACCCCTATGAATGGTATTTTGGGGTTTGCCGGACTACTTTTAGATCCTCATCTTACGGGCGATGAGCAGCAATCATATATCCATATCATTGAAAAAAGTGGGATCCGTATGCTTAATATTATCAACGATATTGTTAGTATTTCAAAAGTTGAATCGGGGCAAACCGAAATCTGCATAACCGAAACGGATATAAACGAGAAGATCGAATACATATCTACTTTCTTTAAGCCTGAGGTTGAAGGCAAAGGCATGAATATTTTCTTTAAAACACCCTTATCAGGGAAAGAGGCAATTATAAAGACTGACAAAGAAAAGATCTATGCCATTCTGAGTAATCTTGTTAAAAATGCCATCAAATTTACCAATACAGGAACCATAGAGTTGGGTTATGAAAGAAAAGAAAATTACCTCGAGTTTTATGTGAAAGATACCGGCATAGGTGTTAGTCAGGTACAAAAAGAATTTATTTTTGAAAGATTCCGGCAAGGGAGTGAATCACTTACACGAAATTACGAAGGAGCGGGATTGGGATTATCCATTTCTAAAGCTTATGTGGAAATGCTTGGCGGAAAAATATGGGTGGACAGCGAGGTTGGAAAAGGCTCAATATTCTATTTTACCATTCCATACAATTATGAACCAGAAGAAAAAGATTTGCTTGAAAATGTTATATCAGTTGAAGATTCATATAATCAAATAGATCCCGAAGTTTCAGGACTTAAAATTTTAATTGCCGAAGACGAAGAAACATCTGAAATACTGATTAAAAAATTGGTCGAACGTTGCGGAAAAGAGGTGTTAATCGCTAGAACAGGAGTTGAAGCCGTAGAAATCTGCCGAAATAATCCGGACCTCGATTTATTGCTGATGGATATTAAAATGCCTTATATGGATGGATATGAAGCAACCAGGCAAATCCGGCAATTCAACAAAGTAGTCATCATTTTTGCCCAAACTGCATTTGCATTATCTGGTGACAGGGAATATGCAATTGAAGCCGGTTGTAATGATTATATTTCAAAACCATACGGTCAATATTTATTGTTTACATTAATGAAAAAATATTTTTCTAATATAAGAAGATAGTGGCAAAAAAAGATATGAATGAATCAGCAGTATATCATTTATATAGGGATGTTGCATGAAGCTGTTTAGAACTTTTATAACCAATAATATGGTGTTGGATTACCAGAAAAAAACATCGATTATGTCATTAATAGTTATAAGGAATTTTGCAATGAAAAGAAGTTGCTGAAGAAATGGAAATTTTGTAGTCTGAACTTGTATTTTGATGTAGCTCGCCCATTCAGGCGGGTTTTCTTATTTTCCTCATTTCTTTTTCTGAGATAATACTTTTAACTTAAATTCCGGTGCAAAGGTATTGATTACCAGCCGGAAAAGTCAAGGGCTGTCTGGTGGCACGGTTATTGGATTTGGTGTTTCACATCACGGCACTTCGCGCTCGGTTTCTTTCCCATATGTTTCTTCTTCCTCTTGTTGAAACTGACATTTGCCCTTGACAAAAATCCACCTGACTTAATGTTCACTGGTTCAGATTATAGCGAGCCAGAGTCCAATATGAAACCATAGGGCAGCGGTAATAACGAATGAGTCAATACAAAAATGATCTAAGGATGATCGCCGTTAAGTTTTCATCCAGTTGTTACAAATGCAAAACAAAGCTATTGCATGGTTCCAAAATCTTTTATTGGCCTTCAAAAAGGGAAGTTTTCTCTACCAAATATGGTGAGGGTCCATACCGGCAGTATTTTTCAAGTGCGCTTATTAGGATGTCTATAATGGATGCGGCAATCCTTACTCATGCTGATTAAAGAAGGGGAGGAGTTCCCTTATTTAACGGACTAAAAAAAATAACACGCACACTTTAACCGTTCCCGATTCGCTCCCCAAATCCATGTTTTGTATGATTTTTATTTTGCGGTGTTACAATCTCTTAAAACGACTAAACGCAGTTTTTATAAATTTCCTAAATCACAGTTGAGAAAAAGTCCAAATTTGTCTATTGATGCAGATTATAACTTTTGGTGCATCACCTTAAGGTTCCTTTTTTATGGTTTTTTTTACAATAAAAGGTTCTTCAAATATGGTTGAAACTGACATTGGTCATTGAAAAAAAACGCACTACTTAAGTCAAATTTGCCTAATTTAAATTGTGATTGTGCAGTAAATTCTAATGTAAAACTACATACCAGCTTGAAATACATGAATGAAATATCAATCAGTTTTTTGGAATATGAACGTTTAAAGGATACTATTCTGTATCAAAGGATCCATACCTGGATAACAATACAATTTTAGCACTTCACAGATTATTTGAGCTTACAGATGTGCTTAATGATCATTGATCTAAGATGTAAACCAAGAAAAATTCAAACTAGTCAAACATTTGAATAATCATAATAGAAGCATGACACTATTCCTTTTAATAGATGCAGAAATTGCATTATATACTAAATTGTAAAGTGATTTTGTCTCATGCTCACGAAAAAGAAAAAAATGTTTTACAACAGAAAAAATGTATATGATTTGTTGTAAAGATAATCTATAAAAATCTTATTTTTATAACCTAATTAAATGTAATTGGAAGTAATTTACTTATAAATCATTAAAATATCTTTGATAAGCTGTTTTTGTATTTAATATGTAATATCGTTGTCTTTAGTAAAAGCAAATTTATAGGTTTATTGAATATTAAGGGAAACATTTCTTAAAACACAATTGCAATCAGAAATCAACTGACCAATAAAATATATAACCAAATTATTATTAAAACAGTAGAGACCAGATGACCACATAGAAATCGGGGGAAATCCGAAAAGCAAATTATTAGGAACTTAAATTCAATTGATATGAAAAAAATTTTAATTCAGCAAAATTCATTGTTATTATTGACCAGTCTAATTTTTTCGCTTCTCTTTGTAAGGTGCGAGAAAGTTTCAGATTCCAATTCATCCTCAGATGGGAATGTAGCCTATTCATACTGGGTTGGTGAAATTCCAAACTCCTATTACTTATTTAATATCATGGGTGAAAAAGGCCTTAAAATAACAGGTAAGCCATTCATGGTATTAAAATACAATAGGGTTTCATTACTTATTTTAGATTGCGAAATGGGCCTGAGTGAAGTAACACAGACAGGAATAGCAACTCCAAGTGGGTTGAATGTTCCACCAGAGCCAACACTTGATTTCAGCAGCATAGATTACAAAGACAAATTAGGATTAAAATCTCCAGTAGATCTTCTGGTAACATGGAGTTCAACATATTATGCAACAAAAGACACTGTATTAAACGGATTTCAGAGTTTTACTTTTCGAACAAAAGGTGGTGGACCCGGTGTCAAATATGATGAGGAATGGAAATTTACTTATAATAACGTTACACTGATCGGTGGCATGAAAAATATCGATTTGCAATATTATTTCGGCGGTGAATCAGACAATAATGCATTCAATTTATTGAAGAAGTAGAAATAACGAATTACGACAAATCTTTTACTTGGGCGATGTACATTTTTAAAACTCATTTACGGTTAAATAAGGCTAACCACCCATGGTTATTTAATTAGAAAAATGTGGAGACCAGATATCACAATAAAAACGGGGCGATACCGAAAAGCCTTATGAGTAGGAGACTAAACACAAAAACAAATGAAAAAAATATTACTAATTAGCATTCTGTTTTTATTTTCATTAATTCTTAATGCACAAACTGTTTTAGTAGTTGCATCAGAACCAGATGCAAAAATTACTGTTGATGGACAGAATTTAGGTACTGGTACGCTTAAAGTTAAAGTGCCAAAGGATGCATGTATTAATGTTAAGATTCAAAAAGTTGGCTTTTTAAAATACGAACAAATATATTGTAATAAAAAAGGAGGATCTACTCCACCTAAAAAACAATATTTTGAGATGAGTAAAGATGATGCTGAGGAGGCTTCAATAAAAACTGACCAGGCAAATGTTGATTTTTCTCTTGAGGTAAAATCCACATATGATCCAACTGAAGCATGGAAATTGACGAGTCAAATTGTTACTGACTATTTTGATGCAATTGAGGTTGCAGATAAAGAAACCTCATATTTAAGAACAGCCTGGAGCGTTCAGGTTTTTCAGCAAAATACAATCAGAACAAGATTGATAATCAAATTAGGAAATTCCAATCCACTTACTTTTAAAATAAAGTTGGTGAGTGAATCATCAGGTGTTTCTGGAACAAGTGTAAAAGCTGATGAGCAGTTTCGAGATTGGGATAGGATATTAAGAAAATATAAAAATATTATTAGTGATTTTTCAACACGATTAGGGAATAAATAAATCGATTTCGCGGTATAGATAGTTAAAGTTAATTTAGCATCGAAAAATGCAACAGTAGTACATTAACGACCATCAAAGCGGTGAATATTCTGTATCAAATACGGCAATCACTATATCGTTAGTTACTTTCATGTGCTGATTATGAAGACTTCTATAACAGATTAGGTAATCCTTATGCATACTGATAAAAAGAAGGGGAGAGGTTTCCCTTCTTTTTACCGGACAAATTAAAAAATAATAACAAACGCACTTTAACTGTTTATGATTCACTCCCCAAAAGCCTTGAAAACATTTTGATTTTTCAGGGTATTCTATTTCTTATCGCGATCCAATCCCTGATTTCTAATTCTTTCGGCTTATTTAGTAGTCGCTGCTCTTTTACTCATTATATCTTTCACACTTAAATTTAAGGCCAGTTTAGAAAATCCCAAGGCCTTCTTTGATACAGATAGCAATATTTGGTACATAACCTTATCGGAATATGAATACCTCATAATTAATATCTTAATAATCATCGGACAAAATCTGAACAAGAATTCAACAAAGAAAATTTAACTTTTCAGCCTTGTCAGCGGAGTCTGCTCTCCATTTTGATAATCACGGGCCAGACTTTGAACCGTGTTTCCTGAAATTAGATTGTTAATCGAATCTCTTATTGGAGCATATTGGCCATGAAGCGGACAAGGATTATTTTCGTCGCAGTGCTTTAATCCAAATCCACATCCCGCATATGTTTTTTCCCCTTCAATGGTCTGAATAACTGTTTTTATTGGAAGATCTGGTTTATGCTCATCGAAATAAAAACCCCCTCCCTTCCCTTTATTCGAAAATAAAAACCCTTGTTTAACAAGCCGCTGCATAATCTTGCCTGTATAATGCAAAGGAGCATCAATTTCATTGGCAATCTCAATGATCCCAGGCTTTGTTCCTTTCATATTCTGAACCTGTACATATATCAGCCCACGCAGGGCATATTCTGTCTCTTTATTAAACACGGCTTTCTTCCTTCCTTTTAATGACCGTACAAAGTTAATGAAATAAAAGAATAAAATAATAAAAGACCTTTTTGTCTTTTAATAAATAATTTCTTATTATTGCACTTTATTTAATCGACAAAAAATGAATACAGACACAATTAGCAGTACAACCCCAATAGGCGATATTGTCGCCAATGACTTCCGCACCGCTTCCGTTTTTAAAAACAACAACATCGATTTCTGCTGTGGGGGCAAGAAATCGCTGGCAGAAGCCTGTCTCGAAAGAGGGGTCAATCAGGATAAAGTAGAACTTGAATTAAAAGAATTAGCCGCTATTCCTCCCAATGCCGGACAGGATTACAGATCATGGAAACCCGATTTCCTTTGCGATTACATTGTCAATACCCATCACCGCTATGTATTTAAAACCTTGCCGGAATTGGTTCAATATACACGAAAAATTGCGGATGTTCATGGATCACATCACCCTGAACTTATTGAAGTTGCCGCTCTTTTCGCTCAAATTAACATTGAATTGCTTCAGCACTTAAAAAAGGAAGAAGAGGTTTTATTCCCGGCAATTAAAAGTGTACTTGCAAATAACGATCCCGAATCGAAAAAATTAATTGTCTCTGAAATTGTCCGAATGGCAGGAGAACATGAGTTTGCGGGCGGTGCAATGGACGCTATCAACAACCTGACACATCATTATTCCTTGCCGGAAGACAGTTGCAGTACCTACCAGGTAACCTTTAAACTCCTCGAACAATTCGAAGATGATTTACACATCCACGTTCATCTCGAAAACAACATCCTCTATCCTGCAGCTTTAAAACTTGCCAATTAAAAATTAGAAATATGAGTAGCGCTACACAAAATCTGGAAGACGATCATGTCTATATCTTACAGTTGATTGATGCAATGGAGGCCATGACTAGATCATCGGAGCCTGATATCTCCGACCTGGAAGATGCGGTTGATTTAATTAAAAGCTATGCCGATGGTCTGCACCATGCCAAAGAGGAAACCTTACTCTTCCCGCTGATGGCAGACCATGGATTTTCGACGCAGCAAGGCCCCGTTGCGATGATGCTGCATGAGCATACACAAGGAAGAGCCTTTGTGAAAGAGATGTCAGAGAATATTGAGTTATTTAAAAACAGGGATTTATCCGCACTCGCTTTTATATACAGCAATATGCTCGGATACGGCGAATTGCTCCGAAATCATATCGCAAAAGAGAACAATGTTCTGTTCAGAATGGCAGATCAGGCACTTCCGAAGGACGATCAGGAATCATTATACAAACAATTCCAGGAAGTGGAGAACAAATGCCTCCCAAATCATCAGAAAAAAGATTTTATCGCGAGAATTGAAAGGCTTACACAATTCTATCATTCATCATAGTATTTCAAATTAACACAAATTATTAATCAACAACTATTTAATAAATGAACACAAAAAAACTCTGGATTAGTTTTATTCTGGTAATGACTATTTCATTTGCCGTTCTGATCTACTATGGACGGGAGATCTATCGTCAGGCACCCCCGATTCCCGACAAGGTAATGACTGCTGACGGAACAGTTCTTTTTACAGGTCAGGATATTAAAGATGGTCAGAATGTCTGGCAATCGATGGGCGGCCAAGAGATCGGAACCGTATGGGGCCATGGCGCTTATCAGGCACCCGACTGGAGCGCCGACTGGCTTCATAAAGAGGCGATGTTTATGCTTAACAAGTATGCAATGGCCTCCGATAGTCTCACTTACGATAAAGTGAACGGCGAACGACAAGCCTCTCTAAAGATCCATTTGCAGAAAGATCTACGGGTAAACAGTTACCAGGCAGAAACTAAAACACTGATTGTTTCTAAATTAAGAGCCGAAGCTATTGCAGACAACACCAAGTTTTATAGTGGATTATTTACCAATGATCCCGCAATGGCAAGTCTGCGCGAAGCATATGCGATTCCCGAAAATTCGCTGAAAGATCCGGAACGTGTCAGGCAACTAAACGCATTTTTCTTTTGGATTTCATGGGCATGCGTAACGCAGCGACCCGATGAAGCCATTACCTATACCAATAACTGGCCTGCTGAAGAACTCGTTGGCAATCGTCCGACTGGTGAACTGTTACTATGGACCGGTTTCAGCGTAATGATGCTGTTGGCAGGAATTGGTTTGATGGTGTGGTACTATGCCAGGAAAAGAGATGAAAAGGATGATGAATTTCCAATTAAACATCCTCTGTTAATGGCCACACAATCGGCATCGCAAAAGGCAACGTTGAAATATTTCTGGATTGTTACCTTATTACTATTGGTACAGGTAGTTATGGGAGTGATCACGGCGCATTATGGTGTTGAAGGACACGCTTTTTATGGTATTCCGTTAGGCGACTGGCTCCCTTACTCTATTTCACGCACATGGCACGTCCAAATTGCGATCTTCTGGATCGCTACTTCATGGCTTGCAACGGGTTTATATTACGCTCCCGCTATTTCTGGACACGAACCTAAGTTTCAACGGTTAGGTGTTAATTTCTTATTCATTGCATTGCTTGTAATTGTTCTTGGATCGTTAGCCGGTCAGTGGATGGGTGTTATGCAGAAACTTGGCTTTGTTCAAAACTTCTGGTTTGGACATCAGGGATATGAGTATGTTGACCTTGGTCGTTTCTGGCAGATATTCCTTTTCGTTGGATTGATCATCTGGTTGTTATTAATGGGTCGCGCTATCTGGCCAGCCTTGAAACAAAAGTCAGATAATCGCAATCTGTTGGCAATGTTCCTTATATCTACAATTGCTATCGCGGCATTCTATGGAGCAGGCCTTGCATGGGGAAGACAAACAAACCTTGCAGTCGCAGAATACTGGCGATGGTGGGTCGTACATCTTTGGGTTGAAGGATTCTTCGAGGTATTTGCAGCTGTTATTACCGCCTTTTTGTTTGTCCGGCTTAATATCGTCAAAGCAGCTACCGCAACTTCCGCAGTTCTTTTCTCTACTGTCGTCTTTCTTGCCGGTGGTATATTGGGAACTTTCCATCATCTCTACTTTACAGGAACCCCTACAGCGGTTATGGCATTGGGAGCAACATTCAGTGCGCTTGAAGTAGTACCTCTGGTGCTTATGGGATTTGAAGCATACGACAACCTGAAAATAACGAAGATGGCAGAGTGGACCAAAGCCTATAAATGGCCTATTTACTGCTTTATTGCCGTTGCTTTCTGGAACCTTGTGGGAGCCGGGATATTCGGATTCCTGATCAATCCACCGGTTGCTCTTTATTATATGCAAGGTTTAAATACCACTGCTGTACACGGTCATACTGCATTGTTTGGAGTTTATGGTATGCTCGGAATCGGCTTGATGTTGTTCGTTTTGCGCGACATGGACAAAACAGTTGTCTGGAAAGATCGTTATATTAAATTTGCATTCTGGTCTATCAACATCGGCCTTGCAACAATGGTGTTATTCAGTGTTCTTCCGATCGGGTTGGCACAAACAGTAGCCAGTGTGAAAGAAGGATTGTGGTATGCCCGTTCAGCAGAGTTCCTTCATCAGCCATATATGCTGACATTGAAATGGATGCGCGTGTTCGGTGACACCCTTTTTGCTGCCGGAACACTATCCCTTGTATGGTTTATCTTCGGACTCAAATTTGGATGGAGTCATGAGAAAGAGGGAGAGAAAAATTGAGAGGGAGAGAATAGGAGAAAAAGTGAAGGGGAGGAAATCAGAATGAAAGAATGAGACAACCTTCCAATTAGACAATTGACTTCGTCTAACTTCGTTTCTGCAATTTTAAATTTTGAAAATGGCTCAATTATTATAACAATGTGCTTGCCCTGAAGGGCCAAAATATCAATAACCCCGGGTAAGCGACCATTGGGAGCGCAACCCGGGGTATTAAATGCAACAAAAATAAGAGGCGCATCTGCAAATGCCAATAGAAATGGAACTGTTCTATGCGCCGCATATTGAAATTTCAGAGTAACGCAATAAATGAACAGGAAAAAGCTTGTCACCACATTTCGGACGTTCCATAAATGGCCGGGAATTATAATTGCTGTTTTTGCAATTCACTTCGCATTTTCGGGTATTATCATGAATCACCGAAGTTTGTTTTCGGGCGTTGATGTTTCGCGGAAATGGATGCCGCGGTCATACGAATACAAGAACTGGGACCAGGCAGCTGTACGCGGAGGCTTTAGCATTGGCAAAGACTCATTGCTCTTCTTTGGAAATATTGGTACCTGGATCAAAACAAATCAAAGCTATATCGATTATAACCAGGGATTCCCAGAAGGCATTGACAACAGGAAAATCAATCAGCTGATCAGGTTCAAAGAAAAATTAGTTGCTGCCACGCAATTTGGATTATTCCAACGTGGTACTACAGACAAAGCATGGCAGTCAATACCAGCTTTAGCAAGCGAACAACGACTCGTTGACTTGTTTATCAGAAAGGATACGCTGATGATTCTCAGCCGTAATTTTCTGACAAAGACAACCGATTTAAATCAATTCAAGACTTTCACATTACCGGCACCCGAAGGATATACCCGGAGTGCTGGTCTGTTTAATACACTCTGGGAACTGCATAGCGGTGAGTTATTTGGAACGTTTGGAAAATTACTCGTCGATTTGCTGGGATTTGTAACGATATTACTCGCATTTACGGGATTGTTTCATTTCTTTTTGCCCAATCTAATAAGGCGAAAGAAAAGAATCTCAGGATCATCCGGTAAACTCCCGTCTACTTTCAGGCTGAATCTTCGCTGGCACAATGTTGTGGGTTACATCTTTGCCGTGTTTTTGATTATCAATACAACAGCAGGTATCTTTTTACGTCCGCCATTACTTATTCCGATCGTCAATTCACGAGTCGGCATTATACTAGGAACACATCTCGACAACAACAATGCCTGGAACGATAAGCTTCGTAAAGGAACCTGGAACGAAAAGTCAGGGATTTATATCTTCTCAACTTCTGACGGGTTTTATGCTGCCGACGAAACGCTTACCCGGCCAATGATCAGGTTCTATTCACAACCTCCGGTCAGCCTCATGGGATGCAACGTTCTCGAGCCGGTTGACTCCACAAAATACCTGGTTGGTTCGTTTTCGGGAATGTATACCTGGAATGCCGTGAATGGCGAAGTTTCCGATTTCTTCACAGGAAAAGGTTACCAGGCTCATGTCGGGATGTCAAGACCCGTATCTGACAACATGGTGGCTGGTTACATACATGATAATAAAAACAGTCAATGGGTATTCGACTACAACAACGGAATCGAGGCGATCAGCAACGCGACAACATGGGAGATGCCCGCTGAAGTCATAGCCAAATCACCCATTTCGCTTTGGAATCTCGCACTTGAAATACATACCGGGAGAATCCTTGAGCAATTTATCGGGATGTTTTACCTGTTGTATATTCCCGTTGCCGGGATTTGTGTGCTGATGGTTTTAATCAGTGGTTTTCTGGTATGGCTTTTTGCACATCGAAAAAGTAAACGACAAGGAATATCTTAATTTTACACGCATGTATTCTTATTCTGGCAAAGGTCCGCAATACGGATTTTCGCTGGCGCATTTCGATACGCAAACCGGTAAACTGAGCACTCCGGTGTTCATTCAGGAAGCAGTTGCTCCGGCCTATTTTGTGCTTCGACCCGACGGCAAACGATTGTATACCTGTAACTCAGCTCCAGGAAGCGGTCTGAGCGCTTATGCCATCGATCCTTCGACTGCCCGGCTTACTTTCCTGAATGAGAAACCCAGTGGTGGTGGCGATCCAAGTTATTGCAGTTTGGATGCAACCGGTAAATTTGTTATGGTAGCCAATTACGATGGGAAAAGTATTTCGGTATATGCTGTTTTGCCCGATGGAAGCCTGGGTGAGCGCACTGCCTTTGTTGAACACACAGGCACCAGTGTGAATCCAACCCGGCAAACACAACCCCGTCCGCATTGCATTTGTGTCGATCCATCGAACCGCTTTGTGTTGGTTCCCGATTTGGGTGTTGACAAGCTGTATGTGTACCGGTTCGATTCGAAAACTGGCACTTTGCAGCCAAACGACCCGGCTTTTGCATCGGTGTTACCCGGTTCGGGCCCCCGCCATGTGACGTTTCATCCCAATGACCGGTTTGCTTACCTGATTAACGAAATGGGAAGTACAATCATCCGCTTTGAATGGGATAGTAAAAAGGGAGTGTTAACGCAATTCGAAACCATTTCAGCACTACCGAAAGATTTTAAAGGAACAAGTTCCTGTGCCGAAATTCTTGTGCATCCCAGTGGAAAATTTGTGTATGCTACTAATCGCGGTCACAATAGCGTCGCCGTATTTTCTGTTGAGGAAAAAACAGGTCGCTTAAGTTTGATTCAGCACATTTCAACCCAGGGAAAAACACCGCGCAATTGCGAACTTGATCCTACAGGACACTGGTTGTTGGTGACCAATCAGGATAGTAACAATGCCGTTATTTTTGCGATTGATCAGAAGACGGGAAAATTGACACAAAATGGAGATCCGGTTTATGTTTTGTCTCCCTTCTGCGAAAGGTTTTTAACAAAGAAATAATTTCCTGAAAGTTTAAAATTAAAGACGTTCATTACCGATTTATATATCATGAAAATATATTCATCAAGTAACCTGAAAAAGAAATATGATTCACTCTGTAGCTGAAGAAAGCAGATACTTACAAATGACTTACAGCAAATGGGGAATGAAACTTCCAGTTGTTTTATTCGGATAGTTGTATAATATTTGTAGGGAATATATGTCCGGGATGAGACGGGCAATATGTCGACTTGCTTCCTATTTTGGTATATCTCCTTTCAAAAAAATACAATATTCAGTTTGTAATAGATTCTTTTATTTATAGTCAAGACAATTAAACCATAAAAAATGATAAACATGCAAAAAAGCCGATTCTCAGTTTTCGTAATGTTATTTGTAATTCTGATGACGCATCATTCTTTATTTTCTCAGGAAGTAAAGAATGATGTTTTGTATAAGATTGTTAGTCCTTCAGGATTGGTGATCGACAATTTAAATTCAGCGGAAGATGCTGGCCATATTTATCTGGCCAAAGATAATCCGAAGAGTAAAGGTCAATACTGGAGGTTTATGACGGTCAGGGATCGCTACGCAATATATTGCCCTTTCAACATAAAAGGAATGGACGTAGTCGAAGGTCAGGGTGATAAGTTTCCGGTAAATCTGTGGGGGTACAGTCGTGGTAACAGAAACCAACATTGGATTTTGAAACAATTGCCCGACGGTAGTTATTCCATTTCACATGCCAATTCAGGAATGTTCTTAGCCACCAGTGATGGTGAAAAGAAAGGTTCTATGATCTATATTTCGTCAAAAGATATGGGCGGGTGGCGTTTGGAAGCCACAACGATGAAATTGCCTCCTGAAGGTTTTATCGGAAAACAATGATTGGGAAAATGAGCGGATTTTTGCTGTGAACAAGGAAGAAGGGCACAATACATCTATTCCATATCCCAACGTTTCAAGCTTAAAATCGGATAAATATTTTGAATATCCATGGGAAACACCAACTTCTAAATTTTTTCAGTCGCTTAACGGCAATTGGAAATTTCATTGGGTGAAACAACCTTCTGAAAGGCCAGTTGATTTCTACAAAACGAGTTATGATGTTTCTTCGTGGAAAGAGCTGCCAGTGCCCTCAAGCTGGGAAATGTACGGATATGGTACTCCAATTTATACCAATATTACTTATCCGTTTTTAAATAAACCATCGCTTATTCTTCCTCAGAAAGGATATACCAACGAAAAAGAAACGGATCCCGTTGGCTCATATCGCCGAAATTTTACTATTCCGGAGAATTGGGATGGAAAAGAAGTTTTTCTTCATTTCGACGGAGTTTACAGTGGAATTTCTGTTTGGGTGAATGGGAAAAAAGTTGGTTATAGCCAAGGCGCAAACAACGATGCTGAATTTAATATTTCAGCCTTTGTAAAAAAAGGTGAAAATGTTCTTGCTGCTGAAGTATATCGCTGGACAGACGGAAGTTATATTGAAGATCAGGACATGTTCCGTTTAAGTGGTATTCACAGGGATGTTTATTTATTTGCAACTCCAAAAACGCAGGTTCGGAATTATCATTTGCAGTCAGTATTTAAAAATGACGACTATCAGTCGTGTGTTTTCAAAGTTGATGCCTCAGTGAGAAATTTGGACGATAAGGGAACCTCCGGAAGTACTTTAGATGTTACGCTGCTTGATCCTTCAGGCAAAATAGTAGCAAATTTGACTCAAAAGCTTGATCGTCTGGATAAGAGTGAGGAAAAGGTTTATCCGATGCAGACGAAGGTTGAAAACCCAATGCTGTGGTCGGCTGAGAAACCAAATTTATATTCGGTCATTTTGTCATTGAAGAACGAAAAGGGAGAAGAAACTGAAGCCATGTCGTCGAAGTTTGGATTCCGCAACATCGAAATCAAAAATAAACGGATTTACATTAATAACGAACAGGTATTCTTTAAAGGAACAAATCGTCACGATATTGATCCGCAGACTGGAAAAGCAGTACCCCTTGCCACAATGCTAAAAGACGTGTTGATGATGAAACAGCATAATATCAACATGGTAAGAACCAGCCATTATCCGAACAGCTCGAAAATGTATGCCATGTACGACTATTTTGGATTGTACATCGTTGATGAAGCTGATTTGGAATGTCATGGTAACTCAAGTATTAGTGACCGAACAAGTTGGGAACCTGCTTTTGTTGACCGTATTACCCGTGTTGTAAAGAGAGATATGAATCATCCTTCTGTTGTAATCTGGTCGTTAGGAAACGAGAGTGGTGCAGGCAGGAATTTTGAAGCCATGTACAAAAAAGCCAAAGAATTGGATCCCACTCGCCCGATACATTATGAAGGAAAAAATGAAGTTGCCGATATCGATTCTCACATGTATCCTACCCTCTCCAATATGGCAAGCTTCGACCAAAAAGATACAGACAAACCCTATTTCTTATGCGAATACGCTCACTCGATGGGAAATGCACCCGGAAATATGGCTGAATACTGGGATTATATTGAAAACAAATCGCAGCGCATGATTGGTGGCTGTGTTTGGGATTGGGTAGATCAGGGAATTAATAAGCTTGGAGAACCCAAAGATCATTACTACTATGGTGGCGATTTCGGTGATGTTCCAAATGATGAAGACTTCTGTTGTAATGGATTAACGACTCCAGACCGCCGTGAAACAGCAAAATTAAAAGAAGCGAAGAAGATTTATCAATACATCAAGTTCAAATACATGGCTTTGGCTTCAGGCAAAATTGAGATTACCAATCGTTATGATTTTACTAACCTGAATGAATTCACTTTTAAATGGGTAATTCTGAAAAATGGTGTTAATGTTGAATCAGGAGTTTTGGATAATTTTGATCTTGCTCCAAACAAGAATTTAATTGTTACCGTTCCTTATCAAACCAAAATTGATCTGAAGAGCGAATATTTCCTTAATATCTATGCTGATCTGAAGTCAGATACCCGTTGGGAAAAGGCAGGATTTGAAGTAGCTTCAGAGCAATTCGCATTAAATACACGTCCTGATATCGAAACGGTTGATCTTGCAAAATTAAGCTCAATAAATGCTCAGCAACAGGGCAATGACTTAACAATCAGTGGATCTGGATTTAATTCGGTATTCAATACTAAAACAGGTATTTTTACTTCGTTGCAGTATAATGGGAATGAGATGATTAACAATGGAAATGGGTTAAACCTGGTTTGGTACAGAAGTATAAGCAACGATAAGTTTACTGATCAAAGCTATTACGAATCAACAACAGATGAACCACTGTTAACATGGCGAGCCGACAAAGATGGCAAGACTGTTACAATCCTTGTAAACGGTGAAACTAGTATCCAGGCAAAACAGGCTGTTCGTATTTCGTATACCGTGAAATACGTTGTTTTTGCCAATGGTACCATTGATGTAAATGCCAGTTTCACCAAACCAGAAAATGGATCCATTGTACGCCGTTTAGGTTTGCAAATGCAGATGCCTAAAGGTTTTGAGAATATTGAGTGGTATGGAAACGGCCCACATGAAAATTACATCGACCGTATTCATTCGGCCTATGTTGGCCTTTACCAAACAACTGTTACTGGCATGGAATCTGAACACTATGTTCGGGCACAGAGTATGGGTAACCGCGAAGGCATCAGATGGGCAACCATTTCGAACGACCAACACGTTGGATTAAAAATCACCTCAAAAGATCATCTTAGTTTTAGTGCATTGCATTTTACTGATCAGGATTTGTGGGGTGCAAAACACGACTTTGCGCTGGATGGAATACGGAAACCAGAAGTTTATTTGAATCTCGACTGTATTCAACAAGGTTTGGGTAATGCTTCTTGCGGTCCAAGACCATTGATGGAGTATATGATTCCGGTAAATGATCCGCTTAGCTATTCATTCCGTATTGAGCCTTTAAAATAATTGAGCCATTCATTTCAGAATTTTCAATCGTTATAAATATTGATAATTGATTTGTTTTGAAAACGACTACTTTAAGCAGTTTGATTTATTTGTTAAATAAATCTGCTTTTTTGATATTTTTTTATTAAAAACTTACACCGGCCTGGATCGTCAATTGATTCGGGTCGGTATTTAACACAATACCATGAAACGAAAATCTTTTTTGACTTTATCATTGGCCGCTTCTTTTTTCTTTTTTCTGACTGGTTTTTCTCCTGAACTAAATACGCTTTCGAAGTCGGAAAACGCAAGCTCAAAATCTTTACCCCGAAGCACTCCTGAAGCTGAAAATGTAAATGCCGCAGGAATCAGCAATTATTTGAAAGCAGTTAAAGTAAGTGGTCAGGATTTACACAGTCTGATGATTCTGCGCCACGGTAAAGTGGTCTTTGAAACTTGGTTGGGCGATAATGCCGCTGATAAGAACCATATTATGAATTCGGTAAGTAAAACATTTACCGCTACAGCAGTTGGTTTTGCTGTTAGCGAAAATAGGTTGAAAGTAACCGATAAGGTGATTTCTTTCTTTCCGGATATACTACCCAAAGAAATAAGTCCTTACCTGAAAGAACTGGAGGTGCGTCATCTGCTAACCATGTCGGTTGGTCAAAATGTGGCTCTTGTGAATAAAGTCAGAGATATAAATGGTGCCGACTGGATGCGGGAAATACTGGCAACACCTTTCGAATCGAAACCGGGAACAGTATTCGATTACAACAGTTTGGCCACGTATATGCTTTCGGCCATTGTGCAGAAAGTAATAGGCCAAAAAGTGATCGATTACCTTACTCCACGCCTGTTTGAGCCGCTTGGAATCGATGGTATAACCTGGGAAGAAAGTCCGCAGGGCATCAACCTGGGTGGTTGGGGATTGTATGTCAAAACAGAAGATATGGCCAAGCTGGGGCAGTTCATCCTTCAAAAGGGAAAATGGAATGGCAAACAACTGATTGCCAAATCGTGGATTGATGAAATGACTTCCTATAAAATTGCATCGTTGCCTTCAGGAGCTAAAAAGGATGACCTGAAAATGAAACCGGAAGACAGCGACTGGTTGCAGGGGTATGGCTATAAAATGTGGATGTGCCGCCATAATGGTGTTCGTGCTGACGGGGCTGGTGGACAATATATTATTCTTTTGCCTGAAAAAGATGCTGTGATTGTTACAACAGCGCAGATCAACGATATGCAGGCCGAACTTAATCTGATCTGGGATTATTTGCTCCCTGCATTAAAATAGTCGAATTAGTGTTCATAAAGATTAATCATTGACTAAAGATTAATCGAATCGAAAAAAGATGTCATATTACAGCGCCTTTTACTTGATGTTCGCTGCTTTTGCCATCAAAGTTCAACCTGATTAAACAAAAAATATGAAAATTTGGAAAAAAAGGTGTCAGACGGTGGTCATTTTTCTTTTATTAATTTCCGCCCCTACTACAGAATTATTCGCTCAGGATAATAACCCATCGCTTCCAGTTCCATTACCGGGAAAAGGCTTGTCACAGTTCGATTTCTTTTATGCCGGGGAATCGAAAGAGCAAAATATGTATATCGTGAAAAACGGTCGCATTGCTTGGGAATACAAAGGGCCAAAAGATCAGGGTGAGATCAGTGACGCTGTATTGACGACCAACGGCAATATTTTGTTTGCCCATCAACGAGGTATTACCCTTATCACTCCTGAAAAAAAAGTACTTTGGAACTATGAGGCGCCCAAAGGATGCGAAATACATACCGCTCAACCCATCGGTAAAAAATATGTAATGTTTATCCAAAATGGCGATTCCGGGCGAGTATTTATAGTAAATATTAAAAAAAACGAAACGGTAAAGAGCTTTACTATTCCTGTAAAAATGCCTCCAAGTGTACATGGTCAATTCCGACATGCAAGGCTTACCGCAAAGGGTACTTTATTGGTAGCTCATATGGATTTGGGCAAAATAAGCGAATATGATATCAATGGAAAAGAGCTTTTTACGATAAGTGCACCGGGAGTATGGGGAGTTGAACCACTCAAAAATGGCAACATGCTGTCTTGCTGCAGATCACAAATCATTGAAGTCACCAGCAATGGTGAAATGGTTTGGAATTTTCAATTTAAAGACATACCGGAGTACAATTTTGATAGTCCACAAGTTGCAATACGCCGCCCTAATGGGAATACGATAGCTGGAAACTGGTTTAATCAATGGAGTGGTAGCGGTAAAGTTGACCCCAATAATCTTCCAATTCAGGCCATTGAAATTACTCCTGATAAAAAAGTTGTTTGGGCTTTGCAATCGTGGACCCCGCCTGTCGATCTTGGTCCTTCATCAATTATTCAAATACTAGGCGACAAGGGAATTTCGGAGCATGTAACGTTTGGAGAATTCAAATAAAACCCAATTAAACGACATAGTAAAATCCTTTGAAAGATTAATTATGAAAAATTACATCAAAATAGCTTTGTTTATGTTTGCGTTAATTGTTGCTGCAGGGGTTCAGGGACAAGTCACTGCACCTTCATTCGAGCAACTGGCAGCGCTTAAAAGAGCGAAGACAGATTCGCTTACATCGTTAAATTATCAGCAATTGCTGAATATGTTAGCTATAAAACTTCCGGATCTTCCAGATATGGCCAATGATCCGAATCGTCCAAAGAATACTTTTCAGAAAGATGGCGTTGGTGCTTACCTCGATCAGCAAGGACACCGTTATTCGCGCACCCGATGGGGTGACTGGATTAATTACGATGAAAATATTGCCAAAGATTATACCTTGCCCGATCCTTTGGTATTAAAAAACGGGAAAGCGGTAACCAATGCCCAAACATGGTGGAAGAAACGCCGCCCTGAAATTGTAACTGATTATGAAACCGAAATTTTTGGCCGTGTCCCTAAAACTACACCGAAAGTAACATTTGAAGTCAATAATGTCGATAATACGGCACTTGAGGGCAAGGCAATAAAAAAGACAATAACTGGTCTTATTGATAATTCAGGTTATCCAGCTGTAAAGCCTGTTATCAATGTGGTTTTGTATTTACCGGCCAAGGCCAAGGGGCCTGTTCCCTTAATGGTTATCGCATCATCAAATACTACCGGGAACAGCCAACTGATCAATTTGCTAATCAGTGAGGGATGGGCAATGGCCATATTTGACACGAATTCTTTGCAGGCTGATAATGGCGCTGGCTTATCTCAGGGTATCATTGGATTGGTAGGCCAAGGAAAGGCTAGAAATCCGGAGGATTGGGGTTCAATAAGGGCATGGAGCTGGGGGCTGAGCAGGTCTTTGGATTATTTCCAAACGGATAAAGCGATCAACCCAAAACAGATTGGTATTGCAGGCCACTCTCGATGGGGTAAAACAGCGTTGTTAGCAGGTGCAATGGATGCAAGGTGGGCAATTGTTTTCGCAAGCTGCTCTGGGTCTATGGGCGCTTCGCTCGAAAGAAGAAACTTTGGAGAAACAGTGGGTATCGTAGCAGGCGAAACGGAATATCATTGGATGGCTCCCAATTTTGTAAAATATGGTGGTGATTGGAAAAACTTACCAGTTGATGCGCACGATATGATGGCATTGATTGCCCCAAGGCCATTGTTCATTACCGGAGGAACACAGGATATTTGGGCCGACCCCAAAGGCGAATTCGAGGCCTGTGTAACTGCAACACCAATATATTACTTATTGGGCAAAACTGGTATTAAAGTAACAGAATTGCCGGCACCAGATGTTTCATTAATCAATGGGGACCTGGCATTCCGCGAACATGAAGGTGGTCACACCGACGAGCCCGACTGGCCTGTATTTATGAAATTTGCAAAAAAATATTTTAAATAAATTTGATGAATTTCATGCACACAATAAATCCGTGTACCATTTCTTATTACATATTCAAGCAGATTAAAGCTTTAACTATTGAATAAAAGGTAATTGGATAAATTAAGAATTCCAAACAAAGGACGATAATCCTATCCAGCTCAAAGTAATCATGTTCTTTGGCTGCAATGATGTTAATGTCTGGAATATCCATTAAATCCAAATTGAGCAATAGGTGTTTGGGTTTAATGGATATTCTGAAAAAAATCAATAGTCTTGAAATTTTAATACCAATAATAAATGAAACAAAATACAACAGACAAACAGTCAAAACTGCAAATCGGATTCAACAAGCTAATTCTAATTGCCATTGGATTTGGTGCTTTAGTATGGTTTTTAATTCAGGTTCATGGAACAGTTACGACAAACCGCCGGTAAATGGTACAACAGCAGATTTACACCTTACATGGAATGTACCCTATGAACCGGGAACACTGAAAGCCGTGGGAAAAAGGAAAGGTGAAATAGTTTATACGACAACTGTCGCAACAGCTGGGGTACCTCCAGCACTTCGGGTATCTGCCGATAAAAAAAGCATAATCTCAAACGGTGAAGATATTGTTCACATTAAAGTAGAAATTGTAGATGTAAACGGTACTGTCGTTCCTGATGCAAATAATGAAATACAGTTTGAAGTAAAGGGCGAAGGGAAATTAATTGGAGTAGAAAACGGTAACCAAAGTGACCTTACTTCGCCAGCGTCAAAAACTAAAAAGGCTTTTAATGGATTAATTCTTGGCTACGTACAGTCAACTCAAAAGCAGGGAAACATCGATATTAAAGTTTCATCCAACGGGTTAAAAGACGCTGAAATAACAATTGAAGATCTAAAAAATAATATTGTAAAGTTATAAATCAACCAAGACAAACATTCATGATCATGATGAAAAAATATTTAATTGGGCTGTTATTTTTAGCATTCTGTTTGAATGTTGCAGCTCAAACACTAAACAATAAAAATGGGAAACGGCATAACGGAACTGGATCTCAGTCTGTGCCGATAGAAAATATTGAGTGCCTGTTTGATCCGGCATTCCAGGCAAAAACTGTTTCGATACTGTCACAAAAAGAAGCTCAACATTTGGCCGTTCCCTTAAGCCTTGTCCGTAACGCTAACAATAAACTAGCAGTTATGGCTAAAGACAGTACAGGGAAATTGCAGCCATTTTTCATGAGAGGTATTGAAACAGGCTTTTGGGACACAAGGAAAGCTGACTTTGACCTGGTATTTGATGCTTACCACAAAATGGGTGCAAATGCAGCTATGTTTATAATACATTGGAGCGACATTGAACCTCAAGATGGCAAATTCGATTTTTCGTACACCGACAACATTGTTGCAAAAGCGAAAAGCCACGGTGTGAAAATAGTGTGGGCGCTTTTCATGCACGAACAGTTTGATATGCCTTTTTTACCTTCAGCTGAAGACTTATGGATGTATAATCTGGATACTCGCGATGGGGCCAATTACGCTATACAATGGATTAAGGACAAAAATGGAGATATTATTAAAGACATACCCACGCAAAAACAGAAAAAATATACCGAAATAATGCCTTGTTACGCGAACCCTGTTGTTTATACCCGGATCATAAGGATGCTTGGCCGACTTGCCGATCATTATAAGAATTCAGAATCTGTAATTGGTGTGCAGATCGGCAATGAGGAACATATTAGTTATCAGGGAGAAGATGCGGATTTCAATCCCTATACCTTGGCATCGTTCGAACGATGGAAAAAGCTGACCAGCGAAACCTCCTGGAACCGCTTTAAATTAGCCATCGTAAAATTATGGTGGTCAAGGTTTACCACCGCCTATCATTTACAGGACCCATATAAACTCACAATGCTTAACCCTATTGCCGGCGGCCCGGAAAAAGGTGAGACAGGTATCATTGACCGGAGTGGCACGGATGCGACCACGTTCCGCGACAGTAAGATAGATGTGATCGCCACCATGTTTTATTGGCCATCCGCGACCAAGATATGGAATAATCTTGACCAGGTCTATAAATCCAATAATACCTATAGTTATCCCACACAGCTTCCGATTTTAATGAGCACGGAAATCGGTATAGGCAAGCTTAATACCCTGCCTTACACCCAGGAATTTATGATCAATTTTCTTGAACGCGGTTCGCAAGGGTTTGCCGTTTATTCATACGGCCATATGGCTACCCCAAAAGGAGTGATCAATGAGAACGGGGAATTTTATGGAAAATTCATGGCTATGGTCACCGCAAATGAGGATATCATCTGGCCTGGCTTACCTGGTACCGGAGATAATATTTCGATCACCGCGACCTATGGCGGAGGAAAGATAAGTTGCTTGCATAAAGGCAATGACGCAACTCTTGGAATCCTGCATTTCCCGGATGCTGTGGAGGATAAGACTTTGGAAAGCAAGGCTGATGTGCCGATAGAGATAATGGTTAATAAAACAGGCAGATATGTTATCGAAATATATAAAGACGGTATTTTGAAAGTATCTCAGAAAGATAACATGACGGCCTCAAAAGGTAGTTCAATCATTATTAACTTATCAAATAAAGCAGCAGCATTTATCAAAGTTAAAATGCTTGATTCAAAATAAGATTGTTACATCAAATCAGCAGAAAAACATCACAAAATAACCGACCTAACTTTATATCGGCTATTTTGTGTTAACTTTAAAGATTGGCTTGCATCGCTGCCCGATATGTTATATTGAAAATAATAAATTATAATTACTATATGGATCCTAAATATCATCATTTCCGAATTTTTATTTGCTTTTTACTTGGCTGCATCCTCTTTACACCAATGACGACAAAAAGCCAGCAAACATTTTGCAACCCACTGAATATCAGCTATCGGTTTACGCCGGATAAACCTTCCAGACGGGCAACTGCGGATCCGGTTATTGTTTTATATAAAGACAATTATTACCTCTTTGCTACCGCCTCGGGCGGTTACTGGTATTCAAAGGACCTGCTTAAATGGAACTTAATAACTACCAAAGACCTGCCATTTGAAAAAGATGCACCCGCCGCGGCTGTTATCAACGGCTCCCTGTATTATATGCCTTTAAACAGTCATATCATTTACAAGACTGATGATCCCGCAAGTGGCAAATGGCAGGTGTATACTGATACCTTTCCTTTGGCTATTGGTGATCCTGACTTTTTCCAGGATACCGACGGGAAGGTCTACCTATATTATGGCTGTACCAACAATGACTACTTGTATGCAGTACAATTAGATGTAAACAATAAACTTAACCCGATCGGCGAACCGGTAAAAGTTATAAGGGGCGACCCTGCTACACGGGGCTGGGAAAGGCCGGGCGACTACAATACCATGACCGAAAGACCCTGGACCGAAGCACCATGGATGACCAAACATAACGGCAAATATTATTATCAATATTCCGCTCCGGGTACGCAATATAAGAGTTATGCTGATGGCTATTTTGTTGCCGATCATCCGCTCGGACCTTTCACTTATTCACCCATCAACCCGTTTTCAGCCAAACCGGAAGGTTTCATTACCGGTGCCGGACATGCGGCAACGTTTCAGGATAAGTATGGCAATTACTGGCGTGTAGTTACGATGGTAATCTCTGTGAAGCATATATTTGAACGAAGATTGGGTTTGATACCGGTGACATTTGACAAAGACGATAATATGATCGCCCACACAGAGTTCGCCGATTATCCAATGGTGATGCCTGATCATAAAATCAAAAATATAAGCGAACTTTATCCGGGCTGGATGATGCTGTCTTATAATAAAAAGGCAGAGGCATCATCAAGTCTGGACGCCAATCCACCTTCACTTGCTGTTAATGAAGAGATTCGCAACTACTGGAGTGCTAGAACGGGTGACAAAGGAGAATGGTTGAGTGTTGACCTCGGCTCAGTATCCACTGTTAAGGCGATACAACTCAATTTCGCTGAGAACAATACGCAACTTTTCGGCCGTGAAGGTATAAAGGCACAGCAATATCTTTTGGAATATTCAAACGATAATAAAAACTGGATAACGCTGGCCGACCAAACCGCCAACGAGGAGGATCTGACGCATCAATACCATAGCTTTAAAACGCCGGTAAAAGCACGCTACTTTAAGGTAACTAATTATCGCGTACCCGGTGGAACATTCGCTGTTTCCGGACTCCGGGTGTTCGGTACAGGCAATAGTAAAAAGCCTACAAAGGTTACCAGCTTTGAGGCAACGAAAGATGCGACAGATTCACGAAATGTCACCCTTCGCTGGAAAAAGCAAGTTAACGCGACGGGCTACAATATTAGGTTTGGTGTGATAAAAGAAAACCTGAACCGTGTTTACCAGATTTATAATGATACTACTCTGACCATCCGCAGCCTGAATAAAGACCAGAAATATTGGTTTGCAATAGATGCGTTCGGGGAAAATGGGATTACAAAAGGCGACACCAAATAGAGCAATGGCATTTATAGAAAATGTTTATGATGGAGATACCCTGTTGCCACAGTTGGAGCAAACAGAAAGGATTACAGGGCATAAACCCAAAATAGGGATTGTGGACATGGGATACCGGGGGAGAAAAGTCATAAACGGGGTTAAGATCATAATCCCCGCAAAACTACTTGCATCAGCCAGCCACTATCAAAAACAGAAGATGCGGAAAAGGTTTAGGGCCAGGGCTGGTATCGAACCTATTATAGGTCATCTTAAACAAGACCATCGGATGAGCAGGAATTACCTGTTAGATGAACAAGGTGATTTGGTCAATACCCTACTGGCAGCAGCGGGATTCAACCTCAGAAAAATGCTTCAGCGATTAAATGCTGAAGCAATGAATATTTTTTCCGAATTTATCTGGCGTCTCTTTGCCCCAATTTGGAATCCAAAATATACATTTTGAAATTTAAGGGGTTTTTCACGTTCAACTAATTATAAAGTAAAGAAGGGTTTAATTCTGTTTTGGGACCGGTTGCACCAGGTAAAGTCATAAATACGTTAAAAGGAGTAACCCGGCCTTCATGGCCACCACCACCTCCGGACATGCCTGGCTTTGGAACAACGGGAGCAGGCGCATTGTAATTATAGCTAACCTTTATCTTGTGGTATCCTTTTTCAAATGGAATTAACTCTTCTCCCTGAAGTACTTTTTCTCCATCAATATATAAAGCCCCATTTGTATAAGAAGAAAGCGAGAATTCATAAACACCATCTGTAGGAATATTTACATATCTGTCATAAACAATATCGAAGTTTGAATAAGTAGCTTTATGTGTTTCGGTTTCTATAGTAAGTGCTACACCTGAAGAATCAACAACAGCTGTTTCCAGCTGATCTCCATCATATGTTTTCTTTATCAGTTTGTACTTTAAGCCCTGACTGCAGTTAATGGTTCCCTATTGTACATCACCGCACGTGTTGAAATACTTCTTCTTCCTGAAGATGTGATAACTGTTGTTCTCAATTCTCTCTTCTCACCCCGAGGAATATTGAAAGTTAAAGGAGAAACATATTCCCAATCAGTATCAACAGGATTACGTCCGTTCAGTATATAGTAAATTCGTGCACCGGGAATAAAGGTTTTAGGCTCAAATGTAAATTGAGAACCAATCATAAATGTATCAATTGCTTCTAAAGCAGGCGGAACTCTATAGTTATACCCTTTTTTTTCTATCCGGGCAAGAGCTTTCGGCAGACGCGCTTCAGAAAAATCTTTGTAGTTTTTGTTTTCTACCTTGCCCCACGCTAATTCAGAAAGAGCGACCAGACGCGGGAAGATCTGGTACTGTAATTTGGCAACTGTAGGTACATATTCTGTCCAAAGGTTACCCTGAGCACCGATAACATATTTTTTCTCATCTTCTGTTAATGATTTTGAAACCGGATCATAACTATAAGTTTCAGGTAATGTCGCATATCTACCGAAAGATACTGGCTCCTGCATCGAACTGCTTTGATAGTGTTCAAAATACAAACCATTAGTTTGAGGAGATCACATTATGATGTTGCCTTGCAGCAGCAATACCGCCTAGTTCTCCCTGCCAGCTCATTACATTTGCATTTGCAGCAAGTCCGCCTTCAAGTATCTCATCCCAGCCGACAATGCTGCGACCTTTTGAATTATTAAATTTTTCAATACGTTGAATGAAATAGCTTTGCAGCTCATTTTCATCCTTCAGTCCAAGTCTTTTAATAAGCCCCTGACAATATTGTGAATCTTTCCATGGTTGTTTACCGGCTTCGTCACCACCGATATGAATGTATTTACTTGGGAAAAGTTCCATTACTTCAGTCAGAACGTCTTCAATAAATGAAAAGGTTTCTTCGGTAGGACAATAAATACCATTTCCACTGCCTGGACCGCCATCTACGCCCAAACATTTTAATTCAGGATATGCCCTTAAAGCTGCGTTTGAATGTGCAGGCATCTCAATTTCAGGCACAACATTGATATAACGGTCAGCGGCATATTTAACTACATCCCTGATATCATCCTGAGTGTAGAAACCTGTATATGGAACATTATCAAGATAATCGCGGTTACCACCGAAATTGGTAAGTAGCCTTGTGCCGCCAACCTGTGTTAATTTAGGATATTTCTTGATTTCGATTCTCCATCCCTGACCATCAACCAAGTGCCAATGAAAATTATTAATCTTGTATGAAGCAAGTATATCGATCACCTTTTTAACTTCCTGTACATTGAAAAAATGGCGCGACACATCTAGCATCATTCCCCGATATCCGAAACGAGGAGAGTCTTCAATGGTTACAGCATTTATTTTAACATTATCCTGATTGTCAGCAGGAAACATTTGAATGAGTATCTGGATATCATAAAATAACCCCGCGTTTTTACCAATAATGGTAATTTTGTCAGGCGTTACTGTTAGTTTATAACCTTCATTAGGGATTCCTTCGGAACCATTACTTGTAAGGACCACCATAGTACCTTTTGAAGCTTTAGTGGTTTTCGGATTGTATGTTAATATTTTATTTTTGAAATGATTATTTAACAGGAAACCCTTAAGATAAAGGATCGCTTTATCAGTTGTTTTGTCAGCCCTGATAGTCGTAAGCTGACTAAAAACAAATGTACCAGTACCTTTCTTAAGCGAAGCTGGTACCGGGATAATTCCCATGTTGGGATCATTATCCTATTCCTGTACTACACATATTTGCAATATAAATACCAACAAAGTACTTATGCTAACCGACAATAGTTTTGTTTTAGTGTTAATTGGCTCATTCATGTAAATTCTATTATTGCTTTGTTTTGAAAAAGTTCTGAATATTATTTAATACCATTAAAATAGATATAAAACAAAAATAATGCTTATTGTAATTAAGTGTGTCTTTTTTTTGTCTGGGAAAAAACTGTACTTCCGGAAATAAACAGGATCAGTAGCTTTTGATTTAATTTAGTCATCGGGTTGATTTAATTATTTATTTCAAATCAGTGCAATACAATGAAGTCCTTCCTGTTACAAAAAGTGTCCGGCCATCTTTGCCTCCAAAGACCAAGCTTGAAGGACGTTCCGGGATTTTAATCACCCCGGTTTGTTTTCCATCTTTATCGAAAACATAAACTTGTCCATCAGCCACATAAACATTTCCATTCTTATCAGGAACGGAACTGAATTCACCATTTTCAACAAAATAAGTCAGGTTGGAAAGATATCCCTGTGCATCGACATCGCATTTTACCGTGCGTTTATCGTACTCATCAGCGGCAAAAAGCGGTTTCCCGGGAAAAGCTTCCACCAGAGCACATGAACGAGCCAGATCGTAACAAACCGGAATAATTGTTTTTCCGTCAGGAGCAACCCAACATTCCTCGTTTCGTGCCACGGTAACGGGATTAAAATCGTGGAAATCGCGCCAACGGTTCGATGGATAAAGTGCTTTATAAATATTATCAACTGAACCCATCGGCGCTTTTTTCAGGATCTGAATACTTTCTTCAGGATTTTCAGGATAAACTGAATAAACGAGCGTTCCAAAGCCTGAATTTCCCCAACCACTGAAAGACGTTCCTTTTGCATCGGCAGGATTTAAAAACTTCTCCTGCTCGCCATTTACCAAGAATCCAGGTTGCGGATTATACCTGAACACAACCAGCAGATTATCTTTTGAATCACAAGCCAGCGAAAGTGGTTCCCATGGAAAATCGGCCAGCAAACTCAGTGATTGGGTTTCTGCTGACCATTTGTAAACCCGTTTCATTCGTTGCTCAGCAAAAAAAACATTGCCCTTCGAATCGCTGCATGAACCATCTGCAAACTCAAAGCCTCTTCCAAGGAATTGAATCGGATTATTTTTATTGACTAAAGCAAGTTTTGGCGTATTTCCACTAATCAGTAACCGGGCAAATTCAACCGGACGAACTTCTGTATCCGTATTGATGTCGTAAAGTGGATTATCGGTCGTGTATTTAATCTGACTGAAGTTGTGTACATTCAACATTTCGAGTTTCGAGCAATCCCATGTACGAACCGAATACGGATAGGGAACTTTCACCCGAATAACGCGGAACATATAAAGGTTGGCAAATGTCATGTCGCTGCATCTCTGTAGTTCTATCGGCTGGCATTCCGAACTTTCGCGGCTCTCTTCTTCTGTTTGAAGTGCGTAAACCTTCCAGTTTGACACATTATTAAACCGCACTTCATTGCGCACATGATGTTCGACCGACATGGCATAAATCCTTCCACGTGTGCTGGTATTTGAAGCATAAAATCCAGAAGTGGCATAAGTACTTGCTGACCAAATGTTTTTAATAATTCCACCGCCATTATTAGTTACCCACAGACTCCAATATTGTGTGTCCCAGGCTTGTTCCGAGCCCCCATATGAACGTCGTTCCTGTTGTTGTCTTTCTTCCCATTTCCAGGTAACTTTCGGTCCTGGAGTCATGGTTCCATGACCTCCAATCAGTTTCACATCATCGATCATCGATTTTTCGCCTGCCATCCATTTGCAAGCAACTGCACGGTAATTATTTTCGGCGGTATAAAGGCCAATACCGGTAATGATATTGGTACCACCCTGTGGCGCTTCTATCATAGCTTTAGGGGCGCCAAAACTTCCAAATGCCGGAGCATCTTCCGCAAGTGCAAAATTGGTGGACATCGGGTGAAACCCAATTAATACAGTATTAGGTTTAAGTTTCAGCGTTTCAGAAATACGGTAAGAACCTTCGGGAACATAAATGGATGGATATTTGTCGATGGCATCCTGAATGGCTTTGGTATCATCTGTCAAACCATCGCCTTTGGCACCAACGGATTTCAAATTTATCCAGTCTGTCATCTCAGGAAGTTTTGGAATATCAGAAACAGCCTCGGCGGGTAAAGTTTTCAGAACTTCAGGCTCAAATGTGGTTTGAATTTCGGGATTGGCTTCCAAATCATTCATCTGAAGTCCGTAAATAAACCGTTTAACCATATATATTTCGGCAGGTCCTGCTGTCTGCGTATTTGCTTTTGGATAATGAACCAAAACAGGAACCTTTTTACAAACGAGATTGCGGATATTAACCTGCATGTTTGCATTGCCTTCATTGCCAACTTCAATGGCTGGTCCGGAAATATTTTCAAAACGACAGTCTTCCATAAAAAGCCGCTCGCAATAATTTTGTTCGACTAAAATGGCCGATGGCACATTCTTAACATTCATTCGAACGATTGTAAACCCACCTTCCTGAGTCTTAATTGCTGCTTTGCGCTGTCCTTCAAAATAGGTGTCAAGCATCATGAATTGCCAGCCCGGTGAAGCTTTTGTCGTATAAATTCCATAATCTCCACCGTAAAATTTTATGTCCTCCATAAAATTCCCAATATCGAACAACCCGGCCTTTCCTTTTCCAATCTGGATATCACAATGAGCGACAAAACTATGTTGCGCAAAATGGGTTCGTAACGCAACAGCTTCGGGATTTCCGTCTTCAATCTTCAGGTCAATATTCGATAAAGAACTGTAAAAGGTTCCGGCACCAGCATCGTTTATATGTCCTTCCGACTCAACAATACTGCTTGTAAACCAGAACATATACGAAGCTTTTCCCTTGTCATTTAGATTGGGTTCCTGAAATCCTGGTGAATTTTTCTTCAGGACGATTAAAGGACGGTTCTTGCCGTAACCAATTACCCGAATAGCTGCGGGAATATATATGGTTTTTGAAATGGTATATGTTCCTTCAGGAATAAACAAAATTCCGAAATTTTTTTCTGTCTTCACCTGGTTAATAGCTTTTTGCAGTGCTTCAGAAACATCAGTTTTACCATCGGTTGTTATACCGAAATTTTCAGGTGTAAAATATACAGCTTCCTCATCGTCAGGCTTTTGTAGATAAAAAGAGGGACTCTTTGACTGTGCAGCGTGCAATGCATTTAAACCGCAAAACAGAACAAAAGCTACCAGAAATGATTTGTAATTTTTCATGTGTTTAGGAATTGTTTTTAATTGCCCCGGGAAACCCGCCATTACAAACATGTTCTTGTGTGCAGGACTTTCGCTCATGGCTTGTTTAATAAAATTAATTTATAACCTGAAATGGCACATTTGCAGTGGCGGCAAATCCTGTATTGTCTAAAACATAGACATACAAACGATAATTTCCAGGTTCACTAATAGTTGGTTGATAAGTATTCTTGGTTGTTGTTACCACTTCTCCAATCCTGTCTGGACGAGGTTCGTGTGAGCCACCGCTTCCCAATACCGAGGCCTCTTTCAGAATTTCCCACACGAAAGATAGTTTGTCTCCTTCCTTATCCATTACAGACACTTCACCAGTAAAAGGCTGCCCTACGAAAAGGGTAACACTTTCATTAGCAGCCTTTTTGTTAATGGTCATTTTCCCAATAACTGGAGATGTCTGAGTCAGTTCAACTCCTTTCCAGACGCGCTCCATGGCCTCAACCATTGGTGTTTTTTCACCTTTCAGTGAAAGTCCTTCAACCGAATTTTCGACAAACATGCTAAACCAGGTTGGCGTACGCTCTTCTTTTTGGCCCCATAGGAAAACAAATGAACCCAGGCACCTGGGAGAACCTAGAATATAATTATTGTAACGGTTTTCATAAACAATTCTCTTCTCTTCGCTGGTCTGTTCGATCGGTGCTTTCCACTTGGTTGAAGAGGTTTCCCAAAAACCGGTTGGCCCCCATTCGGTAATCATATAGGCACCTTTATAATCTGATTTGTTTACCATATCTTCAAGTTCGCCGATGACGCCATAGCTATTGATTCCGATTAAATCGAGATGTGAAGTATATCTGGCAATAGAATCAAGTGCCCTTGGATTGTGTGTAATGACTGTTGAAACCAGATGCCGTTTGTCGATTGATTTGATAATCTGGGCCAGTTCATCCACAAATTTCCAAGCGGCACCAACATTGGCTTTTCCCTCGTGGTCAATTTCGTTACCAATCCCCCAAACCAAAATATTGGGATCATCTTTAAACGTTTCGGCTAAAAGACGAACTTCATTCCGAAGCTTATTTTTGTATGTTTCATCGGAATAGGAAGCTCGGTTTTTAGTCAGGCCAATTCCCTGCATGATATACATATGGTTTGCCCTGGCCAATTCAATATCATTTTTGATAGACTCAACGTTACCACCCCAAGTTCGAAAAGCATTGGCACCATTTTGAACTGCAAGGTCAATTTTATTTGTACCACCAACTCCTTTGATATACTTCTTAACTTCATCAACATAGAGCTCAAACTTGCCGTTTTTTTCAACGATTTTAACCCCCGAATCTGCTTTAATGTAATTGCTAATCAGACAACCGACAAATAATAGGCAAGCTGTTTTAAAAATATTCTTTGTCATTGTATTTTATTTAATTCTGATTTTATAGAATGATGAACTTGTTGTGACAAAAAGAGTATTTTTTTCTTTTCCACCAATGGTCAGAGAAATAGGGCGTTCGTCCAGATTAATCCGCTTAATCTCCTTTCCACTTTTGTCGAGAACAAAAATCTGTCCTTCGGCAAGATACAAAGTACCATCATCATCAACAACAGAACCGTATTCGCCGCGGGCTATTTCCTGCCTCATATTGGTTAATCTTCCTTCAGCTGACACATCAAACCGGTAAGTTATCTTCGAATCCTCATGCGAGACATATACAGGTTGCCTTTGACCCGGGGAAACAGAAAGCAGTTCAACCGAACGTCCCAAATCGTATGTTTCCGGAATAATTGTTACCCTGTCAGGCGCAAGAAAGCTGGTTTCGGCCCTACCAAGAACAACCTTGCCGAAATCAGTTCTCCAGCGGTGAGTCGGATAAATAACCCGTTTTACATTTTTAGCATCCGCTGTCTGAATGCGTTCCAATGGCTGCATATCATCGGTTTTATCTGGCGCAATGGCATATGCACGCGCAGCCCAGTTCCCGTTGCCCCATCCGCTGTACCACGGGTTATCATCGGGCAATTTCGCAACACTTTCTTGTTTTCCGTCGACAATCAGACCTGGTTGCGGATCGTAACGACAAATTACCAACAGATTATCTTTCGTATCAACCGCAAGTGAAAATGGTTTGTATGGAAAGTCGGAATATAGAGAAACCGTATTGGTTTCGGCTGACCATTTGTAAACCTTTTTCAAACGATTTTCGCAGAAATAAACATTTCCTTTGCTGTCAGCAACGGCTCCAGTAGCAAATTCAAATCCGTATGCAAGTTTCTCCGGTTCATCAATCTTGCTTGCTGAAACTTTATTGGATTTTTCCTTTTCTGTAAGGGTTGCCCTTGCAAAATCCCAAGGATAGATAATCAGATCTTTATTCATATCGTAAACAGTCAATTCAGGGACATGCAACACTTGTGTCCAGTTTCGCATGTTTCGGAAATCAATGTTCTCGCAATTTGAGACTTTTACTCCCCAATGGCGCGGTGAATTAACCCTTATTACCCGGTACATCCACATATTGGCAATCATGATATCTTTACAGTTATCCATTTCCAGGGACTGGCAATCTTTTCCCTCACGACTCTCTTCTTCAAACTGGATGGCATATATTTTCCAGTTATTAACATTATTCAAACGGCACTCAGCACGAACATGATGTTCCAGCGACATGGCATAGATACGAGCCGGCGTGTCCGTATTGCTGGCATAAAAGCCGGTACTTGCATAAGTACTTGCGGTCCAGATGTCCTTTATCGTACCGCCACCACCATTGGTAACCCATAAACTCCAATACTGGTTATCCCAGGCCAGATCCATTCCGATGGCATTCTCAGGAGAAGAAGGAGAACTGATTTTTCGTTCCCATTGTCTTCTAGTATTCGAATCCCTCGGTGCACCGGGTTTTTCCATGGTACCATGTCCACCAACAAATTTCACATCATTAATGTATGATTTTTCGCCTGCCATCCATTTCATCCCAACCGCACGATAATTATAAGCACCAGTGCTCATACCAATGCCATTGACTACGTCATCGCCACCTTCTGATGATTCAAGCAAAGGTTTTGGGACTCCAAATCCGCTGAAAGCAGGTTCACTTTCCTTAAGAATAAATTGGGTGGAAAATGGATGAAATCCGATCAGTTTTGTTCCTTGAGCCATTTTTACTGTTTCTGTAAAACGATACCTGCCTGTTGGTACATAAAGATTCTTGTATTTGGCAATTGCATCCTGAAATGCTTTGGTATCATCTGTTTCTCCATCGCCTTTAGCACCCAGATCTTTTATATTTACCCAGGTATCCATTTTAGGCAACTGGGGTAAATCAGGAATCAACCTTGCTGGTATCTGGACGACCGGTTCAGTTTCGCAAATCGTCTGAAACCGTGAATTGTCAGTCATATCCTTCATTACCAATCCATAGGTAAAATTTTTGATGCAATACATTTTGTCTTTTGCGTCAATACATTTTCCGCTTTTGGTGAAGTATGCAATGACCGGAACATTTTTGCAATCGATATTGATCATGTTGAGCTGGTTGGTCTCGCTTTCTTCAGCACCAATAACCAAAGCTTTTCCCACGTTATCAAACAGGCAGTTTTCCAGAAACACCCTGTCAGTAATATTTTCCTGTAATTCCACGCCAACCGGTGTGTTTTTCACCTGCATTGAAACGATTGTCAGTCCGGCGTTTTGAGTTAAAATGGCAGCTTTACGTTGCCCTTCGAAATAAAGGTCAACCATCATCATTGGCCAGCCAGGAGATGTTCTGGAAGTCGAAATACCGTATTCGCCACCGAAGAACTTCACATCTTCCATTTCATTTCCCACATCGTAAATACCGGCAAATCCTTTACCGATTTGAATATCGCAGTGATTCACAAAACCGTGCTGTGCAAAATGTGTCCTTAATGCAACAGCTTTCGGGTTGCCGTTTTCAATGCGTAAATTAATGTTCGAAATGGCACTGTAAAATGTTCCGGCACCTGCATCATTAGGTTTTCGGTCTTCGCTTACCAATCCGCTTGTGAACCATATCATATAATTTTGTTCATCCTGATACCCGGGTGTGTTTTCTCCCAAAATGATTTCCGGACGATTTTTTCCGTATCCGATCAGCCTGACAGCACCAGGAACATAAATGGTTTTGCTGATCAGATATTTTCCTTCAGGAATAAACAAAATTCCAAAGTTTTGTTCCGTCTTAACCTGATTAATAGCTTTTTGCAGCGCTTCTGAAACATCGGTTTTACCATCGGTTGTTATACCGAAATTTTCGGATGTAAAATAAACAGCCTCAGCATCGTCAGGTTTTTGAGAATAAAACGAATTACCCGGTTTTTCGGCAGCAAAAATCCCGGAGTAACATCCCGATAAAAATATAATCAGTAAAATAATTGGTTTGAGGTTCATTGTGATATATAAGTTTTAAGGTTACAAAATACAATTTTATCTGAATTTAATCAGACAAACCAATTAAAGTTCGATCTATTCCGCCTAACTGCCGTACAAATGCCTTTTTATTTAAAACAGTTACATCGCTTCCAGACTAGTTTGCAAAAGTATTCAATCCCATTTATCCAATTATTTAATTAACATATACAAAGACCTCGCACGATAATTTTCCTATACTGGCGATGCAAGTTTCACAAGACAAAAGAAGCCATACTATCAGAATAGGCTCCAGATCGGTAACGGCTACTGAACCAAAACTCTTTAGTGGCCAATTCTTAAACCTGTTCTTGCGTTTAGCAATTTCTTTGGCATTTTCACTTATTTCATTATCCTAATCTTCAAACAACTTAGCAAGTAACCAAATGGTGCTGGCCGTGGTTTGTGTTCATATTTCTTTATAGGTTGCATTTACCTGCATTGGCATGTAAGGTTCATCACCATTTTCAAAAGTTTCTATTCCAACAGGAAATGCTCCTATTACATCACCTGCATAAGCCCCTTATAACGGAGGATAGTCGTATCCATCTCCATAAATAGTACTCATGGCAAATAGATTATAGCCAATGATATATTCAAGTTGTCGTGTGGCGATGTTTTTTAATTCCTTATCTTTTAATATACCGGCCAGTAAGAATGCCGCTTTTGCCTTTCCCATTAGCACTGCATGAAATCCACGAAACAGGTAAGCCACTGGGAAACGGCGCAGGTAAAAATTTGCTGAAAGCGGAATGCCATTTTTTACCTGGGCATTGTATTCTTCCATTGAAGGCAAACCCACCCTGTCCCTTTCATGATAAATACCTGAAAACTCAGAATTATTTAATTCATATACTGCAGCAGGAAGTATTCCGTACGGACTGATCATTTTGGCCGGCAGAAGGTAGTCAATTTGATCCGGCGGAGACTGGATATTTTATCCAGCGTGTCCTGGGATAACTTCCGAACAAATAAAATCCCTTACAATTCGGAACAGGAAAGCCGGCAGGTGCGACATGGTGGTTATTGACTATTTGCAACTGGTGAAAGCACTGGACAAAAAAGCAATAAGGGAACAGCAGGTAGCCGAGATCAGCCGGACATTAAAAGAGATCGCTTTGAATGAAAACATTCCGGTTATATGCCTTTCTCAGCTTACCAGGGAAGTCGCCAGTGAAATACCGCAATTGCACCATCTAAGAGAATCTGGAGCCATAGAACAGGATTCTGATATCGTAATATTCCCATGGAAAAGAGAAGGTAAATTCAACCTCACAATTGCTAAAAACCGGCGTGGAAAGATTGGAACATTCGAAATATACGCCAATGATGAAATGACGGATTTCGGTGATAAATCACCCGATCCAATTAAGAATTACAATCCGGATAGTTACACAGAACATTTCGAGCATTCCAGAATTTAATTTCTTTTTTTTTTCGCCATAAAAAAGCCCCTCACGGACAGACATGGAGATCGATCGAAGAGGACAATGCAAAATGTGTTTTTATGGCCATAAAAACCTCTTGATCGTTCCTGGCAGGGGCCCTTAATTTTCTTCGAAAATTTTTGTTTGTACCAAATATTTTTCAGTCTCGTGAAGGCTAAATTATAAAAGCATGCGACCCAAATTGCCTGATAAAGAAAAACGAAAGATTGTCGTTCGCCTGTTATTGAGTGAAGAGGAAAAGATACGACTCTCCTATTTTGTCAGAAACGGGAAGTTTGGCTGCATGAGTGATTTTCTCCGTTACAAGATATTTGATCAGTCCCACAAGAAGATAATAACGTTGGATGAGAAGGATATTCCGCAGATAAAAAGAATGGATTACGAGTTGAACAAGATTGGTGTCAACCTGAATCGGATTGCCAAAAAAATCAATACCCATGACCTTTACCAGTTTACAACTGCAGACCGGGAGGTTTTCAAGCTTATTTTACAGGAACTCAAAAATTGCTTTTCTGTTTTGCAAAAATATATTGAAATGATACATCAGGGTCGGTAAGGATTGGTTATGAAGGTTAAACCTCAAATAAGCGATTAAAACAGGAGATATAGAGAACTATGGTCATTGTGATCCACCAGACTGCTGATACACGGAATGCCTTGCTTTATAATGAGCAGAAGGTAACGGAAGGTATTGCCACCTATTATCATAGTGCCCATACGGAATATTTAAATCCATTTTTATATGATCAAAGCCACCGGTTAAATGCCCTTCTTGATATAGAAATTGGCAATGCAAAGGCAAAAAACAAATGTCTTCATATCTCATTAAACCCATCAAAATCAGATAGTCCGGTTTTGGATGATAAAACAATCCGTTTGGAAATCCGGCAGATGATGGAACATATGGGCTACGGGAATCAGCCTTATTTTGTCTCTAAGCACAAAGATCTGGAAAGGGTACATTATCATGTTGTCTCGACGCGGATTGACAAAGAGACAGGTAAAAAGATCAAAGACAATTATGAACAGGATAAGATGCAACGGTTTATCCTGGGACTAGAACAGAAATACGATCTCAAACAGGAAGAACCCAAATCGCAGCTCAGGCAAAACGAATTTACGGTCAATACCACCTGTTCAGACCTGAAAGCAAGGGTTAAAGGAATATTCCGGCTGCTGAACCAATCTGCAGGTATAGAAAATGAGACGATGTATCGGGATATCCTGGGCGCTTTTCATTTACAAATCAACAGGTCGGGCAGGGGAGAAGTCGTAGTTGTAACAGACGATGAGAATAAAACAATTAGAAATCCGCTTCGCATGTCCGAACTTAAAGAATGGATAAAAATCCCGGAGACGGACAACAGACCGGAAAAAGAATTGGTAAAACAAGTAGAAGTGCTGGTTACCAGCGGTTTTAAATAATTGTTTAAAAAATACCGCTTCTGTGATGCACAGAACGCAACCCTTGAGTTGAAAGAAAAAGGTCTTTTTCTATTTTGGTCTGCTGAATCGGGCGACTACAAAATATTCAGTCCTGACAACAAAATGGTATTCAGTAATCCGTTTCTGATTGATAAACAACTGATCAGACTTGACTATTTCAACATGACCAACCATGATTTTTATGCCATTATCAAAGATTACAATCGCGTTCTCTCTGAAAAGTTTCGTTTTGTCTCAGAAGGGTTGATTGATTACGAAAAGGTTTCTATTTTGGAATTGAAGAATCGTGAAACAAATGTTCCGTTTAAAGAGATTAAACGGTCAGATAGTAATGAATTTAATAGGCTTACATCCGGTATGGACGACCTTTCAAAAAGTTTTACGGAATCAGCTATCAGGGATTATTACCGTTATTCCATCCGCCGAATTACTGAAACCGAACAGCGGATCAATCAGTATGATTTCTACCGGGAATATAACCAGAACCGGCAGTCATTGAAGCCAGGTCTTTCTAATGATCTAGCCAAAAAGTATATTGTGGTGAAAACAGAAGATCAGTATTACCTAAACAATCATCATTCTGGAATCCAGGATGTTAGTCTGAATCCTGAACAGCTGAAATTTCATCTTGACGCAAAGAACTACTTTTCACAGTCAATCCTTGAGATGGTCCGGCTAACGCCCTGGTATAGCAAAGAAAAAGAGCAGAGAAAAAAGACGAAGATGTTAAAGCAGAAAAGGAAGGGGCAGGGAAGAAGGTTTTAATATTTTTTTACGAAGTATATCTTTACCCTTCTATTTGACAAGATCTTTATCCGTTACTCCACTTTAGTTTGTAGTAATTTAAGAAAGACTCTTCCTTTTTCGGTTATCCGAAATTTCTGTTTTGAACTTTTATGTTTATCTTTTATGGTCTACTCTACTAATTTTGATTCTTGTAATTTCTTCAATATTTAATTGCCCTGGAATGGTTTTTTGTCCCAGATCTGTAGATATTTCTTTCCTTGATAATATATTATCTATTAATTGTTTCAATATTCTAGTAAATATAGTCTCTGGCAGTAACTCCGGCTGTTGTTTAAAATTCTTGTTGGTAAATGTGTCACGGAATGTGATTACAGGTTCTTTCCAGTCGAGCCCGATTTCGGGATAGTTATGCCGTTCTTCAGCAATCAGATTTAATACATTTCCCTACTGTTCAATGATTCATAGTTTTTTTAAGCGTTCCAATATTTTGATGCGAATATCAGATTGACCCGATTCCACTTCGGGAAAATCAACCGACGACATGAGTTTTTCTGGATCGGTGATTTCAAATTTATCGTTGAAGATGGCAATTTTGAAGTCTTTGTCAGTGAGTAAATGATCGCGGAGAATCACTGCGTTTGGGATGACCGCACACATGGCAATGACAGGATATTCCCAACGGTCGTTACGACAAAAGCCAATATAGTCAGAGAACCCATGAAATATATGCCTCAATATAAGCTATTAAGCTTGCTCCTGCTTACGGCCAACAATTATAGTGATCGTTTTTTTGGTCGATGAGGTTTCCAGGAAGCGTAACTTTAAATCATATACAATCAATTTTGGAATAGGTAAAATATTGTTTATGAAATTAATCCTCAGACAATAGAATCAAGGCAAAAGTCTGAAGGTTTTTGCCTTGATTCGGACGGAAAAGTTACATTTTTTAATACTTGAATGGAAGCTCTTCGCACGTTTTCTCACATAAGGATTCTTTAAATGTGCTGATCGAATCAGGTAACAATTAGCATATTCTTCATTTTCTTCTTCCCAAGCTTTCAGAATGTCTGAATCTGAGGTAGGTGAGGATTGAAATTGATGATGAAACTTTCGATACCTCAGTTATAATCAGGATTTTTTTATGTCATTTATTATTTTAGTGAATATTATCTGCCTGACAATCATAAAAATGAAAATTAAAAACCTAAATAAAATCTACTTTTCTACCTACTCATTATTGATCAATATAATTACATATCTTTAAACTTTAAGTTTTTTAAAGTAACATTTATCTTTACAATTTCATGAAATGATGGATGAAGATATTGGGGCATTGGTTTTTGCGGGGAAAATATATCCATAGGTGGGGAAGAACCAATTTGGCCAATAGTCATTAACAATAGAATTTACTTTCTGTATAATGAATATTCGTCATAAATTTCTCAAGGATCATTTTTTTTAAGTGCATAACCTATATACATAATTTGAGTACTGCTGCCTTCAACCATTCGGAATTTTTCACCAAATTCTTCATAGGTCAAATTCCCAATCGCTCTTTTGTGGAGATATCTAAGCATTTTCGGATAGGAGATATTTGGCT